>PJUE01000017.1_pt1 | contig 376940 bp, 315 predicted proteins | sample 1512171 | NCBI WGS metagenome assembly PJUE01 (sample SAMN08177674, study PRJNA422409) | Feces metagenome, whole genome shotgun sequencing project. | isolation source: Chicken feces (3) enriched on wood chips: alkali lignin treatment | host: Gallus gallus | place: USA: Madison | collected 2015-01-15
CGTCAAGGAAGTTCGCCGGCTCGCCGCCGTTGAGCTTGATCACGTCCATGGTGGCCATGGCCAGACCTGCGCCGTTGACCATGCAGCCGATGTTGCCGTCCATGGTGACGTAGTTGATGTCCAGCTCCGAAGCGGTCACTTCGGTTTCGTCTTCCTGGGACTTGTCGCGCATGGCAACCAGTTCCTTGTGACGGAACGCGGCGTTGTCGTCGCTGTTGAACTTGCCGTCCAGCGCGTACAGGTTGCCGTCGTCCAGGATGGCCAGCGGGTTGATTTCAACCAGCGCCAGGTCCTTTTCGTTGAAGATGCGGTACAGGTTGACCATGATGCTGGCGAACTGGCCGGCCTGCTTGGCGGTCAGGCCCATCTTGAAGCCGATGTCACGGCCGTGGTAACCCTGCACGCCCTCGACGAAGTCGACGTTCAGCGTGTGGATCTTGTCCGGGGTCTCGGCAGCAACCTGCTCGATCTCCATGCCGCCTTCCGAGGAGGCGATGAAGCTGATGGTACGGGTGCCACGATCGACCAGCACCGACAGGTACAGCTCCTTGACGATCTCACCGGCGGTGGTCACCAGCACCAGGTTGATCGGCAGCTCGACGCCGGCGGTCTGGTAGGTGGCCATCTTGGTGCCGAGCATCTTGGCCGCAGCGGCCTTGACGTCTTCGACGGTCTTGCAGAACTTGACGCCGCCGGCCTTGCCGCGGCCGCCTGCGTGGATCTGCGCCTTGACCATCCAGGGGCCCTGGCCCAGCGACTGGGCGACTGCAACGGCTTCATCCGGGGTAGCCGCGACCTTGCCGGCCGGAACCGGGATGCCGTACTCGGCAAGCAGCTGTTTTGACTGGTACTCGTGGAAATTCATGCGTCACCGTGGGAATAGGAACGACCGCACGCATCTCCTCGGGCCCTGCTTGGGGGCGCCGGCATGGACTGCGGCGGGCCCACTATTGTGGCCGAGCCGACGCCGGGGCGCAAAGAAGTCTGTACAAATGGCCATATCCGGCATGTTTTCCGCCGTTTTTTCAGCAACTTGCACGTGAAAGTGCGGCACCTGCCACGTATCGTCTGGCGCCCCCTGCGCACCTATACTTGGAGGATGACGCCTGGATAGGAGCTCCGGCTTGGGCCCCAGTACCTCCCTGCTCGACCGCATCGAATCCATACCGCGGCGCGAGCTGTATTTCTTCGCGCTGTACCGGGTCCTGATCGCCACCCTGCTGGCGGCACTGGTGTTCAGCCCGCTGACCCCGTTTGCCGGCGAAGCGCACCGCCCGCTGCTGGCCAAGGCAGTGGCCGTGGGCTACCTGCTGGTCTCGCTGGCCTTGCTGCTCTGGGGGCGTAACGAACGCTGGCTGCAGTCCATCGTCTTCGGCAGCGTGTTGATCGACATCGTGGCGGCCACCCTGCTCAGCCATGCACTGCCCGGTGCCAGCGCCGGCATTTCAATGTCGCTGCTGTTCAACATTGCCGCGGCCGCCCTGCTGCTGCCACTGGCACGCGCCATGATGCTGGCCTTGCTGGCCAGTATCGCCAGCGTCGCCGAGTACATCTGGCAGGCATTCGAAGGCAGCGACAACCTGCGCACGCTGGCCGAACTGGCGATGTTCGTCACCAGCTACCTGGCGCTGGCCTTCATCAGCTACCAGATCGGCAGCCGCACCCGCCGCACCCAGCAACTGGCTGACCGGCGCAGTGCCGAGGTTGCCAATCTGTTCGAGGTCAACGAACTCATCATCCGCCGCATGCGTACCGGTGTGCTGGTGGTGGATGCGGCCGGCCAGATAACTCTTGTCAACGAGGCTGCCAGTGCCCTGCTCGGCGACAGCGAGGACGACAGCGGCGCCGAGCCCCAGTCCCTTGCCAACGCCTCGCCCGAACTGTCGCGCCGCCTGCAACGCTGGCGCAGCGGCTGGCAGGAGGAGGAACAGCCGCTGCAGCTGATACCCGACCAGCCCGAGGTTCTGCCCCGGTTTGCCCGCCTGCTGGCCGACAGCGACCTGACCCTGGTGTTCCTGGATGACACCAGCGTCGTGTCCAAGCGCGCCGAGTCACTCACCCTGTCCACCCTGGGCCGGTTCTCGGCCAGCCTGGCCCATGAGATCCGCAACCCGCTGGCAGCCATCAACTACGCCACCCAACTGCTGGAGGAATCCGACCATATAGGTGACGCGGACCGGCGCCTGCTGCAGATCATCCACCAGCAATGCCAGCGCACCAACGGCATCGTTGAAAGCGTGCTGGCGATGGCCCGGCGGGAACGCGCCAACCCCGAAAACCTCGACCTGGCGGCCTTCGTGCGCCGCTTCGTGCTCGAGTACAAGCAGACCCTGTCGCAGGACACCGATAGTCTGGAGGTCATCATCCGCGAGCCCTCGGTACCGGCGCTGATGGATTCGCGGCACCTGCACCAGGTGCTCACCGCCCTGGTGCACAACGCCCTGAAGTATGGCCGGGTGGCCGAAGAGCCGGCGCGGGTGCGGATACGCGTGGCCTCCGGCGAGCGCAACGCAGTGATCGACGTGATGGATCGAGGCCCCGGCATACCCGATGCCATAGCCGCGCAGTTGTTCCGCCCGTTCTACACCACCTCCGAGCATGGCACCGGCCTGGGCCTGTATATCGCCCGCGAGCTCTGCCGCGCCAACCAGGCGCAGCTGGACTATGTATCGGTACCCGGCGGCGGCGCATGCTTCCGCCTGACCCTGAGCACCCCCAAGACTGCCTTCACCACGCAAGGCCGCTGACCAGCGGCGGCCCCCACCCCCGTTTGTAGGCAGCCGCCCTCCTCGGCTATCGTCTCTTCATGAATGCAACAAACAGCGCCCTGATCGTCGATGACGAACGCGACATCCGCGAGCTGCTGGTCCTTACCCTGGGCCGCATGGGCTTGCGTATCAGCACCGCCGCCAACCTCGCCGAGGCACGTGAGCTGCTGGCCAGCAACCCGTTCGACCTGTGCCTGACCGACATGCGCCTGCCTGACGGCAACGGCATCGAACTGGTCACCGAGATCACCCGCGACTACCCGCGCACGCCGGTGGCCATGATCACCGCCTTTGGCAGCATGGACCTGGCGGTGGAAGCACTGAAAGCCGGCGCCTTCGACTTCGTCAGCAAACCGGTGGATATCAACGTCCTGCGCGGCCTGGTACGGCATGCGCTGGAACTCAACAACGCCGCACGGCCGGCGCCGTCCGCGCCCCCCGAGAACGCCACGCGGCTGCTCGGCGCCTCGGCGGCGATGGACGAGTTGCGTGGCACCATCGCCAAGGTCGCACGCAGCCAGGCCCCGGTCTACATCCTGGGCGAGTCGGGGGTGGGCAAGGAGCTGGTCGCCCGCACCATCCATGATCAGGGTGCCCGCGCCGCCGGGCCGTTCATCCCGGTCAACTGCGGCGCCATTCCCGGCGAGCTGATGGAAAGCGAGTTCTTCGGCCACCGCAAGGGCAGCTTCACCGGCGCCCATGCCGACAAGCCAGGGCTGTTCCAGGCTGCCAATGGCGGCACCCTGTTCCTGGACGAAGTGGCCGAACTGCCCCTGCAGATGCAGGTCAAACTGCTGCGCGCCATCCAGGAAAAATCGGTGCGCCCGGTGGGCGCCGCCACCGAAGTACCGGTGGACGTGCGCATCCTGTCGGCCACCCACAAGGACCTGGGCACCCTGATCCAGGACGGCCGCTTCCGCCACGACCTGTACTACCGCATCAACGTCATCGAGCTGCGTGTACCACCGCTGCGCGAACGCCGCGGCGACCTGCCACAGCTGGCCGATGCCATCCTGCGGCGCCTGTCACACGCCCAGGGGCAGCCCACCCCGGAGCTCGCTGCCTGTGCGGTGGAGGCCCTTGCCGGCTATTCATTCCCGGGCAATGTGCGCGAGCTGGAGAACATCCTGGAACGCGCGCTTGCACTGGCCGACGGCCAAACCATCGCGGCCCGCGACCTGCGCCTGCCGCAAGCCGCACCCATGCCAGCAGCTGCCGCCTTACCCACACCCGCCCTGCCAGAAGCCATTGAAGCGCCGATCGACACGCCGCTGGTCGACATCGACCCCAGCAGCGCCGCCCTGCCCTCGTACATCGAGCAGATGGAGCGCAACGTGATCCAGAAGGCGCTGGAAGAGAACCGCTGGAACAAGACCCGCACCGCCGCCCAGCTGGGCATCACCTTCCGCGCACTGCGCTACAAGCTGAAAAAACTGGGGATGGAATAAGGCCCCTGTAGTGCCGAGCCATGCTCGGCATCGGCCCGCCGGCCAAGCCTGCTGCCGAGCATGGCTCGGCACTACCAATCAGGCCGCATGCTTGCCGAGCATGGCTCGGCACTACATGTAGGTTTAGTCCTTGGTGACGCGGTTGATCTCGGCCAGGCTGGTGATGCCCTGCGATGCCTTCAACAAGGCGGACTGGCGCAGATCATTGACCCCGATCTTCTGCGCGGCATCGGCAATATCCATTGCGTTGCCCCCCTGCAGGACGATGGCCGCAATCTCGTCGGTCATCGGCATCACCTGGTAGATACCGGTACGCCCCTTGTAACCCTCGGTGCACTCATCGCAGCCCACTGCCTCGAACAGCTGCACACCGGCATCGATCTGCGCCGCCGTGAACCCTTCTGCCAGCAATGCGTTCTCCGGCAATTGCACCGGCCGCTTGCAGTTTGAGCACAGCCGGCGGGCCAGGCGCTGGGCAATGACCAGGGTCACCGACGAGGTGATGTTGAACGGTGCGATGCCCATGTTCATCAGACGCGCAATGGTCTGCGGTGCATCATTGGTATGCAGCGTCGACAACACCATGTGACCGGTCTGCGCTGCCTTGATCGCGATCTCGGCCGTTTCAAGGTCACGGATTTCGCCGACCATGATGATGTCCGGATCCTGTCGCAGGAACGAACGCAGCGCCGCCGCGAAGGTCATGCCGCGCTTGTTGTTCTGCTGCACCTGGTTGACGCCGGGCAGACGGATTTCCACCGGGTCCTCGGCCGTGGAGATATTGCGGGTATCGTCGTTGAGGATGCCGAGCGCGGTGTAGAGCGACACCGTCTTGCCCGAGCCGGTAGGGCCAGTGACCAGCACCATGCCGTAAGGCTTGTGGATGGCCTCAAGGAACAGCTTCTGCTGTTCCGGTTCGTAACCCAGCTTGTCGATACCCAGCTTGGCCGCGCTGCCATCCAGGATACGCAGCACGATCTTCTCGCCGAACAAGGTGGGCAAGGTACTGACACGGAAGTCGATCTGCTTGGACTTGGACAGGTTCAGCTTGATGCGACCATCCTGCGGCACGCGCTTCTCGGCAATATCCAACTGCGACATCACCTTCAATCGCGCGGCAATACGCTGATTCAACTTCACCGGCGCCTTGGCCACGGTCTTGAGCAGGCCGTCGATGCGGAAACGCACGCGGTAGTCATCTTCATAGGGCTCGAAGTGGATGTCCGATGCACCCTTGCGGATCGCATCCACCAGCACCTTGTTGACGAACTTGACCACCGGCGTGTCGTCGCCCTTGGCATCGATGCCCGAATCACCGCCGCCGCCCATGTCCTCGTCGCCGGCAGCGACGTCCAGGTCGCCCATGCCCTCGTCATCACCACCCAGGCTGTCACCCAGCGCATCATTGCTGGCCATCCACAGGTCCAGCGTACGCCGGATCTGTTCTTCATCCACCAGGATGGGCTCAACCACCAGATTGGTCTGGAACTTGATCTCGTCCAGCTGCTGGGTGGGATTGCTGGTGCCGACAAACAGCTTGCCACCGCGCTTGAACAGCGGCAGCACCTGATGACGTCGCAACAGCTCCTCGCTGACCAGCTTGATCGCGCTCTGGTTGGCGTCAAACACCGACACGTCCAGCAAGGGCATGCCGAACTCCATGGCGTTGGCAGCGGCCATGTGGGCGGCGCTTACCAGCTTCTTGTCGGCCAGCCACTGCGCCAGCGGCACCTTGGCGTCAGCCGCCTGGGCCATGGCGGTGCGGGCCGTCGCCTCGTCCAGCGCCCCGTCCTGCACAAGCCGGCGGGCAATACCGGTGATGCCAACCAAATTGGCGGTGACGGCGGTATTCATGGTTTTCCCCTGGACGGACGGTAACCCGGCAATTGTACCCATGAGCTCATCAAGTGCGCGCACCTGCACCCCGGATGCCCGTCACAGGCTCGGGCAATCACCCCGGGGCCTGAGCTGGATAGGATCAGCAGCGGCTTCTGCCACCTACCAGGGCTGGGCACGGTGCCAACGCCAAGCGGACTCGATGATCCCATCCAGCACCGTCCAACGGGCTTCCCAGCCCAATACCTCGCGTGCCTTTCGACTGGAGGCCACCAATGTTTCCGGGTCGCCCGGCCGGCGTGGCGCCACCACGTACGGCACCAACTGGCCAACCACCCGCGACGCGGCGTCAATCACCTGCCGCACCGAGAAGCCCTGCCCATTGCCAAGGTTGAAGGCATGCGCTCCGGGGGCCTGCTCCAGAAAGTGCAGGGCCCGCAGGTGGGCATCGGCCAGGTCTTCCACGTGTACGTAGTCACGGATGCAGGTGCCATCCGGGGTGGCATAGTCGTCGCCGAAAATCTTCAACGCAGGTGCCGCACCAAGCACCGAACGCAGCACATTGGGGATCAAATGGGTTTCACAGGCATGGGCCTCGCCGATGCATGCATCGTAAGACGCACCCGCGGCGTTGAAGTAACGCAGCGATACCGAGCGTAGGCCGTACGCGGCGGCGGCGTCGGCAAGCACCTGCTCCACCATCAACTTGCTGCTGCCATAAGGATTGATAGGCTGCCGTGGATGTTGCTCGTCGATCTCCGCCTGCAGCGGCTGCCCGAACACCGACGCTGTGGAGGAAAAAATGAAGCGCCCCACCCCATGCCGCCGCATGGCGTCGAGCAGATTCAAGGTACCCACCACATTGCAGCGGTAATAGTCCAATGGCTGGGCCATCGATTCGCTCACCACCGAGCGCGCGGCAAAGTGGAATACACCGTCAAATACCTGCGCGGCGAACACCTGCTCCAACGCGGCCGGGTCAAGCAGGTCGACCTGCAGCAAGGGCCCCCACTGCACCGCCTGGCGGTGCCCGTTGGACAAGTCATCCAGCACCACTACGGCGTGCCCACGCTCAGCCAGCAGGCGCGCCATATGGCTGCCGATGTACCCCGCCCCACCACAAACCAGAAACCGCATCTTCACTCCCGGGCCAAGCCGCCCCACCCCCAGGCGGACGCAGGCGATCAAGTGGACATTCTAAGCCCGGCCTCCCAACCCCGCAGGTAGGCAGGGGCCAAGATCTGACGCGGGACACCCTCCCTGTCGCCGAACCCGGCTACTATGCCCGCGGGGAGAACTACCGGTATTCAATGTGCGTGAACTGAGCATCATCCTGCCCGCCAAGAACGAGGCAGAAGGGTTGAAGAGGACCTTGCCCGGGCTTAGGGAAGCCTACCCGGACGCGGAGATCATCGTCGTCAATGACGGATCCACCGACGCGACCGCGGAAATCGCCGCCGGGCTGGGGGCAAAGGTAGTTGGCAGCCCTTACTCGATGGGCAACGGCGCCGCCATCAAGCGTGGCACCCGCGCCGCACATGGCGCGGTGCTGGTGTTCATGGACGCGGACGGCCAACACAGCGCGGAGCATATCGGTCAGCTGCTGGCGAAACTGGATGAAGGCTACGACATGGTGGTGGGCGCCCGCGATGGCAGCGGCCAGGCCAACTTCCACCGGGGCCTGGCCAACGCCTTCTACAACCGACTGGCAAGCCATATGACCGGGCATCGCATCGATGACCTGACGTCGGGCTTCCGTGCGGTGCGCGCGGACAAGTTCCGGGAGTTCCTGCACCTGCTGCCCAATGGCTTCAGCTACCCCACCACCAGCACCATGGCATTTTTCCGCAGCGCCTACCCGGTGGCCTACGTGCCGATCCCGGTCGCAAAGCGGGTGGGTAATGGCAGCCACATCCGGCCATTGAAGGATGGCATCCGGTTTCTGCTGATCATTTTCAAGATCGCGACGCTGTATTCGCCACTCAAACTATTCGCCCCAATATCGGCGTCCTTCTTCTTTATAGGACTGGGCCACTACGCTTACACCTATGTGACCATGCACCGATTAACAAACATGAGCACGCTACTATTCAGTGCATCGGTGATTATTTTTCTTATAGGTTTGATCTCAGAGCAGATCACATCACTTACCTATAGCGAAAAATAAAATGCCTTTCCGATCCATCTCCGACCCTCCTATAGAAGTCCTGTTTGCAAGCACATCATATCCCCGCGACAACCTGGATTGGCGCGGACTATTCATTCGCAGCATCTGCACGGCACTGGCTCGAAGGGAAGATCTATCCATTTCGCTATGGGCTCCACCTGGCCTACCCATCGAAAATATCAAGTCCGTCACTTCTAAGCGGGAAATCAGATGGCTCGAAAATCTGATGAATAGCGGAGGGATATCACACAAGCTTAGGACCAACCCACTATTTGGAATAGCCTCGGCGTCCCGACTAATTTGGGCCCTTGGTTCCGCTTATAGACGCGAGAAGGGAGTCAGCATTTACCATATAAACTGGCTGCAATCCGCCATCCCGCTCCCCAACGACGGAAAGCCCGCTTTGATCACGGTTTTGGGCAACGATATGCATTTGCTTAAAGCCCCCTTCATGCGCCACGCAGTGCGACGCGCCCTGAGGTTCAGGAATGCAACTCTGTGCCCCAACGCGGACTGGATGGTCCCGACGCTTCAAGATGCATTCGGCGATATCGCAAGTGTAGAACCGGTTCCTTTCGGAATTGCCTGCGACTGGTATGAAACTAAACGCAACCCCGCGCCCGAGTCGATATGGCTTGTCGTGAGCAGATTAACAAAGGCAAAACTAGGACCACTTTTTGATTGGTGCGAACCTATGTTCCACAACAAAAAGAGACAACTTCATCTGTTTGGCCCAATGCAGGAGAATATTCAAATTCCGGAATGGGTTCAATATCATGGCCCAGCAACTGCAGAGACACTTTCCACCGCGTGGTTCCCCCGTGCGCAAGGCCTGATAACACTTAGCCAGCACGCAGAAGGCCGCCCTCAGGTAATGCTGGAGGCAATGGCATCACGCTTACCAATTATCGCATCACGAATCCCAGCACATGAAGACCTTATAGAAAACAATGTCTCCGGGCTCCTCTGCACTGAGAAGAAGGACTTCCAAAATGCAATAGAAGAGCTTGAGATGGCAGAGAACAACCAACTATATGGTACTGCAGCGCAAACTTTGGCAAAGCAGAAGTTTGGCACTTGGGATGATTGCGCACAACGATATATTTCGATCTACCACAAGCTTTTGGAGAAATGAATTTTGCGCGACTCTGTCCTTGTCATCGGCGCGAACGGATTTGTCGGGCGCCATATCCTCGCGAAATTGGCAGCCAATGACACCTCCGTCATCGCATTGACACGACAGCCTTTGGCGGCCGCCAGCCAGCTTCCCAATGTGAGAAGCGCAGTTTTCCCCCAAGACTCTGCAACACTGAACAAAATATTGAAGAAGGCCAGCACTGTAATAAACCTTGCGTCTGCGTCAACCCCCGGAAGCTCGGCGAAGAATCCGGTCATGGAAATTGACCAGAATCTGCGGCCGCTCGCCATCCTTCTGGAGGCACTACAATCCCACCCACAGATACCATTTATCCATATGTCTTCGGGGGGCGCCATAATTCATCGCGAGGAAAGAGCAGATGCGGATGAGAAGTCCTCAATCTTCGCCCAATCCTACCATGGGGCAGCCAAGATCGCAGCGGAGAATATGATCGAAGCTTGGACATACCAATCATTAACCTCGGCCACAATCATTCGACCCACGAACATCTATGGACCGGGCCAGTTTTTTCGACCCGGATTCGGAATAATCCCTTCCGCATTTAATAGCATTCTCACCGATCGCCCCTTATCAATTTGGGGGGACGGATCAGCGACCCGCGACTACATCTTCATAGAAGACGTAATCGAATTATTATTGGGCGCGACTTCAAATCCACCACCGAGCGGGTTTGAAGTATACAGCGCTGGCAGCAACAGCAGCATTACGGTGAATTCGCTTCTCAGAAAAATAGAACATCTCACAGGCACAACCATCAAGCGCGACTACGTGCCACAGCGCTCTGTAGACCCACCACGTGTAAAGGTTGACGCCACCAAAGCAAAAGACAAGCTAAACTGGGTAGCGAGGACCGATATCGAGAGAGGGCTGGAGATGACTTGGAACTGGTTCCGGAAAGACTGCTCATGAAATCTCGCGATGCACTGACCTGCTCCATCTGCATCGCCAACTACAATGGCGTCGCATTACTGGAAGACTGCATAGCCTCCATTCGCAGCCAGAATACCAATTTCACTTTCGAGATAATTATTCACGACGACGCCTCCACAGATGGATCCGCTCAATGGATTCGAACCAAGTTCCCTTCAATCAAGCTTATCGAATCTACGATAAACGTCGGATTCTGCACCGCGAACAATCGCATGGCGGCCATTGCTGAGGGACAGTTCATCCTCCTCCTCAACAACGACGCTGCCCTACTGCCGGGGGCATTGCAGGCACTGATAGAAACGGCGCTCGGCGATCCGAATTCTGCCATATTGACTCTGCCTCAATATGACTGGGATACCGGAAAGCTAGTTGACCGGGGATGTTTATTGGACCCCTTCTACAATCCTGTCCCAAATCTCGATCCGTGCAGAGTCAATGTTGCATATGCAATAGGCGCATGCATGTTTTTGCACCGTGACATGTGGCGCGAACTTGGAGGATTCCCGGCCTGGATGAAATCATTGGCCGAAGACATGTATGTCTGCTGCCTAGCGAGACTGTCAGGAAAAACAGTGACAGTAGTAAACTCCAGCGGCTACCGACACCGCCAAGGAGCTAGCTTTGGGGGCAACCGCATTGGTGCAAGAGGCTTGAATTCCACATACCGACGACGCCTGCTTAGCGAGTGCAACAAGACCGCAACCTTGGTTATCTGCACCCCCCTACTATTGGTTTGGCCGCTATTGGCAGCACACCTTACTTTGCTCTGTTTAGAGGGGCTTATCCTTATGCTCCTAAAACGCAGCACACAGCCATGGCGCAAAGTCTATGGCGAAGTTCTGGGCCATACTTTCAAGAATACTGGAGAATGGGTACAGCAACGCAAACTGATTCAGAGAACACGCAACTCAACACTGTCTTACTTCAGTGTGTTCACTCCATTTCCGCAAAAGTTGAAGCTCCTCCTTCGGCACGGGGTACCGAAACTAAGCTAGAACCCAGAACCGGTGTTTAGTTAAGGTTTTCTGAAAAGAAAAAATGGCTCACGTGGATTAACCCCATGCCGCACGGGGTCGTACTGTTCAAGCACCTGCCCATGAGTGCAAACAGATGATACAAAACCACTACGCGTGAAACGATCAAATATATCGATGCCGAATAAACGCACATGATCCTCTTGCCCATAAGCTTGAAGACGGGCCGCCGGATCTACTATTCCTCGATCCTCCCAGGTTCCCTGCAATATCTGACTGTATGGAGTTTGCAGAACCGCGAAACCACCGGACCTTACAACTCGGTGCAGCTCCGCGATCGCCCGCTCTACATCGTCGACATGCTCTAGAACATGATTCGCAATCACGAGATCAAAGGTATTATCCGGAAAGCTGATATCCATCATATCGACGCGTTCTATACCCTCCCGTTCCGGGTACAAATCACACCTCACATACCTCATCATTCCGAGGCCGGCAAGGATGCGCGAGAGACGTTTTTCTGGTGCAAAATGAAGAACTGCCTTTCCCGCCAACCATGGCAAGATCTCCAGCTCTCTTAGATACATCAATAAATGCCTTTCTCGATCATGCCCACCGCAGCGGGGGCACTCAAACTGCTCGGGATCACTCCCAATGACATCAAGCAGACAGATGAGCCGCGGAACTCCCGCCCAGCCGTTTCTATAAGGCATAAATCTATGAACGCGGCGATCACAAAGAACACAAAGCCGCCGCCCACCAGGCACCCAACCTGCAATAAAATAAGGAATAATCTTAGATATCTGTAGTGCCATGCTGTCCTCTTACTCAATACGGATAGAGTATTCGCCTATTTCGAGGCAGCAAGCGACCACGCAACGACTTAAACCCAATCCGTGCTATCGCGGCAAAAAGCCCAGCCCAGCCGGCTGAAGAGTCCAATAGCACCCGCTCCCGCCACACCCAGAAAGTCTTCCAGTCCCCGGTTCGCAGACTTCGAAAAAAAACACGCCGCATGAAATCTGAAACAGCCCGATTCCAATCAACGCCGGAAACATATTCCTTTGGCACGCTCAGCAGTGCTGACCAGTACAACTCGCGAACCAGAACATTCATGTCATTCAACATTGATCCAGCACTACCAACTCTATATGCAGTGAGGCGATCGGGAATATATCCCAAACACCCTCTACAGGCCATCCAAAGATGAACTTGATAATCAATTTGCTGCCGCGGCTCGACCCAACCTTGCACAAGACCTGCACGAAACAAAACGGAACTATTATTTAAAAAATTACCGTTAGTCATCAACTGCCCGAGATTGACAGAAGTTCGATCGTAATCTGAAAAGCACCCAACAATTCGACCGCCCACATCAACCACTGAAGCATTAGTGTAAACCGCCGGGCAATCAGGGCGAGCCCAAAGGTAGTCCAACTGTTTCTGGAGCTTACCGGGAAACCAATAGTCATCACCATCAACTCTAGCTACAAAATCACCACGAGCCCGATTTAGCAGATCGCACATATTGTCGAAAGCACCAATATTCGAGCTTCTCCTGAAGTAATTAATCCGCCCGGGATAGGAAGCCATGAGATCGCTAACCACACCTACTGTTGAATCCGTAGAAGCATCATCTCCCAACAACACCTCGACTTCAGCATCCACACGCTGATCCAAGATGCTACGCAAGCACTGCCCAATGAACCCAGCCTGATTAAAGGTAACGATGCAGACCGATACAACACAGCGACTCATCCCCCCCTCCCCCCAACAATTCCCTTAATTAGAGTCAACGAAACCTTCCATGCAGAGAAACGCAAAAGAGCCGCAGCACAGGCATAGACCGTCGCAGCCACTCCCACACCGATAAGCAAACCGCAAACCCCAGTCCCAAATATAATCAGACAGACCCTGGCAAGGAAGGCAACCGCCATGGCGAGTAAGAGCACGCCTAGCGAATCACCCACCTGCGATAGCAACCCGTAACTCAAAAGTCGCTTGGCGTTCCAACCATTGATTAGTACACATAGCAAACTTGACAGTGCAACCGCGCCGGCCATACCGACTAACCCCCATAGACATCCCACTATGAGCAACGGGACGGACACAAAGAATTTCACTATCTCCAGTCTGAACACGAGATCGGCGTGTGCAACTGCACTGTATGCCGACAAATTCACCAAGTGAAGCGGCCAAGTTACAGAGGCAACCGCGAGTATCGAAAGCACAGGCGCCGCTACTAACCATTGCGGTCCGAACAACACGGCGATGAGCGCATCAGACACTGCGGCCAGTCCAAACATGCATGGGGCAAAGATGAACATGCTAACGCGTAGCGATGCCCGCATGGCAGCGGCCAGCCCGCCCGGCAACGCACGAGCTGAAGCAAAAGTCGGCAGCCCCACTCGTCCCATGACTCCAGCCAAGAACTGAGCAGGGGCCTCTTGGATGTTCTGCGCGAGCGTGTACTGCCCCACCACCTGCGCGCCAAAAAAGCGCCCTAGAACAAGCAACTGCAGCCGAACTGAAACCATGCTCATCAGATTAGCGGCCATCATGTATCCACCGAATCGAAAGAGGCGAGAGAAGGCTATTCGCCTGAATTGACCTCTAGGAGTCCACCCCGCATACAACCAGACCAACATGGCACGCACCAGCGCTGCAACAACGACCTGGCCCACCAGACTGACCGCCCCCATCCCTCCTTTTGCCATGCAGACAGCCGATACACCCGACGAAATAGAAGCCACCAGCTCGACTTTGGCTCTTGATCTGAAATCAAGTCGCCGTGTGAGCAGGGCATCAGGCACGACACACAGCGCACTAATCGGGACGACAAGGAAACATATCTTGGCAAGAGGCTCCAACAACGGCTGTGCAAAAAAACCGGAGATCGCCGGTACCGCTAACCACAAAAGCACACAGACAAACACTGCAGCGCACATCGTGGCAATAAAAACAGTGGTGGCATCGCTATCATCGATCTCCGCCCTCTGAATCAGCGCCAGCCCGAAGCCTCCATTAACAAGCACTCCGGAGATTGCCGTAAATACCAGAAGAACCGCCACCACGCCAAAATCGCTGGGCACCAAAAGTCGTGCAAGGAAAATCGTCACCGCAAACTGGGTGAGGTACCTCGATGCAATCTCCAAGGCGCTCCATCCAGCAGCCCGTGCTGCACGCTGCGCAAGTGGCTCTATGGAATCGACATCCTTCATCGAAATCGAGCCTGGCACCAAAGTATTTTCAATGCAGCCCCCAATAACCTATAACCACGCGAAGAGTGCTACCACGCCCTCGTAAGCCAATTTCCCATTGCGAGATCCGATTGAAATCAACTCACCTAGGTGTGCCGATGCAAAGCAAGCGCTCACTCCTATCAAGGAGCCGATGCCCCGATGCGCGAAGATAAGCTCGTATCAACCAAGGCTGAGTTAAACCAAGTCGGATTAAATAATCCTCATGCCTACGCTTATATTTACCAACCGGAACTACAAAAACATCATCGCAAACCTTACCCATCAAGCGAGATATTTCATCGATCGTGAAGAATCGAATGTCATACAGCGGATCATCCCGCCTCATCCGATCGAAGTAGTCGACGAAGCCAGCGTTGTGTGCGTTATGCACCGTAGCGAACATACGCCCACGCGTTACTCGCGCCTGCTCCGCTGCCAACTCAAGCAACCGCGCGTCATCGAAAAGAACCCAGAATCCATTATGGTATGTGACATCAAAAAAACCATCCGAGTAAGGCAGATCAAAAGCGCTGGCCTGAATGATATTATCAACGGCATCAGGGAAGGCCGCGTGCGCGCGAGCCACTGATTCTGCGGAAAAGTCCATGCCACTACAGTTGATCCCCAACCGTCGCAACAAGCCCATATCGCGGAAGCTACCCGCTGCCATCTCCAGCAACCGATTCTCACCCGGTTTCAACAAAGCCCGGATATAGTAAGCGTGACGAAGGTCCGCCTGATAACGGTCAAAAATGGACGTCCATTTAGCATCCCAATCCGCAGATGTTGAATCACGCTCAAGCCGACTAAGAGACATCGCCACCCCCTTGCGGCTCGCATTCTACTTCAACATACTCACGACAATACACTGACGGTTCCACTTCCACCTCTGCATCCAAGATGCCGCCATCAAAGCATCGAATATGATTTATAACCATATCGTACCCGGCCATCTTACTAAACGCGACCCCTGCCGAGAACCGGGGATTTAGATCCATCAAAAATCCTTCACCCTTTTCATTTACAATGAACTCAACATTAACACAGCCATTTATATCCAGCACTTCCGTGACATGACGCGCAGCCAGCACTAAATCCGGCCTAACCCCCATCTCCACAACCAAGCCGGCGCCATTCGGCGTGCGCTGCAACTCCCGCCGCCCTATAGCAAAACTAAACCCAGTAGATTGCTGCCGCACTACGTCTACTACAACAATCTCGCCATCGATATAAGGCTGAATGACGTAATCTTCCTCCGCCACGCTCTGCCTAAATCTGAGGAGATCAACCTCTTCGCGAATAAAACACACGCCTTCGCTGCTACGTCCACGTCGCGGCTTGGCAAACAATGGAAACTTCAAAGCAGGTACGTAGGCCTTCAGATCCACGCTTGGTACAACCGCAATTTCCGCACTTCCTGCAAACCGCTGACACAGCCTGCGCTTGTCACGAGCAACCCGCAAAGCCATGCCAGATGGCATACAGAGCAGCACTGAACGTTCCTCGAACTCCACCCGATATCTGTCCAGAGCATCCACCTCCAGATCTGTCAGTGGGATCACCCGGTCTATGCGATAGGAAGCACACATCTTCAGCAAGCTCGCAACGTATGAAACCTCATCGCTGGCATGCGGCACCTGCTCAAAAACATCGACACGCGGGGCCTGCGGGGTCCAGGCGAACGGCAACGTGTTGCAGCCCACCAGCACACGAATTTCCGGATCCGCGCGCAGCGAAGCGATAACGGCCGCAGCGGACATTGATCCAATCGCAGTAACCAAGTAGTTCATGCCCGCCCCTGGAAGCACATCCAGCCGTTAGACAGCTGATCCCGTGACCGCCGTCGCGATCACCTTCGAGATACGCCGCACATCTTCCACAGAAACAAGGGGGCCTCCCGGGAGAACAAGAACGCGATCGGAGAGCTTCTCCGTAGAGGGAAGATCCACCGCGGCACTGGGAAACATATCGCGATAAGGACTCATTCGATGACAGCCCGGCCAGAAATACTTCCTCGCCAGAATATTACTGGAGTGCAACAGCTCAACCAGACGATCACGGCACACCAAGGAGTCACCCTCGACCTCCACTACAATATAGTGATGACTATTAAAATCTTCCTCATGGTACTCGATGACATTGATACCAGGAATGCCGTCCAACTCTTGGCGATAGAGATTGTAGGTGGTGCGATTATTTTCACACACCCCCCCAAAACCCTCAAGATTCACCAAACCCATGGCGGCACACATCTCCATCATTTTCCCGTTGGTACCAGGGTGCGTGACATTATCATAGCCGCTGAACCCAAAATTTCGCATCAACCTCACGGTCTCAGCCAACTCATCATTGTTGGTAACTACCGCTCCACCCTCCATAGTATTGAAGGACTTTGTGGCATGAAAACTGAATACCTCACACGATCCGAAATTCCCTACATTGACGCCGTTCAAGGTACTGCCAAAGGCATGGGCTGCATCAAACATCAGCTTCAACCCAAACTCATCGGCAATTTCCTGTAAAGAATCAACAGGGGCAGGGCGCCCCCACAGATGCACACCAATGATCCCTGTAGTGCGAGGCGTGATCTTCTTCCTTACCGCATCTGGATCGAGATTGTGGGTCCTGGGATCTATATCGGCGAACACCGGAGTAATACCCTGCCAAGCCAAGGCATGTGCGGTGGCAATGAATGTCCAAGAAGGAACAATCACCTCACCGGATAAACCCATGGCACGGATCGCTATCTCGAGGGCAATCGTGCCATTACACATGGCGACACAATTCCGCACTCCAAGACGCAGAGCGACTTCCTTTTCAAATCGCTGCACCATCGGCCCGTTGTTAGTCAGCCAATTATTATCAAGAATCTCTGATACGAGGGAAAGAAAATGCTCTCGATCTCCGACATTCGGACGACCGACATGCAACTCGGCTTCAGCACTCGCCGCCATCATCACGTCCGCGGTGCCAGATCTAGTCGTGCCAAAAGCGTTCATCGCTGCCCCACCTCCGCCCATGCCAAAGCATATGACCTCCAAATTTCAAAGCCATCCTATAAATCGAGTGCCAGCGGCAATATACACTCAATGATCTAGATCACACGCCGCACTCGTCATGTCACATGTCACCGCAGCCACACCAGGAGGCTTAGGCACACCAGATATATACAACGTATCCACATCAGCCGCTTGAATGGTAAGGCAAGCGCGCGCGACAGGCGTAGGCGGAGGATCACCGTTTGCCAACGCAGCCACCGCAAAGGTGGCATACCCCTTCACCTCCCCCAGACATGCTGATTCCGCTGCACGCCGCTGATGGCGCCTGTACTCCGGTAATGCGATGGCCGCAAGCAATGCAATAACCGCCATCACAATCATCAATTCAACAAGAGTAAATCCCTTGCTAGATTTGCGAGCCATTGCCCCCCCCGCCGAAAAATTAGATGCCACCTATAAAATCCCAACCAGCCGTCAGTTTTCCACATTCGCAGACTGATCCCTCTCCAACTGACGCACCCAGTCGCCCCGGCCGGCTGCATTTAGCTGTCCGAATATTCGCCGAATTTCCGGATCCCCTCTCGGAGAGAGCGCAACTGCCGACGCCAGATAAGGCAAAGCATCTTGCGGACTAAGGGAATCGTTGTGAATGAATGCAGCAATACGAAGATAATCGGCCGCCGTAAGGCCACCTCGATCACTGATCGTCTTTATGACCAAAAGTACCGAACCCTCATCAAGAGCCACCCCATAGCGAATATCATCGATCAGCACCCACATGATGCCCTTGTTTTGAGGATTCATGGGAGCAGATTTGAGCCGCTCGATCAATATCGACCAATCTTCTGGCGACACACTTCCCTTCACTGTTTTATAAATAACAATATTTGACAAGAGCAACGCAGATCGCGTTCGCGCCGCGCCAGCCATATTAATTTCTATTGCTTTGGTCAACCACGGATTGGAGATCTGGACTCCGCCTCGCTCAATATAAACTGAACCCAATGCCAACCACGCACGCTCCGACTCCGGCTTGACAGCAACGCTGAATTCAGCAAGCCGTAAAGGATCCCCCCATATGTAGGCTCGCAGGACAGTACAAGTAACCATTGCGAAAAAGCACAACGCCGCCCCTGCAAACAGCCTGCGCGGCTCGATATCAAAACGAATAATGACCAGATTAATTACATCAGCGATGGCGAGCAGCGCCCCCACCAAAGGAAAGTGATTGCGATGCTCGAACGCGAGCTCGAGACCAAATACGTTGCTCGATATGAAGTGGCCCGCCATAAAAAGCAGCACCCCAATAGTAAATGCAGGCCGACGCAACCGAACGCACCAGGACACCACCAACAAACCCGCCATGAAGAGGAGGGAGAACAAAGTGGTAAGCGGCTGCAACAATCCTCGAGATACCGCGAAATCATCGTAGAAAAATGGGAGGTTATTGGGCAAAGGAAATACGATCTGCCCAAGATACATCACCAAAACTCGCCCCTGGGTCAGCAAACGCTCGTAACTCGAAAAGTCCCTTCCAGGATAAGCCCCCCACTGCCACTGGCGCGGGACTATAACCAGCAGATAGGCCACCAGTCCGACCAGAACAAAGAGTTTATAGCTACTCTTCAATGCAAGCATGCACAATCGATTCCGAGCGCGAAAGTGAAATACAACCAACTCCAAGATAAAAGCGTAAGCTACTAGGAGGATTGAATCTTCCTTACAAGCAAAAGCCAACACCGAAAACAGCACGCACATAACACCCATCTGCCGGCTGCGCCCCCCCTCCATCTGGGTTTGACGCATGCACAGATAAGCCCACAACGCAGCCAGCACAAAGAATGTCGCCATAGTCTGCATGCGCTGCACAACATATAGCACCGAAGAAACCTGAAGCGGATGAACTCCCCATGCCAGCGCAACAGCAATTGCACCAATATTGGAATGACGTGCAGACCAACCAACCTGCCCAAGCAATCGGCGAAGGAAGATCGCCAGTACGTATACCGTAGCGGCATGAATCAACAAATTAGTAATCTTGAAAGCACGCGGATCAGGACCCGCCCACAAGTAATTTAACGCCAAACTAACCATACTCAGCGCACGCGAACCACCGCCAGGCTGAAAGCTGTAGGCAGCCTCCGCCAAACTGCGCAAGTCGAAATCGCTCATATGCAGGGCAGCGTTCCCGAGAATATTTTCCCGGTCATCCAGCACGAACCCGCCGCCAACGCCTGGCATCAACACAAGAATCGATAATAACGAAGCAGCCAGAGCCAACCAATAATATCGGGATGATCCGATCAGCATAGTCACACCCCAGCGCCTCAAAAGTCCAAAAAAACGAAAAGCGCCTAACGGCGCTTTTCGCGTAAGCTAAACTACCAGTCGATTTACTGACCAGCGTCCAACAAACGGCAAGAGCCGCTACCAGCTTCGCAGCGGGTATTCTGCTTGATGGTGGCATTACCCTTGACAGACGCATTGAACGTGACCGAGCCACCAGCGTTGTAAAGGGTGGTGGTCATGCTGGTACCGCTAGCACAGGTCTTACCCGCAAATGTGGCCGGGGTCCGGTCGTCAGCAGCATCGGCGACTGCGGTGCTCATGTAGGCCTTGGCCTCAGCCATGCAAGCGCCATTGGCCGAACGCTGGGTGTAGTTGCGGTACTGCGGCAGCGCGATGGCGGCCAGGATGGCAATGATCGCAACCACGATCATCAGTTCGATCAGGGTAAAGCCCTGCTGCTTCTTCATGAGTACATCCCCTAGAGGTTGGATAGTGAACATGGTTGCAGGCGACACGCCTGCCCCGCATGGGGTTACAAAGCAGGTTGCGTGCCAACTGGACAACGCCCCCCTACTCCCCGGCGCAATGATGGCACCATCGGCGAATAAGGGAAGCCCCCTGACCAAAGAATCCTGACTTGGCGCCCAGGTTGACCCATTGCGTCACAATGTGACCCTCACTTTCACCCTGACACATCAATCCACAACCACAGTGTAGACGTGACGAGCACCACCAAAGTGCTCTCTGGGGTGTGCTGCAAGGCAAATGAACCGCTACCATGCGCATTGGTGTCCGGGCTGGGGAAGCTTGGACGGGGAGAAAAAAGTGGCCGTTACCCGCAACGCAATCAAGAATGAGACGGCTGGTCGCAACACCAGCCAGATGGCGCCCTTTGTCTGGGAGGGGACAGACAAGCGTGGCGTGAAGATGAAAGGCGAGCAGGATGCAAAGAACGCCGCTGCCTTGAAGGCCGAGTTGCGGCGACTGGGTATCACACCCACCGTCGTGAAACCCAAGCCGAAGCCGCTGTTCGGCGCCGCAGGCAAGCCGATCAAGCCCAAGGACATTGCCTTCTTCAGCCGCCAGATGGCGACGATGATGCGCTCGGGCGTACCGATCGTGACTGCGCTGGAAATTATCGGCAGCGGCCACAAGAACCCGCGCATGGCCAAGATGGTCGGCCAGATCCGCGCCGACCTGGAAGGCGGATCCTCGCTCTACGAAGCAATCAGCAAGCACCCCGTGCAGTTCGACGAGCTCTACCGCAACCTGGTCCGCGCGGGCGAAGGTGCGGGCGTTCTGGAAACCGTGCTGGAGACCATTGCCAACTACCAGGAAAATCTGGAGTCGCTGAAGGGCAAGATCAAGAAGGCATTGTTCTATCCGGCGATGACCATTGCCGTCGCCCTGCTTGTCAGCTCCATCCTGCTGATCTGGGTTGTCCCGCAGTTTGAGGAAGTGTTCAAAGGTTTCGGCGCCGACCTTCCGTTCTTCACCCAGATGATCGTGGCAGCCTCCCGCTTTCTGGTCGGCTGGTGGTGGCTGATCCTGCTTGGGCTGGTCGGAGGATTCGCAGGTTTCCTTTTTGCCTACAAACGCTCCTTGGCCATGCAGCACAACATCGACAAGCTGATGCTGAAACTGCCCGTCATCGGCCAGATCCTGCACAACAGCGCCATTGCCCGCTTTGCCCGTACCACTGCAGTGACCTTCAAGGCCGGCGTCCCGCTGGTGGAGGCACTGAGCATCGTCGCCGGGGCCACCGGCAGCAGCGTCTATGAAGATGCCGTCCTGCGCATGCGCGACGATGTCGCGGTGGGCTACCCGGTGAACATGGCCATGAAGCAGGTGGGTCTGTTCCCGCACATGGTGGTGCAGATGACGGCCATCGGCGAAGAGGCCGGTGCGCTGGACTCGATGCTGTTCAAGGTGGCCGAGTACTTCGAGCAGGAAGTGAACAACGCCGTGGACGCCCTCAGCAGCCTGATCGAGCCAATGATCATGGTGTTCATCGGCGTGGTCGTGGGCGGCATGGTCATCGGCATGTACCTGCCGATCTTCAAGCTGGCCTCGATTGTTGGATAATTAACGCATGGCATTTCTCGACCAGCATCCCGGCCTCGGCTTTCCCGCCGCGGCCGGCCTGGGACTGCTGATCGGCAGCTTCCTCAATGTAGTGATCCTGCGGCTGCCCAAGCGGCTGGAGTGGCAGTGGCGGCGCGATGCCCGCGAGATCCTTGAGCTGCCGGACATCTACGAGCCGCCACCGCCCGGCATTGTGGTGGAGCCCTCGCACTGCCCGCACTGCAAGCACAAGCTGAGCTGGTACGAGAACATCCCGCTGTTCAGCTGGCTGATCCAGCGCGGCAAGTGCCGGCACTGCCATGAGCCCATTTCCATCCAGTACCCCCTGGTGGAGCTGGTCACCGCCTTGATGGTATTGGCCAGCGTCTGGCAGTTCGGGTTTGGCTGGCAGGGCTTTGGCGCCATCGTGCTGAGCTGCTTCCTGGTGGCACTGTCCGGCATCGACTTCCGCACCAGGCTGCTGCCGGACCAGTTGACCATCCCACTGATGTGGCTCGGGCTGATAGGCAGCATGGACAACCTGTACATGCCCGCCAAGCCTGCATTGATAGGCGCGGCGGTCGGTTACCTGTCCCTCTGGTCGGTCTGGTGGCTGTTCAAGCAGATCACCGGCAAAGAAGGCATGGGCCACGGCGACTTCAAGCTGTTGGCCGCACTGGGCGCGTGGTGCGGCATCAAGGGCATCCTGCCAATCATCCTGCTGTCGTCGCTGGTGGGCGCCATCATCGGCTCCCTGTGGCTGTACTTCGGCAGCAAGGACCGCAATACCCAAATCCCGTTCGGCCCCTACCTGGCCATCGCCGGCTGGCTGGTCTTCATGTGGGGCGACCCCATGATCGCGGCCTACAGGCAATGGTCGGGATTCTGAATCCAGGCGCTTCACGCTTGCCGCTCCTCAAGGAGCGGCTTGACTGACCCAAAGGCCCACACCCATGAGCAACTTCATCGTCGGCCTCACCGGCGGCATTGCCTCCGGTAAAAGTGAAGTCAGCCGCCGCTTTGAAACATTGGGCATCACCGTGGCCGATGCGGACCTGGCAGCACGCGAGGTAGTTGCCCCGGGAAGCCCGGTACTGGCACAGATTGCCGCGTTGTTTGGCGATGAAGTCCTGCAGGCAGATGGCAGCCTGGATCGCGCCCACCTCCGTCAGCGGATCTTTGCCAACCCGGCTGACAGGCGGGCATTGGAGGCCATTACCCACCCCGCCATCCGCGCACGGGTGCGCGCGCAATGCGAGGGGGCTGCCAGCCCTTATGCCATTGCCGCCATCCCCTTGCTGACCGAGGCAGGCGGCAAGCCCAGCTATCCCTGGCTGCAGCGCATTCTTGCGGTGGATGCACCTGTGGCCGTACAGCACGCGCGCCTGTTGAAGCGCGACACCATCACCTCGCAGTTGGCGGAGCAGATGATCCAGGCACAAGCCAGCCGCGAGCAGCGCCTGGCCATTGCCGACGACGTGATCGTCAATGATGGGCACCCGGATGCGCTGCAGGCGCAGGTTGAAGCATTGGACGCACGCTACCGCGCACTTGCAGACGCTGCACGCTGAATCCCGGCATTGCTTTGAATGGCGCCGATCCCTTGCAGCCTTGGCGCATGTATGGCTGTCCGGAGTAGCGGTGGAGCGCGACAGCGCGCGGGGCTTCGTTGCCCGACCAATGACAGCCTCGCCTGAACGGGTGATGCGCAGCCTGGCACTTCAACCGCCATCTTTCTGCGCCGGGTGTGCTTCGCTTAGCCGGGCTACCTTGGCGCTACCCGGACTGTCGTCGGCCATGACATTGACCGGCCAACGATGCTCCTTCCGGGGTTGGTGGAGTGTGGTCGGATACATGAGCCGGTCATTCCCCGGGTGCGCTGCGCTTATCCGGGCTACGCAGGTGATGCCTTCGTCCTTTTCTTGGGCCGGATGCATTCCCCTGCAATAGGAAGCTACGCCGGTGCGAACGTCAGCGTTGCCACGACTCCGCGTACGTCACCCGGCCGGATATCCACCTGCCAACCGTACAGCGTACACAGGCGACTGACGATGGACAGGCCAATACCGCCCCCCTGTGATTGCCCCGCATGGGTGCCGCGATAGCCGCGCTGGAAGAGGCTGGCCGCATCCTTCTCACTCAGGCCCGGACCGTTGTCTATCACCTCGACAGCGTTCGCCCCCACCCGTACCAGCACCTTGCCTTCCTGCGAGTACTTCACCGCATTGCCGATAAGATTGCCGAGCGCGACCGACAATGCCGATTCCGGCGCATCAATCACCAACTCGCGGCTACCTTCCAGGATCAGCTCCAGCGGCTTGCCGCCCAGCTGTGCCCGGTGCGATTCCAGCAGCTGCTCGGCAACGCGGGCGACATTGCTGCTGCCCTGTGCGCGCTCGTTGCGGGAGAGCAACAACAACGATGCAATCAAGTCACTGCATTGCTGCTCGGCACGCTGGATGCGCTGCAGGCGCTGGACGATCTTCTCGTCGATACCCGGCCGCGCCAGCAACAACTCGGTTGCCCCGCGAATCACTGCAAGGGGCGTGCGCAGCTCATGGCTGACGTCGGCATTGAACTCGCGGTCGCGTTGGACGACTTCGGTCAATCGTTCGGAGTAATCATCCAATGCCTCGGCCAACTGCCCCACCTCGTCATCCGGGAAGCGGGGGGCCAAAGGTTCGGGATGCGTATTGCCACCGCGGTAGGCACGCAACCGGGAGGCAAGATCGGAAACCGGGCGCATCACCCTGGACGCGGACCACCAGCCCAACACCCAGGACAGCAAGCTGAAAACGACCACCGACAGCACCAGCGCACGTTTCAGCTGCTGCTCACCGCGTAGCGCCTGCCCCATGTCGTAGGCAATGAAGAACCAGGCATCCGGCGTCTTGCGCACACCCACCTTGTAATAAAACGGGTTGCCCTCGCCGTCCACCCCGTTGAAATTATGGATGCCGTCCTGCAGGTGCTCCCACTCCGGGTAATCCCGGCGCAGGCCATCCAGCTTGTCAGGCCTGTACAGGTAGGCCTTGATCTGCTGGACCGGCGCAACCACGTCCTTGCCGCCACTTTGCATGTAGCTTTGCCAGGAAGCGTCCAGGTTGCGATTCATCACATCTTCGACGAGCTGGTTCTCCACGCGGGTGCGCGCCCAGTTCGTCGCAAACGCGAACAATGCCGTCAGGCAAAAGCCCAACAGCACAAACGAGACAATAATGCGGCTGCGCAGGCGCCGGCGATAGCGCCCACGCTTGCGCACGGACTCAGGCAAGGCTGTTTCAGGCATCTGGCGCGGAGATGCGATAGCCAATGCCGTGGCGGGTCTGGATCATTGGCGCATCAAACGGCTTGTCCACCACCGCACGCAGACCGTGGATATGCACGCGCAGCGAATCCGAATCCGGCAGTTCCTCGCCCCAGACGCGGGTCTCCAGCTCCTGCCGGGTAACCACCGCCGGGGAAGCTTCCATCAAGGCCTGCAGGATCTTCAACGCGGTCGGATTGAGCTGCAGCAGCTTGGCCTGGCGGCGCACTTCCAGGGTGTCCAGGTTGTATTCCAGATCCCCCACTTCCAGCACGCGGGTGTGAGCACCCTTGCCGCGACGTGAAAGTGCATTGAGCCGTACTTCAACTTCCTGCAGCGCAAACGGCTTGATCAGGTAGTCATCTGCACCGGAATCAAAGCCGGCCAGCTTGTTGTCCAGCGAATCGCGCGCAGTCAGCATCAATACCGGCGTCTGCTTGCGCGCATCATTGCGCAGCTTGCGGCAGACCTCGATGCCATCCATGCCCGGCAGGTTGAGATCGAGCACGATGGCGTCAAAATCATGCACCACGGCCAGGTGCAGGCCCGTCACGCCGTCAGCGGCGAAATCAACGGTATGGCCCCGGTCCTCCAGATAGTCACCAAGGTTGGCGGCAATATCGCTGTTGTCTTCGATTACAAGAATGCGCACGTGTGCGATTACCTTCGTATTGGAACGTGATGGACGGGACCAGCCCGTCACCCCGGAATTACACCATAGCCAGCGTTAACTTCTCACGACTGCAATCGGCGCAGGAGCTTAATTGGCGTCACTATTGGACTTGCTGGGGCGCAACGACCGCAGGCCCTCTACGCCATCTTCGCGCATACGCTCACGCTGGGCGAAGGTCAGGCAGGTGGTCGTCGGGCGATTGGAGCCGACAGACTTTTCGCGACGGCAGATCAGGCGGCTGTCACGGCGGACCTTGGTGAGGATCGTATTGACGATCTCCTGCTCATTGAAAAACGCAACCTTTGCATCCGGGGAAAGCTGCTCCGCATCGCCGTCACCGATAATACCGGACATACGGTCAAGCGCCGCGACTACTTTTGCCCGGTCCTCTACCGTGATTTCGCTATATATCTCGCCAGCGCTCAGGTCGGAACGGACCTTTGCCTGCTGCGCCTGAAAGGGCGTGTTCGCCTGGAGCGGGAGATCTGGAGCGGCCGCAACCGCCGACAGCGAGAAAACGCACAATGAAAACAGCATCAAGCCTTTGAACATGGACAACTCCTTATGTCTGACATGGGCGATCACTGTAACCGCAGCGCTTGGTTCCCAACAACAAGACACCCCGCACCAAAAAAACAAGGCCCTGGCGAAAAACGCCAGGGCCTGAAAATTCCCGATCACCGGACCCACTGAGGAGGGCTGGGCACAGTGGGAACAGCCTAGGCGGGCTTGGATTAAAGGCTTGTTAAAACCGTGCAAACAAATTGCACCGGCGACCTCAACGTTTGAGGCTGGTCACGTAATCGATCATCCGCCCGGCCACGTCGCCGCCGGATACGCTCTCGATCCCCTCCAGCCCGGGCGTGGAGTTGACCTCCAGCACCAACGGGCCGCGCTTGGAGCGGATCAGGTCAACCCCGGCTATACCCAACCCCAGCGCCTTGGCCGAGCGCACCGCCACCTGCTGTTCGGCCTTGCTGCATTGCACCGGCTCGGCGGTGCCACCCGCATGCAGGTTGGAACGGAAGTCGCCCTCCTGGGCCTGCCGGCGCATGGTGGCCACCACCTGGTCACCCACCACCAGGCAGCGCAGGTCGGCCCCTTGCGCCTCGGCGATGAACTCCTGCATCAGGAAGTTGGCATACAGCCCCCGCAACGCCTCGACGGTGCCCTTGGAAGCGCTGAGCTTCTCGGTAAGGATCACCCCCCTGCCCTGCGTGCCCTCATTGAGCTTCACCACATGCGGTGGCGGGCCCAGCATCGACAGCAGGTCATTGGTGTCGTCGGGGTTGTCACCAAACACCGTCACCGGCATGTCGATCCCCTTGGCCGCCAGCACCTGGTGCGCGCGCAGCTTGTCGCGGGCCCGCAGGATCGCGTCGGAGGGATTGGGGGTACGTGCCCCCATCATCTCGAACTGGCGCAGCACGGCGGTGCCGTAACGGGTAATGGAGGCACCGATACGGGGAATCACCGCATCGAAGCCTGTCAGCGGCTTGCCCTTGTAGTGCATGCCGAAATCACCAGCGGTGATGCGCATGTAACACCGCAACGGGTCCAGGATGCGCACGGTGTGGCCGCGCGCCCGCGCCGCCTCCACCAGACGGCGGGTTGAATACAGCTTGCTGTTGCGGGAGAGGATGGCGAGCTTCATTGCAGCCAATTCGGTCAGAAGGCGCGCAGCATAGCGCGCCGGCGATGTGCGCAATAAGACGAAAACAGACACCTGCCCAACGGTGCAGGGGCAGCCTTCAGGAAGACGATGGTGCAGAAAGATCCAGCAGGCTTGCGAGCCTGGAGCCGACGTTTCGGCATTGGCGCTGGAGTGGAGCGGGCGATGGGAATCGAACCCACGTCAGTAGCTTGGGAAGCTACAGCTCTACCATTGAGCTACGCCCGCTCGGCGCGGTGTGCAGTCTATTCGCGGCGGGGCCCCTAGCGCAACGGGGGCTGCGCTGGCAGGCATTGGCTGCCATCCCGCCTTCAGCATGTTCAACAGCGATTTACCGGGAAAGACCGCGCAGCTGCGCGGCCTGTTGCGGTTGTCACCGGGTGGCGGCCAGACCGCCACCCGATGTAGTACCGTTTAGAAGCTGCCGCCAAAGCTGGCGAACAAAGTGGCATCACGCGCCGACTTCTGCAGGGTGGTGGTGCTCACACCGATATTGCTGTCCAGGCCCCACAGCTTGACGCGCGCGCCCAGCACGGCAGTCGCATAGTCACGATCGAACGCCAGGCCCGGCACCTTGTAGGTGCCGACGTCGGCCATGGTCTGCAACCACGCGCTGGCCTGCTTGCCATCCTCGAACTCGTGGTCATAGGTGACCTGCACGTAAGGCTGCACGGTGCCGCCGTCAAAGCGCGCCTGCCAACCAATACGGCCTACCGTCGAGTCCACGTCCTGGTCACCGTAGCCCAATGCGGTGGCACTGGCATTGCTCTCGGTATAGCCGTCCAGCTTGGCCTTCTGCCAGATCACCGCGGCCACCGGACCATGGCGGAAGCCGCCCTCCTGGCCGAATTCATAACCGCCGTTGATCGCGACGGTCAGGTTGCTGCCATCCGGCGAGCCCTTGTGCTCACGGGTTGCCGGGCCAAGCTGCACCTTGCGGGTGACGTCATAGCCCAGCCAGCTGTAGCTGACCTGGCCATTGACCCAGGCATTGTCGCCATACCAGCCTGCAAACAGGCCCAACGTGGTGTCGTCCTGGGTGAAATCACCCTGGCTGTTGCCAAAGTCCGCGTCCATGCGGCCGTAACCGGCAAAGCCACCGACCACCATGCCATCGCGCGCCCAATCCACGCCGAACAAACCGGCCGGAGCCATGCCGTCATACAGGTCGGCGTGCGCATAGCGCTGCATGTCACCCCGCAGGTTGCCCCACCAGCTCAGGCCATCGGCCGGACGCCCCGCCAGGTGGCTGCCCACCTGGTCGGCACGGGCACGACCCGTGGTCTGTGCCGAGTGGCTCAGGATCTGCTGCAGGCGGGGGGCCTCCAGCACCGAAATGGCGTACTGGCCGAGGATCTGGTGCGCGGCCGTGCTCGGGTGCACGCCGTCGGCAAACACGTAGGTATTGGCCGCATTGGGGGCTGCCAGCGTCAGCGGCGAGCACACCAGCGACGATGCCGAGGTACAGGCCATGTTGCTGACATTGGTGAAGCCATAAGCGCCCGGCGAGGCAACGATCTCCTGCAGGATGGTGAAGGTATCCACCGGAATCACCTGCAGGCCGGCCTGCTTCAGGCCGCCGAACAGCGCATCGTTATAGGCCTTGGCCAGCGCCGTGCCCTGCGCCATGCCAACCGCGCCGCCAGCGCGCGAGGACGGGGTCAGGCCGATATCGGGCAGGTTGGGCACCATCACGTACTGCGCACCGGCGCCCTGCAGGGCACCCACGATACCCACCTGGTCGGCCACGGCTGCACCGATGGTAGCCGCAGCGGGTGCACCGGCGGCCACCGCGAACAGGTCGTTGGCGCCACCCCAGACGGTATACAGCGCATTGGCGTCGGCCTTGCCACCATTGGCCGCCAGGTAGCTGGCCATTTGCGACTTCAGCGAGGCCACGGGCTGCGCCGGCGTACCGGGTGCCAGGGTGACACTGCTGTCCACGCCGACACGGGCACCGCCAACAGCGTAGTTGTCACCGCCCTGGCCATTGCCGTTCGGCACTGCATTGGTGCCGTAATGATCCGCCAGATAGTCCGACCACACCCAACCCGGGTTGGTGGTGAAGCGGCCGACCAGTGCGGCATTGGGATCCAACTGCATCAGCACCGGGCGGAAATGACCGGTGTCGGTCAGGCTGTCACCAAAGAAAACCGTCTTGGAGAACGGCGACTGGGCAAGCGCCGGAACGGCAGCCAGCGCCAGGGCCACAGCGACAGCGCTGCGCAACGGACGGAGGGAAAGCGACATGGGGGAACTCCTGAGGTTGGGAAACACCGGCGGCATACGCCGCCGCACGTTGTTATGGTTTCATTACCACGTAAGAGGCACACGCTGCGCTGCGACATGGCTGGCCGGCGGGCTGGGCTTTTACGCTGGCACTGGACAGAATGCAGCCATGAACATCCTGCTCAACGGCGAACAGCGCCAACTCCCCGCCCCCCTCTCCCTGATTGAACTGCTGTCAGAAGAGGGCCTGGGCCAACGCCGGGTGGCCGTCGAGGTCAACGGTGAGATCATTCCGCGCAGCCAGCATGGCGACCACCTGTTGCAGGACGGCGATGTGGTCGAGATCGTGCATGCCCTGGGCGGCGGCTGAAGCACCGCAGCAAGGTACGGTAGTGCCGAGCCATGCTCGGCAGCGGCTTTCCCGGCATTGCGAGCAGGAGCCGCATCAGCCGCGAAGCTGGCGCTCACAACGGCCTCAAAAGCCAACCCCTCCCCAACCCTCCCCTTGCCTGCGGCAAAGGGAGGGAGCTACAGCGGCGCGCTGCCGGCGCGCATGCAGGGCGCCGCCATGCGGCATTGGGGTATTACCGATGATCCGCTTTGCCGAGCGTGGCTCGGCACTACCGGGCTGCTGGCTCGGCACTACCGGTCGGCGGGATGGGTGATAATTCGGGCATGAATGCACATGTCCCCCCTGATTCGCTGGTCATCGCCGGCAAAACCTATTCCTCCCGGCTGCTGACCGGCACCGGCAAGTTCAAGGATCTGGAAGAAACCCGCTTGGCCACCGAGGCCGCTGGCGCCCAGATCGTCACCGTGGCCATCCGCCGCACCAACATCGGTCAGAACCCGGGCGAGCCCAACCTGCTGGACGTGCTGCCGCCGGACCGCTACGCCATCCTGCCCAATACCGCCGGCTGCTATACCGCCGAGGACGCGGTGCGTACCTGCCGCCTGGCCCGTGAGCTGCTGGACGGCCACAACCTGACCAAGCTGGAAGTACTGGGCGACCAGAAGACCCTGTACCCGGACGTGATGGCCACCCTCAAGGCCGCCGAACAGCTGGTCAAGGACGGTTTCGACGTCATGGTCTACACCTCGGACGACCCGATCCTGGCCAAGCGCCTGGAAGAGATCGGCTGCGCTGCGGTGATGCCGCTGGCCGCGCCGATTGGTTCCGGCCTGGGCATCCAGAACAAGTACAACCTGATCGAGATCATCGAGAACGCCAAGGTGCCGATCATCGTCGATGCCGGCGTTGGCACCGCTTCGGACGCGGCCATCGCGATGGAGCTGGGCTGCGATGGCGTGCTGATGAACACCGCCATTGCCGGCGCCCGCAACCCGGTGTTGATGGCCAGTGCCATGCGCAAGGCGGTGGAAGCCGGGCGCGAGGCCTTCCTGGCTGGGCGCATCCCGCGCAAGCGCTATGCCAGCGCCTCCTCCCCGGTAGATGGGCTGATCGGCTGATGACCAATCCCTTTGACAGTGCAGGCGCCAAGGCGCCGCCCAAGCCCTTCACCGTGACCGAAGGCCGCCGCGAGATCCGCAGCTTCGTGCTGCGCCAGGGCCGCTTCACCCCGGCCCAACAGCGCGCCTTCGACGAGCGCTGGCCGCGTTTCGGCATCGATTTCAACGGCGAACCGCGCGACCTGCAGGCCACCTTCGGCCGCAACGCGCCCAAGGTGCTGGAAATCGGCTTTGGCAATGGCGCAGCCCTGCGTTATGCCGCGCAGTTCGATACCAGCAAGGACTACATCGGCATCGAGGTGCACGCACCGGGCGTGGGCCGCCTGCTCAATGCCCTGGCCGATGACGCCGCCGACAACGTCAAGCTCTACCACCACGACGCAGTCGAGGTGCTGGAGAAGGAAATCACCGACGGCGCATTGGACGAAGTGCGCATCTACTTCCCCGATCCCTGGCACAAGAAGCGCCACAACAAGCGCCGCCTGGTGCAACCGGCATTCGCCGAATTGCTGGTGCGCAAGCTGCGCCCGGGCGGCCGCCTGCATTGCGCCACCGACTGGGAGGACTACGCCGAGCAGATGTGGGACGTGCTCGATGCCACCCCCGGCCTGGTCAACCGTGCCGGCCCGCGTGGCGCAGTACCGCGCCCGGATTGGCGTCCGCAGACCCACTTCGAAACCCGTGGCCAGAAACTCGGCCACGGCGTCTGGGACCTGCTGTATGACAAAGCGTAGGGATTGGTGAATCGGGATTCAGGATTCGCAAAAGCGTTAAGGTGCAATGAGAACTTCACTTTTCAGCAGAAAGAACCCACGAACCACGCGGATCAGCGTGCAGGGTCAGTTTGGCCCTGCTTTCCGATCTCCCAGCACCCGTAAGTTCGCTCTACCATTCAAGCAGAACCGCTCCATCCAATCCCCAATCCCCACTTCCGAATCCCAGCCCTGATGGATACCGCGCTGACGCTCACCACCGATATGAAGCTCGTGCTCGGGCTGGTGGGCTTCACGATGGCGATGTTCCTGTTCGAGCGCATCCGCGCCGACGTGGTGGCGCTGGTGGTGATGGTGGTGCTGGGCGTCAGCGGCCTGATCGCGCCGGAAGAAATCTTCGGCGGTTTTTCCGGTAACGCGGTGATGAGCATCATCGCCACCACCATCCTCGGCGCCGGCCTGGACCGTACCGGCGCGCTGAACCGCCTGGCCGGCTGGTTGCTGCGGCGCTCGCATGGGCTGGAAAAACGCCTGCTGCTGCTGACCAGCGCCACCGCCGGCTTGAACTCCTCGTTCATGCAGAACCCGTCGGTGATGGCGCTGTACCTGCCGGTCGCCTCGCGCCTGGCCTCGCGTACCGCCCTCACCTTGAAGCGCCAGCTGCTGCCGATCTCGGCCGCCATCGTGATGGGCGGCGCGCTGACCATGGTCGGCAACTCACCGCTGATCCTGCTCAACGACTTGCTGGTTTCGGCCAACAACAACCTGCCCTCCGGCACCGCCACCATCGAACCGCTGCGCATGTTCGCGCCGCTGCCGATTGGTATCGCGCTGCTGATCGCGTCGCTGGCCTACTTCCGCTTCTACGGCAGCCGCAAACTGCAGGAAGAAGAGACCGAGAGCGAGGACGGCCAGGCACCGGCCCGCACCGAAAGCTATTTCGCCAAGGCCTATGGCATCGAGGGCGATGTCTTCGAGCTGCTGGTCACCGCCGAGAGCCCGCTGGTCGGCATGACCGTCGGCGAGGCCGAGAACCTGTTCGATGCACCGATGCTGCTGGCCCTGAAAACCGGCGATGACACCCGTCTGTCGCCGCCAGCGGACATGCGCATCTGGGTGGGCAGCGTGATCGGGGCGATGGGCCCGCGCCAGCAGGTGTCGGATTTCGCGCAGAACCAGTTCCTGCGTATGTCCTCGCGACTGAAGCAGCTGGGCGACCTGTTCAACCCTGCCCGCGCCGGTATTTCCGAGGCGGTGGTGCCGCCCACCTCCAAGGTCATCGGCAAGACTGCCGGCGAAATGCGCCTGCGCAAGGAGCGCGGCATCAGCCTGCTGGCGATCAACCGCGACAAGCAGGTGATCCGCGAGGACGTGCGCAACACGCCGCTGCGTGCCGGTGACATGCTGGTCTTCCACAGCATCTGGCAGGACCTGGCCGCCGCCGCCGAAAGCCGCGACTTCGTGGTGGTCACCGACTACCCCAAGGGCGAGCAGCGCCCGCACAAGTTCAAGATCGCCATGGCGATCTTCGCCATCACCATCATCATCGCGCTCACCTCGCACCTGCCGGTCGCGCTGACCCTGCTCACCGGCGTGGCCGGCATGCTGCTGACCGGCGTGCTGCGCATGGACGAGGCTTACGCCGCGATCAACTGGAAGACCATCTTCATGATGGCCGGGCTGATCCCGCTGGGCTGGGCGATGGACAGCAGCGGCGCGGCGGCCTGGATCGCCGGCCATACCATCGACAAGCTGCCCACCGGCATCCCGGTCTGGGTGCTGGAGATCGCATTGGCCTTGCTGACCACCGCGTTCTCGCTGGTGATCAGCCACGTTGGCGCGACGATCGTGATGGTGCCGATCGCGGTCAACCTGGCACTGGCCGCCGGCGGCAATCCCACTGCGTTCGCGCTGATCGTGGCCTTGTCGGCCTCCAACAACCTGATGACCGCCTCCAACCCGGTGATCTCGATGGCGATGGGCCCAGCCAAATACACCCCGCGCGAGATGTGGCGGGTGGGCGGACCGCTGTCACTGCTCTACACGGTGATCGTGGTGCTGATGATCAACATCATGTTCTGAGCAGGGTCGTGCTGGGCGGCGTAAGCCGCAAAACCCGCGATCTTGCCGGTCGTATTCTGCGCAACTGCCAGCGATTACCCGGCGAATACGCGCGGTGGCCTGCCGTCCGCCTTCATCGGCTTCGCGGCTTACGCCGCTCCCACATCGAGGTCCTGGGCCCGGCCTCAGCCGAGCAGCACCTTTCCATCCTGCACCCGCACCGGCACCGCGCGCAGCGAATCGCCCTTGCAAGGCCCGGCGACGCATAGGCCGCCGTCGAGTTCGAACGAGGCACCGTGCACGGCACAGACCAGATGCCCTTCGCGGCTCTTCAGGAACTGGCCCGGCGCCCAGTCCAGCGCGCGCCCGGCATGCGGGCAGACGTTCAACCAGGCCCGGACCTGATCGCCATCGCGGTACAGCACCAGGGTTTCGGCATCACCATCGATCAGCGCCGGTACCGCGTGGAAGCCCTGGTCGGGCACGGCATCAAGGGACGAAAGTTCGACTTCAACAGCGGGGGTACTGGACATGGACACACCGGGGCAAACAAGGCCGTCATTGTCGCACGGCGCTGTTTTTGTCCACGAAGCTGACTGACGTCACTTTTACGGCGCCTGTTCAGGAACGAATTAACGACAACTTCACGCAACGACCCCGTCTGGCCCTGATACTCGCCGCCAGACTCATCGTCACTTTACCGTCATGCACATCCGTTACTTCCAATTCGCAAAGCTCCGCAACCTGGTCGAGCCGCGCAAGCCGCGCAATCCGCTGGTGCGGATCGCCTTGGGCCTGCTGGGTCTGGTGATCCTGGCGGTGTTGGTGGTGGGCGGCGTGTTCGTTGGCGCAGCCATGATCCTGGGTGGCATCGCCTGGAAGCTGTTGGGCACGCGCAAGGCCCGCGCCAGCGCCAAGGCCGACCCGACCGTGGTCGACGCCGAGTACCGCGTGGTGCGCAAGGCCGCCCTGCCACAAGCACGCTGAGGCCCTGTAGTGCCGAGCCATGCTCGGCAGAAGCTTTCCCGGTAAAAGGCCCCAGCCGAGCATGGCTCGGCTCTACACGCACGGCGAAGCGTCCTACCCCTCCCCAGCCCTCCCTTTAGGGTGGCGCAATGTAGTGCCGAGCCATGCTCGGCAGAAGCTCTCCCGGTAACGCCCCAGCCGAGCATGGCTCGGCTCTACACGCACGGCGAAGCGTCCTACCCCTCCCCAGCCCTCTCCTTAGGGAGGCGCAATGCAGTGCCGAGCCATGCTCGGCGGAAGCTCTCCCGGTAATGCCCCAGCCGAGCATGGCTCGGCTCTACAGACGCGCCCTGCGTCCGCTAGACTTCTGCGTCGTTTCACCTGGACGCAACCATGACCGATCTTATCCCCGCCCTGCCCCTGCCTCGCATTCCGGTCGCGGGTGGCGGTACCTTCCCGGTGCACCGCATCTACTGCGTCGGCCGCAACTTCGCTGACCATGCCCGCGAAATGGGCGCCGCCGTGCCCGCCGCCGCCGAACGCGGCCAGCCGATGTTCTTCATGAAACCGGCCGATGCCATCGTGGTTGGCGATGCCCCCATTCCTTATCCGTCCGCTACCGCCGACCTGCACCATGAAGTGGAACTGGTGGTCGCATTGGGCAAGGACGCACCCGCCGGCGTGCTCGCCGTTCAGGACGCGATGGCGCTGGTGCTGGCCTATGGCGTCGGCCTGGACCTGACCCGCCGCGACCTGCAGGCGGCGGCCAAGGCCAAGGGCGGCCCCTGGGATATCGCCAAGGGCTTCGACCATTCCGCTCCGGTCAGCACGCTGGTACCGGCAGCGCAGGTCGGCAGCCTCGATCCACTGGAGCTCTCGCTGGAGATCAACGGCCAGCTACGGCAGAAATCCACCTTGGACCAGATGATCTGGAACGTGCCGGAGATCCTGCACGAGCTGTCCAAGCTCTATGCGCTGCGTGCCGGCGACCTGGTCTTCATGGGCACCCCGGCCGGCGTCGCCGCCCTGCAGCGGGGCGACCGTTTCAGCGCCCGTCTCGGAAAAATCGCACAGCGCGACGGCGTGATCGCCTGATGACATCCACTGGAGTAGGCTGCGCCCACTCCCCCTCATGCACCTTTAGGAGAAACACATGGGAATGATCAGCGAGTTCAAGGAATTCGCCATGCGCGGCAACGTCATCGACCTGGCGGTCGGTGTCGTCATTGGTGGCGCCTTCGGCAAAATCGTCACCTCCCTTGTGGACAAGGTGATCATGCCGCCGATCGGCATGCTGGTTGGCAATGTTGATTTCTCCAGCCTGGCCTGGACCCTGGCACCGGCCAAGATCGGCGCCGACGGCAAGGAAATCCCGGCCGTGGTGCTGGGCTATGGCGACTTCATCAACACCCTGATCCAGTTCATCATCGTCGCCTTCGCGATCTTCATGCTGGTCAAGGTCGTCAACAAGCTCTCGCGCAAGAAGGAAGAAGCGCCGGCCGCCCCGCCCGAGCCGAGCGAGGAAGTGCTGCTGCTGCGCGAAATCCGCGACAGCCTCAACAAGCACTGATACAGGCCCAGGCCTGCGTTACACCACAACGGCCGGGCAAGAGCCCGGCCGTTGTCATTGCAGCCTTCAGAACGACAGCGCCATCGACACCTGCGGGCTGACATAGGCGGCGCTGTTGCGCCCACCGGGCAGCGAGGCCTGCACGCCAACCAGGAAACCCAGTTGGTCGCTGACGTTGTATTCCACTGCCGGCGCAATGCTGTAACTGCGGCTGGCCCGGTCACGCCGATGGATACGCTGGCGCTGGCCGTCCCCATCCAGCACTGTGCCGTCCACCGCATTGCCGGACTGATGGCTGTCACCCAGGTCCAAGGCCAGCGCCCAGTGCGCGTCGATGCTGTACTCCAGGCCCAAGCCCGCGCCCACCGCAGAGCCGGGACTCACCTGGCCACGAAAGCCCTGTTCGGTACCGTAAACACTGCGGCCGGTGAGGCTTACATCACGCGGCGACGGACTCCAGCGCGCCTGCCAGCGCCAGCGCAATGGCCGTCCGTTCGGCAACCAATGGTAGGCCTGCCCAAGCAGCGAAAACGTACTGCGATAGGCGCCACTGCCCTGCCCGTTGAGCAGGTTGTCGCCGAGCCGGTCATGCCGACCTGTTGGCAGCGCCTGACCCCACATCACCGCAAGCGCGGACTTGCCGGTAAGCGGATCCCCTTCGCGGAGCAGATAGCGCAGGCGTAGCGCGCTGTCCGCCAGCCGGTAGCCATCGCTGTGCTGGCCACCCTGGCTGCTGCGCGCAGTGTCCATCACCAATTCTCCGGCCAGCCTGTCGGTGAGACCTGCGCTGAGCAGCACCGACAGCAGCGAGGTGTCGTTCGCCTCGGCCAATGCATGGCGATCCCCCTTGTCGTCGTAGCTCCCCGAACCATGCGTCTGCACCAGATAGGGCTGCAGATAGAACTGCCCCTGCGGCAGGGTCGAAGGCGACGGGGTCAGCAAGGGGCCGGTGAAGCGCACATCATCAAGTGAGCGTGTCTGTGCCCATGCCGCCGGCGCCACCATCACCATCAACACCATCCCTGCAGCCCTGTTTCGCACTGTCATTACAACGTCCTGTTGAAACCACCCGATCGGTGGAAACGCAGGCTCTCCCGCGCTGCAGCATCGGGGCCACAGGAAAACTCCCATTCACCCTGTAGCGTTTTCCACTGCGCTACTGGCCTAACTGAAGGTGATCAACAAGGCCATAAGCACTTCACTGAATCTGCCCCTCGTGGTTTACCCATACCAACTGGCACATTCCCCTACTTCTGCTCACTGTTACCCTGATAGCTCAATCCACCGTGGAACCGATCATGCGCCGCCGTGCCCTTGCTCTTGCCATCGTGCTGCTCTGCACTTCTGCAGCTGCCGCCGCTGCCCCCACCCATATTCCGGACCGCGCATTGACCCAGGCCGCGCAGCTGCGCGAACAGGCGCTGGCCGACAACACCGGCTGGCAGGTGGTGGAATCGCTGACCACCGAAGTTGGCCCGCGCATGGCCGGCAGCGAGGCCGATGCACGCGCGGTGGAATGGGCCAAGGCCAAGTTCAAGCAGCTGGGTTTTGACAAGGTATGGACCGAGCCGGTGACCTTCCCCAAGTGGGAGCGCCGCAGCGAGCATGCCGCCGTGCTCGGCGCCCACCCGCAGCCGCTGACCATCACCGCACTGGGCGGCAGCCCGGCCGGTACGGTGGAAGCCGAAGTGGTGCGTTTTGATGGCCTCGACGCACTGAAAGCGGCACCGGAAGGTTCGCTGGCCGGCAAGATCGCCTATGTCGACTTCACCATGACCCGCAAGCGCGATGGCGCCGATTACGGCATCGGCGGCACGGTGCGCAGCCGCGGTCCGTCGGAGGCAATCCGCAAGGGTGCCATCGGCTACATCATGCGTTCGGCCGGTACCGACTCGCACCGCATGCCGCATACCGGCATCACCCGTTTTGACGACGGCCTGACCCCGGTGCCGTCAGCGGCCTTGTCCGGCCCGGACGCCGACCAGCTCAACCGTCTGGTCGCGCGCGGTCCCACCCGCATCCGCATCGCGCTGGATTGCGGCTGGGATGGCAGCTACACCTCGCAGAACGTGATCGGTGAAATCACCGGCCGCAGCCTGCCCAAGGAAGTGGTGGTGATCGGTGGTCACCTGGATTCCTGGGACCTGGGCACCGGTGCCATCGATGATGGTGCCGGCGTCGGCATCACCATGGCCGCCGGTCATCTGATCGGCCAGCTCAAGCAGGCGCCCAAGCGCACCATCCGCGTCATCGCCTTTGCCAACGAGGAACAGGGCCTGCACGGCGGCAAGGCCTACGCCGCCGCGCGCGTGGCCGCAGGCGAGATCGTGCAGCAGCACATCGCTGCCGAGAGCGACTTCGGCGCCGGCCGCATCTATGCCTTCAACACCGGTTCGGGTAATCCTGCAGAATCGCGTGAGGCCACCCGCCAGATCGGCGAGGCGCTGGCCCCGCTGGGCATCGAATACCGTGCCAACGAAGGCGGCCCCGGTCCGGATGTCGGCCCGCTGGCGGCCAAGGGCGGTGCCTGGGCGTGGTTGGCGCAGGACGGGACCGATTACTTCGATCTGCACCACACCCCGGACGACACCCTCGACAAGATCGACCCGAAGGCGCTGGCGCAGAATGTGGCCGCCTACACCGTGTTTGCCTACCTGGCAGCGGAATCAGAAGGCAGCTTCGGCAGCGAAGCCAAGGACGTGGTGCCGCCGAAGGAATGAGGTCGGCAGGCAATAACGACAAAGGCGCCGCAAGGCGCCTTTGTTTTTGGTAGTGCCGAGCCATGCTCGGCAACGGGGCTTTACCGGTAACGTCTCTGCCGAGCATGGCTCGGCACTACAGGGGCTTTTTGCATTGCGGGTGGAGCCCATGACGACAAAGGCGCCACAAGGCGCCTTTGTTTTGTAGTGCCGAGCCATGCTCGGCAACGAGGCTTTAGCGGTAAGGCCTCTGCCGAGCATGGCTCGGCACTACAGTGCAGTTCAACCTTGCTGGCGGCTCTTCCAACTGGCCAGGAAAACCGCCGTTGCCGAAGCCACGTTGAGGCTCTCCACCGCGCCGCTGCCTGGGATCGACAGGCGCAGGTCACAACTTTGTGCGAACCCGCGGTCCATGCCTTCGCTTTCCGCACCCATCACGTAAACCATCCGGTCCGGCAGCGCGGTAGTGAACACGTTGTCACCGCCTTCAACCAGCGTCGCCGCCAGCCCGAAACCGGCATCACGCAGCTGCGCAACGGCCTGCGGCAGGGCCGGCAGGCGCACCAGCGGCACCGACTCGGCGCCGCCTTCGGCCACGCGCGCGGCCGAACCGGACAGCGCCAGCGTGGACTCCGCCGGCAGCAGGATCGCGCCAACACCGAAATGCGCAGCCGAACGCAGGATCGCACCGAAGTTGTGCGGGTTGCCCACGCCGTCCAGCCACAGCGCCAGCACCGGGCCGTCCTGCAGCGAAGCCAGCCAGGTGGCCAGCGGCAACGGTTCCTGCTTCAACACGTCGGCGACCACACCTTCGTGATGGGTGGTGGCAGCCAGCTTGTTCAGGTCACCATCGCCGACCACGCGGTAACCCACGCGGTTGGCCACGCACCACTTCAGCATCGGCTGCAGGCGCGGGATCATGTCCTCGGCCAGGTACAGCTTGCGCAGCGACTGCGGACGCTTGGCGAACATCGCCTGCACGGCATTGACACCGTACAGGCGCAGCTCGTCGCCGCCGCGTACCGGGACACCGTCGCCTTCGCGCGTGGCGGCAGGCGCCGCCGGGGTTGCACGCGGCGGTCGCGAGGAGGGACGACGGTTGTTCCAGGGGTTGCTCACAGCGGTTCCTTTGAATTACTTGTTGCCACGCCAGAAGTCGGCGTTCTTGATGCCCAATGCGTCAGGGTCGAAGACCGGGTCCAGGCCCAGTTTCTTCTGCCGCTCGTAGTCACGCAGCGCCAGCATGGCCGGCTTCTGCAGGATCAGGATGGCGATCACGTTCAGCCACGCCATCAGGCCCACGCCGATATCACCCAGCGCCCAGGCCATTTTCGCATTGTGGTAGGCACCAAACACCACCATGCCCATGATGCCCAGGCGCAGCACCAGCATCGCCGCCGGATGGGTGCGGTTGCTGCCGGCCAGATAGGTCAGGTTGGTTTCGGCCATGTAGTAGTAGGCCATGATGGTGGTGAAAGCGAAGAAGAACAGCGCCAGTGCCACAAAGCCCGCGCCCCAGCCCGGCAGCACCGACTCCACCGCCGCCTGGGTGAACAGCGCGCCCTCGGACGGCTGTACGCCCGGCACGCCGGTGATGATGGCTTCCAGCTTGGTCACGCCACCTTCGGTGACTTCGCGGAACACGTTGTACATGCCGGTGGACAGCACCAGGAACGCGGTCGAGGTGCACACCAGCATGGTGTCGAAGTAGATGGCGAAGGCCTGCACATAACCCTGCTTGGCCGGGTGCGAAACCTCGGCGGCGGCAGCCGCGTGCGGGCCGGTGCCCTGGCCGGCCTCGTTGGCGTAGATGCCGCGCTTCACGCCCCAGGCGATGGCCTGGCCGATGATGCCGCCAAACGCTGCATGGGCACCGAAGGCGCTGGAGAAGATGTCGGCGAACATCGTCGGCACCTTGCTGGCATTGAGCATCATCACCACGATCGCCATCAGGATGAAGCCCAGCGCCATGAACGGCACGATCACCTCGGCGAAGCTGGCAATACGCTTGACGCCACCGAAGATGATGATGCCCAGCAGCACCGCCACGCTCAGGCCGATCCAGAGTTTCATGCTGGCAGCACCGCCGACCGATGCGCAGGCATCGGCGCCGGTGCACAGCACGTTGACCGCGCTGTCGGCGATGGCATTGGCCTGTACACCCGGCAGCAGGAAGCCGGCGGCGATCACGGTGGCGACGGCAAACACCGCCGCATACCACTTCAGGCCCATGGCCTTTTCAATGTAATAGGCCGGGCCACCGCGATAGCGGCCTTCGGCATCCTTGGTCTTGTAGATCTGCGCCAGGGTCGATTCCACATAGGATGTGGAGGCGCCGAGGAAACCCATCACCCACATCCAGAAGATCGCACCCGGGCCGCCGTAGGCAATGGCCGTGGCCACGCCGGCGATGTTGCCGATACCCATGCGGCCGGCCATCGACATGGCCAGGGCCTGGAAGGAAGACACGCCGGCTTCGGACTTCTCACCGCGTACCGTCAGCCGGCACATCTCGGCAAAACCACGGATCTGCATGAAACGCGTGCGCAGGCTGAACCACAGGCCGGCGCCCAGACACATGAAAATGAGCGCATTGCTCCAGATGATGCCGTTTACGTATTCGACGATGGATTCCACGTAATTCCCCGGAAAGCTGAAAGGTAGCCAAAGCCCGGAATCCCGGGGCTGACCGATTTTTCCACGATTAGGCCCGGTTGTGCAGGGCCGTCACGCCAAAGGCGGCAAAGTCCTAAGCCGCGCGAAGCAACGCATGTCGTGCAGCTGGCCGTCCTTGAACACCGATTGCCGCTCGGTGCCTTCCTCGCTGAATCCGTTCTTCAACAGCACCCGCGCCGAGCGCGGGTTGCTGGCCATCACCTGCGCGGACAGCCGCGCCAGGCCGAGTTCTTCCATCACCCAGGGAGCATAGGCGGCAACCACCTCGGTCATCAGGCCCTGGCCCCAATGGCGTTGCCCCAGCCAATAGCCCAGGGCCGCCGAATAACGGCGCTCGTTGCGGCCCTGACTGACGCCGATGCCACCGCAGGCCTGGCCATCGATGACCAGGGCGAACATGCTGCGGTCCAGTTCGATCACTTCGCCGGCCAGGAAGGCCAGCGCATCGGCGCGGGTATAGGGATAGGGAAAGCGCGTGCTCAGCCCCCGCGATACTGCCGCATCGTTGGCGTGTGCCACCAGCGTGTCCACGTCCCCGGGCTGCCAGGGGCGCAACTGGACACGGCCGCCGGCCAGCAACTCACGCATGGCCGCCCACCGATGGGGTCTGCGCCTCAAGCCGGTTCAGCTCGTTGGCCACGGTTTCCGGTGACTTGGTGTACGGCGCCAGCAGCGCATAGAACGCCGGCACCACGAACAGCGACAGGAAGGTGGACACGCTGACGCCGAAGATCACCACGATGCCGATGGTGGCGCGGCTGGCCGAACCGGGGCCGCCAGCGACCACCAGCGGGATGGCGCCCACCACGGTGGCGATCGAGGTCATCAGGATCGGCCGCAGGCGCACCATCGACGATTCGACGATGGCCTGGTGCACGCTGCGCCCTTCATCGCGCAGCTGGTTGGCGAACTCGACGATCAGGATGCCGTTCTTTGCCGCCAGGCCCACCAGCATCACGATGCCGATCTGGCTGAACAGGTTGAGCGTGCCACCACTCAGGTACAGGCCAACAAAGGCGCCAAGCACGCCCAGCGGCACGGTCAGCATGATCACCAGCGGGTGGATGAAGCTCTCGAACTGCGCGGCCAGCACCAGATAGACCACCAGCAGCGCCATCGCGAAGGTCAGCAGCACCGCACCACCCGCGCTCTGGTATTCACGCGATTCGCCCTTCCAGTCGATCTGCGCGTACTCGGGCAGCTCTTCGGCGGCCACCTGCTGCGCCCAGGCAATGGTTTCGCCCAGAGTGTGGCCGGGCGCGACATTGGCGCTGATGGTGATCGAGCGCAGGCGGTTGAAGCGATTGAGGCTGCCGGCCTCGGCCACTTCACTGAGCGTGACCAGGTTGGACAGCGGCACCAGTTCACCGGAGCGCGCGCGCACCTGGATGGCCGACAGGTCGGCCGGCGAGGCGCGGCCTTCACGGCCGGCCTGCACCAGTACGTCGTACTCCTCGCCGTTGTCGACGAAGGTGGTGACGCGGCGCGAGCCCATCATGGTTTCCAGCGCGCGGCCGATGTCGGTGACCGAGATGCCAAGGTCGGCCGCACGCTGGCGGTCGATGTTGACCCGCATCTGCGGCCGGGTTTCCTTGTAGTCCGAATCGGCGCCCACCAGGCCTGGATAGTCGGCCATGCGTGCCAGCAGGCGGTCACGCCACTGCGCGATCTCGGCGTACTCCGGGCCACCGAGCACGATCTGGAACGGCTGGCCCATGCTGCGGACCAGGCCGCCACCGACCATGGTGCGCACGCGCACGCCGCTGAGGTCGTTCAACTCCTTCTGCAGCGCGGTGGCCACGTCGCTGGTGGCCTCGCTGCGCTCACGCCAGGGCTGCAGGAACACGCTGATGCGGCCGGTATGCATTTCCTCGCTGTTGCCCCAACCGCCTGGCACACGCGGGTTGGCGCGGACGATCGGCTCCTCCGGGCCGACAAAGGCGGAGACGATCTTCTCCACCTGCTGTACCTGGCCGACGGTGTAATCGAAGCCTGCACCTTCCGGGCCGTCGATCATGATCTGGAACGAGCCCCGGTCCTCGGCCGGTGCCAGTTCCGACGGAATCAGCTTGAACAGGCCCCAGCTGGCACCCAGCGCGGCCAGCATCACCAGCCCGAACACCCAGCTGCGCTGCACATGCCGGTCCAGCACCCGCCCATACGCACCCGACAAGCGTTCCAGCTGGCGGTTGATGAAGCCATGCAGGCGGCTGACCTTCTGCTCGCTATGCGGCTTGAGCAGCTTGGACGCCATCATCGGCGTCAGCGTCAACGCGACGAAGGCCGACAACGCCACCGCCGCCGCCAGCGCTACCGCCAGCTCGCGGAACAACCGGCCGGTATTGCCCTCCAGGAAACCCACCGGCAGGAACACCGCCACCAGTACCGCGGTGGTCGCGATCACCGCGAACGCCACCTGCGCGGTGCCGCGCTTGGCGGCCACCAACGGCGGTTCGCCCAGATCGATGCGGCGCTGCACGTTCTCGACCACGACGATGGCGTCATCCACCACCAGGCCGATACACAGCACCAGCGCCAGCAGGGTGAACAGGTTGATCGAGAAGCCAAACGCAAACAGCGCGATGAAGGCCGCGACCAGGCACACCGGCACCGTCACCGCCGGAATCAGTGCCGCGCGCAGGCTGCCCAGGAACAGCCAGATCACCACCAGCACCAGGATCATCGCTTCGACCAGGGTGGCGTAGACGCGCTCCACCGCCGCCTCGATGAAGGTGGTGTTGTCGAAGGCGACGAAGATCTGCGTGCCCTTGGGCAGGGTCTGGGCAATGCGCTCGGCCTCGGCGCGGGTGTCGCGCGCCACGTCCAGGGCATTGGCGGTGGAGGTCTTGACGATGCCCAGGCCGATGCCCGGCTCGCCGTTGCTGCGGTAATAGGCACGGCGTTCGGACGAGGCCAGTTCCACCTTGGCCACATCGCCCAGGCGCACCACATAGCCGTCATTGCCCTTGCCCAGCGGAATGCTGGCAAAGTCGGCCGGGGCCACGTAGCTGCGCTCCACGCGCAGGGTGAAATCACGGTCGGCCGATTCGATGCGGCCGGCCGGCAATTCCACGTTCTCGTTGCGCAGCGCGGTTTCCACCTCGTTGACGGTCAGCCCGCGCGCGGCCAGCTGGTCGCGGTCCAGCCATACCCGCATGGCGTAGCGCTGGCGGCCGCCGATGCGTACCTGGGCCACGCCGTCGATGCTGGAGAAACGGTCCACCACATAGCGGTCGGCGTAGTCGCTGAGCTCCAGCGTGTCCATCGACGAGGACGCCATGTTGAACCAGATGATCGGGTCGGCATCGCTCTCGACCTTGGCGATTTCCGGCGGCCGCGCTTCTTCCGGCATGCGGTCGGCAACGCGGCTGACCGCGTCGCGCACGTCATTGGCGGCCGCTTCGATATCGCGGTTGGCGGTGAATTCGATGCTCACCGAGGCGCGGCCGTTGGTGCTGCGCGCATTGATGGTATCGATGCCTTCGATACCGGCCAGGGCGTCTTCCAGCACCTGGGTGACGCGGCTTTCGATCACCGCCGCCGAGGCGCCGGTGTAATCCACCGACACCGAGACGATGGGCGGATCGATGGCCGGCAGCTCGCGCAGGGTCAGGCGGTTGAACGACATGATGCCCAGTACCAGCAGCAACAGGCTCATCACCACGGCCAGTACCGGCCGCTTGATGGAAAGATCGGACAGCTTCATCCGGCGCTCGCCGTCTTGGCCGGGGCCGGCGCTTCCGCTGCCTTCTCAACAGCGGCAGCCTCGGCGGCCTTGGCCGGCTTCTCATCCTGGATGCGGATGCCCGGGCGCAGCTTGCCGGTGCCGTCCACCACGATGCGCTCGCCGGCCTTCAGGCCGTCGACGATCTCCACCACGCCCGCCCGGCGGGTGCCGGTCTTGACGTCGGCGCGCTCCACGCTTTCATCGTCCTTGACCCGGAACACATAGGAGTCGCGGCCCACCTGGACCACGGCGATTTCGGGGATCACCAGCGCATCGCGCTCGGGGCGGTACAGGCGCACGTCCAGCAACATGCCCGGGCGCAGCGCGTGGTCGCCATTGTCGAAATCGGCACGCACGGTGATGGCGCGGCTGCCCGGGTCGACGCGGGCATCGATGGTGCTGACCGCACCTTCGAAATTGCGGCCCGGGTAGGCAATGCTGCTGCCGCTGACCTTGTCGCCGATCTGCAGCGAGGACAGCTGCGCTTCCGGCACCTGGAAGTCCACGTGCATGCGCGAGATGTCGTCCAGGGTGGCGATGGCGGTGGTCGGCGTGACCAGCGAGCCGGGGCTGACCTGGCGGATGCCCAATACGCCAGCGAATGGCGCGCGTACCTGGCGGTCGACGATATCGGCGCGCATCTGCTGCACGCGGGCCTCGGCGGCATCGCGGATGGACTGCTGGGTGTCCAGGGTTGAATGGGCCACCAACTGCTGTGCGGCCAGTTCACGCTGGCGCTTGTACAGCCGGTCGGCCTCGGAGAAGGTGGCCTGGGCCTGGGCCAAGGCGGCCTGCTGGGCCTGGCCACGCAAGGTCACCAGCGGCGCACCGGCCGCGACCTGCTGGCCGCTGTCGAAATGCACCTTGTCGATGATCTCGCTGACCTTGGCGGTGACGATGATGGATTCGCGGGCCTTGGCCGTGCCATTGGCCTGCAGGGTATCGCTCCACGGCGCGGCTTTGACGACCTGGGTGGTGACCAGCACCGCGCCGGCGGCTTGCCGCGGCGCCTCGGGGTTCTTGCGGTTGCATCCGGCCAACGCCAGCGCCAAGACAGTGCCACCGGCAACGGTGGCGGCAAATCGCCCGAACATACAGAGTCCCATCTGATACACGATCAAGCAGTCTAGCGGTGTCAGATGACGCCCGGATGTGCCGTTAGGGGGGGAATGCTGCGGTTGTCAGTGCGGTAGTGCCGAGCCATGCTCGGCATGGGCCTGCACCGCGGTGGTCAAGGGCTAAAGCGCCAAAGCGCTTACCCCTCCCCAGCCCTCCCCTCCGCCTTCGGCGCAAGGGAGGGAGCGAAGGCTGCAATTGCGACCATGTCCGGGGCACTTCTCCGCCCTCCCCTCCGCCTTCGGCGCAAGGGAGGGGGCGAAAGCTGCAAGGGCGGCCATGTCCGGGGCACTTCTCAGCCCTCCCCTCCGCCTCCGGCGCAAGGGAGGGGGCGAAAGCTGCAATTGCGACCCTATCCGGGGCACTTCTTCGCCCGCCCCTCTGCCTTCGGCGCAAGCGAGCGGGTAAAGACTGCAGTGCCTCCTATCAGCGCAGTGCCTGCAGCACCTGCTCCACCATCGCCGGCACGCTGTCGGTGTCCGCGTGCAGGTGCAGTTCGGGGTTTTCCGGGGCCTCATACGGGGAGTCGATGCCGGTGAAGTTGGGGATCTGCCCGGCGCGCGCCTTGCGGTACAGGCCCTTCACATCGCGGGCCTCGGCTACTTCCAACGGCACGTCGACGAATACCTCGATGAACTCGCCATCCTCGAAGCGTTCGCGCGCCATCTGCCGCTCGGCGCGGAACGGCGAGATGAAGCTGACCAGCACCACCAGCCCGGCATCGGCCATCAGCCGCGCAACTTCGGCAACGCGGCGGATGTTCTCCACCCGGTCCTCGTCGGTGAAGCCGAGGTCGCGGTTCAGGCCATGGCGGACGTTGTCGCCGTCCAGCAGGAAGGTATGCACACCCTGCGCATGCAGGCGCTTCTCCACCTGGTTGGCGACGGTGGATTTGCCGGCACCGGACAGGCCGGTGAACCACAGCACCTTCGGCTGCTGGCCCTTGATCCGCGCCCGCGCGGCCTTGTCCACGTCCAGGTGCTGCCAATGCACATTGCCGGCACGGCGCAGGGCGAAGTCCAGGGTACCGGCGGCGACGGTGGCATTGGTCTGCCGGTCAATCAGGATGAAGCCGCCCAATGCGCGGTTCTGCGCATACGGGGCGAAGGCCACCGGCTCGTCCAGCGACAGGTTGCAGTAGCCAACCTCGTTCAACTCCAGGCGCTTGGCAGCCAGCCGTTCCTGGGTATTCACATCCACCCGGTGCTTGATCTCGCTGATATTGGCAGCCACCGTGCGGCTGCCGATCTGCAGCCAGTACGGACGGCCCGGCAACAACGCCGCGTCGTCCATCCACAGCACATGGGCGGCGAACTGGTCGGCCACTTCCGGCGGATCACCGGCAGCGGCGATCACGTCACCGCGGCTGACGTCGATTTCGTCCGCCAGGGTCAGGGTCACCGCCTGCCCGGTCGAGGCGACCGCCAGCGGGCCATCCGGGCCCAGCACCTGCTTGACCGTGGAACGGCGCGCCGACGGCAGCACCACCACCTCGTCGCCCACGCGCACCTGGCCGGCGGCAATGGTGCCGGCAAAGCCGCGGAAATCCTGGTTGGGCCGATTGACCCACTGCACCGGCAGGCGCAGGCCGCTGGCAGCGTCGTGCTCGCGCAGCTCGACCGTGTCCAGGTGCTCGATCAGGCTGGGGCCGCTGTACCAGGGCGTGGCCGCCGACCGCGTGGACAGGTTCTGCCCTTCCAGCGCGGACAACGGAATGGCCTGCACGTTGGCAATGCCCAGCTGTGTGGCCAGCGCCCGGTACTCGGCCACGATGCGCTCGAACACCGCCTGGTCGTAATCCACCAGATCCATCTTGTTGACCGCCAGCACCACCTGGCCGATGCCCAGCAGGGAGATGATGTAGCTGTGCCGGTGGGTCTGGGTCAGCAGGCCCTTGCGCGCGTCCACCAGCACCACCGCCACGTCGGCAGTAGAGGCACCGGTGGCCATGTTGCGGGTGTACTGCTCATGGCCAGGGCAGTCGGCGACGATGTACTTGCGGCGGTCGGTATCGAAATAGCGGTAGGCCACGTCGATGGTGATGCCCTGCTCGCGCTCGGCGGCCAGGCCGTCCAGCAGCAGCGCATAGTCGATGCGCTCGCCCTGGGTGCCATGGCGGCGGCTGTCAGCCTCCAGCGCGGACAGCTGGTCATCGAACAGGCGCTTGCTTTCGTACAGCAGGCGCCCGATCAGGGTGCTCTTGCCGTCGTCCACGCTGCCGCAGGTGATGAAGCGCAGCAGCGGCTTGTCTTCGTGGGTCTTGAGGTAGGCAGCGATGGAGCAGGGAATCGGGAGTTGGGAATCGGGAATGGCAAGCCCCAGCTCCTCGACCACCACCTGATTGTCTGCTTCCGCCTTTGCAGTACCTATTCCCAATTTTCGACTCCCGATTCCCGGCCCCATCAGAAATACCCCTCCAGCTTCTTCTTCTCCATCGATGCGGACTGGTCATGGTCGATCAGCCGCCCCTGCCGCTCGGAGCTGGTGGATACCAGCATCTCGGCGATGATCTTCTCCAGCGTGTCGGCCTCGGATTCGATCGCACCGGTCAGCGGATAGCAGCCCAGCGTGCGGAACCGCACCTTGCGCAGCTGCGGCTGCTCGCCCGGCCGCAGCGGCAGGCGCTCGTCATCAACCATGATCAGGCTGCCGTCGCGCTCTACCACCGGCCGCTCGGCGGCCAGGTACAAGGGCACAACCGGGATCTTCTCGCGGTAGATGTAGAGCCAGATATCCAGCTCGGTCCAGTTGGACAGCGGGAACACGCGCACGCTCTCGCCTTGATGAATGCGCGCGTTGTACAGGTTCCACAGCTCGGGCCGCTGGTTCTTGGGGTCCCAGCGGTGGCGGTCGTTGCGGAACGAGAACACGCGCTCCTTGGCCCGCGACTTTTCCTCGTCACGGCGCGCGCCACCAATGGCCGCATCGAACTTCCACTTGTCCAGCGCCTGCTTCAGGCCCTGGGTCTTCATCACGTCGGTATGCACGCTGGCGCCGTGGCTGACCGGGCCGATATCGCGGGCAATGCCATCGGGATTGATGTGTACCCGCAGCTCGGTGCCGGTTTCGGCCACGCGGCGGTCACGGAAGGCGATCATCTCGCGGAACTTCCAGCGGGTATCCACGTGCAGCAGCGGGATTGGCGGCACGCCCGGGGCAAAGGCCTTCATCAGCAGGTGCAGCAGCACCGAGCTGTCCTTGCCCACCGAGTACAGCAGCACCGGGTTGTCAAAGGCCGCGGCGACTTCACGCAGGATATGGATGCTCTCGGCTTCCAGCCGATCGAGGTGGGACAAAGTGGTGTCAGTCATCAGCACAGTCGCAGAGGCCAGGCCCGATATGGGCCACACAGTACCCGGTAAGGGTCGGGATTGGATGGCAAGTGTGGGCCTGCGCTGGCACAGGACGAAATAAACCCAAGGCATGAAGCGATAACCGCTTGTCCTTTCCGCTGGCACTGCGCCGTACCTAGGATCAGTCATCCCCAAACCAGACCGGACCGGAAATGACTGCCGCCGCCACCGTGCCCCCCAGCCCCTTGCCTGAAGACCGCAGGGTCCTGCTGACACGTCTGGTGGACGGTCTGGACGGAAACAGCCTGTGGTGGCTTTCCGGTTTCGCCGCCGGGTTGGCGCAGGGAACCCCTCCCCCTTCCCTTGCCGTCATCCCCGGCGGCCAGGCCGGCAACCAGCCGGCACAGAACCGGCTGACCGTGATCTATGGCAGCCAGACCGGCAACGCCCGCCGCGCCGCCGAACAGCTGGCCGCCGAGGCCGAGGCCGCCGGCCTGCCGGTGCGGCTGCTGCGCGCCGACGCCTATGCCACCCGCGAGCTGGCCAACGAACGCCTGCTCTACATCGTCATCAGCACCCAGGGCGAAGGCGACCCGCCGGACGATGCCATTGGTCTGGTCGAGTTCATTGCCGGCAAGCGCGCCCCCAAGCTGCCGGAGCTGAAGTTCGCCGTGCTCGGCCTGGGCGACTCCAGCTATGTGGAGTTCTGCGGCATTGCGCGCAAGCTGGACAGCCGCCTGGCCGAGTTGGGCGCCACCCGCCTGCAGGCCGTGGGCGAGGCCGACCTGGACATCGACAGCGTGGTCGATCCGTGGCGCGCGCAGGCCCTGCGCGATGCCCGCGCCAACATCAGCGAGACCGCTGCCCCGACCACCAGCAATGTCACCCCGCTGCGGCATGGCACCGTCTACAGCGCCCAGCACCCGTTCAATGCCGAGCTGCTGTCGCGGCAGGTGATCAGCGGCCGCGACTTCAAGGGCCCGGCCTACGCGCAGTACGGCGTTGCCGCCAAGCATGTACACCATCTCGAGTTGTCGCTGGAAGGCAGCAACCTGCATTACGAACCCGGCGATGCGCTGGGCATCGTGCACCGCAATCCCGCCGAGCTGGTCGAGGCGGTACTGGATGTCACCGGCCTGGACGGCAGCCAGTCGGTCGACCATGACGGTCATGGCCGCCCGCTGAGCCAATGGCTGGCCGAGCACCGCGAGCTGACCCGCATCTCGCGCCCGCTGCTGGCCGCCGTGGCCGAGCGCAGCGCGCACCCGGAGCTGGCCCGCCTGCTGGACCCGGCACAGAAGAGCGAACTGGCGGCAGTCTTCGAAGACCACCAGCTGGTCGACGTGCTGCGCCGCTGGCCGGCCGAATGGAGCCCCGAGGCTTTGCTCAGCACCCTGCGCCCGGCCGCCCAGCGCCTGTACTCCATCGCCTCCAGCCGCAAGCGGGTGGGCGAGGAAGTCCATCTCACCGTCGACGAGCTGCGCTATCACGCACACGGCAGCACCCACCTGGGCGCAGCCAGCGGCTTCCTCGCAGCCCTGGAAGAAGGCGCGCAGCTGCCGGTTTACGTGGAAGCCAACGAGCGCTTCCGCGTGCCGGCCGACAACAGCCGCGACATCATCATGATCGGCCCCGGCACCGGCGTCGCCCCGTTCCGTGGCTTCGTGCAGGACCGCGCCGAGACCGGCGCCGCCGGCCGCAACTGGCTGTTCTTCGGCGCACGCCACTTCAATACCGATTTCCTGTACCAGAGCGAATGGCAGGACGCCCTGCGCCGCAAGGAACTGCAACGCCTGGACCTCGCCTTCTCGCGCGACCAGGCCGACAAGGTCTACGTGCAGCAGCGCCTGCGTACCCGCGGCCGCGACCTGTACGACTGGCTGCAGAACGGCGCGCACCTGTATGTCTGCGGCGCCATCGCCATGGGCAAGGACGTGCATGCCGCGCTGCTGGATGTACTGCGCGAACACGGCGGGCTGGATGAAGACGGAGCCCGCGACTACCTGACTCGACTGCACACGGAGGGGCGCTATGGACGGGATGTGTACTGAGGCTTGAACGCTGGGCCCTGATCCAGCACCGGCTTGGCGGCAGCCGCCGCACCCACGACCTCCGACTCCCGATATAGCGAACGCAATGAGCAACCACTCCGTTGAGAACATCAAGGCCGACAGCAACCGCCTGCGTGGCTCCCTGCTGGAAAGCCTGGCCGACCCGGTCACTGGCGCCCTGCGCGAAGACGACCAGACCCTGATCAAGTACCACGGCAGCTACCAGCAGGACGACCGCGACGTGCGCGAGGAGCGCCGCCGGCAGAAGCTGGAACCGGCCTACCAGTTCATGATCCGCACCCGCACCCCGGGCGGCGTAATCAGCCCCGAGCAATGGCTCAAGCTGGACAGCATCGCCACCCGCTACGGCAACCACTCGCTGCGCATCACCACCCGCCAGGCCTTCCAGTTCCATGGCGTGATCAAGCGCGAGCTGAAGGCCACCATGCAGGCGATCAACGCCGCGCTGATCGACACCCTGGCCGCCTGCGGCGACGTCAACCGCAATGTGCTGGTTGCCGCCAACCCGCTGCTGTCCAGCGCGCATGCCACGCTGTACGCCGATGCCGCGCGCACCTCCGAGCACCTGCTGCCCAATACCCGCGCCTACTACGAAATCTGGCTGGACGAAGAGCGCGTGGCCGGCAGCGGTGCCGAGGACGAGCCGATCTACGGCGAGCGCTACCTGCCGCGCAAGTTCAAGATCGGTTTCGCACTGCCGCCGCTCAACGACGTCGACGTGTACGCCAACGACCTGGGCTTCATCGGCGTGCTCGATGCTGCCGGCGAACTGCTGGGCTATGACGTGACCCTCGGCGGCGGCATGGGCGCCACCCACGGCGATGCCGAAACCTACCCGCGCATTGCCAACAACGTCGGCTTCATCCCGCGTGACGCGCTGCTGGACGTGGCCACCGCCGTGGTCACCACCCAGCGCGACCTCGGCAACCGCGAACTGCGCAAGCGCGCCCGCTTCAAATACACCATCGACGACCACGGCCTGGACACGGTGGTGGCCGAGATCGAACGCCGTGCCGGCATCGGTTTCGCCGCTCCGCGTGCGCAGTCCTTCGCCCACAACGGCGACCGCTACGGCTGGGTGGAAGGCGCCGATGGCCGCTGGCACCTGACCCTGTCCCTGCAGGCCGGCCGCATCGCCGACCTGCCCGGCGCACCGCAGCTGACCGCGCTGCGCGAGATCGCCCGCATCCATCAGGGCGAGTTCCGCATGACGGGCAACCAGAACCTGATCATCGCCGGCGTCGCCGCCGACCAGCGCGCGCAGATCGACGCCATCGTCGAAAGCGCCGGGCTGGACCTGGGCAACCACGCACCGACCGCGCTGGCACGCGCTGCCATGGCCTGCGTGGCGCTGCCAACCTGCGGCCTGGCGATGGCCGAAGCCGAGCGCTACCTGCCTGCGTTCAGCGCCAAGCTGCAGCCACTGCTGGCCCAGCACGGCCTGAGCGAGGCCCCCATCCTGCTGCGCATCTCCGGCTGCCCGAATGGCTGCTCGCGGCCCTACCTTGGGGAGATCGCCCTGGTCGGCAAGGCACCGGGCCGTTACAACCTGATGCTGGGCGCCGATCACCGCGGCCAGCGCCTGAACACCCTGTACCGCGAGAACATCGCCGAGCCGGAGATCCTGGCCGCGCTGGAACCGCTGTTTGCCCGCTATGCCGGTGAACGCAACGGCGAAGAAGGCTTCGGTGATTTCCTGCACCGCGCCGGCATCGTCGCCCTGCCGCCCTACCCCACCCACCGCGAAATCTCCGTGGAACTGCACGCATGAGCGCCCTGCCCAAATCCCCCACCACCACGCCGGTTGTCCTGCCGGATGACCTGGGCCCGCTCAACGCCGAACTCGAAGCCCTGGACGCACAGCAGCGCGTGCATTGGGCGCTGCAGAACGCACCCGGCACGCATGTGCTGTCATCGAGCTTTGGCGCGCAGTCGGCAGTCACCCTGCACCTGCTGAGCAGCCAGCGCCCGGATATCCCGGTGATCCTGGTGGATACCGGCTATCTGTTCCCGGAAACCTACCGCTTTGCCGACGAACTCACCGAGCGGCTCAAGCTCAACCTCAAGGTCTACCGTCCGCAGGTCAGCCGCGCCTGGATGGAAGCGCGCCATGGCCGCCTGTGGGAACAGGGCGTGGTCGGCATCGAGCAATACAACAATCTGCGCAAGGTCGAACCGATGAAGCGCGCCCTGGACGAGCTGCAGGTTGGCACCTGGTTCACCGGCCTGCGCCGCAGCCAGTCGGCCAGCCGCGCCAACACGCCGGTGCTGCAGCGCCGTGGCGAGCGCTACAAGGTCAACCCGATCGCCGATTGGAGCGACCGCGACGTGTGGAAGTACCTGCAGGAACACCAACTGCCCTACCACCCGCTGTGGGAGCAGGGTTATGTGTCGATCGGTGATTTCCACACCACCCGCCGCTGGGAGCCGGGCATGCGCGAGGAAGACACCCGCTTCTTCGGCCTGAAGCGCGAGTGCGGCCTGCACGAGGAGATCTGAGCGCTCGATTCACCCTGTAGAGCCGAGCCATGCTCGGCTGGAGCTTGCCTCGGAAAGCCTCTGCCGAGCATGGCTCGGCACTACAGACACGCTACGGGTAAAGCCCCTGCCGCGCATGGCTCGGCACTACGCGGCTGCCCCCTCCCTTTCGCGCAGCGAAGGGGAGGCTTGGGGAGGGGTGCTGTCAGCACGGAACCCTGGCCGCGAGCGATCTTGAACGGACACGCTACGGGGAATGCCCCTGCCGAGCATGGCTCGGCACTACGCGGCTGCCCCCCCTTTCGCGCAGCGAAGGGGAGGCTTGGGGAGGGGTGCTGTCAGCACGGAACCCTGGCCGCGAGCGATTTTGAACGGACACGCTACGGGGAATGCCCCTGCCGAGCATGGCTCGGCACTACGCGGCTGCCCCCTCCCTTTCGCGCAGCGAAGGGGAGGCTTGGGGAGGGGTGCTGTCAGCACGGAACCCTGGCCGCGAGCGATTTTGAACGGACACGCTACGGGTAAGGCCCCTGCCGAGCAGGGCTCGGCACTACGGGTTCTGCTGAGCCCAGAATGCCAGCAGCTCGCGCAGTGCCGGTGATGCATCGGACTGGGCCACCTCGTCCTGCAGAAACTCGGCCTCACGCTGCCATTGCTGGGTACTCAGCTGCTGCAGCACGCTGCCCTCGGTATGGGTGCAACCCATATGCCACTGGCTGAAGTGGAGCTTATCCACCGGCGCGCTATACAGTTCGCGCAGATCAACATGCATATGCGAATTGCGGATGCGCTCGTAGGCGCGTGCCACGCCCTCTTCCGGACCTTCGAAGTACTGGAAGAACTGCCGTCCATCGAACAACAGCACACCCGTAACGCCTGCCAGCTGGTTGTGCGCACGCGCATCGACCAGCAGATGATCCAGGTCGGCGGTACCCAGCCCGGCCACCGCCGTGCTCACGTAGGCGACTGCACGCAGACTCATACCGCTCCTTGCTGATCATTACCGGACCACAGCATGCCATGCCGCCGCTACCCGTGCGCAGGCAGCGGCGGCAACCGCGACATCAGTAGCGGTAATCCAGCTTCAACCAGACGTTACGCCCCGGCTCGTTGATCCGCACCGGATCGGCCGGGAAACCGAAATCGGCACTGCCAGCCAGGTTCAGATGCTCGGCATAGGCGCGGTCGAACACGTTGTCCACGCCCACGCTGGCGCGCAGCGCATCGGTGAAGCGATAGGCCGCATTCAGCGACAAGGTGGCGAAGCCTGCGGTCGGACCCAGGTCACGTGCAACCACGTTACCCTCATCCTCGGCTACCCGATGCTGGTGACTGGCAGCGCGCAACAGCGCACCCGCCGACCAGCGCTGATGCTCGTAGCTGGCACTGAGGCGGGCTTCCAGCGGTGGAATCTGTGGCAGTGGCCGGCCCTCGCTGCGGTTCTCACCCCAGGCATAGGCCAGGGTGCCACCCAGCTTCCAGGCCTGGGCCAAACGCCATTCCAAGCCCGCCTCGGCACCGGCAATACGCGCGTCCACATTGTCGGCCTGGGTGGTACTGCCCATCATGCCGCCACTGCGATAGCGGAACAGGATGTAGTCCTGCAGCCGCCCCGCATACGCCGATACCCAGCCATCCACATGCTGGCTGCGGAACTGCAGGCCCAGGTCCAGCTGCGTGGTCTGTTCCGGCTTCACCGCGGAGAACGCATTGATGCTGCCGGCCGGCCCTGCATTGGCCGAGAACAGCTCCCAGTAATCCGGCATGCGCTCGCTGTGGCCGATACCGGCGTACCAGGTCCAGGCCTGCCCGTGGTCGCGCTCATAACGCAGGAAACCGCTGCCCAGATCCTGCTGCCGCTGCTGCCCGGCGGTCGGGTTGGGCATGTTCATCATGCCGGTGGTCGCACGCCGATCCTTCACCTGCGCGCGGTCCAGGCGCAGCCCACTGATCCAGCGCTGTGCGGTGCCTTCGCCCAGGGTCAGCTCGGTGAACACGCCCAGGTTGCTGAAGTCGGCATCGCGCTTCCACGGCGATTGCTGCCAGGTGTTGCGGCCCATGCCATTGCGGCTGCGATGGCGGCTGCCCTGCGCATCCACGCCAGCGACGATGGCCACGTCCTGCCAGCGCCACTCGCTGCTGACGCGGCCGCCGGTGGTACGACGCTCCACGTTCGAGGCCATCGGCATCGGCATGCTGCTGGCCGGGTTGGGCGTGCGCAGCGTGTAGTTGTCCATCAGGTGATCGGCGTTGTTGTAGTACAGATTGGCCTGCAGCTTGTCCCATGCACCGGGCAGGTTGCCGCGTTCAAAACGCAGCCCATAGCTGTCGCGCTTGAACGCGGCACCGTCCATGCCACGGCCGGCGTAACGGGCGATCGCGTCGCCGGTGCCGGCACTGAGTTCCAGCACGGTATCGGCATCCGGCGTCCAGCCAATGGCGGCATCGGCATTCCATTTGCGCCAGCGCGAGGGCACCACGTCGCCATTGCCGTCCTTGTAATCATCGGCTTCCGAGCGGTTGCCATTGACCCGGACATAGCCGGGATGGCTGCCGAAACTGGCATCCAGCACCTGGTCGTTGCGGTTGTTGGAGCCGGCCAATGCACTGGCGTTGAGCCGCATGCCCGGCGCATCGAAACGCGGGGTGTCGCGCTCGAAACGCACGGTGCCGGCCGAGGCACCTGCGCCCCAGCGCACGCTTTGCGGGCCCTTGATCACCGTCAGGCGATCAAAGGTCTCCGGCGCGATATACGACAGCGGATTGTCCATCCGCGACGGGCAGGCGCCGATCAGCGTGCCATCGTTGCTGAGGATGTTCAGGCGCGAGCCGCCCAGGCCGCGCAGCACCGGATCGCCATTGGTGCCGCCGTTGCGGATGGCGGAAAAGCCCGGCACGGTCTTGAGGTAGTCGGCGCCATCACTGGCCGGCACCGGTTGCCGCGGCAGCCGCGGGTCGGTCACCCATTGCAGCGGCGAGGAAGGCGCAGCTGCGGTCACCACCAGGGTATCCAGGGTTTTGGCATCCCCGGATTCGGCGGCAACCGCAAGCGGAGCAAACAGCGCCAGGCAGACGCAGACAGGCAGGCATGCCGGAACACCCGGCATACGGGAAGAGAGGTACATGCAATTCTCCAATACGACACAGCCACGCCCTGCCCCAGGGGCAGCGCGCGGCACACAGGAAAGGTGGTGGTTGTGTCAGGAGAGCGGCGGCGGCCCGCGCGCGGGATGGGCAGGCCAGCGCAGGCTGGGCGGCAATGCCGTGCAGCGCGGCACCCACGGCGAAAGCCGGTACAGCAACGGTGGCAGCACCAGCAGCAAAGCCAACCAAGGCAGCAGGCGCGAGGCCATGCTGCAGTAGTCGCAGGCCTCGCCGTGGGCGGCATGCGGATCGGCCGGCGACGTCGAGCGGGCTGCAGCCGCTTGGCTGGCTGGATGTTGATGCGCGGCATGCATGCCGTGATGCGCCGCGTGCGGATCGGCAGCCTGCGTCGCGGCCGGCATCGCCATGCCAACCCTCATCTGCGCATGTCCGGCCTGGTGTGACTGCTGCCAACGGCTGATCACCGGCGCCACCGCCATCAGCACGGTAGCCAACAGTGCAAGCTGCAGCAGGAAGCGGTGGATACGGGTCAGGCGCATGGCCCCGGCATTCTATCGGTGCCAGCCGCATCCATTGTCCGGCGCAGGTGCGACCGTTTGCCGCAGCCTGCAGACGATGAATACGCGTCTCTCAATTCAGCGCGATGTGGTGACGCTGCTTGAGCTGTGCGTAGCACAGCACGCAGACGATGCTCATGTCGTTGAAGGCATCAAACACCTCGGTCAAACCACCTTGCTGCTGGTACATGTCTTCGCACAGATGACACCAGGCCTGCAGGTCGTAGGGGTCGTTGCTGTTCTCGATGACACCCAGGCGCGGCGGCGGCAACTGCAGCATATGCCGACATACCACGGCCGAGATCTGCCGGCCATGCAGATGGCATTCCACCAGCAGCGGATCGCTGCCATCGTTGTCCGGGCGTCGCATGCGGGTACGCTCCACAATCACTGCTCGACGAGCATGCACACCCCGGAAGCGCATGGAAGTAGGGTTTGCACTGCTTTGGCAGTAGCAGAAGCGGATGAGCATCCACAGGCCGTCCCGCCTATTCGTTGCTGCCCTGCAGTTGCGCTGCAAAGGACAAGACTGCCGCTGCCGCCGTCTGCGGACAGGCCTGCAGCAACATATGCGGTCCGGCCAGTTCAACCAGACGGGCATCATCGACCCTGGCCAGGATCTGCCGTGCCGACGCCGCACGGATCAGACAGTCATGCATGGCGCGCAGATAAAGCACCGGTACAGCGATGCGTGACAGCTGCGACGTCGCATCCACCTGCAGCGTCAGCGCAGCGCGGTGCCGCAATACGGCCGGCTCAACCTGCTGCAATGCCGACTTCATCTGCGCAAGCAGAGCGGCGCTGGCCCAGCGGCCAAACAGCAGCCAGCGCAGCAGTGGCATCGGCAGCGTGCTTACCGGCATGCGCTGGCCGATGGCGGCAAACGGTGACAGCAAGGGCAACGGTGCCCGTGCGAAGGTGGTGCTCAGTACCAGGCCGATCAGGTTCGCAGGGGGATTGGCGGCGATCGAGACCGCAATCGGACCGGAGAACGACTCCCCCAGCAGTACGAAGGGAACATCGGTGGGCAGGGCTGCACGTACCAGTGCCTCCAGCGCCGGGTAATCCAGTTGCTGGTCCTGCGGATAGCGCACTACCGTGATCGCGTGCCAGGCGGTACCCAGCGCCGCGATGAAAGGTGCGTGCAAGCCCGCAGTGCCATCCAGACCGGGCAGGACAAGCAGAGCCGCCTTCCTGCCAATCGCGGTCAGACGGTGATGGTCTGGGTCAGCGATTCCCAGGTGGGCGGCACCGGCCAGTCTGCGGCCTGGTTGCCGTCCAGCACCCGCCGCAGGTCACGTTTGTCGATCTGCGGTGCCAGCACGTGCACCAGTTCCAGTGCGTAGTCGCGCAGCACCCGGTCGCGCGGCAACACCGCCCAGGCGATGCATTCGGGAATTGATGCCGGTGCCGGCCAGGCACGCAGATCGGTGTCGTAGCTGTTGACTGCCATCTCCGCCAGCAGCCCGACCCCGAGGCCGGTGCGTACATAGGTCTTGATCAGGTCCGCGTCCAGTGCGGTCAAGGTCAGGTCCGGCTCCAGATCCAGTGCCGCAAAAGCGCGCCGCAACGACGAGCTGGTGCGGGTGGAGGATTCGTAGCTGATCAGCGGCTGGCTTGCCAACGCGGCCATGTCCGGCACGTTGCCCGGGCGATCGAAGGGATGGCCCTTGGGCACCAGCACCAACCGCCGCCAGCGGTACAGCGGCACGGCAATGCCGGTGGTGGGTTCACCGCCGGCGGTACTGATGATGGCGATGTCGGCGTCGCCCTGGCTGAGCAGGTCCAGCGCGTCACTTTCGGCGGCCTGCTGCAGGTGCACGCTGACCTGCGGATAGGCCTGCTTGATGCGGGCGACCGCCGGTGGCAGCACGAAGCGCGCCTGCGTGTGGGTGGTGGTCAGCACCAACTGGCCGTGGCTCTCGCGGCGCTGGTTGGCGGCATAGGTACGGATGTTGTTGGCCTCGGCCAGTACCGCACGGGCACGGCTGATCACTTCCTCGCCTGCGGGCGTCACCGACTCCAGGCTGCGTCCCTTGCGCACGAACAACAGAAAGCCCAACTCGTCCTCAAGCTGTTTGAGCTGTTTGGACAACCCCGGCTGGGTGGCATGCACCCGTGTCGCGGCGAGCGTGATGTTCAGCTCGGCATCGGCAATGGCTACGAGGTAACGCAGTTGGGTAAGGGTCATCGCAGTGGGTAAGTGTGAACTTCAGTAAGGGTGTGTGAAGAATGTAGGCCAATTCGTCGTTCGAGCTTATAACCGAAAGTAATTTACCCCGCTGGGCAAGTCATTTCCGACCCAGACGGCCGGGGGTTACGTTCACGGCCTCCTCATACCGCTGACATTAACGCCTTGGACGCCCCTCTGTTTCCGCTGTTTGCCGACCTCAAGGGACGGGCTGTGCTGGTGGTGGGGGGCGGAGCGGTCGCCGAGCGCAAGACCGAAGCCCTGCTGCATGCCGGTGCCCTGCCCCGCGTAGGCGCACCGCGGCTGAGTGCAGGCCTGCTGGCGCGGCTGGAGGCCGGCCAGCTGCAGTGGCTGCAGGGCGAATTCGATGCCCAGTGGCTGGACACCGATATCTGGCTGGTGATCGCCGCCACCGACGACCCTGCCATCAACCGTGACGTGGCCGCCGCCGCCCAAGCCAGGCGCCTGTTCGCCAACGTGGTGGACGATGCGCAGCTGTCCGCCTTCCATGTTCCGGCCGTGGTGGAACGCGGACCGCTGCAGATTGCCATTTCCAGTGGCGGCGGTGCGCCGATGGTGGCCCGCCATGTACGCGGTCGCATTGAATCCCTGTTCGATCAGGCTTGGGGCGACCTGGCTGACCTGGTTACCCGCAAGCGCAGCCTGATCCGCGCGCAGCTGCCTGATCTGGCCGCGCGCCGCCGCTTCTTTGACCGACTGGTCGAGGGGCCTGTACTGGGCCTGTTGCGTCGCCGCCAGAGCGTGGACGCACAGTGCCAGCTGCTGCAGGACCTGCGCGAGGAAGCCGCCCCCCCCATCGGTTCGGTGGTGCTGGTGGGCGCCGGCTCCGGCGATCCCGGCCTGCTGACCCTCAATGCCCTGCGCGCGCTCAACCAGGCCGATGTGATCCTGCACGACCGCCTGGTCAGCGCCGAGGTGCTGCAACTGGCCCGCCGCGATGCCGACTACATCGAGGTCGGCAAGTCCGCGCAGGGCCACAGCACCGCGCAGGACCACATCCATGCGCTGATGCTGGCGCATGCCCGCGCCGGCAAGCGCGTGGTGCGGCTCAAGGGCGGCGATGCCTTCGTGTTTGGTCGCGGCGGCGAGGAACTGCAGTTCCTGCGCACCCACGGCGTGGCCTACGAAGTAGTGCCCGGCATCACCGCCGCGCTGGCCTGCGCCGCCTACGCCGGCATACCGCTGACCCATCGCGACCATGCCCAGCAGCTGCGCCTGGTCACTGCGCACTGCAAGGACTCATTGGACACACTGGATTGGCCGGAACTGGCGCAGCCGCGGCAGACCCTGGTGTTCTACATGGGCGTTGCCGCGCTGGCGCAGATCCGCAAGCGCCTGCTGGGCGCAGGGCTGCCCGCCACCACGCCGTTCGCGCTGATCGAGAACGGCTCACGTGCCAACCAGCGCGTGGTGCGTGGGCCACTGCAGCAATTGCCCGATACCGCCGCACAGCACCAGGTGCAGTCGCCAGCCCTGTTGATCCTGGGCGACGTAGCGGCACTGGCCGACGAGCTGCATTGGTTCGGCGCGCCGCCGCTGCACGCAACGCTCCCAGCTTCCTCACTTTCCGCAAAGACGGCTGCGCCCACACTGGCCGACGCCGCCTGACCACCTCCCCGGAGAATTCAATGGCTATCTACAACAGCATCCTGGACACCATCGGCAATACACCGGTGGTCAAGCTCAACCGCCTGGCCCCGGCCGGCGTGGATATCTACGTCAAGGTGGAGTCGTTCAACCCGGCCGGCTCGGTCAAGGACCGCCTGGCCCTGGCCATCATCCTGGACGCCGAGAAGAAGGGCCTGATCAAGCCCGGCGACACCATCGTCGAAGCCACCTCCGGCAATACCGGCGTGGCCCTGGCCATGGTGGCCGCCGCGCGCGGCTACAAGTTCGTCGCCACCATGGTGGAAACCTTCTCGGTGGAGCGCCGCAAGCTGATGCGCGCCTACGGTGCCAAGGTGATCCTGACCCCGGCCGCCGAACGCGGTACCGGCATGGTGCGCAAGGCCAAGGAGCTGGCCCAGCAGCATGGCTGGTTTCTGGCCAGCCAGTTTGCCAATCCGGCCAACCCGGCCTTCCACCGCCAGACCACCGCCGCCGAAATCCTGCGCGACTTCGCTGGCAAGCGACTGGACTACTTTGTCAGCGGCTGGGGCACCGGCGGTACCCTCACCGGCGTCGGCGAGGTACTGAAGCTGGCCCGCCCAGACACCCGCATCATCGCCACCGAACCGGCCGGTGCCGCCCTGCTGGCCGGCAAGGAGTTCAGCCCGCACAAGATCCAGGGCTGGACCCCGGACTTCGTCCCGGAAGTGCTCAACCGCGAGGTCTACGACCAGCTGCTGTCGATCCAGGACGAGCGCGCGATTGAAACCTCGCGCCGGCTGGCCGCCGAGGAAGGCATCTTCGTCGGCATCTCGGCCGGTGCCACCGTCGCCACCGCGTTGGATGTCGCCGCCAAGGCCGAGGCCGGCTCGGTGATCCTGGCGATGCTGCCCGATACCGGCGAGCGCTACTTCTCCACCCCGCTGTTCGCCGACGTCAACGACGGCTCGGACGACGACTGGCTGGCCGGCTTGCCGTAACCTCGGCTGGACCGGAAACCGCGATCTGCGGCCCGGCTTGCCTGCATGCCTTGGCTGGAACTATCCGCTATGGCATGCAGGCTTATTCCAGCAGCCCCAACTCACGCGCTTTTTGTTGCAGCTCAAACTCGGTCCGTACCCCGAGTTTTCTCCGCAACGAGCTGCGGTGCTGGTAGATGGTCTTGTCACTGATCCCTTGTTCCAAAGCAATCTGCTTGGGCGCCTGCCCCCGCGCCAGGCTCAGGAAGACCAGGCGCTCGCGCTCAGTCAACTGCTGTAACAGCGGTTTTGACGCAGCAACATTCAAGTCACTGCTCAAATAAAGCTGACCTGCGGCAACTGCCGCCAGAGCGGCCGGCAGTTCGCGGTGCGCTGCGCCCTTGCTGACATAGCCACGCGCACCACATGCCATGGCCTCGGATATCCACGGCTCGCGGTCGTGCATGCTCAGCACCAGAATGGCCATCTCCGGCCAACGCTCGCCAAAGGTCGTGATCTGCGCAACCCCGCCCCCCGGCAACGACAAATCCAGCACCAGCACATCCGGTTGCAGAGCTTGCACTGCAGCCAATGCCTGACGGGCATCATCGCACTCCGCGACGATACGGAAGCAGGGCTCGTCCTCGAGCAGCGCACGGAAGCCGGCACGGACGATGGCGTGATCGTCTGCCATGACAATTCGGATCATCCAAACAGCCTAACAGCTGCGCGCTGAGCGCTGAGCGCTGAGCGCGAGCCTGAATTTTTCAGGACATCCCCGCCAACACCCGCACCACGGCTAACATGCTGGCATGCGCCCTCGCCCCCTCAGCCAACGCAGCAATCTTTTACTTCTGCTCGCATTCCCCCTGCTGCACTGGCTGCTTTCCCTGCCCGCCAACGTGATCTGGCAGCCGCCAGCCGGCTTGCGTTTTGGCCTGTTGCTGCTGTTGCCACGTCGCTACTGGCTGCTGATGGCAATCTGGCTGGAGCTTGCGTATCGTCTTGTCGGCCAGGCGGGAGAATGGCGTGGCCTGGCAGCCTTTACAGCCCATTTCATCGCCGTCAGCGCTGGCCCTTGGGTGCTGCGGCGCATAGCCCAGCCCTTACAGCAGGACACCCGCAGCTGGTGCCTGTTGATGGCAGCGATGTTGCTTTCAGCCACCTGCAATGCCTTGCAGATCATGTACTGGCCACCGGATTGGGCCCGTGACTTGCCAGCGGGCGAACTGCTACTGCAGGTCATGCTCGGCGACTACGCAGGCATGCTACTGATCGCACCGCTGGTGTTGATGATCGCGTCGCCTCCCAGCCGTGAGCAGCGCCATCGCTGGCGCCGGGACCTGCCGATGTTGCTGGCGCCAGCGCTGGCGATCATGTGGATGGCACTGCAGCAGGTGACCTACGGCCGTGGCTATCTTCTTGCGGCTGGGTTCGTATTGCCCTTGGCGATCTACATGGCCTTGCGCACCGGCTGGCGCGGCGTCGCGGCAACCCTGGGCAGTAGCAGTCTGATGCTCGGTATCGCAGCCTGGCAGCGCGACAATGTGCCCGCCACGCTGGAAGGCCAGTTGCTGCTCGCGCTCACCGGCACCGCATTGCTGCTGCTGGGCGCAGCCGCAGACACGCAACATGCCGCACAGCGTGAGCTGCAGCGGCGCAACGTCCGCCTGCAACGCTTGAGCGATGAATTACGCAGCGCCGCACAGCGCAACCTCGACCTTTCGGAGGAAGTGCGCCGATGGATAACCTCCGAGCTGCACGACGAGCTCGGCCAGAACCTCACAGCACTGCAGACGCGCCTGGTGCTGGTGGAGCGTCACATTCCCACACCCGAGCTGCTGTTGCCGGCCTGGGAAATTCTTCAGAGCATGCGCCGGTCGATATCGGAGCTGCTGTCCACTCTGCGCCCAGCCGGGCTGGAGGAACTGGGGCTTGTCGCTGCCCTCAAGCAAGGGGCTATCCGTGACATGCTCGATGCCAGCGGCCTGGACTATCGGCTGAAGATCAAGAATGGGCATGGCGCGCTGGATGCACTGGACGACCGCACGCGCATCACGCTCTACCGTATCGTCCAGGAGGCGGCTACCAATACGGTTCGCCATGCACGCGCAACGGCATTTGTCGTTTCCCTGCGCCTCCACACCGACGGCAGGCTCGGCCTGTTGATCGTCGACGACGGCAGAGGCCTGCAGGATGCAGCCCGGCGTGAAGGGATCGGCCTGCAGGGCATCCGTGACCGCGTGCTATCCCGAGGCGGCACACTGCGGCTACGCAGCGACCACCGCGGCACGCTGCTATTCGTCCGCATCAACCGGCCTTGATCCGCTGAATCCTGCTTGTTGCGCCAGTAACCTCGCCATGGCGCGCACCTTCTGTCCACGAACCCCCGGTGGCGCCAGAAGAACATGATTGGGAGCCAGCTCCCAACCATCCCAGCCCTTTTGAGACAACATCGCAGCCTGTCCAGCTGCCATTCGCAGCGCGCCGGTCCGCTCGTACCCAGGGATATCCATCCACTGGCAGAAGACGGCTTGGTGCAAGCGCGCACACGCCTCGGCCGCAGCGCTCCAGCGCACGGCATGGTCGCGCCCGTCCAACCACTCCCTGCCGCCGAATACAAAGGCAAGCAACCGTCCCTTCACGAAGCGCGCCTGGAAGGCATCGTCATGGTAGTCATTGCCGCCCAGATGCACGCCAAAGTAGCCCGCGATACGGCCCGCTCCCAGCGGACTCCAGGAAAAGAAAAAGCGACATGCAAATGGCGGACGCAGCCTCGCCCCAGGGTCGCTCCAGCTGGCGACCATCACCTGCGCGGACACGGGTGGATCCACGATTGGCCCGGCATTCGCATCGCAAACCTCAGCAGGAAATATCGCCGAGCATGCCTCACGCAGGCATTGCCGAACCAGCAGAAAAATTCAGCTGGCGGCGCCTGACCGCGGCTCGCACCATCGGCAGTCATCACATCACCCAGGGGAAGCGATGCATCAGGATCATCAACCGGAGTACTTTCACTGGCACTGTGAGGTCGCCGCGCTACTGCTGAGTGCCTTGCCTGGAAACGCGGCAACAAAGCATCACGTGCGGAATGCGTTGCGCATGGCAACCCTTGCCGCTGCCGGCCCCAACGGTGTCAGGTTTGCCAGCGTCAAGGCACAGCAGCAACAGGCCGCGCGGGGCTTGCCGTGGGACAAATGCGATCTCATCCGGGAGCATGTTGTGCCGATCGGCGAAATGTACGATCAGATGCTGCTGTCTCTGGGCTCACCAGCCTTCACGACAGCACCCGGCAAAGAACCCACTCTCATCCAGTCCACGCAGCGCAGGACCAAGCTGCGCGCAGGCGAGAACGTTCACCTGCTCAGTAGCCCCAGAGCCTGGCAGATCGCAGCCATCGTGCGCCAATGGTCGTTGATGGCATACGTCACCCGCGAAGAAGACGCCCTGTTGCGCGCCAACAAACTGCACAGCCGCATGCCCGAGGACTGGGACGGCAAGGACAAATTCGCCCGCTATATCGCCTGCGGGATTCGATGGATGAGCCTGCAATGAGAAAAGCGCTAGCCTGCGCGCTGGCCGCACTTTCACTGTTGCATGCCGCTGCATCAAATGCGGAGGAATACAGTGCCGTCTCCGCAGACAGTCAGCAGATCGACCTGTCGGCATTCTGCCCGCCAACCCCTTCCCGCTCGGCTGACTGTCCGCCCGTTGTGCAGGATCTCGCCAGACAGCACACGCAGATTCTCGCCAACGCGCTGGCTATCGTTTCGGCTCCACAGGCGCTGCTGCAGAATGAACGCAGGTGGCTGGAAAACATGCAAGTCCGCTGCGCCATGGATCCAGATTGCCTGCAGGTTTCGCTGGAGGGGCGCAGAACCTATCTCCTGCAACTTCCACGGGTCAGACCATTGCCCGCAGAGGGGGCCGATGAGGGCATACCCAGCACCGCAGATGCAGTCTCGGCAACGATGGGACTGCTGACGCACCGCGAAAGCCCTGAGCCAACGCAATGGGAAGATGCCACCCACAGCCCCGTGACATCAGCGCTGGCCGCCGATGAACTCATCTCCGCTACTGCGGAACCAAGCCTGCCTGCAGCACCATTGTCCGAGTCCAGCAGGCAGATCGCTATTGCGGCACTCGTACTGCTGACCGGACTTTGCTTGCTGGTGTTTGCTCTTGCTGGCTTGGGCAAGATCGTCTTTTACTACAACACCGCGGATTTTTGCTGGAGCCTGCTTCCCGGCCTCTCGATTTTCGCCACGATGGTGGGGATGAGCCTGCTTGGCCCACCACTCCAATACCCCTTCCATTTCTCTCCAGCCCAGCTTGCCACGCTCCTGTGCGGAACGCTGATCAGCCTGCTGGGCATCTCCATAGCGTTCATCAATGCCGTCCGCTACAACCGCAGCGTGCTGGTTGGCGGGCTGGTTGGCTGCGGAAAGAACCTGGTTGCAGTCTTCATGGTCTTCTCCCTGCTCGCCAACTACAGCCGCAGACATGGCGAAAACTACTACAGACAGACGGCAACCGCCCGAAGGGAACGCGCGCTCGCCAGATCGTCGTTCGGCATTCTGGCCTTTCTCTGGTTTGTGCTGGTCAACGGCGAGCGGGCTTACCGCCACAAGGGCTGGCCGTTACGTTGACCCGGACCGTCACACGGCGCTGCACCGATCCCGGCGATATCGGACGCCCCAGCCACACTGGCGTAATCACCATTACTTAACCTGTCAGCTATGCGAAGGCCGCCCAGTGCGGCCTTCGCGCATTTTTGTACCCGCCTATCGCAGCGGATGAGACGGCAAGCGCGCACACTGGGGGCGTGCCTGGCATGGCGGCTGCCCTCACATTTTTCTCATTAACCGCAGCGGAAGATCACGGCCATGAACATTGAAGTCTGGCAGGGCGACATCACCGAACTGGCCGTTGATGCCATCGTCAACGCAGCCAACGAAAGCCTGCTTGGCGGCGGCGGTGTGGACGGTGCCATTCACCGGGCCGCAGGCCCCGGCCTGCTGCGCGAATGTGCGCAGTTGCCCGAGCTGCGCCCCGGCGTGCGCTGCCCCACCGGCGAGGTACGCGCCACCGCCGGCTACAACCTGCCGGCCCAGCATGTATTCCATACCGTCGGGCCAGTCTGGCGCGACGGTCGCCATGATGAGGCGGCCTTGTTGGCCAACTGCTATTGGCAGTCGCTGCGCCTGGCCGAGCAGATGGGGCTGGAATCGATTGCCTTCCCTGCCATCAGCTGCGGTGTGTATGGCTACCCGCTGCATCAGGCGGCGGTGATTGCCGCCACCGAGACCCTGACCTGGCAGAAGAGTCACGCCAAGCCCCTGCGCATCGTGCTGGTGGCTTACAACGCTGCGGCGTTCAAGATCTATCAGCAGGCCCTGGCCAATGCCGCACCGTCGCAGGAGCAGGCCGGGTCGGTGTTGGCTTCATTTGCGGATGGGTTTGCGCCTGCGCATTGAGATTTTGGGCTGTTCGCGCCAAGCAGAAACAACAGCAGAAGCTTACCCCTCCCCGGCCCTCCCCTTCGCTGCGCGAAAGGGAGGGAGCAAGAGCGACTGCCCGCGATCCATCCAATCTGCATGAACAGCCCCCTCCCTTTGCCGCAGGCAAGGGGAGGGTTGGGGAGGGGTAGCTCTTTGCGGCAAACCAATCACCCGACTTCACCACTCACGCCATAAACCCAGGCATCGAAGAACGCCTGCAGCGAACGCCCTGCCGCTTGCTCCATCGCCTTCTGGAAGTCGGCCGTCACCACCGACTTTCCATCATTGGCCTGCGTGTACTCGCGCAGCCCACGCCAGAACGCCTCCTCGCCCAGCTCCATGCGCAAGCGATGCAGCACATACGCGCCCTTCTTGTAGACCACCGCGCGATCATCTGCGCTGGGTTTGTTCCACTCCGGGTACACCAATGGACGATCCGTGCCCTTCTCGCGCAGGGCCAGCACCCGCTGCTCCCAGCCCTGCACCATCGCCTGGTAGGCGGCCTCGCCCTGGGCGTGCTGCAACCACGCAGCCGTCATGAAGTTGGCAAAACCTTCGTTGAGCCAGAAATGCTCCCAACCGGCACAGGTCACGCGCACGCCCCACCACTGATGCGCGGCTTCGTGGGCAATCAGGCCAGTCTGGGTGGGATCACCCAGCACGCTTTTGCCATAGGCCTCCGACATCACCGACAGACCGGCCATTTCCTGGCCGATCGTATTGGCGACCAGCACCTGCCGATAGTCGCCTTCATAGGCCAAGCCTGCGCGTGCAGCGAAGAAGTCGAGCATGTCGTCAGTAGCGGCGAACACCTGCCGCAGTTCGGCCTCGGAGCGGTCCTTCGAGTAGAACTGCAAGCGTCCCTGCCGTGCGTGCCGGTAAGGGGCAGCAGCAAAGCCATAGACAAACGCTGGCACTGGCTTGCGCAGCTGCCAACGGCGTTCGACGCGACCATCGTCGAGCAGGCGCGATGGCATTTCATCGCCAACCGCCGTCGCATGCAGGTTGCGAGGAAGGCGCAACGCCAGCTGCAGCGTAGCGCGTTCGTCCGGCGCGTCCACCGACGGCATCCACTGGCTGGTGGAAAATATCGTGTAGACCTCGCTGCGCTCGGCGGCAAACTCCAGGCCAAAGCGCGGCTTGCCGTGGTAGTGCACACGTACGCTGCTTTGCTGGCCCGCCGTCATTGTCGTTGCCAGGCGGATGGCCAGCTTTCCATCGACCTGCTGGAAGCCGAGGGGCTTGTCATCGTGCGTGACCGAATCGACGACCAGCTCACCACTGTCCAGGACCAGCTGATGCAGTGGGCCAGTGGCGTCGAACCGCACCAGGGTCTCACCCCGCAACTGACCTGCTGCGATATCCAGATCCAGGCGGGTTGCATAGTGCCGGATATCGAAATCACGTGGCTCCGCAGCGAAGGCGGATGCCGTCATGGTGGATGCCAACAGTCCCAGCGCGATTCTGCGATGCATCGGAGCATCCCTGGCGAAAAGCCGATTGTAGGCCGCCGAGCATGTGGGAGCGGCGTAAGCCGCGAAGATGGGATGACCAGGCTGCCTGGACTGACTGCAATTGCAACCGCCTCGACTGTTCTGTTGGCACCCGCTTCGCGGCTTACGCCGCTCCTGCAAAAACCGAGCAAAACAAAACGCCGGCGATTGGCCGGCGTTTTGTTCAACTCACGCAGTTTGGCTTATCAGCCTTCCCACTTGCCCTTTGCAGCCAGGCCGTTTTCCTTGGCACGCTCGTACACGGTCTTCTGTGCGGCAGCGTAGTTGCCCTTCATGTCCTTGGCCCACAGCTTCAGTGCAGCCTGCTGCATGGCGCGGCCATAGGAGAAGCTCAGCGGCCACGGCAGGTTGCCCAGCTGGTTCATGGCGTTGAGGTGCGCGGTGGACTGCTCGTCGCTCTGGCCACCGGACAGGAACACCACGCCCGGCAGGATCGCCGGCACGGTCGACTTCAGGCACATCACGGTGGACTCGGCCACTTCCTCGACATCCACCTGCTCGTCGCAGGTCTTGCCCGGGATGACCATCGAAGCCTTCAGGATGGTGCCTTCCAGCACCACGTTCTGCTGGTACAGGGCGTCGAACAGCGAACGCAGGGTGGCTTCGGTGACTTCGTAGCAGGTCTCGATGTCGTGGTCGCCGTCCATGATCCCTTCCGGCTCGACCATCGGCACCAGGCCGCATTCCTGGCACAGCGCCGCATAGCGGGCCAGCGCATGGGCGTTGGACTCGATGCAAGTGCCCGACGGCATGCTTTCACCGATGTTGATCACCGCACGCCACTTGGCAAAACGCGCGCCCAGCTTGTAGTACTCCTGCAGGCGCTCGCGCAGGCCGTCCAGCCCTTCGGTCACCAGCTCGCCCGGGCAGCCGGCAAGCGGGTGCGCACCCGTGTCGACCTTGATGCCCGGGATCATGCCGTTGTCGGCCATGTACTTGGCGAACGGCACACCGTCCTTGGTCGACTGGCGGATGGTTTCGTCGTACAGGATCGCGCCGGAGATGTGCTCGTTGAGCTTCGGCGTGGTCAGCAGCAGTTCGCGGTAGGCACGACGGTTTTCTTCCGTGTTCTCGATGCCCACGCTTGCGAAGCGCTTGGCAATCGTGCCGGTGGATTCGTCAATGGCGATGATGCCCTTGCCCGGGGCGACCATGGCCTGGGCGGTTTCAGCCAGCAGTTCGATGCTCATGAAGTTCCTGTAACAGGGTGCGGGAAAAACCCGATTATAGCCCGGCCCGCTCACCGGCTGGTCGCCCGCAAGGTCTGGAACCGGTTTCATCCTGTCATGTCAGGACAAAGCCTGTCCGCTCCGATCAACTTGTGACCGGAGCAGTGGCGTGCTGCTGGCGTCGCTTACAGGTCGCCCAGGCCGCTGGCGCGGCCGTCGTTGCCCACTTCCAGCAGGCGCAGGGTGTTGGTGGCGCCGTGGGTTTCCATGTGCTCGCCGCTGGTGAACACCACGCGATCACCGGCCTGCAGCAGGTTGGCCTCGACCAGCAGACGGATGCTGCCGCGCGCCGCTTCACGCGGGGTGAAGCCACGGCTGTCGAAGTTGATCGGGAACACGTCGCGCATCAGCGCCATCTGCCGGCGTGCGCCGTCATGGCGGGTAACCGCATAGATCGGCGCCTTGGCGCGGAAACGCGACAGGTAACGCGCAGTGCCACCGGATTCGGTCATCGCCACGATGGCGCGCACGCCCACGTGCTGGGACAGGAACATGGTGGCCATGGCGATGGCCTGGTCGGCGCGCTCCAGGTTGCGCGGCGAGGCATTGAAGTCGGTCTCGGTCTGGAACTGGCGCTCTGCACCCAGGCAGATGCGGGCCATCGCCTCGACCGCCTTGACCGGGTAGGCACCGGCTGCGGTTTCGGCCGACAACATCACCGCGTCGGTGCCGTCGATGACCGAGTTGGCCACGTCCAGCACTTCGGCGCGGGTCGGGATCGGGCTTTCGACCATGGACTGCAGCATCTGGGTGGCAGTGATGACCACCTTGTTCTGCGCCAGCGAGGCCTTGATGATCTTCTTCTGCAGGCCCGGCAGCTCGGCGTCGCCGATTTCCACGCCCAGGTCACCGCGCGCCACCATCACCACATCGCTGGCGTCGACGATCTCTTCCAGGTTCTCGATGGCTTCGGTGCGCTCGATCTTGGACACCAGCGCCGCGTCGCAGCCATGCTGCTGGGCGATGGCGCGGGCATCGTTCATGTCCTGCGCGTTGCGGCAGAACGAGACGGCAATGAAATCGACGCCGATCTTGGCGACGATGCCGATCAGTTCCTTGTCACGCTCGGTCAACGCACCCAGCGACAGGCCGCCGCCCTGCTTGTTCAGGCCCTTGCGGTCGGACAGCACGCCGTCGTTGAGCACGGTGTTGATGATGCGCTCACCCTGCACTTCAACCACCTGCAGTTGCATCAGGCCGTCGTCGAGCAACAGCACGTCACCCGGGCCCACGTCCTGCGGCAGGCCGAGGTAGCTCACGCCCACCTGGCTGGCATCACCGGCCGGGGCATTGGTACTGGCGATCAGATCAAAACGATCACCGGCCTTGAGCGTGACCTTGCCTTCGGCAAAGCGCTCGATGCGGATCTTCGGGCCCGGCAGGTCGGCCAGGATGCCCACTTCCACACCCACGCGCTGGGCCGCGGCACGCACATCGGCAGCGCGCTTGGCCTGGCCGGACGGATCACCGTGGGAGAAGTTCAGACGCACCACGTTGACGCCCGCGCGGAACAGATCGTCCAGCACCCCAGGTGCATCGGTTGCCGGCCCGAGGGTGGCGAGGATCTTGGTGCGGCGCTGACGTTCAATCATGGTACTTGGTCTCCCTAATAGACCGCCGAAAGTAGCACATCCGTTGCATGACAACGATGTCGCATACGATTTCATAAGACACTTTCTGCACTGTCCCAAAGACAGGCCAGACAGGCTGTCTGGACATACCGTACGGCATGACAACGCGGGACCTATCACTGGCTTGCATAGGTCAATAAGCGCCGGGCATAGCTCAGCACGCGAAGCTTGCCGTTGCGTGTTGGCTGGAGGGCAAATCGTGCTGCTATGCAGCAGAAAAGATTGGCAGTAGAGACATGCCGGGGACATCGGATGACACGCGGGTGCGCGACCGGCGCGAAGGGGGGTCTTCCCCCTGAGACCTCCCAGATCGTCATTCCCGCGCAGGCGGGAATCGCTCTTGGCTCTTGGCACACACAACAACATCCAAAGCAAAGTCAAAAGCCAGGAGCGATTCCCGCCTGCGCGGGAATGACGGATCAATTTTTTCTGTGCAGTGAAAGCATGGAGGCTCCGGTTACCAAAGCCTCAATACACCCACCCCAACAATCAACCGCGCAACACCACTGCCAACGCATCCGGCGTAGCCACCACCGCCCCAGCCCCTGCAGTCTGCAATTCCTCACGACCACCAAAGCCCCACAGCACGCCGACATTGCGCATGCCGTGATGACGCGCACCTTCGATATCCATGCGCCGGTCGCCGATCATCCAGCACGCTGCCGGCTGCAGCTGCAGGCGCTGCAGGGCCTCGGCGATCAGCTCCGGTTTGTGGCTGCGCGAGCCGTCCGGAGTGGCACCGATGATGTCCTCGAAACAGCTGCCGAACGGCAGATGCTCGACGATGCGGCGGGCATGCGGCTCGTTCTTGGCGGTGACCACCGCCAGCCGGTGGCCAGCCGCATGCAGGCCCTGCACGACCTCGCCGATACCGGCGTAGATCGCATGCTCCTGCCAGCCCAGCACATCAAAGCGCTCGCGGTACAGCTCAACCGCCCGCTCCACCCGTTCGGCGTCGCCGAATACCGGGGTGAAGCTGGTACGCAGCGCCGGGCCGATCCACTTGCGCAGTTCGGCATCGGCCGGCACCGGCTGGTCCATCTTCTCCAGCGCATAGGCCACGCAGCGGGTGATGCCGACGGCCGAGTCAATCAGCGTGCCGTCGAGATCGAAGAAGAACACATCGCGGCTCACGCGCCGCGGGCCTCCAGCGCTGCCACCGCCGGCAAGGTCTTGCCCTCCAGGAACTCCAGGAACGCGCCACCACCGGTGGAGATATAGCTCACTTCCTTGGCGATGCCGTACTTGTCCACGGCTGCCAAGGTGTCACCACCGCCGGCAATCGAGAACGCCTTGGAGCTGGCGATGGCCTTGGCCAGCGCTTCAGTACCCTTGCCGAAGGCGTCGAACTCGAACACGCCGACCGGGCCGTTCCAGACCACGGTGCCCGCCTTGGCGATCAGCTCGGCGTACTGTGCGGCGGTCTGCGGGCCGATATCCAGGATCATGTCGTCGGCACCCACGGCATCCACGGCCTTGATCGTGGCCGGGGCGTCAGCGGCAAATGCCGGTGCTACCACCACGTCGGTCGGCAGCGGGATTTCGGCGCCGCGGGCCTTGGCATCGGCATCGATCTGGCGTGCGGTGTCGAGCAGGTCGTTCTCGACCAGCGACTTGCCCACGCCATGGCCTTCGGCCGCGATGAAGGTGTTGGCGATGCCGCCACCGACGATCAGCTGGTCCACCTTGCCAACCAGGCTGGACAGCAGCTCCAGCTTGGTCGAGACCTTGGAGCCGGCCACGATCGCCAGCAGCGGACGCGCCGGCTTGGCCAGCGCCTTGTCCAGCGCGTCCAGCTCGGCCATCAGCAGCGGGCCACCGGCAGCGACCGGGGCGAAACGGATCACGCCATGGGTCGAGGCCTGCGCGCGGTGGGCGGTACCAAAGGCATCCATCACGAACACATCGCACAGCGCGGCGTACTTCTGCGACAGCGCTTCATCGTCCTTGCCCTCGCCCACGTTCATGCGGCAGTTTTCCAGCAGCACGATCTGGCCCGGGGCCACGTCCACGCCGTCCACCCAGTCCTTGACCAGCGGAACAACCACGCCCAGCAACTCGGACAGGCGCTTGGCCACCGGCGCCAGCGAGTCGGCTTCAGTCCACACGCCTTCCTTGGGACGGCCCAGGTGCGAGGTCACCAGTACAGCGGCGCCCTTCTCCAGTGCCAGCTTCAGGGTCGGCAGCGAGGCGGTGATGCGCTGCTCGGAGGTAATCCGGCCGTTCTCGTCGATCGGCACGTTCAGATCCTGGCGGATCAGTACGCGCTTGCCGGAAAGGTCGAGGTCGGTCATGCGAACGATGGACATGGCAGGATCAGCTCCGCAGAGTGTGGGGAAACCGCAATTCTCGCCCGCCCTGCCTGCAGGGGCAAACCCAAGGTGCACCGGATGTCGCCACGCCTGCCGCAACCCGAGCTGTCCAGCCCCCGCCTGCGCCTGCGCGAGGTCCGTGCCAACGACGCCCCGGCCCTGTTCGCCATCCACAGCCACCCGCAGGTGATGCGCTACTGGAGCTACCCGGCCTGGACCGAACTGGCACAGGCCGAACAGAAAATCGCCGACATCCAGCGTCAGCGCCGCGAACTGGACATCCTGATCTATGCCATTGCCGATGCCGACAGCGACCGGCTGATCGGCAGCAGCGCGGTGTTCCATATCAACCCCGAACAGGCCCGCGCCGAGATCGGCTACAGCCTGCATCCGGACTGGCAGGGCCGGGGCCTGGCCAGCGAAGCGCTCAGGCTGATCCTGGACTACCTGTTCAAGCAACATGGACTGCGCCGGATCGAGGCCGACATCGACCCCCGCAACCTGCCCTCCTGCCGCTTGGTGGAAAGGCTGGGCTTCGTCCGCGAAGGCCTGTTCCGGCAACGCTGGGACGTAAACGGCGAGATCTGCGACAGCGCCATGTACGGTCTGCTGCGTCAGGATTTCCGCCTGTAGAGCCGAGCCATGCTCGGCTGGCGCGTTACCGGTGCACTCCACTTGTACGAGCGGCGTCAGCCGCGAAGCAGATAAAACCAAAGAGCAAAAAGCACCCCCTCCCCGGCCCTCCCCTTCGCTATGCGAAAGGGAGGGAGATGAGCATGCGGGCTGCACGTGCAAGGCCTCTGTCGAGCATTGCTCGGCACTACGGGTTCTCTAAAGCTTCCTCTGTGCGCGCAATGGGATCTTGCCCAGCGCGCAGAACACAGCTGTCACACCAAAGCTGCAGCAGCTACCAACGAACAGCTGCGAAAACACATCAGGCAACTCTGGCTGCTGCGGAGTTCCAAAAACAGACCAGGCAGTCCATAGCCCGCCGCCCAGCAGCGTGGTGAAGAAGCACAACCGTACGGCGTCCAGCCTGCGCGCCCAATAGAGCAAAGCCATCACCGGAATGCATATGAACAGCAACCCGATGTAGCCAAAGGCTACCGAGACAATCGCCACCAAGGGTGACATCAAGGCAAACTCAAACCAGGTAAACGGCGCCGATAAACTGAGGGGAAGCCCGGTCAGTGCGAACAGCGGGGTAAACAACGGCGCAGCAAAAGCCAACTCGTCCGGCGAAGGACCTTCAAGTTCCGAGAACCTTCTGGACATGGCTGTTCACGTCTTTCAGATGTTGTGAAAAGTGGCTGTTTTCGCAAGTGACTCGCTAGCAGACCTATAGCTCAGCGAAGCTCCGCTGGGAAATCATGCTCCTTCTGATAGAACCCCGGCCGAGCATGGCTCGGCACTACCTCAGGTGTCTTTATTTTTCTGCGCGACTGCTGCGCATCAGGCTCAACGCAAAGCCAGTGACCGCCAAGGCGCCGAGCACCAACACCACCCACAACACGATGTTCTTCCAATCCCGTGGCTCGGGTGCAGGCTGGTAGGCCGCGTCGCCAGCACGTTGCGCCATCGCCCCCAGGCTGGCGGCCGCCGGCTGCCACTGTGCGCCATTGCGCGCCCGCAGTGCGGCCAGCATCGGATCCAACGCCGCCTGCGCCTTGCCCTCGTCGGCGCTGCCTGCCACCAGCAGGTACGGTGCCCTGCCCTGCGCCAGGAACACGATGCTGCCCGGCCGGTAGCCCAGCCGCAGCACCGGCGGTGCCGCCGGTATCGCGCCCGGCTCGGCCTGCAGCCGCCACTGACGGTCGTCGACGATGCCGGAGGTTTCCAGCGGCGGCGAGCGCTGCTGCTTGCCGGCTTCGCTCAGGTTCCAGGCATTCCAACCGCTGGTCAGCACCTGCCATGCCGGCTCACCATCGTCGGCACGCACCCGGTCCTGGTCGCGGCTGGACACGGTCCAGCTCACCGCGCTGTTGGGCGGCATCACCACGTCCAGCCGCTGCACCGGAAAGCGCCCGTGCAGGCGGTACAGATAACCGTCCTTGCCATTGCCACCGGCAGCAGCCTGCAAGGCCTGCCACTGCCAATCACTGATCTCCACCGCGTCGGCAAACTCACCGCGCAGACCCAGCAATTGCGGGGCACCCGTGCGCTGCAGCGGCACCAGCCGCAGGTAGCGCAGGCCGGATTCGACCTTGATGCTGTTGCTGCGCAGCTCATTGCCCTGGTTGCGCAGCTGCACCAGCCGCACCTGTGGATCGAGCACCTGCCAACCGCGCAGGTCATCACTGCCTTCCAGGCGATAGCCCAGGTCCAGCGTTGCCGCCGTATCACTCCAATCCACCAGCAGCCGCCGCAGCTTGCCGGCCTCCTCGCCCAGATCGATCAGCCAGATCGGATCAGGCGCACCCGCGTCCGCACGCGGCGCCACCGAATTGCGGATCGACACGACCTTGCCGCCGGCATCGCGCTGCACCACCACGCTCAGATCGTCATCGCCGGCGGCGCTGCCGGCCGGCAGCGCAAACCATTGCAGCGGCGCGGTGCGTACCGCGCCGCCAAGCGGCGTGGTCGCGGCATACACGGTACTGGCCACCGGCGTGCCGTCCGCATCAATCACCCGCACATCGCGCAGATCACGCCAATGCGCGGCCTGGTAGACAGCAGCATCCAGGGGCACCCTATAGGCACCAGCATCGGCCTGCTGCAGCTGCAGCGGCCATTGCTGGGCGAAATCGGCGCTGGCCTGCGCGCTCAGCGGCAGCAGGGCCAGCACAAGCAGACGTTTGATCATGCCGTTGTTTCCTCGTTGTTGTCGGCCAGCGCGCGGCGCGGCGGTGCCGGCGCCAGCCAGCCCACCAGCGTGCACAGCAAGCCATAGGCGATGAAGGCACCGATGCCGAGCAGGTCCCCCAGGTTGCCGCGGTCCACCAGCAGCAACTTGGCCAGCACCACGCTCATCAGGATCGCGCCCGCCAGCCACAGGCCCCACTGCCCGCGACGCGACCCACTGATCCACCCGATCACGCCCAGCAGGCTCCAGACCACGGTCAGGCTGGTCTGCGCGAGCTTGCTGCCGAGCAGGCTCTCGTTCCACGGCACGTCACCCCAGTGATGCACGGCGCGCAAGGTCATCACCGTGACCAGCACCAGCGCCGCCAACGCCGTGCCCACCAACTGCGCCGGCAGCACCGCTGCGCCACGGTTCTGCCGCAGGCGCATCGCGAGCAGGGCCAGCACCGCGATTTCGGCCAGCTCCAGCGGGTTGAACACCACGATCCACGGCAACGGCGCGGCCGAACCGGCGCTGGACAGCGAACTCAGCCACCACAGCCCAAGCACCGCGAAAACAGCCAACTGCAAGGCCGTGCGGTAGCGATCAAATGCCGCACCCAGCGGCTGCGACAGCCATGCCCAGCGGTACATCGACAACACCGCCAGCAACAGCCAGGGCAGCGCCAGCAGCATGCCCACCCAGCCTTCGGCCAAGGCGAAGCGAGCGCCCACATGCCAGGCCAGCAAGGACACCACCGTCGGCCACAGCAACCACCAGGCCAGCTGCGCCAGGCCAGCAACCCTGCCGCTGCCGGCGCGCAGGCAGATCAGGCTGCGCACGCCCAGCGCCGCAAACACCGCCCAGGCCCATGCGCCATGACCGGCGAACGGTTGCCCGTACTCGGATACCTGCAGGAAAGCCAGCGGGAAGGCCAGGACAAAACCGCCCAGCGTGGTCAGCGACAACGCCAGCGCCGGTGCGCGCCGCTGCACCTCGGCGGCCACCCACGCAGTCACCCCCAGCAGCAGCAACAGCGCATGCAGGCGGCTGCCGACCTCGACAAAATCGGCAACCTCGGTGATCACATTGCCCAGCCACCAGGCCAGGGCCCACACGTAGGCAAGCGTCGCCAGCTGCAGCTTGCCCGCAGCGCGGTACCACCATGCGCAGGCAAAGCCGGCAACGGCGATCAGCAAGGCGCCCATGAACGTGGCATTGGCAATGGCCGTCGCTGGCAGCGCACTTGTATTGGATACGCCGATGAGCAGCGCCGCGGCGGCCGCCAACTGCAGGCCGATGCCGGTCCAGCGCGCCAGGCGCCGTTGCTGGGTCAGGCCCAGCCAGACCAGCCCGGCACCTTCCAGCGCAAACACCGACGCCGTCGCCTTGGCCGACAAGGCCAGCGGCACCGCCAGCGTGGCAAAGCCCACCGCTAGGATGGCGTAACCACGGGCCAGCACATCCAGCCGTGGCTTGTGGATCAGCGCGCGTGCCAGCACGGCGTACAGCGCGGCCACGCCCAAGGCGCACAGCGCCAGCGGCATGCGCTCACCCTGCAACAAGCCGGCCTGCAGCGAGAAGGCGATCAGCGGCGTGCCAAACAACAGGCAGCCATCGATGCGGGCACTGCCGGCACTGGCCGCCTTGCGTGCATACAGCAGCGGCAACAGCAGATAGAACACGAAGAACAGCAACAGGAACGGCTCGGTGCTGTTGAACTTGCCCGGTGTGTAATCCAGCACACCCCAGATCGTGCCGATGCCCCAGGTGAAGACAAACCCGAGCAGGTTGAGGATGCGCCACGGCCGCACCCAGGCAATGGCGAAAATGCCGGCATTGAGCAGCGCGTAATACGCAAACAGCGCGACATGGTTGCCACTGCCGTCCGATAGCCAGATCGGCGCCATGAAGCCGGCCAATACACCGAGGATGGCCAATGTCCGGCTTTCCTGCAGCACGGCCATTACCGACAAGCCGGCAATCAGCACCACGCTCAAGGCAAAGGCCGGCGCGCTGCCGATCATGCCGTAGTTCTTGCAGGCGGCGAACACCACCAGCAGCAGGATGCCGATCATGCCGCCCTGCATGGCCAAAGCAAAACTGCGGTGGCTCTCGCGTTTGCGCCACGCGAACACCAGCCCGGCCAGCGCCGCGGCGCTGATGCCGGCCAGACGCAGGCTGGGCGGCACCACGAACCAGCCCTGGTCGCTTGCGTACTTGAGCAGGGCAGCCACACCGGCCAGCAACACCAGCATGCCGACCTTGACCGGCACATTGCCGCTGGTCAGCCATTGCTTGGCGCGGGCGATACCGCGTTCGATGAAGTTGGGTTCGGCCGGCTCGGCAGGTGTCCAGGTCTGCGCCGGCGCTGGCTCGCGACGCGGCAGTGGGCTACGCGGCTCGCTTGCCAGTGGATCGAGCGGATCGGGCCTGGGCGGCAACGGCGGCGGCGCCGGTGCCGCGGCGACCGGTTCGGCGGCATACGGCGGCGATGCAGGCGGCAGCGGTTCGACCGGGGATTGATCTGAATCTGAATCTGGATCAGGTGCTGACTCCGTCCAGGCGTAGGGCCTTACAGCCTCGGCGCGTTGCCCGCGGGGTGCGGCTGCCATCTCACCGGCATCCAGTCGCTCTTCCAGCGCGGCCACCCGGCGTCGCAGCGAGGAGATTGATACCAAGGCAGCCACCAGCAGCACCGGCATCGCCAGTACGGCCAATACCAGCAGCACTATCAACAACACCCAACCCTCGTCCATTGATCATCCTTGTGCACCTGAACGTGCTGCATCACCTTATCGGGGCCACCTGAAAACGCAAGGCGCCCCCAGTCAGCTTCCGCCACCCGGTGACGCAATGCTGTTGGCCGGGGCATGCGAGCCACATCGCGCGCCAATAGCCCGCCTAATGCAGGAACGGCGTCAGCCGCGAAGCCCGCACATCACCGGATGGCAGGGATGCCTGGGGCTTCAGCGTCTCCGGCTTCGCTGGCCTACGCCGCTTGTATCTGCCACACGAGTAGATTGCAGTTGAGAGCCGAGTGCGGCAGCCCGCGCAACGGGTGCCGTGCTTGCGCGATGCCGGCACCGGCTTGATCCTTAAGGGGACGCTTCTTCCGCATCACGCTGGCGGTCGTCGAATTCCGCGCGCGCCTGATCCATCTGCGGCTGGTGTGCCCAGGCCCATTGCAGCAAGGCATCCACCGGCTGCAGCAGCGATTGCCCCAGCGCGGTCAACGCATAATCCACCTGCGGCGGCACCGTCGGATAGACCCGCCGGCTGACCAGTCCATCCCGCTCCAGGCCACGCAGCGTGCGCGCCAGCATGCGCGGCGACACACCGCTCAGCTCACGCCGGAGTTGATTGAAGCGGCGCGCTTGGCCGCGCAGTGCGATGACCGCCAGCAGACTCCATTTTTCGCCGACGCGGTCCAGCAACAGCCGCATCTGCTGGCAATACGCAGCGTCTTCACCCACTGCTGGTCCAGTATCACCGGTGTGACTTGCTGCCATCGACGTGCCTCCTTGTGGCCTGGAACAGCGCACCCATCAATAGAGCATGACCACGCAGCCCGGCGCCAGCCCGGCGCGTTCCCCACACGCCCAAAGGAGTCCCCGATGTCCGCTCTGATCCTTCGCAACGAACCGCTGGGCCGCCCGTGGCCAGGCACCGATCCGTTCCTGTTCTGCGCCCACCACCTGGACCAGTACCCGCAGGCCACCGCCGAGCAGGGCGTGGACATGCGCCAGCTGGGCGGGCGCGAACTCGGCCACGATTTCAGTGGCAAGGACGGCTTCAGCATGTACCACGGCGTCACCGTGCCGGGCTTCCCCGCCCACCCGCACCGCGGCTTTGAAACCATCACCATCGTGCCGCAGGGGCTGGTGGACCACGCCGATTCACTGGGCGCCACCGCACGCTACGGCGATGGCGACGTGCAGTGGCTCACTGCCGGTGGCGGCACCCAGCATTCGGAGATGTTCCCGCTGCGTTCGCGTGAACATGGCAATCCGCTGGACCTGTACCAGATCTGGCTGAACCTGCCGCCGCAGAGCAAGATGGCTGATCCCGAATTCGTGATGCTGTGGGGTGAGAACATCCCCAGCTACCGCATCGACGGTGTCGAGGTGAAAGTAATTGCCGGGCGCTATGTCCCACAGGAACCCGGCCACGCCGAGCTGCTGCCGCTGGCACCTGGACGCAGTTCCTGGGCGGCCAACCCGCAGGCCGATGTCGCGGTCTGGCAGATCACCCTGCAACCCGGTGCCTCGGTGACCCTGCCGCCAGCGAACGTGCAGGACGCGCGCCGGACGCTGTACTTCCATGAAGGCAAGCAGCTGCAGGTGGCGGAGAATGCGATCAGCGGCCCGCGCTTGCTGGAAGTGACCGCAGGCAGCGCCGTGCCGTTGCACAACAGTGGCGATGACGTGGTGCAGATCATGGTGTTGCAGGGTGTGCCGATCGGGGCGCCGGTGGTGGCCTATGGCCCGTTCGTGATGAACACCGCCGAGGAGATCGAACAGGCCCGGCGGGACTACGGCCGCACCCAGTTCGGTGGCTGGCCATGGTCCAGCCATGGCCCCGTGCATCCGGCCGGACAGGGACGGTTTGCCAAGCACCCGGGCAAGGATGCGATTGAGTTGCCGCCGGTGAAGTAAGGCCGAGCAGCGATTGTGCGGTCTGCAGCGCCATGTAGCCCGGGTAAGCGCAGCGCACCCGGGGCATCCCGTGCAGAGCATTGCCGCAGGCTCTTCAACCCTCTCCAATCCCGGGTGCGCTGCGCTTACCCGGGCTACGGAACGTTGAGCCTGGGCCCCCTTCCAACCCTTCGCCTTCGGTGAAAGGTTGGGCTTTGAATGCAGAACGGGCGCCTTTCGGCGCCCGTTCTGTTTGCAGCTATTGCGTGGATCAGGCGGCGACGACGCGCACCATTTCCAGGCACTTGTTGGAGTAGCCCCACTCGTTGTCGTACCAGCTGACGAGCTTGACGAAGGTGCCGTCCAGGGCGATGCCGGCTTCGGCGTCGAACACCGAGGTGTGGGTTTCGCCGCGGAAATCGGTGGCCACCACCTTGTCTTCGGTGTAGCCCAGCACGCCCTTCAGCGCGCCTTCGCTCTGTGCCTTCACTTCGGCGCAGATTTCAGCGTAGGTGGCTTCCTTCTCCAGCTCAACGGTCAGGTCGACCACCGACACGTCCGAGGTCGGCACGCGGAAGCTCATGCCGGTCAGCTTCTTGTTCAATTCCGGGATCACCACGCCAACGGCCTTGGCCGCGCCGGTGGAGGACGGAATGATGTTTTCCAGAATGCCACGGCCGCCGCGCCAGTCCTTGTTGGACGGGCCGTCAACGGTCTTCTGGGTGGCGGTGGCAGCGTGCACGGTGGTCATCAGGCCGCGCTTGATGCCCCACTTGTCGTTGATGACCTTGGCCAGCGGGGCCAGGCAGTTGGTGGTGCACGAGGCGTTGGAGACGATGCTCTGGCCAGCGTAGGTCTTGTGGTTCACGCCGAACACGAACATCGGCGTGTCGTCCTTGGACGGGGCCGACAGGATCACCTTCTTGGCGCCGGCGTCGATGTGCTTCTGCGCGGTTTCCTTGGTCAGGAACAGGCCGGTGGATTCGATCACCACGTCCACGCCCACTTCGTCCCACTTCAGGTTGGCCGGATCGCGCTCCTGGGTGAGGCGGATCTTCTTGCCGTTGACCAGCAGATCGCTGCCCGACACTTCCACGTCCGCCTTGAAGCGGCCATGCACCGAGTCGTACTTGAGCATGTAGGCCAGGTAATCCGGCTCCAGCAGATCATTGATGGCCACGATCTCGATGTCGTTGCCGAAGTTCAACACTGCCGAACGCAGCACATTGCGTCCGATGCGACCGAAACCGTTGATGCCGACCTTGATTGCCATGTTCACAAGCTCCTGCAGCCGCAAACCCGTTGCGGCGGGGGGTGGAAGGGGGCGTCATTCTAACAGGAGCGATGCCGCCCCCGGGGCCGCGCGGGCCAGCTTTCGGGCCCGGCTCGGTCGTCGCCAGACCACCCGGCCGCCACGCCAGCTGAGCGGCGGCTGAGTGCAAACGCGTGTTTGATCAGGATCAAGGCGGCCCTTGCGCCGGCCGGGAACACTGGCGCCACCTCCACAAGCAATGGAATTCCACATGCGCAAGACCTCCGCCCTGCTGCTCTCCGGCCTCGCTGCCGCCCTCTCCCTGGCCGCCGCCCCGGCGATGGCCCAGTCCAAGGGTGACTGGACCCTGGGCGTCGGCGTGCACGCCGTTGACCCCAAGTCCGATGCCGGCGACCTCAACGGCGCTGCGCTGGGCCTGGGCGCCCTGTCCACCAAGGTCGACAGCGACGTCAAGCCGACCGTGACCTTTGAGTACTTTGTCGCCGACAACGTCGGTATCGAAGTGCTGGCTGCCCTGCCGTTCAAGCACGAGGTCAGCATCGACGGCGTCGGCAAGGTCGGCGAAACCAAGCAGCTGCCGCCGGTGGTCTCGCTGCAGTACCACTTTGCCAACAGCAGCAAGGTCACCCCGTTCGTCGGCCTGGGCGTGAACTACACCAAGTTCTTCAGCACCGACAGCAAGGGCGCGCTGGCGGGTACCAAGCTGAAGCTGGAAGACTCCTGGGGCCTGGCCGCCCACGCCGGCCTGGACTTCGCGGTCAGCGACAAGGGTGCGCTGCGCGTGGACCTGCGCTGGGCCGACATCGACACCAAGGTCAAGGTCAACGGCAACAACCTTGGCACCGCCAAGATCGATCCGCTGGTCTACGGCGTTGCCTACGTCTTCAAGTTCTAAGCACCCCACCGGGTGACCCCACGTTCCGCAGCATGCTTGCCCCGGCCTTGTGCCGGGGCTTTTTTTATCGCCCCCAGCGCCGGGAAATGCTGCCTGCCCAGGCCGCCGTGTGACCATGGGCTTTGCATCCAGCGCAGCCCGTGGTCGGGGATGCTGGACAGCGCCTTGAAGAGCAGCCACCGCCTCCCCCCGGATGAGAACAAAGTCTGAATCCAAGCCGGCCGAATTCCGCCAAGCAGGTACGCCGCCGCCTCGCTAACATAGCGGCAATGAAGAACACCGCTTTCCTTTCCGCCGGCCTGACGCTGGCATTGTCACTGCTTGCCGGTGACGCCCTGGCCTGGGGGGCACAAGGCCACCGTCTGGTGGCCCGCGTGGCAGAAACCCGTCTGGATCCGCAGGCCCGTGCCGAAATCGATCGCCTGCTGGCACAGGAACCCGATGCCAGCCTGGCCAGCATCGCGCCCTGGGCTGACCAGCTGCGCAAGGAGGACCCTGACCTGGGCCGCCGTTCTGCCAGCTGGCATTACATCAACATGGCCGAGGACGGCTGCATCTACCAACAGCCCCGGCATTGCCCCGACGGCAACTGCGTAGTGGAGGCGCTGAAGGAGCAGTCGGCGATCCTGGCCGACCGCGGCCGCAGCGATGCCGAGCGCCTGCAGGCACTGAAGTTCGTCGTGCACCTGGTCGGCGACCTGCACCAACCCATGCATGCCGGCTACGGCCACGACCGCGGCGGCAACAACTACCAGCTGCAGTACAACGACCGCGGCACCAACCTGCACTCGGTCTGGGACAGCGGCATGTTCTACCCGCTGCAGCTCAACGATGATCAGTTCCTGCAACGCCTGCAGGCACTGCCGGCGCCAACCGGCCTGCACGCTCCGGACCTGCGGCAGGACGCGGCACGCTGGGCCGAACAGACCTGCCGCATTGCCACCCGCAAGGGCCTGTACCCGTCCGGCCACAAGATCGGCGAGCGCTACACCGCCACCTGGCTACCCGTCGCCGAAGCCCAGCTGCGGCTGGGTGGTGAACAACTGGCAATGCTGCTCAACCAGTTGCTGGACAATCCTTGAGCCGCAGGCGCGCGGCTGACGACGCGCGCCCCAACGCTCAGCGCAGCCCGCCCTGGCTGCGGACCTGCGCCCTGCCCTCCACCACTTCAAAGGTAAAGGCATAGGACAGGGTCACCGGCACCGCTTCCACGCGGGTCGCCCCTGCACAAACGTCGTCGCTGGCCGGCGTGACGCCGGCAGCAAAGTGACACAGCGCCGCAGGCTGGAACACCCAGCCCGCAGTCGCCGCCAACGCGGCCTGCAGCAACTCGGCGTTGGCCTGCACCCCACCACTGCCACACTGCGAGTGCGCCAGCAGCGGCTCGGTCCGCTGGACCTGCCCCTGTCCATCGACGATCACCCGCACGCACACCGTGGTGGGTGGCAACGACCGCCGCACGAACTCCTCCGGCAGTACCGGCTCCGCCGCCTGTACAGCCATAGGCATGCGGAAGCGCTCGCTCGCCGCCAGCTGGTACGCCTGCACCTGTCCGCCCGTCGCGGTACTGCCCTCTGGCTGCAGCAGCTGCCGGTGTTGGTTGACGTCATAGCTGGCGGCCGGTGACTGCGGCGGCAGCCGTGTTGCGCAGCCGGTCACCAGCAGCAGCGCGACAAGCAACGCAGCACGGCGCATGCTCAACTCCCGCTGCTCTCGCTGTACGTGGTTTCTTCATCCATGGCGAACTGCACCGGCACCTGCAAGGAGGCCGCCACTGCCTGGCCATTCCGGCGTGCGGGAACAAACGTCCACTTCCATGCCGACTCCACCGCCGCCGCATCAAATACGCCCTGCGGCTGGGACTGGGTCACCTTGACGTCGGTAGGCCGACCATCAGCGCCCACCTCGATGCGTAGCATCACCTTGCCTTCGATGCGGTTGTCCACCGCGGTTGCCGGGTAACGCGGCGGCGGCATGCGGTCCACCTGTGGTTCACCATCGGCTGCAGCCGGCTCGACCATGATGCGGGTGGCAGCATTGGCTACAGCAACCTGGGGTGCCGAGCGCAGCTGCAGCTTCCAGGTTGAACGCCCATCCGCAGTGGAGACTTCGAGGCCCGCCATTTTGTCGGGTGCCGCCAACAAGGTCGGCGACGACACCAGTGTGCCATCGGCCTTCAGTGTGCCCTGCAGCTTCAACAGGCCATCGGCCATGGGCTCAAGGCTGAACTCCGCCGCCCATTGCACGCCGGCATCGGAGCTGGCGCTGAAGGAGAAGGGCTTGCCGCTGGGCTGGCGCAACTCGAAACGCTGGGTAGTGCCATCGAGCGTGGCCTCGATGAAGGTGGCATAGACCTGCGCACCGGTCTGTCCGGCAGGTGCCGCCGAGGCCGGCTGCGCCGCCCACGCCGCATAGCCCACGCCAAGGCTCAGCCCTGCCGCCAACAACAAACTTGCCGCCCACTGCTGCCGGCCGGGTACGGGTCGCTTCAACATGGCAATTCGCTCCTTCAATGGATGATGGTTCTGCCAGTGGCACCCCACCGGCAATGCAGACTGCGCCAGCCCGGTCTTGAGCATGGCGTCGCCATAGCTGCGACGGGCACCGGCCATCCGCGCGATGACGCGCTCGTCGCAGGACAACTCCTGGTCCTCGCGGCAGCGGCGTTGTGCCAACAGCAGCAGCGGGTTGAACCAGTACAGACACTGCAGCAAGGCCAGCACGGCGTTGATGGCGATATCGCCACGCTGCAGGTGGATGCGCTCATGCAGCAGCACCAGTTGCTGTTCCAGCGGTGAGTAGCGCTGCTCGAAGCCCGCCGGCAGCACGATCATCGGCCGCAGCAGGCCCATCGCCGCAGGCAGCCCGGCACTGCTGCCTGCCTGCCACAGGCCGTCGCTGCGTAGTTGCAGCACACCCAGCGCCTTGCGGAAGCGCCGCTGTTGGCCGAACAAGCGCAGCGCCATCAGCAGTACCCCGGCAAACCACCCACACGCCACCCACTGCGGCCAGGCAATAACAAGGTTGACGCCAACTCCGGCCTGCGCCAGCGCCGGCAATGGAGTCCCCACAGCCAGCATCGGCACCGCCACCAGTTGCGGTCCCGGCAACAGCACCGCCAGCAATGCCGATGGCACCATCAGCCACAGCAGATAGGCTGCGCTTGCGCCCAGCCGGGCACGCACCGGCCCACGCAGCAACAGCACCAGCACGATCGCCACGCTGCTGGCCACACTGGTTTCCAGCAGCATCGTGAGCAGTTCAGTGCTGGTCATCGTCAAGTTCCTCCAGCAGTTTGCGCAGCTCGGCCACATCGTCGCGGCTAAGCCGCTGGTGCTGGCTGAAATGCGCCACCAACGGCGCGACCCGGCCATCGAACAAGCGTTCGATCAGGCTGCTGCTCTCCTCCAGCAGCCAGGCATCGCGCTGCACCAATGGCGTATACAGGAACCGCCGGCCATCCTTGGTGGCACTGATCGCCGCCTTGTTGAGGAGTCGGTTGAGCAGGGTTTTGACGGTCGCCTCGGCCCATTCGTTGCCGCCCGGCAAACGCGCCATCACTTCATCGGCGGACAGCGGGTGCGTATTCCACAACACCTCCATCACCACCGCTTCGGCCTCGCTGATCCTGATCATCGTTTACGCCTGTAAATTTTTATCGATTACACGGGTAAACGAAAGCCCTGTCAAGACCTCTCCAGGTGATTCAGCAAGCCCATGCTGTAATGCCGGAACCCTCGCAGACAGCGGACACCATGCCTCACTACGTGACCGACCTTGATGCAGCCGTGGACTGGCTGCTGGGCAATACCCAAGGGCCGCTGCGCATCGGCGCGCCGCTGGCATTGGGCAAACCCCATCGCCTGCTCAACGCCTTGTATGCGCGCATCGAAGCGGATCCAAGCCGGCCGCTGCAGCTCTACACCGCGCTGTCGCTCAATCCACCGCAGGCCAAGGGCGACAGCCTGGAAGCACGATTCATGCGGCCCTTCGTCGAGCGCCACTTCGGCGCGGATTACCCGCGCCTGGCCTATGCCGATGCGATTGCCCGCGATGCGCTGCCGGCACATGTGCAGGTAGAAGAGTTCTACATGCAGTCCGGTGCATTGCTGCGCTCATCGCAGGCGCAGCGCAGTTACACCAGCCTCAACTACACCCATGCCGCCGATGCGGTGGCGCAACGCGCACCGCATGCCATCGTGCAGAAGGTGGCCTGTCGCGATGGCAATCCGCGGCTCTCCTTGTCCTGCAATAACGACATCACCCAGGACACCCTGGACGCCATTGCCGCACGCGGCCTGCCCAAGCCGCTGCTGATTGCCGAGATCGACCCGCAGCTGCCCTGGCTGGGTGGCAGCGCGACGGTCGACGTCGACTTCTTCGACCTGATCATCAGCCCGCCCGGCCCCTACCCGCAACTGTTCGGCCTGCCCCGGCAACCGGTGAGCGATGCCGACCATGCAATCGGACTGTACGCCAGCACCCTGGTACGCGATGGTGGCACCCTGCAGATCGGCATTGGCACGCTGGCCGATGCACTCAGCCACGCACTGGTGCTGCGGCATACCGACAACGCACGCTACCGGCAGATCCTGCACGCGCTGGACCCGCAACTTGCCGAAAGCCCACTGGTGCGCGAAATCGGCGGCCTGGAACCGTTCGAGATCGGGCTGTATGGCTGCAGCGAAATGCTCAACGAGGGTTTCCGCAAGCTGGTGCAGACCGGCGTCATCTGGCGCAAGGTGCACGATGACCTGGGCCTGATGCAGCGCCTTGCCGACGGCACCGCCAGCAAGGGTGACCATGGCCGCCTGGCGCGCGAGGGCGAGTACCTGCACGGTGCCTTCTACCTTGGCTCACCCGAGTTCTATGACTGGCTGCGCAACCTGCCCGAGGCCGAATGCAGCGCCATCGGCATGCGCCGCATCAGCGAGATCAACCAGCTCTACGGCGGCAATGAAGCGCTGGAACGCCTGCAGCGGCGCGATGCGCGTTTCTTCAACTCCTGCATGATCGCCAGCGCGCTGGGGGCAGCCGCGTCCGATGCACTGGAAGACGGCCGCGTGGTGTCTGGTGTCGGTGGCCAGTACAACTTCGTGGCGATGGCCCATGCCCTGCCCGATGCGCGCAGCGTGCTGATGTTCCGCGCGTTACGCGAGGAAGCAGGCAAGGCGCAATCCAACGTCCGCTGGAACTACGGCAACACCACCATCCCGCGCCACCTGCGCGATGTTTTCGTCAACGAATACGGCATCGCCAACCTGCGCGGCCTGACCGACGAGGATTGCGTGATTGCGATGACTGCCATCACCGATGCGGCATTCCAACCCGCCTTGCTGGATCAGGCCAAGGCCTCGAAGAAGCTTGCTGCGAACTTCGCCCTTCCAGCGCACTGGCAACAGAACCACGCCGAGGTGCTGCGCGCCAAGCTTGCGCCGTTCCGTGCCGATGGCAGCCTGCCGGATTATCCATTGGGCAGTGACTTCGATGCGGTCGAACAGGATCTGCTGCGGGCCTTGGGCTGGTTGAAGTCGGCGACTGCGACGCCGATGGGCAAGCTTCGTACCGGGGTGGCAGCACTGCGCCAACCGGCGGCCGACAGCGATGCGCTGTATCTGCAACGGATGGGGTTGCAGCAACCAGCCAGTCTCGGTGAGCGGCTCAATGCAGGCCTGTTGCGTCTTGCCCTGGCGCGGACCGTGCGCGGCGGATGAGCGCGGGCATGATTGCACCCGCCCTTTCGCGTAGCCAAGTGCGCGCGGTCAGATTTCGCCGGTAAAGCCCCTGCCGAGCATGGCTCGGCACTACCTGCGCCTTCCGCCCTCCCTTTCGCATAGCGAAGGGGAGGGTTGGGGAGGGGTTCGCCTTTTGCGTGGAAAGCCCCTGCCGAGCATGGCTCGGCACTACATTGCGGCGAAGCCAAAAACAAAGGCCGGGTTTCCCCGGCCTCTGTTTACTGGCGGGGGTGCAAGGCTATCAGCCCGCGACCTGCGCCTTCGCTGCTGCCACCACAGCCTCGGTGGTGATGCCGAAATGCTTGTACAGCTTGTCGGCCGGGGCCGATGCGCCGAAGGTGTCCAGACCGACAACCGCGCCGTCCAGGCCAACGTACTGGCGCCAGAAACCGGTGACGCCGGCTTCGACGGCAACACGCTTGCGCACGGCATTCGGGAGCACGGACTCGCGATAAGCGGCGTCCTGGCGATCGAACACGTCGGTGCACGGCATCGACACCACGCGGGTCTTGATGCCGGCAGCATCCAGCTCGGCCTTGGCAGCCACGGCCAGGCCCACTTCCGAACCGGTGCCGATCAGGATCACGTCCGGGGTACCGGCGGCGTCAGCCAGCACGTAACCACCGCGTTCGATCTGCTGCACCTGCTCTGCCGTACGCGGCTGCGGGGCCAGGTTCTGGCGGCTGAAGATCAGGCAGCTCGGGCCGTCCTTGCGGACGATGGCCGCCTTCCAGCTGACGGCCGACTCGGCCGCATCGCAGGGGCGCCACACATCGTTGTTGGGGATGTAGCGCAGCGACGACACGTGTTCCACCGGCTGGTGGGTCGGGCCGTCTTCGCCCAGACCGATCGAGTCATGGGTGAACACGTGGATGACGTGCGCCGGGATCAGCGCGCTCATGCGCAGCGCGTTGCGGGCGTAGTCGCTGAACACCAGGAAGGTGGCGTCGAACGGCAGGAAACCACCGTGCAGGGCCAGGCCATTGGCAATGGCGCTCATGCCGAACTCGCGCACACCGTAGTGCACGTAATTGGCATGCGGGTCTTCGCCGACCACGGTCTGCGCACCCTTCCACAGGGTCAGGTTGGAACCGGCCAGGTCAGCCGAGCCACCGATGATTTCCGGCAGCAGCGGTGCGAAGGCCTGGATGGCATTCTGCGAGGCCTTGCGCGAGGCGATGTTCGGCGCTTCGGCCTGCACCTGGGCGATATAGGCATCGGCCTGGGCAATGAAGTCGGCCGGCAGCTCGCCGTGCGAACGGCGGGTCAGTTCCTCTGCATCGGCCGGGAACTGTGCGGCGTACTTGTCGAACAGCTGCTCCCATTCGGCCTGACGCAGGGTGCCGGTGCCGCCAGCGCGCCAGCCGGCATAGATCTCTTCCGGGATCTCGAACGGGCCGTACGGCCAGTTCAGCGCCTTGCGGGTGGCTTCCAGCTCGTCCTTGCCCAGCGGTGCGCCGTGGCTGGATTCCTGGCCGGCCTTGTTCGGCGAGCCAAAACCAATGGTGGTCTTGCAGCAGATCAGGGTCGGCTTGTCGAACTGCGACAGCGCCTGCTCGATGCCGGCCTTGATGCTTTCCGGATCGTGGCCATCAACGCCGCGCACCACGTTCCAGCCGTAGGACTCGAAGCGTGCCGGGGTGTCGTCGGTGAACCAGCCTTCCACTTCACCATCGATGGAGATGTTGTTGTCGTCCCAGAAGCAGACCAGCTTGCTCAGGCCCCAGGTGCCGGCCAGCGAGGCGGCTTCGTGGGAGATGCCTTCCATCAGGCAGCCATCGCCCATGAACACCCAGGTGCGGTGGTCGACGACTTCGAATTCCGGGCGGTTGTAGCGCTGCGACAGCAGCTTTTCAGCCAGCGCGAAGCCCACCGCATTGGCAAAACCCTGACCCAGCGGACCGGTGGTGGTCTCCACGCCCGGGGTTTCGTGGCGTTCCGGGTGGCCGGCGGTGCGGCTGCCCAGCTGGCGGAAGGCCTTCAGTTCTTCGATCGGCAGGTCGTAGCCGCTCAGGTGCAGCAGCGCGTAGTGCAGCATCGAGCCATGACCATTGGACAGCACGAAACGGTCGCGGTTGAACCACTTCGGGTTGTTCGGGTTATGGCGGAGATAGTCGTTCCAGAGCACTTCGGCGATATCGGCCATGCCCATCGGCATGCCGGGATGACCGGACTTGGCGGTTTCTACCGCATCAGCGGCAAGGAAACGGATGGCGTTCGCCAACTGGCGGCGGGTGGGCTGCGTCATGGGTCGTCAGAATCAGGAGGCTCCCGCGGAACTGCGGGCGGCCTATTGTCCCACAAGCCCATGCCCGGGGCAGTGCGTAAAGACCTACCCGGGGGTGGCCTGTTTCACATTGCAGCGGATTCTGCGCTGTGCCCGCCCTTTTCCCTCTCCTCAACTCCTATTCCCCTCTCCCCAACCCCTCTCCCGCAAGGGGAGAGGGGCTCGCTTTGCTGCAAGCCCAAACGCTGGTGAGCACCGCCCCTCGCCCAAAGGGGCCAGCAGGACCGACCTTCGCACCGGCGCAAGAGCCGCGTTAAGGCGTGAGGGTTGGGACGGGGGAGGCGCGACGAGCCACATCGCTCCCCAAAGAAAAACGGCCACCCTGTTCAGGATGGCCGTCTCAGACGCAGCACCTGGGAACTATCAGGCCTGCGGATGGTGGCGGCCCACCTCGTCCTCACTCTCGCCGCGGGCCACCAGGGTGGTCAGGGCCAGGTCGCCCGTGACGTTCAGTGCGGTGCGGCACATATCCAGGAAGTGGTTCACGCCCAGGATCAGGCCGATACCCACCGGGTTGACCCCGACCATGCCGCAGATCAGCGCCACCACCGGCAGCGAGCCGGAGGGGACACCGGCGGTGCCGATGCCGCCCAGGATGCACACCACCATCACCATGAACTGCTGGCCGATGCTCAGGTCCACACCGAAGAACTGCGCCAGGAAGATCACCGTCACGCCCTCAAACAGCGCGGTGCCGTTCTGGTTGGCGGTGGCACCCACGGTCAGCACGAAACGCGAGACCTTGTGCGGGAAGCCCATTTCATCAGCCACCCGCATCGCGGTCGGCAGGGTTGCGTTCGAGGAGGCGGTGGAGAAGGCCATCAACGTCGCTTCCTGGGTCTCACGGAAGAACTGCACCGGCGAGCGCCCGGCCAGCTTCACCGCGATGCCATAACTGACAAACATGTGCACGCCCAGTGCCAGCACCACCACGCCCACATAGGCACCGAGCTTGACCAGCAGGCTGAATCCGAAGATGGCCGCGAGGTTGAACATGAAGCAGGCCACCGCATACGGGGCCAGGCGGATGACCAGGTTGATCAGGGTCATCGAGATCTCGAACAGTCCCTCGATGGCCTTGCGCAGGGTCGCGACCTTCTCGGCCGGCGACAGCACCATGCCGATGCCCAGCATCAGCGCGAAGAACATCAGCGACAGGATCTTGCCGTTGTCCGAGGCCGCTTCAAGCACGTTGTTCGGCACGATCGACAGCAGCATCTCCATGCCCTTGGGCTCGGAGCCGATACCGGCCACGATTTCCTTGCTGCGCTCGGCGTTCTCGGCCAGCAGCTGCGCGGCCACGTTGGGGTCCACACCGGCGCCCGGCTTGAGCACATTGACCAGCACCAGGCCAATCAGCACCGCCACACCGGACAGCACCACGGTATAAGCCAGCGACTTCCAGCCGATCCGCCCCAAGGCGCGGATGTCGCCCATCTCCGAGACGCCCATCACCAGTGCCGAGAAAATCAGCGGCACGATCAACATGAAGATCAGGTTGAGGAACAGGCCTGAGATGGGGGTGGTGACATAGGTGGTGACAACATGCACCCAGTCTGCGCCGGGGCTGAGCAGGTGCACCAACAGGCCCAGCAACAGGCCAACGCCAAACCCTATCCCGATCTTCCAGTGGAAGGGCATCTTGGCGGGACTCTTTGCTGCATCGGCCATCGTTGGTTTTCCCTCGAGAATGGTTCAGCTTAGCAGACGGTTTGTGGCCGTCCTTTTCAGCTTTGTTCCGGATAGAGAGGCGCCAGCAGCGGTTTTTCCGCCACCACCGGACCACCACGCCAGCGCGGGCCTGCCTTGAACACCTCGCGCAGCCGCGCGCGGGCCTGGCTGACATCGCCCTCGCCGCCCCAACGGGCCCGCTGCATGCGTTGCACTGCCTCACGCTGCTCGGCCGGCTCCAGCCGCTGGATCACCGCGTCCAGATCCGGTGCCGCAGCCATCGCCATCAGGATCCGCGACACCTCGTCCAGACCGCCGCTGTCCAGCGCCCGCCGCAGATCGGCAGTGCTGTAACGCGAGCTCGGGCGGTCGGCCACGTGTGCCTGCAGTGCTTGTGTGGCCGGCGTCCGACGGCGACTTACCGCCCATACCAGGGTGACCAGCCACAGCAGGGCAAAACCCGCCGCCAGCGCGGGCCACAGCCATGTTGCCCTGCCCGCTGTTGCCCCCATCGTCACCGTGCCGGGCAACGCCGTGGCAGCCGCCGCTGCCGCCTGCGCCTGCGGTAGCGGTGGTGCCGCCAACCCGGCCGTCCCTTGTGCCACCTGCAGTGTCAGCGCAGGCAAGGCGGCGGACCTTGCCTGCCCGGTGGCCACGTCCCACCACGGCACCTGGATGCCCGGCAGGCTCAGGGTGCCGGTCTGCTGCGGCACGATGGAATAGCGCCGGGTCAGCTTCAGCTGCGGGCTGCCGCCGGCAAAGGTCTCGTCGTATTGCGCCGGCTCGGCGAATACCTGTGCCGCATCGCCCAGCGACGGCACCGGCAGCTCAGGGAACTGCGCCTTGGTGGCGCCGGTGGCGGTGGCTTCCACCTCCACGGTGATTGCCTCGCCGGTGCGTCCACTGGCAGGGGCCGCGACATAGCGCAGCTGCAGGTTCTTCAGCGGCAGCCAGGGCTGCGGTGCATCGGCAGGGACCGCCTGCACCTGCAGGGTCTGGTCGGGGCCGCGTGCACTCAACTGCCCGCCGTCGCGGCCAAAGAAATCATCAAAGAAGCCGCCAGCTCCCTGTCCGCTGAAACGCGCGCCCACCACCTGCAAGGGCCCGCTGCGCTCCGGGATCAGCAGGAAACGGCGCTCGACCACGTTGTAACGCCGTCCGCCGACTTCACGCACGGAAGTGCGGTCATCGCCCACCCGCTGCAGCGATGCCCCCGCCGGCGTATCCAGCACCAGCTCGCCCGACGCCAGCTGGGTGGCGAAGTACAGCCGCACCACCACGCCCACGCTCTGCTGCACATAGGGGCTGCTGTCGTCCACCTCGGTTTCGATGAACGCCACTGCATCACCATTGGCCGGGGCCAGCGGTGCCTGCCCCACCACCAGCCGTAACGGCGCGGTGCTGGCACTGCCCACACGCAGCGCAGGTATCGCCAACTCGCCGTTGCGTCGCGGCGACAGCACAACCGTATGGACCGCGCGGTTGCTGATGGCGCCATTCTGCATCTGCAGCTGGCGGCTGCTGGTCTGGTTGCTGAGCGAGAACTCGGCCTGCAACGGCGCATAATCCGGCGCCGCCGACTGCTCGGTTTCGATGTTGAGGGTGACGCTTTCGCCCAGATTGATACTGTCACGGTCCAGCCAGGCACGGGTCTGCGCCTGCGCCAGGCCCATCACCAGCAACAGGCACAGCAGTACGCCGCATCGCGCCTGCGCGCGCCATTGAAACCTTGTCATCGTTGTTCCCGCATCCGGCGCTCATACTCGAGCTGGAATTTCGCTTTCAACAGTGCACCGGGTTCGTCCGGCACACGCTGCATCCACGCCTCGACAGCCTGCCGCTGCTCGCGTTGCTCGGGGCTCATCGCCGCCAACGCCCTGGCCTTGGCGGTGGCCTCGTCGTCCTGCTGCGCCTGCTGCTGGCGCATGGCTTGTGCCATGCGTTCGCGCTGGGCCTGGTCCGCCTGTTGCTGCGCACCGGCATTCTCGGCCTGCGGCTTGTCCGGCTCCCCCTGCTGGCCAGCATGGGCTGGGGATTGCGGTTGACCTTGTTGACCTTGTTGACCTGTTTGAGCTTGCTGCCCCGGCTGCGCCGAGGCCTGCTCCTGCTGCCTTTGTTGGCCTTGTTGCGTATTTCGCGACTGGCCATCCTGCGGACTTTGCTGGCCCTGCTGTTGCTGCTTGCCCGGCTCCTGCTGCGACTTCGACGAGTTCTGTTGGTCCTTGCCCTGCTGCCCCCCGTTACGCTGGCCTTGCGGTGGTTTGCGCTTGCGCGCCGCATCCACCGCCGCGCGGTTGGCCACGGCATCGGCCATGCCCGGCGTACGCTGGAGTGCCTTGTCGTAGGCAGCAATGGCCTCGTCATAGCGGCCCTGGCGGGCCAGCGCGTTACCCAGGTTGTACAGGCCCTCGGCGCTGTCGATGCCCTGGAACTGCTTCTGCGCGGTGGCAAAGTCGCCTTGCCGGTAAGCCTCCACGCCCTGCTGCAGACGCTCGTGTTGACGCTGGTCGGCGCGTTGCCACCAACCGCCCGCCTCGGCGGCACGCGCTGGCTGCGCCAACGGCAACACCAGGCACAGCGCCAGCACCGCCATCGCGCCGCGTGGCCGGCGGAAGGCCAACATGCCCAGCAACAGCAAAGGCAACAGCAACCAATACCCTTCGTCCTGCCAGCTCTTGCCGGCGTTGGATGTCGCCCTGTCCTGCGCCTGCAACTGCGGCTCCAATACCCCCAGCGCCTGCAGGTCCGACGTATCCCTGGCCAGGCGCTGGTAGCCACCACCGCCGGCGGTTGCCAGTGCACGCAACGAGGTTTCGTCCAGGTGCGCCTGCTCGATGCCGCCGCGCACGTCGCGGTAGGACGCGCCCTGCACGCTGCCCAGCCCCAACACCGATACCCGGTAGCCCGCCACGCGCAGTTGCGTGGCGGCGGCGACCGCCGCCGCATCGGCATGGTCGGTCAGCAACAGCACATCACCCTGACGCGCGCCGGACTGCTTGAGCAGTGCACCTGCCCAAGCCAGCGCCTTGTCAGCCCGCTGCCCATCTACCGGCATCACCTCCGGCCCCAGAGCATCCAGGAACAAGGCCACATTGGCAGCGTCATCGGTCAGTGGTGCCACCGTGAACGGCTCCCACGCGAAGGCAATCAAGGCCACTTCGCCGCCCTTGCGTTCACGCAGCAGGCTGGCCAGCTTGGCCCGCGCCTGCAACAGGCGCGATGGTGGCAGGTCGGCGGCACGTATGCTGGAAGAAAGGTCCTGCACGATCACCAGCGGTGCCTTGGACTGCCACAACGGCTGCTGCACCTGCCGCCAGCTTGGGCCGGCCATTGCCAACACAGCCAACGCCAAGCCCAACAGCAACCCCAGCAGCCCCAGCCCGCGACGCTTGTGACTACCACTGAGCAGATGCGGCAGCAGGTGGGCATCCACGGCCGCGTGCCAACGCAGGCGCCGCCGCCGCAACCACACGCTGCCCAGCAGCGCGGCCGGCAAAAGCAGCAGCGCCCACAACCACTCCGGTCGCACAAAGTGCAGCTGATGCCACAGGCTCATCGCCGCCACCCCCGCCATGCCAACGCAATAAGCCCAAGCAGCAAGGCAACACCCAGTGGCCAGGCATAACGCTCGATACGCGGGCGCACCGCCGGGCCAAGGTTCTTCACCGGCTCCAGCCGATCCAGCTCGGCATAGATGCCCACCAGTTCATCGGTATCGCGCGCGCGGAAGAAGCGCCCGCCGGTTTCGCTGGCAATCTTCCCCAGCGTCTTTTCGTCCACCTGGTCCTCGCCGCCGGGCAACTGCACGCCGAACAGCGAGCCTCCGCCGCTGGCGCCGAACGCCACCGTGTAAACCCGCACACCTTCGGCCTTGGCCAGGTCAGCCGCCTTCAGCGGCTCCAGTACACCGGCGGTGTTGACACCATCCGTCAGCAGAATCAGTACGCGCTGGCCTTCGGGCTGCTCACGCAGGCGCTTCACCGACAATGCGATGGCATCACCCAATGCCGTCTCGCGCCCGGCAAGGCCGACCACGCTGTCACGCAGCTGCTCGCGCACGCTGGCACGGTCGGCGGTCAACGGGGTCAGGGCATAGGCCTGCTGACCAAACACCACCAGGCCGATGCGATCACCCTCGCGTCGATCCAGGAAGTCGGCCAGCACAGCTTTTGCCGCGGTCAGCCGGTCCACTACCCGCGCACCCAATTGCATGTCGGGCTCGCTCATGCTGCCGGACAGGTCCACCGCCAGCATCATCTGACGCGCATGCTGTGGTGGCTCGATCGGCTCGCCCAGTTGCTGCGGCCGCGCAGCGGCAGCCACCAGACAGAACCACGCCAGCCACAACAGCAGCGAGCGCAGCAGCGCCCCGCCCCGCCGCCGCGTCCGGCGCAGCGGCAAGCGGGTGGATTCATAAGGCACGCGCAAGGCCGGGCTGGCGTCCTCACGCAGTGGCCAGGCATACATCAGCAAGGGCAGTGGCAGTGCCAACCACAACCAGGGCCAGGCGAACTCCGGCACCCACGTCGGCAGCAGCGCAAGCAATGACTGCATCACCGCGTACCCGCCATCAGTGTGACAAAGCGCGCACGGGCCAGATCACATGCCCGCGCCAGCGCCGCTGCATCCAGCTGCGGACGAAAGCCGCCATCGAGCAGCAGGCGACCGTCACCCTCACTGAACTCCCGTCCCTTGGCACCATCCAGGAACTGCAACCAGGCTTGCCCCTGCAACGACACCGCCTGTCGATCCACACGTCGCGCCGCCCGTCGCAGCAATTCCGAAGCAGCCGCCAGGCGCGCCGGGCCGGCGGCCGCCGCCTGCAACTGGGTGTCGAACAGCGCCAGCCAACGCTGGCGACGCCGCCGCTGCAACCAACGCCACAGCAACCAGCCCCCCAGCACCAGCAGTACCGCAGCCATCACCAGCCACCAACCTGGCGCCGGCGGCCAGATACCCGGTGCCGTGGGCAGATGCACGTCGCGCAGTGGCAGTTGTGCGCTCATCCGCCCTGCCCCATCACAGCACTGCCAAGCCAGGCATCGCTGGCAGCATCGCTGCTCAGGCTGCTGACCTGGATGCGACGCCCCGGCAGCTGCCGCAGCAGGGTTTCCAGGGGACCGACCAATGCCGCATGCCAGGCCTCGCGTACCGACGCCGCAGCCAGGTCCAGCTGCATGCGTCCCTCCGGCGTAGCCAGCGGCAACACGCAATGCGGCGGGTCCATTTCCAGCGGGTCCACCAGCAGGATCAAACGCACCTCCACATGCATTGCCAAGGCCGTCCAGGTGGCTGCGGGCACGCCTTGGGCGCTGGCAGGATCGGCCAGCACCACCGCCCGCGCGCCTGGATGCAGCAGCCGTGCGGCCTGTTCCAATGCGTACTGCAGGCCATCATCGTCAGCGGGCCGCTCGGCATACCATCGGCTGAGCGCATCCAGCGCACGCAATACCCCGCGCGTACCGCCGGCGGGGGGCACCAGCGCCTGCTGGCGGCTGCCGCGCAGCGCGGCCACACGGTCGCCATCACGCAGCGCCGACCAGGCCGCAACCGCGCCGGCACGCGCCGCCTGCACCGACTTGAAGCGGACGCGCGTGCCGAAATACAGCGCCGCAGCGGTATCGGCAACCAGCAAGGTGACCCGCTCGCGCTCGGTCTGGAATGTCTTGGTATGGGTGGAGCCGCTGCGCGCGGTCAATTTCCAATCGATATGGCGGGCATCGTCGCCAGCCACGTACTCACGTGACTCGGCGTACTCCATGCCACGCCCACGCAGCATCGATGCGGCCTGGCCGCGCAGCGCATGACTGCCGCGACGTGCAGCCGGGCCGCGCGCGGCGTGCCGCCGCAATGCGATCAGTTCGGACAGTTGCGGACGAATGCCGTCCGCTGCTCCCTGCCCGGCAGCCACGCCCACCGATGCGGGGGGCTTCATCGCCGCACCTGCGGACGGACCCTGCTTTCACTCAAGGCGTACACCATGATGCGCTCAGGGCAGCGGCACGCAGTCGAGCAAGGCGGCAACCAGGCGCTCGCCATCCCAACCCTCGGCCGCTGCTTCATAGCTGGGCAAGACCCTGTGGCGCAGCACGTCGGCAGCCACCGAGCGCACATCGTCGGGGGTGACGTAGTCGCGCCCGGCCAACCACGCCCGGGCGCGGGCGCAGCGCTCCAGTGCGACGGAACCGCGCGGGCTTGCGCCCCAGGCGATGCGTTTGGCCAAGGCGGCGTCGTAGGCGCTAGCATCACGCGAGGCCAGCACCAGCGCCACCAGATAACGTTCCAGTTGCGGCGCCATGTGCAGCTCGAGCACTTCCCGGCGCGCCGCCTCGATCTTCTGCAACGAGAGCTTCTCGCTCAGCGCGCCGCGCGGTTGCAATGCACGCAATGCGCGCTCGCGTGCCAGCCGCAGGATCTCGGTCTCTGCACCGGCATCGGGGTAGCCGATGCGCACGTGCATGAGGAAGCGATCCAGCTGCGCTTCGGGCAGCGGGAAGGTGCCTTCCTGCTCGATCGGGTTCTGGGTGGCCATCACCAGGAACACGTCGGGCAAGGGATAGGTGGTGCGGCCGACGGTGACCTGGCGCTCCCCCATGGCTTCGAGCAACGCCGATTGCACCTTGGCCGGGGCCCGGTTGATCTCGTCTGCAAGCAGGATGGGGTGGAAGATCGGCCCGGCCTGGAATTCAAAGCGTCCTTCCTGCGGGCGCCAGATATCGGTGCCGGTGAGGTCGGCGGGCAACAGGTCGGGGGTGAACTGGATGCGCGCGAAACTGGCGTCGATGCGCGAAGCCAGGGCCCGGATCGCGGTGGTCTTGGCCAGGCCCGGCGCGCCTTCCACCAACAGATGACCATCGGCCAGCAAGGCGACCAGCAGCCGGTCGACCAACAGCGACTGACCCACGATCTCTGCCGACAAGGCATCTCGCAGTGCGGTGAATTCCTGATGCAGGCCGCTCAAGGGCGGGGCCGCATCACTCTGGGCGGGAAGCTGGGGAGGCAGGTTCATAGGCGCAGTTTGACCGATCCAGCGTGAAATGGTTCCAACCGCCTGCCCACAACGAAAAAGGGCCGCTGAACGCGGCCCTTTCCGGAAGACTGCTCCGCCTTACTGGGCGGCCTGCGCCACGCGCAGGATCTTCGGGGTGACAAACACCAGCAGCTCGGCCTTGTCCTTGCTGCGGCCACGCTTCTTGAACAGGTTGCCAAGGAACGGGATATCGCCCAGGAACGGCACCTTGCTCACGCTGCTGCGATCGCTGAACTCGTATACACCGCCCACCACAACCGTCTGGCCATCTTCCACCAGCACTGCGGTATTGACTTCGCGGCGGTTGATCACCGGCACGACACCGAAGTTCTCGACTTCCATGTACGTGTCCACCTCATCCTTCTTCACCGTCATGTTGAGAAACACGCGGTTGTCCTTGGTGATGGTCGGGGTGACCTTCAGCTCCAGCAACACTTCCTTGAACTGCACGTTGGCCGTTGCCTGGCCACCGGTACCTGAAATGGTCACGTAGCCGATTTCCTTACCCTGCTTGATCACGCCCTCACGCTGGTTGGCGGTGACGATGCGGGGATTGGAGATGACCTCACCGCGACCTTCTTCCTGCAGGGCCGACAGCTCCAGGTCCAGGTTGAAGTTGGCACCAAGCAGGGTGTAAGCGATGCTCGGCGCACCGCTAACCGTGGCGTTGGTAAAGGTACCCGCCGGCAGGCTGACATTGAGACCACGGCTGGCATTGGTACCGCCACCGGCAGCACCGCTGCCAATGGTGGCGGTGTTGTCGCCGTTGTTGTAGCTGCGCTTGCCACCGATGCCGAACTTGGCGCCAAGATCGCGTGCAAAGGTATCCGATGCGATCACGATGCGACCTTCGATCAGCACCTGGTCCACCGGCCGGTCGATCACGCTGATCAGCTCGCGCATCTGCGCGACCTTCTTCGGGATGTCGCTGATCATCAAAGTGTTGGTGCGCTCGTCTGCCACCAGTCGGCCGCGGCCGGACAGGAAGCCATTTTCCTGTTCCGAACTCCCACCGCTACCGCCACTGCCACCGCCGCCACTGGAGTTACCGATGCCCTTGGCCTCGGTGACAGCCTTGAAGATGGCTTCAGCGCTGTGGTAGTTGATCTGGATGTACTCGGTAACCAGGTCGACGCGGTTCTCGATCGCGATGCGCGCGTCTTCCTTGTCCTGCTCGAACTTGGCCAGCTCCGGCTGCGGTGCCACCCAGATCACGCCGCCATCGCGACGCTTGTCCAGGCCCTTGGCCCGCAACACGATGTCCAGCGCCTGGTCCCAAGGCACATTGACCAGACGCAGGGTCACATTGCCCTGCACCGTGTCCGAAGCGACCACGTTGAGATTGGATTCCTCGGCGATCAACTGCAGCACGGTGCGTACCGGCACGTCCTGGAAGTTGAAGGTCACCGGACGCCCGGTGTAACCCCGTGCCGCCACCGTGGCGGCGGCCTGCGCGACAGTCCTGGAGGTCACCGCGCCGGTGGCCGGAGCCTCCTTGCGCGGGCTGATCTCGACCACGTACTCATTGCCGGTCTGGTAGGCCAGCGACTCGATCGGGCCGCTGTTGCTCAGCACCAGCTGGGCACCACCGGCACCGGACGGCTTGGCATCGATGCGCTGCACCGGCGTGGCGAAGTCCACCACGTTCAGCGGGCGCTGCAGCTCGGCCGGCAGGGTCGCATTGCCGACATCAACCACCACGTTGTTGCCCTGGCTGCGAAGGTCGGGGCTGGCGCCCTGGCCGTCGAACTGCAGGATCAGGCGACCGGAGCCGTCCTCACCACGCTTGAAGTCGATCTTGCTGACGGAAACCGCAGACACGCTTTGCTGGGTACCGGTGGCTGCGCCACCCGACACCGGCAGCTGCGCTGCGAAGGAAGAGCCGCACACCGCTGCCAGCGCCACTCCCAGGGCGCAGACGCGGACCAGTGCATGGCGCCGGATGGGACGCAGGCTCAGGGCTTTGGTAAAAGTCATCGTGCTATCCCCTAATCAATCAACGATCGTCCAGTGCAAGCGAGGCTGGACGTTCCAGCCAGCCGCCCGCACCGTCCGGCACCAGTTCAATAAGCTCAATACCGTCTTCGCGCACACCCGTTACACGGCCATCGCTCTGGCCCATGTACACCCCGGGGCGCACGCGGTAGGTCACTTTGTCCGGGCCCATCACCAGGGCCACGGCACCCGCGCCGCTGCCAATGGTGCCGACCATGTCCAGGGCATCCAGCGGGAAGGACTCCAGCGGCTCCTTGCGGCGATTGGGATCCGGACGCAACTGGTTGTTGCCATCATCGGACACCCAGGCGTCACTGAACGGGTCACGCAGGCCCTGCGCTGCATATTCGAAGGTTTCGAACTGCTGCATCACCGGCAAGGGCTCCAGCGGTTCAGCCGGGCGCTTGCGTACATCTTCAACGTACTTTTCAAGATTGCTCACGTCGCCCGGGCTGCTGGTGACGCCGCGCATGCAGCCCCCCAGCAACACCACGGCAGCCAGGCCCACGATCAGGGAGGAAGTCTTGCGCATGCTTACTTCCCTCCCTTTTTGGCAGCCTTGGCGGCGTCAGCAGCGAGCTTTTCCTGCTCTTCCAACTCGGTGTCGTCCAAGTAACGATAGGTCTTGACCGTACCGGCCAGCTCCAGAGCCCCGCCTGCGGTGATCACGCCCTTGGGATCCTTCGGCTTCAGGTTGATGTCATGCATGGTCAGGATGACCACGCGCGGCAGCGATGCCACACCACTGACGAAAGCACCGAACTGGTGATACCCCCCCACCAGCCGCAGCGCGATCGGCTTCTCGGCGTAGAACTCCTTCAGCGACTCCGGTCCCGGCTGGAACAGCTCGTTGTTCAGGCCGCTGGACAACGCGGTCTGCGAAACATCGATGATCAGGTCGGGCATCTCGGTTTTGCTGGGCAGCTGGCGCAGCATCTGCTGCAGCACCTGCTCCATCTGGGCCAGCTGCTGCTTCAGGGGTTCCAGGTTGACCGCGCGCGCCTGCTCCTTCTCGAAGCTCTCGCGCAAGGTCACTTCCTTGCCTTCAAGGACGGCGAGCTCGTCACGCTGACCGCTGATCACCAGCAGATAGGCCAAGCCCATGATGAGCAGGGCCAGGATCACACAGAACACCATCTTGGCATTGCGCGGCCAATTGCCGATGTTGTTGAAATCCAGGTCCTTGGCGTTGAATTTCTTGCTCACGAGCGAGCCTCCTTCTGCGCAGGTTCAACCTTGGCAGCCGGGGCTGCAGGCGCGGCCGGTGGCGTGGCGCCGGTCGGTGCCGGGGCGGCCGCCGGTGCCGTCCCTTCCGCCGGGGGCGTTGCCGCTGTGGCGGCAGGCGCGGCAGGGGCTGCAACCACTTCCGCCTGCTGATTCGTCTCACCCGGTGCCGGCAGCTGGACCTTCAACGTGAACACATAGGGCAAGGACTTGACGTCCATCACCTTGCTGCCAGCCTCCTGGGCGCGCGCTTCGATGATGGTCAGTTCCGGATTGCTCATCCAGCCCGAGCTCTCCAGGTTGCGCATGTAGGCACTGACACGCGCATTGGACTGGGTACGCCCTTCCAGGGTCAGCGTCTCGCCTTCCTGCTTGAGCGCGGTCAGCACGACACCATCAGGAATGGTGCGCACCAGCGAATCGAACAGGTGCACCATCTGCGAGCGCTTGCCCTGCAGTTCCTCGATCACCCGCTTGCGGGCCAGCAGACGATCCTTCTGCTTGTCCAGGCGTTCGATTTCCTTGTTCTGTTCCTTGACCTTGGCGATCTCGGACTCAAGGAAGGCATTGCGCTCCTGCTGGCCGCTGATCTGCTGACTGTAGAAGAACCACAGCAAGCCGGACAGCACCACGCCGCTGAGCGCGGCGAAGCCCAGCATCGCGTAGAACTCGCGCTGGCGCTGTTTGCGGCGCTCGGCGCGCCACGGCAATAGATTGATCCGTGCCATCAGTCAAATCCCCTCATGGCCAGACCGGTCGCGATCATCAACGCAGGTGCGTCCTGGGCCAGGGCATGTGCCTGTACCTTCGGGCCCAGCGTCATCTGCGCCAGCGGGTTGGCCACCGTGGTCGCCACGCCCAGCTGTTCCTCGACCATGGTCGGCAGGCCCACCAGCGCCGCGCAGCCACCGGCCAGCACGATGTGGTCGACACGATTGAATTCGCTGCCGGCATAGAAGAACTGCAACAGGCGGCTGATCTGCTGCACCGTGGCTTCCTTGAACGGCTCCAGCACTTCAACCTCGTAGCTCTCGGGCAAGCCGCCCTGGCGCTTGGCCAGGCCCGCTTCCTCGTAGCTCAGGCCGTAGCGGCGCATCACCTCGTCGGTGAGCTGCTTGCCACCGAACACCTGTTCGCGGCTGTACAGGCTGCGGCCACCACGCAATACGTTCAGGGTGGTCATGGTTGCGCCGATATCGACCAGCGCCACCACGCCATCACTGGGCACGGCCAGTTCACTGGCGACCAGCGCAAAGGCGTTCTCGATGGCAAAGGCTTCCACGTCCATGACCTTGGCGGTCAGGCCGCCCAGTTCCAGCGCGGACTGGCGCAGTTCCACGTTCTCCGAGCGCGATGCGGCCAGCAGCACCTGCACCATCTCCGGATTGTTCGGAACCATGCCCAGCACCTCGAAATCGAGGTTCACTTCGTCGATGGGGTACGGGATGTAATTCACCGCCTCCAGCTCGACCTGCGCTTCCATGTCGTTTTCATCCAGGTCGGCCGGCATCGGGATCACCTTGGTGATCACCGCCGAACCGGCCACGGCTGCCGCTGCGCTCTTGGCACGGGTGCCTGAACGCGCCACAGCCCGTCGAATCGCCTCCCCGACGGCTTCGACTTCCACGATGTTCTTTTCCACCACCGCATTCGGCGGCAGAGGTTCCACAGCGTAATGTTCCACGCGGAAACGGTTACCACTGCGGGAAAGCTGAAGCAGCTTTACCGCAGTCGAACTGATGTCGACGCCAATGATGGGCGTCTGACTTTTTGGGATAAGCCCCACGGATTCTCCCCTGCCGACGGGCACTTGGACGCACTTGTTGCGCCCGCGCATTAATAACGGATTTACAGCAATTGGCAACCACCCAAGGCCTGAGACGCGATCTGCATCACGGCATCGAAGTGATATCCCCTTACTCTCCCCAGAGTCCGGCCCCAGCCGTTCCCCTGCGTAATCTATACTCTGCGGCTACGAAATCCGCAATCGGGACCTCTGGATGCCACGTTTTCGCCGCTGGCTGCGCTGGCTGCTGGCCCTCTTCGTCGCCCTCGCCCTGGTGGGTGCGATCGCCGTTGGCTCGCTCTATTACGTTGTCTCCTCCAAGCTGCCGGACGTGCAGGCGCTTCGCAACGTCGAGTTGCAGGAGCCCATGTATGTCTATGATAGTGAAGGGAAATTAATGGCGGTATTCGGCGAGACCCGCCGGTACCCGATCCAGATGAAGGACGTCCCGGAGCGCCTGAAGCAGGCCTTCCTGGCCACCGAGGACGCCCGTTTCTACCAACACGACGGCGTCGACTACAAGGGCGTGGGCCGCGCGATCTGGATGATTGCGCGCACCGGCTCCAAGGACGGCGTGCCCGGCGGATCGACCATCACCCAGCAGGTTGCGCGCCAGTTCTTCCTCAGCAGCGAGGTCAGCTACACCCGCAAATTCGCCGAGATCCTGCTGGCCCGCAAGATCGAGAGCGAGCTGAGCAAGGACGAGATCTTCGAGCTGTATCTGAACAAGAGCTTCTTCGGCAACCGCGCCTATGGCATCGGTGCCGCCGCCGAGTATTACTACGGCAAGAAGCTGGGCGAACTGGACCTGGACGAAATGGCCTCGCTGGCCGGCATTCCCAAGTTCCCCTCCAGCGGCAACCCGCTGAGCAACCCCGAGCGCGCGCGCCAGCGCCGCGACAACTACGTGCTGCAGCGCATGGCCGAGCTGGGCTTCGTCACCCAGGCCGAGGCTGACGCGGCCAAGGCTGTGCCCATGCATGCCAGCCCGCACGAGCCGCCGGTGCAGGTCTATGCCCCGTACGTGGCCGAGATGGTCCGCCAGGAGATGATCGCCAAGTATGGCGAGGACGTGCTCAACAAGGGTTACCACGTCACCACCACCATCAACTCGGCGATGCAGGACGCGGCCAACCTGGCGGTGCGCGACGGCCTGATGCTGTACGACCACCGCCACGGCTGGCATGGCGTGGAGCAGCATTTCGACGTACCCGCCGATGCCGATGCGGCCGCCCTGGCGCGCAACATCGCCGGTATTCCAGCCCAGGCCGGGCTGATTCCGGCCGTGGTTGCCTCCACCGCGGCCGATGGCAGCGCCACGGTAGTACTGGCCGACCGCCGCGAACTGGTACTGCCGGTGGCGTCCAGCCGCTGGACCACCCGCAGCCCGGCCAAGCTGCTCACCCGCGGCGACATGATCCGCGTACGCGCCGGTGACAAGGACGGCGAATGGCTGATCGACCAGATCCCCCGCGGCCAGGCCGCGCTGGTCTCGCTGGATGCCGAGAGCGGTGCCCTGCGCGCCCTGGTCGGCGGCTTCAGCTTTGCCGGCAACAAGTTCAACCGTGCCACCCAGGCACGCCGCCAGCCCGGCTCCAGCTTCAAGCCCTTCATCTATGCCTCGGCCTTCGACAAGGGCTTCAACCCGGCATCGATCGTGCTCGACGCGCCCGTCGTGTTCCGCGACCGCCGCGGCAAGACCTGGCAGCCGCAGAACGACGGCGGCGGTTTCCGTGGCCCGATGCGCCTGCGCGAAGCACTGGTGCAGTCGCGCAACCTGGTCTCGGTACGCCTGCTGGACAGCGTCGGGGTCGACTACGCACGCAAGTACATCAGCGAGTTCGGCTTCCAGGAAGCCGAACTTCCGCCCAACCTGTCGATGTCGCTGGGCACCGCCTCACTGACCCCGCTGTCGGTGGCCCGCGGCTATGCCGTATTCGCCAATGGCGGCTCGCGCGTGGATACCTGGGTCATCGACGAGATCAAGGATCGCGACGGCACGGTGATCTTCAAGGAAAACCCCGCCATGGCCTGCCGCGGCTGCGGCGGGGCCGTCGCCGGCGCCGCCCCGGTCAACCAGGTGGTGGACGGCTTCAACTTCGGCGCCGAACCCAGCCCGACCGCCGCACAGTCCCCGGCTGCGGCCGTCAAACCGGACGCGCCGGCCGAACCGCCCAAGCCGACCAACCCGGACGCACGCACCGCACCGCGGGCCATCGACGAGCGTACCGCCTACCAGCTGGTGTCGATGATGCGTGACGTGGTCCAGCGCGGCACCGGCACCGCGGCCAAGGTACTTGGCCGCGAAGACGTGGGTGGCAAGACTGGCTCGACCAACGACCACCGTGACGCCTGGTTCTCCGGCTTCGGCGGTCCGTTCGTCACCACCGTCTGGGTTGGCCGCGACGACTTCCGCTCGCTGGGTTACCGCGAGTACGGCGGCAAGGCAGCCCTGCCGATCTGGATCGACTACATGCGCACCGCACTGAAGGACGCGCCCATCGCCCGCAACGACCCGCCCTCGGGCATGGTCGAGGCAACCCTGAATGGCGCGACCGAGTGGGTGAAGACCGAGGACCTCGAACGCATGCAGGACTTCGATTTCCAGCAGCAGGACCAGGCCACCAACGACGCGGCCTTCGATATTTTCTGATCGCCGCACCGGCGGCGGGACGCAGCGCCCGCCGCCTGCCTACAATCGGGCCGTATCCCACTGGAACCGCCCGATGCCGCCCTCCTCCCCGCCGCCCTCCCGCCGCGCCCCGCGCGAGCGCTTGCTGATCGCACAGGAAGCGGCGCGCCTGATTGCCGAGAGCGGCATCCACGATTTCGAGCATGCCCGGCGCAAGGCCGCGTCCAAGCTGGGTATCCACGAAGAAGCGCTGTGGCCACGGCTGGCCGATGTGGAACAGGCGCTGCGCGAGCACCAGCGGCTGTTCGCCTCCACCGAACAACCCGGCGCACTGCACCAGCGTCGCGAGTCGGCGATGCAGGCCATGCAGTTCCTGCACGCTTTCCAGCCCCGCCTGGTGGGTGCGGTATTGACCGGGTTGGCGGGCGACAACAGCCCGGTCAATCTGCAGTTGCACTGTGACGACGCCGATGCCGTCCAGCATTTCCTGCACGAACAACGCATCCCCGCCGAGGCCCGCACCTGGGTATTGCAGCTGGCCGGCCACGCCAGCCGCCAGCATTTCCCCGGCTGGGAGTTTGCCGCCGATGGCATTGCCTTCGAGCTGGTCGTACTGCCCGAAGATGCGCTACGACAACCGCCGGTATCGCCCGACGATGGCAAACCGCTTCCACGCGCGACGCTGGCCCAGCTCAAGCTGCTGCTGGCCGCCACACCGCCGCCGGCAGGGGTGGTTTGAGCTGCAACGTTTGCTCCGCTCCGATAGTGCCGAGCCATGCTCGGCAAAACCCAACCAGGCCATGTAGTGCCGAGCCATGCTCGGCAGAGGCTCCACCGGCAAGGCCCATTGCCGAGCATGGCGCGGCACTACCGGTCTGGACAAAATATCACCACGCGCTGCGCAGGCAGGCTGCACAAGGGCTGCGGCCGCTTATCCACAGCTTGTGTCACCTGCCCCGCACAGCCTGTGTGGATAGCGCGCAAACAAAAAGCCCCGCCGAAGCGGGGCTTTGCGCGTAACGGGAGGGCGCATCACTGCGCCACGGCCATTACTTGTAGTCGCGCACGTCGTGGCCGGTGTAGACCTGGCGCGGACGGCCGATCTTCATTTCCGGGTCGACCTGCTGTTCCAGCCAATGCGACACCCAGCCAGCGGTACGGCCCAGGGCAAACATGACCGTGAACATCTCGGTCGGGATGTTCAGCGCCTTGTAGATGATGCCGCTGTAGAAGTCGACGTTCGGGTACAGCTTGCGGGCAACGAAGTACTCGTCCTGCAGCGCGGCCTGTTCCAGCTTGATGGCCACGTCCAGCAGCGGATCCTGCACGCCCAGCTGACCCAGCACCTGCTTGGTCATCTCACCGATCACCTTGGCGCGCGGGTCGAAGTTCTTGTACACGCGGTGGCCGAAGCCCATCAGGCGGAAGCCCGAGGTCTTGTCCTTGGCCTTGACCACGGCGGACTCGACGTTGTCGGCCGAACCGATCTCTTCCAGCATCTTCAGCACGGCTTCGTTGGCGCCGCCGTGTGCCGGGCCCCACAGCGCGGTGACGCCAGCGGCGACCGATGCATACGGGTTGGCGCCGGTGGAACCGACCAGACGCACGGTCGAGGTCGAGGCGTTCTGCTCATGGTCGGCATGCAGGATGAACAGCAGGTCCAGCGCCTTGACCACGTCCTTGTTCAGATCGTACTTGCCATCGGCCGACTCGAAGGTCTGCTTCAGGAAGCGGCTGACGTAGTCCAGCGAGGTGTCCGGCTTGTTGGCCGGCAGGCCCTTGCCATGGCGGTAGATCAGCGCCGACAGAGTCGGTACCTTGGCGATCAGGCGCACGGCAGCCTGACGGCGCTGCTCGGCATCGTCCAGGTTCAGCGAGGCGTGGTACTTGGCCGACAGCTGCGCGATCGAGGCAGCCAGGATCGCCATCGGGTGGGCGTCCTTGGCGAAGCTGCCGATCAGCGTGTTGATCGAATCGTCGACGCCGGCTTCGGCGCTCAGTTCGGCTTCGAAGGCCTTCAGCTGGCCGGCGTCCGGACGCTCGCCATTGATCAGCAGGTAGGCCACTTCGACGAAGCTGGACTTCTCGGCCAGCTGCTCGATCGGATAGCCGCGGTACAGCAGCACGCCCTTGTCACCATCGATGTAGGTGATGGCCGACTTGCAGCTGGCGGTGGCGGTATAGCCCGAGTCGTAGGTGAAGAGACCGGTTTCCTTGGTCAGCTTCGAGATATCGACACAGTTATTGCCCAGTACGGGTTTGACGACAGGCAGAACGACCGACTTGTCGCCGGCGTTGAGCGTGACCTGATCAAGATCGGACACAGTGTGCGCTCCTCAAGTGGAAGGCGCCTGTCCTGACGAATGGGGTGCGGGCAGGCGCGTGAAGGAAGTCCGCAGTTTTCCACTGCGGTTCCGACGATTATCGCACAGCAGCATTTGCAGATTGCGAAGACAAAAGTCTTATAGGGGGGCGTTTGCCTGCGACACAGCGTCGCGCTGGCAAAACCGCCAGATTCCGCAATGGTTCAGCCGTACGATGGACGTGACAAAACAACGGCCGCGCATGGCGCGGCCGTTGTCGGGACAGCAACAACCAGTTCGATCAGCGCGCGTAGCGCTTCTGGAACTTGTCGATGCGGCCGCTGGTGTCGATGACCTTGTGCTTGCCCGTGTAGAACGGATGCGAAGCCGAGGAAATTTCAACCTTGACGAGCGGGTATTCTTCGCCGTCTTCCCACTTGACCGTTTCCTTGGAGGACATGGTCGAACGGGTCAGGAACTTGAAGTCGGAGGTCACGTCGTGGAAAACGACGTTGTGGTAATCGGGATGGATATCGGCCTTCATGGGCTCGCACCGTGTGGGCTGGTGGTCAAGACGGCCATTATAAGCACGGCTTGCCCCGGCAATCAAGCCGGGGCGATCCCCCACTGTTACAGGCCCAGCGCGCGACGCACCTGGTCCTCGAACCGGGCCTGGTCGTAGCCGATCAGCAGGGCGGTATTGTCCGCCACCCCGGTCTGCCGGTTCCAGTCGACGATGGTGGCTCCGCGGCTGTGCTTGCCGGTCAGCTCGATGGCCAGCGGACGCTGCTCCACCCGGGTTGCGCCCTCGGGCTGCAAGGCCCAGGCCATGGCCAGCGCATCGGCGGCATACCAGCGCTCGCCGCGACTGTCCTCCGACCACAGGCGGGTCTGGCGCGAGATCAGCTCGTAGAAACGCGCCTTGTCGGTGTCGGCCGCCAACCACTGCTCCACGTCACGGTGCAGCAGACCATGGGCCAGGGTGGCTTCCCAGTCGGCCACATCGGTGTGCGGGAACTGCGAAAACACGATGTGCGCCGCTTCCGGATCGAAGACGATATTGAACTCGGCGCACGGGGTGATGTTGCCGTGGCCGGTGATGGCACCGCCCATCACCAGGAAACGCTTCACCCGCTGCGGCAGGCTCGGGTCCAGCTTCAACGCCAGCGCGATATTGGTCAGCGGGCCCAAGGCCACCAGCACCAGCTCGCCGACGTACTGGTGCGACAGGCGCAGGATCGCCAGCGCGGCATGCTCGGCCTCCACCTTGCGCGCGGCCAGCGGCAGATCCACGTCGCCGAAGCCATCGCGGCCATGCACGTGCGCAGCGTCCTCGGCCGGGTACACCAGCGGGTCCGGGGTACCGGCAAACACCGGTACGTCCTCGCGGCCGGCCACTTCGCACAGCTTCAGCGCATTGCGCACGGTGTACTCCAGGCCGACGTTGCCCGCTGCCACCGTCAATGCGACCACCTCGTGGCGCTCGTCGGCAAAGGCCATCAGCAGTGCCAGCGCGTCATCCACGCCCGGATCAGTATCAATCAGCAACGGAATCTTCTTGCTCATCTTCTGCTTCACTTCTGGTTGGCCATGGAGTCTGTCACGGCCTCCATGACAGTGGAAGCACACAATCAGGCCGCTGCGTAGCGCACCGCGCCACCAATCCAGCGATTGACGATGCGATCAGCCAGCGCCGGTGCGTCGTTGAGCATGCGTTCGGCCAGTTCGTGCACGGTTGGCAGCAGGCCGGCATCGCGGGCCAGGTCGGCCACCCGGAATGCCGCCAGGCCGGTCTGTCGCGTGCCCAGCAATTCGCCCGGGCCGCGCAGTTCCAGGTCCTTCTCCGCGATAAGGAAACCGTCGGCGGTATGGCGCATGGTCTCCAGGCGCTCGCGTGCCATCGCCGACAGCGGTGCCTGGTACATCAGCACGCAACTCGATGCGGTGGCGCCGCGCCCTACCCTCCCGCGCAACTGATGCAGCTGCGCCAAGCCTAGACGCTCGGCGTTCTCGATGATCATCAGCGAGGCATTGGGCACATCGACGCCGACTTCAATCACGGTGGTGGCAACCAGCAGATCCGTTTCCGCCTGCTTGAAAGCACGCATCGCCGCCTGCTTCTCGGCCGCCTTCATGCGCCCATGCACCAGCCCGATACGCAGTTCCGGCAACTGTGCCGACAAGGCTTCGAAGGTGGTCTGCGCGGCCTGCGCATCCATGCGGGCGTTGCCCGGGCCTGCGGCTTCCTCGCTTTCCTCGATCAGCGTGCACACCCAGTACACCTGCCTGCCCTGTTGGCAGGCGATGCGGATGCGCTCGACCAGTTCCGGGCGGCGCTCGGCGCTGATGGCGATGGTCTGCACGGGGGTACGGCCCGGCGGCAGCTCATCGATGGCCGATACATCCAGGTCCGAGTACGCCGCCATCGCCAGCGTGCGTGGAATCGGTGTGGCGGTCATCACCAGCTGGTGTGGCACCACCCCGGCGCTGGCGCCCTTGTCACGCAGCGCCAGCCGCTGGTGCACGCCGAAGCGGTGCTGCTCATCGACGATGGCCAGCGCCAGGTCATTGAACACCACGTTGTCCTGCATCAGCGCGTGGGTACCGACCACCACCTGCGCATGGCCGGAGGCGACCTCCTCCAGCACCTTGCTGCGAGCCTTGCCGGTGACCTTGCCAGCCAGCCAGGCAACGCGGATATCCAGCGGTTCCAGCCAGGCGCGCAGATTGGCCAGGTGCTGCTCGGCCAGCAGTTCGGTAGGCGCGGCCAGCGCCACCTGCTTGCCCCGCTCCACCGCCAGCATTGCCGCCAGGGCGGCGACCACGGTCTTGCCGGAGCCCACGTCGCCCTGCACCAGCCGCAGCATGGGATGGGCACGCGCAAGGTCCTTGCGGATTTCATCGAAGACCCGCGCCTGCGCACCAGTCAGCTGGAACGGCAGGGATTCGCGCAGCGCCTTGACCAGACCATCGCGGCCGCGCAGGGACGGTGCCCGATGCTGCTGCAGGGCGATGCGTTGGCGGCGCAGGCTGAGGTGGTGCGCCAGCAGTTCTTCCATCGCCAGGCGCCGCTGCGCCGGATGGGTGCCGGCCGCCAGTGCGGCGATATCGGCGTCACGCGGCGGGCGGTGCATGGTCAGCAGCGCATCGCGCAGGGACGGCAGGCGCAGCCCGGCTAGGAAGCTGTCAGGCAGCAGTTCCAGCGTGGCCGCGTCGGGCAGCCGATCCAGGGCCTGGCTGATCAACTTGCGCAGGCTGGCCGGGCCGATGCCTTCAACGGCGGGATACACCGGATCCAGCGCCTGTCCCAGTGCCGCATCCTCGCCCTCGCCCAGCACGTGATAGCTGGGGTGGACGATCTCCAGCCCGTTCTGGCCGGGCCGCGGCGTGCCATAGGCGCGCAGCCGCCGCCCCACCGCGAACTGCGCTACCTGCGCGGCACGGAAGTGGAAGAAGCGCAGCACCAGCGTGGCGCCGGAGTCATCGCTGATCGCCACCCGCAATACCGGGCGGTAGCGGAAGCCGCGCTCCACGGCCTCCACCCTGCCTTCGACCTGTGCGGCCATGCCGGCCTTCAGCGCGCGGATCGGCAGCAGCGTGGTGCGGTCCTCGTAGCGCAATGGCAGGTGCAGCCACAGGTCCTGCAAGGTGGTCAGGCCACGCGCTTCCAGCTTGGCCGCCACCCGCGGCCCAACCCCAGCCAAGCGGCTCAGCGGTTCGGTGGACAGATCGAGGGTGGCAAGGTCACGGCGTGCAGACATGGCGTAAGGATGCCGTCATGCGCCGCAAACAGAAACCCCGGCGTGCTTGGACGCCGGGGTTTCCTACTCACCCAATGCTGATTTACCGCGGTGTTGCCGATCGGCGCCTTCAGGAATCCGTAGTGCCGAGCCATGCTCGGCAGGGCCTTCCCGGTAGAGCCTCAGCCGAGCATGGCTCGGCTCCGCGGAACTGCCCTCACCCCAACCCCTCTCCCGCAGGGAGAGGGGCTTCAAGCGTTAGAACTTCACGGTCATTTCCAGGCCGTAGGTGCGGGGGTCGGTGATGGTTGCGCCGACTACGCCCAGGGGATCGCGTCCGTAGGTGTTGAGGCCGCGGACGTACTGCTTGTCGAACACGTTGTTGGCGTACACCGCCCAGTTCCAGTGTTTCAGCGGTGAGGTCCAACCAACCCGGACATCGGTGCGCTGCTGTGATTCGCCGATGTTGAGCACCTTGCTGATGCCGCAGTCACCTTGCAGGTCGGAACCTGCATTGCAGCGCTGGGCGCCGCGGTAAGCGTGGCGCAGCGAGAATCGCAGCTGGCCGTTGCCACCCAGGTCAGCGACGTAGACCGCACCCGCCGAGGCGGTGAAGCGCGGCTCGCCGGTCGGTGCCCCGTCCAGATCCACACCTTCCGGTGTCACGTAGTTCTTGTATTTGGAATCTATCCACTCGGCGGCTGCATCCAGGGTCAGTCCGTCGGTAACCTTCCAACGCATATCGAAGTCAACGCCGGTCGCTTCCAGATCGCTGGTGTCAAACACGTAGACCGGGATGTCGACCGGGTTGTTCGGATCCGGATCGATCAGGCGGATCGCCTGGCGGTTGTCGTACTGGTAGTGGAAGACGGATACGTTGTAGGAGAAGCGGTCGAAGCTCTGCTTCAAGCCAACTTCCAGGTTCCACACATCCTCGTTCTCGAATGCCGGACCGATCTGCAGCGCATTGAAGCCACCGGCCTTGTAACCCTTGGCCAGCGAGCCGAACACCATGGTGTCGTCGTTGAGGTGGTAGTCGACGACGAAGCGCGGGCTCCAGTCACTCCAGCTCTTCTTGTCGCGCACCTGCTTGCCCTTGTTGACCATGGCCGGCGGGTCTATGAAGGCCATATCGAAGGTCAACAGCTCGCGGGTGATCGGGATGCCCATGTCCGCCAGTGCCTGGAAGAAGCCCAGCGCCTCCAGGGTGCCGAGCTTGGCCTCCAGGCCGGGCGCATTGCGCGGCGTATTGAGCCAGGTGAAATCCTTCTCGTCGCGGGTGTAACGCAGGCCGAAGGTCAGGTTGAGGCGATCGGTGGCCTTCCAGATCACGTCACCGAAAGCAGCATAGGACGTGGTACCCAGCGTGTTGTTGAAGCGCTCGTTCCACTTCTCGCCAACCAGCGAAATCGGAATGCCGTTCATCTGCGCCAGCATCGAGGTGAAGTTGAACAGACTGCCATCGGGAATGCCCAGCTGATAGGCCACGCCCATGTTGCGGATGATGTTGTCCACCGCCTCGGTATTGGTGTTGACCTCACTGGTCTGGCGCGCGTCCTCGTCGAAATAGCTGACACCGGCCACCCAGTCGAAGCGTTCATTGCTGCCAGAGAACTTGAACTCCTGGTAGAACGTCTCGTTGTTCTCGGTATTGACCGAATCCACGTAAAGGTCGTAACGGTTGGTGCCGTCCTCCTCGGTGTGGTTGGTGGAGTCGTATTTGCGCCAGGAGCTGGTGGAGGTGAAATTGCCCCAGGACAGCGCGTGGTCGACGATCAGGCTGACGCCATCGAAGGTGCGCCATTCGGCATTGTCGGCATCGCTATAGGTCTTGATCTTGCGCGGATCCAGATAGTCATCCGGGTCCACCGGTACTGGCGGGCGCGCCGGATAGGCCGGCAGCGGCACGATGCCGGTAGTCACCCGGCCGTTCTGGTCCAGGCTTTCGTGGTCCCAGGTGATGTAGGCGGTGGTGTTGTCACCGAATCGGCTTTGCCAGGCCGCGCGCGTGGCCCAGACGTTCTCGCCACCCAGGTCCTTGCCGGTGGCACCGTCCTGGAACCAGCCATCACTGGTGTTGATCAGTGCATTGAAGCGCAGCGCCGAGTTGTCACCGGTGGGGATGTTCCACATCGCATCGGCGTACTTTTTGCCGTAGTTGCCCACCCGCACGGTGGCGCGCGCCTCCGTTTCCGCCTGCGGGCGCCGGGTCACCAGCGAGATCGCACCGGCAGCGGTGTTGCGGCCGAACAAGGTGCCCTGCGGCCCCTTCAGCACTTCGATACGTTCCACATCGACGAAGGGCAGCAGCACGCCGCCGCCTCGCCCGCCGTAGACGCCGTCAACGAAGATGCCTACGGCCGGATCGGTGCCGATACCGAAGTCGTCGGTCTCCACGCCTCGCAGCCGGAACGAGGGCTGGGTGGGCTGCACCGCGCTGATCACCAGTCCCGGTACCAGCGCGTCGATGTCGCCAAGATTCTCGGCGGCCACGTCGTTGAGCAGGTTCTGGTCAACCACCTGCAGGGCGATCGGCACATCCTGTATTTCCTGCTGGCGGCTCTGCGCGGTGACGGTGATGCGGTCCAGCGTGGTGGCAGCATCCTCCGTCGCCGACTGTGCCAATGCCGTACCGCCTGTGCCCAGCACCATCAGCCCGGCCATGGCCCGCTGCAACCCGACTACCAGATTCCGTTGCTTCACTCGCATCGCGCTCTCTCCCACGCAGTGAGGTGTAAAGCCGGCGTCAGACGGCCGGCGGTCCCGTATTGCCCGGCTGGCCTTCGCCGCCGGCATCGCAGCTTGTTTCCAGCGCATCGATCCATTGCCGGATCAGCGCCACGCCTTCCCTGTGCACGACGGCCCGCCCGACCTCGGGCATCATCACTGCCGGATCGTCGCTGTCCATGCGGAAGGCGATGATCGAGGCGTCGGCATCGCCGGGCTGGATGTCGTAGCGGCGATCACCAGTGCCCTTGCCGGCGGCAATCGGCTGCTTGCACATGCCCAGCTTCAAATGATCCTGGGTGGGTGCATCCAGCCACAGGCCCGAGGTGATGGCCGGGCCGGTGCGGCTGTGGCAGTGCCCGCAGTTCACGTCCAGGTAGGCGCGCGCGCGCGCCTCCAGCGCGGCGCCAGGGTCGCTGGCATCGGCCATGCGCGGCACCTGTTGCGGTGCCGGCAGGTTTTTCAGGTAACCGATGGCGGCCAGGTGCGCCAGCTGGTTGTCACGGCCATCGGCGTAGTCGAAATCACGATTGAGATGGCGCGCCTTCGGCCCGATCGGTTGCAGCCGACGCGAGCGGTTGTCGGTGACATGGCAACCGGCACACTGGTTCTGGTCCGGCACCTGGTAATGCAGCGCTTCTCGGCTGCCATCGGCGGCCAGCAGCTCCAGCTCGACGCTGGCACCGGTGCGCTGCAGCGTGGCCGCGGTCTGCGCCTGGTTCCATACATACGGCAGCGCGACCCAGCCGTCCTTGCGGTGAACCAGCAAGCGGGTCTCGATCAGGCGCACCTTGGACAGGTCCAGGCGCTCGTCGTGCAGCAGCGATTGCGATGGCGGCGTGCGCGCCACCGCGTTGCCGCCTGCCTCGCCGGTGGCGGGCAAGGGGTAGTAGAACGTCTTGCTGAGGATGGTACCCACCGGGAAGTCGAACGCGTGCTCGGGCTGGTAGCCGGCGGCCTGCCCCTGGGGCATCCACACCGTGCGCAGCTTGTGCGCGTAATCACTGAACAACGGCGTGTTCAAGTCATACGGCACTACCCCTTCATTCAACGACAGGCGACCATCGCGCACCCGCAGCAGCTGCCATTCGTCCAGCGTGGCCGGCTGGCCCTGCTCGAAGAAATGCACCGCGGGCGGCTTGCCGCAGCCGGCCAGCGCCAGCAGCGCCGCCGCCATTACCATGCCCCGCACCATCAGCGCGCCCATGCCCTGCCCTCAAGCACGCTTCAGGTCGATGGCCGGCAAGCGCGGCAATTCGCAGTCGAACGGCTTGGCATCCTTGCTGGGGTTCTTGTACCCGCCCGGCCCGTCGGCATTGACCACACCACTGACATCACGCAGGCAGATCTGCGGCCCCAGCTTGACCCCGTCCACCACGCGCTCCTTGTTGTAATAGCCATCCCAGAGCACATCCGGGAAGTGGCCGGTCAGGCCGTACAAGGCCACCTTCAGCGCCTTCAGATCCAGCCCATCGGGCGAATCACCGCCGCCGGACAAGGTGTTGTTGTGGATATAGATGCGCTCCGGGTACGGATCGAAGTTGGGTGAGGCGCTGCTGTCCTTGTAACCGGTGGAGTACACGCTGGAAACGATGATGTTGGTGGTGGCGTTGTCGCGCACCTCGTTGTCGAACACCTCGATGTCATCGTTGGAGTTGATGACGATGCCCGAGCCGGCCGGCACGCTGGCCACCGGCGTGCCCTTGGCACCGAAGTTGGCGTGGTTGTTGGCGATGACCTTGTTGTTGAACACGCGGATATTGGCGCCCTGCTGCGACAGCCCCGGCATGTTGAACACCAGGATGCCGCCGGTATTGCCGGTGGCCACGTTGCCGTAGACGTCGGCGTTGCGGGTGTTCTCCACCTCGATGCCGGCCACGTTCTGCTCGGCGCGGCTGTTGCGCACGATCACCCCATCGGACTGGCCCACATAGATGCCGGCATCGGAGGCACCGATGGAAATGGTGTTCTCGATCAGCACGTTCTTTGTCAGCACCGGATAGATGCCATAGGCACCGTTCTTGGTGCTGGGGCCGCCGGTCCACTGCACCTTGATGCCGCGGATGGTGATGTTCTCCGACTCGCTGATCTTCAGCCCATCCCCCTTGGAGTCCTCGATGGTGAGGTTCTCGATGGTGAAGTCGTCGCCATTGACCAGCAGCCCTTCGGCGCCGGCCTTCTGGCCCTTGAAGCTGAGCACGGTGCGGTCCATGCCGGCGCCGCGGATGGTCACCCCGTCGGCGCGCAGGCTCAGGCTGCGCTCGAACTGGTGGCGACCGGCCGGTATCTCGATCACGTCGCCAGGCTTGGCGTCGAGCAGCCGCTCCTGCAGCGTGGCCGCGAATGCCCCGTCGGCAGCGGCCACCGTCGGGCCCGGTTCGGCCTGCTGCTGGCAGCCACTGGCCAGCACGAGCAAGGTGGCGGAAACCGCCCAGGTAAGGCTGCGCTGCATGACCCACTCCCATACGCCGGCAGATGTTGGGCGCAGTCTGGCCTTCAGGCAGTGTTCACGCGAAGGGCAAGAACGGCATACTTGGGGGGGCAAAGCGGACAAGCTGGAGGGGCTTGAATGCATCGCAGGAGTGCTGGCGGCGACCGCCTGGCCATCGCCAATGTGCCAACCAACATGCTCAGCGGCCTGTTGCTGCTCGGCGCCGAGCTGGGCGTGGACAGCGACAGCTGGCTGGCCGGTCTGCACCTGAGCCAGGACCAGCTCAACGATCCACGCACGCGCATCTCCTACCGCCAGGCCTATGAGGTGATCCGCCGGGCGCTGCCGATGCTGCCGATCGACGCCGCCGGGCTGGCAATGGGCGGGGCGCAGAACGGCGGCAATTTCGGCCTGCTCGGGCTGGCGATGAAAACCGCCCGCACCTTTGGTCAAGCCGTGCGCATTGGCCTGGACTACCAACGCAACCTTGGCCCGCTGATGGACCTGGTGCTGGACGACAGCGATGCCGATACCTTGGCGGTGGTTGCCACCGCCCCGGAGCAGGCCCAGGACCTGCTGCCGTTCCTGTGCGAGGAGATGTTCTCCAGCATCCTGATGCTGGGCCGCGAGCTGGCCGGTGACGGCTTCAGCCCTGTGCGGCTGGAGCTGGCCTACCCGGCCCCGCCCAGCATTGCCGCCTACCAGGCGCTGTTCCGCTGCGAGCTGCGCTTCGGCCAGGCCCGCAACGCCATGCTGGTGGAGCGGCATTGGATGCAGCTGCCGTTTGCCAGCTACAACCCGGTGACCTCGCAGCAGGCCTTGTCGCTATGCCGCGCGCAACTGGCCACCCTCGCCTCGCGCGGTGAAACCACCGCCGTGGTGGAGCGCCTGCTACGCGCGCAGCTGCGCGACAACCCGCAGATGAGTGAGCTCGCCCAGGCCCTGCACCTGAGCGAGCGTAGCCTGCGCCGCCAGCTGGCCGAGGAAGAAACCAGCTTCAGCGAAATCCACGACCGCCTGCGCACCGAACTGGCACTGGAACTGCTGCAGGAGCCGGAGCTGAGCATTGCCGCCATCGGCAACCAGCTCGGCTTCAATGACGCCCGAGAGTTCCGCCGTGCGTTCAAGCGCTGGACCGGGCACACCCCCAGCGATATCCGCCGCCCGCCGGGCTGAAACGCAGATGCCCGGCATAGGCCGGGCATCTGTCTGCAGGCAATGCGACGTGGCGCGATCAGTCGATGATCATGATCGCGTCGACTTCGAACGCGGCGCCCTTCGGCAGGCCCGACACTTCGATGGTCGAACGGGCCGGGAACGGGGCCTGGAAGTATTCCTGCATGACCGCGTTGACCTTGGCGAACTCGCCCAGGTCGGTCAGATACAGGCCCAGGCGCACCATCTTGTCCAGCGAGCCACCGGCTTCCTCGGCCACGGCCTTGAGGTTGTCGAAGGCGCGGCGGGCCTGTGCGGTGACGTCGCCGGCGACGATCTCACCGGTGGTCGGGTCCAGCGGGATCTGGCCGGAGAAGTACACGGTGTTGCCGGCGCGCACGGCCTGCGAGTACGGGCCAATGGCGGCCGGGGCGTTGGCGGTGTTGATGATCTGGCGGGACATGGACAGCTCCAGTCTGAAAAAAGGTGGGCCATTGTAACGTCGCCACCTTGGCAGGCAGCTGACCGGGCAGCACAGCCCTTGGACAAAATTTCACCAGCGCACGGAAAGCCTTGTGCGGCAAGGGCTGCGCAGGCTTATCCACAACTTGTGGCAGCAACCGGACACAGCCTGTGTGGATAGTCGGCGCAAGCATCCACAGGTGCTGGACAAAATATCACCAGCTTTTGCAGACCCTTGCGGCACAAGGGCTGCGCGGGCTTATCCACAACTTGTGGAACCAGCAGGGCACAGCCGATGGGGATAACCGAGCGGGCATCAATCGGCCAGGGCGGCCTCGCGCGCGGTCGGATTGAGCGTGGGCTCGCCCACCTTGCGCAGGGTGTTGCGGTCGGTATGCGCGAAGGGCTCGCTGCGGTCCGGGATCACCAACATGGTCTGCTGTTCGTAGGACCAGCTGCCATCGTCATTGATGGTCACGTCGATGTCGTAGCTCTCGGTGCGGAAGGCATGCTCGAGGAACGGGTTGGAGCTGATGCCATTGGTCATCGAACCGCGCTCGGCGCGCAGCTGGAAGCGCTTGGCATCGGGCGCGGCCTTGCCGACCGCCATCGCGGTCTGCCCGCGCGGGATCGAGAGCGTCTGGATGATGGTGCCGGTGGCCGGCTCCCACAGCCAGTAGCCCACCTGGTCGTGGAAGGTCTCCACCTCGCCCGGCTTGACGATGCGGGTGTGGTAACGCAGGCCATAGAACAGCTGCGGCCCATTGGGCTGCGCGTCGATCGGCTGCATTTCCACATGTTCGATATAGGCCTGGTGCTCCGGGCCATCGGCCTTGGGATTGACGTCCATGCCACGTTCGCCGATCCACACACCGGCCAGCGCCGCCAGCGGCCCAAGGTTGGCCAGGGTGTCGGTATCCGGGGTGGGTTCGGTGTAGATGTCCTGCGGGAACGTGGTCATGAAAGCACTGCCAGTGGGGGTCAACCCGTCTATGGTACGCAGAACCTGCGGCAGGTTCCTCCGCGTCATCCACAACATCTGGACAAAATATCACCACGTTTTGCAAAGGCTTGCGGCACAAGGGCTGTGCGCCCTTATCCACAACTTGTGTCAGCAGCAGAGCACAGCCTGTGTGGATAGTTGCAGCAACAATCCCGGTAGTGCCGAGCCAGGCTCGGCATTGGGGTTGCGTGGGAAGGCCTCTTGCCGAGCAGGGCTCGGCACTACGCGGATCGCTGTCGCGGCTGGACAAAATATCGCCACGTTCTGCAAAGGCTTGCGGCACAAGGGCTGTGCGCCCTTATCCACAAGTTGTGTCAGCCGCAGAGCACAGCCTGTGTGGATAGCTGCAGAAACGATTCCGTAGTGCCGAGCCATGCTCGGCATTGGGGTCGCGTGGGAAGGCCCCTTGCCGAGCATGGCTCGGCACTACATGGATCACTGTTGCGGCTGGACAAAATATCGCCATGCCTTGCAAAGGCTTGCGGCACAAGGGCTGTGCGTCCTTATCCACAACTTGTATCAGCAACAGGGCACAGCCTGTGTGGATAGCTGCCGAAACGATTCCGTAGTGCCGAGCCATGCTCGGCATTGGGGTCGCGTGGGAACGCCTCTGCCGAGCATGGCTCGGCACTACCGGGACCGCCTTATTGGCGGCGTACCGCCTGCACCACCTGCAGCCGGCGCAGACGGCGCATGACTTCGGCCAGGTGGTTGCGGTCGCGGACCTGGATGTTGAAACACAGCACCGCGGCGTTGAAATCGCGGTCCAGGTAATCCACCCGCTCGATGTTGGAGTGGCTCTGGGCGATGGCGGCGGCCAGTTGTGCCAGCACGCCGGTGCCGTTTTCCACTTCCACCACCAAGGCGGTGTCGTAGTCGCCAACCACGCTGGTATCCCAGCCAATGGGTACCCAGCGATCCGGCGTCTTGCGCAGCTCGGCCAGGTTCGGGCAATCCATGCGGTGCACCACGATGCCCTTGCCGGCAGTGTGGTAGCCCATGATCTCGTCGCCGGGAATGGGCTGGCAACAGTTGGCGAAGCTGACCACGCCGCGCTCGCTGCCGTTGATCAGGATCTTCTCCTGCGCACGGTGTGCCGTGCCGCCCGCGCGCAGCTCGGCGTAGGACATCAAGGCCTGCGCAGCCTGCGTGGGCATCCAGTTGCCCAGCGCCACGTCGGCCAGGAAGGCCTCCAGCCGCGGGTAACGGTGCTCGTTGAGGAAGGCGTCCAGGCGGCCCTTGGGCAGGCGTTCGATCGAGCTGTCCATTGCCTCCAGCGCACGGTCCAGCATGCGATGGCCCAGCTGCACGGCATCTTCATGCTCCAGCTGCTTGAGCTGGTGGCGGATGGCGGTGCGTGCCTTGCTGCTGACCACGAACTCCAGCCACTGCGGTTTGGGCGAGGCCGAGCGCGCGGTGATGATTTCCACCGTCTGCCCACTGACCAGGCGCGTGCGCAGGGGCACCAGCTTCTTGTCTACCCGCGAGGCCACTGCGCGGTTGCCGACGTCGGTGTGCACCGCATAGGCGAAATCCAGCGCGGTGGAGTTGCGTGGCAGCGCCAGGATCTTGCCCTTGGGCGTGAACAGGTAGACCTCGTCCGGGAACAGGTCGACCTTGACGTTGTCCAGGAATTCCAGCGACGAACCGGCGGTGCGCTGCGAATCGATCAGCTCGACGATCCAGGCATGCGCTCGGCTCTGCGCGCTGTTGGGGCCATCACCGCCGAACTTGTAGGTCCAGTGCGCGGCCACGCCGCGCTCGGCGATCAGGTCCATTTCCTCGGTACGAATCTGCACCTCGATCGGCGAGCCATACGGGCCGAACAGCACCGTGTGCAGCGACTGGTAACCGTTGGCCTTGGGGATGGCAATGAAATCGCGGAAGCGCCCGTCCAGCGGCTTGAACGCGGCGTGCACACCGCCCAGCGCGTGGTAACAGTTGGGCACGTTGCGCATCACCAGGCGGAAGCCGAACACGTCCATCACCTGGTCGAAGCTTTTGTTCTCCTCGCGCATCTTGGTGTAGATGCTCCAGGGCGTTTTGATGCGGCTGATCAGGCGGTGTTCCAGCCCTTCGCGCGCCAGCCGCTGCGACAGCTGCACCTCCACCTGCGCCATCGACTCACGCCGCACCACCGGCTGGCTGCGGATGTGTTTTTCGATGATGGCGTGGCGCCACGGGTACAGCGCGCGGAAGCCCAGGTTCTGCAGCTCGGACTTGATCAGGTTCATGCCCAGGCGCTGGGCGATGGGCGCATAGATGTCCAGCGTCTCCATCGCGATGCGGCGCCGTGCCTCCGCGCTCTGCGCGCCCAGGGTACGCATGTTGTGCAGGCGGTCGGCCAGCTTGATCATGATCACGCGCAGGTCGCGCGACATCGCCAGCAGCATCTTGCGGAAGCTCTCCGCCGCTGCTTCCTGGCGATCGCGGAACTTGAGCTTGTCCAGCTTGGTGACGCCTTCCACCAGGTCGGCCACCGGCTGGCCGAACTCGGCAGCCAGTTCTTCGCCGGTGAGCGGGGTGTCTTCGATGGTGTCGTGCAGGATCGCCGCGATCAGGGTTTCGACATCCAGGCCAAGCTCGGCCAGGATGCGCGCCACCGCCACCGGATGGGTGATATAGGGCTCGCCGGACTTGCGGGTCTGGCCGGCATGCGCGGCAGCCCCCACTTCCCAGGCGCGACGCAGCAGCGGCAGCTGCTCGGCGGGGAGATAGCTGGCTGCGCGTTCGAATTGCAGTACATAGTCAGGTACCGCCCCGCCCGCGGGCGTGGCTACCTGGGCGGAAGGGCCTGGGTTCATGGCGAAAGACTATGCCAGCGCGCGTGCTTCGGCAAACCCCACAATGCAAAACAGCCCGCTTGCGGCGGGCTGTCTGCAGACAACGTCAATCGATGCCACAGAGGCGATCAATCGTCGTTCTTGGACATGTCTTCGTCGGCGACCACTTCGGCGGCGGCCCACTCCAGCGCTTCACGCTCGGCACGCTCGCGCTCAGCCTTCTCGACTTCCTCGATCAGCGTGTTGTCGATCTTGCGGGCAGCGATCTCGCGCAACGCCAGCACGGTCGGCTTGTCTTCGCTCTCGCTGTTGTCGATCGTCGCCTGGACGCCATTGGCCAGCTGACGGGCGCGCTTGGACGCCATCATGACCAGCTCAAAGCGGTTGTTAACGACTTCCAGGCAATCTTCTACGGTAATGCGGGCCATGCGGGCTCCCGGCGACCTGCACGGCCGCTCGAACGAATGAGGGAAAGGGGGGCGATTGTAGGGGCAGGCCCGGGCCGAAATCAAGTCGACGCCTGAACAGCCCCTTTGGGATCAATCACTTGCTCAGTTTTCAGGGGTCAACAACGAGGCAATCAACTGGGCGTGACGCTGCTGCTGCGGCTCCCGCCGCAGGCGGCTGGCGGCAAAGATGGAGCACATCTCGCCCACCGCGGTGTCAAAGTCCTCGTTGACGATGACGTAGTCGAACTCGTCGTAATGCAGCATTTCCTCGCGCGCGGCGGCCAGCCGCTGGGCCATGACCTCCTCGCTGTCCTGGCCACGCTTGCGCATGCGCTCGGCCAGCGCCTGCCGCGACGGCGGCAGGATGAACACGCTGACCGCCCCCGGCACCTTGTCGCGTACCTGGCGGGCACCCTGCCAGTCGATTTCCAGCAGCACGTCCTTGCCGGCCGCCAGCTGCGGCTCCACCGACTGCCGCGCCGTACCCTTCCAGTCGCCATGGACCAGCGCGTGCTCGAAGAAATCGCCGGCGGCGATCATCTGCTCGAACTCGGCGGCGGGCACGAAGTGGTAGTGCTTGCCGTTCTCCTCGCCCGGACGCATGGCCCGCGAGGTGAAGGAGATCGACAGGGAAATGTGCGGGTCGCGCGCCAGGGTGGCGTTGACGATGCTGCTTTTGCCGGCCCCGGACGGGGCAGCGACGATGTAGAGGGTGCCACGCATGAAGAGTGGGCCAGCGTCGGAATGGCCCGGCATTGTACCGGCGCGGGCGGCTCTGTGCAGGACCGAGAGGTTCATCGCCAGCAAGAGCCTGGCGGAACCGGCCTCCCCTGTAGAGCCGAGCCATGCTCGGCTGGGCCTTACCGGGAAAGCCTCTGCCGAGCATGGCTCGGCACTACAGATTCGGCCCCTCTCCCGTATGCGGGAGAGGGGGTGGGGTGAGGGCAGCTTTGCTGGGAACGCTTCTGCCCAGCATGGCTCGGCACTACCCTTACTCGATGTTCTGCACCTGCTCGCGGATCTGGTCGATCAGCACTTTCAGTTCGACGGCGGCATTGGAGGTACGCGCGTCCACCGACTTGGAGCCCAGGGTATTGGCCTCGCGGTTGAACTCCTGCAGCAGGAAGTCCAGGCGGCGGCCGACCGGCTCGCGCTGGCGCAGCACCCGGCGGATCTCGGCAATATGACTGCCCAGCCGGTCCAGTTCCTCATCCACGTCCAGCTTCTGCAGCCACATCACCAGCTCCTGCTCGGCGCGGCCCGGGTCGACCGGATGCGGCAGGTCGGCCAGACGCGCGGCCAGCTTGACCCGCTGCCCCTCGCGGATGGCCGGGATCAGTTCGCGCACCTCGGCGGCGATACGCTCCACGGCGTCCACCCGCTCGCTGATCGCCGTGGCCAGCTTGTCGCCCTCACGCTCACGCGCAGCCACAAAACCATCCACCACCTCGTCCAGCAGCGCCAAGGCCTCGGCCTGCAGGGCCGCCGCGTCGGTGCTCTCGGCCTGCAGCACGCCCGGGTACTGCAGCAGCTCGGTGAAACCGATGCGCATGTCCGGGAAGCGCGAATGCAGGCGGCGCGCAAGGTCACCCAGTTGATCCACCAGGGCCTCGTTGACCGACAGCGAGGTGGCGGCCTCCGGCGCGCGCAGGCGCATCACCAGGTCCAGCTTGCCGCGGCTCAGGCGCGCGGCGATACGCTCGCGCAGCTGCGGCTCCAATGAACGCAGGTCCTCGGGCAGGCGCACGCCCACTTCGAGGAAACGATGGTTGACCGAGCGCAGTTCGCAACCCAGGGTGCCCCAGGGGGTGACGCGTTCGCCGCCGGCATAGGCGGTCATGCTTCGAATCATTGGAATTCCGGTGCGTTGCAAAGGGTGAATGGTAACCTAGGCGCCCCTGGACGCCGGCCCTGCGGCCGCCCAGGTGCCCCACCTGTTGCTCTGTTGCTCCCCCGTTTATTGGACCCCCCATGACCTTTTCCCGTCCCAGCGGCCGCCAGGCCGACCAGTTGCGCACCGTCACCATCGAGCGCTCGTTTACCCGCCACGCCGAAGGTTCGGTGCTGGTGAGCTTTGGTGACACCCGCGTGCTGTGCACCGCCAGCGTCGAGAACCGCGTGCCGGGCTTCCTGCGCGGCAAGGGCGAAGGCTGGGTGACCGCTGAATACGGCATGCTGCCGCGCTCCACCCATACCCGCTCCGACCGTGAAGCCGCGCGCGGCAAGCAGGGTGGCCGCACCCTGGAAATCCAGCGCCTGATCGGCCGCACCCTGCGCGCCTGCATCGACCGCAACGCGCTGGGCGAGCGCACCATCACCCTGGACTGCGACGTGCTGCAGGCCGACGGTGGCACCCGCACCGCCGCCATCACCGGCGCCTATGTGGCCCTGGTGGATGCAGTGAACCTGCTGATGAAGCGTGGCGAGATCAAGCGCAACCCATTGTTCGGCGCGGTGGCCGCAGTGTCGGTAGGCGTCTACAAGGGTGAGCCGGTGCTGGACCTGGATTACGCCGAGGACAGCGACTGCGACACCGACATGAATGTCGTGATGAATGATGGCGGCGGCTTCATCGAGCTGCAGGGCACCGCCGAAGGCCATGCCTTCCGCCGTGACGAACTGGACGCGCTGCTGGTGCTGGCCGAAAAGGGCATCCGCGAGCTGTTCGACGCACAGCAGGCAGCGCTGGCGCAGGCATGAACCGGCGCATCGCCCTGGTCACCGTGGTGGTCGCCGATTACGACGAGGCGATCGCCTGGTACACCGGCAAGCTGGGCTTCCAGCTGCTGCAGGACCAGGACCAGGGCCACAAGCGCTGGGTCGTGGTCGGCCCCACCGACGACCGTGCCGCCGCCCTGCTGCTGGCACGCGCCAGTGATGAGGCGCAGCGCAGCCGCATCGGCAACCAGACCGGCGGCCGCGTTGGCTTTTTCCTCAACACCGATGACTTCTGGCGCGATCACGCGGCCATGAGCGCGCGCGGCGTGGAGTTCCTCGAACCCCCGCGCGAAGAACCCTATGCCACGGTCGCGGTGTTCCGCGACCTGTACGGCAACACCTGGGACCTGCTGGAGCCCAAGCAATGAAACTGGTACTGGCCAGCGGCAACGCCGGCAAACTGAAGGAACTGCAGGCCATGCTGGCGCAGCTGCCGCTGCACATCGTGGCGCAGCGCGAGCTGGGCGTGGACGACGTGCCCGAGACCGGCCTGACCTTCGTCGAGAACGCGCTGATCAAGGCCCGCCACGCCTGCCAGGTCACCGGTCTGCCGGCGCTGGCCGACGACTCCGGGCTGATCGTCGATGCCCTCGATGGCGCGCCCGGCCTGTACAGCGCGCGCTACGCTGGCAGCCCCACCGACGATGCCGCCAACAACCGCAAGCTGCTCGCTGCGCTGCGCGATGTACCGGCCGAACGCCGCAGCGCGCGCTTCTACGCGGTGATCGTGCTGCTGCGCCATGCCAACGATCCGCAGCCGCTGATCTGCGAAGGCAGCTGGGAAGGCCGCATCATCGACGAACTGCGTGGCAGCAACGGCTTCGGCTACAACCCGGTGTTCCTGGATGAAGAACTGGGCCTGACCGCCGCGCAGATGGAACCGGCGCAGAAGAACGGCCGCAGCCACCGCGCCAAGGCGCTGCAGCTGTTGTTGCAGCGCATGTCGCAATTTGCGTTCGATTGACCACGGTGATCAGGGAATGACGCCACGCCGCTATCGGACCCGGATGGGGCTTGTGCAGCTTGTCGCCATTCTGGGCGCTGTAAGCGGCGCGATAGTGGGCGCCATGCTGGCGCATGACGGGGAGCAATCCTGGCTCGCACTTCCGCTTTGGGCGCTTGGCTGTGCACTGGTCATTTCACTGATCGCTGCTCCCATCCTGTGGCAACGCGTGGTGTTGGATGAGCGGACTGGTCAGCTCCGCTACCACAACATCGCCACCGCGCACCGCTGGCGCAAGGTGGACCTGGTGGACGTGCTTGAGGTCCGCTACGACAACTTCGCCGACAAGCGCAAAGCCATGGTTTCCGGCCTGTATCTGCACATGCGCAATGGCAGCCGACCGGCGCGCCACCGTCTCATGGACAACGAGGTCGGCAGTTACCAAGGGCCGTCACCGATGTTCCGCGATGTCAGCGCAGCCGTCCTCCGTGCACAACCACGTTCGCTGGTCGATCCAATCCTGCTGGCCGGGCAATAGCGCCCGTAACCCTGTACTCCCACTCTTTCCAACAGCCGTCCATGCCGCACTCCCACGACCACTGCAACCACCTTCCCGGCGAATCCTGCGCGATCGATCACGGTCACGCTGCCGGCGTGCAGTTGGTACCGCCACCACTGGCGCTATACGTGCACCTGCCGTGGTGCGTGCGCAAATGCCCGTACTGCGATTTCAACTCGCATGCAGGCAAGGGCGCGCTGCCGTTCGATGCCTATATCGATGCACTGATCCGCGACCTGGACCAGGACCTGCCGCTGGTCTGGGGCCGGGTGGTGAGCAGCGTGTTCTTTGGCGGCGGCACGCCCAGCCTGTTCCCGCCGGAGGCGATCGATCGCTTCCTGCAGCAGGCCAGCGCGCGCCTGCGCTTCGCCCCGAACCTGGAAGTGACGCTGGAGACCAACCCCGGCACCGCCGAGCACGGCCGCTTTGACCGCTACCGCGCGGCCGGGGTCAACCGCATCAGCTTCGGCATCCAGACCTTCAACGACGAAGCGCTGCAGCGCCTGGGCCGCATCCACGACAGCCACGAGGCCGAACGCGCGGTCAAGCTGGCCCAGGATGCCGGCTACAACAACTTCAACATCGACCTGATGTATGCGCTGCCGCAGCAGACCCTGGCCCAGGCCGAGCACGACCTGGAGCGCGCGTTTGCGCTGGACCCCACGCATATCTCGCACTACCAGCTGACGCTGGAACCGAACACGGTGTTCTTCGCCAAGCCGCCGCAGGGCATCCCCGACGAAGACAGCGCCTGGGACATCCAGGAGCATTGCCAGGCCCTGCTCGCCGAGCGCGGCTACGGCCAGTACGAGGTCAGCGCCTATGCGCGCGACGGCTGGCAGTGCCAGCACAACCTGAACTACTGGCGCTTTGGCGACTACCTCGGCATCGGAGCCGGTGCCCATGGCAAGATCAGCTCCGGCGCCGAGCAGCACGTGCTGCGCCGCTGGAAGCACAAGCACCCGCAGACCTTCATGGACACCGCCGGCACCGCGGCCAGCATCGGCGGCGACGATGTGATCAGCGCCGACCGCCTGCCGTTCGAGTACATGCTCAACCTGCTGCGCCTGCACGAAGGCTTCAGCCTGCGCGACTTTGAATCGCGCACGGGGTTGTCGCGCACGGTACTGCTGCCGGCCTTGCAGGAAGCCAGTGAACGCGGCTGGCTGCTCGCCGACAGCAGCGGCCAGCATTGGGTTCCGACCGAACTCGGCCGTCGCTTCACGAACGACGCTGTAGGGCTTTTCCTGACATAACAACCAGCAAAAGTGGCGAACACGTCACCAAAGTGATAGAAATCACGCCCCAAGGGGCAGGGATCACTCAGATGTCAGGGACCGCATCACGCACTTCCAAGCAGGCGCTGGAGCGTATTGCCGGCGCGCCAGCGCCCGCGCGCGTGCGCGAGCTGCTTGAAAGCGTCTATCTGACCGCGGTGGAAGTGCTGTACACGCCGCTGCAGCTGACCATGGTCGAGCTGGAAAGAGCCTTGTTCCAGAGCGCTGAAAAAGCACGCAACAGCCAGGTGCAGGCCGATGTCTATGCCCAGATGCGGCTGCTGCGCGACACCGCCGAGCGTTTTCCCAAGAGCTACCTGGACGCCCTGGCAGCACAGCTGGCCGACCTCAAGAGCCTGCCCACACCGGTCGCCGAGGAGCGCGCCAAACCCAGCTTCAAGACCATGACCCTGGTCGAAGACACCGACATCGACCGCGACATCGTGCTGCACGACATGGCCCGCCGCGAGAGCAGCCGCGGCGTCAGCGCCATGCAACTGCTGGGGCAACGGTTTGCGGTACTGGCGGCACAGCCGGCATTCGACAGCGAACGGCTGCCCACCGGCCCGTACTCGCTGTGCCGCGCCCTGCGCGACAGCGGCGAACAGCTGCAGGTGAATCTGGAAACCCAGCTGCTGCTGTACCAGGTGTTCGACCGGCAGGCGATGGAGCGGCATACCGAACTGTGCGACCGCCTCAACATCCTGCTGGCCCGCGAAGGCATCCTGCCCGGGCTGGTCTACCGGCCTTACCTGGCCCGCCCCTCGGCACCACGCGGGCATGGCCCGGGCACCGCCGCCGGCAATCCCGCTGACGCGCCCCGCAACGCCGGGCAGGCGCCGCTGACCAGTTGGCAGGGACAAGGTCCGGCGGCGTCCTGGACACAACTGCCCAACGCCGCACCGGCAGCGGCACCCGCCGCAGCGTCAGCGAACCCGCAGGCCGATGCGGCCGGCGCTGCCAGCCTGCATGCCTTGCTGGATGCCGCGCGGCAAACACTCTCCCGACAGGCACCTGCCACTGGCGGCAGCATTGCCTCACTGGCCGCCAACACGGTCGATGCCAGCGGACAAAGCATCTTCGCCGGTGCGGGCGTCGCTGCTGGCGCAGCCATGCAACCCCAGCCTGGCGTAGGCCCGCAGGCGGGCACCTCACCTGCCCTGCCGCCGATGACCTCGCCCCAGGCTGCCCCCAAGGCGGTGCCCAGCGATGCGGTGATGGGGGTGCTGGGCAAGCTGCAGGCGCAGGCCGCCGCACCCGGCGCGCGGCGTGGCTTCAAGGACATCCATGACGCACTGCTGGCCCAGCTGCGTGCCGAACACGGCAGCAACGCCGCGCTGTCCAGCCAGGACGCCGACACCCTGGACCTGCTGGGCATGCTCTATACCCAGATCCAGCGTGAAGTCCGTACCGAGGGCCCGGCCGCCGACCTGCTCAACCAATTGCAGGTGCCGTTGGCCAGGGCCGCGATCCACGACCAGAACTTTTTCCAGCGCGACCAGCACCCGGCCCGCGAACTGCTCAACGCGGTGGCCGAATCCGGTGCGGTCTGGCTCAGTGACGACGACAGTGACCCCATGCTGCTGTACAAGCTGGGCGAAGCGGTGGAGAAGGTCGTCACCGACTACGAAGGCGATGAGTCGGTCTTCGTCGAGGCCAACGAACGCATCCAGACGCATCTGCGCGGTGCCGCCCGCCGCGCCGAAGTGGCCGAACGCCGCCAGGTGGAAGCCGCGCGCGGCAAGGAAAAACTGGAAGCGGCCAAGCAACTGGCGAACCGCAGCATCGATGAACTGTGTGCCAGCGAGGCACCGCCCAAGTTCGTGCAGACGCTGCTGCGCAAGGCATGGGCCGACGTCCTGACCCTGACCCTGCTGCGCCAGGGCGAGCTGTCCGACGAGTGGCAGCAGCGCCTGCAGGCCACCCGTCGCATCAGCCAGATCACCCGCCTGCCGCCCGGCGGCGCCCCCGACATCGCCTTCGGCGAGCAGATCGAGGACTCGCTGCTGCAGGTGGGCTACCACCGCGACGAAGCCGGTGCCATCGCCCGCCGCCTGTCCTCGCCCGGCGGCGGCGACGACGTCACCTCCAAGACCGAACTCAGCGCCAAGCTGAAGGCGCGTTCGCGGCTGGGCGAAGCCGGTGACCGCGACGAGGAGGAAGAGCGCAGGAAGAATGCCCAGCCCGAGCGCAATGCCACCGAAGAAGGCTTCTACCGCCAGCTGCGCACCCTGCCCTTTGGCACCTGGTTCGAGTTCACCATCAACCAGCAGGGCGACAGCCGTCGCCAGCGCCTGTCCTGGTACAGCCTGATCACCGACAACGCGTTGTTCGTCAACCAACGCGGACAGAAGGTGGCCGAGCACTCACTCGATGCACTTGCGCGCTTGATGGCCGGTGGCCAGCTGCGCATCGTCACCGAGGACCGCGGCCGCCTGATCGACCGTGCCTGGCAGGCCACCCTGCGCACCTTGCGCGCAATTGCCGGCACCGGCACCAACGCCGCGGAGGGCGCATGACCACCGAAACCCGTCGCGCCCCGCGCCTGCCGGTACCGTCGCTGATCCCGGTGCGTGACCAGATGACTGGCGCGGTGATCGGCCGGCTCAGCAATATTTCCGAAACCGGCATGCTGCTGATCGCCTCCAGCGGGCTGCACGAGGACGCGCTGTACCAGTTGCAGTTCGCCATCCCGGATGGTCGCGGCGGCCAGACCACGATCGATGCGGGTGTCCACCTGTTGTGGCGTGAACCGGCGCAGGCGCCGGAACAATCGTGGGTGGGTTTTCGCTTCCTGACCCTGCCCAAGGAGCAGCGCGAACACCTGGTGCGCTGGATAGAAGAGAGCCTGCCGGCACCCTGAGTGCCGGAAACGGCACAGCAGCGGCAAGCCGTTTGCGGCAGAATCATGGCCTGTATTCCGTACCGACCAGCGAGCCACCGCAATGAACCAGCAAGATCCCGGCGCCCTGTATTCCCAGCATCTGGGCCAAATGATCCGCCGTGCCGATGCGGCATTGGAGCGTGGTGGTTTCGACCATCTGGTGGTTCCCAGCGGCACCCAGCATTACCAGGTGTTCGACGACCGCGACTATCCGTACGCGGTCAACCCGCAGTTCAAGACCTGGCTGCCGCTGACCAAGCTGCCCTACAGCTGGCTGATCCATACCCCGGGCAAGCGCCCGACGCTGGTGTTCTACCAGCCCTTCGATTACTGGCACGTGGTGCCGGACGCCCCCAGCGGCTGGTGGGTGGAGCATTTCGACATCCACATCATCCGCAAGCCGGAAGAGGCGCTGGCACTGCTGCCGGCCGACCCAAGCCGCTGCGCCATCCTCGGCGAGCCGCAGAGCGCGCTGGGCGGTTTTGCCCCGAACAACCCGCCGGCGGTGATCAACTACCTGGAATGGCACCGCGGCTACAAGACCGCCTACGAGATCGCGCTGATGCGCCAGGCCCAGGTCCTGGGCGTACGCGGCCACCGCGCCGCCGAGGCGGCGTTCCGCGCCGGTGCCAGCGAGTTCGAGATCCACATGGCGTATTGCAGCGCCGTCGGCCAGGACGCCAATGAGCTGCCGTACGGCAACATCATCGGCCTCAACGAACACGCCGCCGTGCTGCATTACACCGACCTGGGCAAGCAGGCCCCGCGGCCGCTGCGCAGCTTCCTGATCGATGCCGGCGCCTCGGCCTATGGCTATGCCAGCGACATCACCCGCACCTATGCCGCTGCCGGCCACGATGAGTTCCAGGCATTCATCGACGCGATCGACGCCGCCCAGCTGAAGATGTGCGCGGCGGTGCGTGCCGGTTTCGACTACAAGCAGCTGCATATTGATGCGCACCTGTCTTTGATGGGCATCCTCAAGGATTTCGGCGTGATCAATGTCTCGCCGGAGACCGCGCAGGCCACCGGTGTAAGCGCGGCCTTCTTCCCGCACGGTATTGGCCATCTGATCGGTGCGCAGGTGCACGATGTAGCCGGCTTTGCCGCCAGCGAGGACGGCGGCCGCATCGAGCGCCCGGCCGGCCATCCCTACCTGCGCATGACCCGCGTACTGGAGCCGGGCATGGTGGTGACCATCGAGCCGGGCCTGTATTTCATCGACATGCTGCTGGACGAAGTGAAGAAGGCCGGCAATGGCGCCAGCGTCAACTGGGACCGTGTGGATTTCTTCCGTCCTTATGGCGGCGTACGCATCGAAGACGAGGTGCTGTGCACCGAAGGCGAAGCGGACAACCTGACCCGTCCGGAGTTTGCCGCGCAGGCGTAATGGCTTGCCGGGGCGGCGTGTAGCTGCTGCCCTGGTTATCGGAATACACCGTTGATGTAGTTGAGTGCGGCCTGGCGAAAGCTGGGCCGTATTCGTTTGCGCCTTATTCGGTGGCGATCGAGGTCGGCTTCCCGGGTGCGCTGACGCTTACCCGGGCTACCTGACTTACCCGGGCTACGTGCATTGGCACTTGCCCTCCCTTACGCAAAGCGTAGGGGAGGGTATGGGAGGGGTGCCTTTGCGGTTGCTTTGGCAGTTGCTTTGGCCGTTGCTTTGGCTTTGGCCGTTGCCGTTGCCGTTGCTCTATCGCTCTTGATCCACCGGGCCCCTTCCGCAGCGACGGAGCTGGCAGACAAGACCCCGCACGGGGCGACGTGCATGGATGCACGTCGTTTTTCGACGATACAGGGATGTATCGTCGAAAAATCCTGCCAGCGGAGTGGACCTGTAGCGCGCAGCGCGGAAGGCGCGTAGGCAGGGTGTGCTTTCTTTTGGTTATCTTTTCTTTGCACAAGCAAAGAAAAGTAACTCGCTCCCCGAAGGGGAGTGAAAGCTCTTGCTTTTTGCTTCTACTCCAACGGCAATAGCAACAGCATTCAAGATCAAGAGCTTTCGCCCGCCTGCGGCGCGCGAGCGCACCTTGACCAGCCATTCGGCTGTTGAAGAGCCCTTCTTTGCTTGTGCAAAGAAACGTGGCCCAAAGAGGTGCTTTTCAACAGCCGAATGGCTGGTCAAGCACACCTTGCCTCCGCGCCCACGCCGCTGCGCGACGCGGGCCCACTCCGCCGCCGGGATTTTTCGACGATACATCCCTGTATCGTCGAAAAACGACGTGCATCCATGCACGTCGCCCCATCCGGGGTCTTATCCGTCGGCTGCGTCGCTGCGGAAGGGGCCCGTAAATCAAAAGCTTTAGAGCAACGGCAACGGCCAAAGCCAAAGCCAAAGCCAAAGCAACTGCACCCCTCCCATGCCCTCCCCTACGCTTTGCGTAAGGGAGGGCAAGTGCAAAGGCAATTGCAACAGCTGCCTATGCGCCCCTTCCGGCTCAGCGCTGGGCCATGAAGGCCTCGATTTCGTCGGCACTACGCTCCAGCGCAGCCGTCAGCACCCGGTGCCCGTCCTCGGTGATCAACACATCGTCCTCGATGCGGATACCAATCCCGCGCCAACGCGCCTCCACACTGCGATCGTCCGGCGAGATGTACAGCCCCGGCTCGATCGTGAACACCATGCCCGGCTCCAACAGGCGCGACTCCCCCGCCACCCGGTAGTCACCAACATCGTGCACGTCCAGACCCAACCAATGGCCGGTCTTGTGCCGATAGAAGCGCTGGTAGCGCCCCTCGATGATGTTCTCTTCCAGATCGCCCTGCAGCAGCCCCAAGCGCAACAGACCCTCGGTCAGGACCTCCACCGCAGCCAGATGCCCCTCCTCATACGCGATGCCAGGCTGCGCCTGCTCCAACGCCGCCGCCTGCGCCGCCAGCACCAGATCGTGCAGCGCACGCTGCTCGGCACTGAACTTGCCGCTGACCGGGAAAGTGCGGGTGATGTCGCTGGCGTAGCCACGGTACTCGGCACCTGCATCGATCAACACCAGATCACCGTCACGGCTGCCGCTGCTGTTGTCGCGGTAGTGCAGCACACAAGCGTTGGCGCCTGCACCGACAATGCTGTTGTAAGCCGGCCAACCATCGGCGGCACGGAACTCGCGCTCGACCTCGGCCTGCAGCTCATATTCGTGGATCCCGGGCCGCGCCGCGCGCATCGCCGCACGGTGCGCCCGCACGCTGATATCGGCTGCCGTCTGCATCAACGCGATCTCGTCGGCCGACTTGAACAGACGCTGCTCATGCAGCAGATGGCCCAGCTCCAGGAATTCATGCGGTGGCTGCGCGCCATGCCGCACCTGCGAGCGTACCCGGTTGACCCAGCCGATCAGCTTGAGATCAAAGTCCGCATCGCGCCCGAAGTGGTAGTACACCCGCGAACGGCCTTCCAGCAGACCCGGCAGGATTTCATCCAGGTCGTCAATCGGATAGGCGTCGTCCATGCCGTAGCGCGACACCGCCCCGTCCTGGCCCTCGCGCGGGCCGTCCCAGGCCTCCCGGTCCGGGTCGCGCTCGCGGCAGAACAGGATCACCTCCCCGTGCTTGCGGCCCGGGATCAATACCAGCACCGCCTCCGGCTCCTGGAAACCGCACAGGTACCAGAAATCCGAGTCCTGGCGGTAGGGATAAAAGGTGTCGTGGCTGCGCACCCGTTCGGGTGCGGCCGGCAACACCAGGATGGCATCGTCACCGGCCGCCTCCATCAGTTGGCGGCGGCGCAACCCATATTCGGCAGGGGTGATCCCGGACAGACGCTTCATCGCCGCCCTCAGTTCAGGCTCTGCCGGTGGCGCGAGCCCATCACGCAATCGCCATGCAGCAACAGCGCGGCCACCCGCACGAACTCCTCGATCTCGGCCAGTGCGTCCTCGTCCTCGTCAGCGCTGTCGAACTCATCGCTGGAGGCCTGTGCCAGGCGCGCCAGGTCCTGCAGTGCCTCCTCGCCTTCCTCGCTGAGCACCGGCCGCTTGCCCGACGCCAGGCCGAAGCCGCCCAGGAATGCACGGCACCACTCGAACAGCGCATCGGTACGCACCTGCAAGGGCGCTGCGGCATCGGCCAGTACCAGCTCAAAAGCAAAATCGCGGTCCTCCAGCTGCGCGACCGTGGCCTGGCGCAGCTGGTCCAGCACGCTGCCGGGCTCCGGCGCCGGCAGGCCGTCATCAGCCAGCACCTTGGCCGGCCAGGCCGGCACGTCGGCGCCGCCGGCAGCCAGCCAGCCACACAGGCCACCGTGCAGTTCGGCCGGGGAAGCACCCAGGCCCAGCGACTGGCTGGCCTGGAGGATGTCGTTGACGACAGGAAGATCGGTCATGTCACAGGTCTGTCAAAGCGGAGAGGAACGCTGCCGCGGGTAACCGTGCAGCGGCCCTACAGTGTATCAACCACGCTGTACTCTCCATCTTGACCGCCCCTCACCTGCATGCCTATCGTGCCGCCCATGGACGCCTTCGACCCCGCTGGCCAGCTGCTGGCCCTTGTCTCCCGCATCGAGCTGCTGCTCGAGCGCAACCAGCGGCTGAGCGATGAAAACCGCAGCCTGCGCCAACAGCAGGAGCAATTGATCAGCGAACGCTCGCAGCTGCTGACCAAGAACGAACAGGCCCGCTCGCGGGTGGAAGCCATGATCAACCGCCTCAAGTCGCTGGAACAGCACACATGAGCCAGAACGAACCGGTCAGCGTCCACATTCTTGATCGCGAATACACCGTGGGCGTAGAGCCCGGCGAGCGCCAGAGCCTCACCGCTGCCGCGCGCATGCTCGATGGCAAGATGCGCGAGATCCGCGGCAGCAACCGCATGGCCGCCGTGGACCGGGTGGCGGTACTGGCCGCGCTCAACCTGGCCCATGAGCTGCAGCAGGTGCGCGACGAGCAGGCGGCGCAGCAACAGCGCTTCCAGACGGCGTTGAATGATCTGAACCGGCGCCTGGATATCGCGGTCGACAACGCACGTTGACCAGCCTGAGTTGCTCAGGCTGATGAATTGGTAAATGACCGACGAACGGGCTGCACCTGCGCGCGCAACCTCGCTATACTGGCCTCGCGTTCTCTGCTGTGAACGACGGCGTGTGCAAACATTCGCCTTGTCCCTTAATTACGACCACGGGGGCGCGACGGAGCCGGGTGTGCAAGTCCGCCTTGTAGCGGGAAGCCCGATGGCCCCCCAGCGTTCCCACTTGAACCCCGGGTTCAAGGTCGTTTCGCACGCATCGTCACCGCGGAGAATGCAATATTCCAGAACGGCGCCCAACGGGCGCCGTTCTTTTTTTGCCTTCTTCCTAAGGAAGAAGCCGCTGCAGCAAGGGAACCCTCTGTAGTGCCGACCCATGGTCGGCAAGGGCATTACCGGTAGAGCCAATGCCGACCATGGGTCGGCACTACAAAAGCTTGGCTACCCAAGTGCTTCGCACTTACTCTCAGCCCTTTCCCGCTAGAAGATGGGCTTCCAAGCCCTTACCTTCGCAGATGACCGATCCCCGCCAACACCTCCGCCAACAACTGCGTCAGCGCCGCCGCGATATTCCTGCTGCCGAGCGCATCGCCGCGGCCGAAACCCTGGCCGCGCAGCTGCTGTCCCTGCCCTGTGCCGGGGTTAGCGGCCCGGTCGCCGGTTACTGGGCAATGGACGGCGAGATCGCCCTGCACCGCTGGCAGATGCAACTGCCGCCACAGCAGACCTATTGCCTGCCGGTACTGCACGGCAAGCTGCTGCGCTTTGCGCCGTGGCGCCCCGGCCAGGCCCTGGTCAGCAACCGCTACGGCATTCCCGAGCCCGACGTGGACCCTGCGCAGGCACTGCGGCCAGAAGACATGGCCCTGGTGGTCGCGCCGCTGGTGGGCTTTGATGCCGGCGGCCGGCGGCTGGGCATGGGGGGCGGCTGGTATGATCGCAGCTTCGCATTTCGGCAGCGCCAGGCCGCGCCGCCGTGGCTGGTGGGGGTAGGTTTCTCCGCCCAGCAGGTGCCGTCACTACCGGTCGAGGACTGGGACGTGGCGGTGGATGCCATCTGTACCGAACAGGCCACTCTCTACCCGGAACCGTTGAACGCATGACCGCCCGCAAGCGCTACTGGCTGATGAAGTCCGAACCGGACGCCTTTTCCATCGACGACCTGCAGCGCGTGGGCACCGAGCCGTGGAATGGCGTGCGCAACTACCAGGCGCGCAATTTCATGCGCGATGGCATGAAGGTCGGCGACGGGATCCTGTTCTACCACTCCAATACCAAGGTGCCGGGCATTGTCGGCGTCGCCACGGTGGCCAGCGAGGCCTACCCGGACGACACCCAGTTCGACCCCAAATCCGATTATTACGACCCCAAGAGCACGCGCGAACAGCCGCGCTGGATGCTGGTGGACGTGGGTTTTGAGCGCAAGCTGGCGCAGGTGATCGCGCTGGACGAAATCAAGCTGCATGCCGAGGAACTGGGCGAAGGCTTTCCGCTGACCGCCAAGGGCAACCGCCTGTCGGTGTTCCCGGTCACCGCCGCACAGTGGAAGCTGCTGCTGTCGCTGGAAAAGCGGTGATTGGGGAGTCGGGATCGGGGATTCGACAAGAGCGCTGCACTGCAGCCCATGCGAATCTCGAATCTGCCTTTCCCTATCCCGGCAACCCAAAAGCTCGCCACACCCCGCCTTTGCGTATCCCCAATCCCGACTCCCCAATCACCAAGCAAACAACCATGTCCGAAGCCAAGCGCCTGGCCGCCGAAAAAGCCATCGAGTACGTCCAGAAGGGAATGATTGTCGGTGTCGGCACCGGCTCCACCGTTGCCTACTTCATCGAAGCCCTGGCCCGCATCAAGGACCAGATCGAAGGCGCGGTCTCCAGTTCCGACCAGAGCACCGCCCTGCTCAAGGGCCACGGCATCGAGGTGCTGGACCTGAACCACACCGGCGGCCTGTCGCTGTATGTGGATGGCGCCGATGAGTGCGACGGCAACAAGAACCTGATCAAGGGCGGCGGTGCCGCGCTGACCCGCGAAAAGATCATCGCCGAGGCCAGCAAGCAGTTCGTCTGCATCGTCGACCCGAGCAAGCAGGTCAAGGTGCTGGGCAAGTTCCCGCTGCCGGTGGAAGTGATCCCGATGGCACGCAGCCTGGTGGCCCGCGAGATCCTGGCCCTGACCGGCGGCCAGCCGGTATGGCGCGACGGCGTGGTCACCGACAACGGCAACCTGATTCTGGACGTGCACAACCTGTCCATCACCGACCCGGTGAAGCTGGAACAGCAGCTCAACCAGATCCCGGGCGTGGTCACCGTTGGCCTGTTCGCACGCCGCCCGGCCGATGTGGTCATCGTCGGCGGCGAACCGCCGCAGGTGCTGTAAGCCGAGCCAGCGCAGCCCAGGCTGCGACTCTGGCTCCGGCTGCTGCTCTGGCTGTTGCTTCGGCTTCCGCTGTTGCTTGTCCCTTCTCCCGTTCACGGGAGAAGGGCCTGCCCCCGCGAAGGCGGGGGGCGGATGAGGGCAAGCTTTTGACTTCACCGCACCACCTGAACACTCCCTAGAAACCAGGTCCCCAACCATGTCCAACGCCTTCCTGCGTACCCTCTTCAGCCTGTCCCTGCTCGCCCTGGCTAGCTGCGCCAGCGCCAACGGCAAGCACTGGGTGGAACTGGCGGGCACCCGCTACCAGGTGGAACTGGCGCAGAACGATGACAGCCGCGCGCGTGGCCTGATGTTCCGCGAACAGATGGCAACCGACCACGGCATGCTGTTCATCCACGAGCGCGAGGAACCGCAGGCGTACTGGATGAAGAACACCAAGATCCCGCTGGACATCCTGTACTTCGACAGCCAGCGCCGCCTGGTCGGCCAGCAGCGCGATGTCCCGCCGTGCTCGGCCGGTGACATGTGCCCGCCCTACCCCAGCTTCAACCCGGCCCTGTACGTGCTGGAACTCAACGCCGGCCAGGCCGCCAAGCTCAAGCTGCAGGACGGCGCCGAGCTGACCTTCGGCCCGGGCATCCCCACCGGTAACTGAGCGGCCAGCCCAAGTTGAACAGCGGCGCCCTTGAACCGGCGCCGCTTTGCCGCCAGTCTTGGGCCATGTCTGAAACGCGCATTACCCTGCCGCAGTGGGATGAACTGGCCGGCCTGCCCGACGAGGCGCTGCCGCTGCTGCCTACCGCCCTGCTGATCGCCCGCGACGAATACCCGCAGCTGGACCCGGCCGAATACGACCGCGTGCTGCAGGCCCACGCCGACCACCTGCGGGTGGAAGTGGACGCCATCGGCGAATGGCCGCTGAAGGTGGCCGCCATCAACAACCACCTGTTCAACGAGGTCGGTTACAGCGGCGACAACGACGAGTACTACGACCCGCGCAACAGCTACCTCAACGAGGTGTTCGAGCGCCGCCTGGGCAACCCGATCTCGCTGGCCCTGGTGCAGATCGAGGTCTCGCGCCGGCTCGGCCTGCCGCTGGAAGGCATTTCCTTCCCCGGCCATTTCCTGGTGCGGCTGCCGGTGGAAGACGGCGTGCTGATCATGGACCCGTTCAACGGCGGCCGTCCGCTGGGCGTGGACGAACTGCGCGAGCGTGCCCGCAGCAACCTGGGCGGTGAAACGCCCGATGACAACGTGCTGGCGCAGATCCTGGACCCGGCCCCGCACCGCGCCATCCTGATGCGCATGCTGCGCAACCTGCACGGCGTTTACGCCGAGCGTGGCGAGTGGGACCGCGCAGCGCGCAGCGCCGACCGCATCCTCAAGCTGGCGCCCGAACAGGCCGATGCCGTGCGCGACCGCGGCCTGGCCTATCTGCAGCTGCAGCACCTGGCCGGTGCCCGCGCCGATCTAGCGCGCTACCTGAAGATGGAGCCCGATGCCGCAGATGCCATCAGCATCCGTGAGCGTCTGGTAGAACTGGGCGGCGAACGGCCGAGGCTGCATTAGCCTCGCGCTGCAGGCCTTCTGTGGGAGCCGCGTAAGCCGCGAAGCCACTGCCGCATCCGCAGCCAGGGTTCAACGTGGGAGCGGCTTTGCGCCAGTCGCACCAGGACGATGCTTCGGCAGGCGCATGTTCTCAACCTGCTTCGGATGCGGCAGTGGCTTCGCGGCTTACGCCGCTCCCACAAAACCAAAGCGCGCTGGCACTTAGTCCAGCTCGACCATCTCGAAGTCATCCTTGGTCACCCCGCAGTCGGGGCAGGTCCAGGTGTCGGGCACGTCTTCCCAGCGCGTGCCCGGGGCGATGCCTTCTTCCGGCAAGCCGTCAGCCTCGCGGTAGATGAAGCCGCAGACCACACACATCCAGTTGCGCAGGGTGGAGGCCGTAGCGTCGGACATCGGGGATAATCACCAGACTAAGAAGCGGCGTTGATTGTCACATTCCCCACGCCGTACCGGTAGCCATCGATGACCCAGCTTGCCGACGCCCGTGGCGTCTACCTGATCACCCCCGACGAAACCGACAGCGCGCGCCTGCTTGAGCGGGTCCGCCCAGTGCTGGCTGGCGCCACCTGGCTGCAATACCGCAACAAGGCGGTCGATGCGCCCACCCGATTGGCCCAGGCCACGGCCCTGCAGGCTTTGTGCGCCGAGGCCGGGGTGCCGCTGATCATCAACGACGATGCCGCCCTGGCCCAGCAGGTGGGCGCTGCCGGCGTGCACCTGGGTGAGGACGATGGCGATATCGCCGCGGCCCGCGCCCTGCTCGGCCCGCAGGCCATCATCGGCGCCTCCTGCTATGACGAACTGGCGTTGGCCCAGCGCGCGGTGGCCGCTGGCGCCAGCTATGTGGCTTTCGGGGCGTTCTTCCCCAGCCGCAGCAAGATCACCCCGCGCCGCGCCAGTCCGGGGCTGCTGCGACAAAGCGCCGCACTTGGGGTGCCGCGGGTGGCGATTGGCGGGTTGACCCCGGACAATAGCCGGGCGGTGGTGGACGCTGGTGCGGACCTGATCGCGGTGATCAGCGGCGTGTTCAGCGAGGCGGACCCGGTGGCGGCGTTGGAGGCTTATCGCAGTTGCTTCGAGTCTGTCTGACCAGCCAAGCCCGCCCCATCTCTGCCATTCCCTTCTCCCGCCTGCGGGAGAAGAGCCTGTCCCCGCGAAGGCGGGGATGCCCCGAAAGGGGCGGATGAGGGGCTTTTGACGTTCGCTTGTTAAAAGCTTCCCCTCACCCCAACCCCTCTCCCGCAAGCGGGAGAGGGGCTAATGCAAAGCTCAGCTCTTCGTTGATGTTGATACCTCAAAGGACTCACGCATGAACCACGCCCAATCCCACGCCCTGTTCACCCGCGCGCAGACCCTGCTGCCCGGCGGCGTCAACTCACCGGTGCGCGCGTTCAAGTCGGTCGGCGGCGAACCCTTCTTCGTGCAGCGCGCCGATGGTGCCTACCTGCATGACGTGGATGGCAACGCCTATATCGACTACGTCGGCTCCTGGGGCCCGATGATCGTCGGCCACAACCACCCCACCGTGCGCGAGGCCGTGCAGCAGGCCATCGGCAACGGCCTGTCGTTCGGTGCGCCCTGCCCGGCCGAGGTGACCATGGCCGAAACCATCACCCGGCTGGTGCCGTCCTGCGAGATGGTGCGCATGGTCAACTCGGGTACCGAGGCCACGCTGTCGGCCATCCGCCTGGCGCGCGGCGCCACCGGCCGCAACAAGATCGTCAAGTTCGAAGGCTGCTACCACGGCCACGGCGACTCCTTCCTGGTCAAGGCCGGCAGCGGCATGCTGACCCTGGGCGTGCCAACCTCGCCCGGCGTGCCGGCTGGCCTGAGCGAACTCACCCTCACCCTGCCCTATAACGACTTCGACGCCGCCACCGCCTTGTTCGAGCAGCAGGGTGCGGATATCGCCGGCCTGATCATTGAACCGGTGGTCGGCAACGCCAACTGCATCCCGCCGCGCGAAGGCTATCTGCAGCACCTGCGCGCCCTGTGCACGCAGTACGGCGCGCTGCTGATCTTCGACGAAGTCATGACCGGCTTCCGCGTCGCCCTGGGCGGGGCGCAGGCCTATTACGGCATCACCCCGGACCTGAGCACCTTCGGCAAGGTCATCGGTGGCGGCATGCCGGTGGGTGCCTATGGCGGCCGCCGCGAGCTGATGTCGCAGATCGCCCCGGCTGGCCCGATCTACCAGGCCGGCACGCTGAGCGGCAACCCGGTGGCCATGGCCGCCGGCCTGGCAATGCTGCAGCTGATCCAGGCACCGGGCTTCCACGAGCGCCTGGGCGCGGCAACCAACACGCTCTGCGATGGCCTGGAAGCGGCCGCGCGCGAGGCCGGCGTAGCCGTCACCACCAATCGCGTCGGCGGCATGTTCGGCCTGTTCTTCACCAGCGAGAAGGTCGAGACCTATGCGCAGGCCACCGCCTGTGACATCAAGGCCTTCAACGTGTTCTTCCACGCCATGCTGGAACGCGGCGTGTTCCTGGCGCCGTCGGCCTACGAGGCCGGCTTCCTGTCCAGCGCGCACGATGACGCGGTGATCGAAGCCACCCTGGTTGCAGCGCGCGAGGCGTTCAAGGTGGTTGCGGCAGGTTGATCAGCCCACAGCGGCAATGATCGAAACAATGCCCCTCTCCCGCCCGCGGGGTGAGAGGGGCAGCTTGCGGACCACAGGTTCGCTGCCCGCCGAACGCCGTTGCGCCGGCGCACGGGCCGGGGGGCGGAGCGGGGGTTGGGGTGAGGGCAGCTGTTGCTCTGAAGCTTCTCGAACCCAAGATTCGAGCAGCGCATCAGCTCAACCAAATACCAGCTTTCCCTTCATCATCCCCCAATGCCCCGGGAACGAGCAGAAGAACGTGTAATCACCGCCGCGCGTCAGCTTGCTGGTGGCAAAACGCACCCGCGTGGTCTGGCCCCCACCGATCACCGGGGTGAATGCGATCACCCGCGCATCATTCTTCGGCAGGTAGCTGTCGGCCAGCGTCGCACGCATGCCGGCGGTGGCCACTGGCTGGAAATCCGGCGTGCGCGTCAGCACCCAGTTATGCCCCATCGCGCTGGCCGGCATCCTGCCGGTGTGCTTGAGGGTCAGGTCCACCTGGGTGCAATCGGCAGCAACGCGGATCTGCGGCAGCGAGAACTGCATGCGGTCGTTGCTTTCAATGGTGACTGCGCAGTTGCGCGCCATCGCGGGCGCCGCCGGCAGGACACCGGCAAGCAGCAGGAAATACAGACTGTAATGCTTCAAACAGAACTCCGGAAAATCGCAGATTGCATGCAAGGGATTCTAGACAGGCGCAGCCCGCTGTACCTGCGACGCGGTGTCGCAGGCTGCACGCAATCGTGGCGGCGGCGATACTGCAGCACCGACGCACTGCGATGACCGATGCAACGCCCCCAAGCGCTACTCCTGGATTTCGACGGCCTGCTGGCCGACTACGACCATCGCACCCACTTGCGCGGGCTGGCCGAGGCTGCCGGCTGCGCCGTCGAGCAGGTTGACGCCGCCCTGCGCGGCGACGGGCTGGAGTTTGCCCACGCACGCGGCGAGCTGGATGGGGCACACCTGCTGCACGCCTTGAATCAGCGCCTGGGCAGCGACCTGCAGGCCAGCGATTGGCACAGCGCCCGGCTGGCCGCCAGCCGCGTGCGCACGGATTGCCTGGCACTGCTGGAGCGCGTACATGCCGACGTACAGGTAGCAGTGCTGACCAACAACGGCCTGCTGACCCTGCCGGTGATCGCGCAGTTGCTGCACGGCCGCCGCGTGCTATGCAGCGCAGCGCTCGGCGTACGCAAGCCGGATCCTGCAGCCTATCTGGCCGCCTGCGCGGCGCTGGGCTGCGCGCCGGCACGCAGCCTGTTCGTCGACCATCTGTTCCGCAATGTGCAGGGCGCCCGCGAGGCGGGGCTGCATGCCGATACGGCGTTTCACGCGCAATCGCTGCGGCGGCTGTTGAGGCGCAATCACTGCCTGGGGTGAAAAGCCGCGTGCTGCGCACGCCCTGCCCTCATCCGCCCCCCGCCTTCGCGGGGGGCGGATGAGGGGGAGCTCTTTGCCCGGCGCAGAACCCAACTTACTTCCGCGACGCCATATACGCCGCAATCGCCTCGCGCACACGCTTCAGGCCTTCGGCGACTTCTTCGTCGGTGATGTTCAGCGCCGGCACGAAGCGCAGCACGCTGGTGCCGGCCTGCAGGATCAGCACCTGCTTCTCAGCCGCCAGATCCAGCAGCACGCCGATGTCGGCGACATAATCGGGCTTCAACACCGCGCCCAGCATCAGGCCCATGCCGCGTACCTGCTCGAACACGCCGAACTCGGCGCCGATCGCTTCCAGTCCAGCCTTCAGTGCGGCCGACTGGCGCACGACATTGGCCTTGATCTCATCGGACGACAGCTTGCGCAGCGCCACACGTGCCACTGCCGCCGCCAGCGGGTTGCCGCCGAAGGTGCTGCCGTGCGCGCCAACACCCATCACGTCGGCAACCTTGGGGCCGGCCAGCATCGCGCCGATCGGGAAGCCGCCGCCCAGCGCCTTGGCCAGGGTGACGATGTCCGGGGTCACGCCCCAGTTCCAATGCGCGAACAGCTCACCGGTACGGCCCATGCCGACCTGGATCTCGTCCAGCACCAGCAGCGCATCGTGCTGGTCGCAAAGCTCGCGGGCGCGGCGCATGAACTCGGCGCTGGCCGGCATCACCCCGCCCTCGCCCTGCACCGGCTCGAACATCACCGCGGCCACATCGCCGCCGGCCATCGCCTGCTCAAGCTGGGCGACGTCGTTGAAATCCACATAGCGGAAACCGCCGGGCAGGGGCTCGTAGCCTTCCTGGTACTTCGGCTGGGCGGTAGCGGTGACCGTGGCCAGGGTGCGGCCGTGGAAGCTGCCACGGAAGGTCACGATGAAGCGCTTCTCCGGCCCACGGCCCTGCGCGCTGGCCCACTTGCGCACCAGCTTGATGGCCACTTCATTGGCCTCGGCGCCGGAGTTGCACAGGAATACGCGCTTGGCGAAGCGCGAGGCCTCCACCAGCTCCTGCGCCAGGTGCAGCGGCGGCTCGCTGTAGAACATGTTGCTGGTGTGCCACAGCTTGTCGGCCTGCTCGAACAACGCCGCCTTCAGGTCCGGGTTGTTGTGGCCCAGGCCGCAGACGGCAATGCCGGCCGCCAGGTCGATGAACTCACGGCCCTGGGTATCCCAGACGCGCGCGCCCTGGCCGCGCTCCAGCACCAGCTGGCGCGGGCGATACACCGGCAGGTAGTAATTGGACAGGGACAACAGCGGCTCGGCGACAGCAGTCATGGCGTTCAGGGTCATTGGGTGTGAAAGTCCCATTGTCCCCCATTCCGCGGGCCTACGGCACAATGCGCCCATGCGCCTGTTCTCCACCCCCCAATTGAACCCGGCCAGCGACAGCGGTTGGCGCCGCCGCTGGTTCGACATCATCCACCGCACCGATACTCCGCCGTCGCGCCGTTTCGACCTGTTGTTGGTCTGGGCCATCCTCGCCAGCGTGCTGGTGGTGATGGTGGACAGCGTGCAGCACATCCATGTTGCCTGGGCCAACTGGTTCTACGTGGTCGAGTGGGCCTTCACCCTGCTGTTCACCGCCGAGTACGTGCTGCGCCTGCTGGTGGTGCGGCGGCCGCTGCGCTATGCCTTCAGCATCTGGGGCATCATCGACCTGCTGGCCATCCTGCCCTCCTATATTTCCTTCTTCGTGCCCGGTACGCAGAGCCTGCTGGTGGTGCGCGTGCTGCGCCTGCTGCGGGTATTCCGCATCCTCAAGCTGACCCGTTACATCGAGGAAAGCGGCGTGCTGATGGCCGCGCTATGGCGCAGTCGGCGCAAGATTCTGCTGTTCCTGTCGATGGTGGTCACCATCGCCATCATCGCCGGCGCGCTGATGTATGTGGTCGAAGGCCCGCAATACGGCTTCAGCAACATCCCCGCCAGCATGTACTGGGCGGTGGTGACCATGGCCACGGTGGGCTTTGGCGACATCGTCCCGCACACCACGCTGGGCCGCTTCATCACCTCGGCCCTGATCCTGATCGGCTACAGCATCCTGGCGGTACCGACCGGCATCTATACCGCCGAACTGGCCGGCAACATGCTGCGCGAGAACCGCCGCGACAACCGTGGCTGCACGGTCTGCGGGCATGAAGGCCACGAGGTGAAGGCGCGCTACTGCAACCGCTGCGGGCATGAGCTGCCCGAGCATATCGAGCATTGAGCCCGCCCAGGGACGGTAGTGCCGAGCCACGCTCGGCAGCGGGCCTTCCCTGTAGTGCCGAGCCATGCTCGGCAGGGGCTTTCCCAGAAAGGCTTAATGCCGAGCATGCCTCGGCACTTCCTACCATCAAAGGAACAGATCCGGCATCAGCGGCCGGCTCGGGTCCATCGCATAAGCCGACAGATCGGTGACGCCGGCCTCGGCCAGCACCTCGTCATCAAGCAGGAACTGCCCGCTGAAACCGGCCGCCGGCCGCGTCAGCACCGCATGGGCGGCATCGGCCATGATTTCCGGCTTGCGGCAACCACCCACGTCCACGCCCGGAATCATGTTGATCGCATCGGTGGCGATCACCGTGCGCGGCCACAAGGCATTGACCGCCACGCCTTGCGGCCCGAACTCGGCGGCCACGCCCAGGGTCACGAAACTCATGCCCATCTTGGCCAGGGTGTAACCGGTATGCGGCCCCCACCACTTCGGATCCAGGCTGGGCGGCGGCGCCAGGGTAAGAATGTGCGGATTGGGCGCCTGCAGCAGGTGCGGCAGGCAGGCCTGCGCGCACAGGAAGCTGCCGCGCGCGTTGACCTGCTGCATCAGGTCGAAGCGCTTCATCGGCGTGTCCAGGGTGCCACGCAGCCAGATCGCCGAGGCATTGTTGACCAGGATGTCGATGCCACCAAACGCATCCACGGTCGCCGCCACCGCAGCGTTGACCTGGTCTTCTTCGCGGATGTCGCATTTGAGTGCCAGGCCCTGGCCACCGGCAGCATTGACCGCCTCGGCGGCAGTGTGGATGGTGCCCGGCAGCTTGGGATTGGGCACCGCCGACTTGGCGGCGATGGCAACGTTGGCACCGTCGCGCGCCGCGCGCAGGGCGATGGCCAGGCCGATGCCACGGGAGGCGCCAGTAATGAAAAGGGTCTTGCCTTGCAGGCTGCTCATGCGTTCTCCGGAAGCAGGGTGTGGCTGCCGCCATTATGCCGCCCACGGCTGCCACACGCGGGCTGCGTTTTGCCGCGCACGCGACATTTTGTGTTCATGCACGCCACCGATACTGGTGGGGCTCTTACGCAAGGATCCACCGATGAACACCCTGTTCCGCAGTACGCCCCTGCTGCTCGTACTGGCCCTGTCCGCCTGCCAGAAGCCGCAACCCGCAGCCGAGGTCCTGGCCCCGGCCAAGGATGTCACCACCCAGACCACCGGCCTGGGCGAGGAAGCCACCCGCATCGGCCCGGATGCAGTCTGGAACGGCTCGGTGGAAGCCTGCCGCAGCAGCGCTGCCGGTGATGCCTGCCTGCTGCAGGCCCTGCGCGACAGCGGCGCATCGTCCGCCGCCCTGGCCGCAGCCAGCACCCTGTCGGCCCAGGGCAAGCCCGGCTATGTCAGCCACTGGAAGAACGTGGACGGTGTCGGCGTAGCCACCCTGGAGTTCCCGTTCCGCGCCAATACCAACCAGGGCACCTGGCTGGTGGATGCCAACGGCAAGGCCATCGACGTGGACGAGGAAGTGCTCGATGACAGCACCCGCGCGGCCGATAGCTATAGAGCCTTTGCCGCCAAACATCCGGAATCGGGGCCGTTCGCACCTGCGGTCAATGTCGGCAGCGACCCCCTGCCTGACGGTGGCATGCGCCTGCGCTACAGCACCCCGTTGCGCAGCTGCCATGCCTGTGCCGACGATGGCCAGCTTGTACTTGCCTATGATTTCGACGCGCAGCGACGTTTCGTCGGCAAGCAACTGCTGCAGGTGCACTGATACACCGTCAGCGGCGGTGCGCAGGCGCTGCGCTGACAGCTCAGGGTTTGGGGCCCTGCCCTTCGTTGTCTTCCCAATGCAGGATGCGGCGGGTGACGAAGCGGTAGACCGGCTTGCCAGTGGCAAACCACAACTCGCGGACCCAGGAGTGGCGCTTGAGCAGGCGCCGCTCCACCGGGGTGAGCCGTTGCGGGCAGTACATGCGCTTGTGCTTGAGCAGGTGGCGCAGATCCTCACGCGCCAGCAGGCGCATCCAGCGCGAGCGTGGGTTGCCGCACACCGCCAGCTGGAAATCGATCAGGGCCGGTGAGCCGTCCTCGCGGACCAGCCAGTTGGCTTCCTTGGCCAGATCGTTGTGGGCGATGCCATGCCGGTGCACGCGCTGCAGCAGGCGTCGCGCGGCATGGAAGTAAGCCAGGTCGTCACGCGGGGGACGCTGGTACATGGCCGCCCCTTCCATATAGCTGCGGTCCAGCCAGCGGCCATCCCAGCCCAACAGCCGCGGGGTCGCTTCCATGCCATCCAGCTTGGCCAACGCGCGCGCCTCGCGACGGGCCAGCCACCAGGCCGGCAAGCGCAGCCACAGCGGGGTAGCCCCCAGGTCGCGGCGGACAAAACGGCCCTGTGCCCCTTGAACCAGCAGGATGCGACCAAAACTATCGGCTTTGAGGGCGATAATGGAGGAGTTGGAGGATGTTTCTACCATGCATGCATTCTAGCGGGCAGCCCGCCTTCATCCACCGACATGGCACGTGAACAATGCGCGTGCTCTCCATTCGGAACCCTGCCGCCTGACGCCGGTCTGAAAAGCCTTCCCTCTATAATCGGCCGATGAATTCTTCCTGGATCGACGCCACGCTTGCGTGGATCGCCGCCCACCCCGTGTTGGCCGGTGCCGTTATTTTTGCCATCGCCTTCTGCGACGCAGTCATCATACTTGGCGCCATCGTCCCGGCGCTGCCGCTGATGATCGCGGTGGGCGTACTGATCGGCATGGGTGAGCTGTCCGGCCCCTATGCGGTGGCCTGCGCCACCGTGGGCGCCTTTGCCGGTGATGGCCTGAGCTACTGGGTGGGCCGGCGCTGGGGCAACCGCCTGCGCCTGGTGTGGCCGTTCCGCAGCTACCCGCAACTGCTGGACCGCGGTGAACTGATGTTCCGCCGCAATGCCTTCAAGAGCATCCTCGTCGCCCGCTATGTGGGCGCGATCCGGCCCTTCGTACCGGCCATCGCCGGTATCGCCCACATGCCGTTCCGCAACTATCTCAAGGCCAGCGGCCTGGCCTGTCTGTCGTGGGCGGTGCTGTTCCTGCTGCCCGGCTGGGCACTGGGCCAGGCCTATGACGCCGTGGCGGCAGTGGCCGGGCGCCTGTTCCTGGTGGTCGCGCTGCTGGGCGCGATGCTGGGCCTGGTCTGGGCCATCGTGCTGTACAGCTACCGCTGGTCGGCCGCCCGCATGGATGTATGGCTGGCACGGTTGCTGGCGTGGTCCCAACGGCATCCACAATTGCTGGGCCGCTCGCTGACCGATCTGTTCGACCCCAAGCGCCGTGAATCGGTGCCGCTGGCAATGCTGGCGCTGATGCTGCTGGTGCTGGGCTGGGGCTGGTTCGTGCTGTTGATGGTGGTGGTCGGCCACGGCGAGCCACTGGCACTGGACCTGGCCGTGCACCGCTTGATGCTGGCCCTGCGCAACCCGCTGGCGGACTACCCGATGGCCGCGCTGGCCTCGCTGGCGGACTGGCAGGTGCTGCTGCCGGCCATCGCCGCCGGCATGGGCTACCTGGCCTGGCGGCGGCGCTGGATGGCTGTGTTCCACTGGCTGGCGGCACTGGCCTTCGGCCTGGCCCTGACCAAGCTGCTGGGGGCCACCGTGGACGTGGTGCGCCCGCCGTCGGCCAGCAGCGGCTTTGGCTTCCCTTCGGTGGCGGTGACCATGGCCACCATCACCTTCGGCTTCTTCGCGGTGCTGATCGGCCGTGAGCTGCCGGGGCGCACCCGCGTGTGGCCCTACCTGGTCTCCGGCATCGTGGTCACCCTGATCGGCTTTGCCCGCATCTACCTGGGGGCGCACTGGGTCAGCGACGTGATCGGCGGCATGCTGTTCGGTATTTTCTGGCTGCTGTTGCTGGGCGTGGCCTACCGGCGGCGCTTCAACCGCTCGTTCTGGGTCAAGCCGGTGGCCTGGCTGTTCTATGGCGTCTTTGCGCTGGCCGGGTTCTGGTATGCCCCCCGCAACGTACCTGCAAAACTGGCCAAATTCGAACCCGCCGCCGAGGCCCCGCGGCTGATGAGCAGCGCGCACTGGTGGCAGGACGGCTGGCGCGAGCTGCCCGCGCGACGCAACGATTTTGATGATGACCAGCGCTGGCCGCTGGACGTGCAGGTAGCCGGTCCGCTGCCTGATCTGCAGCAACAGCTGCAGGCCAATGGCTGGCGCATGCAGCCGCAGGCCGGTTGGCAGCAGGCCTTGCTGATGCTGGACGTGAAAGCAACGCCCAATGACGTGCCAGTGCTGCCCGCTACGCTGGATACCAACGTCGAGGCGCTGCTGATGCTGCACCCCGGCAAACGCGCCGATGAAGTGTATGCACTGCGGCTATGGCCTTCGCCGGTACGGCTGGAGCCCGGCCAGGCGCCGGTGTGGCTGGGCAGCGCGCAGACCCTGCGCTACCAGCGGCATCTGAAGCTGTTCGGCATGTGGCGGCCACTGCGTGGCGTGGACCCGGCGCTGGATACGCTCAAGCAATCGCTCGATGGCATGGAAACCCAGCAACAGGTGCAGCCCGAGACCGGCCTGCCGGTGCTGATGATCCGGCACAAACCGCAATCGTGATGGACAGCGGAGCCCTGCTCCGCTGCTTTCATCCTGGCATTGCACTGCCGGGCATGGCTCGGCACTGCCACTACAGAGGGACAGCGCGGCGCCTGCCTACAGCTCCTGCTCGGGCACGTCGAAATCGGGAATCCACTGCAACAGCCGCTCCAGGCGCTGCTGCGGGTCGTTCTCCTGCAGCAGGCACAGCCGTTGCTGTTCGCTCAGCGGCAACAGCTCGGCCAGCCGCCAACCCACCCACGCCGCCTGATCCAGCTGCGCGGGTCCAGCCCCGGCATGTTCGCCACCGGCCTGTTCCAGGATGTGTTCAAGCAGGGTGCCGAGCAGGCCATGCTCGGGCTGCAGCTCATCATCACTGTCCGGTTCGCACCAGCTGACCTCGGCAACCACCAGGCCGTTGTCACGTACGCGCGTGCTGTCAACGTGGAAGCGGCGGGCACCGCGCAGGCGCAGCACCAGCACGCCATCCGGGCCCACATCGAAATCCTCGATCAATGCCTCCACGCCCCAGGCCGCCGGAGTGGCCGGCGCGCCGACCTCCCCACCCGCCAGAATATGGCAGACGCCAAAGCTGCTGCCGTTGCGCCCGCATTCGCGCACCATATCCAGATAGCGTGCTTCGAACACACGCAGGTTCAGCGCTGCACCCGGCAACAACACGGCGTGCAACGGAAACAACGGCAGGGTTTGCGAGCTGCGCATGGGACAGAAAAAAGACGGACCAGGGTTGATGGTACCCCAGCCCGCCTGTATCAAACCGGGCGGCGCGCGCCGCCCGGCAACACTCAGAAGTTGTACTTCACATGCGTGTGCAGGCGATTCATGTCGCCTTCTTCGCCGTTTTCGATGCGGCGGGTGGCGTGGCTCAGTTCCACACCCAGGTCCAGCTTCGGGAACGGCGAGTAGATCAGGTTGGCACGTACCGACTGCGCCTTCTCGGTGACCTCGTAGCCGGTGAGTGCGGCGTCGTTGTCCAGCACCGCCACCGAATACACCAGGTTGCCACGCAGCTTGGGGGTGAATGCGTGGCGCCACGCGGCGAAGCCACCGTAGCCGTCCATCGCATGCAGGCGTCCGTGCTCGTCAAGTACGGTGTCGCTGCCCAGCGCAAAGCCGAGGTAGCGGCCCACGCCACTGCCGCCACTGACCATGTAGCGCAGGTCATCGTTGGCGCCCATGTTGAAGCGGCCGGACACGCTCAGCGCAGCGCCGGTTTCGGTATCACCGTCGTAGCGGAAGCTGCGCAGCAGCGCGGCGGCGGTGAAGTGACCCCAGTCGCCACGCGTGCTCCAGCGCGCGGTCAGGTCGGGCATGGTGTCCGCGCCGCTGTTGAAACGTGCGCCCTTGCCGGCAAACGGGGTGATCGTGGTCTGCGGGTTTTCCGCCGAGAACGACCAGGCGCCACGGCTGTAACGCAGCTGCGCCTGGCGCGAGAAGATGGTGCCTTCCGACGGGCCGGTGAAATCCACCGTATCCGGCAATGCCGCCACGTCCTGGAAGTTGGACCAGGTCTGGCCGGCCAGCCAGTTGTTCCAGCTCACATAGGCCTGGCGCAGGGTCAGTGCATAGGTATTGGTGATGACCTCGTTGCCGGCAAACGCATTGCTGCCGCCGCCATACATGTCGGCCTCGATATAGGCCTTGAGCTTGTCGCCATTATCCGTGGTGGTGTCGGCGCCAAACCAGAAACGCGAGAACTGCGCGTGCACGTCGGTATAGCTGGCGCTGCGGCCCTTGCCGTCAGCGGCGACCGGGGTCGCGCCGGGGAAGTAGAACAGGCGGCCCGCCGAGCCATCGGCGATCTCGCCGTCGCTGGTGCGGGTATACATCGAGTCCAGCTTGATGAAGCCACCGAAGGAGAACTTCGTGCCCGGCAGGGCGTTGGGCAGGGTTGCCACTGGCGCCGCCGGTGCTGCTGCGGGGACCACGCGGGTTGCATCCAGCGTGCTGGCGCTGGGTGCAGGCGATGCGGCCGCGCTGGCGGATTCGCGTTGCTGGTACTGCTGAAGCTCGGCGCGCATCTGCTGCATTTCCTGCTCCAGTTGCAGCATCCGCGCTTCCATCGCCGTGGCATCCATTGCCTGCGCGAGTGCGCTCAGCGGCATCGCCGCCAGGGCCGTGGTGACGGCAAGCGCCGCCAGTTGTTTATTGCTGATCATTGTTTTCCCCTCCCAGGGCAACAGAACACCGTTCCGGCCCTTGGTGGAAAGGCCGGTCGAAATGACGCCGTTTTCTACTGTGGGGAATCGCTGGCGCTGATTCCCCCATCCGCTTTCAGTTGGTCATTCCCCTTGCGTGGGAATGACCAAGCTGTTGCTCCCGCTATTGGAAGTCAGACAAAGCGCATCGACGTGCTACCGATGCCATCGCCCCGCACCAGCACGTTGTCTCCCGCAGCCACCGCCACCGCCGCGGTGATCGCACCGGACAGCACCACGCTGCCGGCCGGCAACGCCTGGCCGCGTTCTCCCAGCATGTTGACCAGCATCGCCACCGCTTCGGCAGGATTGCCGAGGACCGCAGCGCCTGCGCCGACTTCCACCACCTGGCCGTTCTTCTCCATCACCACCCCCAGGGTCTCCAGATCGAGCCCCTGCACCGCAGTGGGACGCGAACCGAGGACATAGCGCGATGCGGAGGTGTTGTCGGCAATCACGCTGGGCAGGTCGAAGCGGAAGTTCTCGTAGCGCGAATCGATCAGCTCGATCGCCGGCACCACGTAGTCGGTGGCGGCCAGCACCTTGGCGATGTCGCAGCCGGGACCGGCCAAGGCATCGCGCATCACGAAGGCGATCTCGGCTTCCACCTTGGGATGGATAAGGCGCGCGGTATCGACCACGGCCCCGTCGTCCACCGCGTTGTCGTCACCCAGAAACCCGTAGATCGGCGTGTCCACGCCCATCTGCTGCATCTTCGGCTTGGACGTCAGGCCCATCTTCATGCCAACGATGCGCACGCCGGCGGCCTGCTTCATGCCACGCAGGCACTCCTGGATGTCATAGGCATCGGCTACGCCGATCTGCGGGTGCGCATCGGTGATCTTGACCACCTCGCGGACTTCCTGCTCGGCGGCAAGCAGCTGCAGCGCGCAGGCCTCGATGAGGGAACGGTCCAGGCTCATGCCAGTTTCTCCTGCGGGTGTTCGCCGCGCGCACGCAGCATGTCCAGGGCAACGTCGACGATCATGTCTTCCTGGCCACCGACCATGCGGCGCTTGCCCAGCTCGACCAGAATGTCGACGGTATTGATGCCGAACCGGCGCGATGCCGCCTCGGCGTGGCGCAGGAAGCTGGAGTAGACGCCGGCATAACCCAGTGCCAGGGTCTCGCGGTCCACCCGCACCGGCCGGTCCTGCAGCGGGCGCACGATGTCGTCGGCCGCATCCATCAAGGTGTACAGGTCGCAGCCATGGTTCCAGCCGATGCGCTCGGCAGCGGCAATGAACACTTCCAGCGGCGCGTTGCCGGCACCGGCGCCCATCCCGGCCAGGCTGGCGTCGATGCGGATGGCACCGGCTTCCACCGCGGCAATGGAGTTGGCCACGCCCAATGACAGGTTGTGGTGCGCGTGGATGCCGATCTGGGTCGCCGGCTGCAGTACCTCACGCAGCGCACTGACCCGCTCGCGCACATCATTCATGTTCAGCGCGCCGCCGGAATCCACCACGTAGACGCAGGAGGCGCCGTAGCTTTCCATCTTCTGCGCTTCCAGCGCCAGCGCGGCCGGCGTGGTCATGTGGCTCATCATCAGGAAACCCACCGCATCCATGCCCAGGGCATTGGCGGCCTCCAGGTGCTGGCGCGAGATATCGGCCTCGGTGCAATGGGTGGCCACGCGCACTATGCGGGCACCGGCGGCATGGGCGTTCTTCAGATCGTGCACGGTGCCGATACCCGGCAGCAGCAAGGTGGCGATCTTCGCGTGCGACACCACGCTGGCGGCCGCTTCGATCCACTCCACGTCGCTGTGCGCGCCGAAGCCGTAGTTGAACGAAGACCCCTGCAGGCCATCGCCGTGGGCCACTTCGATGGAGTCGACGCGGGCCTTGTCCAGGGCCGTGGCGATGCTGCGCACCTGGTCGACGCTGTAACGGTGGCGCACGGCATGCGAGCCATCGCGCAGGGTGACGTCGGAGATATAGAGCTTGTTGTCAGTCATGCTTGTTCCTCACGCGGCGTCGCGCTTGGCCAGCACCGCAGCGGCGATGCGCTCGGCGGTGGCCAGCGCGGCCGAGGTCATGATGTCGAGGTTGCCGGCATAGGCCGGCAGGTAGTGCGCGGCACCTTCCACTTCCAGGAAAACCGAGGTCTTCAAACCGGTGGTCGGGCCCACGCCCGGCACGTTGACGGCTTCGTCCAGCACCTCGAACTGCACCTGCTGCTTGAGCCGGTAGCCGGGCACATAGGCGGCCACGCGCGCGACCATGGCATTGACCGCGGCCTCGACGGCAGCGGTGTCAGCCAGCTCGCTGAGCACGTAGACGGTGTCGCGCATCAGCAACGGCGGCTCGGCCGGGTTGAGCACGATGATGGCCTTGCCGACGGCAGCACCGCCCACGGTTTCGATCGCACGCGAGGTGGTCTCGGTGAACTCGTCGATATTGGCGCGGGTGCCCGGGCCGGCACTCTTGCTGGAGATGCTGGCGACGATCTCGGCGTACTTGACCTTGGCCACCGAGGCCACCGCCGCCACCATCGGGATGGTGGCCTGGCCGCCGCAGGTGACCATGTTGACGTTGGCCGCGTCCAGGTTGTCCTCAAGGTTGACGGTGGGCACGCAGTACGGGCCAATCGCCGCCGGGGTCAGGTCGACCACGCGGATGCCGGGCTTGGCCTTGCGCAGCAGGGCATCGTTGGCGATATGAGCCGATGCCGAAGTGGCGTCGAACACGATGTCGATGTCGGCGAACAACTCCGACGCAATCAGCCCCGCCACGCCGGTGGCAACGGTGGGCACGCCCATGCGCGCCGCGCGCGCCAGGCCGTCCGAGGCCGGGTCAATGCCAACCAGCGCCGCCATTTCGACATGCTTGCCGTGGCGCAGGATCTTGATCATCAGGTCGGTGCCGATATTGCCGGGACCGACGATGGCCGCTTTCAGGGTCATGCAGAACTCCTGTCATTCAATGGGGGGGGAGGAAGCAGGCGTCATGCAAACTGGATATCGGCACTGCCCAGCGCGCCGACGCGCACGCGCATGTGGTCACCGGCAGCCACCGGGATCAGCGGCACCAGGGCACCGGAGAGGATCACTTCACCGGCCTTGAGCGGCGTACCCAGCCGGCCCAGCGTGTTGGCCAGCCAGGCCACGCAGTTGACCGGCGAGCCGAGCGCGGCGGCACCGGCACCGGTTGCGACCAGCTCGCCGTTCTTCTCGACCACCATGCCCAGCGTGCCCAGGTCCAGGTTCTTCGGCGGCACCCGCAGTTCGCCCAGCACATAGGCCGCTGCCGAGGCGTTGTCGGCCACCGTGTCGGTGATGCCGATGCGCCAGTCGCGGATGCGCGAGTCGACGATCTCGAAGCACACCGACAGTGCCTCGGTTGCCGCCAGCACGTCGTGGTGGGTGATGCCCGGGCCGACCAGGTCGCGCTTGAGGTGGAAGGCAATCTCGCCCTCGGCACGCGGCGCGATCATGCCGGCGGTGGCCAGCACGCCGCCGTTGGCGACCTGCATGCGGTCGGTGAGGAAGCCGAAGTCCGGCTGGTCCACCTTCAACATGCGCTGCACGGCCACCGAGGTGGCACCGATCTTCTTGCCGACCACGCGCTCGCCATCGGCCAGGCGCCGTGCCAGCAGGTCGTTGGAGATCGCATAGGCATCGGCAAGACCCAGGCCGGGGATGCGCTCGCTCAGCGGCTCGACGGCAACACCGCTGCGCAGCGCGGCATGCAGTTCGGCGCCATGCCGGGCGATCGCCGCGCTGTCCAGCACCGACGCGCTCATGGCTTGCCTCCGTCCAGCGGATCGCTCTTGAGCACATCACCTACCGCGAACCGCTGCGGCGGCACTTCGTTGACCATTACCCGGATCGCGCTCATCGGCGCATCCAGTTCGGCATGCGCCACCCGCGCCAGTTCGCGGATGAAGCGCTGCACCTTGTGCTCGTCGCGGCCCTGCACCAGGGTCACTTGGATGATCGGCATTTCTCTACTCCGTTGTTGCAATCAGGTCAGCTCGGCGCCCTTTGTTTCGGGCAGGAACAGCAGCACGATCACTGCGGCCAGCGCGAAGAAGCCGGCGGTGGCCATCAGTCCGCTGGCCACGCCGTACCGGTTGGCGAGGAAGCCGATCAAGGCCGGCGCGATGGCGGCAATGGCACGGCCGCCGTTGTAGACGAAGCCCTGCGCGGTGGCGCGCACCGTGGTCGGGAACATCTCGGCGAAGGTCGGCGCAAAGCCGCTGTAGAAGCCGGTGCCGAAATAGGCCACGACGATGCCGAAGGCCATCAGCGCCATCGGCGACTTGATCATCACGAACACCGGCACGGTCAGGGCCGAGGCAACGAAGAACAGCATGAAGGCCTTCTTCCGGCCGATCGCATCGGCGATGTAGCCGAAGGTGATGAAGCCCAGCGCCGCACCCACCTGCATGATCACGATCCAGATGGTGGACTTGACCATGTCCAGGCCCGGGCCGCCGTCGGCGACCGGGGTTGCCAGATAGGTCGGGATCCAGGTGAACAGGCCCCAGTAACCGCACATCGCGGCGGTGACAAAGGCCAGGCCAACCAGCGTGCTGCGTGCATGCGAGCCAAACAGCTTGCCCATGGTCTGGGTGAAGCTCAGGCGTTCGGTCTGGTTGACCCAGATCTCCGGCTCCTTGACGTGGCGGCGCACGTAGAAGGCAAGCAGCGCTGGCAGCAGGCCAACCACGAACACCCAGCGCCAACCCAGGGTCGGCACCACCAGCGCTGCCACGATCGCGGCGGCGGCATATCCGGATGCAAACGCGCTCTGGATCCAGGCCAGGATCTTGCCGCGGTGCTGCGCCGGCCAGCTCTCACTGACCAGAGCCGAGCCGGCCGACCATTCACCGCCCACACCCAGGCCGACGATGATGCGGAACAGCATCAGCTGGCCCAGCGAATCGGACAGGCCACACAGGGCGGTACCGATGGAGTAGCAGATGATGCTGAGCATCATCGACTTGGCGCGGCCCATGCGGTCGGCCAGATAACCAAACACCAGGCCACCGAAGGCCGTGGCCAGCAGCGTGGCCGACATCACCATGCCCGCCTGCGACTTGTCGAAGCCCAGATCGGCGCTGACGTGCTTGAGCACCATCGCGAACAGCATCAGGTCCATCACGTCCAGCATCCAGCCCAGGTAGGCCGAACGGAACGTGCCCCACTGCTGTTTGCTGGCGCCCTGCCACCAGCGTCCGCCACTGACGGCGGTTACCTCTTGGATCGTTGAATCGCGCTGCGCCATGGTCTTCCCCTCCGGAATCTTGGCTGAAACGAAAGTATCGGTGAACGATACCGATGGCACAAAATATCTGACTTTTTCCAAAAATGGAACATGACAATCGATTTCGTATCGATATACGATACACCCGTCGTACCAACCGCGAGATTCCGATGTCCGAGCTGATCCTCCGCCTCCATGAAGACCACCTGCCCGCCGGCTGTCCGCCGGTCTACCTGCCCAGCGGCCCGCGCGCGCTCTATGTGCGCAGCGGCGGCCTGAGCGTTGAATCGCCGCAGGACAGCCAGGCCCTGGATCCCGCCCAGGCGCGGGTGTCCCAGCAGGCGCTGACCCTGCTCAATGGCGACCAGGACACCGTGCTGTGGCGCTGGGACCTGACCGACAGCGCCCGCCCGGCCGCTGCCCTGCCCTCGGCACCGGCCACCCACAGCGAACTGAAGCTGGAAGCGCCGATCAACCTGGACCGCCGCTTTGAATGGCTGATGCGCTGCGACCGGGTCGACTTTCCCAAGGGCGGCGTTGCCTTGACCCACGTGCATCAGGGCCCGGGCATCCGCATCTGCGATTACGGCCTGATCAGCATCGAAACACTGGGCAACAGCCATCAACATCCGCCTGGCAGCGCCTGGTTCGAGCTCGGCCACGCACCGGTGCTGGCACCCACCACCGAGGCCGAGGAAACCCGCTTCATCCGCTGTTTCCTGCTGCCACGCCAGCTCAAGGGGCACAGCTCGATCCGCTATGTGCACCCGGAGGACGCCGCCGCGCAGAAGACCCAGCGGTACAAGGTTTTCGCAGAGCGATACATCGACCTGCCATAATCGGCAAAAGCGTGACCTGTTCCGGTCGCGCTCCGACCATGGAAACGCCGACAGGTAACCGATGCCCCGCAACGTCGTCAGTGACAACCAGGAAGTGCGCGCCGCCAGCGGCGCGATCGAAGCACAGGAAGAAAGCGCCGAGCAGGGCCTGCCCACCGCCATCGTCTCGTTGAAGGTCATCGAGGCCCTGGCCGCCGCCCCCACCGGGCTGGGCGTCACCCGCCTGGCGCAGCTGCTGGGCATGCCCAAGGCACGCGTGCATCGCCACCTCAGCGTGCTGCGCGAACACGGCTATGTCGACCAGGACCCGGACAACAACCAGTACCGTGTGGGCTGGCAGATGTTCCTGCTGGGCCGCGCCTGCAGCAGCCGTTTCGACGTGATGGGGCTGGCCAAGCCGGTGCTGGAGCAACTGCGCGACGAGGTCGGGCAGACGGTGGTGATCTCCACCTTCTCCGACAACGAAGTCGTGATACTGGACCTGCTGCGCGGCACCGCACCGGTGGAAATCAGCCTGCGTCCGGGCACCCGTTTCCATCACAACAGCGTGGCGCAGGGCAAGATCGCGCTCGCCTACGGACCTGAAAAGCTGCGCCGCGCCTACCTGTCGCAAACCCTGCCGGCCTGCACCCCGCGCACCATCGTCGACCCGGACCGGCTGGCGGCGGAGATCGAACTGGTACGCAAGCGTGGCTGGGCCGATGCACCGGAAGAGCTGTACATCGGCATCAACGCCCTGGCCGCGCCACTGCTGCAGGGCAATGGCGAGTTGTTCGGCACCCTGGCGATCGTGGGATCGATCCACTACCTGCCCAGCACCCCGGACCCGGCCCACGTACAGGCCCTGCTGAGCGCCGCCGCGCATATATCAGCGTCGATGGGATACAGCGCGGCGAAGACCCGTTAGCCAGAACGCCCCCTCCCTTTGGCCGCAGGCCAAGGGGAGGGCTGGGGAGGGGGGCTTTTGGCTTGGCTTGGAACGCCCCCTGCCGAGCATGGCTCGGCACTACAACGCCCCCTCCCTTTGGCCGCAGGCCAAGGGGAGGGTTGGGGAGGGGTGCTTTTGGCTTGGCTGGTAACGCCCCCTGCCGAGCATGGCTCGGCACTACTACGCCGCCTCCCTTTGGCCGCAGGCCAAGGGGAGGGTTGGGGAGGGGTGCTTTTGGCTTGCCCGGGAAAGCCCCTTGCCGAGCATGGCTCGGCACTACCGGACCGAAACGGACCCGCTCAGCTCAACTGCGCAAGAAAGCGCCGCGGTGCGCCATCAAAGCCACCGTTGGACATGAACACCACGTGGTCCCCTGCGCGCGCAACTTCACCCAGTCTGGCCAGCAAGGCATCGGTATCAGCCACGGCCTGCGCATCACCGCGCACGGCATCGATCACCTTGGCAGCATCCCAGGGCAGCTCCGGCCGGGCCAGGAACACCACCGCATCGGCGATATCCAATGACGGCGCCAGCGCATCGGAATGCGCACCCAGCCGCATCGAATTGCTGCGCGGCTCCATCGCCACCACGATGCGCGCATCACCCACCTTGGCACGCAGACCCTCCAGCGTGGTGTGGATGGCGGTGGGGTGATGGGCAAAGTCATCGTAGATGGTGATGCCCTGCGCCTGACCGATGACTTCCATGCGCCGCTTGACGCTGTGGAAGCTGGCCAGCGCCGGCGCCACCTGCGCCGGGTCCACGCCCACCGCATGCGCGGCGGCCAACGCAGCCAGGCCATTGAGCACGTTGTGCCGGCCCAGCAGCGACCATTCCACCGTGGCCACTTCCCTGCCCCGGTGCAGCACCGCGAATGCACTGCCATCCTGCTGGATCAGACGCGCGCTCCATTCCAGCGCCGCATCAAAGCCAAAGCGCTCCACCGGCGTCCAGCAGCCCATCGCCAATACTTCGGCCAGATGCTCGTCCTCGCCGTTGACGATCAGGCGGCCACGGCCGGGAACGGTGCGTACCAGATGGTGGAACTGGCGCTGGATCGCGGCCACGTCCGGGAAGATATCGGCGTGGTCGAATTCCAGGTTGTTGAGGATGGCCACCAGCGGGCGGTAGTGGACGAACTTGCTGCGCTTGTCGAAGAACGCGGTGTCGTATTCGTCAGCTTCCACCACAAAAAGTGGTCGATCCGAAAGGATCGACACGTCCTCCCCTTCCCCCGCCGGGGGAAGGTGCCCCGCAGGGGCGGATGGGGGTAAGGCCTTACCCGCAACCACAGCAATCGATCGCCCCAGTCGTGCCGATACCCCGAAATCCTCGGCCACGCCACCGATCAGGAACCCCGGCTCGCGGCCCGCGGCCTGCAGCAGGTAGGCCAGGATGGTGGTGGTGGTGGTCTTGCCATGGGTGCCAGCCACGGCCAGCGTGTCGCGGCCCGGCAACACCTGCTCGGACAACCATTGCGCCCCGGAGGTATAGCGACGCCCCGCATCCAGCACCGCCTCCACCGCCGGATTGCCGCGCGACAGCGCGTTGCCGACCACCACTTCGTCGCAATCAACACTGATATTGGACGGCAGATACCCCTGCGAGAGGCTGATACCCAAGGTCTCCAACTGCGTGGACATCGGCGGATAGACCGCCTGGTCGCTGCCTTCAACCTGATGACCGAGCTCGCGGGCCAAGGCGGCCACACCGCCCATGAAAGTTCCGGCAATGCCGAGAATGTGGATCTTGCTCATGCGTTGATTGTCGCCGATGCGCGCGGGTAAGGGGTACGCCCGAAATCGTGTAGGTGTACCCCCAATCGATGTAGGGGATTCCCCGATACCGTCACGAACATTTCACAACGAAAATGCGTGACGCCAGCCTCAGTATCCCTCAGGTCCTACTCCCCAAGAGGCCATCCCCAGGGAGCTCATGCTGATGGGGCCGTGAGCACGCCCTTTGCTGGCTTTTACATGCGAAACGCCCGGATCCAGCTCATGGATCCGGGCGTTTCCGTATGCGCCACCACCACCAGCGCGGCGGCGCATCAGGGCTGCGGCGGCAAACCGTCACAGCCCTTGGATCATCAGCGCTTGATCGCGGCCAGGATGCGGGCCAGCACTTCGTCCAGCGCGCCAACACCGTCCACGCGGGCCAGGGTGCCCTTGGCGGCGTAGAAGTCGATCACCGGCGCGGTGGAATTGTTGTAGACCTGCAGGCGCTGGCGCACCGATTCCGGGTTGTCGTCGGCGCGGCCCTGCTCCTTGGCGCGGCCGGCGATGCGCTCGACCAGCAGTTCGGTCGGCACGTCCAGCTGCACGATGGCATCCAGCGGCTGGTTCAGCTTGGCCAGCAGCTCACCCAGTGCATTGGCCTGGGCCACATTGCGCGGGTAACCGTCCAGGATGAAGCCCTTGGCGGTATCGGCCTGGGACAGGCGCGACTCCAGCATGCCCAGCAGGATGTCGTCGGACACCAGGTTGCCGGCATCCATCACCGCCTTGGCCTGCTTGCCCAGCTCGGTGCCGGCGGCCACTTCGGCGCGCAGCAGATCACCAGTGGAAATGTGCGGAACCTGCAGTTGTTCCTTCAGGCTCGTCGCCTGCGTGCCCTTGCCCGAACCGGGCGGTCCCAACAGAACCAATCGCATTCCTGACTCCCATATGTTTGAGGTAACGGGACGGACAGCGGCGTTAGACTCATGGGCCGATTCACGCTGCACCGCAATATGTGCAGCTTACCGCATCCGGCCAATGTCCCGGAATGTCCCCCGCTCTGGAGAGTATTGCCCATGTCCAAAGGCACCTTGCTGTATGCGCAGTCCGGCGGCGTCACCGCCGTCATCAATGCCACCGCCTCGGCCGTCATCAGCGAAGCAAGATCAAAGAAAATCAAGGTGTTGGCTGCACGCAACGGCATCCTCGGCGCGCTGCGCGAGGAGCTGATCGACACCTCGAAGGAGTCGGCCGCCAACATCGCCGCGCTGGCCCACACGCCCGGCGGCGCGTTCGGCTCCTGCCGCTACAAGCTCAAGTCGGTGGAGGCCGACCGCGCCAAGTACGAGCGCCTGCTGGAGGTTTTCAAGGCGCATGACGTGCGCTGGTTCCTCTACAACGGCGGCAATGACTCGGCCGACACCGCCCTGAAGGTCTCACAGCTGGCCAAGGAGTTCGGCTACCCGCTGACCTGCGTAGGCGTGCCCAAGACCATCGACAACGACCTGGCGGTCACCGATACCTGCCCCGGCTTCGGCTCGGCGGCCAAGTACACCGCGGTCTCGGTGCGCGAGGCGGCACTGGACGTGGCAGCGATGGCCGAAACCTCGACCCGCGTCTTCATCTACGAAGCGATGGGCCGCCACGCCGGTTGGCTCGCCGCCGCTGCGGGACTGGCTGGCGAGAACCCCGACGACGCACCGCAGATCATCCTGCTGCCCGAGCGCGCCTATGACGAAGCCGCCTTCCTGGCCAAGGTGAAGCAGGTGGTGGCGAAGGTGGGCTTCTGCGTGGTGGTCGCCAGCGAAGGCATCCATACCGCCGATGGCCAGTTCGTCGCCGATGCCGGTGGTGCCAAGGATTCCTTCGGCCACACCCAGCTCGGCGGCGTTGCCTCCTACCTGGCCGGCAAGGTCAAGGCCGAGCTTGGCTACAAGGTACATTGGACCCTGCCCGACTACCTGCAGCGCTCGGCCCGCCATATCGCTTCCAAAACCGACTGGGAGCAGGCACAGGCGGTGGGCAAGGCGGCGGTGCAATTCGCACTGAAGGGACAGAACTCGGTGATGCCGGTGATCGTGCGCAGTTCGGATGTGCCGTACCGCTGGAAGATCGAAGCCGCACCGCTGTCCAAGGTGGCCAACCACGAGAAGAAGATGCCGGCCGGCTTCATTCGCAAGGATGGTTTTGGCATTACCGAAAAGGCGCGCCGCTACCTGCAGCCGCTGATCCGTGGCGAGGCGCCGCTGCCCTACGGCCGTGACGGGCTGCCCAAGTACGTCACCCTGAAGAACGTGGCGGTGGCGAAGAAGCTGGCGGCTTGGGAAGGCTGATGCGATCAGGCCTGCGCTATCGTGGCAGGACGGCAGCGGGACCCCTGCATGCGGCCCCGAAGGCGATGCGCTGCATCGCCTGGCTGCTGTTATTGGCATTGGCACCGTTGGCCAATGCCTACACCCCCGAAGATGGCGACATCGTCTTCCACACCTCCACCTCCAGCCAAAGCGCAGCGGTGCAGGCGGCCACCGGTTCGCGCTACAGCCACATGGGGATGGTGCTCCTGCGCAATGGCCACCCTTATGTCCTGGAAGCCGTGCAACCGGTGCGTTACACGCCCTTGCAGGCCTGGCTGCAACGCGGCTTGGAGGGGCGGTATGTGATCAAGCGCACCACCGCCCCACTAGGCCCGGCGGACAAGCAGCGCCTGCATGCAGCCGCAGCGCCGTATATCGGCCGTCCCTACGACCTGACTTTTGAATGGTCGGACCAGCGCATCTATTGTTCGGAATTGGTGTGGAAGCTGTACCGCGACGCCGCCGGCATTGAACTGGCACCGCTGGCGCGATTGGACAGCTTCAACCTGCAGGCGCCGGCGGTCCGCAGCAAGCTGCGCGAACGCTATGGCAACCGCATCCCGTTGGCGGAACCGGTGATTTCACCCGCCGCGATCTTCGACTCGCCGCTGCTGATGACGGTCGCTCAGCACTGAAAGCCGGGGTAGTGCCGAGCCATGCTCGGCAGGGGCGTTACCCGCAGAAAGCACCCCTCCCAACCCTCCCCTTCGTTGCGCGAAAGGGAGGGCGCAACAACGTAGTGCCGAGCCATGCTCGGCAGGGGTTTTACCCGCAGAAAGCACCCCTCCCAACCCTCCCCTTCGCTGCGCGAAAGGGAGGGCGCAACAACGTAGTGCCGAGCCATGCTCGGCAGGGGCGTTACCCGCAGAAAGCACCCCTCCCAACCCTCCCCTTCGCTGCGCGAAAGGGAGGGCGCAACAACGTAGTGCCGAGCCATGCTCGGCAGGGCTTTACCCGCGGAAAGCACCCCTCCCAACCCTCCCCTTCGCTGCGCGAAAGGGAGGGCGCAACAACGTAGTGCCGAGCCATGTTCGGCAGGGGCGCTACCAGCAAAAGCGCCCTCACCCCAACCCCTCTCCCGCATGCGGGAGAGGGGCTCACTGCGATCCATGCGTAATGCCGAACCCTGCCCGGCAGCGGCTTCAACGGCAGGCTGCGCCCTGCATTGCCAGCTTTACCGAATACGCCGGCAGCGCCGCCAGCCGACCGGCTGCGGCCTGCTGCTTGGCATCTTCCAGGTACACCCGGTTCTGGCCTTGACCATCCAACGCCACCTGCTGGCCTGCCGGCTTGCGCCATACCTCGATCAGCGCCTGCTGCGAACTGCAGGCCGCCGAGGGCACATGCACTACTTCGTTGAGCTTCCAGCCAGCCGCTTCACTGGGATTGGCCTTGCTCGCATCCAGGAACACCGCACGCGGCTGGCACTGCGGATTGGTCCGCACCAGCTGCATGTCATAAGGCTGCGCCGCCGTACCGGTGAAACGGCCTTCGATGCGGGTACAGGCCTCGGGGATCTGGCGCACGGTATGCACCGCACCAATGGCCTGCGCCGCAGCCGCCGGGCGCTCGATCTCGGCCTTGGGCGTTGCGGCCAACGCACCCAATGGCAACAGGGCCAACAGCATCAATGGCGCGGCAGATTTCATCGGGCAACTCCTGGTGACAGACGCAGCACGTTGCCACCGGCGTGCTGAACCGGCAGGCAAACGCGAGGACGGCTGGCGGAGGAGACAGCTGGCAGTCATACTCGGGCCGCTCCAGGAGTGTTTGAACACAGCGACACGTACCACAGCCGCCCAGCGGCCCCGGGTCTGTTCCAGTGCTTCGATCTACCCGGCGTGTCCCCCGCTTCAGCCATTCGCTGGTTGGCATCCACCAACGTTGGGAGGGGTCATGCTCGAACAGTACGGTCTTGTGCTCGCTTTGGTCTGTGCGGTAATTGCCATCCTCTACGGCATCATTTCGGCCCAGTGGATCCTGCGGCAACCTGCCGGCAATGCCCGCATGCAGGAAATCGCCGCCGCCATCCAGGAAGGCGCCCGCGCCTATCTCAACCGCCAATACCTGACCATCGCCGTAGTCGGCGTGGTGCTGTTCGTATTGGTGGGTATTTTCCTCAGCTGGTATACGGCAATTGGTTTTGCGATCGGCGCCGTGCTGTCCGGCGCTGCCGGTTACATCGGCATGAACGTCTCGGTACGCGCCAACGTGCGCACCGCCGAGGCCGCCCGCAACGGCATGAGCGCGGCGATGGATGTCGCTTTCCGCGGCGGTGCGATCACCGGCATGCTGGTGGTGGGGCTGGGCCTGCTCGGCGTGGCCGGCTACTACCTGGTGCTGCAACGCATGGGCCTGAGCCAGGCCGACAACCTGCATGCGCTGGTCGGGCTGGCCTTCGGCAGCTCGCTGATCTCGATCTTCGCGCGGCTGGGCGGTGGCATCTTCACCAAGGGCGCTGACGTTGGTGCGGACCTGGTCGGCAAGGTCGAGGCCGGCATTCCCGAGGACGACCCGCGCAATCCGGCGGTGATTGCCGACAACGTCGGCGACAACGTTGGCGACTGCGCCGGCATGGCTGCCGACCTGTTCGAGACCTACGCGGTAACGGTGATCGCCACCATGCTGCTGGGCGGCATGATGATGGACGAGGTTGGCCGCAATGCGGTGCTCTACCCGCTGGTGCTGGGCGGCGTCTCCATCATCGCCTCGATCATCGGCGCGTTCTTCGTCAAGGTGAAAGCCGGCGGCTCGATCATGGGCGCGCTGTACAAGGGCGTGATCGTGTCCGGCGTGCTGGCCGCCATCGCGTTCTGGCCGGTGACCACGCAGCTGATGGCCGACTCGCACCATGGCGCCACCAATCTCTACCTGTGCGCGCTGATCGGCCTGGTACTGACCGGCCTGATCGTCTGGATCACCGAGTACTACACGGGAACCCAGTACAAGCCGGTACAGCACGTGGCGCAGGCCTCGACGACCGGCCATGGCACCAACATCATCGCCGGCCTCGGCGTATCGATGAAATCCACCGCGCTGCCGGTCATCGCGGTATGCGTGGCGATCTGGGCGGCGTTCCACTTCGGCGGCCTGTACGGCATTGCGATTGCCGCCACGGCGATGCTGTCGATGGCCGGCATGATCGTCGCCCTCGACGCCTATGGGCCGATCACCGACAACGCCGGCGGCATTGCCGAGATGGCAGAACTTCCGTCGGACATCCGCGACATCACCGATCCGCTGGATGCGGTAGGCAACACCACCAAGGCCGTCACCAAGGGCTATGCGATCGGTTCGGCGGCATTGGCGGCGCTGGTGTTGTTTGCCGATTACACCCACAACCTGCAGATCGCGCATCCGGGTGAAACCTTCGCCTTCGACCTGTCCGACCACACGGTGATCATCGGCCTGCTGATCGGCGGATTGATCCCCTATCTGTTCGGTGCGATGGCGATGGAAGCCGTCGGCCGCGCGGCGGGCGCGGTGGTGGAAGAAGTGCGGCGCCAGTTCCGCGACATCCCCGGCATCATGCAGGGCACTGCCAAGCCGCAGTACCACAATGCGGTGGACATGCTGACCCGCTCGGCAATCAAGGAAATGATCCTGCCTTCCCTGCTGCCGGTGGTGGTGCCGGTGGTGGTGGGCCTGTTGCTGGGCCCGAAGGCGCTGGGCGGGCTGTTGATCGGCACCATCGTCACCGGCCTGTTCGTGGCGATCTCGATGACCACCGGCGGCGGCGCCTGGGACAACGCCAAGAAGTACATCGAGGACGGTCACTTCGGCGGCAAGGGTAGCGAGGCGCACAAGGCGGCGGTAACCGGCGATACGGTCGGCGATCCCTACAAGGACACCGCCGGGCCCGCGATCAACCCCCTGATCAAGATCATCAATATCGTGGCCTTGCTGCTGGTGCCGTTGCTGTAATTCAAACTGGCTGCGCCTCCCCCTCTCCCCAACCCCTCTCCCACAAGGGGAGAGGGGCTTTGACGCTGCAATTGCGGGGGGCGCCGCCATTTGTCAGAACCTGAACCCCTCTCCCCAAAGGGGAGAGGGGGCTTTGACGCTGCAATTGCGGGGGGCGCCGCCATTTGTCAGAACCTTAGCCCCTCTCCCCTTGCGGGAGAGGGGTTGGGGAGAGGGGGGAGTCGCAACACTCCGAAAACACCTAAGTGACTGTTTTTATTGCAAATCAAAAAAGAGATCCCGCAACCCATCCTAGCCGTTCATCAGGCTTGATGCGGCGCAATAAGCTGACGCGTAGAATGGCGGTTTTCCCCAAACACTACGATTCGGAGTCAGCGCAATGGGCCTGAAACTGGTCTCGCCGGGCAAGAACCCGCCGGAAGAAATCAACGTCATCGTCGAGATCCCGAAGGATTCGGAGCCGGTGAAGTACGAAATGGACAAGGAAAGCGGCGCGATCTTCGTCGACCGCATCCTCTCCACCCCGATGCGCTACCCCTGCAACTACGGCTTCGTGCCGCAGACCCTGTGCGGCGACGGCGACCCGGCCGACGTGCTGGTGGTGCTGCCGCTGCCGCTGGTCCCGGGCTCGGTGGTGCGCTGCCGTCCGGTCGGCGTGCTGAAGATGAGCGACGAGGCTGGTAGCGATGAAAAGATCCTGGCCGTGCCGGTCGCCAAGATCTTCAATGGCTATGCCCACGTCGAAGACATCAACCAGGTGTCCAGCCACTGGCTGGAACGCATTGGCCACTTCTTCGAGCACTACAAGGACCTGGAAAAGGGCAAGTGGGTCAAGATCGAAGGCTGGGGCAACGCTGCCGAAGCCAAGCAGATCCTGACCGACGCCCACAAGACCTTCCTGGCCAAGCAGGAAGAGGAAGTCTGATCCAGGCCTACGGGCACCGTAATAGACGTCAGCGCGCAGCGACAGGCATCACGTTTCGCCGGTGCCGTGCATGACCGTTTTACAGCGATTGGATACATTGACAGGCCGGTAACCCGGCCTGTTTTTGTGTGCGCTCGTGGGTTTTTTCTAGGGGAAGTGTCTTGCGAATCCTGTTAGTCGGCGGCGAAGCCGAACTGTCTGCCGAACTGCTCGAATACATCGGCGATCTGGGCGATGAATGGGAGGTGCAGTCGGTACCCGACGGCAGCGCCGCGATCGTCGCCGTTGCCTCGGCAACCATCGACGCCATCATTGTTGCGCCGCTGCTGCCCGACCTGGCCCCGGCCACCCTGCTCGGCCAGATCCGCACCCTGCGTCCGGAAACCATCCGTATTGCCCTGATCGATGGCGACAACCCGCAGCGCGCGCCCTCGGCACGCATCATCGGCGTCGCCCATCGCTTCCTGCCGCTGCCACTGTCCCCGGAAGTCCTGCTGGAAGCACTCACCAGCCTGGAAGAACTGCGCGAGCTGCTGGACAGCGCGCACCTGCGCCAGGCCATTGGTCGCATCGAGAAGCTACCCTCGCCGCCGCACCTCTACCTGAGCCTGATGCACGCCCTGGAAGAAGACGAGGAGAGCAACGCAGCCGAAATCGCCAAGCTGGTCGCTGCCGACCCGGCGATCGCGGCCAAGGTGCTGCAGCTGTCCAATTCGGCGTTCTTCAACAACGGCCGTGCGATCTCCGACCTGCGCGGCGCGGTCACCCGCCTGGGGCTGTCCACGCTGCGCGACCTGGTGCTGGCCAGCGAAGTCTTTGCCCTGCCCGGCGTGTCCGGCCCGGAGCGCAACGCGCTGCAGACGCGGGCCCTGATGGCGTCGCGGCTGGCAGCCAAGCTGCTGCCGGCCTCCAGCGCCGAGCTGGGGGCCACGGCGGCCCTGCTGGCCGATATCGGCCTGCTGCTGCCCGGCGTGCGCGACGAACGGCAGCCCGCCGCCGAAGGTGATCCGCGCCCGGGCCATGCCGAGGCCGGTGCATACCTGCTGGGCCTGTGGGGCCTGCCGATGCCGATCATCGAAGCGGTCGCCTTCCAACTGCAACCTGGCCGCTCCAATGTCCGCAGCTTCTGGGTGGCCGGGGCGGTGCACGTCGCCACCGCGCTGGCGGCCGGCCACGCGGTCGATGAGCAGTACCTGGCCAGCGTCGGCATGCTGCCCAAACTTGAACAATGGCGCGAGCAGGCCGAGAACCTGCTGGAGATCAGCGTCGAAGCCTGAGGCTCCTGCCAACCGACAGATACGACAACGGCCGCGAAAGCGGCCGTTGTCGTATCTGTCACGGCCGAAGCACCGGCATGCAGGCTTCAGGCGCGCGAACGCAACAGAAAAGGGGTGGGCCGCAAGGCCCACCCCTTCTTGTTGCTTCAGCGTACTTCGATGGATCAGAAGCGCTGGGTGTACTTCATGTAGATGAAGCGACCGATATCGAAGCCACCGTAGTACGGGAAGCTCGAGTTCGGTGCGGTGAACATGATCGGACCCTGGTGGTTGAACACGTTGTTCGCACCAATGGCCACGGTCGCATCCCACGGAGCCTGCCAGTTGACCTGCAGATCGTGGAAGGTGTTCGAACCGGTCTTGCGGATGGCATCGCCTTCGCCGTTTGCCATGTGGTCCGGCAGCGTGCAAGGACGGTTGGTGACGCAGCTTTCCTTCATGCCCGAGTAGTAACGAGCCATGTAGGACACACCGAAGTCACCCAGCTGCCAGGTCACGCCCATGTTGGAGCGCAGACGGAACAGACCGGCTTCGCCAACGCGGCCGATGGTGATGTTGTCGCCATCGCTGTTCTGGCCCTGTTCGTCGTAGCTGGACAGGTAGCTGGTCTGCCAATCGATGTTGAACTGACCGATCGACAGTTCCGGCAGACGGTACTTCACGCCCAGATCGAAACCTTCGGTTTCCATCTGGCCCAGGTTGGCCAGGCCATAGGTCATGGCGCTGATGTGGCCGTCCGAAGCGCGGGTGATGCCTTCGCAACGTGCGCTGTTGCCCAGCACGTAGCAGTCACGCAGGATGCGGTCCACGCTGTCGCTGATGATCATGTCCTTGATCTCGTAGCGGTACCAATCCAGCGAGATGTCCAGACCCTGCACCCAGCGCGGGCTCCACACCAGACCAACGGTCTTGCTCTTGGAGGTTTCCGGGGTCAGGTTGGCGTTGGCACCGGAGATGAACTGGTCCGGGGTGGCGCACGGGTAGGTGGTGCACGGCTTCATGCTCTGGTCCAGCTGGGTGTAGCCCAGCGGAACACCGGCAGCATTACAGGCGGCGCTGCCATTGACGCTGTTGGTCGCACCAATGCCGCACGGGTCGGTGTACGACTCGAAGCTGCTGTTGATGCCGCCGTACAGATCGTCGATGGTCGGTGCACGGAAGCCTTCAGCGTAGGTGCCGCGAACCAGCAGTTCGCTCATCGGGCGCCACACGAAGCCGAACTTCGAGTTGATGGTGTCACCGAAGTTGCTGTAGTCCGAGTAACGGCTGGCAACGTTGAAGCTCAGTTCCTTGGCGAACGGCAGGTCGCTCAGGACCGGGATGTTCAGCTCCAGGTAGACTTCGTCCAGGTCGTACTTGCCCGACGTGGTGGTCGAACCCAGACCGGTGCTCTGGCCCGACTGCGCGAACGCGTCCGGCACATAGCGGCCCTGCTCTTCACGGTGCTCAACGCCCATGGCGATGCCCAGGTCACCGGCCGGCAGGGTCACGATGGAGCCTGCGATGTTGGCGGTGAACGAGGTGGTCTTGGTGACGCCGGTGTTGGTGAACTGCGGGAACAGGAATGCCTGCGTTGCAGCGTCAGCCAGCGAGCCCTGGCCAGCCACGCCGTACGGCAGCAGCGGGTTCCACGGACGGCAGTCGGACAGCGCGATCGGGTTGGCTTCGCTACCGCACTGGGCGATGCCATCCTTGTTGATGAACGATGCGCCCAGCGCCTGCTCGGCAGCGATCAGGCTCATGTCACCATGGCCGATCTTGGTCGATTCGTTACGGTTCCACAGGGCACCGACGTCCCAATCCCAGGTCTTGCCGGCGAACTCGAAGTAACCTTCGATGCTCGGCGCAAAGCGCAGGGTCTTGAGCTTGCTTTCGGTGGTGCGCGGCACTTCCCACAGGCGACGGCGGAAGGTCGTGTCGGTGGCGTTCGGGTTGAACACGCTGTCAGCCGACAGCGGGGTGCCGAACGAAGCAGCCTGGTACGGGTAGCCAGCGATCTGCTGATCGGTGCTGCGCTCGTTGTAGATCACGTCCGCATTGAAGGTGATCGTGTCGGTCAGGTCGTAGTTGCCATTGACATACAGCGACTTGCGCTCGATGCCGGTCTGCACGCCCATCTGCTGGTTGGCATTGACCGAATCGGCAGCGGTCTGCAGACGGTAGTCGTTACGGTTGGTCGGGTCGCCACCGTCCTTCAGGGTGTACCACAGCACGTCTTCATTGGCGACGTAGCCCGGCTCACCCTTCTTGATGCCCGGGGTCGCGCACGGGTCGCAGAACGAGCCCTTTTCGTTGATGGCGCTGCTGCCAGCACCCGGGTAGTTCGGGCCGGAGTTGCCATAGGCACTGAACGAACGGTCCTTCGCCCACACCGGCTTGGCCTTGTAGTACTCGGCAGCCATGGTGATGCCGCCGCGCTCGCCCTGTGCACCCAGGGTCATCGAGTACTGGGTGGTCTCGCCGTCGCCTTCGCCGTACTGGCCGACATAGGCACTGGCTTCGCCGCCGTCGAAACGCTTGCGGGTGATCACGTTGACCACGGCAGCAATCGCGTCCGAACCATAGATGGCCGAGGCGCCGTCCTTCAGGATTTCAATGCGCTCAACCGCGCCCATCGGGATCTGGCTCAGATCCTGCAGGCCGGCGGTGGTGGCGCCCAGGCGCTTGCCGTTCATCAGCACCAGGGTGCGCTGCGCGCCGAGGTTGCGGATGTCGACGTAGTAGCCGCCCACGTTCTCACCCGAAGCCAGCGACTCCGAACGCGAGATGGCCGGGGAGCCGGCCGAGGTCAGGTTCTGCAGCACGTCGGCGACCGAGGTGAAGCCCTGCTTTTCCAGCGCTTCACGGGTCAGGGTGACGACCGGCTGCTGGGTTTCCATGTCGGCGCCACGAATGCGCGAACCGGTGACTTCCAGGCGATCCAGGGTGGTGGCGCCGGCAGCAGTTTCCTGCGCCGAGGCGAAAGCCGGGGTCAGGGCAATGGCAATGCCGGCCGGGAGCAAGCCCAACCGCACTGCAGAATTACGAAGCTTCATCAATCTCTCCAAAGAGCTAAACAAACGACAAAGTTAGCGGTGTGTTAAACACCCCTGAACGTTACGTTCGTACTGCCGCCTTGGTTTTGCCTGAGCCATCCTTAGACTTTGCCGAGTCTGGCTTCAACGCTTCGGGTGTGTCGCGATAGCGGGTTGCCGAGGTGCCAAAACGCGCGCGGAAAGCACGCGCAAAGCTGCAGCAGTTGTCAAAGCCGCTGGCTGAGGCCACTTCACCAATCATCATGTCGGTATCGCGCAACAACATGGCCGCGCGCTCCAGGCGCAGCCGCGCCGACAAGGACTGCGGGCTCTCTTCGTACAGACTCTGGAAGGTCTTGGACAGGTACCAGCTGGAGAAGTTGGTCAACTCGGCCAGCTCACCAATACGTACTACCCGGTGGCTATTGCCTTCCAGATACATGCGGGCACGTTGCATGCGGCCGAACACCTGGCGCTTGCGGATGCGCGAGCGGCCAGGGCAACGCTGCACATTGCCCAGCAACTCGCGTTGCAGCGAGGCAAGATGCAACAGCAACGGGCGCAGTTGGTGGATAGTGCCACCGGGTTCCTGAGCCTCGCGCCACAGACGCAGTGCCAGCCGCGCCTCACCCAGGCTCATGCGGCCGCGGCCGGTGAACACATTGCAATCCAGCGTGCCGAGCATGCGCAGGGCATCGGCATCCAGGCTCACGCCCACGCAGATGCCATCACGGCCAGCCTGGATCAACGGCCGCGATTCCTTCTCGAACGCAATCCATTCACGCTGGCGCAGGCGGAACTTGCCTTCCTTGGATTCGATCCAGGCGCTGCCACGCAGCTGCAACCAGATCGTGAACACCGTGCCGGAGGTCTGCAGGCTACCCAGCCGCGCCACACCGACACATGCCGGGCGCGGGCCATCGTCCGCCTTCTCGAACGAAACCGACTGCCCGCGATCCACCCAGGAAACCTGCCGCATGCCACTCACCATCATTTGCCTTCAATGGCCGAAGGTTTTGCCAAATGTGGCGATCGCTATCAGGAAAGTCCGGCGAGATCGCTACGAAATCTTCCTGAGCCGCATCCGAAAGAATTACGAAAGCAATTTTCCCAACCAGGGCAACCACTTGGCCACGCCGATCAGACGTCGCGGCGGCCGCGCCGGGATCCGCATCACGCCGATATCGCCACCGTCAGCCACCACAAAGGCGACGTAGGCCGCGTCCCCGGACGGCGACAGGCTGAAGCCATTGCCTGAACTGAAGCGTTTGTCATCCAGGCACTGGCTGGCACCGTCGCCATCAATGGAGCTGAGCTGGCTGGTGCAGGTCGTGCCGATGTGCAGGTATTCCACCGCGCCATTGGCCGCCACCGCCCAACTGCGATAACGCCAGCGGCTGGGCACCTCGGCCTGCACCGGTTTGACGCTGGCCGTCGCCAGGTCCGGCGCAACCTGCCATAGGCCACCACTGGCCAGGCGTGTGAACAGCAACCTGTTGCCTGTCACGTCGAAGCGCACCTGGGAGGCACCTTCCAACGTGGCCAAGCGTTTCCACGGTGTCTGCGTACGGTCGAACAGGGACAGCTGCATGCGCTGCGCGTCATCGCGCTCGATCACCCACAACCGGTCCGCTTGCGGCCCATATATCGCCTGCAATGGCTCGTTCACCGGCACCGGCAACCGTTTCCAGTGCCCTTCTTCAGGCACCACCTCGTAGATCCCCGGCACACCTTCGCTGTCACGGCCACTGACCAGCAGGCTGCGTGAGTCAGCCGACCAGGTCATCGGCTGGCGTGCTTCAGGGCGCAGGCCTTCGATCATCTGCAGCGTATCGGGTTGCCCTACCCGCCCCCACCACACGGCAAATGCACCCGAGCGGTCGGAGGTGAAAGACAGCTGTTTGCCGTCAGGCGCGATCATCGGCTGCCCGTCGCGGGCAGAGGAGGCAAACAGCCGCTGCGGCGCCGCGTCGACACTCCCCAACGGCACCTTGAACAGCGCCACCTGCGGCTGGTCGCGGGTAAAGGCCAGGTTGCCACCATGACGGGAAGCGGCCGGGCTCTGGGCATCGTCCAGCCCCATGTCACGCAGCACCCCGCTGCCCACATCCAGCTGGTACAGGCGTGACTCGCTGTCCACCCGCCTGCCGAACACCATTTCGCCCGGGCCCAACCAGGTCCAACCGCGGATTTCAGCCGCGTCATTGGTCAGCCGCCGTGCATTGCGCCCATCAGCGTCCATCACCCACATGTCACCGACCTGCGGGTTGCGCACAAAACCGATCTGCTTGCCATCCGGCGAGTACCGCGGCGCGTAGTCAAAATCGTCGACGCCCTTTGCATAGGCGATGGACGTCCAACGCCCCGAATCCAGCTCCAACAGGCGCATGCCGGCGCTGGCATAGCGCCCCGTCATCGAACCGAACAACAACTGGCGCCCATCATTGGACCAGTCAAAGCTCAGCATGTCGGTACCATCGCAGCGGGTCGCCCGGCGCGGATTACCCCCGGTCGCCGACACCAGCAGCACCTCGCAGGCGCCATCCGGATGGAAGCGTGCAAAGGCAATCTGGCGACCGTTCGGTGACCACACCGGGAAGCGGTCAGAAGTCCCTTCCGGTGCCGGCACCAGGCGGCTGGCCGTCGCGGTGCCGGTACTTTGGATCCACAACGAGGAGCGCGTGGCGTCCTCGCGCGCGAACACCACCAGCGACCCGTCGGGTGACAGGTTGGGCTGGGTCTCGTAAGCAGCGGTGGAGGTGATCAGTCGATAGGGCCGCTGCGGGCTGCCCAGCACCCGCGAACCGCTGGTGGCATTTGCGACACCATCGACCGCATCGCTCGCAGCAGCGTTGCGCCACAGCAACCACGCCATCAACACGGTACTGAGCAGCAGGCCAACACCGATGATCCACAACACATACCGGCGCACCCGCCGCTGCGTGCTGCGCGCCGATACAGACGGCGCCGGGATGGGACCCGTCGCTGTGGCAGGTTCTTCCAGACCCTGCGGCTCCTGCTCCCAGGCCACGGGCACCAGCAGGCGATAGCCTGTCTTGGCGATCGTTTCTATATAAGGTGTCGCTTCATCGGCGCCGGCAAAGACCTTGCGCAACTGCGTGACCGCCTGGGTCAGCACGTCATTGGTCGGCAAGGTATCCGGCCAGACTTCCGCGAACAGCTCATCGCGTGTCACAACCTGCCCGGCACGCCGCGCCAGCACCAGCAGGACGCCGACGCTCTTGGGAGTTATGCGGTGCACTTTGTGCGTGTTGGGCGTGTGGACCTCTCGCGAGGAGAGCACCACCACACAGTCACCAACACGCAGCCGATCGGTGGCTGGGGTCTGGGTATCGAGGCTGGACATGGACGATCAAACAAAAAAACCGCGCTGGACACATCCCGTGCCCGGCCCCGCGCCACGCGCCGAACCGCCAGAATCCGCAAAAGGCATCAACGGAAGAAGCAAATGTTTCTACTGGAACCGATATTACTCTAACGCTGTACCCAAGCGCTTGCGCGTGGAAGACAACAGGCTCTCTCTCGCCGACGAATTCACATAATTCGCTACAAAATTCGCGCCGCATGGCGCGATTTTTTTATCTAACGTTCAGTCTTCTCTGCTTTGTAAATGGTCAGGCCAACCAGCCGCGATACCACCAAAGCCACGTACATCACGCCTGCAAACTGCTCCAGCATCACCAATGCACGTGCCTGCGGATGCACCGGCACCACATCACTCAGACCAACCCCGGAAAGCAAGCTGAAGCTGAGATAAAGCAACTCCACCCAGCTTCTGAAATCGCCTTCGCTGGTGGCAACAAAACTGCCCGGATAGAAGTGCTGACAAACTGAATACGCGAACGCGAACGCCCAGGCCAGCAAGGTGAACGTTGCTCCCGCAGCAAACAGTTCGTCCCGCGTCACCTTGTGGTCCTGCAGCATGTAGGCGATCAGGCTGCAGGTTGTGTAGAAGTACAACAGGCACTCGAAAATCTGCGCGACGGCAGTCAATGAGTAGCGCTGCAGCAGGGCCCCCGCCACCGAAAACACCACCGCCGGTATGGCCAGGGTAAGGGCCAACCAGATACCCAGCGGACTGCGACGCACCACCCATACCGCCAAGCCCAGCACGGCCATGCCAAAAGCGCCGAACAAGGCCCGCCCTGCCGGCATGTGCTCCATGGCCGGATACAACAGCACCCCCAGCAACTGCACCGCAAGCAACCACGCGGATGGGTGCTTGCGGGCCAGCACCAGCCATCTCAAACGTGTCTGCATGCAGGCGGTCCTTGTGCGTACTCAGCGATCCGTGGCGATGGTGTGACGCATCAGTTGGAAGCGGCACCGGCACGGTAGGGATAGCTGGCAAAAATGGCAGCCACCGCCGCATCGATCTTTTCGCCTTGCTTGGCCGGGTCAAAGCGGCCCACGGTGCCTACCGCAACACCTTCCCAGACCAATTGCTTGCGATGTACATCGACCACATCCACGTTGAGCGTGCCCTCGGTGTACTGGCGCACGTCGGTACGGTCGCGCCAGTAAGGCACCGCGACATAACTGCGGGCGCGATAGCTGTAGTAATAGTCGTAGTCGACCTCGGGCATGGTGGTGACCCGGGTCTTGTCCTGCAGGTAGGCGTTGAGGTTCACCCACAGGTCCGGGTTGGCTTCATCGTAGCGATAACCGCGCGACTCCATCTGCATACGCACCGCGGCGCGGATACGGTTGCTGGTGATGGTGGTATAGCCGTGCTGCTCAAGTGCCAGCGGAGTGAAGAACGCGAAACTGCGATAGCGTGAGAAATCCGCACTGGGATCGGCCTGGCTGGCCACGCGCGGCGTGCTGGCACAGGCGCCCAGCAGCAGAACCAGCATCAGCATGACAAAACGGGAAACGACGCGAACTTTCATGGCGGCTACCCCTGCGTTGGATGGCAGAACGCTAGCACGAGCCGGGCCGTTGCGGTGTCAAGCGCGGTGGGGGAACCGAGCCGCCGATTCCCCCACCGCCCGGCTCACTCGGCCCGGTAGACCTGGCCGCCCTCGGCCCGGAACTGGGCGGATTTTTCGGCCATGCCCGTTGTCAGCGCCTGTGCCTCATCCACCCCCTGCTCGGCCGCGTACTCGCGCACGTCCTGGGTGATCTTCATCGAACAGAAATGAGGGCCGCACATCGAGCAGAAGTGCGCCAGCTTGTGCGCCTCCTTGGGCAGGGTTTCATCATGGAATTCCTTGGCCTTCTCCGGATCCAGGCCCAGGTGGAACTGGTCCTCCCAGCGGAACTCGAAACGCGCCTTGCTCAGTGCGTTGTCACGGACCTGTGCGCCCGGATGGCCCTTGGCAAGGTCGGCCGCATGGGCGGCAATCTTGTAGGCCATGATGCCATCACGCACATCCTGCCGATTGGGCAGCCCAAGATGTTCTTTCGGCGTCACATAGCAAAGCATGGCCGTGCCATACCAGCCGATCATCGCCGCGCCGATCGCGCTGGTGATGTGGTCGTAGCCCGGTGCGATGTCGGTTGTCAGCGGCCCAAGGGTATAGAACGGCGCTTCGCCGCATTCGTGCAGCTGCTTGTCCATGTTCTGTTTGATCAGATGCATCGGCACATGCCCAGGACCTTCGATGATGGTCTGCACATCGTGCTTCCAGGCGATACGGGTCAGTTCACCCAGCGCTTCCAGTTCACCGAACTGGGCCGCGTCATTGGCATCGGCAATACACCCAGGGCGTAGACCGTCGCCAAGGCTGAAGGAGACGTCGTAGGCCTTCATGATCTGGCAGATGTCTTCGAAATGCGTGTAAAGGAAATTTTCCTTGTGGTGCGCCAGACACCATTTGGCCATGATCGAACCACCGCGCGAGACGATGCCGGTAACGCGTTTGGCGGTAAGCGGTACATGCCGCAGCAACACCCCGGCATGGATGGTGAAGTAGTCCACGCCCTGTTCGGCCTGTTCGATCAGCGTGTCGCGGAAGATCTCCCAGTTGAGCTCCTCGGCACGGCCATCCACTTTCTCCAACGCCTGGTAGATCGGCACGGTACCGATCGGCACCGGCGAATTGCGCACGATCCACTCGCGGGTTTCATGGATATGCTTGCCGGTGGACAGGTCCATCACCGTGTCGCCGCCCCAGCGGATCGCCCACACCAGCTTCTCCACTTCCTCGGCAATACCCGAGGACACCGCGCTGTTGCCGATGTTGGCGTTGATCTTGGTGAGGAAGTTGCGACCGATGATCATCGGCTCACATTCGGGATGGTTGATGTTGTTCGGCAACACCGCACGCCCGCGCGCGATCTCGTCGCGTACGAACTCCGGCGTGATGACCTGTTGGATGTTCGCACCAAAGCTCTGGCCCGGATGCTGCGCCAGCAGACCCGCATCACGTACCGCCTCCAGCCGCTGGTTCTCGCGGATGGCCACGTACTCCATCTCCGGGGTGACGATACCGCGGCGCGCGTAATGCATCTGGGTGACATTGGCAGTGCCGATGGCGCGGCGCGGCAACGTGCGGCCCGGGAAGCGCACCGCATCCAGCCGGGCATCGTGCTGGCGACTGCGCCCGAACGCGGAACTGAGCCCGGCAAGCTGCTCGGTATCGCCACGTTCTTCGATCCAGCGCGAGCGTACTGCCGCCAGCCCGGCGGCCAGATCGATGTTGGCCTGCGGGTCGGTGTACGGGCCGGAGGTGTCGTAGACCGTAACCGGTGGATTCTCCTGGCCACCGAACAAGGTCGGCGTGCGGGTCTGCGCGATCTCGCGCATCGGCACCTGCAGGTCCGCGCGCGAACCGGCAACGAAGATCTTGCGCGAGCCGGGAATCGGCCGGGTCACCGACTCGGAAAGTTGCTGGGCCTGTTGCTGCAGGCTGGGCTGTGCATTCATGGGCGTTCGTCCTGTCTGTCCGCACGCGGGGTGCGAAGGCCACGCGAGGGATTCGCATGACGGAACGAAGCGAAGGCGCACGCCACCGGGCCCTGGCCCATCACGGGCACATCGACTGGCAGCACACAAAGCTTCCCTACGCCGGTATGAACCGGATCAGGTTCGAAGGGTATGTCTCAACCGCGGCCCAAAGGCTGCGGTACCCCCGCTTCGGGCGGCATTAGACCATAAAGCCGCGATCACAGGGCGATGCGGCGCGGCGGCGTCGGCTAACAGAACCATGACATGCGCTTGCGTACCCTCCAGACACAGCGTGAGGCCGGCGCCGACGGCGTCCTGGCACACTTCCAGCACCCGCTGCCCGGCTGCCCGCCGGCGTTCTGCAAGCGCTTGCGCACCGCCCTGGATCCTTCCTGCCGGAGAAGCTCCTTCATGGTGTTTCGTGTTTCCATCGCACTGGTCGCGGTATTGGTGCTGATCGCCGGCCTTGCACCCGGCCCGTTCAATGACGTGGTGCAGGCCACGCTGGCACAGGTCGTGCGCGGCGCTGGCTGGATGTACCTGTTGATCGTGTTCCTGACCTTGAGCTTTCTGCTGTACCTGGCTTTCGGGCGCTTCGGCAACCTGCGCATTGGTGGCGAGGATGCCGAGCCGGATTTCTCCCGTGGCAGTTGGCTGTCGATGCTGTTCTCGGCCGGGATGGGCATCGGGCTGGTGTTCTGGGGGGCTGCCGAGCCGATCTCGCATTTCGTCACACCACCGGAAGGTCTGTCGCCACAGAGCATGGACGCGGCAAGGGCCTCGATGCGCTATGCATTCTTCCACTGGGGCCTGCACCCGTGGGCGATCTATGCGCTGATCGGTCTTGCAATGGCCTGGTTCCAGTACAACCGCAACGGCCGCGGCTTGGTCAGTGACATGCTGCAGCCGGTCATCGGCCGCCATCATCGCGGCGCAGCCGGCAAGCTGGTCAACATCGCCGCAGTGGTGGCCACCGCGATCGGCGTGGCCACCACGCTGGGCTTTGGCACCATCCAGATCGCCGCCGGCCTGCAACAGGTGTTCGGCCTGCGCGCCGATGTGCCCCTGCAGCTGACCGTCATCGTGGTGGCCTTCGTGCTGTACATGATCTCCACCACCAGCGGCGTGGAGCGCGGCATCAAGTGGCTTTCCAACTTCAACCTGGCACTGGCCGCGCTGCTGCTGGCCGCCGTGCTGGTGCTGGGCCCGACCGGCTTCATCTTCGACACCTTCACCACCACGCTGGGCTCCTACCTCAACCAGCTGGTCACCATGAGCCTGCGCATGTCGCCGTTCTCCGGCAGCACCTGGGTCGCTGACTGGACCATCTTCTACTGGGCGTGGTGGATTGCGTGGGCACCGTTCGTCGGCGCGTTCATCGCCCGCGTTTCACGCGGCCGCAGCGTGCGCGAGTTCGTGGTCGGCGTGGTGTTGGCACCCACGCTGCTTGGTTTCCTCTGGTTCTCGGTGTTTGGCGGCACGGCCTTGTGGTCGCAGTTGTTTGGCCATGCCGATCTGGTCCAGGCGCTGGGCAATGGCTATGAGACGGTCCTGTTCACCCTGTTCGACAGCCTGCCCGCCCCACTGCTGCTGTCCGCGCTGGCGCTGGTGTTGCTGATGATCTTCTTTGTCACCTCGGCCGACTCTGCCGTGCTGGTCCTGGCCAGCATGTCCACCGATGACGCCGGTGATCCACCGCTGTCCCGCAAGCTGGTGTGGGGCGTGGCGATCGCGCTGATCGCCGCAACGCTGCTGCTGGCCGGCGGCCTGGATGCCCTGCAGGGCATGATCACCATCGCGGCCCTGCCCTTCGCCGCGCTGATGGTGCTGGTCATGGTGTCGCTGTACCGCGTGCTGGACGCCGAGTACAACCGCCAGCGCCGGCTGTCACAGCGCGCACGGCACTTGATCGAGGCATGGATCGAACGCGAGCAGGCCGCGCAGGACGATGCACGCGCAGAAGCCTCGCAGAACGTGGGCGGGGATTGAGACAACACAGCCGCTACCGTGGCTGCCCCTGTTTTCCGCCGGCAGCAGAACGCAGGGGCAGCATCACCTGGCTTCCGCAGGCGCAGGCCTCAGTAGCCCGCCGCCTGCCCGTCCTTGCGGCTCTCCGAGGCGCCGTAATACACACCGGTTTGCGGATCGCGCATGATCGCCTGGTAACCACCGTAGGGACCATCGGCGAACGTCACCCGGTGCCCCTTGCGCATCAGGCCACGCACGGTTTCCCAGCTGAAGCCGGTCTCCAGGTTCACCTCGCCGCCATCACTCATCGCCACCGCCTGTCCGGTCGGCTCGGTGGAACCCTCATGCTGGATACGCGGCGCATCGCCAGCCTCCTGCAGGTTCATGCCGAAATCCACCAGGTTCATCACGATCTGCGCATGCCCCTGCGGCTGCATCGCGCCGCCCATCACGCCAAAACTGGCAAACGGCTTGCCATCCTTGGTGATGAACGCCGGAATGATGGTCTGGAAAGGACGCTTGCCCGGTGCGTAGCCATTGGGGTGATCCTTCTGCAGCACGAACATCTCGCCGCGATCCTGCAGGATGAAACCCAACCCCGGCGGGGCCATGCCACTGCCCATGCCGCGGTAGTTGGACTGGATCAACGAGACCATCATGCCGTCGCCATCGGCCACGGTCATGTAGATGGTGTCACCCTCCTGCAACTGTTTCGGCGTACCCGGCTGCGCTTCCTTCAAGGCCTTGTCCATCGAGATCAAGGCACGGCGCTGTGCGGCATAGTCCTTGGAGATCAGGCGCTGTACCGGGGCCGGCGAGAATGCCGGATCCGCATAGAAACGGGCACGGTCGGCGAACGCCAGTTTCTTGGCTTCGACGAACAGATGGATGTGTTCGGCGGAACCGAACGGGATGTTCGAGAAGTCGTAGCCTTCCAGCACGTTGAGAATCTGCAGCGCGGCGATTCCCTGGCTGTTTGGCGGCAGCTCCCATACGTCGTAACCACGGTAGTTGCTGCTCACCGGCTCCACCCACTCGCCCTGGTGTGCCGCCATGTCCTCATAGCTCAGGTAGCCGCCGTTGGCCTTGAAGTAGTCACCGATGGTGCGGGCAATGGCCCCCTTGTAGAACGCATCGCGGCCGCCGTCGGCGATCTGCTGCAGGGTATTGGCCAGGTTGGGGTTGCGCCACAGCTCGCCCTTGCGTGGCGCGTGGCCGTCAATGGTGAACTGCTCCTTGAAGCCAGGGTACTGCGACAGCTTGGGCACCGAGCGGTCCCAGTAGTACGCGATCACCTCGGCCACCGGATGGCCGTTGCGCGCATAGGCGATGGCCGGGGCCAGGTTGTCGGCCATGGGCTTGCGGCCGAAGCGCTCATGCAGCGCAAACCAGCCGTCCACCGCGCCGGGCACCGACACCGGCAACGGCCCGGTTGCCGGGATCTCCTTCAAGCCGCGGCGCTGGAACTCGGCCAAGGTCAGCGAACGCGGCGACCTGCCCGAGCCGTTGTAGCCATAAAGCTTCTGGCTGCGCGGATCCCACACGATGGCGAACAGGTCACCCCCGATGCCATTGCCGGTCGGCTCCATCAGGCCCAACGCGGCATTGGCGGCAATGGCCGCATCCACCGCCGAGCCACCGGCCTTCATGACGTCCAATGCCACCTGCGTGGCCAGCGGCTGCGAGGTGGCAGCCATGGCGGTCGGTGCGATCACCTCCGAGCGCGTGGCGAAGTCGTGGCCGGTGACGCGATCCGCCGCCATCACTGAAAAAGGAACGGATAGCAGACTCAACAACAGCGTCGCACGCAACATGGTCGGTACCGGCAGGCAGGATCATTGACCATACCCCGACCCTGCCCGCGCCACCATGTGCCTTTCCGCATGGCTGCGGGCAGGAACAGCCCTCGGTGAGGTGCTGTCAGCCCCCGTACGCCTCAGATCGTCGCTGACAGCTGCACCGGCCGCGCAACGCTGCCAAGCGCGCTGATCTGCTGCAGCAGACGCCTGGTTTCCTGACAGGGATCCAAACCCAGGTCGCTGCGCAGGAAAGCCTCCAGCCGCTGGTAGGCGGTCAGCGCCCCACAACTGCTGCCGTTTCCGGCATGGGCGCGCATCGCCCGCTGCACGTGCGCTTCATTCCAAGGGTCACGGCGGCTGAGCGCATTGGCCAGATCGATGGCCGAGTCCCAACGCGCACGTTCGATCATCTGGTCGCAGCAGCGCTCCACCGAACTGATCAGCTGCACCTCCAGCATCTGCCGCGCGGTCTGCAGCCACGCCTGGAACTCCAGGTCGGCGATGTCCTCCATGCCATCCAGGAAGATCCGCTGATCGCTCAGCAGATTGATGGCATCGCAGGGCGCCTGTACCAGTACGTCCACGTCAAACAGGATGCGCTCGCCCCGCATCAGGCCCACGCTGCCACGCTGGATCTGCAATACCTCCGGGCCAAACTGCTGGATGCAGTAGCGATTGAGGTTGCTGAGCACCTGGCGCAGATTGGTCAGCGCGCTGGTCTCGCCCAGGTTTGGCCAGAACAGCGCCGCCAGACTGGCGCGCGAATGCATGCGGTTGGGCTCCAGCGCCAGGTAACCCAGCAATGCCCAACCCTTGCGATAGATCAACGGTGCCGGCAATCCTTCGCCATACCCCATCAGCGGGACAATGCCTGACAAGTCCGCGCCCTTGCTGGCACCGCAGCAATCGGCATGTACCTGGACCGGCATCTGCTTGTACATCTTCTCCATGGGAACCCTCGGTCCGGCCCCTGGTGCAGGGCCTGTTACTGATAAAACCGAGAAAAGCGTCGCAATCCAATCACGCTCCGCAAAAAAAAGTGCAACCCGGTCGAAAACCCACGATTTCCGCGCACTCGCGCCCCCTCCAGCCCCATGGTCATTGCAGTTTCAACCGAAACCATGCTGGTGCGACGCGGCTTGCCGGGCTTTTGCCGGCAATCACACCTGCAAGCGTTGACACCGCGTCAACGGGGTGGTTATCTCGACCCATGCTGCAACGCCACAACGCCACCGCTGACCTGACATCGACCCCGGCCCACGCCGTGGCATCGATTCTTGTACTCGTACTTATTACCGAGCCAACAGGTGCGGGGCAGACTGGCGCGTAACGTAAAGACAGCCAGATTCGACTAAAGACCCCGCGCCGACCCCGGTGCGGGGTTTTTCGTTTCCAGCTTCTATTTCATCTGAAACCATGTACCCAACCACTGACACCACGAACAAACACACCGCCAACGCTGCCTGCCGCAGCGCTGCCGCCTGCATGGTGTCTGCCCCGCCCGCCCCGGCCGCTGCGTCCTGACGCAACGGCCGTTTTTATTTCTGCATGTCTCTCTTGATCGCAAGGAACCCAAGCACCATGAGCACCAACGAACTGCCCCAGATCAAAATCGCCGTCGTCGGTTACGGCAGCCAGGGCCGCGCCCATGCCATGAACCTGCGTGAATCCGGCTTCGACGTGGTTGTCGGCCTGCGCGCTGGCGGCCCCACCGAGGTCAAGGCGCAGGCCGATGGCTTCACCGTCAAGACCCCGGCCGAAGCGGTCAAGGACGCCGATCTGGTCGCCGTGCTGACCCCTGACATGGTGCAGAAGAAGCTCTACAACGAGGTGCTGGCACCGAACATGAAGCAGGGCGCCTGCCTGCTGTTCGCGCACGGCCTGAACGTGCATTTCGGCATGATCGAGCCGCGCGCCGACCTGGACGTGGTGCTGGTCGCGCCGAAGGGCCCGGGTGCGCTGGTGCGCCGCGAGTACGAAATCGGCCGTGGCGTGCCCTGCATCTACGCCGTCTACCAGGACAAGAGCGGCAAGGCCGAGCAGTTCGCCCTGGCCTATGCCGCCGGCCTGGGCGGCGCCCGCGCCAACATCATCAAGACCACCTTCAAGGAAGAGACCGAAACCGATCTGTTCGGCGAGCAGGCCGTGCTGTGCGGTGGCGCGTCCTCGCTGGTGCAGGCCGGCTTTGAAACCCTGGTGGAAGCCGGCTACCAGCCGGAAATCGCCTACTACGAAGTGCTGCACGAACTGAAGCTGATCGTCGACCTGTTCTACGAAGGCGGCATCACCCGCATGCTGGAGTTCATCTCCGAAACCGCCCAGTACGGCGATTTCGTCAGCGGCCCGCGCGTCATCGATGCCTCGGTGAAGGCACGCATGAAGGACGTGCTGACCGACATCCAGAACGGCACCTTCACCAAGAACTGGGAAGCCGAGTACGACGCCGGCCTGCCGAACTACAAGAAGTTCCAGCAGGCCGACATGGAACATCCGATTGAAAAGGTGGGCAAGGAGCTCCGCGCCAAGATGGTTTGGCTGCAAGCACAGAACGCGTAACCGCGCGGTCCCCCACCCGCAACAGGCAAAGGTCGCTCCATGAACACTTCCACCCCCGGTGCGCCACGCAATGGCGCACGCTGGCTGACGCAGGCCCTGGAAGCCGAAGGCGTGCAAACGCTGTTCGGCTACCCGGGCGGCACCATCATGCCGTTCTATGACGCATTGGTGGACTCCAGCCTCAAGCACATCCTGGTACGTCACGAGCAGGGCGCGGCGCTGGCCGCCAACGGGTATGCCCGCGCCAGCGGCAAGGTCGGCGTATGTGTGGCCACCTCCGGCCCGGGTGCGTCCAACCTGGTCACCGGCATTGCCGATGCGATGCTGGACTCGGTACCGATGGTGTGCCTGACCGGCCAGGTCGGCACCGCATTGCTGGGTACCGATGCGTTCCAGGAACTGGATGTGTTCGGCATGACCTTGCCGATCGTCAAGCACAGCTGGCTGGTGCGCAGTGTCGACGAGCTGCCGCAGGTGGTTGCCGAGGCCTTCCGTGTCGCCCGCGAAGGGCGGCCCGGTCCGGTGCTGATCGACCTGCCCAAGGACGTGCAGCTGGCCAGTGCGGCGCACCTGCCCGACCACGTGCCGGCATCGGTTGATCCGATCCCGGCACCGGCCGCCGAGGCACTGGCGGAGGCGCTGGCCGCCATCGCCCAGGCCGAGAAGCCGGTGATCTACGGCGGCGGCGGCATCGCCCTGGCCGATGCCGTGGGCGAGTTCCGCCAGTTCGTCGAGGCCACCGGCATCCCCACCGTGCTGACCTTGCGCGGGCTGGGTGCCCTGCCCGCCAACCACCCGCAATACCTGGGCATGCTGGGCATGCACGGCACCCGCGCCGCCAACATGGCAGTGCAGGAGGCCGACCTGCTGATCGTGGTCGGCGCCCGCTTCGACGACCGCGCCACCGGCAAGCTGGCCGAGTTCGCACCGTTTGCCCGCGTCATCCACCTGGATGCCGACGTCTACGAAATCTCCAAGCTGCGCGGTGCCAACATCGCCCTGCCGGGCAATGTCCGTGACGGCCTGGTCGCGCTGACCGGCGAGCGCGCCAACTGCAATACCTGGCGCGCACGTTGCGCCGCCAACCGCGAAAAGTTCACCGCCCGCTATGACGCCCCCGGCGAGCAGATCTATGCGCCGCGGCTGTTGAAGCGGCTGAGCGAAGTGGCCCCGGCGGACACCGTCATCGCCTGCGATGTCGGCCAGCACCAGATGTGGGTGGCCCAGCATTGCCGCTTCAACCACCCGCGCAACCACCTGACCTCCGGCGCGCTTGGCACCATGGGCTTCGGCCTGCCGGCAGCGATGGGCGCGCAGTTCGCCTGCCCCGACCGCACCGTGGTGCTGGTCTCCGGCGACGGCAGCTTCATGATGAACGTGCAGGAGCTGGTGACCATTGCCCGCTGCAAGCTGCCGGTCAAGATCGTGCTGCTGGACAACTCCTCGCTGGGCATGGTGCGGCAGTGGCAGGAGCTGTTCCACGCCGAGCGCTACAGCGAGATCGACCTGTCCGACAACCCGGACTTCGTCGCCCTGGCGCAGGTGTTCGGCATCAAGGCCCGGCGCATCGTCGACCGCAACGACGTCGAGGACGGCCTGGCCGAACTGTTCGACGCGCCCGGCCCGATGCTGCTGCACGTGGCCATCGACGCACGTGCCAACGTGTGGCCGCTGGTGCCACCCAACAACGCCAACAGCACCATGCTGGACAGCAACCCCGCCCACGCCAAGGCAACGCAGGAGAGTTCCAATGCAATACCGGCTTGACCTGGTGCTGAAACCTGCCGAAGGCGCGCTGGTGCGCGTGATCGGCATGGTTGAACGCCGCGGATTTTCCCCCAGCAACATCGCCGGCCAGCGCAAGGCCGACGATGCTGGCCGCTGGCACGTGCAGATGGACATCGACGGCACCCGGCCGCCGGAAACCCTGCGCCACCAGCTGGAAAAGGTCTACGACTGCGAATCGGTACGCGTGGTACCGGTCGCTGGTGCCAGCGTATGAGCAGCGATGTAAGTGGCGTACCGGTAGTACGCCGCCGCAAGCAACGGAGGCGTCTTCTTGGTGGCGCCGGGATTGGGGATTCGGGAGTCGGGAGTCGCGCCCGCACCCGCCCGGCTGCGGCTGCGAGCGGTGCTGAACGGAGGTGTCTTCTCCAACCATCCGCGGTGCACCGTCAATCCCCTATTCCGAATCCCGAATCCCGGCGTCACCATGCCTGATCCTGGCCGCCCCGTCGCAATTGCAGCACCCGCTGACGCCTTGAACGTCAGCGTCGCCGACGTATTGGCCGCGCAGGCCCGCCTGCGCCGTTTCCTGCCGCCTACCCCGCTGCATTACGCCGAGCGCTTCGGCACCTGGCTCAAGCTCGAGAACCTGCAGCGCACCGGTTCCTACAAGGTGCGCGGCGCCCTGAACGCCATGCTGGCCGCACTGGAACGCGGCGACGAGCGTCCGGTGATCTGCGCCTCGGCGGGCAACCACGCCCAGGGCGTGGCCTGGGCCTCGCACCGGCTGGGCGTGCAGGCCATCACGGTGATGCCGCATGGCGCACCGGCCACCAAGATCGCCGGCGTCCAGCATTGGGGCGCCACCGTGCGCCAGCACGGCAACAGCTACGACGAAGCCTTCGCCTTCGCCCGCGAGCTGGCCGAACAGAACGGCTACCGCTTCCTGTCCGCCTTCGACGATCCGGACGTGATCGCCGGCCAGGGCACGCTGGGCATCGAGCTGGCCCCGCATGCACCGGACGTGGTGATCGTGCCGATCGGCGGTGGCGGCCTGGCCTCCGGCGTCGCGCTGGCCTTGAAGTCGCAGGGCGTGCGCATCATCGGCGCCCAGGTCGAAGGCGTGGACTCGATGGCACGCGCGATCAAGGGCGATGTGCGCGAAGTTGACCCGGTGCCAACCCTCGCCGATGGCGTCAAGGTCAAGATCCCCGGCTTCATCACCCGCCGCCTGTGCGCCAGCCTGCTCGACGACGTGGTCATCGTGCGCGAAGCCGAACTGCGCGAAACCCTGGTGCGACTGGCGCTGGAAGAGCATGTCATCGCCGAAGGCGCCGGCGCATTGGCGCTGGCCGCCGGCCGCCGCGTCTCCGGCAAGCGTAAGTGTGCGGTGGTATCGGGCGGCAACATCGATGCCACAGTATTGTCGACCTTGTTGTCTGAAGTGCGCCCCAGTCCCCCGCGTAAACCTCGACGGCGTAACGCCGAACGACTTAGAAGCCGTGTCGTCGCAGCGACACAGCGCAGCCCCAAATCCGAATCCCCCAAAATTCCCGTTACCGCCGCAGTCGAGGAGACCCTCTGGTGAATACTCCAACCAACAACACCCCGCGAATTACCATCTTCGACACGACCCTGCGCGACGGTGAGCAATCACCCGGCTGCAGCATGACGCCACCACAGAAGCTGGTGATGGCGAGGGCGCTGGCGGAACTGGGCGTGGACGTGATCGAAACCGGCTTCCCCGCAAGTTCGCAGTCCGACCGCGAAGCCATGGCCCTGATCGGCCGCGAGGTACGCCAGCCGGTCCTGGCAGTGCTGTCGCGCTGCCTGGCCGGCGATATCGAAACCTCCATCAAGGCGTTGGAAGCCGCAGCGCGCCCGCGCCTGCACCTGTTCCTGTCCACCAGTCCGCTGCACCGCGAGCACAAGCTGCGCATCAGCAAGGAACAGGTGCTGGAGTCGGTGCACAAGCATGTGAGCATGGCGCGCGGCTACCTGGACGATGTCGAGTTCTCCGCCGAGGACGCCACCCGCACCGAGCTGGACTTCCTGACCGAAGTCACCCAGGTCGCCATCGCCGCCGGTGCCCGCACCATCAACCTGCCCGACACCGTTGGCTTCACCACGCCGGAAGAAATCCGCGCGATGTTCCAGCACGTCATCGCCAATGCCGCCGGCGCCGACAAGGTGGTGTTCAGCACCCACTGCCACAACGACCTGGGCCTGGCCGTGGCCAACTCGCTGGCCGCCATCGAAGGCGGTGCACGCCAGGTGGAAGGCTCGATCAACGGCATCGGCGAGCGTGCCGGCAACTGCGCGCTGGAAGAAATCGCGATGGTGCTGAAGGTACGCAATGCCTTCTACAACAACTTCGACACCGGCTTTGACACCCAGCGCATCGTGCCCACCTCGCAGCTGCTGCAGCGCCTGGTCGGCATGCCGGTCCAGCGCAACAAGGCCATCGTCGGCGCCAATGCCTTCGCCCATGAGTCCGGCATCCACCAGCACGGCATGCTGCGCAACCGCAACACCTACGAAATCATGCGTCCGGAAGACGTGGGCTGGGAGTCCTCGCAGATGGTGCTGGGCCGCCACAGCGGCCGCGCCGCGGTCGAGGCTCGCCTGCGTGCGCTGGGCTACTGGCTGGAAGAAGAAGAGCTGAAGCTGGTATTCGATCAGTTCAAGGCGCTGTGCGAACAACAGCGAGTGGTCACAGACGCCGACCTGCAGACCCTGATGCAAGGCACCTCCAGCAGCGACGGTTACCGCCTGGCCTCGATGACCATCAGCGACGTCGGCAGCCGCGCCAACGCGCTGGTTGAACTGTCCGATCCGGAAGGCAACCGCGTAGCCGAAACCGCGCAGGGCGACGGCCCGGTCGATGCATTGTTCTCGGCCTTGTCGGCCGCCACCGGCATCCAGCTGACCCTGGACAGCTACCACGTGCACAGCGTCGGCATCGGCGCCGATGCCCGCGGCGAAGCCAACCTGAGCGTACGCCACGAAGGCGAGATCCTCGAAGGCACCGGCACCAGCCGTGACATCATCGAAGCCAGTGCCCTGGCCTGGCTGGATGTCACCAACCGCCTGCTGCGCCAGCGTGAAGGCAGCAAGACCGAGGAAGCCGTCAGCGCCTGAGCGCGACGGCAGAACATAGGCAACGGAACGTACTGATGAGCTCCGCACCCAAAACCCTGTACGACAAACTGTGGGACGCCCACGTTGTCGTCCCCGAATCCGACAACGCGCCGGCCGTGCTGTATATCGACCTGCACCTGATCCACGAAGTGACCTCGCCGCAGGCCTTCACCGAACTGCGCCAGCGCGGCCTGAAGCCGCGCCGCCCGGACCGCACCAAGGCGACGATGGACCACTCCACGCCGACCCTGCCGGCCGGCCCGGACGGCAAGCTGCCCTACGCCAGCAAGGCTTCCGAGGCGCAGGTTGAAACCCTGGCCAGGAACTGCGCCGAGTACGGCATCGAGCTGTTCGACCTGTCCTCGGCCAACCGCGGCATCGTCCACGTCATCGCCCCGGAGCAGGGTTTCACCCAGCCGGGCATGACCATCGTCTGCGGTGACAGCCACACTTCCACGCATGGTGCGTTCGGCTCGCTGGCCTTCGGCATCGGCACCAGCGAAGTCGGCCACGTGCTGGCCACGCAGTGCCTGCTGCAGCGCAAAGCCAAGACCATGGCCATCACCGTTGATGGCGAACTGGCCCCGGGCGTCGGCGCCAAGGACGTGGTGCTGCACATCATCGGCGTGATCGGCGTCAACGGCGGCACCGGCCATGTGCTGGAGTTCCGCGGCTCGGCGATCCGCGCGATGGACATGGAACAGCGCATGACCCTGTGCAACATGTCCATCGAGGCCGGCGCCCGCGCCGGCATGGTGGCACCGGACCAGGTCACCTTCGACTGGGTCGGCAAGACCCCGCGCGGCCCCAAGGGCGCTGACTTCGACACCGCCGTGGCGTACTGGAAGACCCTGAACACCGACGACGGCGCGCGCTTCGATGTGGAAGTGCAGATCGATGCCGCCGACATCCGCCCGACCCTGACCTGGGGCACGCACCCGGGCACCGCGATTGCAGTGGATGCGCCGATCCCGGCCGCCAACGATGCCGCCGCGCAGAAGGGCCTGGACTACATGAAATTCGAGGCCGGCCATTCCCTGGTCGGCACGCCGGTGGACGTGGTGTTCGTCGGCTCCTGCACCAATGGCCGCCTGAGTGACATGCGCGAAGTGGCGCAGGTGCTGCGCGGCCGCCGTGTCGCCGATGGCGTGCGCATGCTGGTGGTGCCGGGCTCGGAGATCGTCAAGCGCGACGCCGAGGCCGAAGGCATCCACGAAATCGTGCGCGCTGCCGGCGCCGAATGGCGTGAGCCGGGCTGCTCGATGTGCATCGCCATGAACGGCGACCTGGTTGCACCGGGCCAGCTGGCAGTGAGCACCAGCAACCGCAATTTCGAAGGCCGCCAGGGCCCGGGTTCACGCACCCTGCTGGCCTCGCCGATGAGTGCGGCGTGGGCAGCGGTGAACGGCCGTGTTGCCGACACCCGCGATCTGTTTGCCAAGGAGGTGGCGTGATGAAAATTACACAAGCACACCCTCATCCGGCGCTGCGCGCCGCCTTCTCCCGGTGGGAGAAGGGCTACGCACTGGAGCTGTACTGATGGCCGCACTGACCCGCATCGTTTCGCGCAGCGTGGTACTGCGCCAGACCAATATCGACACCGACCAGATCATCCCGGCGCGTTTCCTGTCCACCACCGAGCGTGCCGGGCTGGGCAAGAACGCCTTCAACGACTGGCGCTGGCAGGCCGATGGCTCACCGAATGCGGACTTCGCCTTCAACCAGCCGCACAACCAGGGCCGCGCCATCCTGCTGGCCGGGCGCAACTTCGGTTGCGGCTCCTCGCGCGAACATGCGCCGTGGGCATTGACGGATCTGGGCCTGCAGGCGATTGTCAGCAGTGAGATCGCCGACATCTTCCGTGGTAACGCATTGAAGAACGGCCTGCTGCCGATCGTGCTGGATGAAGCCGACGTGCAGGAACTGATGCAGAACCCGGACGATGAGCTGACCGTGGATGTGGCGGCGCGCGAACTGCGCACCTCCAGCGGCAAGACCTATACGTTCCCGTTGGACGGTTTCTCGCAGACCTGCCTGTTGGAAGGTGTTGACCAGCTGGGTTGGCTGCTGGGCCGGGTGGATGAAATCGAGCGGTATGAGGCTGCGAAGGCAGCCTGACGAAACACCCCTCCCCTTGCCGGCGTGGCTGGCAGGGGGAGGTCGGGAGGGGATTGGCTTTTGCTTGTAATGCGCACACGGCTAACGGCAGAAGCTACCCCTCCCCAACCCTCCCCTGCGCCTTCGGCGCAAGGGAGGGAGTAAATCCGCGTCGCCTGCAGGGCAGCGCGCGAAACACCCCTCCCCTTGCCGGCGTAGCCGGCAGGGGGAGGTCGGGAGGGGGTTGGCTTTTGCTTGTAATGCGCACACGGCTAACGGCAGAAGCTACCCCTCCCCAACCCTCCCCTGCGCCTTCGGCGCAAGGGAGGGAGTAAATCCGCATCGCCCGCAGGGCAGCGCGCGAAACACCCCTCCCCTTGCCGGCGTAGCCGGCAGGGGGAGGTCGGGAGGGGGTTGGCTTTTGGCTTGTAGTGCTCAAACGGCAACGGCAAGAGCTAACCCCTCCCCGGCCCTCCCCTGCGCCTTCGGCGCAAGGGAGGGAGCTCCCAACAACAGCACCAACCGGAACCCACACATGCAAGCCAATATCGTCGTACTGCCGGGTGACGGCATCGGTCCTGAAATCACCGCCGTCGCCGTCGACGTGCTCAAGGCCGTCGCCACCCGCTTCGGTCACAGCTTCAGCTTCAGCGAACACGACATCGGCGGCATTGCCATCGACAAGCACGGCGAGCCGCTGCCGGCCGCCACGCTGGAAGCCTGCAGCAAGGCCGATGCCGTGCTGCTGGGCGCCGTCGGTGGCCCCAAGTGGTCCGACCCCAATGCCAAGGTGCGCCCGGAACAAGGCCTGCTGGCCATCCGCAAGGCGCTGGGACTGTTTGCCAACCTGCGCCCGGTACGCACCCATCCGGCCGCGCTCAACGCCTCGCCGATCAAGCCGGAACTGCTCAAGGACGTGGACTTCGTGGTGGTGCGCGAGCTCACCGGCGGCATCTACTTCGGCGACAAGACCCGTGACGCCGACAGCGCCAGCGACCTGTGCCGCTACACCGTGGTGGAAATCGAGCGCGTGCTGCGCAGCGCCTTCCGCCTGGCCCAGCAGCGCCGCGGCAAGCTGACCTCGGTGGACAAGGCCAACGTGCTGGAAACCTCGCGCCTGTGGCGCGATATCGCCGCCCGCATCGGCCGCGAAGAGTTCCCGGAGGTGGAGCTGGAACACCAGTTGGTCGACTCCATGGCCATGCACCTGATCGCCAAGCCGCGCGTCTACGACGTGATCGTCACCGAGAACATGTTCGGCGACATCCTCACCGACGAGGCCTCGATGCTGGCCGGCTCGCTGGGCCTGTTGCCGTCGGCATCCCTGGGCGAACAGGGCAAGGTCGGCATCTATGAGCCTATCCATGGCTCGGCCCCGGACATCGCCGGCAAGGGCATTGCCAACCCCTACGCCACCATCCTCAGCGCGGCCATGCTGCTGCGCCATTCGCTGGGTCTGGAGGCCGAAGCCGCCGCCATCGAACAGGCGGTCACCGCAGCACTGGATGGCGGCCACTTCACCGCCGACCTGGCCGCGCAAGGCCAGGCACTCAGCACCCAGCAAGCCGGCGCGGCCGTGCTTGCGCAGTTGAAATGAAGTAACTGGACGCGGCCTTTGGCCGCGTCTTTTTTTGCGGGCTGTTCCCGCCTGGTGGATATCACGCTGTTTTTTTCTTGGACCTGTCTCCTATTGGACCCGTTCTTCAGGTCCCGCATTGAAAAGGAATGACCTTGAACTACCGTACCCCCGACGACTTCCTGGCCTATGTGGCCAAGCGCGACCCCAACCAATCCGAGTTCCTGCAGGCCGTCAAAGAGGTGTCCCACAGCCTGTGGCCCTTCCTGCAGCAGAACCCGAAATACACGCAGTACGGGTTGCTGGAACGTCTGATCGAGCCGGAGCGGGTCATCCAGTTCCGCGTCGCCTGGGCCGATGACAAGGGCCAGACCCACGTCAACCGCGCCTGGCGCGTGCAGCACAGCTCGGCCATCGGCCCGTTCAAGGGCGGCATGCGTTTCCACCCCTCGGTGAACCTGTCCATCCTCAAGTTCCTGGCCTTCGAGCAGACCTTCAAGAACGCACTGACCACCCTGCCGATGGGCGGTGGCAAGGGCGGCTCGGACTTCGACCCCAAGGGCAAGAGCGATGGCGAGGTGATGCGCTTCTGCCAGGCGCTGATGCTGGAGCTGTACCGCCACCTGGGCCCGGATACCGACGTGCCGGCCGGTGACATCGGCGTGGGCGCACGCGAGGTCGGCTTCATGGCCGGCATGATGAAGAAGCTCAGCAATGACGCCGCCTGCGTGTTCACCGGCAAGGGCCTGGCCTACGGCGGCAGCCTGATGCGGCCGGAAGCCACCGGCTTTGGCACGGTTTATTTCGTTGAGCAGATGCTGCACCACGCCAAGCGCCAGACCCACGGTGCCAAAGTGCTGGTCTCCGGCTCCGGCAATGTCGCCCAGTACGCCGCCATCAAGGCCAGCGAACTCGGCGCCAAGGTCCTGACCTTCTCCGACTCCGGCGGCACCCTGTACGCCCGCGATGGCTTCGACGAGCAGGGCCTGCAGGAAGTGATGGCGTTGAAGAACGAGCGCCGCGGCCGCCTGTCCGAACTGGCCGACGATGCCCGCTTCGAATTCCTGGCCGACCGTCGCCCCTGGCATATCCCGGCCGACATCGCCCTGCCCTGCGCCACCCAGAACGAACTGGATGAAACCGACGCCCGCACCCTGGTCCACAACGGCGTGCTGTGCGTGGCCGAAGGCGCCAACATGCCGTCCACGCTGGAAGCGGTGGATGTGTTCCTGCAGGCCGGCACGCTGTATGCACCGGGCAAGGCCAGCAATGCCGGTGGCGTGGCAACGTCCGGCCTGGAAATGAGCCAGAACGCATTGCGTCTGTCCTGGCGCCATGCCGACGTCGACGAGCGCCTGCACGTGATCATGAAGGAGATCCATGCCAACTGCGTGCAGCATGGCGTGCGTGCCGATGGCAGCGTCAACTACGTGGACGGCGCCAACATCGCCGGCTTCGTCAAGGTTGCCGACGCGATGCTGGCGCAGGGCCTTTACTGATCACCCGCCAAGGCCGCGCCGCGTTCGTCCTCAGGACGAAACGCGGTTGCGGCCTTCGCGTTTGGCCCGGTAAAGCTGGCGGTCGGCCGCCGCCAACAAGGTGCGCACCGTGTCCTGGCCAGGCCCCAATGCGGCCAGGCCAATGCTGGCGGTGATGACCAGCGCAGGGTCCACTTCCTCGCAGCGCAGCCGAGCCACGCGCTGCCCCAGCTCGCGCAGCTGCTGGGCTGCCAACACCGGCTCGACGCCACGCAACACCACCAGGAACTCCTCGCCACCGTGGCGGGAGACAAAATGCCCGCTGCCCAGTTGCAGCAGGCCGGCCACGTCACGCAGCACGCGGTCACCGGCTTCGTGCCCATAGCGGTCGTTGATCTGCTTGAAGTGATCGATATCCAGCAACGCCACGGTCAACGGTGATTGGCCCGCCAAGGCTTCACGCAATGCCTGCTGCAGGTGGTCATCACCCGCACGTCGGTTGGGCAGGTTGGTCAGGGCATCGTGCATGGCCTGGTGCTCCAGACGCTGCAGCAGCACCTCACGCTCGGCACCGGCCTGTTCAAGCGCGCGGTTCTTCTCGCTCAACTCCTGCGTACGCGCGGTGATCTGCGTATTCAACAGCCGCTGCCTGCGTCGATAACTGGCCGTGCGCCAGCTGACCAGCATCAGCACCATACCGGCCAGGGTAAGCACCGCCAGCAGGATCACCCACGGCCGTTGCCAGAGCGGTGCTGCGACCTGAAACGACACCGAGGCCTCACCGCCACGACCGGGATTGTCCCAGTCCAGCGGCAGCGACATCGCCTGCACCCGCAAGCGGTAATTGCCGGCCGGCAGGTTGGTGTACACCGCCTCGGTGCGGGTGCCGGCATCCACCCAATCGGTATCGAAACCTTCCAGCCGGTACCGGTAGCGCATCTTGTCTGGTGCACGGAAGCCCAGGCCGGCGAACGCCACGGCGACGCGCTCCACTTCCGACGGCAAGGCATAACTGCCCTGCAGCAGCTGCGGATACCCGTCCACCACTACGCTCTCGATCACCACCGGCAACTTGCGCAGGCGTGCGTTGTTGTCCACCCGCTGCGGGTTCACCACCGCCAGACCCGCGCTGGTGGGCAACAGCAACCTGCCGGCCCGGGTCATCCACCCGGCTGGCGAGGAGGCACCATTGGCCTGGCTGCTGGGCATGCCATCGGTATGGTCCAGCACCTGCACCGACAAGTGCGCGCGCGCGCCCGCCGCCACTGCCACAAGGTCACTGCGGTCCAGCCGGAACACACCCAGATTGCTGGGCAGCCACAGATGCCCGGCTTTGTCGTCGATGATCCGGAATACCTTGTCACGCGGCAGACCATTGCGGTGGTCGAACACGACAAAGTCCAAGCCACGCTTGCGCAGCAGGCCATGGTCACTGGCTATCCACAGGTCACCATTGTCGTCACCCAGGAAGTCAAACACGTAGCGTGCGGGGATATCCTTGTCCGCCATCCAGGCCTGCAACCGCCCGTCCTGCCCCAGCATGGCCATGCCGCTGTCGGTACCGATCCACAGCACCCCGGCTCGATCCCGGTAAAGGGTGTGCACCACCAACCCGGGCAGGCCTTCTTCCTGTCCGTAGTGGCGGAAATCAGCGCTGCCGTCGTAACGGTACAGGCCATCGCTGCTGCCTATCCACAAGCTGCCATCGGCATCGAACAACAGCGCGCGCACCAGCGGCTGTACTGCCCCGGGCAGGCGGATCTGCTGCCTGATCCGCCCGTGAGCATCTATATCGAAGACCCCCTGGTTGTAGGTTCCCGCCCAGACCCCACCCCCGTGCAGGGCCAAGGCCAACACCGATGCATCGCGGCCCTTGCCCGGCAGCAGCCGCACTGGATGGATCTGCTCCCCCACCATCCGGTCCAGCCCCTCCGAATGGCCGACCCAGACGGTGTCATCCGCCCCTTCGATCACCGCACGGACATACTCCGAGCCCAGGCCGTCCGCACGGCCGATGCCACGGGCGGCGCCTTCATCAACGCGGAACAAACCATCAGTGCTGCCTGCCCAGACCAGTCCTTCGCGGTCGATCAACAGCGCGGGACTGACCTGGCCGGGAATGTTGATCGCCTCCACCTGATCGCCATGCAGCCGCTGCAGACGCCCCGCCGACAGGCTCAGCCACAGCCCCCCCTGCGCGTCCCGGCGCACCGCATCGACGCGTTCGCCCACCAGCAGGTGCTGCTGCCGACCATCGGCATGAAAGTGATGGATGCCATCGTCGGCGGCGAGGATCCAGCCCCCGGCGAGGTCGCTGACCATGTCACGCACCACCAGGGCACGGGCTGCCGGCCATTGCTGCAAGCGGCCATCGCGCAACTGGTAAACGCCTTCTTCGGTGCCTACCAGCAGGCTGCCATCGCCCGCCCAGCGCAGCGTGGTCACCGCGACCTGAGGCAATCCCAGCGCCCGCCCCTCGTCCAGCAACTGACCGTTGGGCTGCATCCGCAGCAGCCGGTCCTTGGAGCCTATCCACAAACTGCCGGCAGCATCGCGGGCCAGGGCATTGATCGAGAGGTTGCGGGCGTCATTGCCGCCCAGCGCCTGCCATTGGCCGTTGCGATAGCGATAGATGCCATTGCTGACCGTACCGAACAACATCCCGCCGTTGGCCTCCGGCAATATGCTCAATACCCCTGACAGCTCCGCGCCCGGTGTGTTCTGGCGATCGAATACGGTAAAACTGCGGCCGTTGAAGCGCACCACGCCTTCCCACGTCCCCAGCCAGATGAAACCGTCGCTGCCCTGTGCCACCGACTGCACCAGGTTGTGCGGCAAGCCCTGCTCCATGCCCCAACCGGCCACGGTATGGCGTGCCGCCAGCGCCGGCAGACTGATCGATAGCAAGCCCAGCAACAGCAGCAGGCACGCGCCCACAACCGGCCCGATGGCGGCCGACCGTCGCGCAGCGCTATACCCCAGGCAAAGATGATGGCGTGTCGGCAAACCCGCCTCCCGCAGGTCGTGTCGGCCCCCGTGCCGACACGACCAATTTACCACTGACCCAGCAAAGCGACCTTCTTCAGGTACGGCGCGGGAGGTGCCTATTCAGCAATTACGGCCCTGCCTCGTCCGCGCGCACCCGGAACCAGGCCGCATACAGGGCCGGCAGGAACACCAGGGTCAGCACCGTGCCGACGATCAGGCCGCCCATGATCGAGATCGCCATCGAGCCATAGAAGGCACTGCGCGACAGCGGGATCATCGCCAGCACCGCCGCCAACGCGGTCAGCACGATGGGCCGGAAGCGGCGCACGGTGGCATCGATGATGGCGTGCCAGCGGTCATGGCCGGCATCGATGTCCTGCTGGATCTGGTCGATCAGGATCACCGAGTTGCGCATGATCATGCCGGCCAGGGCAATCGTGCCCAGCATCGCCACGAAGCCGAACGGGGCCTGGAACAGCAGCAGGAACCAGGTCGCACCAATGATGCCCAGCGGCGCGGTGATGAACACCATTGCCGCCCGCGAGAAGCTGCGCAGCTGCACCATCAGCAAGGTCGCCACCACCGCCAGGAACAGCGGCATGCCGGCCTTGATCGAGTCCTGGCCGCGCGCGGAGTCCTCCACCGTGCCGCCGGTTTCCAACAGATAGCCGCTGGGCAGGGCGTCGCGGATCTCGCTCAAGGTCGGCACGATCTGCTCGACCACGCCCACCGGCAGCATGCTGTCGCCGATATCGGCGCGCACGGTGACGGTTGGCAGGCGGTCGCGGTGCCAGATGATGCCGTCCTCGAACGCATATTCCAGCTTGGCCACCTGCGACAGCGACACCGGCTTGCCGGAGGCCGTGGGGATAGCCAGGCTGCCGAGCATGTCCAGGCGCGCGCGCTCGTCATCCGGGCCACGCAGCAACATGCCGATCTGGCGGTTGCCTTCGCGGTAGGTGCTCACGCTCATGCCCGACAGCGAGCTGGTCAGGAACTGCGCGATCTGTGCGCTGCTCACGCCCAGTACCCGCGCGCGGTCCTGGTCGACGACCAGCCGCACCACCTTGCTCGGCTCGCTCCAGTTGAGGTTGACGTTGGTGGTATGCGGGTTCTGCCGCACCTTCTCGGCGACCTGCGCGGCAATGGCCTGCACGCGTTCGATGTGCTCGCCGGAGATGCGGAACTGCACCGGATAACCAACCGGCGGGCCGTTCTCCAGCCGGGTCACGCGCAGCTGCACGTCGGCGAACTTCGGCACCACTTCCTTGAGCAGCCAGTCACGCACCTGCTCGCGGGACTGGGTGTCCTGTGTCAGCACCACGTACTGGGCGAAGTTGGTGGCCGGCAGCTGCTGGTCCAGCGGCAGGTAGAAGCGCGGCGAACCGTTGCCGACGTAGCCGACGAAATTGGCCACGCCCTTGTGGTCCTTCAGCATCGCCTCGAACTTCTGCGCCTGCGCCTGGGTGGCGGTCAACGAGGCGCCCTCGGCCAGCTCGATGTCCACCATCAGTTCGGGCCGGGTCGAGTCGGGGAAGAACTGCTGCGGCACGAAACGGAAGATCACCAGCGAGAACACGAACAATCCGACCGTGGCCAGGATCACCAGCCAGCGACGGCGCAGGCAGGCGTCCAGGAAGCGGCGGAAGCGCTGGTAGAACGCGCTCTTGTATGGGTCGTGGTCGTGCGCCAGTTCCTTGGGCTTGACGAGGTTGGCCAGCGCCGGATTGCGGTCGGCCCAGCGCAGGCGCAGCGCGCGCCAACGCCCGGCGATGCTGCCCGGCTTGGGGAGCTGCGGGTTGTGCAGGTCCGGCAGCATCTTGTCGCCGAGATAGGGAATGAACAGCACCGCGGCAATCCACGACACCACCAGCGCAATCGTCACCACCTGGAACAGCGAGCGCGTGTACTCACCGGTACTCGACGCCGCAGTGGCGATCGGCAGGAAGCCGGCGGCGGTGATCAGGGTGCCGGTCAGCATCGGGAAGGCGGTGGAGGTCCAGGCAAAGCTGGCCGCGCGCAGGCGGTCATAGCCCTGCTCCATCTTGGTGGCCATCATCTCCACCGCGATGATCGCGTCATCCACCAACAGACCCAGCGCCAGCACCAGGGCACCCAACGAAATCTTGTGCAGGCCGATGTCGAACTGGTGCATGACGAAGAAGGTCATCGCCAGCACCAGCGGGATCGACACCGCCACCACCAGGCCGGTGCGCCAGCCCAGCGAGAAGAAGCTCACCAGCAGCACGATAACCACCGCCTCGGTCAGCACCTTGACGAACTCGCCCACCGATTCCTTCACCGCATGCGGCTGGTCGGAGACCTTGCGCAGCTGCATGCCGGCCGGCAGCGTCTTCTGCAGCTGCTCGAACTCGCTGTCCAGCGTCTTGCCCAGCTTGAGGATGTCGCCGCCGTTCTTCATCGCCACGGCAATACCGATGGCGTCCTCGCCAATGAAGCGCATCTTGGCCGAGGCAGGGTCGGCGAAGCCGCGCTTCACCTCGGCGATATCGCCCAGGCGCACAGTGCGCTCACCGGCCTGGATCGGGAAATTGCGGATGTCCTCGACCGAGTTGAACTGGCCGCTCACCCGCAACTGCACGCGATCGGTCGGGGTCTCGAACCAACTGGCCGGGGCAATCGCGTTCTGCTGCGCCAGCGCCTGCTGCACCTGCTGCATCGACACGCCGAGCGTGGCCAGCTTGGTGTTGGACAGCTGGATCCACACCTTTTCATCCTGCAGGCCGATCAGGTCCACCTTGCCCACGTCATCCACGCGCTGCAGCTGCAGCTGGATGCGGTCGGCATAGTCGCGCATCAGCGCGTAGTCGAAGCCCTCGCCGGTCAGCGCATAGATATTGCCGAAGGTGTCGCCGAACTCATCGTTGAAGAACGGCCCGATCACTTCGGCCGGCAACTGCGAATGGATGTCGCCGACCTTCTTGCGGACCTGGTAGAACAGCTCGGGCACGTCCTTGGAGCGCATTGAATCGCGCGCCATGAAGATCACCTGCGACTCACCCGGGCGCGAATAGGCCTGGATGAATTCGAACTGCCCGGTGTTCATCAGCGCCTTTTCAATCGGCTCGGTGACCTGCTTGGACACCTGCTCGGCGGTGGCGCCCGGCCACATGGTCTGCACCACCATCGCCTTGAAGGTGAACGGCGGGTCTTCGGACTGCCCCAGGTGCTTGTACGACCAGACGCCGATGATCGCCATGGCGATCATCATGAACAGCACCAGCGGGCGGTTACCGAGCGCCCATTCGGAGAGATTGAAGCGTTTCACGCCTCAGCCCCCTTTTCAGCGCGGATCCAGCGCTGCTCGGCATTGCCGCGAGCGTCAGCCCCCATCCCGGCCCCTTCCCCCGCAGGGGGAAGGGCTGAGGTGTCCCACATACAAGATTTCGACAGGCTCATCGCGAGCCCTCCGACGCAGCCTTCTTCGGTGCGCCAAGTTCAATGGGCCTGTTGCTCCTGTCCACCGCAGTCACCGGCTGACCTTCGCGCAGCAGATGACCACCCGCGGCAACCACCCAATCTTCAGCCTTCAGGCCCTGCAGCACCGGCACGCTTTCCGGCCCGTAGGCGCCCAGCGTCACTGCCCGCGCCTGCAACTTGCCATCGGCCGGGTTCACCACCCAGACGCTGGCCTGCTGCGGCTGCTTGCCAACCTGCACCGCCGCCAGCGGCACGCTCATCACCCCGTTCTTGCCGTGGGCGATATAGACCCGGGCGCTCTGGCCCAGCTCCACCGTTTCCAGCGCATCGGCGGCCAGGCTGACCCGCGCGGCATAGGTACGGGCCTGCGGATCGGCGGCTGCGGCGATCTCGCGGATGCTGCCGCCCAGGCGCTTGCCCTGCTGGTTCCACAACTCGACCTCGACCGCTTGGCCAACGTTGAAATCGCGGATCGCGCTTTCCGGCAACGCAATGGCGACTTCGCGTGCGCCGTCGGCGGCCATCGTATAGATGGTCTGGCCGGCGGCCACCACCTGCCCGGCCTCAGCCTCGCGGCTGGCGATCAGGCCGCCTTCCGGAGCATGCAGCTGGGAATAGGCCGCCTGGTTGCGCGCCACGTCCAGATTGGCCCGCGCCGCATCGGCCTGGCCCTGCGCGGCCTTCAGCGCTGCGCTCTGCGCATCCAGCGCCGACTGGCTGACCAACTGCTGGCTGGCCAGGGCCTGGTAGCGCTTGTGCTCGTCGCGGGCACGGACCAGATCGGCCTCGGCGGCGGCATATTGCGCCTGTGCCGCGCGCGCCTGCAGGCTGTAATCGGCCACATCGAGCTCGGCCAGCAACTGGCCCTTGTCCACCCGCTGGCCGGCATCCACCTCACGTCGCAGCAGCTTGCCGCCGACCCGGAAGGACAACGCGGTTTCTTCACGGGCGCGTACTTCGCCCGGATAGGCGCTGACAGTCACACCGTCGTTACCGCCAGGGTGTACAACCAATACCGGCATTGCTGGCACCGGGGCGGGTTCGGTTTTTCCACAGGCAGCAAGCACGGCAAGCAGGACACTGCCGCCAATCCATCGCAGGTTGTTCATGGGTACGGTCGCATTGCAAGGTGAGGGGAATGGCGTATTTCGCCGCCATTACTAAACGCCGCGGTATAGTATAAATATCAAACCATCTGGTCTAGTATTAGCCGATGTCTTCGAAAACACCTTCCCCTGCTGCCGCCAAACCTGCGCCGCGCAATGCCGGCCCCGGTCGTCCCAAGGACCTGGGCAAGCGCGCGGCCATCCTGGACGCGGCCAAGGAGATGTTCATCGAACTGGGGTTCAATGGCGTCAGCATGGACGGCATTGCCGCCCGTGCCGGTGTGTCCAAACTCACCGTATACAGCCATTTTGGTGACAAGGAGACCTTGTTCACCGAGGCGATCCAGGCCAAATGCGTGGAAATGATGCCCGACGAGCTGTTTGTCACCGACAGCGAGGGGCCGCTGCGCAGCCAGTTGCTGGGTATTGGCCATGCGTTCTTCACGCTGATCAGCAGCGACGCCGCCATCGCCACCCAGCGCATGATGATGACCCCGGACACCGACGACCGGATCCGCCAGATGTTCTGGCAGGCCGGCCCGGCGCGTACCGAGACCGCCCTGTCGGACTTCCTCGCGGCCCGCGTGGGCCGGGGCGAGTTGGTCGTGTCCGATACCGACCTGGCCGCCCGTCAGTTCTTCTGCCTGATCAAGGGCGAGCTGCATACGCATATGATGTGTGGCCTGTGCGCTGCACCGGACGCCCTGGACGCCGACGCCCATATCGCCGCCAGCGTGGATTTTTTCGTGCGCGCCTATGAGCCCCGCCGGAAAGCTGAATGAACCGGAGGTGCGAGTGACTTCCGGCACTGCGGCTGTCCTTGGGGCCACGGCGATGCTTGGCCCGTACTTTGCGCGCCCCAACCGGTAAAATGACCGGCCCCCTGCGCCCGAATCGATGAGTTTTCCATGACGATCAATTTTTCCCACGCCCGCGAAATGATGGTTGAACAGCAGATCCGTCCCTGGGACGTGCTGGAAGTTCGCGTGCTGGACGTGCTGGCGCGCCTGCCGCGCGAGGCGTTTGTCGCCGAAGCCAACCGCGCCCTGGCCTATGCCGATATCGAGCTGCCGCTGGGCCATGGCCAGAAGATGATGAAGCCGGTCATCGAAGGCCGTACCCTGCAGGCGCTGGATCTGCAGCCCACCGACGAAGTGCTGGAAATCGGCACCGGCAGCGGCTTCCTGAGCGCCTGCATCGGCGAGCTGGCCCGCGAAGTACTGAGCCTGGAGATCCAGCCGGAGCTGGCCGAGCGCGCCCGCCAGAACCTGGACGGCGCCAAGCTGGGCAGCAATGTCCGCATCGAAGTGGCCGACGCCCTGGACTGGCAGAGCCAGCGCCAGTTCGATGCCATCTGCATCACCGGAGCGGTGGAAACCGTACCGGCCCAGTTCCTCAAGATGCTGCGCCCGGGCGGCCGCCTGTTCGCCATCACCGGCACCTCGCCGGTAATGGAAGCGGTGCTGGTCAAGGCTGACGGCAGCGTCGACTCGCTGTTTGAAACCGACCTCGACTACCTGCAGGGCGCAGCCCCCGCAGCGCAGTTCCAACTCTGAAAACGTCCAAGGAAGCCGCAATGATCCGCCGATCCCTCACCCTTGCGCTGGCAGTCGCACTTGCTCCGCTGACCTCCCATGCCGCCGACCTGCTGCAGGTCTACGAAATGGCCCGCAACGGTGACACCCAGCTGGCCGCAGCTGAATCCCAGCGCCTGTTCGACAAGGAAGGCCAGGTGCAGGCGCGCGCGGCACTGCTGCCGCAGATCGGCGGAGAGGCTTCCTTGAACCGCAGCCACAGCAAGTACGACGATATCAGCGGCAGCACCACCACCAAGACGCGCACTTACGGCATCAACGGCAGCCAGACCCTGTTCAACTGGAGCCAGTTCGCCAACCTGCGCGCCCAGCGTGAACTCGGCAAGGCAGCTGATTTCACCTTGGATTCGGCCAACGATGAACTGGTGGTGCGCACGGCGACCACCTATTTCAATGTATTGGTCGGCATCGAATCGCTGATCGCCGCCGAGACCAACGAAGCGGCCGCCAAGAAGCAGTTCGACTATGCCGACAAGCGCCTTGAAGTTGGCCTGGCGCCGATCACCGACGTGCACGAAGCCCGTGCCCAGTATGACCAGGCCCGTGCCGGCACCATCCAGACCCGCAACGCATTGGAAGATGCCTACCAGGCCCTTACCGAACTGACCGGCCAACCGGTACGCGATCTGCGTGGCCTGCCTGTCGACTTCCGCCCGGAAGTGCCGGCCAATCGCTCCAACGTCGACCAGTTGGTGACCCAGGCCGTGGCCAGCAACCCGGCACTGAAGTCACAGGAACTTCAGGTCAGTGCCGCTGAATCCAGCGTATCGGCAGCGCGTGGTGGTCATTATCCGACCCTGTCGCTGGGCGGAAGCTGGGGCAAGAGCGCGCGTTGGGGCGACAGCACCGGGAGTGGCTCGCAGACCCCGGACGCAACTACCAACTCGATTGGTTTGACCTTGAACGTACCGATCTTCGCCGGTGGTGCTACCCAGTCCGGCGTGCGCCAGGCGCTGGCCCGTCGTGATATCGCCCAGGACACGTTCGAGCAGCAGAAGCGCGCCGTTGACCGCAACACCCGCAATGCCTACCAGGCCCTGGTAGCCGGCATCAGCGAAGTGGAAGCCCGCCGCCTGACCGTGGTTTCGGCCCAGAGCGCCTATGACGCCTCGCAGGTCGGCCTGGAAGTCGGCACCCGCACCGTGCTGGACGTGGTACAGAACCAGAAGACCCTGTTCCAGGCGCAGCTGGATTACGCGCAGTCACGTTACAACTTCCTGCTGGCACGCCTGCAGTTGAGCCAGGCAGTAGGTGACCTGGAGATCGCCGAAGTACAGGACATCAACCGCCTGCTCACGGCTGACGCCGCCGCCAAGCTGCAGTCCAACCCGGTCCAGTAACCGGCAAGCAGGTTGGATGGATGGAAAAAGCGGGCGCAAGCCCGCTTTTTTCATCTGCGTCGAGGGCCGTACGTGCGGTCGAATCCAGCGCTGACCAGGGAAAGCAGCCAGACCGGTCAACGCTGGCAACTCCGCCACGCCTCAGTGCGCGGCAGGCGGCAAGCGCGGCAGGATCAAGGCCACCGTACGCTCCAGCGCGCCCCGCCCATTGGCGACCAGCGCGCGGCCGATGGCAATCATCTGCTCGCGCAACACATCGTTGTCCAGCAACAGTTCCACTGCCTGCCCGACCTCCGCGGCATCGGCACAGATGCGCAGCGCGCCGGCTTCGTTCATGCGCCGGGAAATCTCTGAAAAGTTATGCAGGTGCGGCCCGGTGACCGCCGCGGTACCCATCGCTGCCGGCTCCAGCAGGTTGTGCCCGCCGATCGGCTGCAGGCTGCCGCCGACAAAGGCCACCTGCGCGCAGGCATAGAAGCCCATCAACTCGCCCAGCGTGTCGATCACGAATACCTGCGTGTCGGCCTGCGGCCATTGCTGCAGTTTGCGGGTCGCCACACGCCAACCCTGCTCACGCACCAGTGCCTCTACCTTGGCAAAGCGCTCCGGGTGCCGCGGCGCCCACAGCAACAGGGCCTGCGGGTGCCGTTGCAGCAACGCGGCCTGCATATCCACCACGGCCTGTTCTTCGCCCTCGTGCGTGCTGGCGGCAATCCACACCGGCCGGCCGGCGGCCACGTGCTGGGCAAAACCCGCCAGCATCGGTGCCGGATCCGGTGGATGCATGTCGAACTTCAGGTTACCCAGCGCCAGCACCTGATCCGGCCGCGCGCCCAGTTCAACGAAACGCTGCGCATCCTCCTGCGACTGCGCGGCCACGCAGGTCACCGTGCGCAGGGCACGGCCCACCAACGCACGCAGCAACCGGTAACCCTTGAGCGAACGCGCCGACAACCGCGCGTTGAGGATATACACCGGGATGCCGCGGTCGCGACAACCAAACAACATGTTGGGCCACAACTCGGTTTCCAGGATCAGCGCCAGATTGGGCTTGAAATGACCCAGGAAACGGTTGACCGCACCGGGTACGTCATAGGGCAGATAGACATGGTCCACCGCGCCGCCCCACAAGGCACGTACCCGTTGCGAGCCGGTGGGTGTGATGGTGGTGATGACCCAGCGCAGGTCCGGCCGTTGCGCACGCAGGCTGTTCACCAGCGCCGCCGCCGCATTGACCTCGCCCACCGATACGGCATGCAGCCACACATAGGTGCGGCCATCGGCGGGTGGGTAGGAGGCGTAGCGTTCGTCCCAGCGCTTGAAGTACTCACGCACGCGAAAACCACGCCACACCAGGTGGTAGACCGTGATCGGCAACAACAGGTAAAGCACGGCCGAGTACAGGCCACGCAGCAGACGTTCGACTGGATCCTTGCGCATCGGCGAAGGATACGGGAGAACGCCCGGAACAGGCGACAACAGCCACCCGCGCCGCGCCAGACCACGGGCCCGCTGGCCCAGAGGGCGGCAACCTTCTGCCCGTACCAACAGCTGGCGGTGCCCGCATGTCACGCGGTGAAAGTCGCGCTGGCTTAGAATTGCCGCATGTCCGATTCACCTACCACCGCAACCCGGCCATCACTGTGGCAACCGCGCCATTGGCCCACCTTTGCCTGGCTGGGCGTGGCCATGCTGGCCGCGCGCCTGCCGTGGACATTGCAGCGCGCCCTGGGCCGCGGACTGGGATGGCTGGCGCTGCACCTGGCCCGCAGCCGTCGCCATGCGGCGGAAGTGAACCTCAGGCTCTGCTTCCCCGATCAGGACGAGGCCTGGCGCCAGCGCCTGCTGCGCGACAGTTTTGATGCGCTGGGAGTGGGCGTGTTCGAGTTTGCCCGTGCCTGGTGGGGCAGCATCGATGTGATCCGACCGCAGGTGCAATGGGAGGGGCTGGAGCACCTCAAGGCCCTGCAGGCCGAAGGCCGCGGGGTGCTGCTGGTGTCAGGCCATTTCATGACACTGGAGATGTGCGGTCGCCTGCTCTGCGATCACGTGCCGTTGGCCGGCATGTACCGCCGGTACCGCAACCCGGTGATGGAATGGGCGGTCAAGAGCGGCCGTCTGAAGTACGCAAGTGCGATGTTCGCCAACGAGGACATCCGTGCCACCGTGCGCCACCTCAAGAAAGGCGGTTTCCTCTGGTATGCACCGGACCAGGACATGCGCGGCAAGGACTCGGTATTCGTCCCGTTCTTCGGCATGCCTGCCTCGACCATCACCGCGACCCACCAGTTCGCGCGCATGACCGGCTGTGCCGTGGTGCCTTACTTCCACCGCCGCGAAGGCAGCCGCTATGTGCTGAAGATCGCGCCACCGCTGCCGGACTTCCCCACCGACGACGCCGTGGCCGACACCGCCCAGGTCAATGCCGCCATTGAACAGATGGTGCGTGAGGCCCCCAGCCAGTACCTGTGGATCCACCGACGTTTCAAGCGCCAGCCGGAAGGACGCAGCAACTTCTACGCGAAGGATCGGTAGTCACAGCCACGCTGCAGCCCCGCCGCGCGGCTGCAGGCACGCCTATGCCGTGGCGCGTCATGCCCAGCCACGGCCGCCCTTTTAGTTGTCCGGCTCTTCGGCCAGCAGTGCGCCGGCGTACAGGGCCGCCAGCAGGATCGTCAGCCCACCCCAGAAGGCCGAATAGAAGGCCAGGTGGGTGTTGAGCGGAAACACCGTCACCAACAGCGCCACCGCAGCTGGCCGCGCCCGGTCGCGTGCCGCCGGCGCGGCAAATGCCCATGCGCGCAGCGCCATGGCCGCGCCTGCCAACCACAACAACAACCCCAGCACGCCGGTTTCAGCCAGGATTTCCAGCACGATCTGATGTGCGTGCAGTGCCGGCCCCTCCCCCCAGGAGGGCGCCTGCTGCGGCGCCGGGTCACAATCCGGGTAGGCCTCACGGAAGCCGCGTGCACCGACGCCATTGACCGGGTGCTCTCGCACCATGCACAGGGCCGCACCCCAGATCTGGCTGCGCCCGGACAATGCTGCATTTACCCCGCTGCTGTCCCCCGACAATGCCAGCGTGGTACGCGCCACCCGCTCGCGCACCTGCGGTGACAGCCCTGCCAGCGCAGCCGTACCCAACACCCCGACCAGCAGGGTCAGGGCCAGGCCCTTGGCCCCGATCAGCCGCCAACCGGACAGCAGCAACACCAGTGCATAGGTGATCAGCGAAGCACGTGAGCCGGCCAACACCAGCACCACGCCGACGACGGCCGCAGCAAGGAACCAGCCCAGCCGCCCCCAGCGATAACCGACAAAAAACAGCAGGAAAGGCGAGATGCTCGCCAGCACCTGACCCAACTTGAGATTGCAGGGGCCGAAAATGCCGGCCAGACGATCAACCTGCGCCATCTCCTGCGAGCTGCACAGCCCATGCCCGCTGATCAGCCACTTCAGCTGGTCCAACGACCAGAACAACGGGCTGGTGCCGCCCAGTCCTTGTGCCAGGGCATCAAGTGTCCACAACGCAACCACCACCGCCAGGCCGGCAAAGGTGGTGCCACGCCGCTGCGGTGTGGCCACGGCGATCGCCACCAGCCACATGAAAGGCAGGTAGCGCAGGCCGCCGGCCACCTTGCTCCAGGCCCGTCCCGGATCGGCGGCATCCAGCGCCGAAAGCAGCTGCGGCAACCAGTAGGCAAAGAACAGCACCGTGGTCAGCGCCCATGCCGGCACGCTCAACAGCGCGCCAATGCCGCCGCGCAGGCGCAGCATCAGCAGGCGCACGATGGTAAACAAGGCGCCCAGCACCAGTACCGCCTCGGCGATGCCAGGCAGGGGCCACAGGGCGACGTAGGCGATTACCCAGACCGGCGCCCAACGGCCCGGCAAACCGTCGTTCTTCACAATGGGGCGATCAACCAACGAGTTCTGCATAGACATCCAGGGTGGCGCGCTGCATCGCCTGCAAAGTGAAGGGGATACGGTGCGGCAAAGGCGGGGGATCGTGCAACAGCAGCGCAGCCCGCTGGGCCAGCACGCTGGCCTGGCCCAGCGGTACGGCGCCGGAAGGTTGCAACTGAGCAAGCAACTCCCCTACCCCGCCGTGGTCCCAGCCCAGTACCGGGCGACCTACCGACAGTGCCTCCAGCACGGTGCGGCCGAAGGCCTCGGGCTTGTCGGACAGTTGCAGCACCAGATCGCTGGCCGCGTAGGCTTCGGCAATACGGCTGGTGGGCTCGGTGATAAGCAACCGCTCCGCCACCCCCAGGCCTTGTGCCAGGGCTTCAAGCTCGCCGACATAGGCCTCCCGCCCCGGCTCGCGCGCACCCGGCAGCCACAGCAGCGCCTGCTGACCAACCTGTTGCAGGTCCGCCAGCAGCTGGATGGCATGCGCATGCCCTTTCAGGCGGGTGCCGCGCCCAGGCAGCAGCAACAGCGGGGCATCGCCAGCCAAGCCGGGGTAGCGTGCCGCCACCGCCAGCCGTGCCCGCCGGTCACCGCGGGCAACCCGGGGAAACTGCTGCACATCCACCCCGCGCGGGATAACCCGCAGCTTGCCCGGATCGGTGGCGGGGTAGTGCCGCAGCAGATAGTCGTGCACCGTCTGCGAAACGCAGATCACCCGCTCACCGCTGGCCATGATGCCGCTGTAACGCCCCGGCGAGTTCAGCCCATGCATGGTGGTGAGCCAATGCGGGCGCGTGCCTGTCGGCATGCCGCGCAGCGCATACCAGCCCAGCCAGGCAGGCAGGCGCGAACGGGCATGCACGATATCGGCGCCGGTGTCAGTGAACAGCTGCCGCAGGGCCAGGACATGGCGCAGGGTCAACAGCGACTTGCGGCCAATATCCAGGGTCAGGTGCTCGGCCCCGCTGTCCAGCAGGGCTTGCACCAAGCGGCCGCCAGCCGACACCACGATGGCGCGGTGGCCAGCGGCGACCAGCGCGCGGGCGATTTCCAGGGTTGAGCGCTCCACACCGCCGGAGTGCAGCGCGGGCAGCAACTGCACCACAGTCAGGCGGCGCATCGTCGTGCTCAGTCGACCAGTACGAACACCGAGCCGCAATACGGGCACGCGGCCTCGCCATTGGGCTCATTCTCGATCGGCAGGTAGACGCGCGGGTGTGAGTTCCACAACGCCATTTCCGGCGTCGGGCAGCTCAGCGGCAGGTCGGCGCGGTGCACGTTGTAGCGCTTCTCGGCATTGGCGGGCGCGTTGGCGGTATGGCTCATGGCGTCATTCACAATAAAAGCAGGACCTGCCAATTCTAGCAGCGACCGGCGCCGCTGCGGCTGCGCCGCCGCTGCCCCTGCCCACTTCAGCACTCCCCAGCGGAGATGGGCAGTTCCTGCAGGCGGCCGCCGGGCTGCATTGCCAACACCCTGTCGGCGCTGGCCGCGCTCCCAGGCCGCTGCGAAAGAATCAGCCGGGTCATGCGCAACTGCCCGAGCATGGCGACAACCTGCCGCTCACTCCCGGCATCCAGTTGGCAGGTCGCCTCGTCCAGCAGCAACAGGCCCGCCTGCCGGTATAACGCCCGTGCCAACAGCAGCCGCTGACGCTGCCCGGCGGACAGTCCATCGCCCATTTCGTCGACCAGCGCGTGGTAGCCCATGGCCCCGGCGACGATGTCCTCATGCAGGCCCGCCAGGCGTGCCGCCGCTTCTATCCTGGGCAGGTCCATGATTGGCTCGAAGAAGCCGATGTTGTCGGCAATGCTGCCTGCGAACAGTGAGTCATCCTGCATGACCACCCCGCTCAGTCTGCGCAGTTCTCGCGGTGTCAGTTCCCGGCCATCGATACGGATGCTGCCGCTGGTGGGCTGCAGCAGACCGAGCAGCAGCTTCAGCAGGGTAGTCTTGCCACATCCGGAAACGCCGACAATGGCCAATGATTCACCAGCCTGGATGCTGAAACTGCAATCCTTCAGCATCCAGGCCGCAGTACTGCCATGGCGGAATGACAGGTTTTCCACCTCCAGTCGCACCGCGCCAGCGGCCAACGGTAGCGGCAGGTTGTTGGCCTCCGGCACCGCCAGCATGAGTTCGGCAACACGCTCGACCTGCAGCCGCGCAAGCCGCAGCTGCAACCCGGTATCGATCAGTGCCGCCATGCGGGTGGTGAACTGATCCTTGTACGCCAGATAGGCAATCAACATGCCCAGCGAGAGTACCTGCCCCATCACCAACGACGCGCCGATCCAGATCGCCACGATGCATTCCAGCCCGCGCAACAACTGGCCCGCGCCACTGCATCCCAGCTCCAACCGTGCCAGCAGCGCCTGTGCGTTGCTGGCCTCGGCAAGCAGGTTGCCGTGCATGCTGCGTCGCTGTGCTTCCTTGCCTGCAAGCTTGAGGCTGCGCATCCCGCGCAACAACTCCAGTTCATATGCATGCGCACAGGCTTCCGCTGCCAGCTGCCGACGTCGCCCTTCCTGCTGCCGCCGCCCAGTCAATCCGCACACGAGCCCATACAGCAGCATCGCCACCACGCTCACCAGCGCCAAGGCCCAGTTGTAGAGCAGCATCAACACCAACGCGGTCAGCGCCATCGCCGCGTCGACCAGCACACCGATGCAGCGCCCATCCAGCAGGCGCTGGATATCCCGCGCTGCCACCAGCATCGACTGCAGTTGCGCCAGCCGCCGCCCTTCGAAGAAACGCATGGGTAGCCCGAGCAGCTGGCCAAGCACGTTGTTCATCCACTGCAACCCAACGCGCGCGCCCAGATACTGGACGATGGCATCACGCAGGATGCCAATGCCGATCTGCAGCAGCAGGACCAGACCAAAACCGAGGCCCAGCAAGGTCAACAACTCCCGATCCGATGACAGCAACACCTTGTCGACCACCCACTGCAACAGCAGCGGCGACAACAGCAGGGTTGCCTGCAGCAGCAAGGACAGCACGCCGATCTGGGCAAGCAACGGCCGCAGCCCTGGCACAGCGCCGATCAATTGCCGCAGGCCCACCCTGGGCAACGCCGGCCGCGGTTGGAAATCGTGGATGGCATGCAGCTCCACGGCGACACCGGAAAAGTGCGCGGCGATCTCGCTCAACCCCACCCGGTGCTCACCCGTTGCCGGATCCAGCACCGTGGCCACGCCGCCTTCCAGCTTTGCCAGTACGACGAAGTGCTGCAGTTGCCAATGCAGGACACAGGGCAATGCCAGATGTCCCAGCGCATCGAGTTGCAGGTTCACCACCCGTGCCGCCAGGCCCAGGTGCCCCGCCACGTCCACCAGTTGCCCGGGATCGCCGTTGTTCGCTGCGGGAAAAGCAAGCTGCAGCTCGACCAGCCGCACCCGCACGCCATAGGCCGATGCCACCGTAGCCACGGCAGCCAAACCACTTTCATCGGCGCCCACCGACGCTACCAGCTGCATCGTCAAGGGCATCTCCTCATGCATGCCAAACCCCACCATCAACCGCCATGCCCCGGAAAAGATGGCGGCCTGGTCCACGCTACGCGGCCGCGCACTTCAACTACCACGCAACCTGCTCCAGCCCCGCTGCAGCGGTTCAAACACCCACTGGATCACGCGCCTGCGCTCGCCCAGCAGGTCAGCGTCCAGCCGCATGCCGGGCTTCAATGTCGCCACCGCACCGGAAACCGGCCATGACTGCTGTGCCAGTTCGACCGTCACCCGGTAGAACGGCCCGCCCGCCTTCACCGAACCCGCCAGCTGCAACAGTTCCGCTTCGGCCAACGCCGCCTTGCCGATACTGACCACCACCCCGGCCTGATGCCCATACTGCTGATAGGGGAACGCGGCGTACCTCAGCTGGACCCTGTCGCCCGGCGCCATGACGCCGACCGCGACCCCCGGCACCAGCAACTCCGCCTCCAGCCGGCCATCCCCAGGCAACACACTCATCAACGCTTGCCCGGATCGGATCGACTGGCCGGGCTTCACCACCTGGCTGCTGAGTACGCCGTCCACCGGCGCCTTGATCACCACACTGCCTCGTCCTGCAACCGGGGCTGACCACATCGCCGCATCGCGTGGGCGCTCCTGCGCTTCGCTGCCACGGTGACGGGTGGTGGCGCTGCGCCCTGTATTTTCCATCCACGCGATCCGCTGCCGTACTTCCGCAGCCTGGCGCTGCAGCGCCTGCACCTGCGCAGCGCGATCCAGCACCTGCGACTGCTGCAGATCAAGCTGCGCCCAGCTCACATGCCCCAACTGCACAAACTGCCTATACCGTGCATGCATATCCCTGGCCAGACGCAACTGCCGTGTGCGCGTACCCTGCTCTGCCTCGATCTGGGCCAACTCTGTACGTGCGTGCAGCAGTTGCGTCGCAAGCGCACCCCCAACTGCTGGATCTTGCACAACAGATGGGGACGCTCCGTCAGCACTGCGCGTCGCGCTCTGCGCAACAGCATCATCGGGGCCATCAACCGCCGTCGCTGGCACCAGCAATGGCTCGATCAGCAACAGCGCGTCGCCCGCAGTGACACGATCCCCGTCGCCGGCACCCACCCACTTCACCCGCCCTGCCACTGGCGCGGCCAACGCCGCCGTGCCCTGCACCGGCACCAATCGCCCTTCCACCGAATGACGACGTGTGTAGGAGCAGGCAAACACAAGCGCGAGCAGCGCTGCAGAGAAAGCAACTGTAACTACGGTTGATACAAACAGAAGACGCGGCGGCGCCACAAGCACATCACCCCGCCACTGCGGGCGCATCTGCGGCACAACATCCTGACGAAACAGCTGCGATGACATTGCTCAGTACCGACGAAGAAAACCAGAACCAGGACTTTGTGCGATCAGCCCGCAGCGTGCAATTCACCCCACACGCAAAGATCACTTGCACCGACTTGTCGACAAGTTGAATCACCCAATAATTCACCGTTGCGCAAGCGCCATTGGCAAAATTCGACAATATCGATGACTACCTCATCCTTGGCATTCCATGTCCGTAATGAACATTGACAATAAGTCTTCGCCGACCGCGCGATTGCGTAATCACTTAGGCTTTAGTCGGCTCTCATGGTCCGCGCTCAAGGAGGACTTTTTTTCATGCATGACCATCTAGGGATCCGTATCCGCAAGGCGCGGAGAAAGATGAAAATGACGCAGGCGGAGTTGGCGACCCAACTCAAGGTAAGCCGCAGCGCAGTAGGAAACTGGGAAAGCCCAACGGGCATATCACCCAGCACCACACGACTGATCACCATCGCCCTGGTGACCGATGTTTCGTTTGAGTGGCTGGCAACAGGGCGCGGCGAGCTGGATGCCGTCCCGCGTGAAACCCCCATTGGCGAGGGCATGGAAATGATCGACGACCCGAGTGAACGCCGCCTGCTCAAGGCCTACCGTTCATGCCGTGCAGCCACCCGCAAGCTGGTGCTGCAGATCGTCGAGACGCAGAAGGTGGCGCAGTTCTAGCAACACCCGTCCGGGCGCAATGCCCGCAAACGCGAAAGCCGGCACGAGGCCGGCTTCCGCTTGCTTACCGCCTGGCGCAGGATCAAACGTTGCGTTCGGCTTCCATCTGCTTGCGGATCTGTGCGTCCACGGCGGCGATGGCCGTCATGTTCAACACGCGACGCGAGCTGGCGCTGCTGGTGAGGATGTGCACCGGCTTGGTCATGCCCATCAGGATCGGACCGATCGCCACGCCATTGGTGAACACGCGCACCAGGTTGTAGGCGATGTTGGCCGCTTCCAGATTCGGCAACACGAACAGGTTGGCACGGCCCTTGAGCGTGCTGTTGGGCAGCAGCTTCTCGCGCAATGCCTCATCCCACGCGGTATCACCCTGCATTTCGCCGTCCACGTTCAAGCGCGGGTTACGCTTGAGCAGCGCCTCGCGTACCTGACGCATCTTCAGCGCGTCCTTGGAATCGTGGCTGCCGAAGTTGGAATGCGACAGCAGCGCGATCTTCGGCTCGATGCCGAACAGCTTCATGCGGTAGGCCGCCTGCAGCGTCGACTCGACGATCTGCTCGACGGTCGGGTCTTCCTGCACGTGCGTATCAACGAAGAAGAACACGCCCTGGTTGTTGATCACGCCGGTCATCGCCGAGGTCGAGCTGACCTTGGGCTCCAGCGGGATCACGCTGCGCACATAGCCCAGCTTCTTGTGGAAGCGGCCAACCAGGCCCGACAACATGGCATCGGCCTCGCCACGTGCCACCATCACTGCCGCGATCAGGGTCGGGCGCGAGCGCATCAGGTTCTTGGCAGCGGCCACGGTGACGCCCTTGCGGCCGGTCATGTCGTGGTAGTACTGCCAGTAGTCGTTGAAACGCGGATCGTCGTTGATGTTGGTGATTTCGAAATCGACGCCGGCCCGCATGCGCAGGGCCAGGCGTTCGATGCGTGCCTCGATCACCTCCGGGCGGCCGATCAGGATCGGGAAGGCCACGCCTTCGTCGATGACGTTCTGCACCGCCTGCAGCACCACTTCTTCTTCGCCCTCGGCGTACACCACGCGCTGCTTGTCCGCGCGCGCACGGTCATAGACCGGCTTCATGAACAGACTGGTGCGGTAGACGAACTGGGCCAGCTTGTCGCGGTAGGCGGCCATGTCGGCGATCGGCCGGGTGGCTACGCCCGAGTCCATCGCCGCCTGGGCCACGGCCGAGGACAGCTCGACCAGCAGGCGGCGGTCGAACGGACGCGGGATCACATAGTCACGGCCGAAGCTGGGCACCTCGCCACCGTAGGCGGCGCCCAGGTCGGACGCTTCCTTGCGGGCCAGCGCGGCAATCGCACGCACGCAGGCGACCTTCATCTCTTCGTTGATGGTGGTCGCGCCGACGTCCAGCGCACCGCGGAACAGATAGGGGAAGCACAGCGCGTTGTTGACCTGGTTGGGATAGTCCGACCGGCCGGTGCCCATGATGATGTCCGAGCGCACCGCGTTGGCGTCTTCCGGCAGGATTTCCGGGTAGGGGTTGGCCAGGGCGAAGATCACCGGATCACGCGCCATGCTGGCAACCATGTCCTTGGTGAGGATGCCACCGGCCGACAGGCCCAGGAAGATGTCCGCACCATCGACGATCTCGGCCAGCGTGCGCTTGTCGGTATCGCGGGCGTAGCGGGCCTTTTCCGGGTCCAGGTCGGTACGGCCGGTGTGGATCACGCCGTCACGGTCATAGGCCAGGATGTTTTCCGGCTTCAGGCCCAGCGAGACCAGCATGTTGACGCAGGAAATGCCTGCCGCGCCCATGCCGGTGGTGGCCAGCTTGACCTCTTCGATCTTCTTGCCGGTGATCACCATGGCATTGAGCACGGCGGCGCCGACGATGATCGCGGTGCCGTGCTGGTCGTCATGGAATACCGGGATGTTCATCCGCTCGCGCAGCTTGCGCTCGACGATGAAGCACTCCGGTGCCTTGATGTCTTCCAGGTTGATGCCACCGAAGGTGGGCTCCAGCGAGGCAATGATCTCGACCAGCTTGTCCGGGTCGTTCTCGTTGACTTCGATGTCGAACACATCGATGCCGGCGAACTTCTGGAACAGCACACCCTTGCCTTCCATCACCGGCTTGCCGGCCAGCGGGCCGATGTTGCCCAGGCCCAGCACAGCGGTGCCGTTGGTGATGACGCCAACCAGATTGCCGCGCGCGGTCATCTCGCTGGCCATGGCCGGGTCTTCCATGATCGCTTCGCAGGCGTGCGCGACACCCGGCGAATACGCCAGCGACAGATCGCGCTGGGTCAACATGGGTTTGGTAGCCACCACCTTGATCTTGCCGGGCGGCGACATGCGGTGGTAGTCGAGGGCGGCCTGTTTGAAATCTTCTTTGGACATCGAGATGGGAACGGTAGCGGGCAAGAAGGACAACGGATGATACCGCCGTTGACGGTTTTGGACCTGTCGCGATGCTGTCGCTGTCATGCTGCAAGTGCACAATCCGCAGCTATTGCGACCAAACCGGCAAAGTCTGTGCGCCTGCGATGACAGCGGCAGGACAAAAAAAGGCGCGGGCCCGCCTGTTCGGTACGGACCCGCGCAACACACACAGACGAATCAGGCTTCGGCCGGTACCGGCAGCGCTTCGGCGAGCGGCGCGGCCGGCATTGCCACAGGCCGCCCCTCCAGGGCGCTGGCCAGTTGCTGGCGGTCCAACGCCCCTTCCCAGCGCGCCACCACCACCGTGGCAACGGCATTGCCGATGAAATTGGTCAGCGAGCGGCACTCGCTCATGAAGCGGTCCACACCCAGGATCAGGGCCATGCCCGCCACCGGCACCTCCGGCACCACCGCCAGGGTGGCGGCCAGGGTGATGAAGCCTGCCCCGGTCACCCCGGCGGCGCCCTTGGAGCTGAGCATGGCCACCAGCAGCAGGGCGATCTGGTGGCCCAGGGTGAGCTCGGTATTGGTCGCCTGGGCAATGAACAAGGCCGCCAGCGTCATGTAGATGTTGGTGCCGTCCAGGTTGAAGGAATAGCCGGTGGGCACCACCAGCCCGACCACCGACTTGCTGCAGCCGGCCTTTTCCATCTTTTCCATCAGCGACGGCAGCGCCGATTCGGAGGAGGACGTACCCAGCACCAGCAGCAGCTCGGCCTTGAGATAGCGGGCCAGCTTGAGCACCGAGAAGCCACACAGGCGGGCCACCACGCCCAGGATCACCACCACGAACAGCGCCGACGTCAGGTAGAACGCACCCACCAGCCAGGCCAGGTTGACCAGCGAGCCCACCCCATACTTGCCGATGGTGAAAGCGATGGCGCCGAACGCTCCAATCGGCGCGGCCTTCATCAGCATGTGCACCAGCTTGAACACCGGTGCGGTCAGCGCCTCCAGCAAGCCCAACACCGGCTTGCCCTTCTCGCCCACCATCGCCAGCGCGATGCCGAACAGCACCGCCACAAACAGCACCTGCAGGATGTTGTCGCCGACGAAGGGACTGAGCAGGGTCTTGGGGATGATGTCCAGGGCAAACCCGACCAGGGTCAGCTCATGCGACTTCTGCACGTAGCTCTGTACCGCGCTCTGGTCCAGGTCGGCCGGATTGATGTTCATGCCGGCTCCCGGCTGCACCACGTGCGCCACCACCATGCCCACCACCAGCGCCAGGGTGGAAAAGAACATGAAGTAGACCATGGCCTTGGCGAACACCCGGCCGACGCTGCGCAGATGGGTCATGCCGGCAATGCCGGTGACGATGGTCAGGAAGATCACCGGCGCAATGATCATCTTCACCAGTTTGATGAAGGCATCACCCAGCGGCTTGAGCTGTTCGGCAAACGCCGGCTCGAAGTGCCCCAGCAAAACGCCCAGGGCGATGGCGACCAGCACCTGCACGTACAGCTGGCGATAGAACGGCAGGCGCACATCAGCCTGGACGGCGGAGGAAGCGGCGGGAAGTTGCATGGTCACCTCGGCAGGATTCGCTACGGCCGCTGTTTTACGCGGCGCACCCGGCGCTGCCGATAACGCATTGGTACTAGCTAGTTCTTTCGTATTAGGCGAGCCGCTCACCTGCAACTGGACAGCCCTCTGTCGGATACAGTGCCGTCTCTTCTGCCCAGATGCAGGTCCCGGCCACACCCGAAAGCCCGGCTGCTGTCGGCCCCTGCTGGCGGCAGTTCGGCATCTGCGTGACCATCCCCCCATGCCCCTGCTCCGCACCCGCCGCCAGCTCCGTCGCCTGCTGCCGCCCGTGGCCACGTTGCTGCTGATCGCCGCACTGACCTGGTTGGCGCTGCAGCAGTTGCAGCAACGCAACCTGCAGCGCGAGACCGAGCAGGCCCGCGCGCAGCTGCGCCTGCACGGCAGCGCACTGCAGGCTGTGGTGGAGCGCTACCGTGTGCTGCCCACAGTGCTGGCGCTGGACCCTGACATCCGTGCGCTGTTGGCGCAGGCAACCCACAGCCCCGCGCAGGCCGAGCAGATCAGCCGCAAGCTCGAGCAGGTCAATGGCGCTGCCGCCACCTCCACCCTCACCCTGCTGGACCGCGAGGGCATGGCCCTGGCTGCCAGCAACTGGCGCATCCCCAAGGCCAGCAATGTTGGCAACAACTATCACTTCCGCCCCTACTTCCAGCAGGCGATGCAAGATGGTCGCGCCACCTTCTACGCAGAGGGCGTCACTACCGCCGTGCCGGGCTATTTCCTGTCCGAAGCGGTACGCGACGCCACCGGGCGTCCCATTGGCGTGGTCGTGGTGAAGCTGTTGCTGCGGCCGCTGGAACAGACCTGGGCTGGCGGCCAGGACACGGTGTTCGCCACCGACCGCAATGGCGTGGTTTTCCTGTCCAGCCGCCCGCAATGGCGCTATCGCGTACTGGCGCCCCTGTCAGCCGATACCCGCGAACAGCTGGCCCGCACCCGCCAGTACGGGCAGGTACCCCGCCAGCCGCTGCCTTACCGCAGCAGCGGGGCACTTGCCAACGGGGTACAGCGTGCACGCATTGCCGACACCGGTGACGTGATCTGGATCTCCCATCCCCTGCCCTTGCAGAACTGGAGCCTGCACCTGTTGCGCCCCACCCATGGCGCCCTCGCCGCGGCGCGTATCGGTGCCGCGGCGGTGGCAGCAACACTGACGGTGCTGGCCTTGCTTGTATACGTGGTGTGGCAACGGCGGCGGCTGGCGCGGCTGCGCGAACGCAGCCGGCAGGAACTGGAGCGCATGGTCAAGCACCATGCACAAGAACTGCGTACCGCCCATGATGGCCTGGTGCAGGCCGCCCACCGCGCCGACTACGGCGAAAGTCCCAGCCTGCAACATCTGCCACAGGGCGTGTGCGTGGTGGATGCACAGCTCAACCTGGTGGCCTGGAACCGGCGCTACATCGAACTGTTCCGTTTTCCGCCGGGCTTCATCAAGGTCGGCCGCCCCATCGCCGATGTCTTCCGCTACAACGCCAGACGTGGCCTGCTCGGTCCCGGCCCCATCGAGGACGCGATAGAGCGCCGGCTCAATCACCTGCGCTCGGGCAAGCCACACATGCATGAACGCGAGCGCGGCGACGGCAGTGTCATCGAAATCCGTGGCAACCCGCTGCCCGATGGCGGCTTCGTCACCAGCTACGCCGACATCACCGCCTACAAGAACGCCGCACGTGACCTGCGCTCGCTGGCCGACACACTGAGCCGCCGCATCGACGAACGCACCCACGACCTGGCGCTGGCCAAGCGCGAAGCCGAGGACGCCAACCAGTCCAAGACCCGGCTGGTCGCCGCCGCCGTGCATGACCTGCTGCAACCGCTCAATGCCGCACGCATGTTCGTGTCCGCGCTGCGCCTGCGCCTGCCCGATGCCGATGCGCGGGCCATCGCCGACAGCGTGGACAACGCGCTGGCCGCGCAGGATGGCATCCTCAACAGCCTGCTGGACATTTCGCGGCTGGAATCAGGCGCCCTGCAAACCCGGATCAGCGACTTTGCAGTAGGCCCGCTGCTGGCGGCCCTGGCCCATGAATTCGGCGTCCTAGCCAACGCCCAAGGCCTGCACCTGCGCCATGTCGGCAGCCACTGCGTGGTCCGTAGCGACCCGGCGCTGCTGCGGCGGATCCTGCAGAACTTCCTGTCCAATGCCATCCGCTACACCGGCAGCGGCCGCATCCTGCTGGGCTGCCGCCGCGACGGTGCGCTGTTGCGCATCGAGGTGCACGACACCGGGTCCGGCATCGCCGAAGCGCGCCAGCGCGAGGTGTTCGAGGAATTCCACCGGCTGGACAACGCCGGCAACAGCGAGCGCGGCGCCGGCCTGGGCCTGGCAATCGTCGAGCGCATCGCACGCCTGCTCGGCCACCACATCGGGCTGCGCTCCAGGCTCGGGCACGGCAGCTGCTTTTCGGTCAGCGTGCCATTGGGGACCGCACGGTTTCCGCTGGCGGTGCCTGCAGCATTGCCTGCCGGCGAGGACATGAACAGCGATTCGCTGTTGCGTGGCTGCCGGGTCTGGTGCGTGGACGACGATAGCCGGGTCAGCCTGGCGACCCGTCTGCTGCTGGAGCGCTGGGGCTGCCAGGTGCTGGTGGCCGGTGGCGTTGACCAGGCGCTGGCCGCCGCCAATCCCGACAGCATCCCCGACGTCCTGCTGCTGGACGTGCGGCTGGGCCCCATCACCGGCCCCGAGCTGTTCCCCCGGCTGGCACAACTGTGGGGTCACGCACCGGCGGTCATCCTGTACACCGCCGAACAAGACCCCGCCCTGCGCGAACTGGCCACCCGCAATGGCTGGGGGTTCCTGTCCAAGCAGGCGCGCAGCTCGGCACTGCGTTCGCTACTGACCCACCTGCGCCAGCGCGCAACATAAGAACGCAGCCGAGGGCATTGCCCGCGCGTCGTGTGCTGGATCACGCCAAATCTTGCTCGACGCCCGCGCCCAGCCCGCAGCCTTCGCGCAACCGGGCTTGCTTGCGTCAACTTCCGGCCGACGGCCCCGACAACCAGGCCGCATCCGCGTCGGCCTCCGGCTCCAGCGCCTTGACCAGCAAGGCCGCCTGGGTGCGGCTGTTGCAGCCAAGCTTCTTCAGGATCGCAGTGACATGCACCTTCACCGTGTTCTCGGCCAGACCAAACTCATAGGCGATCTGCTTGTTGAGCAGGCCATCGGCCACGCTCAACAATACCCGGAACTGTTGCGGGGTCAGCTGTGCAAACCGCGCCGCCAGCACCGCATCCTGCTCGGAGCGCGCCACTGCCAGCGGCGGGAAACAGGTGTCGCCATCCATTACCGCGGCAACCGCGCTGCGAATGCTTTCCACCGGTGCCGATTTGGGGATGAACCCGGCCGCACCGAACTGCTGCGCGCGGCGGATCACCCGCGGGTGATCGTTGGAGGAGATGATGATCACCGGAATATCCGGGCGCTCGCCACGCAGCCACACCAGCGACGAGAAGCCGCGTGCCCCTGGCATGGTCAGGTCCAGCAGTATCAGGTCGACGTCGCGATGCTGCTGCAGGGCGGCAGTCAACGCCGATACGCTGGCCACCTCCAACGCCTGCGCCATCGCCACATCCTCGCGCAGCGCATGCAGCACCGCCGCACGGAACAGCGGGTGATCGTCGGCGACAAGGACCTTGGCCAGGCTCATGTCGGCAGTGTGGCATGCGGCCTGCGACGCCGCCCTAATACCAATGCATTATTTGAACACCCCGCCAGGCTGACTAAGGTCCGGCTCCATCCCCCGCCCGAGACCGCCCGGATGACCTTCCCCTGCCAGCACCTGTCCGGCCTGTCCCTGTTGGCGCTGTTTGCGGTGCTGCCGGCCGCACAGGCGCAGGACAGCGCCAGCATCAAGTTCAGCGGCCGCCTGTACTACGACGTGGCGCGGTTCGACAACGACGGCCGCGGCAAGCCAGAGCGCGACAACGATGACCTGCGCGCCGCCTGGCTGGCCGCCTCCGGCAAACTCTACGGCTTCGACTACAAGCTGGAAGGTGACTTTGCCGGCCATCGGCCGGTGGCCCGTGACGTCTACCTGGCACGCAGCTTTGGCAGCACCACGCTGACGCTGGGGCAGTTCAAGCAGTACTTCACCCTCGACGACCGTGCCAGCACCAACCATATCCCGACCATCGAGCGCAGCTGGCTGGCGCAGACCCTGGCCCCCACTTACCGGCTCGGCCTGGGCATCACCGGCTACGACCAGCAGGTGTTCTGGAGCGGCAGCCTGTACAGCCTGGAAAGCATCGACGCCTGGAAGGTCAAGGGCCGCGGCTTCGGCGCCCGCGCTGGCTACGCACCATGGAAAACACCGGGCCAGGTGCTGCACTTCGGCGCCGCCGTGGCCCGTGAGTACTACGACAATCCCGGCAGCGACGGCGCAGCGGCGCTGCGCCTGCAGCCCCGCTCGGCCGGCTACTTCGGCGACAACAGCCGCCTGACCCTGCTGGATTTCCACAGCGGACGCGACGTGACCGCGCAGAAGTTCGGGCTGGAGGCAGCCGGCGTGCACCAACAGTGGTCATGGCAGGCCGAGTACGGTGGCGCCCGCTACAACGATGGCCAGCACAAGGCCGAGATACGTTCAGGCTATCTGCAGGGCAGCTGGCTGCTGACCGGCGAACCGCGCGCCTACGATGCCAAGGCAGGCCGCTTTGTCCAACTCAAGCCCGCCCGTGCCGGAGGGGCCTGGGAACTGGTGGCTCGCTACGATCGCATCGACGGCCGCCAGTGGCCGGACACCCGCAGCGATGTCGTCGCCCAGGCCTGGACCGTCGGGGTCAACTGGTATGCCCCCCGCCACTTCCGGCTGATGCTGGACTGGACCGACAGCCGCCGCCGTGATGAACTGCGCGACAGCCTGCTTGACCGTACCGGCACCCTCGCTGCCCGCGCCCAGTTCGACTTCTAGCCCCTGCCCTGTCCGCCTTGCCGACGGGACGACAGTCGCACAAGAAAATAATTTTCATAAAAGCCCGCCTGTGATACACAATAGGCCGCCCGATTCCGGGGCGGATCATGCAGGACGGGGATCAATGCAGGAAAATTACTTTCAGGAAACCACCCTGCTCGCTGGCAAAGGCCTGCCTGCAGGTGGCCCATGGACACCTGCGGCCCTGGCCCAACTGGCGCCCAGCCTGCTTGCAGAGCAGATCAGCCTACCGGTAGCCGTGCTGTCCCAATCCGCCCTGCAACACAACCTGGACTGGATGCGACGCTTCGCCGAAGCGTACGGCTGCCAATTGGCGCCGCATGGCAAGACCACCATGAGCCCGGCCCTGTTCCGCATGCAGCGCGATGCCGGTGCCTGGGGCATCACCCTGGCCACCGCCGCGCAGACCGTGGCCGCCCATGCCGAGGGCATCCAGCGCGTGCTGCTTGCCAACCAGCTGGTAGGCCGGGGCAACTTTGCCCTGATCGCCGACCTGCAGGCCCTGGACCCCGACTTCTGGTTTGCCTGCGTGGTCGACTCGGCCGCCAACGTGGCGGCACTGGGCGCCTATTTCGCCAGCCGCGGCCAGACCATCAAGGTATTGCTGGAGATCGGCGTGGACGGCGGCCGCACCGGCGTGCGCGATGACGCGCAGACCCAGGCCGTGCTGCAGGAGATCGCCCGCTGGCCGGCTGCGGTGGCACTGGTGGGCGTGGAAGTCTACGAGGGCGTGGCCAGTGACGAGGCTGGCGTGCGCGCCGTGCTGCAGCGGGCACTGGCGCAGTGGCAGGCGATCCGCGACGACGGTGGCTTTGCCCAGTTGCCGGCCATCCTCAGCGGTGCCGGCTCGGCCTGGTTCGATCTGGTTGCCGAGGTGTTCTCGGTGCTGGCCAAGGACGATGCTGCCCAGGTCGTGCTGCGCCCGGGCTGCTACCTGACCCATGACGTGGGCATCTACCAGCAGGCCGCCAAGCGCATCCATGTCAGCAACCCGGTGGCGCGCGAGATCGGCAGCAGCCTGCAGCCCGCGCTGCGCCTGTGGGCCTATGTGCAGTCGCGGCCAGAGCCGGGCAAGGCCATCATCGGCCTGGGCAAACGCGATGCCGCGTTCGATGCCGGCTTCCCGGTCCCGGCCCTGCATCATTGTCCTGGCAACGATGCCCCCACCGATGCACCTGCGCACTGGAAGATCACCGCGATGATGGACCAGCACGCCTTCCTGCAGGTGCACGATACCGACACCCTGCAGGTGGGTGACATGCTGTGCTTCGACATCTCCCATCCCTGCCTGACCTTCGACAAATGGCGCCACCTGTTGGTGGTTGATGACGCACACAGCGTCGTCGGCGCCGTCTCCACGCAGTTCTGACCGCACCGGGCCTACGCATGACCCACGGAAACCTGCTGTTGATCTACGCCACGCTGTCGATCCTTGCACTGATCGTGCTGATCGCCCGCTTCCGCCTCAACCCCTTCATCAGCGTCACCCTGGTCTCGGTCGGGCTGGCCCTGCTGGCCGGCATGCCGGCGCCGGAGATCCTGCCGGCTTATGAGCAAGGGGTCGGCAAGACGCTGGGGCATATCGCGCTGATCGTCGCGCTGGGCACCATGCTCGGCAAGATGATGGCCGAGTCCGGGGGCGCCGAGCGTATCGCGCGCACCCTGATCGCCCGCTTCGGCACCCGCAACGTGCATTGGGCGATGATGCTGATCGCCTTCTGCGTCGGCCTGCCGATCTTCTTCGAGGTCGGCTTCGTGCTGCTGATCCCGATCGTGCTCAACGTGGCCCGCCGCACCGGCGTGCCGTTGCTGCTGGTCGGCCTGCCGATGGTGGCCGGTCTGTCGGTGGTGCATGGTCTGGTACCACCGCACCCGGCGGCCATGCTGGCCGTCAATGCCTACGGCGCCGACGTCGGCCGTACCGTGTTCTATTCGCTGCTGGTGGGCCTGCCCACGGCGGCGCTGGCCGGCCCGGTGTTCGCCAAATTCGTCGCCCCGCGCGTGCAACTGCCCGCGCACAACCCGATGGAAGCGGCGCTGCTGGATGAAGGTCATAGCCGCATCCCCGACGAGCAGTTGCCCAGCTTCGGCATCACCCTGGCCACCCTGCTGCTGCCGGTGGCGCTGATGCTGCTGGGCGGCTGGGCCGACCAGATCGCAACACCGGGCTCGACCCTCAACCACGGCCTGCGTTTCATCGGCCACTCGGTGGTGGCGCTGCTGCTTGCCACCTTGATGAGCTTCGTCACCCTTGGCCTGATGCGCGGCTTCAACCGTGAGCAGATCCTCAAGTTCACCCAGGAATGCCTGGCCCCCACCGCCGCCATCACCTTGCTGGTGGGTGCCGGCGGCGGTCTCAATGGCATCCTTGTCCACACCGGCGTAGCCTCCGAGATCATTGGCCTGTCGCAGCGCTTCCAGCTGTCGCCGTTGCTGATGGGCTGGACCATGGCCGCGCTGATGCGGGTGGCCACCGGCTCGGCGACCGTGGCGATGACCACCGCCTCGGGCATCGTCGCACCGATCGCCGCCGCCATGGGCTATGCCCACCCCGAACTGCTGGTGCTGGCCACCGGCGCCGGCTCGGTGGTGCTGTCACATGTCAATGACGGTGGCTTCTGGCTGGTGAAGGAATACTTCAACATGACCGTGGCCCAGACCTTCAAGACCTGGACCGTGCTTGAAACCCTTATCTCCGTCGTCGCCCTGCTGCTGGTGATGGCCCTTTCCATGGTGCTGTGAGCATGTCCCAGAACACGTTCGATATCGTTTACGAGCTGCGCCAACGCCAGCACGAGTTCAGCCCCGTGGAAGCGCGCATCGCCGCTGCCATCCTTGCCGATGTGGACGCCGCCGCCCAGTACGGCGTCAGCGAACTGGCCGAGCGTGCCGAAGTGAGTGCGGCGGCCATCTCGCGCTTTGCCAAGGCGCTGGGCTGCGACCACGTGCGCGAGCTGCGCGCCCGTCTGGCCTCGGCCAGCGCGGTAGGCAAGCGCTTCCTGGAACAGCAGAACGCACCACCGGTATCTGCGCTGTATGCGCAGATCTGCGACGACATCCAGGAAAGCCTGCGCCACAACATCGCCAACCTGAAGGAGCAGGTGGTGCAGGAGCTGGCCGAAGCAATCTGCCAGGCGCGGATGATCCATATCTTCGGCCTGGGTGGCTGCTCCACGGTGTTCGCGCAGGAACTGCAAAGCCGCCTGGTGCGTTTCGGCCGGCCAGTATCGGCCTGCAGCGACGCGCTGATGATGAAGATCATCGCCGCCACGCTGGGGCCGGAGGATCTGGTGGTGGTGCTGTCGGTCAGCGGCATCACCCCGGAGATCGTGTCGGCAGCGGACATCGCACGCACCTATGGCGCGCGCGTGGGCAGCGTCACCCAGGCCGGTACCGCGCTGGCCGAGCGCAGCGACTGGCTGCTGCCGATCCAGATCGAGGAGACCGACTTCGTGTTCAAGCCGTCGGCTTCGCGCTACGCGATGATGCTGGCGATCGACGTGCTGTCCACCACCACCGCACTGAACGATGCCAACGCCAACCATGAGCACCTGCGCCGCATCAAGCTGGCGCTGGACCGCCACCGCGGTGGTGACTCGCGTCTGCCGCTGGGTGACTGATCGATGCATGACGTAGTGATCCGCGGCGCGCTGGTACTCGATGGCAGCGACCAGGCAGGCAAGGTAGCCGATGTGGCGATTACCGGCGGGCGCATCAGCGCCATCGGTGCGCTGGACGATGTTGCCGCCGGCGAGGTGATCGATGCCGCCGGCCTGGCGCTGGCACCTGGCTTCATCGACGTGCACACGCACGACGACATCGAGGTCATCCGCAACCCGGCCATGCTCAGCAAGCTGTCGCAGGGCGTCACCACCGTGGTGGTCGGCAACTGCGGCATCAGCGCCAGCCCGGTACGCATCCACGATGGCGTACCCGACCCCATGAACCTGCTGGGCGATGCCGAGGATTTCCGCTACCCGGACTTCGCCAGCTACCGCAGTGCGGTGGAACAGGCCAGCCCTGCGGTGAACGTGGCCGCCCTGGTCGGCCACACCGCCCTGCGCCAGAACCACATGGACCGCCTGGACCGCGCTGCCAGCGACAGGGAAATCAGCGCCATGCGCAGCCAGCTGCGGCAAAGCCTGCAGCAGGGGGCCTTGGGGCTGAGCAGCGGCCTGGCTTACGCCTCGGCCTACCACGCGCCGGCCAGCGAGGTGGATGCATTGGCGCAGGAGCTGCCCCGCGGTGGCCTCTACGCCACCCACCTGCGCGATGAGTTCGCCGGCGTGCTGGAGGCAATGGAAGAAGCCTTCAACGCAGCGCGCGCGCCACAGGCCGCTGTCCGCGTATCGCACCTGAAGTGTGCCGGCATCGACAACTGGGGCCGCAGCCAGCAGGTGCTGGACTGCCTGCAGCAGGCCTCACGGCAGCAGGATGTTGCCTGCGACTGCTACCCCTACGCCGCCAGCGCGTCCACGCTGGACCTCAAGCAGGTAACCGACGCCTACGACATCCTGATCACCTGGTCAGACCCCGAGCCCGAACAGGGTGGCCGCCTGCTGGCCGACATTGCCGCGCAATGGCAGGTGCCGCTGCTGGACGCCGCCATCCGCCTGCAACCGGCCGGCGCGGTGTACCACGGCATGGACGAGGGCGATGTGCGGCGCATCCTCAGCCACCCGCTGACCATGATCGGGTCCGATGGCCTGCCCCGCGATCCGCGCCCACACCCACGGCTGTGGGGCACCTTCCCACGCGTGCTGGGCCACTATGCCCGCGACGAAAAGCTGTTCCCGCTGCACACCGCCGTGCACAAGATGACCGGCCTGCCTGCCTCGCGCTTCGCGATGGGGGCACGTGGCTTCATCCGCGAAGGCTGGTGCGCCGACCTGGTGCTGTTCGACCCGGCACGGGTACGCGACACCGCCAGTTTCCACGACCCGGTCCAGGCTGCCGAAGGCATTGCCTCGGTCTGGGTCAATGGCCGCCTGGCCTATGACGGCCACAGTGTGGTCGCGCGACCGGGCCAGTTCATCACCCCGCAAGCCAGCCCTGCCGGCTGACTGCATACCGAATCAAGCAAGGAGACACCCATGAGTGACATCAAGCGCTATGGCGCCGAAGGCGGCGTTGGCCAGGGCAAGCAACACATGCCGTTCTCGCGGGCGGTGGAAGCCGATGGCTGGCTGTACGTCTCCGGCCAGGTACCGATGCGTGACGGCGAGCTGGTCACCGGCACGGTCACCGACCAGGCACATGTGGTGATCGGCAATGTGCTGGACATCCTTGCCGAGGCCGGTTACGGGCCCGAGCACGTGGTGCGTTGCGGCGTATGGCTGGACGATGCGCGCGATTTCTACGCTTTCAATGGTGTGTTCAAGCATTACTTCGGTGACAACCCGCCGGCCCGCGCCTGCGTGGAAAGCCGCATGGTGGTGGACTGCAAGGTGGAAGTGGACTGCGTGGCCTACAAGCGCCCAACGCGCGATTGACCCGCGCCGTACTGTAGTGCCGAGCCATGCTCGGCAGTAGCTGTACCAGCAATCCATCTGTAGTGCCGAGCCATGCTCGGCAGAAGCTTTCCCAGCAGTAGTGCCGAGCCATGCTCGGCAGAAGCTTTACCGATAGAGCCCAGCCGAGCATGGCTCGGCTCTACAGCTAATGCCCCAGCCGATCACGGCACGGCAGCATCGCTTTCGGCGGCTTTACCGCGATCGGGAAGGGCCCACAGCCGCGACCAGTGCCAATAGGCCCGGTTGCCATGCACTGCGCGGGGCGGCAAAGTCGGGATTGACGCTGAAACAAGGTAATACTCGATGATCCATCTCGACGCCGTACAGACGGTGGCCTTTGCCGGCCTGACCCTGTTCGCCGGCTACGCGCTGTGCCGCGCCATTCCGTTTTTCCGTCGCTACAACCTGCCCGAACCGGTGGTTGGCGGCCTGCTGGTGGCCCTGGCAGTGTGGTGGGCACATGGCCAACAAACCACCCTGTTCGAGTTGGACACCACCCTGAAGACACCGCTGATGGTGGCCTTCTTCACCACCCTGGGCATCAATGCCAGCCTGCGCCTGCTGCGGGTCAGCGGCAAGCAGGTGATGCTGTTCCTGCTGATCGGCAGCCTCTTTGCAGTGCTGCAGAACCTGATCGGCATCAGCGTGGCCAAACTGTTCGGGCTCAATCCGATGTTCGGCGTGCTGGCCGGCTCGGCCACCCTGACCGGTGGCCCGGCTACCGGCCTGGCATTTGCCGGGCATTTCGAGCAGGCCGGCCTGGTCGGCGCGGAGAGCCTGGCGGTGACCGCGGCAATGGCCGGCATCATCTGCGGCGGCCTGGTCGGCGGCCCGGTGATCACCGTGCTGATGCAGCGCTTCAAGGTCCGCCACCCCAGCCAGAAGGCCACCGGCGCGCAGCTGGGCGAGGAAGAGGCCATCGTGGTCCGCTACCCCAGCGAATCCGCGCGCGAATTCGATGCGCTCAAGAGCATCGTCGTACTGCTGATGGCGATGTGGCTGGGCGTGTGGGTAGGCAAGGGCTTTGAAAGCCTGGGCCTGACCCTGCCGACCTATATCGGCGCGATGCTGGTGGGCGCGGTCATCCGCAACATCGATGACTACACCGGCTGGATCAAGCTGTCGGTGCCCACCACCGACCTGATCGGCAATATCTGCCTGGCATTGTTCCTGGCCATCGCCCTGATGGATCTCAAACTGTGGGAACTGGCCGGCATGGGCCTGCCGCTGCTGGTCAACCTGATCATCCAGGTGGCGGTGGTGGCGCTGTTCGCAGTGCCGATCTACTGGCTGATGGGGCGCGACTACGACGCGGCGGTGATGGGCGGCGGCTTCATTGGCTTCATGCTCGGCACCACCGCCAACGCCATGGCGGTGATGCGTCGCCTGGCCCAGCGTTACGGGCCGGCACCGCGTGCCTTCCTGGTGGCACCGCTGGTTGGCGCGTTCTTCATCGACTTCATCAACGCGCTGATCATCACCGGCTTCCTCAACTTCTGGCCGCACTGACGGCCGGTTCCGTGCGCCAGACCCGTACCCACAGTGCGGGTTGGCGCGACAATGGCACTCCCCCACCCATGCTGCTGCGCCAATGACGTCCTCTGCCGTGCCCCCTGTTTCCCCTGGCCATGACCTGATCATCATCGGCGCTGGCGTGGTGGGCCTGGCCAGTGCCTATGCCGCCGCCCGCCGTGGTTGCTCGGTGCTGCTGGTGGACCGCAACAGCGGCCCGGCGCTGGGCACCTCCTTTGCCAACGGCGCCCAGCTCAGCTACGCCTATACCGATGCCATGGCCGGCCCCGGCACCTGGAAACAGCTGCCGGAAATGGCGTTTGGCCGCAACGGCCCGTTCCGCACACGCTGGTCGGCCGATCCGGATTTCCTGCGTTGGGGCCTGGCCTTCCTGCGCCAGGCCAGCAGCGCCGGCCTGCAACGCAATACCGTGGCCACGCTGGAACTGGCGCTGCAGTCGCGCAGCGCGATGCAGGCGTTGCTGCAGCAGCATCCGATCGACTTCGACCATGCGGTGTCAGGCAAGCTGCACCTGTACCCGACACCGGAAGGCGTACAGGGCGCGGCGGCGATGATCGCGCTCAAGCAGCCCTACGGGGTAACGCAGCGACTGGTGGATGCCGCCGAAGCCACCGCCATCGAGCCCGCACTGCGCGGTGCACCGTGGCTGGCTGGCGCGGTGTACTCGCCCGACGAGGAGGCCGGCGACCCCTATCGCTTCAGCCAAGGCCTGCTGCAGGTCCTGCAGCAGCACTACGGCGTGCAGGCGCGGTTCGGCGCCAGCACCCACTCGCTGCGCCATACCGGCGGGCAATGGCAGCTGCAGCTGGACGACGGGCAGCAACTCCATGCCAAACGCGTGCTGGTCTGTGCCGGTATCGACAGCGCCGCCCTGCTCAAGCCGCTGCGCCTGCGCATGCCGGTGATGGCGATCAAGGGCTATTCGTTCACTGCCGCCTGCGGGGCCAATGCGCCGCAGGTCAGCATCACCGACACCAAGCGCAAGCTGGTGTTCTGCCGCCTGGGCGAGCGCATCCGCGTGGCCGGGCTGGCCGACCTCAACGACTGGAACCCCACGCCCGAGCCGGCACGGCTGGCGCAGCTGATCGCGCAGGCGCGCGCCTCGCTGCCCGAGGCGGCCGACTACGATCACATCCAAAGCAGCTGGGCAGGCCTGCGCCCGGTCACGCCATGGTCTTCGCCCATCATCCGCAACCTGGGCGATGGCCTGGGCTGCAACATCGGCCACGGCATGCTGGGCTGGACCCTGGCCATGGGCAGCGGTGAGCGCGCCGTGGCGCAGTTGCTGGACGCCCGCTGAGGCTTATTCGCCGCTGATCTGGTCCATGCGGATGCGGTTGGCAAACAGCGAGAACGCCAGGGCGCCGGCCAGGCCATTGGCGCGGTTGATCCACTGCGGCAACCAGCGTGGCGGCGCCAGCACGCCGGCCTCGAACAACGGCGTCAGCGCCTGCGCATCCTCCAGCGTCATCTTGCCGGCAAACAGCCAGCGGCAGGTCTGCAGCTTTTCATCGCGCAGCATCTGCCGGAAGAAGGTATGCACCGACACCAGCCCGCGCAGGTACACCGTGTCCTTGGTGAAGGCCGCACCGCCGCTGGGCGGCACGCCGCGGAACACGCGCTGGGCCGAGGAGAAGCTTTCCTCCGCGGTCTGCCCGGCACCGCGGAAGTAATTGAACACCTCGATGAAGTCGGCACCGTCGCGCGCCATCGCGATGGCCTCGATGCGCAGGCTGATGCGCTTGAGCCGCTGGATGTCGATGCTGCCGGTGATCTGCTCGGCGAACGTGGCCAGGCCTTCCTGGGTGGCGGTGATGCGCGGCGACGACAGCCCCAGGCTCGGCAGCACCGCCTGGTCGCGGCCATTGAGCGCGGTCAGCGAGTGCACCAGCGCTTCATGGTGGTAGAGCTGGGCACGGTCATAGGCGCTGAAGCTGGCGCTGGTGCGCAGGCGGATGCGGGTGGCACCGGCCGCCGCCTTGGCGATCAGCGCCGGATCCAGTTCCACGGTGATCATGCGGCCGCCGAAGAACTCATCCAGGTCACCCTGCAACTGCAGTTGCAGGGCAATGGCCGAAACCGGCACCTGCTCTTCCGGCGCCAGCAACTCGTGGTCCAGTTCCTGCGCGATCTGGATGAAATGCCGTGCCGCTTCGCGGGTGGTCGGGCCCTTGCCCGGCATCGGCTGGTCCGGCACCCCGAACAGATGGCTGGAAAAGTGATCCACCGCCGAGGTACCCAGCACTTCCAGCAGGCCGGCGGCCAGGTCCCAGCTGCGCGCCGAGTCGTGGATGTAGCTGCCCAGCGGGTGGGTGGTATCCACCTGCGCCATCACCGCCGCCAATTCGCGGCGGGCGTCGGTGAAATCCAGCTTGGGATAGTTCACCTGCGGCAGCTCGGGCTTGCCGCGTGCCACGCTGGCCAGGAACGGCGCCTGCGTGGTGGCCGGCCAACTGGTGAGGCTGAGCAGGCGGATGCCCTTCACCGCCGCCACCATGCGCGCATCCAGCGCGGCGTGGTGGGCGATGTCCGGATCGTTGTGGATCACTGCGTTGTCCATCGACCACCTCACTGGATCGGGCTGAAACCTCAGCGCCGCTTGCCCTTGCCGACCGGGCGCCACTGCGCGCCACGGCCCACCTTCTTGCGTTCGTTGCTCTGCTCGGCCTGGCGCTGCGCCAACTTGGCCGCTGCCAACGCCACCTCCTCGCGCAGCTTGAGGTAGTTCTCCAGCCGGCTTTCCTCGATGTCACCGCGCTCGATCGCCTCCTGCACCGCGCAACCCGGCTCGCTGTGATGCGAGCAGTCGCGGAACTTGCACTGCGTGGTCAGCGCTTCGATATCGGCAAAACCGCCTTCGGCCAGGGTTTCCTCGCCGGTGGGCTTGAGCTCGCGCATGCCCGGGGTGTCGATCAGGCAGGCACCATAAGGCAGCGGCATCAGCGCGCGATGGGTGGTGGTGTGGCGGCCGCGCGAATCGCTGTCGCGCACCGCGTTGGTCTTCATCCTGTCCTCGCCCAACAGCGTATTGGTCAGGGTCGACTTGCCGGCACCGGAGGAACCCACCAGCACCACGGTGTTGCCCGGGCCCAGCCACGGCAGCAGGGCAGCCACGCTGTCCGGGTCCTTGCCATTGATCGCCAGCAACGGAATCTGCTGTGCGGCCAGTTCCTCCAGCACCGCCAGGGCGTCTTCGCTGTATTCGGTCTGGTCGGCCTTGGTCAGCACCACCACCGGTGCCGCGCCGCCACCGCCTACCAGCAGCAGGTAGCGCTCGATGCGCCGCGGGTTGAAGTCGGCATCCAGCCCACAGACGATGAACACGGTATCGATATTGGCCGCGATCACCTGCTGGTGGTAATGCTCGCCGGCGGCGCCGCGCTTGATCGAGGTATGCCGCGGCAGCAGGGCAACGATGCGCTTGCCTTCCAGCAGCACCCAGTCACCCACCGCTGCGCGCTCATGGCTGGGGAAACGCGGCCGCTGCCACTCCGGCGGCGATTCCGTCTTGAGGCTGGCATCGGGCGCATCGGCCACGACATAACCTGAACGATGCTGTTCGATCACCCGCCCCGGGCGCGCCTGCGGGTGCGCGGCAAAGGCCGCCTGCCAGGCTGGATCCTCGGGAGCACCGGGCCAGGGCCAGCCGATATGGCGGAGCGAATCGAAATCGATGGAATCAGTCATCGGCCAATTCTATAAGAGCTGGGATTCGGGAACCGGGATTGGCTATGGCAGAGCTGGAGCTGGAGCAGCGCCAAAGCCAGAGCAAGAGCAAGAGCAAGAGCACCCCTCCCCGGCCCTCCCCTTGCCTGCGGCAAAGGGAGGGAGCCAAGCGTCCCCTCCCTTGTACAGGGTGGGTGCCAAGCGCCCCCTCCCTTGCGCGCAGCGCAGGGGAGGGTTGGGGAGGGGGGCTCTCGCTTTCTCCCTCCCTTTGCCGCAGGCAAGGGGAGGGCCGGGGAGGGGTCTGCCTTTGCCTTGCTTTTAGCTGTAACCAATCGCCACTCCCGATTCCCCGATCCCCGCGCCAACACCCCCGCCCCGCAGCGCAACAATTCAGCTACCATGCGGTTTCCATGCCCTTGATGGCCCTGAGAAAATGTCAAGCCCTGTCAAACCGCTAGCCACCCGTGAACGCCTGTCAGAAGTCCGCTACGAAATCCGTGGTGAACTGGCCCGGCGAGCGCGTGAGCTGGAGGCCCAGGGCCGCAAGCTGATCAAGCTCAACATCGGCAACCCCGGCAACTTCGGCTTCCGTGCGCCAGAACACCTGCAGCACGCCATTGCCGATGACATGGGCCGCACGGACCCCTATACCCACCAGCAGGGCCTGCCGGTGGCACGTGAAGCCATCGCCGCGGCCTATGCGCGTCGTGGTGCGCCCGATGCGATTGCCGACCGCGTGTTCCTGGGCAATGGCGTGTCCGAGCTGATCGACCTGTCGTTGCGCGCCTTGCTCAACCCGGGCGATGAAGTGCTGGTGCCCTCGCCGGATTATCCGCTGTGGTCGGCCGCCACCATCCTCAACGATGGCCGCCCGGTGTATTACCGCTGCCGCCCGGAGAATGGCTTCATGCCGGACCCGGTGGAGATGGAAACGCTGGTGTCCTCGCGCACCCGTGCGATCGTGCTGATCAACCCCAACAACCCGGCCGGCGCCAGCTATCCGCGCGAGCTGCTGGAAAAGATTGTCGCCATCGCCCGCAAGCACAATCTGTTGCTGCTGGTGGACGAGATCTACGACCAGATCCTCTACGACGGCGCGCAGTTCCAGCCGGTGGCACCGCTGGCCGGCGATCATCCCTGCGTGACCTTCAGCGGCCTGAGCAAGGTGCACCGCGCCTGCGGTTGGCGCGTGGGCTGGATGCTGCTGTCCGGCGCCGCCGAACAACTGGGCGAATTCCGTGCCGCGCTGGACCTGCTCAGCGCACTGCGCCTGTGTGCCAATGTGCCGGGCCAGTACGCCATCGAAGCCGCGGTCAATGGCCCGGACACCATCACCGCGCTGTGCAGCCCCGGTGGCCGCCTGTACGAAACCCGCCGCGCGGTGATCGAGGCCTGTGCGGCCAGCGAACACCTCTCGCTGGTGACCCCGGCCGGCGCACTGTATGCGTTCCCGGCGGTGGTGGGCCCTGCCGCGCAGGGCTTTGACGACCACGACTTTGCCCTGCAGCTGATGGAAGAAGAAGGCGTGCTGGTGGTACCGGGTTCCAGCTTCAACGTGCCCTACCGCAACCACTTCCGCGTCACCCTGCTACCGGAAGCCAACGTGATGCGCGAGGTATTTGGCCGCATCGACAAGCTGCTGAGCCGCCGTGCCGAAGCCGTCACCAAGGTGGTGCAGCTGAAGCCGCGCAGCGCAGTGGGCTGACCGCTGCCGATGAGCGATAACACTGCAAGCAGCACGCCTTACCTCGCACTGGGTGATTCCTACACGATTGGCGAGGGTGTCCCCAGCGCCGGCACCTGGCCGTTCCAGCTGGCCGCTGCGCTGCGCGCGCAGGGCCTGCAGCTGGACGATCCGCAGGTGATCGCCACCACCGGCTGGACCACCGACGAGCTGGCCGCCGCCATCGACGCGCAGGCCCCTGAAGGTCCTTATGCCCTGGTCAGCCTGCTGATCGGGGTCAACAATCAATACCGCGGCCGGCCGCTGGCCGAATACCGGCAGCAGTTCGAGCAACTGCTGCAGCGCGCGATTGCCCTGGCCGGCGAAGACCCGCGGCGGGTGCTGGTGCTGTCCACGCCGGATTGGGGCATCACCCCGTACGCGCAGCAGCACGGCCGCGATGCCGCCCAGGTGGCGCGCGAGATCGACGACTTCAACGCCGCCGAGCAGGCCTGCTGCGGTGACTATGGCGTGGCCTTCGTCGACATCACCGGCATCAGCCGCGACCGCGGCGACGATGCCGCGATGCTGGTCGAAGACGGCCTGCACCCCTCGGCACAGATGTACCAACGCTGGGCCGAGGCAGCACTGCCGGTGGCCGCTGCACTGCTCAACGCCTCCGCCCAAGCGTGAGCAGCGCCAGCCCACATCCGGCAATGGCCGGCGAGGATGCGCGCAGCATCGCCCGCGCGTTTTCGCCGTTGAAGCCGTGGGGGCCACGCGGCGACTACTACTACACCCTGCTCAAGCTGCGCAGCGACCCGCTCTACCCCGGCGTGCTCAATGCCCTGCGCGGCAGCCGCGCGCCAGTGCTCGACATGGGCTGCGGGCTGGGCCTGCTGGCCCACGCCCTGCGCCTGGACGGACAACACATGGCCTACCTGGGCGTGGACAGCGATGCCTCCAAGATCCGGCGCGCCCAGCACGCCGGGCAACGTGCCAACCTGGCCGAGGCCGGCTTTGCCACGGTTGACCTGCTCGGCCAGTTGCCGCCCCACTGTGGCAACGTGACCCTGCTCGACGTACTGCAATACCTGCCGGCGGCGGCCCAACCCGGCCTGCTGCAGGCGGCGGCCAACATGCTGGGGGCCGGTGACCGGCTGGTGATCCGCATGACCGTCGCCGATGGCAGCCAGCGCAGCGTGGTTTCGCGCGTGGCCGACCGTGCTGCCAACCTCATCGGCTGGATGCGCTCACGGCCACGCGACTACCTGGACGTGGACGCCATCAGCAGCCAGCTGCATCACGCAGGCCTGCGGGTGAAGCGCAGCCCGCTGTATGGCAACACCCCGTTCAACAACTGGCTGCTGGTCGCGCACCGCGATTGAGCCCCCATCAAGCCGATTGCGGGGATAATGCCCGCATTCCCTGCCGGCCCTCCCAGGCTGGCGCAGCAACGAGATTCCCGTGAAGAAGACCTACCACCTCGCCCTCGAAGGCAAGCACCCTGACCGCCTGCTGGAAGCCAGCAAGCACGACATCCGCAAGTACACCAAGCGCGAGCGCGGCAAGGCACTGCCGGCCGGCGCCGATGCCTGGGGCTTCGACAGCAAGCTGGGCGTGGACGAAGCCTCGGCCGGTCCGGTGGGCTATGACGAGCTGTTCCGTGCCATCGATGCGCTGGTCGCCGCCGGCAACACCCAGTTCTACGTCGAAGTACTGCGCAAGCCGGTCAAGCGCAGCCCGCGCCCGGCCGCCGAGCCGGCCCCGGCCGCAGAAACCGATTTCGAAGACTGATGTAGTGCCGAGCCATGCTCGGCAGCAGCTTTCCCAGGCAATGCATGTAGTGCCGAGCCACGCTCGGCAGAGGCTTTCCCAGCAATGCATGTAGTGCCGAGCCATGCTCGGCAGCGGCTTTCCAAGGCAATGCCCCAGCCGAGCATGGCTCGGCTCTACCTCTGCCGCGGTCCTGTCAGGACCCGGCTTTTTCGGCCGCCGCCGCTGCCGCCCGCGCCTTGTCCTTCTTGCTCGGCCTGCGGCCCTTGATGCCGCCGTTGTCGTCGGCCACCACGCTCGCCACCGGCGCCGCCTGGCTGGGCGCAAAGCCCTCCAGCACCTCGGTCGCATTCGCCAGCCCATGACGTCTGCAGATCAGGCGCCAATGCGCCATCGCCGCCGAATCCACGAAGCTGATCGCCAACCCCTTCTCCCCGGCGCGGCCGGTCCGGCCGATCCGGTGCAGGTAATCGGCTGGCGCTCGCGGCAGGTCGTAGTTCACCACCACCGGCAAACGGGTGATATCGATGCCGCGCGCGGCCAGGTCGGTCGCCACCAGCACCCGCACCTGCCCGTCCTTGAAATCCTGCAGCATGCGGAAACGCCGGCCCTGCGACAGCTCGCCATGCAGCGCCTGGGCATTGATGTCGGCCTTGCGCAGCTGCGCGGCCAAACGGTCGCCATCACGGATGCTGGCCACAAATACCAGTACCTGCTGCCGCTGCGGGTCTTCCAGCAAGGACAGCAGCATCTCGGCACGCCGCGCAGCATCAACGTGGATTGCACGCTGCTCGATGTCCGGCACCGATTGCTCGGCAATTTCCAGCCGCTGCGGTGCCTGCAGGCCCGCGGCCGCCAAGGCCTCGGTATCGGCGGCGAAGGTGGCCGAGAACAAGGCGGTCTGCCGGCGCTGCGGCAGCTCGGCCAGGATCTGCCGAAGCTCATCGCCAAAACCCAGCTCCAGCAGGCGGTCGGCCTCATCCAGCACCAACGATTGCACCTGCTTCAGGGAAAGGGCGTTGTGCGCCAGCAGGTCCAGCAGGCGTCCGGGGGTTGCCACCACCACGTCGGCGCCGCCACGCAGCGCCATCATCTGCGGGTTGATCGACACACCACCCACCGCACAGACCAGGTGTGGCCGGCGCGGCAGCTCGCGCCCCAGGGTGGTGAAGACATCGCTGACCTGCAGCGCCAGCTCACGGGTCGGCACCAGGATCAGCTGCGCCAGCACCCGCGGCTTGCGCGGCGTTGCCATGAAGAAGCGCTGCAGCGCCGGCAGCACGTAGGCGGCGGTCTTACCCGAGCCGGTAGGTGCCAGCGCTACCACGTCCCGGCCTTTCAGCAGCAGCGGAACGGCCTGCTGCTGGATCGGCGTCGGCGCCAGGTAACCGGCCTGCTGCAGGGCCTGCTGCAAGGCGGGCAGCACATAGGGAGACAGGCCGAGTTGGGAAAAAGGCATGGTGGGGGTCCAGGACGCCGCCGGATGGCGGGCAGGCGAGTCTACGCCGTTGCCTGCGGCAGGCGGGCACGCAGGCCACGCGCCTGCAGCTGCTGCAGCACCGCTTCGATGATGGCCAGGTTGTGGCCGTGGGCCGCACCTTCATGCAGCAGCACGATGGCCCCCGGGGCCAGATCCGGCGCAATCCGCGCCAGCACGCTCTCCGGTGTGCAGTTGACGCCGTCGTAACCGCGCGCGCTCCAGCCCACCCGGGTCAGGCCATGGCGCTTGAGCGCCGGGGCCACGAAGGGGTTGGTCATGCCGACCACCGAGCGGTACCAGCGTGGCGCACTGCCAGCCAGCTCGCCCAGCACCTGCTGGCAGTGGCCGATTTCCGCGGCCAGTTGGCCCGGCCCCAGCGCCCAGAAACGCGCCTGCGGGTGCGAATGGCTGTGATTGCCCAGGCTGTGCCCACGCCGCAGCACCTCGCGGATCAGGTCCGGCCGCGCTGCCGCACGTTCCCCCACCATGAAAAAGCTGGCCTTGGCGTCGTAGCGGTCCAGCAGATCAAGGATGGCCAGGGTGTCGTCGGAGGGGCCGTCATCGATGGTCAGCCACACGGTCTGAGCCGGCAGGCGGCTGAGCACTGGCGCGTAGAACCGGCTATTGGGCAGGAACACCGGCACCACGAACAAGGCGTGGCTGGCCAGCAGCAACGGCAGGCCCCAGGCCCAGCCAAAACGCCACCACAGCAGCGCTACCAACAGCTGCGACAGAATCAGCCAGGGCAGCCAACGCCACGGGTGTACGGGAATGCGATGCAGGGTTTCCGGGGCAGTCATTCCCCATGATGCCATGCAGCGTAGAATTGCCCACGTCTACGACCACTTACACGAGCTTACGATGTCTCTGGACCCCGCCCTGCGTTCGCGCATTGAATCCATCCTCGGCGCCAACCGCGTCGTCCTGTTCATGAAGGGCCAGCCGAGCATGCCGCAGTGCGGCTTTTCGGCCAAGGCTGTTGGCGCGCTGCAGGACCTGGGCGTGCAGTTCGACCACGTCAACGTGCTGGCCGACCAGGAAATCCGCGAAGGCATCAAGCAGTACGGCGATTGGCCGACCATTCCGCAGCTGTACGTGGACGGCGAACTGATCGGCGGCAGCGACATCATCCTGCAGATGGCCAACAGCGGTGAGCTGAGCAGCCTGCTCGGCGTTGCCGCCCCGGACCGCACCCCGCCGTCGATCACCGTCACCCCGGCCGCCGTGGAAATGCTCAAGGGCGCGCTGGCCGACGCCCCCGGTGCCGCGCTGCAGCTGAGCATCGACGCCCGCTTCCAGCCGAACTTCCAGCTGGCACCGTTCGACGCCAACGCCATTGCCGCCGAATCCAACGGCCTGCGCGTGCAGTTCGATACCTCCAGCGCCCGCCGCGCCGAAGGCATCACCATTGACTGGGTGGACGACATCCGCGGCCAGGGCCTGGCCATCAACAACCCGAACGCCCCCAAGCCGGTGCAGGACCTGGACGTGCGCAGCGCCGACGACCAGCTGCGCGCCGGCAGCATCACCCTGGTGGACGTGCGCCCGGCTGACGAACGCGCCATCGCCGCGATCAACGGCAAGTTCGAAACCTTCGACGGCGACAACCGCGCCAAGCTCGAAGCCCTGCCCAAGGACACCCCGCTGGCCTTCCTGTGCCACCGTGGCGGCCGCAGCGCACAGGCTGCCGCGCAGTTCCTGGCCCTGGGCTTCAGCAATGTGTTCAACGTCACCGGCGGCATCGACGCTTGGGCCGACGAAGTGGACAGCAGCATCGCCAAGTACTGAGCCCTGCGCCCAGAACCAGAAAAAACGCCGGCATTGCCGGCGTTTTTTCTTTTCTGGCCGAGCAGGCATGCTGTCCGGCCTCCGGACGCCGAAGGCAGCATCCGCGTAGCCCGGGTAAGCGCAGCGCCCCCGGGGAACAGGCAGCCGACGATGTTGCCGACACCATGACCACCCTATCGGATTGCAGTACATACCCGTGCCACGTCATTGGCTGATGACGTGGCAGCCTTCATACAATCAGTCAGCCAACGCTGGTGGATGCCAGACATAGCCGTTGCCACTGCGATCCGCGCACTCGCCCTTTCTGCGGGCTGCAGCGACGATCAACCGGCAAAGCCACCTTCGGCCAGGAAGTGCAATTCTTCCGGCGTCGGGATGCGCCCCAGCACGGCATTGCGGTGCGGAAAGCGGCCAAACCGACGGATGATGTCGCGGTGCAGCTCGGCGAACTTCAGGTACTCCAGGTCCCCCAGCACCTCGAACATGGCCACCGAGCGGTCCTGGTCATGCGGGTCTTCGGAATGCTCGAACGGCAGGTAGATGAAAGCGCGCAGCAAGGGCGCCAACTCACGGTCCAGGCCTTCCTCGATGGTGCGCATGGCGTAGTGCCGGGCCAGCCCATCGGTGGCATAGGAATGGGCCGTGCCTCGGAAACAGTTGCGCGGAAACTGGTCCAGCAGGATCTGCAGCGCCAACGCCCCCTCGGCAGTATGCAGCCAATCCTCGCAGCCACGCCGTGCAGCTTGGTAGTGCAGTGCCTCAAAACGCTGCCGGAACTCGGCGTCGAACGCCTCATTGCGCTCGAACCAGCGCTGCGGACCCGCCGCGCGCCAGAATTCCACCACCGATTTTTCCGTTTCCATTGCCATTCCCCAGGTAACCACCCACTCGCGGGCGGTCATATCCCCTACCCTATGCCTTCACATTATGAGCGTTGCACGCCCCTGCCTGGGAGCTAGCTTAATAGCCGACCGCGCGGCTGGGTATGAGCAAAATGTGAAATAAGTCCGACTGTTCTGCGATGTTCGCCGCACAATGCGGGCACCCGGAACGCAAAATTGCGATAGGGTTCCAAGCTTTGAACAACTGTTGGGCCTTGAGGGGGGCACTTCATGCGTATAGGAATTGTGGTCGATTCGGCCTGTGACCTGCCCGATGGCTATCTGGATGCGCACCAACTGGTGCTGCTACCCATCAGCGTGCGCATCGGCGACACCGTGTTGCCGGACAACCGTGACGAACAGGCCACCCTGGCCTTTCTGCAGGGCCCACTGATTGCCCAGGGGGCGGAGGCGGAAACCATCCCCTACAGCGCCGCGCAGATCCGTGACCTGTTCCTGCAACGGCTGGTCACCGATTACGACCAGGTGTTCTGCATGACCATCACCCGCACCCGCAGCCCGCTGCATGAAAATGCGGTGCAGGCCAGCTACGCGATCCTCAACGAGTACAAACCCATCCGCCAGGCGGCCGGCTACAACTCGCCCTTCAGCCTGCGCGTGATCGATACCCAGAACCTGTTCGCCGCGCAGGCGGTGAGCGCGGTGGAAGCGGTGCGCCTGCGCGACAGCGGTGCCAGCGTGCCGCAGATGCGCGAGCGGCTGGAGCAGGTCGCCGGCAATGTGCACGGCTACATGGTCACCCGCGACCTGTACTACATGCGCGCCCGCGCCCGCCACAAGGGCGACCGCAGCGTGGGGCTGTTCAGCGCCGCACTGGGCAGCGCACTGGACATCAAGCCGGTATTGCACGGCTACCGCGGCAACACCGAGCCTGTGGCCAAGATCAAGGGCTTCGACAACGCGGTGCAGACCTTGTTCGGCTTCGTCGGCAAGCGCGTCGCTGCCGGTCTGATGACGCCGGTGGTCTGCGTGAGCTATGGCGGCCCGTTGGAGGAGCTGCGTGCCCTGCCCGGCTACCAACAGCTGCGCGATACCTGCCAGCAGCAAGGCGTGCAACTGCTGGAAGCGGTGATGAGCCTGACCGGCATGGTCAATGTCGGCAAGGGTGCGGTCACCATCGGCTTCGCCGACGGCCCGCATACCTTCGGCTGAACGACCCGCGTGCGTGGACAGCGCCGCTACACGCGGCGCGCTAGGCTGGCTTACCCACAAGGAGTTCCAACATGACCGTGCACTACTCGATTTCGCTGCCTGACCCGGCCAAGGCCCGCGGTACCGACCCGCGCCTGTCGTTCACCGCCAGCGGTGCCGATGCCTTTGCCGAGCAGTTGCAGGCCGCCCTGCGCACGCCCGAGCTGTTCGAGCGCTGGAAGGCCACCCAGGACGAACCCGATGACGTTGACCCGGGCCTGGGCGCCACCGATCCGCAGGCCACGGTGACCGGCGAGCAGGCTGATCTGCGCATCAACCTGGTGGCCAGCACCACCTTGTCCGGCGACCTGTTCAAGCAGCGCATGCGCTGGCTGGCCGGTAACAACTGGGAACTGCGCGACGTGCGCTGAGCCATGAGCACCCCGGTTCTGCTTTCCTGGAGCGGCGGCAAGGACGCCGCCTGGGCGCTGCACGCGCTGCAGCAACGTGATGACGTACAGGTAGTCGCGCTGCTCACCACACTGACCGAAGGCCATGCGCGCTCGTCCATGCAGGGCGTGCGCCATACCGTGCTGCAGGCCCAGGCCGACGCCGCCGAGCTGCCGTTGCTGGAGGCCTGGATCCCCCAAGCCTGCGACAACGCGCTGTACCTGGCGGCGATGCATGAAGCACTGCAACGCGCGCAACAGCGCTGGCCCGGCATCGCCCGCATTGCCTTCGGCGACCTGTTGCTGGCCGACATCCGCCAATGGCGCGAGCAGCAATACGCCGACTTCGGCTGGCAGACCCTGTTTCCCCTGTTCGGCCGCGACACTGCGACACTGGCCCGGCAGATGATCGATGCAGGCCTGAAGGCACAGCTATGTTGCGTGGACAGTGCGCAACTGGATGCCGACTTTGCCGGCCATGCCTTTGACCACGCCCTGCTGGATGCGCTGCCCGCTGATGTAGATCCCTGCGGCGAAAACGGCGAGTTCCATACCTGTGTCAGCGCCGGGCCGATGTTCCGCAGGCCGCTGCAACTGCAGCAAGGCCAGACCTTGCTACGCGACGGCCGCTACGCCTATACCGACTTCATCACCACGGCGGGGCCGGCCTGAGCCGCGAAGCAGCCGGTCCCACAACCGCAGACACATGCTTCGATCCCCGAGCAGATGCCGCCGGAACACCGCGCGAGCTTTGTCGCTCATGCCGCGCCTACCGGGGGAGGTGCATGGACCGGCTGCTGCGGCAGCTGTGCGGTTCCCACGCATACGCGATTACGCCCGGCATGCTTGGCCGCATACAACGCGGCATCGGCATCGGCCAGCAGCTGCCGCGCATCACGTGTATTTGACGGTTGCAGGAACCCCACCCCGATGCTGATGCTCACCGGCCCTTCCGGCAACGCCAGTCCAGCCACGGCCAGCCGCAGGGTCTCGGCAAGGGTAGCCATATCGTCGAGCCCAGCCTCGGGCACGATCACCGCGAACTCTTCACCGCCATAGCGCGCCAGGCAATCACCGGCACGCCGCACGTTGGCTTGCAGGCAGGCCGCAACAATCTGCAGGCAGCGGTCGCCCGCCGGATGCCCATGTGCATCGTTGAATGCCTTGAAATGGTCGATATCCACCAGCAACAGGCCCAGTCCACCGCCGCTGCGGCACGCCCGGCTCCACTCGCTCTGCAGCACCGCATCGAACTGCCGGCGGTTGGCCACGCCGGTCAGCCCGTCCTGCCTTGCCAACTGGTCCAAGGCCGCCTGGTGCTCCAGCAGACCGATCTGCAGCAGCATGCTGCGCAGACCAAACCCCAGCGTGGCCACCACGAAGCCGGTCACTGCCAGCGCCCGGGCATGGTCGACCACCAGGGTGCCAATCACCAGCAGCAACAAGGGCAGGATCATCGGCCCACCCGCCTGCACAAGGCGTGACAAGCGAGGGCTGGGCGCAAAGCTCGAAGCGCGCACGGACCTCACCGCCAACCAGGCCAGTATCAGAAAGGGCAGATCGATCAACAGATCGTTGTAGGCGCCGAACGAATCTTCCGAAGAAAAATGATTGATGTAGCCAGCTGCCAACAGATAGCCCACTGCATACAGCGCCAATGCCCGGAACAGGCTGCGCCACTCTGCAGTATCCGCAGCCAGCCAGCGCACGATGGAAAAAACGGCTATGCACAGGTTCTGGATATCGAACATGTAGCGCATGTTGTCCAGCGCGGCATCATCGACGTCGACACGGTCGGCAAAGAACCCGGTATGCACGAAGAACAGTACGCCCAGCAAGGCCGCCAGCGTCGCGTCTATCAGGCTGATGCTGGTGCGCTCGGAGCGCGCGCGGGCAAGGATGAACACCAATGGCACGGCATAAAGCACGTACAACAGCATGCTGGCGCGCGGCGTGAGATCGGTGCGGCCCGCTGCCAGCGCATCGATCAGGTTCAAGGCCATGCCACCCGACCACAGCAGCATCGCCACTGCGATCGCACACCACCCCAAGGCGGCGGCGTCACGCCGGGCACGCCACAGGCAGCAGCCGGCGGCAAGCAACGGTGCCGCGATCAAAAAGCCGAAAGAGCCGGTGCCAGCGGTACCTGCCCCTGCAGCGAGTACCAGCCCATGACAGACCAGGAACAGCAGGACCAGCAGCAGCGGCATGCATCCCCCATCGAACAGGTCATTGCCTGCACGATAACCCGACCACGACGCCCGCAACGTGACCCAGGCCTCGCCACGGCATCCCCACCCCAAGCCTACGCAACCTGCCCGTAGTGCCGAGCCATGCTCGGCAGGGGCCTTACCAGCCCCTTCGCTGCGCGAAAGGAAGGGAGCACGCCGTAGTGCCGAGCCATGCTCGGCAGCGGAGTTACCGGTAGAACCTCAGCCGAGCATGGCTCGGCTCTACCAGAAACGGCTCAGCGCATCGCCTTGGCATGGTGCGCAATGTGCTCACCGATGAAGCTGCTGATGAAGTAATAGCTATGGTCGTAACCCGGCTGCATGCGCAGCTCCAGCGGATGCCCCGCCGCGTCACACGCTGCCTGCAGCAACTGCGGCCGCAGCTGGTTCTCCAGGAACTCATCCGCACCGCCCTGGTCCACCAGCAAGCGCAGCTTTTCCTGCGCTTGCGCCACCAGTTCGGTCGCATCATGGGCCTTCCAAGCCTCGCGATCGTCGCCCAGATAGGCGGCGAAGGCCTTCTGCCCCCACGGCACCTGCGACGGCGCCACGATCGGCGAGAATGCCGACACACTGCGATAGCGGCCCGGATTCTTCAACGCGATGGTCAGCGCACCATGCCCGCCCATCGAATGCCCACTGATGGCACGCACGTCGCTGGCCGGCATGTTGGCCTCCACCCACGCCGGCAGCTCATCCACGATGTAGTCATACATGCGGTAATGCGCAGCCCAGGGTGCACGCGTTGCATTGAGATAGAAACCCGCACCCTTGCCCAGATCGTAGCCCTCGGCATCGGCGACGTTGTCGCCACGCGGGCTGGTGTCCGGTGTCACCAGGATGATGCCGTGCTCGGCCGCATAGCGCTGCGCGCCAGCCTTGGTGATGAAGTTCTGCTCGGTGCAGGTGAGCCCGCTCAGCCAGTACAGCACCGGGCAACGGCCGTGCGCGGCCTGCGGCGGCAGGTACACGCCCACCGTCATCTCACACCCCAGCACCTTGGATTCGTGCCGGTACACGTCCTGCCAGCCGCCGAAGCAGGCGCGGTGCTCTAGTCGTTGCATGGTTTGAATCCTTGGGGTTGGGTTGCGATTGACGAACTACGGGCTTGGCGGCTTACGCCGCTCCCACAGCAAACAGTGCGATCAGTAATGGATGACCGAGCGGATCGACTTGCCTTCATGCATCAGGTCGAAGGCTTCGTTGATCTTGTCCAGTTCCATCGTATGGGTAACGAACGGCGCCAGCTCGATGTCGCCCTTCATCGCGTCTTCGACCATGCCCGGCAACTGGCTGCGGCCCTTCACGCCGCCGAATGCGGTGCCCATCCACTTGCGGCCGGTCACCAGCTGGAACGGACGGGTGGAGATTTCCTGGCCGGCACCGGCCACGCCGATGATCACGCTCTGGCCCCAACCGCGGTGCGCGCATTCCAGCGCCGCACGCATCACGTTGGTGTTGCCGATGCACTCGAAGCTGTGGTCCACGCCCCAACCCGTCATCTCGACCACCACCTGCTGGATCGGCTTGTCATGATCCTTCGGATTGACGCAGTCGGTGGCACCAAACTGTTTGGCCAGCTCGAACTTGGACGGGTTGGTGTCGATGGCGATGATGCGGCCGGCCTTGGCCTGGCGCGCGCCCTGGATCACCGCCAGGCCGATACCGCCCAGCCCGAACACGGCCACGCTGTCGCCCTCGGCCACCTTGGCGGTGTTGTGCACAGCACCGATACCGGTGGTGACGCCACAGCCCAGCAGGCAGACATGCTCCGGGTTGGCTTCCGGGTTGACCTTGGCCAGCGACACTTCGGCCACCACGGTGTACTCGGAGAACGTGGAGCAGCCCATGTAGTGATAGATCGGCTCGCCGTTATAGGAGAAGCGACTGGTGCCATCCGGCATCACACCCTTGCCCTGGGTGGCGCGCACCGAGGTGCACAGATTGGTCTTGCCGCTCTTGCAGAACAGGCACTCGCCGCACTCGGCGGTGTACAGCGGAATCACATGGTCACCCGGCTTCACCGAGGTAACGCCCTCGCCCACCTCGACCACGATGCCGGCGCCTTCATGGCCAAGCACGCAGGGGAACAGGCCTTCCGGATCATCACCGGACAGGGTGAAGGCATCGGTATGGCAGACACCGGTATGGGTGATCTTGACCAGCACCTCGCCCGCCTTCGGCGGTGCGACGTCGATCTCGACGATCTGCAAGGGCTGGCCCGGACCAAAGGCAACGGCGGCACGTGATTTCATGGTTGTTCTCCTGCGGGAATGACGGAAGACAGCGCAGCGCGCCGCCCGGGATTATTTGAGATAGGAACGGATCAGGCTGGACATCTCGGCAACACGCGCGGCCCGCTGCGCATCCGAGCGCGCCGGCTGGCCAAACTCCTCACGCAGGTGCGCCTCCATCACCTCGGACATCAGCCCGTTGACCGCACCCCGGATGGCCGCGATCTGCTGCAGCACCGGGTTGCAGTCCGCGCCGGCCTCCAATGCGCGCTCCAGCGCATCGCACTGGCCACGGATGCGCTTGACCCGGGCCAGGACCTTCTTTTTCTCTTCCGGCGAGTGCGGCATGGCGGCCCCGATATCCTGTACTGGGGGATAGTATATTTTGGAGCCGGCGCAAATGCCATCAAGAGTGCCAAATGCGCCCCCAACCATGCTCCAGCGCACCTTGATGGACGGCCGCGACTAAGACCGAGGTTGCCGGCTTGCGCGGCCAAACCAAGGCCTGCATGCTCACGCCAACCTGCTCCCTCTGCCATCGACCACCCGATGAAAGCTGCCCTGATCGCACTTTCCCTGCTCAGCCCCACCGTCCTGGCTTGCGAATCCTCGCAATTGGGTCTTTCCGGTTCGGTCATGGTGCCTACCTGCTTCCCCAGCCAGATGCCTGACCAATGCCGCAACGCGGGGGAACTGCTCGGCCACTACATGGAAGCGGTGCCAGACAGCGATGATGTCCTCACCATCGGCATTCACAGCAGCCCATGGCATCTCTATGACACAGAGATGCGCATCCTCTCCATCGACGAATTTGCCAGCTCCGTTCGCTCCGGGCTTGACGGCAAAGTCACCCGCATCGAACTGATCGCTTCCTGGACAGCTGTCTCACCCAGCCCCGGCGTGCCCTCATTGGCCGCACAACTTTCCGATGCCTTGGGTGGTTTTCCCGTAAGCGGTGAATCCGGCTTTCTGTGGCTCAACAAGGATGGCACGCGTCACACCACCCGCCAGGCGTTCACCGTACGCGAAGGAGCCGGTTCCTATTCCGCTTCAGAGGGTGAACCCTTGCTGGTCTCCCTGGTCGCAGGCTGGCCTGCGCAATTGCCGGAGAACGCCGCACCGGGCGACGCCTACGTGCAGATGCGCGCTGCCGCCGGCAAGGATATTTTCCTGCTGTGTCCTGATGAGGCGCTGCTCGGTTTTGAACATGCCGCCGAAATGGGAAACGCGGTAGCCGCCTACAATGCCGCGATCATGCAACTGGAACGCAGTGGCAAAAGCGACCGCGCCGCTGCGTTGGCACTACTGGAACGCGGTGCCGCGCTGGGCGACGAAAAATCACGGGTCAAGTTGGATCTATTGAGATCGAACAACTGACGTGCCGGTCCTGCTCCATCTGCGCTCCTGCACCAGCGCTCAAAGGACATGGATGCCGCGCAACCACGCCAGCGCATCTTCCGTCCATCGATCCGTGTCCTTGCCCTGCTTGCGGACACCGAAGGCGTGGCCGCCGCTTTCATAGAGCCTGAGCTCCACACTGCCGCCGGCCCGCTGCAACGCCCTGGCATACACCTCCGAATAATAGGATGGATCGACCGGGTCATCCTTGGCATGGATGAGCAGCGTGGGCGGCACCGTGGCAGACACCTCGATATCGGTGTTCAGCTCCTGCGCGGCGACGGCTTTGGGCGTCCTGTTCTTGTGCTCCATCGTCAGGTGGCCGGGATACACGGGTATTGCGAAGTCAGGGCGACTGCTGACCTGGTCGACCGCGTCGAGGAAAGCACCGCAAGATTCCCCCCTGCGGAAAACCCCATCACCCCAATCCGGTCCGGGTCCACCCCATATGCCTGCGCGTTGTAGCGGACCAGCGACAGCGCTCTTTGCGCATCCTGCAGCGCCATCGGAATCGCGGGCTGCTCATGCCGCCGGGTCTCACTGTTCCAGTTGCAACCGGTATTCGGCACGCGGTACTTCACCAGGACGCAGGTGATGCCAGCATCGGTCAGCCACTTGCAGACATCGGAGCCATGCAGCCCCAGCGTACTGTTGGGCCCTATCGCCAACGCCTTGTAGCCGCCGCCGGGAAATACCAGCACCGCCGCCCGCGACGAATTGTGCCGGGGCGAGTACACGAGATAGCTTGGCCGGGTCCAGGCCCAGGGCTCATGGGCAAGCGCGTTGATACCGTCGAGCAGTACCTGCGAGCCCTCGGGCCACAGCGGCACCTCCTGCGAATAGGCGATGGCAGGCGACGGCTGCTCCGCTGCATCGACGGAGGGCTTGCCAACCGTGCACTGCCCCAGCGAATCGGCAGCGCTGCTACCCGATGCGCAAGCCAACAACAGCAGTGAAATGAAACGAAGGGAAGCTGGGCAAGACATATTCGAATCCTTTGTTCTCTGAAGCACCGCACGTTTTGCCGACGCCGGAATCACCCGCCAGAGCCGCATCCGCCCCCATTGCGCAGGTGCGAGGGCTCAACGAACCACGCTGCTCTCTTTCTCAAGCTGCTGCTCGAAGCGAAAGCGGTAGTCGGACACCATCGTCTGCAGCAATCCCGGCTCAACAAATGCATCCGCGTCACCCGCCTGCCTGCGCTGCTGCCGCCCAAATACATCCGTCATCTCCGGGTGACCGCTGAGCACGATATCCGCCTTCATACCCGCAAGCTTTGCGAATGTCGCCTCGAAGTCCCCGGCAATGGCCGGATAGCCCTTGTTGCCGACCAAGGTATTGCCGGCAACCGTGATGCTGCACAGGAACAGCAGTGGGCGCGGCGTGCCACGATCATTCACCGTCATGCTCCAGCTGGTGCAGCCACGGGTATGACCCGGGGTCAGATGTGCCGTCAGTTCGACCTCGCCCAGCTGGATCGTCTGTCCATCGGCAACTTCCTGATCCACGCTGATCGGCGCAAACGGCTGTACGCCATAGTTGGTGTCGCCCTGGTTGCGGCCGTTCTCCAGTGCCCAGCGGTCGCCGACGCTGGCGAGCACGCGCGCGCCCGTATCACGCTGGAGCTGCGCCAGTGCGCCGACATGATCGGCGTGGGCATGGTTGTTGATCAGCAGCCGGACATCACGCAACGGAACGCCGACGGCTTCGATGTTGCGTTCAATCTGGCCGGCGTTTTCCGCCAAGGTCGCATCGAGCAGGATGGCGCCTTGCCTGGATACGATCAGATAGGCCGCCAGCCCTTGGCTGCCGACATAGTAGACGTTGTCGACAATCTGGAAGGGTTCGGTCGCTGCCGTCCATGCCGGTGGATCAGCGGCCCATGCCGTACTGGCCATCAATCCGCTGATCACCAGCGCGGCCACCCGCGCGCGCCAACCATTGCCCTGCCTTGCGTTCATTGCTGCACCTGCTCTGGAAGTGGCTGCCACTGTGTGCGCGGATCGGCAATGCCACAAATGCGAAGAACTGGGCCGAGCCATGAGTTTTTTCTGGGCCTGGGGAGATCGGCAGACGCCTGCCGGGACGCGCGAAACCTGTCTGCACCGCTGCCGCAATCGGCGGCGTTGAACCAGGGCCGTTCGCAGCGCTCTGTAATTGCGATTTCCGGTACTGCTTTTTTTACGGCATTCGCGCGTGAACCCTGTCGACGCGCGCTTGCGGGCAGCAGTATCTTCGCCCCCATCTGCCCGGAGAAGCCACAATGGTCACCCGATCCTTGTCCCTGCTGCTTCCATCCCTGATCGCAGTCCTGCTTCTGTCAGCCTGCGATTCCAGCAAGCCGCCAGCTGCAGCCGAGGCGACAGCCGCAGCCAAGCCGTCCGAGCTGCCGCTGTTCGAAACCTTCGGCGACCTGCACCGCGACATCGGCAGCAACGTGCCGCTGGCACAGCGCTACTTCGACCAAGGCCTGCGCCTGGCCTATGGTTTCAACCACGAGGCAGCCGGGCGTGCATTTGCCGAGGCCGCGCGGCTGGATCCGGCCTGCGCCATCTGCGTCTGGGGCCAGGCCTTGGTGCTGGGTCCCAACATCAACATGCCGATGGACCCGAGCGTGGCCAAGGACGCCGCCGCGCTGGCGGTGCGTGCCAGCCACCTGGCCAGCACCGCGCGGCCGGTGGACCAGGCCCTGATCGCAGCGCTGCAGCAGCGCTATGCCGATCCTGCACCGGAAGACCGGCAGCCACTGGACCGTCGCTATGCCGAAGCAATGGCCAGGGTCGTGGCGCAGTATCCGCAGGACGATGATGCAGCCACGCTGTATGCCGAGGCGCTGATGGACCTCTCGCCGTGGGCCTACTGGCAGGACGGCAAGCCCGGTGCATACACGCCTACCCTGGTAGGCGAACTGGAGCGCGTTTTGGCGCGCAACCCGCGCCATATCGGGGCAATGCACTACTACATACACGCAATGGAATCCTCGCCCGAGCCCAAGCGTGCCGAGCCGCACGCCGATGCCTTGGCGGCGCTGGCCCCAGGATCCGGCCACCTGGTGCATATGCCTGCGCATATCTACATCCGTGTAGGCCGCTACCACGATGCAACGATGACCAATCTCTCCGCCACTACCGCCGACAAGGATTTCCTTGCAGTGTGCCGTGGCAGCAACGGCGTCTATCCGCTGGGCTACGTGCCACACAACTGGCATTTCGCGACGATGACCACCGGCCTGACCGGCTCGCGCACCTTGTCACTGCAGGCCGCGCAGCAGACCGCCGCGCGCGCCGACCGCAAGGTGATGGGCGAGGCGCCAATGCAGTTCATGCAGCAGTTCGTGGTCACGCCACTGCTCACCCAGGTGCGGTTTGGCGACTGGGACGCGATCCTCGCGGACACGCCTGCCGCAGCGGAACTGCCCTACCCCGCTGCGATACGCCACTTTGCGCGCGGCATGGCGCAGGCGCGCAAGGGCAACCTGGAGCAGGCACTGGCCGAGGCCAGTGCACTGCACACGATCGCCGCCGACCCGGCGATGGCACAGATCAGCTTCTTCGACATCAATCATGCCGATGGCGTGCTGCGGGTAGCCGACGCGCTGTTGCAGGGCGAGCTGCTGCGCACCCAGGGCAAGCACGATGCAGCGGTGGACGCGCTGCGCGAGGCGGTGCATGCCGAGGATGCCCTGGCCTACAACGAGCCTGCCGACTGGCCCTTGCCGGTGCGCCCCTATCTGGGGGCCGCGCTGCTGGAAGCCGGCGATGCCAAAGGTGCGAGTACCGCCTTCGATCAGGACCTGAAAACCTACCCCGCCAACGGTTGGTCCCTGCAGGGGCTGGCACAGGCGCAGCAGGCACTGGGACAGAAAGAAGCGGCTGCCGAAACCCAACGCCAGCAAGCAGCCGCCTGGCAATGGGCCGATGCACCACTGACTGCGGCGCGTTACTGAACCGGCAGCGCCACAGCGGTTTGATGTCCAGCCTGCTGCAGCTCGGCCATCGCCGCCAATGCAGTCGCTTCACGCTGCTGCCAGCTGCCGCGCAGCTGGCGATAAGGTAGCTGGCGCGCTTCAAGCTCGCGCAGGTACCAGCCATGCTGCCAGCGGCGGAAGTCCGCATCACGGCGCGTGCCGTCCTGCACGAAGGGCACATCCGGCGCGCACAGCAACACCAGGTCGTAATGACGGGCCGACAATGCCAGCAGCAGCGGATCGGCACGCCCGAACATGGCCTGTGCATACATCAAGGTGGTCAGCGGCGAGGTGTCGCAGGCCAGCCAGGTGCTGGCAGTTTCCAGCAGGGCCTCCTCACGCGCGATCTGGGTCTGGGCGATATGCAGCAGATCGGCCTCCTGCAGCTGGCCATTATTCGCCTCCCACAGCTCCCGCCCGTACTCGGCGGCATGCACGCTGCCACAGCGTTCGGCCAAGCGCACCGCCAGCGTGGACTTGCCGGTAGATTCGCCGCCCAGCAACACCACCCGCTTGACGAAGTGGCGGTATACCTGTGGTGCCAGCTGCTGCCGCTGCGCATGCAGATCGGTACGCAACGCAGTGCCCGAGATTGGTACCGTGCGCCGTTCCGGGTCCACCGCCACATGCGCCACCGCGCAGCCGCCATGCAACTGCTGTTGCTGTGACAGCACTTCGGCAAAGCCGGGGCCGTAGTCCTCACTGCTGAACACCACGTCCACCTGCTGGCGGATCACCTCGCGCAGCAACCAGGCCATGAACAGCCGGTGCACTTCATCACTGGCGTCGTTGTCCGGCAGAACGCGCGTGGGCAGGCCCAGCCGCTGGCAGTGCGCAGCCAGGCGCGCATCGTCCAGCACCCAATGCTGGGTGCCGGGGTACAGGCTGCGCAGCCACTGTTCACGCCGCTGCGGTTCCATTCCGGCGAACTCGGGCTTGGTATAGCTGACCACGATCAGCTGCGCGCAGGCGGCCTGCGCATGGTCCAGCAGCAGCTGATGGCCGCGATGCAGCGGACAGAACTTGCCCACCACCAGGCCGGTGCGCGGCATGCTCATGCCTGCGCGCCCTGCGTGCGCCACAACTTCCGCCAGTGCCGCCAGGCCAGCCAGGCATTGATCCAGTAGGCGGCATACAGCACGGAGGTCAGGGTCAGCCCGCGCGAGGCATACAGCGGTACCGCGATGGTATTGACCAGCACCCACACCGGCCAGGTTTCGATGCGCCGGCGCATCAGCAGCAGCTGCGCCAGCACCGACAGACACAGCACCGAAGAGTCGGCAAACGGTGCGTAGGCGTCAGTGAAACGGTGCAGTACCAGGCCGTAGCCGGCACCGGCCAGCAACGCACCGGCGCCCATCAGCATGAAGCTGCGCAATGGCGTGCGCTGGATCGGCAAGGCTGCATGACTGGCACTGGCATGCCAGTTCCACCACCCAAACAGGCTCGCCACCACAAAGAACACCTGCAGCAGCACATCGGCATACAACTGGGTATGCCAGAACAACAGGCCGAACAGCGAGCAACCGATGATGCCCGTCCACCAGGTATGCACGCTGTTGCGTGCGGCGCACAGGATGGACGCGGTGGCGAAGGCGTTGGCGGCGATTTCCAGCCCGGTCATGCGGCCAGGCCTTCATCGAGATCGGTGGTGTATTGCAGCACTTTGTCCTCCGCATGCATCGGCACGACCTGCACCGGCAGGCCGTCCAAGGTAAATTGCAACGCCGCCTGCGCCGGTTGCGCATGCGCCATCTCGGCAAGCGGCAGATACAGGCTCACCGCAGCGTCGCGGTGCTGATGCACGCGAAAGCGCGACAACGGCAGCGCCGCCAGGGCATGGGTCAGGTCGATGTTGTTGATCCAGCGGCCACTTTGGGTGCGATAGCGTACCGGTCGCCTGCCCTGCAGGTCGACGATCATCGGCAGCCGTCCTTGCATGACCAGGGCGCCCCGGTCGCCGGTGCGATAACGCAGCAGCGGCAGGCAGAAGTTGAAGCCACCGGTCAGGGTGATCTCGCCCACTTCACCCGTGGGTAGCGCATTGCCGTCGTCGTCCAGCACTTCCACGTACATGCCCGGCTGCAGCAGCACATGCCCACCGGCAGTGGCGTCATGCACGGCCAGCGGACCGGCTTCGTTCATCGAGTAGATATCCAGTACCGGGCAACCGAAGTGCTGCTGCAAGGCCTGGCGCAGGCCCGCAGACAAGGCCATCGACACCGACAGCAGGGCGCGCGGCCGGTGGCGCGGTGCCAGCTCAAGCAAGGTGGCGAAGGAAATGGGATCGCCGGCGATCACTTCCGGCTGCAGCGCATCGATATAGCGCGCACGGTCATCCGGATGCCGCCACTCGTCCGGATGCAGGTTGATCTTGGCCAGACCGGATTCGCCCATGCTCGGCGTCACCGATACATAGGTGAAACAACGTTGCTGCATGCCCAGCAGCATCACCCCCATCTGCCCCTGGCCATTGCGCAGCTGCACGCCAAACCGGGCCAATGCGCGCTTGTGATAGGCCAGGTAGCGTGCCGCCACCACCGGATGTGAAGGCAGCACCAGCGGATGCCCGGTGGTGCCGGTGGTGCGGAAGTTCATCATCCGCTGCAGCGGTACCGGATCGGGGACGAACTGGGCGATATCACCCGCCAGGTCACCGCGATGGGTGGTGGCGATGTCCTCGAAGCGCGGGGCACGCCCGCGCGCACGGAAGTACGGCACCTGTGCCACCACCTCGTCGACGAACGCCGCCAGCCACGGCGGTGCCGAGCCCGGCTGCCACTGGAAATCCGCGCCCAGGATGTCGCGCTCGTACTGCCGCAGCTGCTGTACTTCCTCGGCCAACAGGCGGTTGCCACTCTGGTTGCGATAACGCGGCGCTGCCGGGTGCTCACGCATCCGCTGCAGCATTGCCCTGCCGGCCGCGCTCAAGGTGGGATAGCGCTCGCCGTCGTGTGGCGTGTGGCTCACTCGCGCGTCCACTTGTCTGCCGATTCCTCGGCGGCCTTGCGCGCCAGCGCCTCACGGATGGCGCGGGCCCGGGCCTCGGCGGCACGGCTGGCCTCGAGCAGGCGCCGGCGCTCGACACTGCTGACGCTGGCCAGGCGGTCGGCCGCCTGGGCGGCGGTTTCGCCGGCCGGCAGCAGGTCCAGACGGGCAATGGCAGTGCGCACCAGCTCCTCGCGCCGGTCCGGGTCATGCAGGTAGCGGTTCACCGTGGCTTCGGCCGCCAATGCGGGCAGCGCGTCGGCGAACAGGGTGAGCAGGTGCTCACGCGGGAAGTCCAGGCCTTGCCAGCCCTCATCGGCCAGCAACCAGGCAAGTACCGCCGCCAGACTGAGCTGGTTGGCGCTGACCGCCCCCAACTGCCCGGACAGGCTGGCCTGCAAGGTCGCTGACAAACCGACGCCGTACAGGGCAAGCACGTCATTGACCACCGCAGCCACCTGCAACTGACCTTCGCGACCACGCCGCGGCGGATCGAGGAAGTCCGGCGGGGTATCGATCAGGCGCCGCAGCAGGACGTCCAGGGCAGCATGGGTGCGCATCGGTGGATGGGTTCCTGTGTCCGTCATGGCCGTACCCCCGGCTGCTGGTAATGGCGCTGGCTGAAGTCACGGGCGAAAGCCAACAGATCGGCCATGTCACGCACCACGTGGATATCCCACCCCTGCTCGCGGGCGCGCAGCAGGTCGGCGCTCCAGCCCTTGGCGCCGGCCAAGGTGGCCGGCAAGGGACTGTAGAGATTCAGTGCCATGGTGCCGCCGGCACGGGCAGCGCGCAGCGCCTGCGCGGCAACGTCCCAACCGCTGTTGCCACGCTCGTCCTGCTCGAACATCGTGGTGATGCCGTCGTCGGAGATGTGCAGGATGTGCACCGCCCGCGCGCGCGCCGAGCGCTCCGCATAGGTGCTGCGCAGGCGATGGATGGGGAAAGCGGTTGCGCCACCAAAGTAGCCCACCAGCACCTTGAGAATGTCGTCTTCGTCGCGCACGAAGCCATCGGTATGCAGGCACTGCTGCTTGCCGCTCCACAGCGTGGCCTGTACACGTGCACCCGCACGCAAAGCCGACAAGGCGATCACCGCGCCGGCCAGGGTCAACCAGGAGGTGACCTGCTGCGGATCGGGCATGGAGCCGGAGCTGTCCACGTACAGGTCCAGGTCAATCGGTTCGTTGGCAGGTTCATTGCCCGGCGCCGGTCCCATCACCCGCTGCACCGTGGTCACGCCCGGCACCACCGTCGGCGACTGCATCAGCGTCTGCAGCCAATCCACCGCATCCAGCGCATCGCCGGGCTCCCAGGGCTCCAGGCCTTCAAGCTCCAGTTCCTGGGACTGCGGTTGCGGGCTCACCGGGAAGCGGATCAGGTGCGGCAGCGCACGTTCGCGGTAATAGCGCACGGCGAACTGCTGCGGGTCCATGTCCAAGCCTGCTGCACGCAGGATCTCGCCGTACTCGAACGGCTCGCGGGTCTGGCCGTGGCCGGGCGTGCTGGCGGCCGGCGCCGGCGCCGACACCACGTCGTCCGTGCCTGGCTCGTCCTCGCCGGTAATACGCGGGTCGAGCGCGGGATGCAGTACCGGCGCCAGCTCGTCGTCTTCCAGACGATCCAGCCCCACCGGTTGGCTGCCCCGGCCGGCATGACGGGTATCCATCAGCGCGTCCACGCGCGCATCGCTTACCGTCTCCAGCAGGTGCGGCAGCAACAGCGCACTGAAGCGGCCAGCGCCCTCCATCCATTCGCCGGCATAGGTGCGGATCACCCGCGCGCCCAGCCAGGCATCACCGCGCAACCCGGCGTCCTCGACGGCTGGCCCGCCCAGGCTGCCGGCCGGCTGCTGCCACAGCTGCTCATAGATGCCCATGTACAGCTGCCACAGCGGCGAGCTGCCGCTGGCAACGCTGGCCAGACGCTGGTAGATCTCGGCCATGCGCAGGCCACATTGGCGCTGCAGGCGGTCGTTGATCAGCAGGTCGGTATAGAGGTTGGCCACCATGGGTGCGTGCGCTTCCAGCGTGGGCAGGGCACGGCGGATACGCGCAAGCAGCCGCGCATGATCGGTGGCGGTAGCCGGTGCCAGCACGTGGTGGCCGATCTCGTGGGCGAGGATCTCGCGGGCGTGGTCCTGCAGGCCCAGGCGCAGCACCTGCGGCAGATCGATCACCACCCGCTGGTCGGCCAGCCGGATCATCGCGAAGCTGCCGCTCAGGCCTTCCTTCGCAGCTTCGACGCTGGTATCGCACAGGCGGGGGTCCTGCAACCGGGTGAAACGGCTCCAGTCGGCCAAGGCCTGCGGCCAGGCGGCACGCCAGTTGGCCAGCACTGTCTGCTGCGCAGCGCTGCTCATGCCACGCCCGGCAACAGCCGCACCTGATGCGACCACGGCGAGTACAAGGCGATACCTGCCGGGCCTGCCACTGCGGCGAGCCCATCGGCAGGCGCGGCGTAGCGGATGCGCGTGGTGCCGATAAGCGCGCCCTGGCTGTCGAATGACAGCTGCGCGGCGGGTGTCGCGCGTGCGGCGGCAAACTCCGCAGCGCTGGCCGGCAGCACCACCCCACCAAAGGCATCGGCGATCAGCAGGAAATGGCGTTCGCCACTGTGGGCGATGAAACCCTCGTCGCTGGCGCGCAGTTCCGGTGGTGTTGCGAACGGGCCGCCCAAGCCGGTGAAGCCGCCCACGGTCTGTCCCTGGCTGATCGCGGCAGCGCCGCGCGGGTGCCACCAACGCGCGCCGTCCAGCTGCTTGCGCGCAGCGGGCCAATCCGCTTCTTCAAGACCCAGCGCAGCGGCGGCCAATGCCGGCGGCAAGCCATCGGCCTGCGCCAACGCCGCCACCCGCAGGTGTGCCATGCCGGCTTGCCAGGCACACAGCGCACCGACGCTGCGCAGCTGCGCGGTACTCTCACAGCGCACTGCCAATGCGCGCATGCGTTGCAACCATGCCTCAACGCGCACACCGGGCACTTCGTGCATGCGCACGACCGCATTGCTCAGTGCACCCAGTGTTTCCAATGGCGCAGCGGCGATCAGCCGCGCTGCCGGCTCCGCCAGCTGCTGCCAGCAGGTGTCCACCCACGGCAGCTGCGCCGCAGGCCCGGCCAGGCCCTGTCCCACCAGCGCCAGACCCAGCTCGAAGGCCACTTCGGTAGCTGCGGGCATCGCGGCTTCATCAGCAGCGGCAAGCGCCACGCACAGCGGGTCCAGGGTCTGCGCCACAAATACCGAGAACGCGGCGGTATCCAGCGTGGGCCAGCGCTGCCGTGCTGCCGCAACGTGCTGGTTGAGCAGGCTGCGACGGTTGGCCAGCAGTCCGGTCAATACGGGTGACAGCATCTCAGCGGGCCTGCTGCCAATGCAGGTAGTTGGTGTAGCGCTGGTGCAGGTATTTGAGCTTGAGCAGATCGTCGTAAAGATGGCCGTAGAGCTTGCGGCCCTTCACCCGCTCCTCCACCAGCCGCTCGATGCGGGTCAGGCGCGCGCGCGTTTCACGTTCGCTGACGCCATCCAGCCCGCGTGCGAACTGCGCCGACAGCTCGCCGACCGGATCGTTGCGATCCAGATCCAATCGGTCGTATTCGGCGTTGGCGCTGTCCAGCAACCAGCGCAGCCAGCTGAGCCGATCACTGCGGTAAGCAGCGTTTTCCGGCAGGGCGAAGAACGGCGCATCCAGATCGGGCTGCAGCTTGTCGTTGAGCACGAACGGCAGCACCTGGCGTACATCCTCCAGTGCCACCGCCGCATTGCCGCGGAACCAGGCCAGTGCCTTGGCAAACATCAGCAAGGTCATCAGGTTGCGCACCGACAAGCCGTTGCGGGTCTGGCAGCCCAGGTCCTTCATGCGGTCACGTCCGGAGTCGGCGGCAATGGCCTGCGCCCAATCGACGCCGGCCAGGCGCACGGTGTCCTTGGTCAGGTACTCGAACTGGGCACCGGCGGTTTCCATCAACTCGAACTGGCTGCTGAAAAACTCGATGCGCCTGCGCACATCCTGCGGCACCTCCACCGCACGGATCTGCTGCAGCATCTGTTCGCCTTCTTGCTCGCTGAAGATGATCTCGCGCGGCACCACTTCCTCCGGGCGGATGTTCTGCTCGATGCGCAGCAGCATCTCGTCCAGGAAGCGCGGATTGAAGGCCAGCGCCTGCACCACCACGTCGATGCGATCGCGCAGGGCCTCGATCACCTGGTAGGTGCCACCGCCCCGATCATCGTTGGCGGTCAGGTACCACGCCGACTCCGGGCATTCGTAGACCTGGTTGAGGACTTCGGCATAGTTGTCGCCCATCACCGTCAGCAGCGCACTCTGGGTACGGGTGGGGATGCGGTTGTACTCGTCGATGATCTTGACCCGCATGCCCAGCCAACTGCGCCAGGCGATACGGATCTGCGACATGTCCTGTGCGGCGACCAGGTCGGCAGGCAACGGATTGCCCAGCAGGTCGGCGATGGTCATCTGCGGATGGCCGTGCTGCATGGCACGACGCACCTCGCGTACCGGGTAACCGGCCAACACCCCCATCAGGATGGCACTGGCGGTCTTGCCACGGCCGGGGCCACCGACGAACAGGCATTTGCGGCGGGTGGCAAAGGTCAGCAGCGGCAGCAGCACGTAACTGGAATAGCTCTGCGCCGATGGCAGGGTCAACGGGCGCCGGGTGTCGCCGACACTGAAGCTGGCCGAGGGACCGTCGTGGTACTCGATGTCGTAATGCGGGCTGATGATCGCGTTGTTGACGATCCAGAAGTAGGCCTGGCGCAGCTTCTCGTCCAACGCCAACGGCGCTGCAGCTGCGCCCTCACCCAACTGCACCGGCCCTTCGTACAGCTCGGCCACATCAAAGGTCCGTGCCACCGGCTCGGCCCTCGGGTTGGTAGGTGCCTGCGACAGGCGCTGGAACAGGTTGAATGGCGACACCGGGCATCCCTCTTCGGCAAGCCCGGATTCTAACGTGGCCGCCGTGAGGGCCGCCGCGTGCTCAGTCGGACAGCGGCGCTGACAGCGTGAACTGGAATACCTGCACACGTTCACCCGCAGAAACGGTAGCCGTCAGCTGCTTACCATTGCGCTGGTAGGCAATGCGTTGCGGGAAATCATGCTGCGGATTCTCGAACACCGCCGATTGCCCGCCCTGCGCCACCAGCCGGAACCGGACCGGTGCCGGATTGCCGGCCACGTCGGCCACGTAGTACAGCTGCGCGCCCTCGGCGACGATGCGCAGGCGCTCCTGGAACCGCAGCGCACCGTCGCGGTAGCTGCGGCCCTCGCCTTCGAACGCATCACCTTGCCTGCGCCACTGTTCAACACCACTGCGGTCGGCCGGCAGACCGGTGCGCTGCCAGCTGCCCAACAACCAATCCAGCGATGCCAGCTCGGCTGCAGCGGCCGGGCACGCGATCACAGCCGCGAACACGCAGGCCAGCAACGCGCGGGGCGGCAAGGACATCCGGCGCGATGTGCTCACGCCCGCGGTGGGATCAGCGCATCGTCCAGCGCGGCAGCACGCTGCCAGGCCGCACGCGCACGCAGGCGTTCGCCATACGTGGCGAAGGCATCGCGTGCGGGCATGCTCTTGAACATCTGCCCCCACAGGATCTGGCTGCCGACGTAGACATCGGCGGCACTGAAACGCTCGCCCAGCAGCCATGGCGATGCCGATGCGGCCACCTGTTCCAGCGTATCGATGGTCTGCTCGAAGCTGCCATAGCCCACCGTACCGGCCTTGTCGGCCGGCGCCAGCAGACCCAGTGCCTTGGCGCTGACCGCAGCCTCCACCGGCCCGGCCGCGAAGAACAACCAGCGCAGGTAGCTGCCGCGCAGCGGATCGTCCAATGCCGGCGCCAGCCCCGCCGCGGGGAACGCATCGGCCAGGTAGGCGCAGATCGCCGCGGCTTCGGTCACCACTACGCCGCGGTGCACGATGGCCGGCACCTTGCCCATGGGATTGATCGCCAGGTAGGCCGGCGACTTCATGCTTTCCCCGTACACCATGACTTCGGTGCGATAGGGCTGGCCCAGCTCCTCCAGCATCCAGCGCACGATGCGGCCGCGCGACATCGGGTTGGTGTGGAAGACAATCTCTTCTGCCGTGCCGCTCATGCTGCTTCTCCCGCTGTGGTGAGCGGGAGTCTAGCGCCGTCGCGCCGGATTGGCAGGTTCCCTCCGATTGCCCCGTCATCTCCGGATGACGGGGATCGTCAACACGCAGGCAAACTCAGGAGCCGCGTCGCTCCGGTCCAGGTGGTGCGACGGGCGGCTGGATGCCCTTGCCCTTGAGGCAGGCATCCATCGCATCACGGTCAAGCTGCGGCGGCGCGGCAGCGTGGTTGGCGTCCTCTTCGCCCCGATCCACCGGCCTGCCCTGCTCGGCCGCGCAGGCCTCGAAGGCCTTGGCGAACACCGGGTCCATCGGTGGCCCATGCCGTGGGCCGGGCGGCGGCCCCGGCGGCCCCCCCTGTGGGCCAGGCGGCGGCGCACAGCCAGGGCCATGCTGCATGCTTGCGCATCCACTGACCGCCAGCAGCAGGGCGATGACCAGCGCCGGCTGCAGCCGCCGCGGAAGGTGTTGTTGCATGGTTTCTCTCCGTTGAGGTCAGGCCAGCACGGCAGACAATGCCGTCGCTGGCAGGGGTAGCAGGGCGGCCCGTATCGCGCGCCGCTGCTGTGGGTTGAACATGCGCTCGAACTTGCGCCGGTCCTGCAGCGGCCCGGTTGCATCGGCTTTCCATGGCTCGTCGGCACGTATCAGTTGCAGGGCCGGTGGACGGGCCAGCGGGCGCTGGGCCATGCCAAGGAAGGCGCGCACCACCGCAAGCACCTGCTCAGGCTGCTGCAGCAGTTGCTCGTAGCGCAGCAGCAGGTGCTGCGGATGGCCCTGCCAGCGCAGGCTTTCACGTACTGCAAGATTCCAGCGATCCACGGCCAGATCCAGGTCCAGGAAGCGTTGCCAGTCGGCATGCTGCTGCGCCGCATCGTGCAGCGATGCCACCACCTCGGCACCCTCACGCAGCAGATGGATGACCTTCGCGCCGGCCACGTACCGATGCACGTGCTGCAGGTAGAACAGGTGATCCGGCGTTTTCTCAAGCCACAGCGTGGCGCCAGCCGCGTGACAGCGCCGGTCCAGCACCTCGACAAACCCGGCCATCTGCTGCGCGACGCTGGCCAAACCGAATCGGGATGCCCGCACCCCGGTACCGGGCATGCCCGCCCAGGCCCGACGCGCCTGCCTGGCCGGTACCCACCCCAGGTGTGCCTGCAGCGCGTACCGTAGCCGTTGCCAGCTACGTCCGATCGAGCAGCGGGCTACGCTCTGCCGTCGATGTTCTTCGCTGCGCAGCAGCTGCTGCATGAAGTGGGTTTCAGGCAGGGAATGGATGCGCCCATCCGCCGCCAGCAGATGCTGCAGCAGGGTCGTGCCCGAGCGCGGGCAGCCCACCAGGAAAACTCTGCCCGGCGTGGTCCCTGTCATTGCTCCACCCCGGCCATGGACACGCCTGCCGCATCCGGCACCAGCTCCTGCAGCGCACTGCGGAAGCGCTGGCGGAAGCCACGATCATTGGCGAGGTAGAACGCACGTGCGGCATTCGACAGGCGCAGCAGGGCAGCCTCATCCAATGCCAGCGCCTGCTCCACCGCCCCCGTCACCCCGGTACTGTCCACCTGGTAGCGACGCACCAGCCCGTCATTGCGTGAGCCGGCGATCGGAATACCGATGCCGCGCTGCGCGCTGACCAGCTCATCCATCGGCTCACCCGCGGTGGCCAGCACTACGGCCCCCACGCTGAGACCTTCCATCAGGTAGTGACCAAAGCCCTCGGTTTCGGAGGGGCACAGGTGGAAGCGGCAGGCGTTCTGCAGAAGCTGCAGCTGCGCATCGTCCATATAGGTGATGCGGTGGTCGATGTTGCCTGCCTGCACGCGCTCACGGGCCGTTCTGGGGTGCTGCACGACGACCAGCAACGGCCAGTGCGGGTTGCGCTTCCAGGTCTCAAGCACCACCCCCGTGCCCTTGGCCGAGCTGCGCCCGGCCAGATGCAGGAACACCGGCTGCCGACGCACCTGCGGCAACATGCGGTCGATGCTGGTGAAACCGACGTAGCGCGCGTCCGCGCCCAGGGCGCGGAAGATGCGCTCGGCGTGCCGGGTCTTGCACAGCACCGCGTCGAAGCGCGGCAACAGCGGCAGCCAGCGTGGCAGGAACCATTCCGGGTTCGGCAACAGCACGTTGCGCTGCGCCAGCGGCAGGAAATGCCGGTAGACACGCTCGCCGAACAGCTGCAGCGGCACTTGTCCCTGCAGCATGCGCTGGCCCCACGACCTGCCCAGCTGCCAGCGCATCTGGTTGCGCCCGCCAATGCCGACGCGCTCGCTGCTCATCTGGCCTCGCAGGGCGGCCTGCATCAGGTCCAGGTCCCGGCTCAGGCCTACACCATTGTCGCGGCTGATCAAGCGGATCTGGATGGGCGGCATGCGGGGGGCTCGGCATCAGGAGCCCGCAGTGTGGACAGGGCGGCTGGCCTGCCGATGCCCGTTTTCTGGCATGCCCCGCAAACGCTGACAAGCGCTGACAAACAGCAGCGCTATGATCGGCGATCCATATCGCCGCCATCCCCCATTGGCGCAGACGAAGGAAACCCATGTCCGCCCACATCCTGGTGGTTGACGATGACCCGGACCTGCGTCGGTTGATAGCCGACTTCCTGGCCCAGCACGGCTTCAGGGTCAGCACCGCCGAGAACGCGGCCCAGTTGCGCCTTGCCATGCGTGACCAGCGCCCAGACCTGATCGTGCTGGATGTGATGATGCCCGGTGAAGACGGCCTCACCGCCATCCGCCAGCTGGCCGCCGAGCGTCCCGCGCCGCCGGTGATCATGCTCAGTGCCCTGGGCAGCGATACCGACCGCATCATCGGCCTGGAGGTAGGTGCCGACGACTACCTGTCCAAACCCTGCAACCCGCGCGAACTGCTGGCGCGCATCCGCGCCCTGCTGCGGCGGGCGCAGGCCAGCAGCGAGCGCCAATCCAGCTCCACCCAGCCGGTCTACGAGTTCGGCGGCTGGCGCCTGGACGCCCTGCACCGCGATCTGCGCGACCCGGAGGGGGTGTATGTGTCGCTGTCCGACGGCGAGTTCACCCTGCTGCGCAGCTTCGTGGAGCATCCCCAACGGGTATTGAGCCGCGACCTGCTGCTGGTCCAGGCCCGTGGCCAGGACTGCGATGTCTACGACCGTGCCATCGACAGCCAGATCAGCCGCCTGCGCCGCAAACTCAACGAGCGCGGCTACCCCGAGCTGATCCGTACCATCCGCAACGAAGGCTATCTGCTGCTGCCGCCGGTGCGGCGCTTGTGAAGCGCCCGCTTTCGATCTTCGCGCGCACCTTTCTGCTGCTGCTGGGGGCACTGCTGGTGGCACTGGCACTGGGCATCACCCTGCTGCTGACCCGCCCGCCGGTACGCCCGGCCGGCGTGCCGCTGGCAGAAGTGGTGGCCTTGCTGTCCAGTGAACTGCCCTCGGCCAACAGCCGCTTGACCGTCAGCACCAACGCGCAGGCCCCGGCGTGTCCGGAAGGCCACCAGGTGGATCCTTTCATGCGCACACGCCTGGCCGGCTGGCTGGGCGTGCCTGCCACGCAGATCCTTTACTGCGGTGGCCGGCGCCGGCTTGGGCCGGACGCAGTCCTGCCACCTTCATCAGTACGCCCCAGCCGCGACCCGGCAGGCAGGCATGGCCCCGGTCCTGGCCCCGGACCGGATCGCCCCCCGCCGATGCTGCAGGACACCCCGCCGCCTGATCCCGACTTCCGCGCCGGCGCACCGCTGTTTGGTGACTTCATGGTCGCCATGCAGCGCCCCGACGGGCAATGGCGCAGCGTGGTCCATCGCATGCCCGGGCCGCTGCCCAGCGTGGCCCGGCACGTGCTGGTGTTGTTTCTGCTTGGCGCGGTGGTCATGTTGCCGCTGGCGTGGTGGTTCTCACGCGCATTGTCCGCCCCCATCCGCCGCTTTGCACTGGCCGCGGACAGGCTTGGGCGGCACCCGGACGCCGCACCATTGGACGAGAGCGGACCGGCCGAACTGGCACGCGCGGCAGATTCGTTCAATGTCATGCAGGCACGCATCAACCGGCTATTGAACGAACGCACCCGCACCATTGGCGCCATCGCCCATGATCTGCGCACACCGCTGGCGCGGCTTTCGTTCCGCCTGCACGCCCTGCCGAAAGACGCGCGCGAGAAGGCCAGTGCCGACATCGAGGAAATGAACCGGATGATCGGTGCCGCCCTGGAGTTCCTGCGCGGCCAATCCCAGCATGGCCCGCGCAGCCGCCTGGACTTCGCCTCGCTGGTGGAAAGCGTGGTGGATGACCTGGCCGATACCGGCCATGACGCCGCGTTGCTGGGCAGCAGCGGGCCGGCCTTGCTGGTCGGCGATCCACAGGCATTGCGGCGAGCGGTGGGCAACCTGATCGACAACGCACTCAAGTACGGCGGTCAGGCCCGGCTGCAGCTGCGTCGCGAAGACGGCAACGTGGTGCTGGACGTGGACGATGAGGGGCCGGGTATCGATCCAGCGCGCGAGGAAGAACTGCTGCTGCCGTTTGCGCGCGGCGACGAATCACGCAACCGCGACACCGGCGGCATCGGCCTGGGCCTGTCGGTGGCCCATGGCGTGGCCCTGAGCCACGGCGGCAGCCTGCAACTGCGCAACCGCAGCGAAGGCGGCCTGCGGGCGACGCTCAGCCTGCCTTGCGGGTAGGGTTCCGGGGGAACTGCTTCTGCGCCGCTGCCTTTCTTGCCGTCATTCCCGCGCAGGCGGGAATCGCTCTGGCTTCGGATCCAGCTCAGGCCCTGCCACATTGCTTCCGCACTCCGCCTCCCACTCCCAAGCCAAGAGCGATTCCCGCCTGCGCGGGAATGACGGCAAAGATTCAGAGGCAATGGCAACGCAACAGCCAAGCCATGACAGAACAACCGCCAGGCGGTCCAGGCATGAGCGCAGCGCGACAACGCCTACAGCACCCTCACACTGCCGGACACTCAGTACGCAAACTCGGCAAACAGCGGATCCACACTGCCGTTCCAGCGGCCATGGAACAGCTCCAGCTTGCGCTCGGCGGCGGTCTTGCCCGAGTCCACGATCTCCTGCAGCACATCCAGGAAGCGCGTCTCGTCCTGACCGTCAGCATTGAGCGCGGCGCGACGGCGCAGGCCATCACGCGAAATCGCCAGCGCCTCACGCGCCAGGTCTCGCACCGTGCCGTTGCGGAACGGCAGGTTCATCGCCTGCTTGGGCACGCCGTCGCGCAGCACGTTGCGCTCGGCCAGGCTGAAGTCCTTGACCAGGTCCCAGGCCGCGTTCAACGCCGTTTCGTCATACAGCAGGCCCACCCAGAACGCCGGCAGCGCGCAGATGCGGCTCCACGGGCCACTGTCGGCACCGCGCATTTCCAGGTACTTCTTCAGCCGCACTTCCGGGAAGGCGGTGGTGGTGTGGTCCGACCAGTCACGCAGGGTCGGCAATGCACCTGGCAGTACCGGCAACCTGCCCTGCAGGAAATCGCGGAAGCTCTGCCCGCTGGCATCGTGATAGATGCCGTCGCGGTAAGAGAAATACATCGGCACGTCCAACAGATAGTCGACGTAACGCTCGTAGCCGAAACCCTCCTCGAACACGAAATCGAGCATGCCGGTGCGGTCCGGATCGGTGTCGGTCCAGATATGCGAGCGGTAGCTCAGGTAGCCGTTGGGCTTGCCTTCGGTGAACGGCGAGTCGGCGAACAGCGCGGTGGCAATCGGCTGCAGGGCCAAGGACACGCGGAACTTCTTCACCATGTCCGCTTCGCTGGCGTAATCCAGGTTGACCTGCACCGTGCAGGTGCGGGTCATCATGTCCAGGCCGAGCGAACCGACCTTGGGCATGTAGCTCTTCATGATCTGGTAGCGGCCCTTGGGCATCCACGGCATGTCCGCACGCGCCCACTTGGGCTGGAAGCCCATGCCCAGGAAACCCAGCTGCAGCTCGCCGGCCACCTGTGCCACTTCATTGAGGTGGCTGCCGGTTTCCACGCAGGTCTGGTGCAGGGTTTCCAGCGCCGCGCCAGACAACTCCAGCTGCCCGGCCGGCTCCAGCGTCACCGAGGCGCCGTCGCGCAGCAGGGCGATGGTATTGCCGTTCTCCTGCACCGGCTCCCAGCCGAAGCGGGTCAGGCCGTTGAGCAGCGCATTGATGCCACGCTCGCCCTCGAAGGTGGGCGGACGCAGGTCATCCAGGCGAAACCCGAACTTCTCGTGCTCGGTGCCGATCCGCCATTGCGACCTGGGCTTTTCACCCGAGGCAATGCTCTGGACCAGCTGGTCGCGGTGGGTGATGGGGGTATCGGCGACGTGGCTCGGGCTCGACAAGGGCAGGCTCACTGAATTCTGGGCTGGGCGCAAAGGTGGGGGTCAGCCTCCACCAACGCAAGGTGCGCACTATATCGCGGCGCTCCTTGCCATCATGTCACGGCGGCGGTTTTCAGCGTCCTAAAAAAGCAGACTTGACCGTCCGCCAGCTGCGCCTGCGAGTCATTCCGCAACAGATCGGGCGCACCCCCTACACTGGCGACATGAGCCGCTCCCATCACACTGAAACCCACCGCTCCGACCGTGTCGGCTGGCTGCGTGCTGCCGTGCTGGGGGCCAATGACGGCATTGTCTCGGTCGCCGGGCTGGTAGTCGGTGTGGCCGCCAGCGGTGCCAGCCCGTCGGCGATCCTGGCCACCGGCGTGGCCGGCACCGTGGCCGGTGCCATGTCGATGGCCGCCGGCGAATATGTCTCGGTGATGTCACAGGCCGATGCCGAACACGCCGACCTGGCGCTGGAACAGCGCGAACTGCACGAAGACCCGCACAGCGAGCTGCAGGAACTGGCCGGCATCTACCGGCGGCGCGGGCTCAGCCCCGAACTTGCCCAGCAGGTGGCCGAACAGCTCACCGCCCACGATGCCTTGGCCGCCCATGCCCGCGACGAGCTGGGCATCACCGAGGAACTGCGCGCGCGGCCACTGCAGGCCGCGCTGGCCTCGGCCAGCGCATTCACCGTGGGTGCCGCCCTGCCGGTCCTCACCGCCCTGTTTGCACCCGCCGCGCGGGTGGCCGCTACAACCACCGCCGCCACCCTTGTCGGACTGTGCATCACCGGTGCGCTGGCGGCCCGGGCCGGCGGTGCGCCGCCGCTGCGCGGTGCGCTGCGCGTGGTGTTCTGGGGCGCACTGGCGATGGCTGCCGCGGCCGCGATCGGCCACCTGTTCCAGATCAGCGTCTGAGTGATGAGCGCGGCCGCCGACACCAGCACCGCCCTGCTCGCGCAACTGTCCTCGCTGGTGGACTGCCAGCGCGCCGAGGGCTATGCCTGCATCACTGCCCGCCGCGAACACGGCGCCAGCTCGGTGGATATCCCACAGCCGCAGTTCGCCATCCTGCTGCAGGGGCGCAAGCAGGTACGTACCGCCCAGCAGGCGCTGGAGTTCGGCCCCGGTGATCTGTTCCTGATCACCCGCCGCAGCCGCATCGATGTGGTCAACATCCCCGACCCGCACAGCGGCCTGTACCTGAGCGCCATCGTGCCCTTGTGCGCCGAGGTTCTGGGTGCCGCCCGCACGCTGTGGAGCGGTGCCCTGCCCGAGCCCGGCAATGCCTTGGCGCGCCTGCCGCTGCTCGATCATGGCGCCGCCCTGCTGCAATGGCGGCAATCGCTGCAGCAAGGCGATTACACCGAGGCACGGCTGGCGCTGGCGGCGCTGACGGTGGCCTTCTGCCGACGTGGCCACGGCAGCCTGCTGATCGCGCCCGAGCCCAGCCTGGGCGAGCGCATCCGCGAGCTGGTGGCGGCGCAGCCCGAACGTGATTGGCAATCCCGTGATTTCGAATCCCACCTGGGCATCAGCGGTGCCACCCTGCGCCGCCGCCTGGCCGGCGAACAGCTGAGCGTGCGCGAGCTGGTCACCGATGCGCGGCTGGCGCATGCCATGCAGCTGCTCTACACCACCCGCCTGCCGCTGAAGACCGTGGCCGCCCGCGCGGGCTATCGCTCGCTGGGCAGTTTCAACAAGCGCTTCAGCGCGCGCTATGGGCTGGAGCCCGCTGCCATCGGCAACAGCTGATCGTCCAGCGCGAGCGTTTCGCGGCGCATTGTGAGCGAAACGCAGCGCCGTCCCGGCGCAGCATGAAGTCCTCGCGGCGTGGCCGCCTTCGCAGGAACCTTCATGTCCATCCGTCTATCCCGTGCAATCGCGCTGGCCGTCCTGGGCCTGGCCATCGCCGGCAACGCTCCGGGCCGCAGCGCCCAACCCGCGCCGCAACAGCAGGTTGCCGGCGTCTACCACCAGCAGATCGGGCAGTTGCACGTCACCGCCCTGTTCGACGGCACCGTGGCACTGGGCCGGCAGGCGCTGGTCGGGGTAGACCCGGCCACGGTCACCCGCCTGCTCGATCACCGCTACGTGCCCGAAGACGCCAAGGGCCTACAGACCGCGGTCAATGCCTATCTGGTACAGCGCGGCGACCACCTGAGCCTGATCGACACCGGCACAGCGCAATGCTTTGGCCCGGGCTTGGGCCAGGTGCTGGCCAATCTGCGCGCCGCCGGCCATGACCCGGCCGAGGTCGATGAAGTGCTGCTGACCCACGCCCACCCGGACCATATGTGTGGGCTGCTCGATGCCAACGGCGCCATGGCCTTCCCCAAGGCCACGGTATGGCTGTCACAGGCCGATGCGGCCTATTGGCTGAACCCGGCCAGCGAAGCCAGCGCGCCGGAGCCGCTGCGCTTTGCCTTTGGCCTGGCGCGCACAGCGGTGGCGCCCTATGCCGCCGCGGGCAAGCTGCACCGGTTTGCCGCCGACGAGGCGCTGCCGGGCGGCATCCAGGCCATCGACAGCCATGGCCATACCCCCGGCCATATGTCCTATCTGCTGGACGGCGGCAACAGCCAGCAGCTGCTGGTGTGGGGCGATATCGTGCATTTCCATGCCGTGCAGTTCGCCCGTCCCGACGCCGCCTACGAGGCCGACAGTGACCGCAGCGCCGCCATCACCAGCCGCCGCCAACTGATGGCGCGGGCCGCCGACCAGGGCTGGTGGGTGGCAGGCGCACACCTGCCCTTCCCCGGCCTGGGCCATGTACGCCGCCAGGCCCAGGCCTTCGCTTGGGTGCCGGGGGAGTTCGCGCCGCTGCGGCGCTGAGCGGGGCTTCGCCCGGCCCTCACCCCAATCCCTCTCCCGAAGGGAGAGGGGCAAACAGCCCACTCACCGAACGGAAGCAGGTCTGAAGCCCTCCCTTTCGCGCAGCGAAGGGGAGGGTTTGGGAGGGGTGCCGTGGCTTTGGCTTTGGCTTCCATTCTTGTCCCACCAAAGCCACAAAAAAAACGCCGCCCTGACAAGGCGGCGTTCGCGTTGCGATGGAAGCCGGCAGACCGCCAGCTTCGCGGCTCAGGCCGCGCCTACCGGACCGGCATCCCCTGCGCCCTCGGCTGCCGGCGGGTTCAGGCCCAGCCAGCCGCCGATGATGGCGCGGGCTTCATCCACGCCCTGGCGCGATTCGCCGGAGAAGGTCTGCACGCTTACCGTGTCACCAAAGATCGAATGCAGCTCCTTGCGCACCTTCTGCAGGGTCTGCATCTGCTGGCCACGGCCCAGCTTGTCGGCCTTGGTCAGCAGGGCGTGCGCAGGCAGGCCGCGCTGCACCGCATAGCCCAGCATCTGCCGGTCGTAGTCCTTGAGCGGATGACGGATGTCCATCACCACCACCAGGCCCTTGAGCGCGTTGCGGGTACGGAAATACTGGTCGATGAAGGCCTGCCAGTGGGCCTGCAGGTCCAGCGGCACCTTGGCATAGCCATACCCCGGCAGGTCGACCAGGCTGGCCTCGGGGGTCACCTGGAAAAACACCAGCTGCTGGGTGCGGCCCGGGGTCTTGGAGACACGGGCCAGGGCGTTCTGGCGGGTCAGCGCGTTGAGCGCGCTGGACTTGCCGGCGTTGGAGCGACCAGCGAAAGCCACTTCGGCGCCCAGATCCGGCGGCAATTGCCGGGCGTTATGGGCGGAAAGCAGGTATCGGGCGCGTTCGATGAGCAATGACATGGGCATAGGATCGCATGTTGCGCCGCCGCGCGCCGAGCCCGCAGCCCGCCCGGTCGGCAAAAATGCTGCGCTGCTTCGTTGACCGTGCCGCAAAACGCCGTTGATAATCCGGGCGATGCCGGCGGAACGCCCCGCCCGGCCCGGTCCACACGGAGCTTCAGCATGCGCCATGCTCGTGTTCTTGCCGTTGCAGCATTGGTAGTTCCCGTAATTGCCGCAGTCGCCTTTGCCCAGAGCTCGGTTACCCCCGTGCCGGACAATGCGCCGGTACAGACCGCCTCGCTGGAGGTCGACTTCAGCAAGACCAAGCCCGGTGACCCGGAGGCAGGCCAGGCCAAGGCTTCGGCCTGTGCCGCCTGCCACGGTGCCGACGGCAACTCGGCGGTGGAGATCTACCCGCGCCTGGCCGGCCAGAGCGAGCGCTATATCGCCAAGGAGATGGCCCTGATCGCCAATGGCCAGCGCAATGAAGGGGCGGTGGTGGCCATGCTGCCGTTCCTGGAGGGGCTGACCCCGCAGGACATGCGCGATATCGGCGCCTACTTCGCCACCCAGAAGGCCGGCGCAGGTGTTGCCGACGATACGGCGGTGGCCGAAGGCCCCTATGCCGGCATGAAGTTCTTCGAGGTTGGGCAGAAGCTCTACCGCGGCGGCGACAGCAGCCGCAACATCCCGGCCTGCATGGCCTGCCACGGGCCGACCGGTGCCGGCAACCCGGGCCCGGCCTATCCGCATATCGGCGGCCAGCACTCCGGCTATGTGGCCCAGCGCCTGCAGCGCTACAAGGCCGGGCAGACTGGCGAAACCGAAGCCTCCCAGTTCAAGATCATGGCCCAGGTCAGCCAGGCCCTGAGTGACCAGGAGATCCAGGCACTGGCCAGCTACGTGCAGGGCCTGCATGATCGCGCCGATGACGCCCAGGCGGTCGCCAGCGCGGCACAACCCTGATCCTGCTGGCCGCTGCGGTGGCCAGCTGTTTTGTCCACAGGCACGCCGGCCGCTGGGTCGGCGTCCTGCTTTTCCACCGGAGACTTACCCGAAATGAAGCTGTTCCCCCGCATCCTGCTGCTGTTGCTGGCGTTGGCCCCGCTGAGCGCCTGCTCGGCTCCCAGTGCCGCCCCCGTTGAAGGACAGGACTATGACCTGATCGCCAACCCGGGGCCGTTCGCGCCGCTGGCCGGCAAGATCGAGGTGGTGGAAGTATTTGGCTACACCTGCCCGCACTGTGCCCATTTCGAGCCGCAGCTGAAGGAGTGGGTGAGCAAGCAGCCGGCGGATGTGCGCTTCACCGCGGTACCGGCGGCCTTCGGCGGCTACTGGGACTCCTACGCCCGCGCCTTCTACGCGGCGGAGCAGACCGGCGTGCTCGGCCGCAGCCACGCCAACGTATTCAAGGCACTGCATGAAGATCGCAGCCTGCCGGTGCAGAACGTCACACCGGCCGAACTGGCTACCTTCTACAGCAGCTACGGCGTGCAGCCAGCCCAGTTCGAGCAGGCCCTGCGCAGCCAGGCGGTGGACGACAAGGTGAAGAACGCCCGTGCCTTCGCCATGCGCGTGCAGGTGCCCGGCACCCCTGCGCTGATCGTCAATGGCAAGTATCTGGTCAAGGGCCGTACCTTCGACGACACCCTGCGCATCACCAGTGCACTGGTCGCACGTGAGCGCGCTGCCGCGCCACGCAAATGATCCCGGCGGCGGCGAACCACCCGTTCAGCCGCCGCGCCCGATAATGGCATCATGCGCACGCCGGTCGCGGTGCCGCGGCTGATGCATCAATACAATCCCGCTGGAGACCCCACCCAATGAAGATCCGCCTCGCCTTTGCCCTGGCCGCCCTGCTGCCCTTGATGGTTGCCTGCAAAGCCCAGGATGGGACGGCTGACACCGTTGCCCCGGCAGCCCCGGCCGCAACCGAACCTGCCGCCGCACCGGAAGCTGCTGCACCGGCCACCAGCCCGGCTGAATCGACCGCGGCACCGGCCGATGCCGCCGCCAGCACCCCGGTCCCGGCCCAGGCCCGCCTGGTCGGCCCGGAACCGGTCGCCGGCACCGACTACATCGCCATCGACGGCGGCCAGCCGTTCCAGCCTGCCACCGGCAAGGTGGAAGTGGCCGAGATCTTCGGCTATGTCTGCCCGGCTTGCGCCCGTTTCCAGCCGCAGGTCAGCTCCTGGAAGGCCGGCCTGCCGGCTGACGTCAACTTCGTCTACGTACCGGCCGTGTTCGGCGGTGTCTGGGACAACTACGCCCGCGCCTTCTATGCCGCCGAAACCCTGGGCGTGCAGGAAAAGACCCACGACGCGCTGTACGCCGCCATCCACATCGAGCAGACCCTGAAGGGCGAGCGCGGCCAGGATTCGGTGGACGACATCGCCGGCTTCTACGCCAAGCACGGCGTCAACGCCAAGACCTTTGCCGACACCATGGGCAGCTTCGCCGTGGCCGCCAAGGTCAATCGCGCCAAGCAGTTCGCCCAGCGCAGCAAGATCTCCGGCACCCCGTCGCTGATCGTCAATGGCAAGTACCTGGTCAAGGGCCAGAGCTATGACGACATCCTGCGCATTGCCGACCACCTGATCGCGCGCGAACGCGCCGCAAACGCCAAGTGAGGTATCAAGGGCCTCGGTAACGAGGCCCTTGAGTTTGACCCGCCGTGAAATCGCACAGCCAAACCCTGCGTCTGCTGACCGCCAACATCCAGGCCGGCTCCAGCACCCGCCGCTACAGCGACTACGTCACCCGTAGTTGGTCCCATGCCCTGCCCGCCGGGCAGAAGCGCTCCAGCCTGGATGCCATTGCCAAGCTGGCCAGCGGCCGCGACATCGTGGGCCTGCAGGAAGCCGACCCGGGCAGCCTGCGCTCGGGCTTCACCAACCAGACCCACTACCTGGCCGAACGCGCCGGCTTCAATTACTGGGCGCACCAGCCCAACCGTCGCATGGGCGGGGTGGCCTCCAGTGCCAATGGCCTCCTCAGCCGGCTGGAACCGGTGGAGGTCCAGGACCACGCCCTGCCCGGTCGTATTGGTGGCCGTGGCCTGCTGGTGGCGCGCTATGGCGATGGCAAGGAAGGCCTGACGGTGGCCGTTGCCCATCTGTCGCTGGGCACCGGCTCGCGGCTGTCACAGCTGGATTTCATCTCCGATGTACTGGCCGACTATCCCAATGCGGTCTTGATGGGCGACTTCAACTGCAAGGCCGATCGCCCGGAGATGCGGGTGCTATACCACAAGACACGCCTGCAACCGCCCAGCTGCCTGGTGCCGACATTCCCCAGCTGGGGCCCTGACCGCGCCATCGACCACATCCTGATTTCCGACACCATGAAGATGCTGGATACGCGGGCCGTCGCCGCCGCGCATTCGGACCATCTGGCGGTGGAAATGGAAGTACAGGTGCCGGCCAACAGCCTGCGCTGAGCATCGTTTCAGCCGGCAGCCGGTGGCGGCCGCCGCCGTGCAGTGAGGGTGCTGCCCACCGAAGCCAGCACCGTACAGCCGATGGCCAGCCACTGCAGGCCACTCAGATGCTCATGCAGCAACAACAGCGCCCATAGCGCCGCTACGGCCGGCTCCATGCTGATCAGGATGCCGAAGGTTTCCTTGGGCAGGCGCTTGAGCGCCATCATCTCCAGCGACATCGGGATGGCGCTGGACACCACCGCCACCACCAAGCCCGCCAGCAGGATCTTCGGCTCCAGCAGAGCCGCACCGGCATGGACCACACCCACCGGCACCACCACCAGCGACGCCGCCAGCAGGCCCAGCGAGACACTGTGGCCGGCATGCAGATGCCCGGCGCGCTTGCCGAAGATGATGTACAAGGCCCAGCACAGCGCGGCGCCCAGTGCGTAGAGCACTCCCACCGGGTCCAGCGCCTGGCCGCCATCGAGCGGCAACAGCAGCACCAGCCCGGTCAGCGCGCAGCCTACCCAGACAAAATCAATCGGCCGCCGCGAGGAGAACATTGCCACCGCCAACGGGCCGGTGAACTCGATGGCCACCGCGATACCGAACGGGATCGTGCGCAGCGCCATGTAGAACAGCAGGTTCATCAGCCCCAGCGTCAGGCCGTAACGCAGGATCGCCGCGCCGTCGGCACGGCTGGTATGCCAGCGCCAGGGCCGCCACAACAGCAGCAGGAACAGGGCCGAAAAGCCCACGCGCAGCGCACTGGTGCCTTGCGCACCAATCAGCGGGAACAGGTTTTTGGCATAGGAGGTGCCGATCGACAACGAAGTCACCGAGCCAAGCACCGCCAGCACCGGCAACAGCGATGCGAATCGGGAGTTTTGCATGGCGCTAGTGTATTCGGCCCAGCAGGCCAACGCCCGCACCGACAGCACGCCAAGCGCTGATCCTCTGCCCCGGCATCAGCCCCATCGCGTGGGGCTGATACCGGCGCATGCACGGCTTACTGGATGAAGGCGATCCGCTGCATCCTGGCGTTGTTGGCGGCGGCCAGCACCTTGGCCATCACCTGGTATTGCGCATCCGGGGACGCATCAATGCGCAGCTCGGGCTGGTTGCCGGCATGCAGCTCGGCCTGGGCCTGCAAGCGCGCCTGCAGATCCGCTATCGCCAGCACCTCGCCATTCCAGTAAAGCTGGTCGGCCGCATCCACCCGCAGCGCGATCGGTGGTGGCGGCTCGACACGCGGCAGTACCTTCTCGCTGCGCTGGGGAAGGTCCACCGGTATCGGCACCGCGACCATCGGCGCGGTCACGATGAAGATGATCAACAACACCAGCATCACATCCACCAGCGGTGTGACGTTGATATCGGCCAAGGGACGTCCGCTGTTTCCTGCTGCACTGAATGCCATTCCAGTTCCCCCAGGATGAGGCCGCTTGCCTCGCTGCCGACGCTACGCCTGACCTGCCCGCTTTCCAGCCGGGTCGCGAGGGTGCGTTCAGCTTTCGTTGATGCTCGGTCAACGCACGCGCCCGTTCATGTGCGGGTTGGGCTGCTGCTCGGCCGTTGACGCCATGGCCGTTATCCTTCGGCCATGAACAAATTTCTCCTGCTGCCATTGGCCGCCGCTGCCGCGCTGCTCAGCGCCAGCGCCTGCGCCCAGAACCTGGACGCGCAGCGCACCGCGATGCGTACTGCCATCGACAACGCCGAGCGCGGTCAGTTCAATGCCAACGCCGCGACCTCACTGCGCAACCATCCCCTGTATGGCTGGCTGGAGTTCAGCGCCCTGCGCCGCAACATCGACACCTTGCCCACCGCCCAGGCGCAGGACTTCCTCAAGCGCTACCAGGGCCAGGCCGTGGCCGAGACCTTCCGTGCCACCTGGTTGCCCGCCCTGGCCCGCCGCCAGGACTGGCCGACCCTGCTGGCCAATTACAAGCCAGGCGCCGATGCCGGGCTGAAGTGCGCCGAACTCAACGCACGCCAGGCCACCGGCAAGGCCGATGCGCAATGGACCAGCGACGCACAGGCCCTGTGGCGCAGCGCCGGCAAATCCCTGCCCGATGGCTGCGACCCGGTGTTCGCGGTACTGGCCAGCCGTGGCGGCCTGTCGCCGGCACTGCGCTGGGAGCGCATCGACGCTGCCGCCGACGCCCAACAGGCCGCGGTGATGCGCGCAGCCGCGCGCGGCCTGCCGGCCGCGGAGTTGGCGCAGGCCAACGACTACGCCGCCTTCGTCGACAAGCCCGATGCGCGCGCCTTGAACTGGCCGAAGAATGATCGCAGCCGCCGCATTGCCGTCGACGGCCTGCAGAAACTGGCCAAGGCCGACCCGGGTGCTGCCGAACTGCAGTTGCCGCAATACACCCAGGCACTGGCCCTGAGCCCGGCGCAGCAGGGCCAGGTGCTGTACGAAATCGCGCTATGGACGGTAGCGTCCTACCTGCCCGATTCCGCGCGACGCCTGGCCGCCGTGCCCGAATCGGCCTATGACGAGCGCCTGCACGAATGGCGCACCCGCGAGGCGATGGCACGCGGTGACTGGCCGGCGGCACTGAGTGCGATCCGCAAGATGCCGGCCAGCCAGCGCAACGACTCCCGCTGGCGCTGGTTCGAGGGCCGCTTGCTGGAAAAGACCGGCAAGCCCGCCGAGGCCACCGCGCTGTACCGCGCTGCTGCTACCGAACCCACCTTCCATGGCTTCCTGGCCGCCGACAAGCTCAAGCAGGCCTACACCTTGTGCCCATGGAACCCCGGCGACAGCGCCGCGGCCAAGGCCAGCGTCGCCCGCGACCCGGCGCTGGTGCGTGCCATCGAGCTGTTCAAGATCGAGCGCCCGAGCTGGGCCGCGCGCGAATGGGCCGATGCCCTGACCCGTTTCGACGACAGCCAGCGCCGCCTCGCCGTCGAGGTCGCCAGCAACAACGGTTGGTTTGATCGTGCCGTGTTCGCCTTGAAGGGCCCGCAGGAGATGCGCCTGTACAACCTGCGCTTTCCGCTGCACCACGACGACACGATCCGCCGCGAAGCCACGCGCAATGCGCTGGACCCGGCCTGGATCGCGGCCGAAATCCGCGCCGAGAGCATCTTCAACCCCAATGCTCGCTCGCCGGCCAACGCCATGGGCCTGATGCAGGTGCTGCCGGCCACCGGCGCCAGCGTGGCCAAGAGCATCGGCCTGAGCGGCTATGGCGGTGCGGCCAGCCTGTACGACTCGGACACCAACATCGCCATCGGCACCGCCTACCTGCGCCAGTTGATGGACAAGTACAACGGCCTGCCTTACGTCACCATCGCCGCCTACAACGCCGGCCCGACGCCGACCGCCCGCTGGCAGACCCAGCGTCCGAACTACGATCCGGATTTCTGGATCGAGACGATCAGCTACAAGGAGACCCGCGAGTACGTGGCCCGCGTGCTGGCTTTCAGCGTGATCTACGACTGGCGCCTCAACGGCAACGCCCTGACCCTGAGCGACCGCATGGTTGGCAGGACCGAAGGCGCCCGCAAGCCCTTCGTCTGCCAACAAGCGCAATAGCGCCTGTAGCGCCGAACATGGCTCGGCACTACCGCTTTAGCCCCTCTCCTGCGCAGCGGGAGGGGGGTTGGGGTGAGGGCAGCTTTTGCATGTAAAGCCCTTGCCGAGCATGGCTCGGCACTACCGCTTCTGCTCCCTCCCTTTCGCGCAGCGAAGGGGAGGGTTGGGGAGGGGTGCTTTGGGCGGTTGCCTGTAAAGCCCTGCCGAGCATGACTCGGCACCACATGTGCCCTACCCCATCCGACTTATCATGCCTGCATGAAAACCTATCTCGTCGGCGGCGCTGTCCGCGATTCCCTGCTTGGCCTGCAACCCGGTGACCGTGACTGGGTGGTGGTGGGCGCTACCCAGGCGCAGATGGAAGCCGACGGCTTCAAGGCCGTGGGCAAGGACTTCCCCGTGTTCCTGCATCCGCATACCGGTGAGGAACATGCACTGGCACGCACCGAGCGCAAATCCGGCCGTGGCTACCGCGGCTTCGTGGTCGATGCCGATCCTTCCGTGACGTTGGAAGAAGACCTGCAGCGCCGCGACTTCACCATCAATGCCATTGCCCGCGACGAGCAAACCGGCGCACTGGTCGATCCCTGGGGCGGCGTGCGCGATATCGAGCAGCGCGTGCTGCGCCACGTCGGCCCGGCCTTTGTCGAAGATCCACTGCGTGTGCTGCGTGCAGCGCGTTTCCTGGCCCGCTTCGCGCCCCTGGGTTTTACCCTGGCGCCAGAAACGGCAGCGCTGATGCGCGAGATGGCCGCCAGCGGCGAACTGGATGCGTTGGTACCCGAGCGCATCTGGCAGGAGCTGCGGCGCAGCCTGACGATGAAAAAACCCTCGGCGTTCCTGCGCAGCCTGCACGATACCGGCGCACTGGCGGCAATCCTGCCCGAAGTCGACGCGCTCTATGGCATACCGCAGCGCGCCGAGTTCCACCCGGAAGTGGATACCGGCCTGCACCAGGAAATGGTCAGCGACATGGCCGCACAGCTGGCGCCGGGCGATGACCTGATCGGCTTCGCCGCACTCACCCACGATCTTGGCAAGGCACTGACGCCGGCCGATGAACTGCCCCGCCACATCATGCATGAGCAGCGCGGCCTGAAGCCGCTGGCCACGCTCTGCGACCGATTGAAGATTCCGGTCGATCACCGCCTGCTGGCCGAAGCGGTCTGCCGCGAGCACCTCAACGTGCACCGCATCGATGAGCTGCGCGATGCCACCGTATTGGAACTGATCCAGCGCTGCGACGGTTTCCGCCGCCCCGAACGCATTGCGCAGCTGGCCCTGGTTTGCGAATGCGACAAGCGCGGTCGGCTCGGTTTCGAAGACAGCGACTACCCGCAACGGGCCACCCTGCTGCGTCTGCATGCAGCGGCGCTGGCGATCAATGCCCGCGATATCGCCACCGAAGGCCTGCAAGGCCCGGCCATTGGCGAGGCCTTGAAGAAGGCTCGCATCAAGGCGATCAGCGCTGCGCGCTGATTGCCGGCCGCCGTGCTGCTGCAGGAGCGGCGTAAGCCGCGAAGCGGGTAATGCAACAGGCACACCCGCCGCATGCAATTGCACAGTCTGCCGGTGATCTCGGCATTGTCGGTTGCGCGGCTTACGCCGCTCCCACAAGCCTACAACCGGCTACCTCAGATCTTCAGGTAGATCTTGCGACGGTCCATCCACGCCATCGGCAGCCACCACAGCGCGACGAAGCTCAGCGCCATCACCAGCGAGGCGAACTGTGCACCCGCCAGCGGGGTCAGCCAGCGGTTGAACAGGTGCTCCCACAGCCACCCCCAACTGCCGGTGGCCATCATCGCCAGCACCATCGCCGAGGAACCGGCATAGGCGGTGATCGCATTGACCCCAAAGCGGCGGCCCAGCGCCGGCCACTGCCGGCAATCGATCAGGATGTGCGCCAGCCACAGGCCGGCAAATGCCCAGCCGCCCGTCCACAGCACATAGGACGGCGTCCACAGATTCTTGTTCAAGGGCAGCCACTGCGCCCATATGCCACCCGCCAGCAGCAACAGCACCGCCATCGGCAGCAACCGCCACGGCCGTTGCCGCAGCAATGCACCTGCACGCAGGCCCAGCAAGGTCGAGGCCAGTGCACCCAAGGTGGACAGCAGGCCTTCCGGGTCGTGGCCATGGCCGGTTGCCGGGTCGTACTGGTAAAGCAGCGCACCGAACAGCTGCGTATCCACGCGACTGGCAAGATTGAGCCAGGGCTCCACCGAACCGCCGGCTGCCAGCAGCGCCGCATAGCCCAGCACCAACACGCCAAGGCATAGCGTCTGTGCCTTTGGCTTCAGCCAGATGGCAGCCATGCCCGCCGCTGCGAAGCACAGCCCAATGCGTTGCAACACGCCCCAGGGCCGGTAGTGCGGCAGATCCAGCCACCACCAGGCCAGCACGTGCAGCAGCAGGCCCAGGCCCAGGATGCGGGCCGCGCGGCTCAACACAGTGCGCGTCAACGCGACACGGTCAGCGCCCTGCTCCACCCGCGGCACTACGCCCAGCGCGATCGACACGCCGACGATCACCAGGAAGAACGGAAACACCAGATCTGTCGGCGTGCAGCCATGCCACTCCGAATGCAACAGCGGTGCGTACACGTGGCTCCAGCTGCCGGGATTGTTGACCAGCAGCATGGCCGCCACGGTGATGCCACGCAGGGCATCCACCGAGGCATAACGGATGGTTTTGTTCATACCCTGGAACTCAGTCGCGCTGCCCGGCGATCCAGGTGGCCTGCACCTGCAGATCGCTGTCCAGCAATACGAAGTCGGCCTGGTAACCGGCGGCGATCTGGCCGTAGCGATCCGCCAGCCCCAGGAACTGCGCCGGATAGGTCGAGGCCATGCGTGCGGCCTCGGCCAACGGCAGGCCGAGCAGACCTACGGTGTTGCGCACCGCGGTGATCATGTCCAGCGCCGAACCCGCCAACGCGCCTGCGGCATTGCGCACCACGCCATCCACGGCGGTGATCACTTCGCCATACAGTTCGAAAGCCGGGTTGTCCGAGCCCACCATCGGCATTGCATCGGTGACCAGGAACACCTTGCCCCGCGGTTTGGCCGCCAGCGCCACGCGCAGGCTCGCAGGATGCACGTGCACGCCATCGACGATGACGCCGCACCAGCTGTGGGCATCTTCCAGTGCTGCACCCACCGTACCCGGGTCACGTCCCTGCAAGGGCGACATGGCGTTGTACAGATGGGTGAAACCGGTGATGCCGGCATCCAGACCCACGCGAATCTCGTCATAGGTACCGGCGGTATGCCCGGCAGCAACGATGGCGCCGTTGGCGACCATCTGCCGGATGGTTTCCTGCGGCACACGCTCCGGTGCCAGGGTGATCAGGGTGACGCCGTTGTCCAACGACGTCGCCATGCGCACTTCATCGGCATCGGGTACGCGGAACTTGCCGGCATCGTGGGTGCCCTTGCGGGCCGGGGCGATATACGGGCCTTCCAGGTGGATGCCGAGCACGCCCGGCACCTTGGCCGCGATCGCCTCGCGGGTAGCCTGCACCGCACGCGCCATCACCTCGGCATCGTCGCTGATCAGGGTCGGCAGCATGCCGGTGGTGCCATAACGGCGATGCCCGGCCACCATCGTGCGCAGGGCATCGACGTCGGTCTGGTTGTTGAACAGCGCACCGCCGCCGCCGTTGACCTGGGCATCGATGAAACCGGGCAGCAGCCAACCGCCGCCCAGGTCCACCTGTGCCTCGGCCGCGGCAACGGCCGGGTCGTCGCTGGCGACGACCGCGCTGATGCGGCCGTCCTCGATCAGGACCGCGACATCGTCACGGAAGTTCTCGCCGGCAAGTACCCGGCCATTGCGCAGCGCGGTTTTCATCAGACCGTTTCCGTCACCTTGTTGAGGTGCGGCGGCAGGTCCGGGTTGTTGCCACGGCGCAGCGCCAGCGCGTTGATCGCACGGTAGAAGCTCTGGATGGTCAGCAGCGGCGCACACAGCGGGTGCGGTGCCGCGGCGGTCGGCAGGTTGCCGCCCTCGCCGGTCAGCCATACCTGGGCGCCACGGGCGGCGAACTCCTCGGCCACGGCACGGGTGCCGGCACCGGTTTCGTCGGGCTGGGCAAAGGCCAGCACCGGGAAGTCCTTGCCCACCAGTGCCATCGGGCCGTGCTTCACTTCGGCCGAGCTATAGCCTTCGGCATGCAGGCCGCAGGTTTCCTTGAACTTCAGCGCCGCTTCCTGCGCTGCCGCCAGGCCCGGGCCACGGCCGAGCACGAACAGATTGTGGGCATCGACCAGGCCGTTGGTGACTGCACTCCAGTCGCATTCCCAGGCCTTGCTCATCGCCGCCGGCAATGCGTCCAGCGCGGCAATCAGGGCCGCATCATTCTTCCAGTACGCGCCCAGCTGCAGGATGGCCGCCAGCGAGGCCAGGTAGCTCTTGGTCGCGGCGACGCTGCGCTCGGCACCGGCACCCAGCGGGATCACGGTTTCGGCCAGCTGTGCCAGCGGCGAATCCTCGACGTTGACCAGGGCCACCACGCGTGCGCCGGCGGCCTTGGCAGCCTCGGCATTGCGCAGCAGGTCCGGGCTCTTGCCCGACTGCGAGATGACGATGTACAGCGCGCCGCGCAACTGCAGCGGCGCTTCATAGACCGAGCCCACCGACGGCGACGCCGAGGCGGTCACCAGGCCGAGCTGGGTCTCGAACAGATACTTGGCATAGGTTGCCGCGTGATCGGAACTGCCGCGAGCGCAGGTGACAACGAACGGGGGCGGGTTCTGGCGCAGGTCTGCGGCCAGGGCCTGCACCACGTCGCGATTGCGTGCGAACTGGGCGGCGATGACAGAGGCGCTTTCCGCGGCCTCGTTGAACATCAGGGTTTCGGTTTCACTGGGCAGTGCCATGGATCGTTACTCGGAAAGGTCGGGGGGAGATGAGGGAGGTCGCGACGCCTGCTGGCGCAGCGGCGCGGTGGAACCACGTACCACCAGCTGCGGTACGAAGCCCTGGTTCTGCAACTGCGCCGGCGTGTCTTCGTAGGCGTCGGTACGCAGCTGGCTGATCAGCAGCCGCGCCGCATGCCGGGCGATATCGCCGGTGGCCTGCTTGGCGGTGGTCAGTGCCGGCCACGACTGGCGCGAGAACGGGCTGTCCTCGAAGCCGGCAATGGACAGGTCATACGGCACGTTCAAGCCGGCCGAATTGGCCGCCGCCAGCACGCCGGCGGCGATTTCATCGTTGGAACCGAAGATGGCGGTTGGCGGTTCGCGCAGCGCCAGCAGGCGGCGCGCACCACGGAAGCCGTCGTCGAAGGTGTAGTCACCCGGAATCACCAGGTGCTTGTCCAGGTTGATCCCGTAGTCCTTCAAGGCGGCCTCGTAGCCGGCATAGCGCTCGCCACTGGAGCGGTGCGAAGTACCGCCCCACAGGAAACCGATGCGCTGGTGGCCCAGCTGGATCAGGTGCTCGGTGATTTCATAGGCCGCGTCGCGGTCATCGACGAACACGCAGGCACCATCGCCCGGGTCTTCGGTGGCGGCAATGATGCGCACGGTCTTGATGCCACGCGCGTTGAGCGCTGCCACCAACTCCGGGCGTTCGGACATCGGCGCGGTCAGCACCAGGCCGGCCAGCCGCGAGCGCTGTACCCAATCGGCCAGCTCCTCGGCCAGCATCGGCGAGGTCGAGTCGCAGGGATGGATCTGCAGGCCGAAGCCGGTTTCGCGGCAGGCCGAGAGCACGCCGTTCTGTACGCCGATGATGTGGTACGGATTGGGGTTGTCGTAGACCAGCCCGATAACGAAAGTGGTGTTGCTGCGCAGGTTGCGCGCGGACGGATCCGGCTCGTAGTCCAGCTCGGCCACCGCCCGCAGCACGCGGGCGCGGGTGGCCTGCATCACCGATGGCTCGTTGTTGATCACCCGCGAGACGGTCTTCAAAGAGACCTTGGCCCGCTCGGCGACATCCTTGATGGTGGGTCTACGCATTACCGGTTCCCGCGTTGGCTCGATTGCCGCCATGATGCTTGATTCAGGCGCCACGTGCCTTGCCCGCGTTATGACCAACGGTGCCGAAGTACAGGATGTACAGGTAGCAGGGGACCATCAGGGCGGCGAACACCAGCTGGAAGTGCTCCGGGTAGGCGTGCTTGAGCAGGGCAAAGGCCTGCGGGATGATCGCGCCGCCGGCAATACCCATCACCAGCAGGGCCGAGCCGGTCTGGGTGAAGCGGCCCAGGCCGCGGATCGCCAGCGGGAAGATCGCCGGCCACATCATGGCGTTGGCAAAGCCCAGCGCGGCAACGAAACCCACCGAGACATAGCCATGGGTGAAGTAGGCGCCCAGGGTGAAGAGAACGCCCAGCACCGCCGACACCGCCAGGTACTTTTCCTGCGAGATGAAGCGCGGAATCAGCACCAGACCAACCACATAACCCACCAGCATCGCGAACAGCGTGTAAGAGGTGAACAGCTTGGTCTGGTCCAGCGGCAGGCCGAAGGCATTGCCGTAGGTACCGATGGCATCACCGGCCATCACTTCCACACCGACATAGACAAACAGACACATCACGCCCAGCCACAGGTGCGGAAACTGGAAGATGCTGCGCTTGGCAGCCTTGCCATCATCGGCCACGGCATTGGCCTGGTCCGGCCGCACTTCCGGCAGCGGCGAGAACAGCACGCCGGCGGCAACCACCAGCAGCACGCCGGCAATCACCATGTACGGGGTGTGGATCTTGGCCGCAAATGCGTTGAGCAGGTCGGCCTTGGTGGCCGCGTCGGCCGCCTGTACCTGGGCTTCCAGGTCACCGATGCCATGCAGCACGAAGGTGCCGATCACCACCGGCGCCAGCATGCCGGCGATCTTGTTGCAGATGCCCATCAGCGCGATGCGCTGGGCCGCGCCCTCGATCGGGCCAAGGATGCTGATATAGGGGTTGACCGCGGTCTGCAGCAGCGCCATGCCGCCACCGATCACGAACAGGCCGCTGAGCGCGCCACCAAACCAGCGACGGGTGGCGAACTCGCCAAACGCCATCGCACCGACCGCCATCACCGCCAGGCTCAGGGCCAGGCCCTTCTTCATGCCGGTGCGGCCGAGGATCCAGGAGGCCGGCAGGGCCAGGAAGAAGTACGACAGATAGAAAACCATCAGTACCAGGAAGGCCGACACCTCGTTCACGTCGAAGGCGAGCTTGACGAAGGTAATCAGCGGACCATTGATCCAGGTACAGAAGCCAATGATGAAGAACAGCACGCCGACAATGGCGATGGAGGACGCCATGCTGGTGCGCGGCGTGGAGGCGGGGACGGCAGACATGTGGGCTCCTGCGATGCGGAAGACGGGCGTGGCCGCCTGGCGAGAACGTGGGAACAACGTTGTCACATTCTCTGTTTGCATCGGACAGGTTTGTCAACAATGCGTAAGCACATAAGCAATGGTCGCAATGGCAACCAAGTGTCCGCAACGTAGGCGTCTGAACGCTTTGTAGGACAAACCCCTAGGATTTTCCTTGCTATCGACGACGGCTGCCGCGAAGGCAACGGACAGCGCGTTCGCGCAACTGCGCTGCAGCGCAACATCGAAAGCTGCAATTATTCGTTGACATCGTTGTCAGAACGATTACAGACTCGGCCCCCGAATGGCGTCCTCAAGGGCGCTCCCCCACCGCCATAGGGAACCCGAGTGACCGCTGTCGTCCCCCCACTGCAGACCACCCGCCAGCACCCCGCCCCCCGGCCGTTCTTTGCTGCGGATGTGGGCGGCACCCACGTCCGCGTCGGCTTGATCCAGGCCGGCAGCGGCACTGGCCCGGCCATCGAAGTGCAGTCCTACCGCAAGTACCGCAATGCCGATTACCCGGGCCTGGACGCGATCCTGGCCGACTTCGCCGCCAGCCAACCGCCGGTGAGCGACTGCGTGATTGCCACCGCCGGCTATGCACTGCCCGATGGCACCGTCATTTCCGCCAACCTGCCCTGGCCGCTCTCGTCCACCCGCATCCGCGAGGACCTCGGCTTCGAAGCCGTGCATCTGGTCAACGACTTCGAAGCGGTTGCCCACGCCGCAGCCCACATCAACGCCAGCCAGGTACTGCAACTGACCGGCCCGGCCACCGTCGAACGCGGCCCCACCCTGGTGGTTGGCCCCGGCACCGGCCTGGGTGCCGCGGTGTGGATCCCGCTGGGTGATCGTTCCGTGGTACTGGCCACCGAAGCCGGCCAGGCATCACTGGCAGCGACCACCGAACTGGAAATGGCGGTACTGCAGCAGATGCAGCGCGACCGCCCACACGTCTCCATCGAGCAGGCCCTGTCCGGCCCCGGCCTGCTCAACCTGTACAACGCGCTGTGCGCGGTGCGCGGCGCCACGCCGGTACACACCACCCCCGACGCCGTCAGCGCCGCCGCCTGTGATGGCAGCGACCCGCTGGCCGTGGAAACCCTGCAGCTGTTCTGCGGCATCCTCGGCTCCACCATCGGCGACATGGCCCTGCTGTATGGCACGCAGGGCGGCATCTATCTGGCTGGCGGCATCCTGCCGAAGATCAGTCAATTTCTTTTGAACAGCAGCTTTGTCGAGCGGTTCCTCAACAAGGGACCAATGGGCAAGGCGCTGCAAAGCATCCCCGTGAAGCTGGTAGAGCACGGGCAACTGGGCGTCATCGGCGCCGCCAGTTGGTATCTGGAAAAGTCGGCCACGTAAGCCTTCAGCAGCATAAGCAACAGATGTACCAGCAGGACCCGTAGTTACGCGGCACCTCGTGCCAACCATCAAGATGTTGAGGAGAGACAACATGCAACGCAAGACCCTGCTTTCTGCAGCCATCGTCAGCTGCCTTGCTTTCAGTGCACACGCGCAGGAAGCATCCCCCACCGCCACCGACCTGGACACCGTGACCGTCACCGGTATCCGTGGCTCCATGGAAAAGTCGCTGGACACCAAGCGCGAAGCCAATGCCCGCGTTGAAGTGGTCACCGCTGAAGACGTCGGCAAGCTGCCGGCGCACAACGTCGCCGACACCCTGCAGCGCCTGCCGGGCGTCAACATCAGCTCGTCCAGCGCCGACGAAGGTGGCTTCGACGAAGCCGACCGCGTCAGCCTGCGCGGCACCAGCCCCAGCCTCACCCAGACCCTGATCAACGGCCACACCGTTGGTTCCGCGGACTGGTTCGTCCTGTCCCAGGCCGGCAACGTCGGCCGCAGCGTCAGCTACTCGCTGCTGCCGTCGGAGCTGGTCAGCTCGGTGGAAGTGAACAAGTCCTCGCAGGCCAAGCTGATGGACGGTGGCACCACCGGCACCATCAACATCATCACCCGCAAGCCGCTGGAGTTCTCCAAGCAGTTCACCGCCGAAGCCTCCATCGGCGCAGTGCGCTCGGACCAGGCCAAATCCAACGACCCGCAGCTGTCTGCCCTGTTCAACTACAAGAACGAAGACGGCACCTTTGGCGTGATGGTCCAGGGCTTCAGCCAGAAGCGCGAGCTGCGCCGTGAGGCCCAGGAGTTCCCGGGTGGCTGGTTCAAGCTGGGCCGCAACAACGATGGCACGATCAACGCCCTGGGCCAGAGCAATCCCGACCTGGTCGATGTCTGGGCACCGAGCCTGCTCGGCTCCACCCTGTTCGAACAGACCCGCGAGCGCAAGGGCGGCCTGGTCGAGATCCAGTTCAAGCCCAGCGATGACCTGACCCTGGGCGTGAGCGGCTTCAGCTCCCAGCTCGACGCCAACAACTACAACCGCAACTTCATGCTGTGGGGCGGCAACTTCGCCAACTCGCAGGCACCGGAAGCGGGTTACGTGGTCAAGGACGGCGTGCTCACCGACGTCAGCTACGCGGGCGTTGCAGGCACCAACTACGGCGTCTACGACATGATCTACCGCGAGTCGTCGGCCAAGACCAACTACGTCACCTTCGATGCGGACTGGCAGATCAACGACAACCTGACCTCGAAGTTCCAGGCAGGCAGCACCAAGGGCGAAGGCAAGACCGCACGCCAGTACATTGCTGAAGTCACCCTCGCCAATGGCGGCGGTGCCAGCTGGAGCACCCATGGCAGTGGCTCGCCGACCGACTGGAGCCTGGGCGGCGACCTGAGCCCGTCCGGCGTCACCAGCTTCGGCACCTGGGGCAACCAGCAGATCATCGCCGAGGACAAGGAAAAGTGGGCCTCGCTCGATTTCAACCAGTACATGGATATCCAACACCGGCATCGACATCAGCGCCGGTGATGACGTTGGCCTGTTCTATGGCGCGGTCACCGCCGCCCAGCTGCTGACCGGCAATACGCCGGGCCACGTCGCCGCCGCCACCATCAACGACACCCCGCGCTTCCCCTGGCGTGGCTTCATGCTCGATTCGGCACGCCATTTCCAGAGCATGGACGAGATCAAGAAGCTGCTCGACGCAATGGCGCAGCACAAGCTCAACACCTTCCACTGGCATCTGACCGACGACCAGGGCTGGCGCATGGAGATCAAGCGCTACCCGAAGCTGACCGAAGTCGGCAGCTGCCGCGTGCCGCTGGGTGATGCCGGCCGCAATGCCGCCACCGGCGAAGCCCGCCAGTACTGCGGTTACTACACCCAGGAACAGATCCGCGAAATCATCGCCTATGCGGCCGAACGCCACATCCAGGTGATCCCGGAAATCGATGTACCCGGCCACGCCACCGCCGCCATCGTCGCCTACCCGGAACTGGGCACCACCGAACAGAAACTGGTCATCGATAACCAGTGGGGCGTGTTCCCCAACCTGTTCAACACCGAGGAAGCCACCTTCCAGTTCCTGGAAAACGTGCTGGAAGAAGTGATTGAAATGTTCCCGTCCAAGTACGTGCACGTTGGCGGCGACGAAGCGGTCAAGGACCAGTGGATCGCCTCCAAGCGCGTGCAGGAGCGCATGCGCGAACTCGGCGCGAAAGATGAAATGGAAATGCAGAGCCATATCATCAAGCGCCTGGAGAAGTTCCTGGAGCAGCACGACCGCCGCCTGATCGGCTGGGATGAAATCCTCGAAGGCGGCCTGCCGCCGGAGGCCACGGTGATGTCCTGGCGTGGCACCGAAGGCGGGCTCAAGGCCGCCAGCGAAGGCCACGACGTGGTGATGTCGCCGGTCACCCATATGTACATGGACTACCTGCAGACCGAGTCGCCGAACGAGCCACCGGGCCGCCCGACCACGATCACCCTGCAGAAGGCCTATGAGTTCGAGCCGGTACCGGCCGACCTTGCCGCCGACAAGCGCTCGCACATCCTTGGCCTGCAGGCCAATATGTTCAACGAGCACACCCGCAACGACCAGAACCTGGAGCACAACCTGTTCCCGCGCCTGGCCGCAGTGGCCGAGACCGGCTGGAGCCCGCAGGACAAACGCAGTTTCAGCAACTTCCTGCAGCGCCTGCCGCGCCAGCTGCAGCGCTACCAGGCGATGAACATCGCTTATGCCAAGACCCCGTTCCAGGTCGACATGCAGGACAAGGGCGAACACAGCACGGGGGCGGTGCAGGTGAGCCTCAACAACCCGCTGGGCTACCCGGTGCATTACACCGTGGACGGCAGCGCCGTCACCGCCAGCTCGCCGCTGTATGCGCAGCCACTGCAGCTGAAGGTACCGGTGCAGGTGCAGGCTGCGGCCTTCTTCGACGGCAAGCCGTTGGCGGCAACCAGCCGCTTCCAGCTGGATGCGGCCTCGCTGCTGGTCCGCCAGGACACCCAGCTCGGCCTGTGCCCGAACGGTGGCAAGCTGCTGCTGCGCCTGGAAGACGACGGCCCGGCCGAAGGCGAGCGGGAAATCTTCAACGTCAATATCTTCAACCCCTGCTGGTTGTGGAGTGACGTCGACCTGTCGGGCATCAGCAGCGTCAAGGTGCGTGCCGGCCGCATCCCGTACAACTTCCAGCTGGCCCACGACGAGCCGTCGCGCAAGTTCGCACCGGCGCGTACCGCCCACGGTGAGATGGAAATCCTGGCCAACTGCGAAGGCAAGCCGCTGGCCTCGATCCCGCTGCCGGCCGAACCGGGTGCAGACGGCTTCCTGGAACTGGATGCCCCGATCAGCGCCCCTGCCGCCCGTGGCGACCTGTGCGTGCGCTTCACCGGCGATACCCGCCCCAACATGTGGACGCTGGACTGGATCAAGCTGGAGCCGGCCAAGTAATCCACGCCGCCGTTGTTGTTGCACCAGAAGGCCACCGCTTGCGGTGGCCTTCTTTCTTTCCCCACCTGAGCGCAGACCGCCAAGGCGATACCGGGAGGTGCCGAGCGCGGGCCGCTTCGGATGAGGAGCGCAGCGCCATCGGTCACGAGATAGTCCGCGCCTGGTCGCCGTGGCGGCACTGGGCACCACTTCCCCAGTCGGATGACGCCGAACAACGCCCCCAACCAAGCCGTTCCAGACCGCCCTGAAAGCCGGGAACAACAATCGCGCGAATCCGCCGGACGCGTGCCAAAAAATTTCACGGGACAATTTTTTTTCACCTAAAAAGGGGACTAAGCGTGAAAACAAAATAACGAGATCTGGAGATTTCAATTAAAATCATTGCGATACGCGCGATTGTCGCCCCGGCGTCGCTCTGAAAATTTTTTGCAATCGACCTTGACATCGTTGTCACGAACCACGGACACTCCGCTTGCCGCAACGCCAACAGGCCTTGCGCCCACTTCCAGGGGATGTACGTGGTCGTCAGTTCGCCAGCAGCTGCCAAGCTGAGTTCCGCCGCACCGGCTTCACCTCTGCTGGCCGCAGACGTGGGTGGCACGCATGTGCGTGTAGGCCTGGTACAGGCCGGCTACAGCCGGCCAGCGGCACTGGAAATGCTCGACTATCAGGAATACCGCTGCGCCGACTATCCGGACCTCGGCAGCATCCTGGCCACCTTCCTTGCCGATCGCCGCCCGGTGCGCGAATGCGCCATCGCCAGCGCCGGCTACGCGCTTGCCGACGGCACCGTCATCTCCGCCAACCTGCGCTGGCCGCTGTCATGCGCGCAGATCCGTGACCAGCTGGGGCTGGATGCGGTGCACCTGGTCAACGATTTCGAAGCCGTCGCCCACGCTGCTGCCCACATGGAAGCCAGCAAGGTGCTGCAGATCACCGGCCCCGAGCAGGCCGCCGACGGCCCCATCCTCATCGTCGGCCCCGGCACCGGATTGGGCGCTGCGGTGTGGATCCCGCAGGGACGGAATGCCGTGGTACTGGCCACCGAGGCCGGGCAAGCGTCGCTGGCGGCCAACAATGCGCTGGAGATCGCAGTGCTGCAGCAGATGCTGTGCGAGCGCAGCCACGTCACCATCGAGCACGCACTGTCAGGCCCGGGCCTGCTCAATCTCTACAACGCGCTGTGCGTGGTGCGCGGCGTTGCCGCAACCCACGCCACGCCCGATGCGATCACCGCAGCTGCCTGCAGTGGCGGCGACGCAACGGCCGAGGAAACCCTGGAGCTGTTCTGCGGCATCCTCGGCTCCACCATCGGCGACATGGCCCTGCTCTACGGCGTGCAGGGCGGCATCTACCTGGCTGGCGGCATCCTGCCCAAACTCAGCCAGTTCCTTCTGAACAGCAGTTTTGTGGAGCGCTTCCTCAACAAGGGGCCCATGCGCAAAGCGCTGCGAGGCATCCCCGTGAAGCTGGTAGAGCACGGGCAACTGGGCGTCATCGGCGCCGCCAGTTGGTATCTGGGACGCAGGGAAACCGAATCCGTCGCGTCGCAACCGGCAGTAACGCAGGTGCCGGGGCACCACCTCCCCTGCGCGGGTTCAAGTCAAGCAACCACCGGCCAGTCCGCCGGCATCCATCAATGATGAGGAGAGACATCATGAGGTACCGCAAGTCCGTACTATCCGCCGCAATCGTCACCTGTCTGAGCTTCTCGGCGCACGCGCAGGAAGCAGACAAGAATGCAGTCGACCTTGACCGCGTGGTCGTCACCGGCATCCGCGCCAGCCTGCAGCAGTCGCTGGAAACCAAGCGCAACGCCGATGCCATCGTTGACGTGATCAGCGCCGAGGACGTGGGCAAGTTCCCGGCCACCAACGTGGCCGAAGCGATGACCATCATCCCCGGCGTCACCATCGACAAGGCCTACGGCCAGGGCGAAAAAGTCTCCATCCTGGGTACCGACCCGGCCTTGAACCGCACCCTGCTCAATGGCCAGTCCATCGCCTCGGGCGACTGGAACATGTCCGACTTCCCCACCCGCACCTTCAACTACTCGCTGTTGGCGCCCGAGCTGGTCGGCAAGGTGGAAGTGTTCAAGTCGCCGGAAGCGCGCCTGGACGAAGGCTCCATCGGCGGCACCGTCAACATCTCCACGCGCAAGCCGCTGGACATGCCGGAGAAGGTCAGCATCAACGGTCGCGTCAGCTACGGCCGCAATGACCGCGTGGACAAGACCGACCCGAGCGCGTCCGCCGCCTTCGGCTGGAAGAACGACGCCGAAAACTTCGGCTTCATCCTCTCGGCACAATCCAGCAATGAAAGCATCCGCCGTGACGGTATCGAATCCTACGGCACCGTCACCGCCAAGAACTACCGTGACGGCGTCGATGGCGCAGCAGGCTCGGTCAACAACACCGGCGACGACTGGTCGGTGCCGGCACTGCCGGATGGCAAGCAGCCGCAGAAGCCCGGCACCTGCCAGGGCGCCTGTGCTGATGCACTCAACGCCAACCCGAATGCGGTAGGCCCGAGCTCGATGAGCGCGCACTTCTTTGAACAGAAGCGCAAGCGCAACACCTACTCGGCCTCGCTGCAGTTCAAGCCGGTCGAGCAGCTGAACATCGAATTCAACGCGTTGAAGATCGACGCCAACTTCGACCACATGGCGCAGTCCATGTTTGCCTGGCCGGGCAACACCTATGGCGGCCTGATGACGCTGACCGATGTCACCATCAAGGACGGCCTGATCACCAGCGGCACGCACAAGAATGGCCGCATGGTGTTCGACCTGCAGAACCGCCGGGCCAAGGTCGAGTCGGAAACCTACGACATCAAGGCTGACTGGAACGACGAGCGCTGGTTCGCCTCCACCCACATTGGCCGCACCAAGGCCGAAGGTGGCCCGAAGCAGGTTTATGGCAGCTTCCTGGCCAATGCCGACTACACCTGGTCGATCGAGAACGGCCCGAACAAGCCGGGCAGCCTCACCATCCACGGCAACAACCCGTTCACTGATCCGGAAGCCTTCCGCATGGATGGCGGCTACGCCGACCCGTGGCACACCAACCCGCCAGCCGAAGGCAACTGGGCATCGGGCTGGGGTGGCAACCTGGTGGAAAAGCCGACCCTGGACAAGGAAACCTATGGCCAGTTGGACTTTGGCCTGAAGCTGGATTCGCCGGTCTACATGGTCCGCGCTGGCTACAAGCAGCGCTCGCATGAAACCGGCCAGATCCAGCGCGGCGTGACACTGGCATCGATCCAGGGCTATGGCGACGCCACCGCCTCGATGTTCAACCCGCGTCCGCTGCCGGGCAACTACCTCAGCGGCTTCAGCGGCTATGGCGACCTGGCCAACCGCTTCACCATTGATGGCTGGGCACTGGCTGACTACATCGCCAGCAACAAGTGGCTGGCACCGTGGCAGACCGCACCGGTCCCGACCACGCTGGGCAATGCGGAGTTCGCCCGCAACACCTGGACCATCGAAGAAGACATCAAGGCAGCCTATGTGCAGGCCGACTTCAGCTTCGATCGCCTGCGCGGCAACATCGGGGTGCGCTACGTACAGACCGAAGTGGGCAGCGGCGCATGGATCTGCACGGTCAACAATCCGAAGGACTGCACCGCCGACAAGTACGAGTGGCGGGTCAAGCCGAGCAAGTACAACAACGCACTCCCGAACCTGAACCTGGTATACGACGCCACCGACGATCTGGTGCTGCGCTTCTCCGCAGCCAAGACCATGGCCCGCCCGAGCTATGCCGATGTGTCCAGCTACCTGTGGCTGTCCGATCAGCAGCAGACCGGCGGCGGCGGCAACCCGGACCTGAAGCCCTACCTGTCCACCAACCTGGACTTCTCGGCCGAGTGGTATTTCTCGCAGAACGCAATCCTGGCCGGCTCGCTGTTCTATCGCGACGTTTCCGACTACATCCTGATGGCATCGCGCGAGGAAACCCACTGGAACATCAACCAGAACAAGGAAACCGTCTATCGCGTTGATCGCCCGCAGAACGCCGGCGATGCCAAGATCAAGGGCGCATCCCTGGCATGGCAGCAGAACTTCGGCATGGGCTTTGGCATCGTCGCCAACTACACCTACTCCGATGGCGAGGCCACCAATGGTCGCCCGCTGCCGTACAACTCGAAGAACCAGTTCAACATCGCTCCGTTCTTCGAGAACGACAAGCTGGCTGCCCGCATCACCTACAACTGGCGCGACAAGTACTTCACCAACGTCAGCGGCGGCCGTGATCTGTGGACCATGGACTACACCTCGGTCGATGCCTCGGTCGCCTACAAGGTCACCGACAACCTGACCGTTGCCCTGGAAGGCATGAACCTGCTCGATGAGAAGTACCACTCGTACTCCGGCACCGAGCAGCTGCTGCGCGGCGCCTACCTGAGTGGCCGTCGTTACAACGCCTCGCTGCGCTTCGCCTTCTAAGCGGGCAACGCCAGCACCACCGTTTCACCGTTGTTTTTTCTCCTCCAGCGGACCTGGGTTTTCCAGGTCCGCTTTTTTTTTGCCTGCCGCGGTGACCAGGCCAAGGCAGCCGCCAGGCACGCGACAGGAGGCGCCTGCCAACGCATCGCCACCGGGTACCGCAGAAGGCCGTCGCTCGGTGATGACGATCCCCGACCATGGGCATGCCGCAGCCGCCTGGCAGCCACGTGTGCCGGTATGCGGCACTCCCCCGCAGGGCACGTATCCGCATCACCTTTGCTGGCTGCGGACACGCATGACAGAACACAGGCCGAAAGCGAACAACACCCCCATCGAGTGATGCATATCAGCGGCAAGCGCGCCCTTGCGCTGCAGCAACTGAAACGTCAATTACCAATGAATATGCAATGAACATAATTTTCATATATGCGCATTCACTTTTCAAATGAGTTTCAATTGAAATGAACGCATTTTCTTTTTCACGATGAATACCCAATTAAACAAGCTACATTGGCGTGAAAATCAATAAAATGAAACTCACTTTTTCGTGAAAATTATTTTTGCAAAATAAAAACAAATGCACGCACACTCCACCCCGAGCTGAACGCTGGTAGTCACGCACCCACCCGCCGCATGGAGGCAAGACGTGGACAAGCAAGGCCCGCATCGCACCCGCAACAAATACAGCGCCGCCGTGCTGCAAGCGCAGCGCAGCCGCGTCAGGCAGGCCCGCTTCATCCCCACGTCCGACTGACCGCGTTGCCCGCGGTTGGCCACCACGGTGACCGCGACGATTCTCCGCACGCCCGACGGGATGCGGGAACCACTGGCTGGCAGCACCTGCCGGCCATCCTTCAGCAAAGGGAGAGAGACCTTTGAACCACCGCAAGTCGCCGTTAACCGCCGCCATCATCAGCTGCCTGGCAATCAGCTTCAGTGCCTCCGCACAGGACGCCAGGGAATCGCAGACGGACGCAACCGAGCTTGACCGCGTCGTGGTCACCGGCATCCGCGCCAGCCTGCAGCAGTCGCTGGAAAGCAAGCGCAATGCCGATGCGATCGTCGATGTGATCACCGCCGAGGACGTGGGCAAGTTCCCCGCCACCAACGTGGCCGAGGCGATGACCATCATCCCCGGCGTCACCATCGATCGCGCCTACGGCCAGGGCGAGCGCGTCAGCATCCTGGGCGTGGACCCGGCACTGAACCGGACCCTGCTCAACGGCCAGTCCATCGCCTCCGGCGATTGGAACATGTCCGACTTCCCGACCCGCACCTTCAACTACTCGCTGCTGGCACCGGAGCTGGTGGGCAAGGTGGAGGTGTTCAAGTCGCCGGAAGCACGCATGGACGAAGGCTCCATCGGTGGCACGGTGAACGTGTCCACGCGCAAGCCGCTGGACATGCCCGAGCAGGTGAGCATCACCGGCCGGCTCAGCTATGCACGCAACGACCGCGTCGAGAAGACCGACCCCAGCGCCTCGGCTGCGTTCGGCTGGAAGAATGCCGCGGACACCTTCGGCTTCATCCTCTCCGCGCAGTCCAGCAACGAGAGCATCCGTCGTGACGGCATCGAGTCGTACAACACGGTGCGTGCCAAGAACTACCGTGACGGTCTGGATGGCGCGGCCGGCTCGGTCAACAACACCGGCGACGATTGGTCGGTGCCGGCACTGCCCGATGGCTCCCAGCCGCAGAAGCCGGGCACCTGCCAGGGCGCCTGCGAACAGGCACTCAATGCCAACCCCGAAGCCATCGGCCCGAGCAGCATAAGCGCGCATTTCTTCGAGCAGGAGCGCAAGCGCAACACCTACTCGGCGTCGCTGCAGTTCAAGCCGGTAGAGCAGCTGAACATCGAGCTCAACGGCCTGAAGATCGACGCCAACTTCGATCACATGGCGCAGTCGATGTTCGCCTGGCCGGGCAATACCTACGGCAGCCTGATGACGCTGACCGATGTCACCATCGAGGACGGCATCATCACCAGCGGCAAGCACAAGGGCGGCCGCATGGTGTTCGACCTGCAGAACCGTCGTGCCAAGATCGAATCGGAAACCTACGACCTCAAGGCTGACTGGAACGGCGAGCGCTGGTTCGCCTCGACCCACGTCGGCCACACCAAGGCTGAAGGCGGCCCCGAGCAGGTCTACGCCAGCTTCCTGGCACCGGCAGACTACGAGTGGTCCATCGCCAATGGCCCGGGTACGCCGGCAACCCTGAAGATCATCGGCCAGAACCCGTTCACCGACCCCAGCCTGTTCCGCATGGATGGTGGCTATGCCAGCCCCTGGCATACCGACCCGCCGTCGCAGACCAACTGGCGCAGTGGCTGGGGTGGCAATCTCATCGAAAAGCCGACCCTGGACAAGGAAACCTACGGCCAGGTCGACTTCGGCTTCAAGCTGGATTCGCCGATCTACCTGATCCGCGCCGGCTACAAGCAGCGCTCGCATGAAACCGGCCAGATCCAGCGCGGCGTCGTGCTTGACTCCATCACCGGCTATGGCGATGCCACTGCCGACATGTTCGATCCGCGCAAGCTGCCTGGCAACTACCTGGATGGCTTCAGCGGCTACGGCGACCTTGGCAACCGCTTCACCATCGATGGCTGGAAGCTGGCTGACTACATCAAGGGCAGCGACTGGCTTGCGCCCTGGCAGAGCAAGCCGGTATCCACCACGCTTGGCAACCTGGAGTTCGTCCGCAACACCTGGACCATCGAGGAGGACATCAAGGCCGCCTACGTGCAGGCCGACTTCAGTTTCGACCGCCTGCGCGGCAACATCGGCGTACGCTACGTCCGCACCGAGTCGGCCTCCAGTGCCTATGAGTGCAATACCGGCCTGAAGAGCTGCACCGAGCGCGAGTGGAGCCCGGAACGCATTGCCGCATCGTTCGACTACGTCACCCGCAGGAACAAATACAACAGCGTCCTGCCCAACCTCAACCTCGTCTACGAGGCCAGCGATGACCTGGTACTGCGTCTGTCCGCGGCCAAGACCATGGCACGCCCGGGCTATTCGGACCTCTCCAGCTACATGTGGCTGTCCGACCAGACCCTGACCGGTGCAGCGGGTAATCCCAGCCTGAAGCCGTACCGCTCTACCAACCTGGACTTCTCGGCCGAATGGTACTTCTCGACCGATGCGATCCTGGCGGGCTCGCTGTTCTACCGTGATGTTGCCGACTACATCGTCAACGTGGCCCAGGATGAAACCCACTGGAACGACAACCAGCGCGACGATGCGGTGTATCGCGTGGACCGTCCGATCAATGGCGGCGACGCCAGGATCAAGGGGCTATCGCTGGCATGGCAGCAGAATTTGGGGGCAGGCTTCGGCATCATCGCCAACTACACCTACTCCGATGGCGAAGCCAGCGGTGGCCGTCCGCTTCCGTTCAACTCGAAGAGCCAGTTCAACATCAGCCCGTACTTCGAGAATGACCGCCTGGCTGCACGCATCACCTACAACTGGCGCGACAAGTACTTCACCCGTGTCAGCGGCAGCCAGGATCTGTGGACGATGGACTACCACTCCCTGGACGCATCGGTGACCTACAAGGTCAACGATTACCTGAGCGTGGGCCTTGAGGGCATGAATCTGCTCGATGAGCAGTACCACAGCTACTTCGGCAACGAAAAGCTGCTCAATGGTGCCTACAAGAGCGGCCGCCGCTACATGGCGTCGCTGCGCTTTGCTTTCTAAGCGGTAACGCAACACCACCTGGCGGGGCGAGCAACGCCCCGCCAGGTTCCGCCAGCCATCCAGCACGCAATGGTCATCCGCGCATGAAACATGCATCAGCCAATCTGCTTCGCCACGCTGTCCCGCTTCTGATCACGGTGACGTGCCTGTGGCCATGGTTGATCGGCTCTTCCCATGCGACCACCGATCTTTCCGGCTACTGGCTGGGCGAGATCGGCAGCGCCCGCGAGAAGGTGAGCATTGGACTGAACCTGCAAGCCGATGCCAATGGCCGCTACGACATGCAACTGGACCTGCCGATCGCCCACCTGAGCGGCCTGCCCCTGCATGGCAAGGCCGACCAGGACGCCAGCGGCGCGCTGACGCACCGCGCCCTGCACATGGCAGCAAGGCTGCAGGATCAGCAACTGGTCGGCACCCTGCTGGGCAGCGGCGAACGCCTGCGCCTGCAGCGCGGTGACCGCGCCCAGTTACCTGCCAGCACCGCGCTTGCCACGCCGCTGTCCACCTTGCCGGGGCCCCGCTGGACAACCACGTTGGGCGGGCAGATCTACGCATCCCCTGTTGTCGACAACGACATCGCCTACATCGGCACCACCAACGGCAGCCTGTACGCCGTTGACCTTGCCGATGGCCGCGTGCGCTGGGGCAGCGCGCTCGGCTATCCCATCCATGCCACCGCGCTGGTGACCGACGACGCCATCTTCGTCAGCAGCGATGGCGGCTACCTGCATCGGCTCGACCGCGGCACCGGCCGCGAGCAATGGCGCTCTTCCATCCAGGATGCACGCAGCAGCCGCGAACCGCCACAACCGAATTCTTCTGCGTGGGAATGGCAGGGCCCGCGTCCGCTGCTTGCCAATGGTGTGCTGTACATCGGTGGCGCCGACGGCAGCGTGCACGCACTGGACGTGCGCAGTGGCGCAAGCCGCTGGAAGCGGCAGCTGCCCGGGCGCATCCAGCACAGTCCCACAGGCGACGACCAACATGTCTATCTGGTCACCGAAACTGGCCTGCTGCAGGCACTCAATGCACGCACAGGCAACCCGGTATGGCAGTACCGCATGGCAACGCGCCCTGGCGCCGCACCAGTGGTCCACCGTGGCCGCGTATTCTGCAACGATCGCAGCGGACAGCTGCACGCGGTCAGTGCACGCAATGGCCAGGCGCTGTGGCAGACCCAGTTCTGGACCTCGTGGATCGAATCGGAGCCCTCCTTCGACGGCAATACGCTGTACATCGGCTCCTCGGACCTGCGCAAGGTCAGCGCCATCGACATCCACAGCGGCCGCGTGCTGTGGCGTACCGACGTTGGCGGCTGGAGCTGGGGCACGCCACTGATCGCCGGTGATCAGCTGCTGGTCGGCATGGCCGCAGGCCACCCCTATTTCCTCGAGCACGGTGCAGGTATCGGCGTGCTGGATCGCCGCGATGGCCGCCTGTTGTCCACGTATGCGCTACCGGCCGGCCGCGGTTTCCAATGGGGTATCGCCGGCAGCCTTGCACACAATGCGGATGTGCTTGTTGCTGCAGATATCGAAGGCGTGCTGATGGGCTTTGCACTTGATGCGATGATCCAGACCGGCACAGCACACACCGCTACACCCGATGTTCCGCCTCCCCCTCCCGTGCGGATTGCAGCACTCGCAACATCAACCGTAAACGCAACAGCGACGGGCACAGAGCCCGCCGTCAACAACGAGGATCCATGATGCGCCGACACCGACCCACCACCCATGCACTGTCTGCGGGCCTGCTGCTTGCCCTGGGCATCGCCAGCGGCCAGGCAACGGCCGCCAGCAGCGATGCCAGCGTCCAGTTGCTGCCTGTCGAAGTAACCGGCGCCAGCATCATCCCGCGCCCGGTATCGGTGCAGCCGGGCAATGGCCGTTTCATGGTGGATGCAGACACGCGGGTCATCGCCGCCGATGGCAGCGCGGAGGTCGCCGCGCAGTTCACCCAGCTGCTGGCGCGCACCACCCCGCTGCAGCTGCAGGTCAGCCCGGCCGGCACCAGCAAGGGCGCGATCCAGTTCCGTCTCAACGGCAATGCCAACACCGATGCGCCGGAAGCCTATGCCCTGCGCATCGATGGCAATGGCGTCCTGGTCGAGGCCGCCGATACGCGCGGCCTGTTCTACGGTGCGATGTCGCTGTGGCAGCTGCTGTCGGCCACGCCGTCGGCCCAGGTCACCCTGCCGGCCATGCAGGTGCAGGATGCCCCGCGGTTTGCCTGGCGCGGTTTCATGCTCGACTCGGCGCGGCACTTCCAGAACATCGATGACATCAAGCTGATCCTCGATGCGATGGCCACGCACAAGCTCAACACCTTCCACTGGCACCTCACCGACGACCAGGGCTGGCGCATGGAGATCAAGCGCTATCCCAAGCTCACCGAGGTGGGCGCCTGCCGCGCCGCAGCCGGTGAAGCCGGGATTGGCGCGGACGGCAAGCCGCACCTGTACTGCGGCTACTACACCCAGGAGCAGATCCGCGATGTGGTTGCCTATGCCGCCGCGCGCCACATCACCGTGGTGCCGGAGGTGGACGTGCCCGGCCATGCGCAGGCCGCTGTCGCCGCCTACCCCGAACACGGCGTCGTCGATGGCCCCACCCTGCCCTCGGCCAACTGGGGCGTGAACCCCTACCTGTTCAACCCGCGCGATGAAACCCTGCAGTTCCTGGAGAACATCCTGGCCGAAGTGCTGGAGATGTTCCCCGGCCAGTACATCCATATCGGCGGCGACGAGGCGGTCAAATACCAGTGGGAGGCTTCGCCGCAGGTGCAGGCCTACATCCGCGAGCTGGGCCTGAAGGATGAGGAAGCGCTGCAGTCGCACATGCTCAAGCGCCTGGAAAAATACCTGGAAGACCACGGCCGCAAACTGATCGGCTGGGACGAAATCATCGAAGGCGGCTTGCCGCCGCAGGCGACAGTGATGTCCTGGCGCGGCATCCAGGGCGGCATCGAGGCCGCCACCCACGGCCACGATGTGGTGATGGCACCGGGCAATACCCTGTACCTGGATTTCCTGCAGACCAACCTGCCGGATGAGCCGCCGGGCCGCCCCAAGTTCACCTCGATGCAGCGCGTCTACGCGTTCGATCCGGTGCCCAGCGAGCTGACCGCCGAGCAGCGCAAGCACGTGATCGGCGTGCAGGCCAATATGTGGACCGAGCACACCCGCAGCGAGGAACACCTCAAGCACAACCTGTTCCCGCGCCTGGCCGCGCTGTCGGAGATCGCCTGGACGCCGCTGCAGAACAAGAGCTACGACGACTTCCTGGCCCGCCTGCCGGCGCAGCTGCAGCGCTACAAGGCGTTGGGCATCGCCTATGGCCAGACCGCGCTGTCGGTGGCAATGAAGCGCCAGGACGACCGTGCCGGCAACAAGGTCACGGTGGAGTTGTCCAACCCGCTGAGCTACCGCGACATCCGTTACACCACCGATGGCAGCACCCCCACCGCACAGTCGCCGGCCTATCCGGGTGCATTGACCCTGCCGGTGCCGACCGAGCTGAAGGCGCAGGCCTTCTTCAATGGCAAGCCGCTGGCCGACAAGCCCAGCCAGTGGAACTTCGATGCCGCATCGCTGCTCAGCCGCAATGACAAGACCCTGGCGCAGTGCCCGAACGGTGGCCGCCTGCTGCTGCGCCTGATCGACGACAACCCGCTTGAAGGGCCGCGCGAGAACTTCGACGTGACCATCTTCAATCCCTGCTGGCTGTGGGAAGACGCGCAGCTGCAGGACATCGCCTCGATCAAGGTGCGTGCCGGCCGCATCCCCTACAACTTCGGCCTGTTGCACGAAGACGAAGCCAAGCGCAGCTACCGCAAGCCGGTGGCGCGCCACGGTGAATTTGAAGTGCGCGCCGGCTGCGAGGGCCGCGTGCTGGCCAGCGTACCGTTGCCGGCGCAGGCCGGGGCCGATGGCTTCATCGAACTGGAAGCACCGCTGCGTGCCGGGCCGGAACAGATCAGCGACCTGTGCATGACCTTCAGTGGTGATACGCGGCCGCAGATGTGGGTACTGAACCAGGTGCAGCTGCAACCGAAGAAGTAGTACAGGAAGGCGCGGTGCGGTACGTGGGGTCCTCTCCACCCCCCGGCCCGCACCGCGCCTCCTTTTTTGCAAACCTGCCAGGTGTCCACGACCTTGCAGTGGTGCAGAACGTAGCAGTCAATTCCGATCGATGGAAGTGCCGTTTATGCCTTGAAACAAGGCACTTTTGAAACTAAACGGTTGCAATGGAAAGCGCCGCGCATTCAGCGCGGCTGCAAGCGCAGCAACAGATCGCGCAGTGGCGTGAACACCAGCAGCAACCCGGCCAGCACGCCGGTGGTATTGGCCAGCGCATCCATCGGATCGGCCATGCGGGTTGCGGTCAATGCGCCCTGCGCCCACTCGATGCCGATGCCCATCAGCACCAGCCCCGCGCCCACCAGCCACAGCGCGCGACGTTGCGCGAACAACTGCACCGCGCTGCCGGTCAGCAGGAAATAGGCGAGGAAGTGTTCAAGCTTGTCACTGTTCTGCGGCAGTGCCAGCGGCGGCGGCGGGATCAGGCAGACCACGATCACCGCCAGCACCGCCGCGCACCACAGCGCCAGCCAGAACCTCGCCCGCCGCAACGGTTTGAGCAGCGCGCTCACAGCCGCCAGGTCAGGTCGCCCAGCAGGAACGAGGCCGACATGTCGACATCACGGCTGAATGCCATCACCTGGAAGCGCTCGCCCATTTCGGTCGGCAAGGTCAGCTGCTTGAGCTGGTTGCGCAGGCGCATGCGTCCGACCTCGTCGGTACGCTCCTCGGCCGCTTCCAGCAACTGGGTGATGCCGTTTCCGAGCAGGTAGTTGGTCTGGTTGCAGTAGCCAGCCAGATCGAAGCCGGCATTGGTGCCGGCCTCGGCCAGCGCGGTGAAATCCACCGAGGCGGTGATGTCCTGCAGGCCCGGCCACAGGAAGACGTCGTTGTGCACGTGGTGGCGGTAGAAGGCACGCAGGGTGCCGTCATCGCGCTCATGCTGGTAGAACTCGGCGCGCGGGTAGCCATAGTCGATGAACAGCATCGCGCCGCGCTTCATGCCACCGGCCACCGCCTGGATCCAGTACGGCAACTGTGGCAGCACCTCGGAGCGGTAACCGTGCGCGAACGGGCGCTCCAGGTAGCGCTCCAGGTGGCGCACCGCGCCCATCAACAGCGGGTCGGCCGGCTGCGCACCGCGCACGAAGCGGCCCTCGCCATCCAGCTCCACGGTTTCCTCGTAGATCTCGCCCTCGTCGCAGACAAAGCGCGGCGTCGGCAGCGCGTCGATCACCTCGTTGGCGAACAGCACGCCGTCCCAATCGTCGTCGAACGGCCGGTCCAGCCATTCCACCAGCGCGAACACCGGCGGGATCAAGGCCTGCTGCAGGCGCTCGCGCTGGCGCTCACGCAGGTCGGCACTGGGCTCAAGGATGGCGTAGCGCTCCGGCAGGGCATCCAGCTCCAGCAGGCGCTTGAGCAGGATCTCGGCAAAGGCACCGCTGCCGCCGCCCAGTTCCAGCATGCGTGCCTGCGGGCCCAGCTGCTGCAGTACCGGTGCCACCACGTTGGCGGTGGTAGCGGCAAACAGCGGCCCCATCTCCGGCGCGGTGACGAAGTCACCGGCGGCACCGAACTTGCTGGCACCGGCGCTGTAATAGCCCCAGCCCGGTGCATACAGCGCCAGCTCCATGAAGCGCGAGAACGGCACCGCACCGCCCTGGGCACAGATGTCCGCACGCAGGTGGGCGGCCAGTTGATCGCTGTGGGCCAGCGCGTCGGTATCGGGGGTGGGCAGATCGGAATGCATGGCACGGCGTTTTGCAGGGACAATGCACAGGATAGCCGAGTGAGGAAACCGCAGATGACAGAAACCCAAAAGGTGGCCCTGGTCACCGGCAGCGCGCGCCGCATCGGCGCCGGCATTGCCCGCCACCTGCATGCCCATGGCTACCGCGTCGCCCTGCATGCCAACCATTCGCTGGAAGAGCTGCAGTCGCTGGCTTTCGACCTGGAAAGCGAGCGCGCCGGCAGCGTGCTGGCGGTACAGGCCGACCTGCGCGACCTGTCCGAGCTGCCCGACATGGTGGAACAGGTGGTCAGCCATTTCGGCCGCCTGGACGCGCTGGTGAACAACGCCTCCAACTTCTACCCCACCCCGCTGGGGCAGATCACCCCCGAACAATGGGACGATCTGTTTGCGGTGAATGCGCGGGCACCGCTATTCCTGGCCCAGGCCGCAGCACCCCACCTGGTGCGCCAGCGCGGTGCCATCGTCAACCTGACCGACCTGCATGCCACCCAGCCGCTGCGCGAGCACCCGGTATACAGCTCGGCCAAGGCCGCGCTGGAGATGGTGACCCGCTCGCTGGCGCTGGAGATGGCCCCGCATGTGCGGGTCAACGCGGTGGCCCCCGGCGCCATCCTGTGGCCGGAGCAGGGCAAGAGCGAGGCGGCCAAGCAGAAGCTGATGGAACGCACGCCGATGGCGCGGCTGGGCACCCCGCACGAGATCGCCGCGGCGGTGCGCTGGCTGCTGGACGATGCCGGCTACCTGACCGGCCAGGTGCTGCGCCTGGATGGCGGCCGTACCCTGACCTGATCCACTGCCGCAGGCGCGGCGCCAATCAAGCACCGGGTTTGCCGCCCGCCTGGATACCCATGGCCTGGCGCTCGCGCCGCGCCTACGGGGCGAGGTCGACGGTTTCGAAAGCCTGGCCGTACTGCGGGTGATCCCGCCACAGCTGTGCCAGGCTGCACTGCTGCACCGGGTCGATGAACGCCGGGGCGATATCGGCCAGCGGCTTGAGCACGAAGGCATGCTTGAGCTCCGGGCGCGGAATACGCAGGTGCTTGGGCCCTTCCATCACCAGGTCGCCGTAATAGACCACGTCGATATCCAGGGTACGGTCGCTGAAACGCGGGCCGGAACGGTCGCGGCCATGCGCGTCTTCCACCGCGTGCAGCCAGTCGTTGAGCTCCAGCAACGGCATGTCGGTTTCCAGCTGCACCGCATTGTTGAGGAAGTCCGGGCCCTCGAACCCCACGGCCGGGGTCAGGTAGGCAGGCGATACGCGGATCTCACCAAAACGCTGGCGCAGCACGGCGACGGCCGCCTGCAGGTAACGCTTGGGTTCAAGGTTGCTGCCCAGGCTCAGAAGCACGGTGGTCATGGGATCGGCTTGTCGGCAGGCCTCGCCCACCCCACGGGGTGTTCAGGACGCTGCATCGTGGGAGGGGGCGCACATGATGAATCCGGCAGGCCGGTCAGTCCACACCCAGTGCATCGGCTACCGCGCGGAACACCCGCTGCATCTCCAGTGGCTTGGGCAGCACATGCACGCTGATGCCGGCCGGGGTCTGGCCGTCGGCAAAGGCCGGTGCCTGGCTGTCCTCCAACACGATCGCCGGGCCGCGATAGCCCATGGCCTGCATCTCCGCCAGCAGCTGGGCCGCGGACAGCAGCGGGATGCCACTGTCCACCAGCACCACGTCCGGCAGCCCGGCCTCCTGCAGATGGCGCATGGCCACCGCGCCATCGCTGGCCAGGCGCATGCGGTAGCCCTGGCTGGACAGCGCATTGCCGAGCAAGGACAGGCGCGTGGCCTCGTCATCGACCACCAGCAGGCGTTCGCCACGGCCCGGGCGTACCAGCGGCTGCTCGTCATCGCCTTCGCCAAGGGCGGCTTCCTGCAGCGGCAACAGCAGGTCGAAGCAGGTGCCCTCGCCCAGCGTGCTGCTCACCTTGATCTGCCCACCAATGCTGTCGACGATACGGTGGCAGGACACCAGGCCCAGGCCGGTGCCATTGGCCTTGGTGGTGAAGAACGGGCTGAACAAACGGTCCAGGGTTGCCTGGTCCATGCCCACGCCCTGGTCGCTGACACGGATACGGACCTGCCCACCCGCCTCGCTGCCGGCACGGTCGGCCACCAGGCTCAGGCGGCCGCCATCGGGCATGGCCTGGATGGCATTGAGCGCCAGGTTCAGCAGCACCTGCTGCAGCTCGGTGTAATTGGCCTCGATCGCCATGCGGTCATCGGCAACCTCCAGCTGCAGGTCGACATTGCGCGGCAGGCTGCTCTTGAGCAGCATGCCCACCGCCTGGAACAGGCGCTGCAGCACGATGCGCTCACTGGGCTGGCGCGAACCGCGCACGAAGGACAGCATCGACTCGACCATCTCATGGCCGCGCCGCCCGCACTCGGCGATGACATCGGCCAGACGGATGATCTTGGGATCGTCGCTGCGGTCGCGGATCAGGTCCGGCACGATCAGCAGCGGCTGCAGGATGTTGCGCAGGTCGTGGCTGAGGCCGGCCGCCAGCAGGGCCAGGCTTTCCAGCCGCTGCGCGCGCATCAGTTCATCCTCGACCCGCTGCCGCTCGACCTCGCTGCGCGATTCGCGGATGGCACGCGCCACCGCCGACGGCAGGCGCGCGGTCTGGTGCTTGATGATGTAGTCGTTGGCGCCCTTGTGCAGGGCTTCCACCGCGGTCTCCTCACCCATCGTGCCGGAGACGAAGATGAAGGGCACGCGCGGGTGCAGCTCGCGCAGGATCTGCAGCGCCTGATAGCCGGAAAACCCGGGCATGCTCAGGTCCGACAGCACGATGTCCGGCGTCCAGTCGGCCAGCACCCGGCGCAGCGCCACCTCGCTGTCCACCCGCTCGAAGCCGGCCAGCAGACCCGCCTCCAGCAACTGGTCGCTCAGCAGTTCGGCGTCTTCCGGCGAATCCTCCACCAGCAGGATGCGCACGGGGCCCAGAGGTGCACCCTTGTTCGGCATAGGCTTACTCGGCGTCCGGCGCCTGGTTGATCACGGCCCAGAAGGTACCAATGGTTTTGACCGCCGTGAAGAACTGGTCAATGTCCACCGGCTTGACCACATAGGCGTTCACGCCCAGGTCCCAGCTGCGCGCCAGGTCGCTTTCCTCGCGCGAGGAGGACAGGATCACCACCGGCAGGCGCTTGAGCTCCTCCTCGGCGCGGATGCGCTGCAGCACTTCCAGCCCGTCCATGCGCGGCATCTTGATATCCAGCAGCAGCACCGCCGGCAAACCTTCCTCGCGTTGCGCGAAACTGCCGCGGCGCAACAGGAAGTCCAGCGCTTCCACGCCGTCCTCGACATGCACGATGGGGTTGGCCAGGCGCGCGTCCCGCAAGGCATCGATGGCCATTTCGGCATCGGCGGCACTGTCTTCGGCCAGCAGGATGGTACGTAGGGGGCTCATGCCAGGGATTCCTTGTAGGACGCGTCAGTGGAAGTGGGAATGATGAAGCTGAAGGTGGCGCCCTTGTCGATCTGGGCGTCGGCCCAGATGCGACCGCCGTGGCGGGTCAGCACGCGCCGCACACTGGCCAGGCCGATGCCGGTACCGGCGTACTCCGAAGCCTTGTGCAGGCGCTGGAACACACCGAACAACTTGGAGGCGTACTGCATGTCAAAGCCTGCACCATTGTCGGCCACGGTGAACTGCTGGCTGCCGTCGGGCAACTGGCGGGCACTGACCTCGATCACCGCCTTGTCGCGGCCACCGGTGTACTTGACCGCATTGCCCAGCAGGTTCAACCACACCTGGCGCATCATGTTCTCGTCGGCAATCACGGTCGGCAGGTTGCCGATATGCCATTCCACCTCGCGCACGGCACCGTCAGCGGCTTCGGCCTTCAGGTTGGAATCCAGCAGCGCGCGGGTATCGGCCACCATCGACTGCATGTCCACCGGCTGCAGGCGCATGGCGCCGCGCCCCAACCGCGAGTACACCAGCAGATCATCGATCAGCGCCGCCATGCGCTGCGCCGAACTGCTGATCACCTGCAGGTAGTGCCTGGTCTTGTCGTCCGCCGCCTCGCCCAGGTGCCGGCTCAGCTTGTCGGAGAAGCCGGCCACATGCCGCAGCGGCGCGCGCAGGTCGTGCGATACCGAGTAGCTGAATGCCTCCAGCTCACGGTTGACGTCGGCCATCTGCTCGACCTTGCCTTCCAACTGCCGGTTGAGCTCCTCCACCCGCACCTGCACCGCCCGCTGCAAGGTGATGTCGCTGACCGTCATCAGCACCACTTCGTCATCCACGTCCGGCAGCGACATGCGCCGGGCGTTGATCAGCATGGTCCGCACCAGCCCGTCCACGCCGCGCTGCTGGTGCTCGAAGTCCCACAGCTCACGGCCGCGCAGCAGGACGTCGGCCAGCCGTTGCCCGATCAGCGGGTCATCCCAGGCGCCCTCGCCGATCTCCTGCAGCGGGCGCAGGTTGTTGTCCTGCTCATCGGCGCCGTACAACTCGGCAAAGGCGGTGTTGTGCAGCACGATGCGCAGCTTGCCATCGAGCAGCACGATCGGCTCACGCACCGTCTGCAGCACCGCGTTGGCGCGAGCGCTGGCCTTGCTCAGGCGCTTCTCGGCCTCGGCGCGGCTGCCGATCTGCCGCTGCAGCAGCCACAGCACCAGCGCCAGCAACAGCAGCTGCACCACCAGCGCCGACCAGGTCACCACCGAGGCCTGTTGCTGCTGGCGCTTGGCACGCAGCACGCGTTCGACCAGCAGTCGCTCTTCGTGCTGCTGCAGCTCCCCCACCAGTTCGCGGATCGGGAACTGGAAGGTCATCTCCTCGATCAGCTCGCGCTGGCGCGGAGAATCCGTACTGGCGGCGATCTCCTTGGCCAGGGCCATGCGTCGCTCCAGCATCAACTCCATCTTGCCGATGCGCACCAACTGCTCCGGGCTGTCATTGACCAGCTTGGACAGTTCATGCAGGTTCACCGAGACCCGGTCGGCCTGGCGCAGGCGCTGCTGCAGCGCCTGCGAGTCGATGCCCTTGGAGAGGGTCAGTGCCGCCGACTCGACGTCGCGGATATCGGCCTGCAGGTTGTACAGGCGCGCGCCCACGGCCTGGGTATGGGCCACCCAGTTGGCGGCATTGACGCTCTCACGCGCCAGGTGCCGCAGCATGATCGCCGGCACGATGATGATCAGCAGCGCCGCCAGGGCCAGGCCCATCAGGCGCCAGCGGCTCCAATCCTCATCGCTGAATCGTGATCTCATCGTTTCCCCTTCACAGGCGTGCCCACCACAGCGCCGCGGTCGGCCGGTCCGCAGTGACACCCCCCTGATGCCACCGCGCCGATGGTCAGCAGGGCTGACCTATCAGCCAAGGATTGCATGAATGCGGTCACCAATGCCACGCCTGCGGCGACACGCACGGGGAACACGCGTGGCAATCTCAACCGCCCTCGCTGCGCTTGATCGCATGCCCGCCAAATTCATTGCGCATAGCCGCCAACATGCGGTCGGTGAACGAGTTGTCCTCACGCGAGCGCAGGCGTTCGAGCAGCGACAGGGTGATCACCGGTGCCGGCACATCCAGCTCGATGGCCTCGGCCACGGTCCAGCGCCCCTCGCCGGAGTCCTCCACGTAGGGCGCGATGCCGTCCAGCGCCGGGTTGCGCTGCAGTGCATCGGCGCTGAGGTCCAACAGCCAGGAGCGCACCACGCTGCCGTGCCGCCACACCTCGGCCACCTGTGCAAGGTCCAGTTCGAACTCGGACTTCTTTGCCATCAGCGCGAAGCCTTCGGCATAGGCCTGCATCATTCCGTACTCGATGCCGTTGTGGACCATCTTGCTGAAGTGCCCCGCGCCGACCGGGCCCACATGCGCCCAACCGCGGTCCGCCGCCGGCGCCAGGGCCTGGAACAGCGGTGCCAGCCGCTGCACGATGGCCGGCTCGCCACCGACCATCAGGCAATAGCCTTCCTGCAAACCCCAGACGCCACCACTGGTGCCGCAATCGACAAACCCGACGCCCTGCTCCGCACAACGCGCGGCGCGTTGCTGCGACTGCCGGTACCAGGAGTTGCCGCCATCCACCACCACGTCGCCGGCCGAGAGCAGTGGCAACAGGCTGTCCAGGCTCGCATCGACCACCTTGGACGGCACCATCAGCCACAGCACGCGCGGCGCCGGCAAGGCCTGCACCAGTGCCTGCAGCTCAGCCACGGTAGCCATGCCCTGTGTCTGCAGCTGCGCGCGCGCCTGCTCGCCCGGGTCATAGCCGGTGACACGCAGCCCACCCTGATGCAGCCGCTGCGCCATGTTGGCGCCCATGCGGCCCAATCCAATCATCCCTAGTTCCATGGTTCACCTCGTTTGATGGTGGAAGCGGCAGCGCAGGCCTGCAGGCGACTGCCAAGCCAGCGCTGGTAAATGGTGGTGTGCAGGTTGTGCAGGGCCAGGTCGATGGCGAACGGCGTGCGCGGATTACGGTCCAGCAAACGCACCACGTGATAGCCCAGCGGCTTGACCCCCTTGCGATGCACATAAAGCATCAGCTGCTGGTAGACCGGATCTGACAGCAGGGTATCGATCTGCGCCACAACGTCGCGCTGCGGCGCCGACAAGGCCTGCCGCAATGCCGCGTCGCGCTCGTACAGCAGCCGCTCGAAGCCCCGCCGGCCCTGTGCCGGCAATTGCCGCGCCAGTTCCCAGATCCTGCGGTTCTGCGCGTCGTACCAGGCCAGCCCGCCGTGCTGCGCCAGCGCCTGTGCGGCGGCGTCACTGATGTCGGTGATGATGAAGTTCTCGGCCTGGTTGTTGATGTCGTCCAGGTACTTCCGCTCGAACACGTGCGCGATGAAGCCCGGCACGCCCATGAACGCCTGCCGCCCCATCGCCGCGGTGCGTACCGCCTTGCCGTCGGCAAACAGCTCACCAGCGCTGCTGCCGAGCAGGATGCTTGGGGTGTCATGCAGGGTGAGGAAGGTGCCGATGGACAGCTCCCCGGCAGTGAACGCGGTATCGAAGGCAGCATCGCCAAACAGCTCGCGCAAGGTGGCCAGCTGTGCCACCTGCCTGCCCACCCCGCATTCGCTGCGCACCTGCCCCGAGTAGAACGCGTCCAGTGCCCGTGCGTTGCCTGCCAACGGCACATAGCCCCGGCCGAAACTGCGAAAACGCTGCCAGCCCTGGTGCTTCGCGCCACGCGCACCAAAGCCTATCCAACCCAGCTGCAACGCAGAAAAGCGATAACCGGGATTGCCCTGCAATCGCGCACTGGCCTGACGTGCCGCCGCCCCCAGCTTGAAGGCGAATGCACACCGGCTGGCAGGCTGCTGCAGCAAACTGGCCGCCATCTGCTCGCGCTGCGCATCGTCCTGGGCAGCGGAAAACCGCAGCTGCAGCTCACCCTGCGCGTGCGCCTGGGCCAGGCTGCCCCGTTGGCAGGGCGTACCGGCGCTCACCTCGGCCTGCGCGGCATCGCTCACCTGCACCTGCCAGCCCAGCTCACGCAGCAGCTCGACATTGCAGCCGGCAACCGCATTGCCCGCCTGCAGGCCAAGCAGCGCGCACAACCAGGACATCCTGCGACCTGCCGTTGCCAGCACGCGCCGCGGCTGCCTCACCGCGTGCCATCCACGCCTGCGGTTGGCGCCAGTTCGCTCACGTACTGCTGCAGGCGCTGGAAGAAATTGCGGTAGAACTGCGCATCCTGCACCGTGCTGCTGGCCACCCGCACCAGTGAATCGTCATTGCTGCCAAACGGCAGCGACACCGAGCCCAGCGCCCCCACTCCGACACTGGCCGAGGTCGGTGACTTCTTCAGCGCATAGCGATCCTGCACCGCACTGACAAACACCTGCGCCTTGCCGTCGGCGCGCGGGGCACAGGAAACCCGCAGCACCAACTGCTCGTGCACCTCATCCTTGGGCTGGAAATTCTTGTTGGCCTCGACACTGTCGGCATCGGCCCTGGCAATGGCATAGCCCTGCCCCAGCAGCGCACGACGGGCGGCCTCACAGGCCTGCGCCGGAGTGCTGTCGATATTGCGGGTGTAGGTGTCGCCGGAGTCGAAGGACTCACGCAGCAAGGTGCTGTTGGCGGGCTTGCCGCCACAACCGGCCAGCATCAGCAGAGCCAGCGCGGCCGGCACATGCGGGCGAAGACTGCGCATGGGCACTCCCAGTGGAGAAGGCCCTCAGCATAACGCCGCCAACGTCATGGAACGTTGACGGCGTCAGGCCACGCCACCGCTTGTTTGGGCGCGGCTCAGTCAGCCCAGCGACCGGGCGCGGTGGACTGCGGCAATACCTGTGCCGACAGCGGACGGTCCTTTTCCAGCAGGTTGACCGCATCGGCCAGGATGGCGGCCGATTCGCGCAGCAGCGGGTCCGGGCGCTTCTCGGCGGCCTTCTCGCGTGCGGCATCCTTGACGATGTCGCGCTCATTGCCGGTCAGGCCGTCGTCGCTGCTGTCCTCGGCCAGCGGGTCCAGCGGCAGGCCCAGTTCCTTGCGGATCTGCTGGCGCTGCTTGCGCTGGTTTTCCTGCTTGTCGCGCTCGGCGCGGCGTTCAGCCTCGTTGAGCGACACGTACTTCTTGGCGGCCTCGGTGCGGAACTGCTGCACGTCTTCTTCCCACCACTGGAACTCGCGGTCGTTGCGGATGCGCTGGCTGTGCAGGCCGTCCAGGCGCGGCACGATCGGCGCGAAGTTGCCGTACTGGGTATGCGGCACGGCAGCGATGCGGGTCCACGGCAAGGCATTGTCGTAGGTGCTTTCACCGAACTCGCTGGCATCGACGCTGGCCGGGAAGGCCAGGTCCGGCACCACGCCCTTGTGCTGGGTACTGGAGCCGCTGACACGGAAGAACTGCGCGATGGTCAGCTTGACCTGGCCAAAGCGCTCCTTCTCGCTGGCCGGCCAGCGGTCCAGCGGCACCACGTTCTGCACGGTGCCCTTGCCGAAGGTGGTTTCACCGATCACCAGGCCGCGACCATAGTCCTGGATGGCACCTGCAAAAATTTCCGAGGCCGAGGCCGAACCGCGGTTGATCAGCACCGCCAGCGGGCCGTCCCAGGCCACTGCCGGGTTGCGGTCACTGTTGACGGTGACGCGGCCACCGGACTCGCGCACCTGCACCACCGGGCCCTGCTCGATGAACAGACCGGTCAGTTCAATGGCTTCATCCAGCGAGCCGCCACCGTTGTTGCGCAGGTCCAGTACCACGCCGTCGAGCTTGTCGGCCTTGAAGCCGGCCAGCAGCTTGGCCACATCGCGGGTAGCGGAGGCATAGTCGGCGGCATTGCGGCGGCGGCCTTCGAAATCCTGATAGAAGGTAGGCAGCTTGACCACGCCGATGCGGCGCTCGGGCACGCCGGCGGCCGCCGGGATGGTCATCGTCTCGCCCTTGGCAGCCTGCTCGGACAGGCGGATCTTCTGCCGGGTCAGGGTCACCATGCGGTGCTTGCCATCCAAACCTTCGGCGGCCGGGATGTACTCCAGCCGTACCTGGGTGTCCTTGGCACCACGGATCTTGGCCACCACATCGTCGATGCGCCAGCCGATCACGTCCTCGACCGCGCCGGAGCGGCCCTGGCCGACGCCGACAATGCGATCACCTGCCTTGAGCGTGCCATCCATCGCCACCGGGCCACCGGGCACCACTTCGCGGATCACCACCACATCGTCCTGGCGCTGCAGCTGGGCGCCAATGCCCTCCAGCGACAGCGACATGGCCTGGTTGAAGTTCTCCGCGGTGCGCGGGGTGAAGTAGTCCGTGTGCGGATCGACCGCCCGGGTGTAGGCATTGAGATAGATCGAGAACACGTCCTCGTTCTTCCACTCGTTGATGCCCTTGAGCTGGGTCTCGTAACGCTTGTCCAGGGTCTTGCGGATGTCCGCGGCCGACTTGCCGGCCAGCTTCAGCCGCAGCCAATCGTTCTTGACCGACTTGCGCCACAGTTCGTCGAGCTCGGCATTGGTACCCCATGGCACGTCCTTGCGGTCGTACTCGAAACGCTCTTCGCGGGTGAAATCCGGCTCCTGGCGCAGCAGGCCGCGCGCATAGTTGATGCGCTCGGTCACGCGCTGGCGGTACACCGCAAATACCTGGAAGGCAGGATCCAGCTCACCGGAGCGGATTGCATCGCCCGTGCGTGCGGCCAGCGGCGCGAAGCCGTCGACGTCGGCCTTGGTGAAGAACTGCTTGCCGCCGTCCAGCGACTCCAGGTAGCGCTTGAAGACATCGGCCGAGGTGGCCGCGTCCAGCGGCCGCGGCCGGTAGGCATAGCGGCTGTCGGACAGCACCCCGTACACCAGCTTGGAGGCCGTGGCCTGGTCAACCGTGGGTCCGGAGCCCAACGTCGGGGCGTCGGCACGCGCCAGCAGCGCGGTCGGCACGGTCAGCGCGAAGGCCAGCAGAAAAGCGGGAACTCGGTAGTTCATCAAAGTACTCGTGGCACCGAACGTTGGGGGAAGACTGCGGACAGGTCAGACATGCCGACAGTGCCGAAAGTTTCGGCAATTGTCATCCGGCCCACGGCCAGACTAGCCGCAGTGCTGTAGCAGAGTGTGAATCGCCCATGCAGGGCTGCGGCCGCCGCCGCGGGCACGCCACCGGAGCAAGCCCGGGGCGTGCATGAAGGGCCGGGGTCAGACCGCGACGCCGGCACCGGCCGCCTGCTGGTCGGCGTGGTAGGACGAACGCACCATCGGCCCGGAGGCAACGTGGGTGAAGCCCAGCTCGTAGCCATAGTCCTCGAACGCCTTGTATTCCTCCGGCGTCCAGTAGCGCAGCACCGGGTGGTGGTGGGCGGTCGGCTGCAGGTACTGGCCGATGGTCACCATTTCCACATCGTGCGCGCGCAGGTCACGCAGGGTGGCCTGCACCTGCTCGAAAGTCTCGCCCAGGCCGAGCATGATGCCGGACTTGGTCGGCACGTTCGGATGCTGTGCCTTGAAGTTCTTCAACAGGGTCAGCGACCACTGGTAGTCCGCGCCCGGGCGTACGTTGCGGTACAGGTCCGGCACGGTTTCGATGTTGTGGTTGAACACGTCCGGCGGGTTCTGCGCCAGGATTTCCAGCGCGCGCTCCATGCGGCCCTTGCCGCGGAAGTCCGGGGTCAGCACCTCGATGCGGGTGCCCGGCGACTTTTCACGGATGGCTGTGATGCAGTCGACGAAGTGCTGGGCACCGCCGTCGCGCAGGTCATCACGGTCGACGCTGGTCACCACCACGTACTTCAGGCCCATGTCGGCCACGGTCTGGCCCAGGCTGGCCGGCTCGTTGGCGTCCGGCGGCTTGGGCCGGCCGTGGGCCACGTCGCAGAACGAGCAGCGGCGGGTGCAGACCTCGCCCAGGATCATGAAGGTGGCGGTGCCATGGCCGAAGCATTCGTGGATGTTCGGGCAGCTGGCCTCCTCGCACACCGTGACCAGGCGGTTCTCGCGCAGCTTGGCCTTGAGGTTGGCCACGGCATTGCCCGAGGGAATGCGCACGCGGATCCACGAGGGCTTGCGCAGCACCGGCGCATCGGCGAACTGCACCGGCGAGCGGTTGATCTTGTCACCGCCGAGCTGTTTGACACCGGCCTGCAACGGCGCGGACGGGGCGTCGCCCTGCAGGACCTGCAGGGGAATGGAGCGCGTGGTGGATTCAGTCATGGCGTTATCAGCGGTCTCAGAGCCGCGTAGTCAGATCGGGCAGTTCGGGCGTCGGCTGCAAGGCCAAGCCGAACTGCTGGGCCAGATGGGACAGCAGCACCGACTTGACCGCTTCGATGCCCGAAGGACCGCCCAAGTCTAGCACCGAGGTCACCTGCATCCCGGCGTAGCCGCAGGGGTTGATGCGGTGGAAGGGCTCCAGGTCCAGCGACACGTTGAACGCCAGCCCGTGGAAGCTGCAGCCGCGGCGCACGCGGATGCCGAGCGCGGCGATCTTGGCCCCGCCCACATAGACACCGGGCGCGCCATCCAGGCGTTCAGCCCCGATGTTCCATTCGTCCAGGGTGTCGATGATGGCCTGTTCGATACGGCACACGTAGTCGCGCACACCGATGCCGAGCCGGCGCAGGTCCAGCAGCGGGTAGACCACGATCTGGCCGGGGCCGTGGTAGGTCACCTGGCCGCCGCGGTCCACATGCAGGACGGGGATATCGCCCGGCGCCAGCACATGCTCGTCCTTGCCGGCCTGGCCCAGGGTGAACACCGGGTCGTGCTCGACCACCCACACCTCGTCGGTGCTGGCATCGGTACGGGCGTCGGTGAACTGCTGCATGGCGTGCCAGACCGGCTCATAGCCCTGCCGGCCAAGGTCACGCAGCAGCGCCGGGCGCGGCGTGGCGCGCGCGGTCGCGGCCTTTGCCTCGCAGCTGTTTACAGCGTCCACTTCACTTCCGGGTGGTCGCGCAGCACCGCATGGGCTGCATCGTATTGCTCGCGGTTATCGGCCTTGAAGGCGATGCGCACCGAGACATATTTGCCATTGGAGGAATGCTTCCAGGCAATGCGCTCGTTGAGCACTTCCACACCGGCGCTCTGCAACAGCTGCGGCAGGTCGCGTTCCAGCCCGATATTGGCCGCGCCCATGGCGCTGAGCTCAAAGGTACCGGGGAACTGGAAGCCGTGTTCAGGGTTGTCGGACTTGATTTCCATGCCCGCCATTATCGGGGCGAAAGCCCGCAAACCCAAGGCCATGGCCGATCCACAGCCTTCCATCAGCGCAGGCCCTGCGCGCCAAGGCTGGTGCCCAGCCGTGCTCGGCAGAAAGATCCCTGGCAAGCCCCTGCCGAGCATGGCTCGGCACTACCTGGCAATCCGGCAAGCCCTGCTGAGCATGGCTCGGCACTACCTGGCAATCCCCCGAGCCCCTGCCGAGCCTGGCTCGGCACTACCTGGCAATGCGGCGAGACCCCTGCCGAGCCTGGCTCGGCACTACGCTGCAAACGAGAAGGGCCGCTTGCGCGGCCCTTCGGCGGGATGAATCCCGGCTTACTTGGACAGCTCCAGCAGGGTCGAGGAGACCCAGCCACGGTTGCCCAGTTCGTCTTCCACTTCCCACATCACGCCTTCCTTGGTGCCGGTGGGGTACAGCATCATGCCCGGGTCAAGGCTGCGTACCGGCGCACCGGTGCCGCGGGCATTGGCCAGCAGACGGCCGGCACGGGTGACAGTCACAGCCTGCTGTGCATTGGCGGCCGAAGCATTGTCCGGTAGGCCACCCAGCTGGGCGATGATGTCGGTGTAGGCCTGCAGGTAGGCCATGGTGATCACCTGACCGATCTCGGTGTTGGCGTAACCGCCGACACCGGCAGCCCCCAGGCCGCTACCGCCAAACAGGCCGGCACTGGCACCGAAACCCATGTCGCTCTTGCGCGCCGACCCCTCGGAGATGGCTACCTGCTCGGAGGAGCGCACGTCGGTGACGGTCAACACCACGTCGGCCGTCTTGCTAGTGAAGTTCAGGCCACCCACCACTGCACCAGCGCGACCGCCAATCAGGCCGCCCAACAGGCCGCTGATGGCGTTGCCGCCGGCATTGCTGTTCTGCGAAATAAGGTCCGGGATCATCACGTAGTCGGCGGCACGGATCTGGCCCTTGCCAACGTTGGAGCGACCACGCAGGTCGCCGCTGGCAGCCAGTTCACGCTCGAACTGGCCTGCTGCCATGCCGGCGCCACGGTCAACGAGAGTGAAGCAGCGCGAGCGGTTGACGAAGGCCTTGATCAGCCGCGACGGCGCCGGCAGCTGCTGGCCCGTCCACCAATGCGTGGCGTCTTCCGGCTCGATCACCGACAAGGTGCCGATTGGACGCTGGCAGACCGGGATCTGCGCGGCAGCTTCCTTGCGCTGTTCCTGTGCCTGGGTGCCACGGTTCTTGAACGCGGCGTGCGCCGGCGCGCTGGCCGTGATTGCGGCAATAGCCACCGTGAGAGCCGCTGCGGACAGCGGCGAAAAGATAGTGCGCATATCTAGGTTTATCCCCATTACCTGCACCTTCCGAGGTGCGTTCCATTGGCTAGAGACCTGGCGGCAATCCTGTCCACGGTGACACCGAGCAGGCAAAGCGCGGGCCGGTCCACTGTGGATGCTACCGCACATGGCCCCAAGGAATCTTCAGGTTTTTGTGAGGGAAATCCCTATGTCACATACGGGGAATACCTACAACGACCTCAGCTGAAACCCTAAAACAAGATCGCCGTCCCATTGAGACGGCGATCCGGCGCCCCTTTTATGCCGACTCGACGGCGGCTGCGGGGACCCAGCCCTTGTTGCCCATTTCGTCCTCCACCTCAAGCATGCTGCCCTCGGTGGTGCCGGTGGGGAACAACAACATGCCGGTCTTCAGCTCGGCAATGGCCTCGGACTGGTTGCTGGCACCGGTCAGCAGCCGCGCCATGCGCCGCAGCACCAGGGTGCCGGAGCGGGCAAGCTGCGCTGCACCTGCACCTGCTGCCGCCGGCGCCTGCGGCGCTGCCGTTGCAGGCGTCGGTGCCGGCTCGTATGCCGACGCGTCGGCCTCGGTCACCACCGGCGCAGCCACCGCCATCGGCGCCACTGCTGGCGCCGCTGCCGGAACCACCGGCTGCGGCGCTGCCATCGGCACCGGGGCACCGCTGGCAAGCACCGCCTGCGGCGCCGGCTGGGTCTGGATTTCGCCGCGCTTGCGGTTGATCTGGGACACCATGCGGGAGAACGCCTCTTCGTAGGCCTCCTTGATCACCTGGCCGATCTCGGTGTTCTCCCAACTGCCTGCGTTTATCCGGGCACTGCCCTGCACGTTGGAAGCCGCCACTGCCGCAGCCCAAGCCTTGTCGGTGATCTTGGCTTCGCCACTGACACTGATCAGCTGCTCGGAGGTGCGCACGTCCACCAGCGTCAACACCACTTCGGCGGTCTGCTTCTGGGTAGACAACTTGCCCGACACCCCCAACGTGGCGACATTGAGGACGCCAGCCATCAAGCCACGCTTCTGCGGGGTCCCTGCGCTGCCACCGATATTCATGCCACCGGCATTGGCATTCTGGGAAACAATGTCCGGGATCAGCACGTAGTCGGCACCGCGCATCTGCCCGGCGCCCAGGTTCTGGCCCGCCTGCAGGTGACCATCCATGGCAAGGTCACGCTCGGCCTGCGCAGCAGCGAAACCCACGCCACGGTCCAGTACGGTGAAACACTTGGAATCATTGACCATCACCCGCAGCATGCGGGTCGGTGCTGGCAGACCATAGCTGGCCCAAGCGCCCAAGCCGTCGTCAGGCTCGACGATGCGCAACGAGCCTGCATTGTTGCCGCATTTATTGCCAAGAAGATTGGTCAGATTGATGAATGCGTGGCTGGGCGCGCTGTAGGCAGATGCAGCAACAGCCAATACCGCCGCGGCCCACAAGGCGGGCCGAGAGTTCAGATGGATCATGTTTTCCCCCTGTAACGCTTCCGTGCTGGTAGCGATCCGGTTCCTGATTGGTGAACGAGAAAACGGCGCTACTTTCACGCCGACGTCAAAACAATGAATACGCAGGTTATCTGCAAGCCACGCAGCTGCGCAACCGTACAAATTCATCAATCCGCCACTCTTACGGCTGCATTGCCAGCCAACTGCGGTGAAAAACCACCCTGCACACCACAACAAACTGTCCGCTTTGTAGCGATATATCCCGACCGGACCTGCCTCTAAGCTTTGTGCAGCATTTGAATGGCATAAGGAACGCACATGAAAACCCGGTTGGGCGCGTACATGCTGCTGGTCGGCAGCGCAGTCCTCGCGCAGACGGCCATGGCCACGGAACAGTGCCCGCAGAGCGCATTGAAGGATCACCCGCCGGCAATCAACTTCCGTGTCGACAATGACCTGCTGGGTGGCCACAAACAGGACCAGGGCTATACCAACGGCGCCATGTTCACCCTTGTCTCGCCCAACCTGCAGGACTTCACCGGCGATCCCTGCCTCCCACGCCTGGCCCGCTGGACCAATCGCCACCTGGAACGCCTGCACCCCGGTGAGTTCGAACAACAGAACATGATCTTCAGTTTCGGCCAGGGGTTGTATACGCCGACCGACAACACCCTCAGCGACCTGATCGAGGACGACCGCCCCTATGCGGCCGTGTTGATGGTCAACTTCGGTTACAACGCCCGCAACGACAACCGTCTACGAACCACCCAGCTGGCGCTGGGCATGGTTGGTCCCTCGGCCCAGGGCAAACAGGTGCAGGATGCGGTGCACAGCGTACTGGGCGACGAGAAATTCATGGGCTGGGACAACCAGCTGCACGACGAGCCGGTTTTCAAGTTGTTGCACGAACGCATGCAGCGCTGGCCAGCGGAAGGCAATGCCAGCGGCTGGGGCTGGGACGCCATCAGTCATTGGGGCGGCGCCATCGGCAACCTGGCCACCTATGCCAATGCCGGCGGTGAAGTCCGGTTCGGCTGGAAGCTGCCGGACGACTTCGGCAGCTCGCCGATGCGCCCAGCAGGCGAGAACACCGCGCCGACGCGTCGTGGCCGCACCGAGGGCTGGTCCAGTCATGTATTCATCACCAGCGATGCCCGCTGGGTGCTGCGTGACATCACCCTGGACGGCAACACCTTCCGCAACAGCCACAGTGTCGACAAGCGCGCCCTGGTCGGCGACATCGGCTATGGCGTTGCGGTGATGCGCGGCAAGTGGAAATTCGCCCTTGCCCGCTATCACCGCAGCCGCGAATTCGATGGGCAGAAAGAAACGCCGGTATTTGGCAGTTTCACCATCAGCCGTACGCTTTGATTGCAGCTGCGGGCGCAGCCCTGTTACTACGCCTTGTAGAAAGAGAAAAGCGCAAGAGCGCCCTCACCCCAACCCCTCTCCCGCAGGCGGGAGAGGGGCTTGCAATGCGTCGGCGGCCAGTGCGCTGGTCCTGCCAGGGAACTACATCCTGCAACTGCATGTAGGACGGTAGCCAAGAAGCATCAACCACGAGCGAACCAACCGCTCTCCCGCGCGGGAGGGCGGTTGGAGTGAGAGCGTTTCTGCTCAACGGCTTTGGTTTTGGTTTTGGTTTTGGTTTTGGCTTTGGTTCTGGCTCCAGCTCCAGCTCTGGCTTTGGCTTTGGCTTTGGCTTTTGCTTTTGCTTTTGCTTTTGCTCCTTGGCTTTTGACTTACCGGGCCCCTTCCGTAGCGACGGAGCTGGCGGACAAGACCCCGAATGGGGCGACGCACACGGATGTGCGTCGTTTTTCGACGATACAAGGATGTATCGTCGAAAAATCCTGCCAGCGGAGTGGACCCGCGTCGCGCAGCGGCGTGGGCGCGTAGGCAGGGTGTGCTTTCTTTGGGCCACGTTTCTTTGCACAAGCAAAGAAAGGTGTGCTCGCGCGCCGGAGGCGGGCGAAAGCCTTTGATCTTGATCTTGGTTGCTGTTGCTCTTGCTGTTGCAGCAAGAGCAAGAGCAAGAGCTTTCACTCCCCTTCGGGGAGCGAGTTACTTTTCTTTGCTTGTGCAAAGAAAAGATAACCAAAAGAAAGCACACCCTGCCTACGCGCCCACGCCGCTACGCGACGCGGGTCCACTCCGCCAGCGGGATTTTTCGACACGACATCCCTGTCGTGGCGAAAAACGACGTGCATCCATGCACGTCGCCCTTCGGGTTCTTCCCACTGGCTCCGTCGCTGCGGAAGGGGCCCGGTAAGTCAAAGTCCAAAGCAACTGCAACTGCAACAGCAAAAGCTACCCCTCCCCGGCCCTCCCCTTGCCTTCGGCAAAGGGAGGGAGCCAAAGCTGCATCTGGAGCTGAGTTGCACTTGGCCAAGGGGGCAATTGAGCCGCGCTCCGTCGCTCAGCAGACAAACAAAAGCGGCGTTACCGCATCCCATCGACATGACCTCCAGCCGACAGAACACCGCAACGCCGCTCGGCTTTTCAGCCGGTGAACGCCCTTACTCGGACTTCCACCACATCATGAAGGCATCCCACAGGCGCTTGAAGAAGCCGCCTTCTTCCACCGCCTGCACCGCCACCAGCGGAGCCTCGGCGACCACCTTGCCATCCAGCGATACCTTGACCGTACCAATCTGCTGGCCCGCGGTAATCGGCGCCACCAGCTGCTTGGGCACGTCCATCGACGGCTTCAGATCGTTGTAACGACCGCGCGGCACGCTCACCAGCATCGGCTGCGCAACACCCAGCTGCACCTCGTCTGCCGCACCCTTCCACACATGCTGGGTGGTCACCACCTTGCCCGGCTCATACAGACGGTGGGTTTCAAAGAAACGGAAGCCCCAGTTCAACAGTGCCAGGCTGTCATCGGCGCGCTGCTTTTCCGAAGCGCCGCCCATCAGCACCGCGATCAGACGCTGGTCACCACGCTGGGCCGAGCTCAGCAGGCAGTAGCCGGCGGCCGAGGTGTGGCCGGTCTTGATGCCGTCAACGCTCTGGTCGCGCCACAACAGCAGGTTGCGGTTGGGCTGGGTGATCTTGCCTACGGTGAATTCCTTGATCTTGTTGTAGGCGTAGGTCTCCGGGTAATCACGCACGAAGGCGCGGCCCAGCAGGGCCAGATCGTAGGCGCTGGACTGGTGGCCCTCGGCATTCAGGCCGTGCGCGTTGACGAAGTGCGAGTCCTTCATGCCGATCTTGGCGGCGTAGCTGTTCATCAGCGCCGCAAAGGCTTCCTGGCTGCCGGCGGCATGTTCGGCCAGGGCAATGGCCGCATCGTTGCCGGACTGGATGGCCATGCCCTTTTCCATGTCTTCCAGACGTGCCGTCTGGTTGACCGGAAAACCGCTGTAGCTGCCATCGGTACCTGCGCCGCCTTCACGCCAGGCGCGCTCACTCATCATCACCTGGTCGTCCGGCTTGATCTTGCCGGTCTTCATCTCGGCAGCCAGCACGTAGGAGGTCATCACCTTGGTGATGCTGGCCGGCGGCACCGGCTGATGGATGTTCTCGCCAGCCAGCACCTGGCCGGTGGCATAGTCCATCAGCACCCAGGCGGTGGCGGTGGTCGGGACCGGTGCCGGCGGCGTAGCCACCTGGGCCGGGGCGGCCGCGGCGGCCGGTGCGGGAACCGGCGTCGGGGTCGGCGTCTGGGCGGATGCCAGGCCGACGGCGAGCGTCGTGGCCAGGGCGGCGGCGGCAAAACGGAATTTCATCGGAAAACGGTTCCTGATGGACGAGGAAAGAAAAGACAGGCAGGCATTGTAGGCCGCCGGCGGCATGCCGGCGGCGCTGGCATTGTTCAGTCGCGTACGACCTGGGGCATGCCAAAACCCAGACCCGCAATGCGGCCGGCAAGTTCCGTCGCACTGACATGGTCGCTGGCAGGCACGCGCAGCCGCCACAGGGTACGGCCACCGCTGACGATATCGCTGAGGTTGGCCCCGACGATACCCGCCGAGGCCAGTTGACCCAGCGCGCGGGCTGCATTTTCGCGGCTGGAGAAACTGGCCACCTGCAGCAGGATGGAACCCAGCGCGCGGCTGGCCGGGTCGACCGGGGTGCTGCTGGCCGCCGCAACGGGCGCCAAGGCGGCGGCATTGGCACGACCTGCAGCACCGGCCGGCGCTGCCACCACGGCGCTACGCGGTGCAGCCTGGCTTGCACTGCTGGCAACCACAGGCTCGGATGCCAGCGTCTGTACGCGCACCGGTGCCACCGCGCTGGGCGCAGCCTGCACGGCAGCGGGACGGCCGGTCGCCACACGCACGCCGTTGTCCTTCATCCACGCATCAAAATGGTCGGCATTGGTAGCCACCGCGCGCGCGGAAACCGGAGCTGCGGGGGCCGTCGTGGTGGCCGGCGGCAGTTTCTCGACCAACTGGTCCATGCGGCTGGCAGCCGCAGCGCGGGTTTGTGCGACCGCAGCGGGCGCAGCCACCGGTGCTGCGGCAGCGGCCTGCGCGCGGGCAACAGCGCGCGGGCTGCGGGCGCGGCCGCTGTCGTTGTTGGTGGCCAACAGGTTGTCGCTGCCCGGGGTCAGGCCACGCACTTCCACCCGGCCCGTACCGCGCTGGGTAATGCCCAGCCGCACCGCAGCTGCATAACTCAGGTCGATCACCCGGCCTTCGTGGAACGGGCCGCGGTCGTTGACCCGCACAATGATGGATTCGCCATTGTCCAGATTGGTGACCCGCGCGAAGCTGGGCAGCGGCAGGGTCTTGTGCGCGGCGGTGAAGGCATACATGTCGTACACCTCACGATTGGAGGTCAGCCGGCCGTGGAACTTCTGCCCGTAGTACGAGGCCGTGCCCTGCTCCACGTAGTCGTCCACCCGGTCCATCACCCGGTACTGCTTGCCCAGCACCACGTAGGGGGATTTGTTGCCGACTGCCGAACGCGCCTCGTTGGTCACCAACGGCTCGGGAATGCAGCGCACATTGGGGATGTAGGTGGGCGTGCTGTCACTCACGCCGGGCCGGTACAGGCCGCCAGCGGTGTAGTTGCCGCGCGTGGACAGGTCTTCCTGCGCCCTTGCGTAGGGCGAGCCCTCGGGGCAGTCGGCGCTGCGCGCCGTACCCTGGCCCGGCCTGGGCACCACGCTGCCGGCGTGTCCGCCCGCGGTGGGCGTGGACTTCTTGGGTGCGCTGCTGCAGGCGGCCAGCCCGAGCACGATCAACGCAGGGACCAGCCACTTGATGTTCATGCCGGGGGAAGCTCCTTGCCGGCAATGGCCTGGGACAGCTGGAACACGGCCATCGCATACATTTTGGAGATGTTGTAACGGGTGATCGCGTAGTAGTTCTGGAAGCCCAGCCAGTACTGCTTGCCGTCGCTGCCTTCCAGGGTCACCGGGGTAGCCTTGGCATTGACCGCCATCACCGGCGTCACCGGCTGGTAGCCACGGGCGGCCAGCTCGGTCACGGTCAGGCTCGGGGTCCAGTCGGTCGGGTTGTACTCTTCAAAGCCGGCCTGCAGCGTGGCCGGCACCGCCACCGTGCCACCGCGCACCCAACCGCCCTTCTTCACGAAGTAATTGGCAATGGACGAGAACACGTCGTCATAGCTGTTGAACAGGTCACGGCGACCGTCACCATTGCCGTCCACGGCATAGTCCAGGTAGCTGGATGGCATGAACTGGCCCATGCCCATGGCACCGGCATAGCTGCCCTTGATGCTGGTGATGTCCAGCTTCTCCAGCGCACTGAGTTCGAACAGCTTGGCCAGTTCGTCGCGGAAGAACAGCTCCCGGCGCACTTCGCGCTCCAGCTTGGCCGGGTCGCCGCTGCGCGGGTACTTGAAGGCCAGCGTGTACAGCGCATCCAGCACGCGGTGATTGCCGGCATTGCGGCCGTAGCTGGTCTCCACGCCGATGATGGAAACAATCACCTCCGCCGGCACGCCAGTGCGTTCCTGCACACGCATCAGCTCGTCGCGGTGCTGTGCCAGGAAGGCGCGGCCGCCATCGATGCGGGCCTGGGTGATGAACATCGGCCGGTACTCGTTCCACGGCTTCACCCGCTCGGCCGGGCGCGACATGGCGGCGATGATGGGCTCGCGGATCTGGGCCTGCGCCAGGGTAGCCTCGATGTACGCAGGATCCAACCGGTACTTGGCGGCAGTGTCGCGCACGAAGTTGGCACGCGCGGTCTCAAACGGCACCGGGGTCAGATCCACCGGCGGCAGATCCACCTTGGCCTCCGGTACTGCCTCAGCCGGCCCGGTAGCGGGCGCCGTGCCGGGTTTGACCGGGGTTTCCGCCGGGGCGACAGGCGATACAGGGGCCTTGGGCTGGGTTGCGCAGGCAACCATGCCGAGGGTGAGACAACAAACCAGGGCGCGTCTAATCATCGGGCGAGATTAGCAGGTCAAAGATGAATTTCCCGCAATAACACCATGAATCTCAACAGGATTAAAGCAAAAAAATATGCTGGTGCGCTGCGCCGTGGGGGCGCAGGTCCTGGACTTGCAGATGAATGCGGGCACGCGGACCCGGCAAAATGGGGCGCCGGCCATCTTCCCATCCCACGAAGATGACCGGCGCCCGGATCAGCCCCGGAGCATCGGACAGTCGTCTCCCCACGCCTGCCCGCCGAATGCCGACCTGCTGGTCACCCCGGCGGGGGTGCCAACCGCCACAGCGCAACTGCTGCCGATGACGCCGCTAGTGTGAAGTAACCGTGAAGGTTCGTGTTTGATCTGGATCAAGACTCGCGCCACGCGCTTGCCTTAGCCGCCATGCACCGGCCGATGCGCACGCACCGCCATCACCAGGCCAAAGCCAGCCAGCAACGACACCGCCGAGGTACCGCCGTAGCTGATCAGCGGCATCGGCACGCCCACCACCGGCAACAGCCCGGAGATCATGCCGCCGTTGACCAGGATGTAGACGAAGAAAGCCAGGCCGGTGGCACCGGCCAGCAGGCGCGAATAGGTATCGCGCGAGTCCACCGCGATCCACAGGCAACGCCCGATCACGAACAGGTACAGCGCCAGCACCACGGCCACGCCGACCCAGCCGTATTCCTCGCTGAGTACCGAGAAGGCGAAGTCCGTGGTCTGTTCGGGGATGAAGTTCAGGTGTGACTGCGAGCCCAGCCCCCAGCCCTTGCCGGTAAGACCGCCCGAGCCAATGGCGATCTTGGATTGGATGATGTTCCAGCCCGCGCCCAGTGCATCACTCTCCGGGTCGAGGAACATCATGATGCGGTCCTTCTGGTAGGGCCGCAGCAGCCAGAACCAGGCCACCGGCGCGGCTGCGGCAACGCCGCCCACACCCACGCCCACCCACCACCACGGCAGGCCAGCCAGCAGCAGCACGAAGGCGCCGCTGGCCGCGATCAGCACGCCAGTGCCGAAATCCGGCTGCAGCATCACCAACCCGGTCGGCACCCCGATGATCACCGCCGCCACCAACACCACCGGTATCCGCGGCGGCAGTGGCATGCGGTTGAGGTACCAGGCCACCATCATCGGCAGGCTCACCTTCAACAGCTCGGCCGGCTGCAGGTAGAACAGGCCCAGGTTCAACCACTGCCGCCCGTACTTGCCGGTGCCCAGCACGAACACGGCCAGCAGCGGCAGCATCGAGACGGCATAGATCATCGGCGTCCAGGCGCGGATGCGCAGGATCGACACCCGCGATATCGCCCACATCGCTACCAGGCCCACCGCAAAACGGGCGCCCTGCGCCATCACCAGGCCACTGCCACCGGCGCTGTCCAGCACCGACAGGCCAATCCCCATCAACACCAGCAGCGCGAACAGCAATGGCCAGTCCAGGCCGCGGGTCAGCCGCTGCCCCATTTCCAGGGCCCAGCGCAGGAAATCCCTCATCGGCGCGCCTCCGTTGGCGTGGGTGCCGGCGCAGCCGGACGTCCCGTGGTCGGCACCATGCCAGGGGCAGCTGCCGGTTCCGGCGCAGGCGGTGTACCCGGCACCGGGGCCGGCGTGCCCACCATGATCGGCAGGTCAGCGAACTGCGGGGCCACCTGCTCACCGCGCGCGCGCCAAATGGCGTCCTCGGTGTCGAAGGTGGTCACGCCCACCGCCACGGTGCCGCGCTCGGCATCCAGCGGCTGCAGGCCATCGGGCATCACCCCGAGCAACCAGGCATCGAATACCTTGCGCGCGATCGGCGCGGCCGCCGAGCCACCATAGCCACCGCCTTCCACTGCGATGGCGATGGCGATCACCGGATCTTCGGCCGGTGCAAAACCCACGAACAGCGCGCGGTGACGCAGGTGCATCGGCAGGCTCTTGGGGTTCAATGCCGCCGTGCCCTTGCGGCTGATGACCTGGGCGGTACCGGTCTTGCCGGCCATGCGGTAGGCCGCACCGGCGGCTACCCGCCAGCCGCTGCCGCCGGGTTGCATGGTGCCCATCATGCCCTCGCGCACCGCCTGCACATTAGTGGGGTTGGGACTGATCGGCCTGCTGGCCGGCTGTACGCTGGGTGCCCAGTCGTGGTCGAAGCCGGCGCGCTGCTCCATTACCAGGTGCGGGGTGCGCAGCTGGCCGGTGGCCAGACCGCCGACGCCGCGCACCAGCTGCAGCGGGGTCACTTTCCACAGGCCTTGGCCGATGCTGGCATTGACCATGTCTCCCGGGTACCAGCGCTCCTTGCGCAGCTTGAGCTTGGCCGCCGGTGACGGCAGGATGCCGCCGATCTCACCGGCCAGGTCGATGCCGGTAGGCTGGCCAAAGCCGTAACGGCCACCCATGTATTCGTCGTAACGCTCCACGCCCATGTCGACGCCGAGCTGGTAGTAATAAGTGTTGACCGACTGCGAGATCGACTTGCGCAAGTCGGTCCAGCCATGGCCGCCGCGGTTGGCGTCACCCCAGCCACGGCTGACGCCGGGCAGGTAGAACATGCCGCGCGAGAGGATCTTGTCCTCGGGCCGGCGCAGGCCGCTGTCCAGGCCGGCCAGGCCAAGGAAGGGCTTCACCGTGGAACCGGGCGCAACACCACCCAGCACCAGGCGATTGAACTGCGGCCGCGACGGATTCTCGTTGAGGCGTTTGAAGTCGGCGTGGGAGATGCCGTTGACGAACAGATTGGGGTCGAACGACGGCAGGCTGACCATGGCCAGGATCTCACCGGTACGCGGGTCGATCGCCACCGCCGAGCCTTCCTGCTCGCCGAACGCCGCGACCATGGCGCGCTGCAGGTCGGCATCGACCGACAGCCGCAGATCAACGCCCGATTGCGCGGGCACCCGCCCGATCGTACGGATCGCGCGGCCCTGCACATTGGTCTCGACCTGCTCATAGCCGATGCGGCCACGCAGCTGCGGCTCGTAGAAACGCTCGATGCCGGACTTGCCGATATGGGTCAGCGCGGCATTGCCCTCGCCCAGTTCTTCCAGATCCTTGTCATCGACGCGGCCGACGTAGCCGATGATGTGGCCGAACAGATCGCCGTAGGGATAGCGCCGGGTCAGGTAGGGCTCCAGCTCCACGCCGGGGTAACGCCAGCGGTCCACTGCAAAGCGCGCCATCTCATCGTCGCTGACCCGCAGCTTGAGCGTCACCGGCATGAAACTGCGGCGTGCCTTGCGCGACTGCTTGAAGCGCTCGATGTCTTCCTCGGTGAGCGAGAAGATCTTCTGCAGGCCGGCCAGGGTGGCGTCCATGTCCTGGACCTTGTCGGCGGTGACGTCCAGGCGGAACGCCGGCACGTTCTCGGCCAACAGGCGGCCGTTGCGGTCGTAGATCAGCCCACGCCCCGGCACCACCGGCCGCGCCTTGATGCGGTTGGCTTCCGATCGGGTAGCGTAGATATCGTGATCCAGCACCTGCAGCTTGAAATACCAGGCAGCGAGGAAGCCCAGGGTCAGCACCACCCCGAGAAAACCGATCGCGGCACGCCGCCGGAACTGCTCGGCCTCGGCATGCGGATTCTTGTTCTGGCGGCGCGAAGCCATGCGTCAGCGCCCGCGCTTGCCCAGCCGCACCGCATCCAGCAGTACATACAGCGGCAACCACAAGACCATGCCCAGCAGCGGGGCAACCCAGTAGCTCCACGGCAGCAACGGCTCGCCCACCAACAGGTGGATGGCGGCATCGATGACGCGGTCATTGAACAGCAGCCCGCCCATCGCCAGCGCCTGCTGCGACAGCGGGAAGAAGCGGATGCGGGCACGGAAGCGCTGCAGGATGAAGGCCATCATCACCAGCCGCAGGGCCTGCTCACCAAGGATGCCGCCAAACATCACGTCCGCCAGCAGGCCGATGCTGAAGGCAAAGCCCAGCCCGACCTTGTCCGGAGTCTCGATCACCCAGTACGCCAGTACCAGCGCCAGCCAATACGGGCGCATCGGCAGCAGCACTTCCGGCAAAGGGATCAGCGCCAACAACAGCGCCAACAGGAAACTGACCGGCATCACCCAGCCCTTGCCACGCAGACGACTCATGGGCGCACCTGCGCTGGGGGCGGGCTGTCACTGGTCACGGGTGTCTGCGCAGGCGGGGGTTCGGTGGCGGGGCCGGAGACGGCTGCAGGCGCAGGTGTCGGCGCAGCGGAGGCTGCCGGCGGTGTCGCGGGCACAGCAGCAGGTGCCGCCGCCGCCTCCGTCACCGGTCCAGCCGGCTGCGTCTCGCCCGCCGTCGCAGGAACCACCGCAGCCTTGATGCCCATGCGGTTGGCCGGTGCCACAGGGGCGCTGGCTGCCACACTGTCGGGTTCACTCGACGCATCCGGTAACTGCGGCAGCGGCGGTACCGAGCGCAACAGCAATACGTTGCGACCGCGGTCCAGCTTGGCTGCCGGCTCCAGTTCGCCGACCAGGAAGGCATGCGTATCGTCCGGCCGCAGCTTGATGATCTTGCCAACCGGGAAGCCGGCCGGGAACCGCCCACCCAGGCCGGAGGTGACGATTTCATCGCCTACTTCCACGCCAGCGCTGAGCGGGATATCGCGCAGCTCCAGGCGGTCACCACGACCGTAGACGATCAGGCGCACGCCATTGCGCGCCACCGCCACCGGCACTGCGTGGTCGGGGTCGGTCAGCAGCAGCACGGTCGAGTGTGCCGGGGTCACCGCGATCACCTGCCCCATCAGGCCACCGGCGTCGATCACGGCCTGGCCGACATGCACACCGGCTCGGCTGCCCGAATCCAGCACCAGACGCTGCCGCACCGGGTCCAGGTCGATATCGAGAATGGGCGCCAGCTGCACGTCCAGGCCATTGCGTTCGGCCACGTTGAGCAGCTCGCGCAACTGCGCATTGTCCAGCGCAGCGGTCTGCAGGCGGGTCAGGCGCGCGTTGGCCACCAGCAACTGGTTGCGCAGCTCGCGGTTCTCTGCAACCAGCTGATTGTGGCTGGCGGCATTGTCCTTGACCGATGCCCCGACCCGGCCCGGCACACCGGCCAGGGCCCAGATCGGCTGCACCAGCACATTGGCCTGTGCACGCAGACGCGCCATCCAGCCGCCCTGGTCATCCAGCACGATCAAGGTGATGGCCAAGGCCAGGTACGCCAGCAAGCGCAGCGTGCTGCTGGCGTCCCCCTGACGGGAGGCTACGGGAGGTCCGGCGTAAGGGGGCACGGCAGAAGACTGGAAAGGATGGGTCGGGAATGGGAAAGGGAACCGGCGTGGTTCGCCTCATGCCGGGAGGTCGGGGAAACGGGCCCTGGGCAGTGGATCACGGTGCAGGCAGGCCTGCCCCATTCCCGATTCCCCATTCTCCATTCCCTCCGTTTTATTCCGGCGCGAAGAACTCGTTGCCGTGCATGTCCACCAGCTCCAGCGCACGACCACCACCGCGGGCCACGCAGGTGAGCGGATCATCGGCCACCTGCACGTGCAGGCCGGTTTCCTCGGAGATCAGGCGGTCCAGGTCACGCAGCAGGGCGCCACCACCGGTGAGCACGATGCCGCGCTCGGCGACGTCGGCACACAGTTCCGGCGGGGTCTGTTCCAGCGCCAGCTTGACCGCCGAGACGATGCCCGACAGCGGCTCGTGCAGGGCTTCGAGCACCTCGTTGGAGCTGATCTTGATCATCTTCGGCACGCCCTCGGCGAGGTTGCGGCCAGAGATTTCCATCTCGATCACTTCCGCCTGCGGGTAGGCGCAGCCCAGCTCCACCTTGATGCGCTCAGCGGTGGCTTCACCGATCAGCATGCCGTGGTTGCGGCGCACGTAATTGGTGATGGACTCGTCGAAACGGTCGCCACCAATGCGCACCGAGGCCGAATAGACAATGCCGTTCAGCGAGATGACCGCCACTTCGGTGGTGCCGCCGCCGATATCGATGACCATCGAACCGCGGGCCTCGGTGACCGGCATGCCGGCACCGATGGCGGCCGCCATCGGCTCCTCGATCAGGAACACATCACGTGCACCGGCCTCCTCGGCCGATTCCTTGATGGCGCGGCGCTCGACCTGGGTGGAGCCGGCCGGCACGCAGACCAGCACGCGCGGGCTGGGGCGCAGCACGCGCGACTTGTGCACCTTCTTGATGAAGTGCTTGAGCATCGCCTCGGTATAGGTGAAGTCGGCGATGACGCCGTCCTTCATCGGGCGGATGGTGGTGATGTGGCCCGGGGTACGGCCAAGCATCTGCTTGGCCTCGGCGCCGACGGCAGCCACCGAGCGGGTACCGCCGATGGCGCGGTCCTGGCGCACGGCCACGACCGACGGCTCGTTCAGCACGATGCCCTGGCCGCGCACGTAGATGAGGGTATTGGCCGTGCCCAGGTCAATGGACAGGTCATTGGAGAACATGCCGCGCAGCTTTTTGAACATCTGGGGAGTGATCCTGACGGGTGTCGTGCCCACGCCGACTGGCGAAAAAATGGGCAGAAAATGAGGGGAGCTAGCCTATCAACCCACCCCCGCCCGGGCAAGGAGAATCCTTGTAAAAAAAGGGCTCCAGGACCTGCCGGGCAGCTGCGGTACATCCTTGGTTCTGGCCGTGGACGGCCGCAGCCGGTAACCTTATGCACTTTGGCGCACCCTTGCGCCGGTCCGCCTGCGCGCGCATGGCGGCATTTCCCTTTTTACGTATAGGCCTGTTCGCGATGTCCGCTTTGATCTGTGGTTCCCTTGCCTTTGACACCATCATGGTGTTCCCGGACCAGTTCAAGAACCACATCCTGCCGGACAAAGTGCACATCCTGAACGTGTCGTTCCTGGTTCCGCGCATGCGCCGCGAGCTGGGCGGCTGCGCAGGCAACATCGCCTACAACCTGAAGCTGCTGGGTGGCAGCCCGATCCCGATGGGCACCGTGGGCCAGGACTTTGGTCCGTACCGCGAGCACTTCGAGCGTATGGGCATCGACCTGAGCCAGGTGCGGGTGCTGGAAGACATGTTCACCCCGCAGTGTTTCATCACCACCGACCACGACAACAACCAGATCACCGCCTTCCACCCGGGCGCGATGATGCGCTCGCACGACAACCACGTGAAGGATGTGCCGGGCGTCACTTTCGGCATCGTCGCGCCGGATGGCCGTGAGGGCATGATCCAGAATGCCGCCGAGTTCCTGGAGTGCGGCATCCCCTTCATCTTCGATCCGGGCCAGGCCTTGCCGCTGTTCAACGGCCCGGAGCTGCGCCAGTTCATCGAGCAGGCTGACTACGTGGTGGTCAACGATTACGAGTCCAACCTGCTGCAGCAGCGTACCGGCTGGACCGAGAAGGACATCGTCGCCCGCACCAAGGCCTACATCACCACCCAGGGCCCGCGCGGCGCCATCATCCACACCCCGGAAAAGAGCTTCGACATTCCGCCGGCGCATGAGCGCCGCGTGGTCGACCCGACCGGTTGTGGCGATGCTTTCCGTGCCGGCCTGATCTTCGGCATCGAGAAGGGCTACGACTGGCTGACCGTGGGCCGCATGAGCAACCTGATGGGCGCACTGAAGGTGGAGCACCCGGGCACCCAGAACCAGCGCTTCGACTTTGCCGAGTTCAACGAGCAGTTCAAGCAGCAGTTCGGCTACAGCCTCTGACAAAAACGGCGCCAACGGCGCCGTTTTTTTTGCTCCTGCGGTAGTGCCGGGCCATGCTCGGCAGAGGCTTTACAAGCGAAAGCCCCTCACCCCACCCCCTCTCCCGCAAGCGGGAGAGGGGCTCAAGCGGTAGCCAAGCCATGCTCGGCAGAGGCTTACCCGGCAATCCACCCGCCAAAAGCCCCCCCTCCCCTCCGCCTTCGGCGCAAGGGAGAGAGACACCTGTAGTGCCGAGCCATGCTCGGCAGAGGCTTTACAAGCGAAAGCCCTCACCCCAACCCCTCTCCCGCAAGCGGGAGAGGGGCTCAAACGGTAGCCAAGCCATGCTCGGCAGGGGCTTCCCTGGCGCCTCACCCGCCAAAAGCCAACCCCTCCCCAACCCTCCCCTTGGCCTGCGGCCAAAGGGAGGGAGCGTGTAGTGCCGGGCCATGCTCGGCAAAGGCTTTACAAGCGAAAGCCCCTCACCCCACCCCCTCTCCCGCAAGCGGGAGAGGGGCTCAAGCGGTAGAGCCGAGCCCTGCTCGGCTCTACCCCAACGCTGATGCCTGCCACTGCTCCAGCAACTGCGCACAATCGCGTAGCTGCCACTGCGCCATGCCCGGCCAAGGATCGCCCGGCACATTGATCAGGATGCCGGGCACGCCAGCCGCCCTGGCCGTGGCGAGGTCGTAGTAATGGTCGCCCACCATGCGCATCGCCGCCGGCGCCACGGCCCAGCGCTCGGCAAAAAATTGCAGACCGGCCGGCGACGGCTTGGGCGCCACTTCCCAACGGCCGATGATTTCCTCGACGGCAAAACACTCCGCCACGCCAATCGCCGCCAGCGTCACTTCAGCCAGCTCACGCGCATTGCGGGTGAGGATGCCCAGCCGGCAACCCTCGGCATGCAGCGCGCGGATCAAGGCCACTGCACCCGGCGCCGCGACCGAGGCTTCGGCCAGCTGGCGTTCGTGCTGCAGCAACCAGGCATGACTGTCCGTCGCCTGCTGCGCCGGCAGGCTGGCCAGGTGTTCAAGAATGTCCGCACCGGATGGAATCTGCAGCTCGCGCCGGATCAATTCAAAGTCGTGCACCGGCTCGGTCAGGGTGCCGTCCATATCGAACACCCAATGACGGCTGGCGACGACGTCATTGCGCCGCGCCACATCAGCAAGCACCGGCCTCAATCCCAGTTCGGCATCTGGCTGCCGTCCAGCCCACCCACTTCAAACACCGCCTTGCGGGTGCCGCCGGCCTGCACCGGGAACTCGATCTCGATCACCTTGGCCTTGCGTGCCTGCCGCCACAGGCCACGGTTGTCATCGATGAACATGGCGATGGCTTCATCGGTGTCCGGGCGATGCGCAGCCATGGTGCGGGCCGGGGCACCGTCCACGCTGACCCTCACCTGGCAGGCACGGTAGCAGGCCTTGGCAAAGTCGCTGGACTGCAGCACCAGGTAGGCGTGGCGCTTCCACTCGGGGTGATCACGGAACACCAGGTTCACCTGCTTGGCGCCGGTGCTGTCCACTTCCACCCGGTCCTTGCTGTAGATCGCCGCCGAACGCTGCGTACCGCCCTTCACCGGCACCTGGTTGTAATTCCACAAGGCCTGCATGCGGCGCAGCTCGCTGGCGGCAGCCGCCTTCTCACGGACCTCGGCAAAGCCCGGCTCAATGCGCTTGGCGGTGTCCGAATCCGGGTACTGGTCGAGCAGCGCCGCACCATGGATGCGCGCCTTCTCCCAATCGGTGGCGGTGACCGCTGCGTCGTAAAGCTTGCCGATACCCTCGGCGTCGGCCTCGCGCTTGGCGCGCTCCTGCGCGGCAGCGGCCTCCTGCTGCTGGCGCTCGGCCTCCGGGTTGCTGCAGGCGGCCAGGGCGAAGACGCAGAGGGCGCCGAGGATCAGGGGTTTCATCAAACAGCTCCAGTGAACGTGGCGCGGAATGGGCCCGCGATGGGGTTCACTTTAGAGCATGTTGGGGATTGAGGATTGGGGATTGGGGATTGGCTTTGGCTTTGGCTTTGGCTTTGGCTTTGGCTTTGGCTTTGGCTTTGGTTTTGGTTTTGGCTTTGGCTTTGGCTTTGGCTTTTATGCCGTCATTCCCGCGCAGGCGGGAATGACGGCTTTAAAAACAGAAGCAGAAGCAGAAGCAGAAGCAGCAACGTAGCCCGGGTAAGCGCAGCGCACCCGGGAGATTGAGCCTGCCAGCAAGGAACTTCGGCCAGCCAAAACTGCCGTCAAAGCCCTGTTCGGCATCCAACCCAACTGCGCCGGCCGCGTTGCACTCCATCGTGCTGCAAGCGGCCCCGGCTGCGCTGCACTTACCCGGGCTACAACTACCTGCAGAACTTGAGACAGCACAAAAACAGACGGCGAGCCGAAGCTCGCCGTCTGGGTTGAAGCCAACGGAAGCCGATTACTGCTTCGGCGCAGCGTCCTGCTTCGGTGCGGCTTCGGCCTTGGCGATCATGTCTTCCACCGAGGCGGTGGTGATCGGGTGGTAGCCCGGCTTGGCCTTGGCGAACACTTCCTTGGCGAAGGCCAGACCTTCCGGCGTCTTCAGCAGTTCAGCGTAGATCGGCAGTACCAGCTTGCGACGGCCAACCTTCTGGATGAACTCGCCGGCAGCGGCCTGTGCGTCGGTGTAGCCGCTGCGGATGGCCAGCGGATACCAACGCATCGCGATCTCACCATTCGGGGTGCCGGTGAAGTGGTAACCCTTGTCCAGCTGCGCCAGCTTCTCGACCGGCTGCGTCTGGCCCAGGCCATCGATGAAGCGCACCCATTCCTGGGTGCCCCACTCGCGGGTCACCTGGCTGTTCGGCAGCTGGTTGCTGCCCAGGAAGGCGATACGCGCGGTATCCACCACGGCAAAGTTGCGCGAACGGGCCTTCTGCGCGAACGCCGGGATGCCCGGCTCGTCCAACCACGCCTTCAACTCGGCATCGGTGACCGCCGCCGGATTCTTCGGCAGCAGGTTCTTCTTCATGTACGCGACGAACTGGTCGGTGTTGGCGCTCTGGAAGGCATGGTCGTTGAACCAGCCACGCAGGAACGGATCAAACACCGCGCGGCCAAAACGCTGCTCCAGGAACTGCAGGAACCAGGCGCCCTTGACGTAAGCGACGTTGCTCAGCGCTTCGTCCGGATCGCGCTCGTTGAGCGGCGGCAGCGCCAGCGCCTGATCGGCCGGGCTCATGTCCTTCACTTCGTTGAGCAGATCGGTCTGGTCGATCTCGCGCTCCATCTCGGCCATCTCCGTGCCATACAGCGCCTCGGTGATGCGCGCCTGCACGTAGGTGGTGAAGCCTTCGTTGAGCCAGATGTCCTTCCAGCTGGCGTTGGTCACCAGGTTGCCGGACCAGCTGTGTGCCAGCTCATGCGCGACCAGCGACACCAGCGACTTGTCGCCAACGATGACGGTCGGGGTGGCGAAGGTCAGGCGCGGGTTCTCCATGCCACCGAACGGGAACGACGGCGGCAGCACCAGCATGTCGTAGCGGCCCCAGCGGTATTCACCGTACAGGTTCTCGGCGGCACCGATCATCTTCTCGGTGTCCTCGAACTCCTTGGCGGCCTTGTTGACCATGGCCGGCTCGGCCCATACGCCCGAACGCTGGGAAATCGGCTCGAACACCAGGTCGCCGGCAGCAATGGCCAGCAGGTAGGACGGGATGGGCTGCGGCATCTTGAAGGTGTAGTCACCATCGCGCGCGGCGGCCGGATCGTTGTCGGCACTCATCAACACCATCACGTCCGGACGGCTGGTCACGTGCGCGCTATAGGTGAAGCGGACGCTCGGGGTGTCCTGCAGCGGCACCCAGGAACGTGCATGGATGGCCTGCGACTGGCTGAACATGAAGGGCAGCTTCTTGCCCTCGGTCATCGACGGCTCCAGCCACTGCAGGCCCGAGGCGGTCGGTGCGGTGTGGTAGGTGATGCGCACGGTGGCCGGCTGGTCCGGGGTTTCGATGCTCAGCTTGCTGCCGAACACCTTGTCGGCCGGTGCCAGCGCGAACTGCAGTGCGGTGGCGCTACCGTCTGCAGCCACGGCCTCGACCTTCTCCACGCTCAGCTCGCGGGTATCGAGCAGCAGCTGCTTGGCGGCCTTGTCCTTCCACTCCAGGGTGTAGGTGGCGGTGCCGCCGATCTGCTTTGCGTCGAAATCAACCTTCAGGTCCAGCGCCAGGTCCTTGATGACGACCTTGTCCGGTTCGGCGTAGGAGCTTTCATCGTGGCTGCGGCTGACGGTATTCACGGCGGCGGCGGGCTTCTGGGCGACGGGATCGGCAGTAGGGGCGGCGGGCTCCTTGGCACAGCCAGCGACGAGCGCCACGGCCAGGGGCAGCATCAGGAACGAAGAACGCATTGATCTGGAACCGGTTCAGGGAATAACCGTTGATTTTAAACCCGAAAGGCTTTGGTGGATGCGGCAGTGCGGCAACCGACGGTTGCGGCAAGGTCCGCGCCAGGAAATGCCTGATCCCGTCATCCCCGCGAAGGCGGGGATCGCTCTTCGCATTACGTCATCATCCCGACCAGGAGCAGGGCAAAAGCACCCCTCCCAACCCTCCCCTTGCCTTCGGCAAAGGGAGGGCTCAGCGAGCGCGCCCCTGTAGTGCCGAGCCACGCTCGGCAGGGTCCTTGCCGGCAAGATCAAAGGCGACCCTCATCCCAACCCTTCTCCCGCAAGCGGGAGAAGGGCCAAAGCAAAAGCTGAAAAGCCAACCCCTCCCCCGCCCGCCCCTTGGCCTACGGCCAAAGGGAGGGGGCAGAGACGTAGTGCCGAGCCATGCTCGGCAGGGGGCTTCACCAGCAGAGCCAAAAGCTGAAAAGCCAACCCCTCCCCAGCCCTCCCCTTGGCCTGCAGCCAAAGGGAGGGGGCAGAAGCGTAGTGCCGAGCCATGCTCGGCAGGGGCTTCACCAGCAGAGCCAAAAGCTGAAAAGCCAACCCCTCCCCGGCCCTCCCCTTGGCCTACGGCCAAAGGGAGGGGGCAGAAGCGTGTAGTGCCGAGCCATGCTCGGCAGGGGCCCTACCAGCAAAAGACGAAACCCGCAGCACCGCCCCCCATACGAAAAAGGCGGCCAATGGCCGCCCTTTCCTCAATACATCCAGCAAGCAAGCCTCAAAGCTTGTACCCGGAATGGATCGAAACAATACCCGCGCTCAGGTTTTTGTAATGACAGCGGCCAAAACCGGCCTCGGTCATCATCGCCTTCAGCTCTTCCTGCGGCGGATGCTTGCGGATGCTCTCGGCCAGATACTGGTAGCTGTCGGCATCACCACGCGCAAACAGCTTGCCCAGCGTCGGCAGCACCTTGAACGAATGGAAATCGTAGATCGGCTTGAACCATTCGGCGGTGACTTCGGAGAACTCCAGCACACGCGCCTGGCCGCCCACCTTCAGCACGCGATACATCTCGCGCAGCGCCGCTTCCTTGTCGGTCACGTTGCGCAGGCCGAAGGAAATGGTCACCAGATCAAAGCTCTGGTCCGGGAACGGCAGCGCCTCGGCATTGAGCTGCACCCACTCAAAGCCCGAAACCTGGCCCCGGTTGGTCAGCCGGTCGCGGCCCACCGACAACATGCCGGCATTGATGTCACCCAGTACCACGGTGCCGTCAGCGCCCAGGCGCTCCTTCAGCAGCACCGCGATATCGCCGGTGCCGCCGGCCAGATCCAGCACCCGGTCACCCGGCTTCACCTGCGCGGTGGCCACGAAGTAGCGCTTCCACAGCCGATGAATACCCAGGCTCATCAGGTCGTTCATCAGGTCGTAGTTGTCGGCCACGGAGGTGAACACCTGGCCGACAAGCTTCTGCTTGTCCTTGGCCGGTACGTCGCGGAAGCCGAAGTGGGTGGTGCCGGTCTTGTAGGGGGATTCGCTCATGGCGCTGATTATCGCACCGACAGCCCGATTGCGGCGGCGGCAGGCTGAATCCGGCCGCTATGATGGCTGCCAAAGCACCATGAGACCCCCACATGATCACCACCCCGGATTACCGCGCCCTGCTCGAAACCGCCATTGCCGAAGCCCGCCAGGGCCTGGCCGAAGGCGGCATCCCGATTGGCGCGGCCCTGTACCACAACGATGGCCGCCTGCTCGGCTGCGGGCACAACCGCCGTATCCAGGAAGACGACCCGTCCATCCACGGCGAAACCGACGCCTTCCGCAAGGCCGGCCGCCAGCGCGGCTACCGCAACACCATCATGGTCACCACCCTGGCCCCGTGCTGGTACTGCAGCGGCCTGGTGCGGCAGTTCAATATCGGCACCGTGGTGGTCGGCGAATCGGTCAGTTTTGGCGGCGGTATCGATTGGCTGCGCGAGAACGGCGTGCAGGTCATCGATCTGAACGATGCCGGCTGTATCGAGATGATGGGCCGTTATATCGCCGAAAATCCCGACATCTGGAATGAAGATATCGGCGAATGATCCTTTTGCGCATGAGCAAAACCTGACTGGGGGCCGCAGAAAACCGGACGAATGTCGTGGCAATGCAATGTGAAAAGGCTATGCTCGGTGAACAGGGGCACTGCCATCGAGGTGAAGCGATGCTTACAACGCCCAACCAACACAGCAGTCGCCGTTCGCTCCAGCACGCGGGCGAACAATTGCGACAGCAGTACGCACGTCATCGCTGTTCGGCACCGTTCTGGGATGCCTACCATCAGGTTCAGCGCGAGCTGGTGGCTGCTTTCCCGGAACGACAGGCAGAGTTGTGCAACCGCCTGGCGGTATTTGCCCAACGCCTGGGTGCGGTGGAAAAAGCCCAGTTATTGGAACTGGCTGACAGCGAAGTTTAAAAAAAACCGGGCCTGGCCCGGTTTTTTTTTGCCCGGCCTTCTTTAGTGCCGAGCCGTGCTCGGCAGCCGCCTCACTTTGGCCACAGGCCAAGGGAAGGGTTGGGGAGGGCTTGGCTTTTCGGTTTTTGGCTCTGCTGGTGAAGCCCCTGCCGAGCATGGCTCGGCACTACGCCCTGCCCCCTCCCTTTGGCCACAGGCCAAGGGAAGGGCTGGGGAGGGCTTGGCTTTTCGGTTTTTGGCTCTGCTGGTAAAGCCCCTGCCGAGCATGGCTCGGCACTACATCCTGCCCCCTCCCTTTGGCCACAGGCCAAGGGAAGGGTTGGGGAGGGCTTGGCTTTTCGGCTTTTGGCCCTGCTGGTGAAGCCCCTGCCGAGCATGGCTCGGCACTACGCCCTGCCCCCTCCCTTTGGCCGCAGGCCAAGGGGAGGGCTGGGGAGGGCTTGGCTTTTCGGCTCTTGGCTCTGCTGGTGAAGCCCCTGCCGAGCATGGCTCGGCACTACACCCTGCCACCTCCCTTTGGCCGCAGGCCAAGGGGAGGGTTGGGGAGGGGTTGGCTTTTCGGCTCTTGGCTCTGCTGGTGAAGCCCCTGCCGAGCATGGCTCGGCACTACCCCCTGCTCCCTCCCTTTGGCCGCAGGCCAAGGGGAGGGTTGGGGAGGGGTTGGCTTTTCGGCTTTTGGCTCTGCTGGTGAAGCCCTTGGCGAGCATGGCTCGGCACTACCTGCTACCGCCTCCCACAAACGGGGACCAAAACAAAAGGCGCCTTTCGGCGCCTTCTGCTTGTCTCTACCCTGCCCCGTTACTGCGGCGGCAGGTCGTTGTTGCTGGCCAGCTGCTTGCGGTTGAACACCCGCTGCACCACCACGAAGAACAACGGGATGAAGAACAGGCCCAGCAAGGTGCCCACCACCATGCCACCCAACACGCCGGTACCGATGGCGCGCTGCGCACCCGAACCCGCACCCGAGGCGATTGCCAGCGGCAACACACCAAGACCGAAGGCCAGCGAGGTCATCACGATCGGACGCAGACGGTCGCGGACCGCATGCATCGTCGCTTCGATCACACCCGCACCCTTCTCCAGATGCTCCTTGGCGAATTCCACGATCAGGATCGCGTTCTTCGAAGTCAGGCCCACTGTGGTCAACATCGCCACCTGGAAGTACACGTCACGCTCCATGCCACGCATGGTGTTGGCCAGCACCGCACCGAGGATACCCAGCGGCGCAACCATCAGCACCGCGGTCGGCACGCTCCAGCTTTCATACAGGGCGGCAAGGCACAGGAACACGATCAGCAGCGACAGCGTGTACAGCAGCGGCGTCTGCGAACCGGCCTCGCGTTCCTGATAGGACACGGCCGTCCACTCGATGCTGAAGCCCGGCGGCAGCTGCTTGGCCAGCTTCTCCACTTCCAGCATGGCATCACCGGAGGCCACGCCCGGTGCCGCCTCGCCCTGGATTTCCAGCGCCGACACACCGTTGTAGCGTTCCAGGCGCGGCGAGCCGTAATCCCAACGCTGGCTGGCAAAAGCCGAGAACGGCACCATCTCGCCGGCGCTGTTCTTCACCGTCCACACGTTGAAGTCTTCCGGGTTCATGCGGAACGCATCGTCGGCCTGCACGTAAACGCGCTTGACGCGGCCGCGGTCGATGAAGTCATCGATGTAGCTCGAGCCCCACGCCGTGGCCAGCGTGCTGTTGATCGCATCCAGCGACAGGCCATGCGCACCGGCCTTGGCCACATCGATGTCCAGGCGCAGCTGCGGGGTGTCGTCCAGGCCGTTCGGGCGCACGTTGGCCAGCAGCTTGCTTTCGCCCGCCATGCCCAGCAACTGGTTGCGGGCATTGACCAGGGCGTCATGGCCGGCACCGCTGTTGTCCTTCAGGAAGAAGGTGTAACCCGAGGCAATACCCAGCTCCGGCATGGCCGGCGGCGGGAAGGCGAAGATGAAGGCGTCCTTGATCTGACCCAGCGCCGCCATCGCGCGGCCGGTGATCGGGCCAACGCCCTGGTCGGCCCTGCGCTCGCTCCAGTCCTTGAGCTTGACGAAGGCCATGCCCGAGTTCTGGCCCATGCCGGAGAAGCTGAAGCCCTGCACCGAGAACACCGATTCCACGGCATCCTTCTCGTTCTTCAGGAAGTGGTCTTCCAGCTTGTAGATCGACTCCAGGGTGCGCTCCTGGGTGGCGCCCACCGGTGCATTGACCAGCGCCATCAGGATGCCCTGGTCTTCATTGGGCAGGAACGAGCTGGGCAAGCGCGCGAACAGCAGGCCCATCACCACCGCCAGCGCCAGGAACACCGCCATGAAGCGGCCCGGGCGATGCAGGATGCCCTTCACGCCGCGCTGGTAGGTGCCGCTGGTGCGATCAAAGCCGTTGTTGAACCAGTTGAAGAAACGGCCCGAGATGCCCTTGTGGGCAACGTGGTGCTCGCCCTTCTTCAGCGGCTTGAGCATGGTGGCGCACAGGGCCGGGGTCAGCACGATGGCAACCAGCACCGACAAGGCCATCGCCGACACGATCGTCGCCGAGAACTGCCGGTAGATGACGCCGGTGGAGCCGCTCATGAAGGCCATCGGCACGAACACCGCCGACAGCACCAGGCCGATGCCCACCAGTGCGCCGGTGATCTGGCTCATCGACTTGCGGGTGGCTTCCAGTGGCGACAGTCCTTCCTCGGACATGATGCGCTCTACGTTCTCCACCACCACGATGGCGTCATCGACCAATAGGCCGATCGCCAGCACCATGGCGAACATGGTCAGCATGTTGATGGAGAAACCCAGCACCGCCAGGATGCCGAAGGTACCCAGCAGCACCACCGGTACGGCGATGGTCGGGATCAAGGTGGCGCGGAAGTTCTGCAGGAACAGATACATCACCACGAATACCAGCACGATGGCTTCCAGCAGGGTCTTGACCACGCCCTTGATCGACACGCGCACGAACGGGGTGGTGTCGTACGGGATCACCGCCTTCATGCCAGCCGGGAAGTTGGCACGCAGCTCGTCCAGGGTCTTGCTGACGCCCTCGGCGGTTTCCAGCGCGTTGGCGCCGGTGGCCAGGGTGATGGCCAGGCCGGAGGCCGGCTTGCCGTTGTAGCGGGTGACGAAGTCGTAGGTTTCCGCGCCCAGCTCGACGCGGGCAACATCGCCCAGCTTCAGCGTGGAGCCGTCACTTTCCGTGCGCACCACGATGTTGCGGAACTGCTCCGGCGTCTGCAGGCGGTCCTGCGCATTGATGGTGGCGTTGAGCTGCTGGCCCTTCACCGCCGGCGCACCGCCCAGCTGGCCGACCGCCACCTGCGCGTTCTGTGCCTGCACGGCAGCCGTCACTTCGGCCACCGAGACCTTGTAGGTCTGCAGCTTGGTCGGGTCCAGCCAGATGCGCATGGCGTACTTGCCACCGAACACCTGGATCGAGCCCACGCCCGGCACGCGGCTGAGCGGGTCGACGATGTTGGAACCGACATAGTCGGAGATGTCGTTCTCATCCATGCTGCCGTCTTCGGAGACGAAGCCCAGCACGTTGAGGAAGCCCGAGCTGGATTTGGCAACGTTGATGCCCTGGCGCTGCACTTCCTGCGGCAGCAGCGGCATGGCCAGCTGCAGCTTGTTCTGCACCTGCACCTGGGCGATGTCCGAATCGGTGCCGCTTTCAAAGGTCAGGGTGATGCTGGCCTGGCCGTTGGAGGAGCTGTTGGACGAGAAGTACATCAGGCCGTCCAGGCCCTTCATGTTCTGCTCGATGATCTGCGTCACCGAGTCTTCCACGACCTTGGCCGAAGCACCCGGGTAGTTGGCGGAAATAGACACGGCAGGCGGCGCGACCTCGGGGTACATCGAGATCGGCAGCTTGAGCATTGCCAGCGCGCCGGCAAGCATGATGATGATGGCGATGACCCACGCAAAGATGGGTCTGTCGATGAAGAAACGAGCCATGGGGTTCTCCGCTTACTGCTTGGCAGCCGGCGCCGCGGCGGGCGCGGCGGCAGGCTTGGCGGCTTCGGCACCCTTTTCGGTGGCCTGCACCGGCATCCCCGGACCAATCTTCTGCAGGCCTTCGACGATGACCTTGTCGCCGGCCTTCAGGCCATCCTCGACCAGCCACTTGTCGCCGACGGTGCGGCTGACGGTGACCGGGCGCACGGCGACCTTGCCTTCGGCGTCCACCACCATGGCCGAGGTGTTGCCCTTGGCATCACGGGCAATGCCCTGCATCGGTACCAGCAGCGCATTCGGGCGCACACCACTGCCCAGCACGGCACGCACGAACATGCCCGGCATCAGCACCTGGTCGGGGTTTTCCACGCGCACGCGCAGCGCGTAGCTGCCGGTGGACGGGTCGACGCTGACTTCGGAGAACTCCAGCTTGCCCTTGTGGGCATAGGTGCTGCCGTCTTCCAGCACGATGTCGACCGGCAATTCCGAGGCACCTTCCAAGCGGCCGGCGGCCAGTTCCCGGCGCAGCTGCAGCAGCTCGGCCGAGGACTGGGTGACGTCGATGTAGATCGGATCCAACTGGTTGATGGTGGCCAGCGGCTCGGCCTGGCCGGCGCTGACCAGCGCGCCCTGGGTGACCGAGGACTTGCCGATCTGGCCGCTGATGGGGGCGGTGATGCGGGCGTAGCCCAACGTCACGTTGGCGGCATCCAGCGAGGCGCGGGCGGCCAGCACATCGGCCTCGGCCTGCTTCCAGGCAGCCTGGGCGTTCTCATCGTCCTGCACGCTGATCACCTTGGACTTGACCAGCTCGCTGCTGCGGCGCGCGGCCAGCCGCGCGGCATTGGCGGTGGCTTCGGCGCGGGCCAGCTGCGCGCGGGCGCTGTTGGCCTGGGCGCGGTAAGCGGCGTCGTCCAACTGGTACAGCGGCTCACCGGCCTTGACCACGCTGCCCTCGGTGAACAGGCGCTTGGCAACGATGCCGCTCACCTGCGGGCGCACCTCGGCGACCTGGTAGCCGGTGGCGCGGCCAGCCAGCTCACGGGTCAGGGTGACGGCCTCAGGCTTCAGCGTCACCACCGTGACCTGGCCCGGGCCACCTTGTTGCTGCTGCTCGCCGCCGCCCTTGCAGGCAACAAGCGCGACGGATAGTGCGAGGGAAAGCGCGACAAGGCGGTAGCGACTGATGGCAGGCATGAGAGAGAAGCTCAATAAGGAAAAGAGGCGCTCGAGGGTCGGGCGGAAGATGAGATAGGCCCTGCCTATCCTTCCGTAACGCATACGTTACGGGTACAGCCGTGACCACCGCCACCACCGCACACATTCCCGCCATCCTGCAGAGCAAGCTGCGGAAATATACATACATGCATGGATGTTTGTAAACGACTACAATTCAGGTCGGTTTCATCCAGCATTTGCACAAAGCAATGGCCAGAAAGACCAAAGAAGAGGCGGCAGCCACCCGCGAAGGCATACTCGATGCCGCGCTGGCCTGTTTCCATGAGCATGGCGTTGCCGGCACCTCGCTGGCGGCGATCGGCGAGCGTGCGGGTTACTCGCGCGGCGCGGTGTACTGGCACTTCAAGAACAAGACCGAAGTGCTGGAGGCCATGATCAACCGCGAGCGCGTGCCCTTCATCAACCGCCTGCGCCATGCCTATGCGCCGGAGCGCAGTACCCCGATTGCCGACCTGCGCTCGGCAATGCTGATCTCGGTGGCCGAAATAGCCCACGACCAGCGCCTGCGCGACATGATGGAGATCATGCTGCGCAACGACCTGTCGGCCGAAAGCCTGGCCATGCAGAAGCTGCAGCGCGACAGCATTGACGAAGAAATGGAGATCTTCCGCCGCGTGCTGCTGCGCGCGCAGGAACTGGGCCAGTTGCGCGAGGGCGTCAGCATCGACACCCTCGCCCGCATCCTGCACGCCTGCCTGGTAGGCGTGCTGTACGGCGCGATGCTGCAGCCTGCGTCTTTCGACCTGGAAGGTGACAGCCGCCAGACCATGGACGCCATGCTGGCCTACCACGTCACCCCGGGCGCCTTCACCCCCGGCGCCGACCCGCAGCCACTACCCGGCCCCACCGCCTGACCCACCGGTAGTGCCGAGCCCTGCTCGGCAGACGCTCTACCCGCAACACCAGCAGCAAAGCACCCCTCCCAACCCTCCCCTTGCCTGCGGCAAAGGGAGGGCTCAAGCCCGCAGCCACCGCTGTAGTGCCGAGCCATGCTCGGCAAAGGCTCCACCCGTAACACCACCGGCAAAGCCCCCCTCCCAACCCTCCCCTTGCCTGCGGCAAAGGGAGGGCTCAAGCGCACAGCCACCACTGTAGTGCCGAGCCATGCTCGGCAGGGGCTCTACCCGCAACACCAACAGCACAGCACCCCTCCCAACCCTCCCCTTGCCTGCGGCAAAGGGAGGGCTCAAGCGCACAGCCACCACTGTAGTGCCGAGCCATGCTCGGCAGGGGCTCTACCCGCAACACCACCGGCAAAGCACCCCTCCCAACCCTCCCCTTGCCTGCGGCAAAGGGAGGGCTAAAGCGCACAGCCACCACTGTAGTGCCGAGCCATGCTCGGCAGGGGCTCTACCCGCAACACCACCAGCAAAGCCCCCCTCCCAACCCTCCCCTTGCCTGCGGCAAAGGGAGGGCTAAAGCACGCAACCACCACCGTAGTGCCGAGCCATGCTCGGCAGGGGCTCTACCCGCAACACCAACAGCAAAGCCCCCCTCCCAACCCTCCCCTTGCCTGCAGCAAAGGGAGTGCTAAAGCCCGCAGCCACCGCTGTAGTGCCGAGCCATGCTCGGCAAGGGCTCTACCCGCAACACCAACAGCAAAGCACCCCTCCCAACCCTCCCCTTGCCTGCGGCAAAGGGAGGGCTAAAGCGCGCAGCCATCGCTGTAGTGCCGAGCCATGCTCGGCAGGGGCCTCCACCAACACCCCTAAATCTGCCAAAAAAAAAACGGCGGCACCAAAGTGCCGCCGCTTTCCAAACCCAAACCCATCGCAATTACAGAATGTAACGACTCAGATCCGGATCCTGCACCAGCTCGCCCAGGTGCTTGTCCACATACGTCGCATCGATGGCGATGCTGTCACCATCCCGGTCCGGCGCCTCGTAGCTCAAGGTATCCAGCAAACGCTCCAGCACCGTATGCAGACGTCGCGCACCAATGTTTTCCTGGCGCTCGTTGACCTGGAACGCAATCTCCGCCAGACGATCCACCGCCTCAGTGGTGAACTCGATCTTGACACCCTCAGTGGCCAGCAAAGCCTCGTACTGCTTGGTCAACGCCGCCTTCGGCTCGGTCAGGATGCGCACGAAATCCTGCTTGCTCAGCGCCCCCAATTCCACACGGATCGGGAAACGCCCCTGCAGCTCCGGAATCAGATCACTGGGCTTGGCCAGATGGAACGCACCCGATGCAATGAACAGGATGTGGTCGGTCTTCACCGTGCCGTACTTGGTCGACACATTGGAACCTTCCACCAGCGGCAGCAGATCGCGCTGCACGCCTTCACGCGACACATCGCCGCCGGACGAACCCGCGTCACTGCGCTTGGCCACCTTGTCGATCTCGTCGATGAAGACGATGCCGTGCTGCTCGCAGGCTTCGATCGCGGCGGTGCGCACATCGTCCTCGTTGACCAGCTTGCCGGCCTCTTCCTCGATCAACAGCGGGCGCGCTGCCTTGATGCTCAACGTGCGCTTGTTGGACTTGGCACTGCCCAGGTTGGCGAACATCGACTTCAGCTGCTGGCCCATTTCCTCCATGCCCGGCGGGGTCATGATGTCCATGCTGACGTTGGCGGCCACTTCCAGCTCGATCTCGCGCTCGTCCAACTCGCCGGCACGCAGCATGCGGCGGAACTTGATGCGGGTTTCGTTGTCGGCCGCCGACGGTTCATTGCGCGCCGCTTCGGCATCAAAGCCGATGCCAACACTACGACGCGGCAGCAAGGCATCCAGGATGCGATCTTCAGCCTTTTCCTCGGCACGGGTTCGCACACGCACCTTGGCCTGCTCGCGGTACAGCTTCACCGCGGTGTCGGCCAGGTCACGGATGATCTGCTCAACATCCTTGCCTACGTAGCCCACCTCGGTAAAACGCGTGGCTTCAACCTTGACGAAGGGTGCATTGGCCAGCGTGGCCAGACGACGGGCGATTTCAGTCTTGCCGACGCCGGTGGGGCCGATCATCAGGATATTCTTCGGCATCACCTCGTTGCGCAGCTCAGTCGGCAACTGCATGCGGCGCCAGCGGTTGCGCAACGCGATGGCGACCGCACGCTTGGCGTCGTGCTGGCCAACGATGTGGCGGTCCAGCTCCTGCACGATCTCGCGCGGGGTCATGGTGGCGGAGGAAACTTCGATCTTGTGGTTCATGGGGTGCTCGCAGTCGATGGCCGAAGAGCTCAGAGCTCTTCCACCACTACGTTGGTGTTGGTGTAGATGCAGATGCCGCCGGCGATATTGATCGCCTCGGTGGCCACGCCACGGGCATCCAGCTCGGTGTGCTTGAGCAGCGCACGGGCAGCGCTGAGCGCATAGGAACCGCCGGAACCAATCGCGATGATGCCGTCTTCCGGCTCGATAACGTCACCGGTACCGCTGATGATCAGCGAGGTTTCCTTGTCGGCCACGGCCAGCAGTGCTTCAAGCTTGCCGTAGCGGCGATCGGTGCGCCAATCCTTGGCCAGTTCCACTGCCGCACGGGTCAACTGACCATGCTTTTCAAGCTTGGCCTCGAACAGCTCGAACAAGGTAAATGCATCGGCCGCCGCACCGGCAAAGCCCGCCAGCACCTGGCCATCACGGCCCAGGCGGCGCACCTTGCGCGCATTGCCCTTCATCACCGTATGCCCCAGGGTGACCTGACCATCGCCAGCAATCGCCACGTGTTCGCCGCGACGCACGCAGCAGATGGTGGTGGCATGAAAAACATTCGGGTTCTGACTGGGGTCCATACGGCCTCCGGAATACTGTTCACCGGTAATGGGGCCGGCAACCGCCCCGATCAAGCCTCCCCCCTCCCCGGCCAGCGACAGCCACCGTTCAGAAAAACCGCGATGGTGCGCAGCCATGCCTGGTAGCGGCTCCCGATGCACCCAAGCTGACAGGAACGGAACAAACCACGAAACCAGCACGACACCGGATTGCAGGCTCAACCAGATTCCGGCCAAGCAGGCTTCGCTGGTTCACCATGCTTTTACAATTTCTGCAGCGCCGCCCTTCCTGGCCGCCCCGGCTCCGGCTCGATTCCCCAGGCCACATACCAATCCTCCCCTTGGTACTCCACGGGGTGCTGGGTGCGCCCCGAGCCATTGCCGCAGGCCAGCGCATCGGTTGCGCAGTATTTGTCACACCCCCAACAGATCCGCTCGGGGTGTTTCGGATTCAAAGGGAAGGGCTTTGCCATCACACCAACCTCCACGTCATGGCAGCCACCATGCGCCACGGAGGCAAGGCTCACCTTGATGCAGATCAAGCAAACCCCACGTGGCGGGCTGCGCGCAACTGCGCGACCACCGGCCGACTTCATCCTGTCGGCACACACCTGACCCGACCTGCCCGCTGCTGCGCGGCCAGGAGCCTCGGCCGGTATTGACCCGCGCCCGAATACGTAACATCATTTGTTACATGAAAAAGGACAGTCGACTCTCCGCGGTTCTCCACGCCCTGCTGCACATGGCCGAGCGCAACGAACCAATGACCTCCGACGAACTTGCGCTATGCCTGGGCACCAACCCGGTCGTCGTCCGGCGAACCATGGGCTTGCTCCGCGAGGCAGGGCTTGTTGCTTCCGCGCGGGGACACTCAGGCGGTTGGCATATCAAAGCCGACCTCGCCAAGGTCAGCCTGCTGCAACTGCATGAGGCGCTGGGCGAGCCGGCCCTGTTTGCCATGGGCAACCGGCACGAAGACCCCGCCTGCCTGGTCGAGCAGGCCGTCAACGCCGCCCTGGATGACACCTTCCAGCAAGCCGAAGCCCTGCTCCTTGCGCGCTTTGCCTCGGTATCGCTGGGAGACCTGGCAGCGGACTTCGCACGCCGGCACAAGGCACACATACAGAAGGCGACCCCATGAAAACCTACGATGTCATAGTGATCGGTGGCAGCTATGCAGGCATGGCCGCCGCACTGCAGCTTGTACGCGCGCGCCGCAGCGTACTGATCATCGATGCAGGCAAGCGGCGTAACAGGGCCGCCTCTCATTCGCATGGATTCCTGACCCAGGACGGGACTGATCCAGCGATCATCGCCAGCACAGCGCGAGCGCAACTACAGGCGTACCCCACGTTGTCATGGGTGGATGACCTTGTGGTGGAAGCATCGGGATCCCGTGATGCTTTCATCGTCCGGTGCGCGACTGGCGAAACCCGTGCGGCCCGCCGGCTGCTTCTGGCGATAGGCGTTTCTGACACCTTACCGGATGTGTCCGGCCTGGCTGAGCGATGGGGAACCAGCGTCTTTCATTGCCCCTACTGCCATGGCTACGAGCTGCAGCAAGGGCGTATCGGCGTGATCGCCGCCGGACCCATGTCCATCCACCAGGCGCAGTTGCTGCCGGAATGGGGATCGGTGACCTTCCTCACCAATGGAGTGGTGGCACTGGACGAACCCATGCTGCAGGACCTCACGGCGCGCGGCGTAACCGTAGAGGACACCCGCATAGACAGGATTGAAGCGGATGCGGACGTGTTGCTGGCCGATGGCAGGCGCCTGAGCTTTGCGGGTCTGTTCACCGCCCCCAGGAACGCGCCATCCACATCCATCGCGAAAGACCTGGGCTGCGCGCTCACCGAGACCCCGATGGGAACGCAGATCCAGACCAGCGAGACCAAGGAATCCACCATCGCCGGTATTTTCGCCTGCGGCGATGCTGCGCGCGTCCCACACTCGGTCTCTCTCGCCGTCGCCGATGGTGCGTGGGCTGGCGCTCAGATCCACCGCTCGCTTGTGTGGCCGGAAAGCTAGTTGTTTCGTGGTCGATTTCGGCCAGAAGCAGCCGCTCAACGCCTGAGTTAAACCGTGCCGCTAAGCGGTATTGGCTTGAATTAATTGTTAGATCTCACCTCGGCAGGGATCCCATCACTGCTCCCAGCACCCCGGCAGTTGTGCTTACCGCGATACCTGCAATAATGTCCTTAGTTACGTCTTTAATGTCGGAGTAGAGGGATGAGTCCTTCTTGCGGACAACTTCGAGCGCAAGTTGAACCGCAGGATCGGTACCTTTCAACTTTCTCGAGTGCGCCTTGATTAAAGTTGCTACGGCTGACTTGAGCTCGAAGTCCGCAGTTTGGTATCGAGCTAGCGCATCAAGCACAACCGATGGGGACGTAATGCAGCTTAGGCTTGATCCTATTAGAGATTGAAGCGCGGCCACCTGATGCTCCAAGCTGCCAATTCGCTCGGAAGATAGTAGGCGCGTTTGCTCCATCATGTCTCGCGTCATCTTGACCTCGAGCGCAGCGAGCTGAAGCTTATTTTTTAGCTCCATAATCTGCATCGGATCAGAAAGTAGTTGGTCCGGTCGAATCTCTCCCTTCAAGACCATTCCGTAACTTCCAAGCGTTTCTAAAATGCGCTCCTCTTCGCCCGAAGGAGTGATGATCAACATAGAAACCGTAGTTCCGGCCTGCTCAATAGTGACTTCTACTGGGATCCCTGGATACTTCTGGGCGATGATTCTGGAGAAATTAGCTAGGATTGAAACGCCGGCCTGGGCATACTCTGGCTCGAACGTTATGGTTCTTCTGATTCTTGCGTTTCCATCCTCGTCATAGATGATGTCAACACATAGGTCGACACATTCATTGCAAACGAATACCGCCGGACCAGCGATGAGCTTTACGACTTCGTGCTGACTCTTGCCACAAAAGCTGCAGTACAGGATGCTGGATGAATCGTTAATTCGCATGTGAAATTTAATGCCCGAATAAAGTCACGCCGCAAAGCGGCGTCGGCTTGAATTAATTGTTAGAGGTCACGCTTGCAGATCCCGCTTTGCCTCTGCGATGAACTCTTTCATGTACTTGTCTGCTACCGACCACTCTGCGTCCAGATAATCCAACCAAGTGGGAGGATGACCAATCTTGGCTGACTCCTGAGCATAGCGACTCAGAATATCTAGCGCCTGGATAGACAGAATAAAACTACCAACATCAGCCGCTCTCTTGATCTCATCTGTTCCAGCCGCTGCCCTCTGTCGGAGGTGCTCTTCACGCTCTTTGCTGAGGGAATTGTCGTTGACCTCCGCGTCGAGGTGCTCCGATGAAAACTTCTTGAAATCATGGAAGGCATCTATGACGCGCTCGTATGCAGCCACCTTTTTCTCCCACCAGCGCTCCGACCTAAATTGCCCCTTTGCAAGTCGGACGGTGATGAGAGAACTCACTGCGGCAATAGCGATGCCTACAAGAAGCTGAAACAAAGGTTCCATGAAAGTCTCCGGTGCCCCCTAACTACCTGATAGCCGGATCCTAGAGTCCGGTTTTACGACTAATCCAACGCGCACCGTATGGTAGCTACTCCCTCGATATTGCTTGATCTTAGTGCCGCTCGGTCCGGCTAACAAGCCGACGTATAACCGAATCCACAGAGACTGCGGCTAGCGATATGTGCCTTCGCTCAGCGCTCGCCCGCGCGGCCCGTATGAGTACTCTGAACCTGTACCTTCTTCGGCAAACGAGCCCCGCCCTTGGATGTCCGCTTCGGGTCGCAAGACACCAACCAAACAACCAAACTCAACTCTTACGCTTGGCCCTGGGATGCGCAGCGTCATAAACCTTGGCCAGATGCTGGAAATCCAGATGCGTATAGATCTGGGTGGTCGCAATATCCGCATGCCCCAGCAGTTCCTGCACACCACGCAGGTCGCCTGAGGATTCCAGGATATGGCTGGCGAAACTGTGCCGCAGCATATGCGGGTGCACGTTCTTGAACAGCCCCTGGCGTTGCGCCAGTTGCTTGATCCGGATCTGCACGGCGCGTTGGCTGATGGGGCCGCCGCTGCGCCCCGGGAATACCGGCTTCTCGCCCGTGCCGCCGCTTTCCTTGCGCCACTCCTGCAATGCGTTCATTGCGTGCGAGCCGACCGGCACGGTGCGTTCGCGGTTGCCCTTGCCGTGCACCAATACGATGCCGCTGGCGGTATCGAGATCGCGCCAGCGCATGGCGCAGAGTTCGCTCAGGCGCAGGCCCGAGGAATAGAACAGTTCCAGCAGCGCGCGGTCGCGCAGGCCCAGCGGTGCGTCGGTGGGCAGTTCGACCAGTTGCACGGCTTCGTCAGCGTCCAGCACCTGTGGCAGCTTGCGCGGCGCCTTGGGCGCACGCAGGCCAGCAGCGGGGCTGTTGTCGATGACGTTGTTCTTCAGCAGCCAGGCGTAGAAGCTGCGGCAGGCCGACAGGCGCCGCTGCAGGCTTTTGGCCGACAGCCCACGGCGGTGCTCGCTGGCGATGAACTCGCGTAACTGATCGCCATGCAGCGCCTGCGGTTCGTTGATGCCCTGGGCGTCACACCATTGGGTGAGCGCAGCCAGGTCACGCTGGTAAGCGTCCAGCGTATGCGCCGACATGCGGCGCTCCACCTGCAGGTAGGACAGAAAAGCCTGGACGGCGCTCATCGCCGCACTACTCCACTCAGGCGCTGCGGAAGCGCTGCAGGCCGGCCACCAGCGATTCGCCCATCATGCGCAGGAACAGCGTGCCCATGCCCGGGTAGAAACGGTTGGGGTCGTAGCTGCCCACGGCGATCAGGCCGACGCCCGGCAGCGGCAGCAAGGCGGTGGAAGACACCTCGTTGACGCGCTCGCCGTACAGCACCACATTCTTTTCCTGCTGCAGGCGGCCGCAGATCGGTTCGCCGTCCTGCAGGCAATCGTGGAATGCAGCCAAGCGCTGGTCGTCCTTGGCGATGACCTGCAGCCACAGGGCTTCGGCCAGCTCCGGCACCTCGTCGAAGGAGACGATGCGCACCAGGTCGCCGGCAAAATCCTCTTCCAACGAGGCGGCCATGGCGCGCAGGGTGTCGGCAGCGCTGGTCTGGCGCATCAGCGCCAGGGTCAGCTGGTGGGTACGCACGGCCAGGCGCTCATTGATCTGCGCATTGGCCCCCAGGTCGGCCAGACGGCGCGACAGCTCGCGGTTCTTGTCGCGCAGCACTTCCAGCTGGTAGCTGGCGAGCGAGGCGGTGGGGCCGTCGTCGCGCGGCACCACCAGGGTCAATGCCAGGTCGGGGAACTGCTTGAGGAAACCCGGGTGACGCCGCAGCCAGGCCGCAACCTCGTGTGCACCGATCTTCTCGACTGTGTCGTTCATCCCATCCACTCTCCGTCGAATACGAATGCTGCCGGGCCCGACATCACGATCTGCGCGTCGTCGGCCGGCCATTGGATGCGCAGATCGCCACCGGGCAGCGAGATGCGGGCATCACGCTGCAGGCGGCCACGCTGCATCAATACCACGGCGGCGGCACAGGCACCGCTGCCGCAGGCCAGGGTCTCGCCCACGCCGCGCTCGTACACGCGCAGGCGGGCATGGCCGGCATCCAGCACCTGGGCAAAACCGACATTCACCGATTCCGGGAAGGAAGGGCTCTGCTGCAGCAGCGGACCGATGCGCTCCAGCGGGGCGGCGTCGATCAGGCCCACTTCCAGCACGGCATGCGGGTTGCCCATCGACACGGCACCGAAGCGCACGTTCTCGCCCTGCAGCGAGGTCATGTATTCCTCGCGGGCACGCGGGTAGCCGAGCAGCGGAATCTGTTCGGGCGCAAATTCGGGATAGCCCATCGCAACGGCGTACTCGCCATTGGCCAGCCGCTGCACGGCATGGGTGCGGGTGGGGCTGTCGATGATGAAATCATCCCCCTGTGCCGCGCCGTCGCGTACCAGCCAGGCGGCCACACAGCGCGCGCCGTTGCCGCATTGCTGCGAGGTGGAGCCATCGGAGTTCCAGATGCGGTAAGACGCCACCGAACCTTCGCTGCGCGGCGGCTCGATGGTCAGGATCTGGTCACAGCCCACGCCCAGGTGGCGGTCAGCCAGCAACGCGGCCTGTGCCGCATCCGGCGGGGCGCTGCCATCACGCAGATCCAACACCACGAAATCATTACCAGCGCCATGCATCTTGCTGAACTGCAGGCGCCCTGTTGCAGACTTACTCATTGACGCCATCACCACCGGTTGCATCGTCAATGGCTTCGTCCGCCTTCTTGTCGGCGGCCGGGTCGGCGGCGGGCTGGTCTTCCGGGGTGACTTCCTGTTCCTCGATCGGCACCGGCTTCTGCGGCATCACCAGGGGGCCCTTGTTGCCGCAGGCACTAAGGCCCAGCAGCAGGAGGGCCGCCGGGATGAGAATCAGGAAACGGGACGTCTTGTTCATCCCCGGAGTATAGCCACTGGACCATGAAGTCCGAACGACGGGGGCGCTGTTCAGCGTTCGCCCGGCGGCAGCGGGCGCAGCCATAGCCACAGGCAGACGCAGGACATGATGCTGATCGAGGTCCACTTGACCCAGGCCAAGGGCACGCACCACAGGGTGATCAGGGCGCAGGCCAGCATGGTCAGGCTGGCCATCCACTTGCCCTTGCGGCTCACCGCGCCGTGGGCCTGCCAGTCACGGATGGCAGGGCCGAAACGCGGGTGCTGCAGCAGCCAGCGGTGCAACCGCTCGGAGCCGCGCGAGGCCGCCCATGCCGAAATCAGCACGAACACGGTGGTGGGCAGCCCCGGCACGAAGATGCCGATGATGCCCACGCCCAGGCTCACATAGGCCAGCAACCACCACGCCCAGCGCAGGCGCGGTGGGCGGGGATCGGGTGGCGGGGGTGGATCGGACATCACGGCAACCCGGGTTTCAGTCGGCGACGCCCAGCTGCGACAGCACGAAGGCGAAGGACTCGGCCTGTTCCTTGTAACGCTGGAAGCGGCCGGACTTGCCGCCGTGGCCGGCTTCCATGTTGGTGCGGAACACGATCGGCGCGGTACCGGTGTTGACGTCACGCAGCTTGGCCACCCACTTGGCCGGCTCCCAGTACTGCACCTGCGAATCCCACAGGCCCGTGCCCACGAACAGTGACGGGTAGGCCTGGGCGGTCACGTTGTCGTATGGCGAGTACTTCAGCATGTAGTCGTAATACGGCTTCTGCTCCGGGTTGCCCCACTCGTCGTATTCGTTGGTGGTCAGCGGAATGCTGGCGTCGAGCATGGTGGTGACCACGTCGACGAACGGCACCTGCGCCACCATCACCCGGTAGTCGGCCGGGGCCTGGTTGGCCACCGCGCCCATCAGCAGGCCACCAGCGCTGCCGCCCGAGGCTGCAACGCGGTCCTTGGCGGCGTAACCCTGTGCGACCAGCGCGCGGGTCACGTCGACAAAGTCATTGAAGGTGTTCTGCTTGTGCAGCAGCTTGCCGTTGTCATACCAACTGCGGCCCATTTCCTGGCCGCCGCGGATATGCGCGATGGCATAGACCACACCACGGTCCAGCAGGCTGACCACGCTCTGGTTGAAACCGGGGTCCATCGACATGCCGTAGCTGCCGTAGGCGTACTGGTAGAGGGCGGCCGTGCCGTCTTTCTTGAAGCCCTTCTTGTAGACCAGCGACACCGGGATGCGCGCGCCATCACGGGCGGTTACCCACACGCGCTCGGTTTCGTACTTGCTCGGGTCATAGCCGATCACCGGCTGCTGCTTGAGCTGGCGGCGCTCGCCGGTCTTCACGTTGAGTTCGTAGGTGGTGGCCGGGGTGGTCAGCGAGGTGTAGGTGTAGCGCAGCCACTCGGTCTCCGGTTCGGCATTGACCGAAAGGCCCATCGAGTAGGCCGGCTCATCCGCCTTGACGAACTCGCTGCGCCCATCGGCAAACAGCAGGCGCACGCGCTCCAGCGCTTCGGCGCGCTCGGCGATGGCGGTGTAGCCGTCGAACAGTTCAAAGCCTTCGATCAGCACCTGCGGATCGTGCTTGACCCAATCCGTCCACTGCTTGCGGCTGGTGGCGCCTTCCGGCGCGGTGACCAGCTTGAAGTTGGTGGCGCCGTCGGCATTGGTGCGGATCACCCATTGGCCGTTGTAGTGGTCTGCGTCGTATTCCACATCGCGCTCGCGCTTGGCCAGCACGGTGAATTCGCCCGGGTTGGCGGCAGAGGTGTAACGCAGCTCGGAGGACACGGTGCTGTCCACGCCGATGGTGATGTAGCGGTCGTCACGGGTACGGCCGATGCCCATGTAGAAGCTGTCGTCCTTCTCCTCGTAGACCAGCACGTCGGCACTGGTGGGCGTGCCGAGCACGTGTTTCTTGACGCGTACGGTGAGCAGGGTTTCCGGGTCGTTCTCGACATAGAACAGGGTACGGTTGTCGTCAGCCCACACCACGTTGGCCGATACGCCTTCAATCACATCGTCCAGCAGCTTGCCGGACTCCAGGTCCTTGAAGCGGATGGTGTACTGGCGGCGGCCCACGCCGTCTTCGGCGTAGGCCAGCAGGCGATTGTCGCGGCTCACGTCCATGTCGCTGACGGCGTAGTAGCCCTTGCCTTCGGCCAGCGTATTGAGATCCAGCAGAACTTCTTCCGGGGCCTGCATGTCGCCCTTGCGGCGGGCGTGGATGGGGTAGTCCTTGCCGGTCTCGTAACGGGTGTAATACCAGTAGCCGCGCTCGCGGTAGGGCACGCTGGCATCGTCCTGCTTGATGCGGCCGACGATCTCGGCGTACAGCTTGTCCTGCAACGGCTTGAGCGGCGCCATCAGGGCGTCGGTATAGGCGTTCTCGGCATTGAGGTAGGCCAGCATCGCCGGCTCCTTGCGCTCGTCATCCCGCAGCCAGTAGTAATCGTCCTCGCGCTGCGCACCAAACGGCGCGCTCACCGTATGCGGGCGCTTTTCGACGTCCGGCGGTGTGGGCAGGGGGGCAGCGGCGGCGGAATTGATCATCAGGCTTGCAACCAACAGGCAAAGGGGGGCTTTCATCAGTATGCGCTCCGGCAGAAGGACGGTGCATCCAGTGCAACAGCCGACAGTGTGCCATGCCCGGCGCTTCCCCCGCTGCCATGCACGCCGCCTATCATGCAGGCATGAACACGCCCCACACCCCCTACAGCCGCCGCAGCCAGGAAATCGCGCCCTTCCACGTCATGTCACTACTGGCCCGCGCCAATGCGCTGGAACAGCAAGGCCACGATGTGATCCATCTGGAGATCGGCGAGCCGGATTTCACCACCGCCGAGCCCATCATCCGCGCCGGCCAGGCGGCCCTGGCCGCCGGCCACACCCGCTACACCGCCGCCCGTGGCCTGCCCGCCTTGCGCCAGGCGATCTCGGGCTTCTACGGCCAGCGTTACGGTCTGGATATCGACCCGGAGCGGATTCTGGTCACCCCGGGCGGCTCGGGCGCGTTGCTGCTGGCCTCCAGCCTGCTGGTGGACCCGGACAAGCACTGGCTGCTGGCCGACCCAGGCTATCCCTGCAACCGGCATTTCCTGCGGCTGGTAGAGGGTGCGGCGCAGCTGGTGCCGGTGGGGCCGGATAGCGGCTACCAGCTGACCCCTGAATCGATTGCGGCCCATTGGAATGCGGGCAGTGTCGGGGCGTTGGTGGCCTCGCCTGCCAATCCCACCGGCACCACGCTCGATGCCGGGCAGTTGGCTGGATTGTCTACCGCGTTGAAGCAGCGTGGCGGGCATCTGGTGGTGGATGAGATCTACCACGGCCTGACCTATGGTTTTGACGCCCCCAGCGTGCTGGAAGTGGATGACGAAGCCTTTGTGCTGAACAGTTTCTCCAAGTATTTCGGCATGACCGGCTGGCGCTTGGGCTGGCTGGTCGCCCCGCAGCGCGCGGTGCCGGAGCTGGAGAAGCTTGCGCAGAACCTGTACATCAGCGCGCCGTCGATGGCCCAGCATGCGGCGCTGGCGTGTTTCGAGCCGGAGACGATCGCCATTTTCGAGCAGCGCCGCGAGCAGTTCCGGCAGCGGCGGGATTATCTGTTGCCTGCGTTGCGTGCGCTTGGGTTCCGGATTGATGTGGAGCCGCAGGGTGCGTTTTATCTGTACTGCGATGTGAGTGCGTTTACCGAGGATGCGCAGGTGTTCTGTGCGCATTTCCTGGAGACCGAGCATGTGGCATTCACACCGGGCCTGGATTTTGGCAACTACCGGGCCAACCAGCATGTGCGGATTGCCTATACGCAGGATGTTGCGCGATTGCAGGAGGCTGTTGAGCGGATTGAACGGGGGTTGCGGAGCTGGTTGGAGGGGAAAGTTGGCTGAGGGCTGAGAGCTAGAAGCCAGGAGATTTCTAGAAGCTTGAGAACTGACGGCTAAAGGCACCCCTCCCCAACCCTCCCCTTCGCCTGCGGCGAAAGGGAGGGAGCACAAGCGACAGCAGAAGCAAAGGCGCAAGCCAGCAGCACAACTCAGCACGCACGCTTTGCCAGTAACTCCCTCCCTTTCGCCGCAGGCGAAGGGGAGGGTTGGGGAGGGGTGCTTTGGCTTTGGCTTGTGATCTGGCTTCAGCTTTGAGCTATTCCCTTCTCCCGCTTGCCGGGGAAGGTGCCCGGAGAGCCTGCCCCCGCGAAGGCGGGGGCGGATGGGGGGCGCTTTTGCGCTTTGGAAGCAGCTACCTCAATTCACCATCAGGACTTCGCCCTGCCCTCACCCCAACCCCCGCTCCGCGCCCCGGCCCTTGCGCTGGCGCAAGTGCGTTCAACAGGGGCACAAACCGATGGTTTGTAAACGCCCCTCTTTCACCCCGCAGGGGAGAGGGGCTTAGACAAACGCAAAAACAAACGCCACCTTTCGGTGGCGTTTGTTTTGCATCACTTCAAACCAGGCATCACTTCTTGCTCAGCTGTTCCCACAGGAAGCTGTACGCCAGTGCCGACATATGCGCGGCCTGCGCATTGTTCGCCGCACCACCATGACCGCCTTCGATGTTCTCGTAGTAGGTCACGTCCTTGCCTGCGTCGATCATCTTGGCCGCCATCTTGCGGGCGTGGCCCGGATGCACGCGGTCATCGCGGGTAGAGGTAGTGAACAGCACCGGCGGATAGGTCTTGGCCGGGTCGAACAGGTGGTACGGCGAGAAGGTCTTGATGAAGTCCCAATCGGCCGTATCCGGGTTGCCGTACTCGGCCATCCACGAGGCTCCGGCCAACAGGTGGCTGTAGCGCTTCATGTCCAGCAACGGAACCTGCACCACCACCGCACCGAACAGCTCCGGGTACTGGGTCAGCATATTGCCGGTCAGCAGGCCGCCGTTGCTGCCGCCCTGCACGCCCAGGTGCTTGGCCGAGGTGATCTTGCGGGTGACCAGATCCTGCGCCACCGCCGCCATGTCCTCATACGCCTTGTGGCGGTTCTGCTTCAACGCCGCCTGGTGCCAGCGCGGGCCATACTCGCCACCGCCACGGATGTTGGCCACGACATACACGCCGCCCTTGTCCAACCAGGCCCGGCCCATGCCGCCGGAATAACCCGGGGTCAGCGAGATCTCGAAGCCGCCGTAGCCGTACAGCAGGGTCGGGTTGGAGCCGTCCAGCTTCATCGCCTTGTCGTGCACCACGAAGTACGGCACGCGGGTGCCGTCCTTGCTGGTGGCGAAGTGCTGCTCGATCACCTTGTCGCTGGCATCGAAGAACGCCGGCATGGTCTTGAGCACTTCCGGCTGCTTGCCGATTTCGGCCAGCGACAGCGTGGTCGGGGTCAGGTAGTCGGTGACGGTCATCCACACCGCATCGCTTTCGTCCGCATCCACCGCGCCGACACCAATGGTGCCGAATGCCGGGGCGCCGGTGAAATCACTGCTCACCCAGCCGTCCTTGCCGTGGGTCAGCACCTTCAGGCGATTCTTGACGTCGTCCAGCACGTTCAACACCACGTGCGACTTGGTCCAGGTGGTGCCGGCCAGCGAGGTGGTGTCGGTCGGCGCGAACAGCACATCGAACTCGCGCTTGCCGGTCATGAAATCATCAAACTTCGTCGCCAGCAGCGAGCCCGCGGTGTAAGTCTTGCCACCCACGGTCCACGGCTCGCGCAGTTCCAGGGTCAGCCACTCGCGGCGGATGCCCTTCTCCGCCGAATTCGGCGCGTCCACCTTGGTCAGCTTGCCATCGGCGCCGATCAGGAACAGTTCGTTGTTGTAGAAGGCAATCGTGCGGCTGACGAAGTTGCGCTCGAAGCCCGGCGTGTCATCGTGCATCGCCGAGATGTACATGTCCTCCGGCGTGCCTTCGTACACGGTGGTGGCGGCACTGATCGGGGTGCCGCGCTGCCAGCGCTTGACCACGCGCGGGTAGCCGGAAGTGGTCATCGAGCCATTGCCGAAATCGGTATAGACGAAGACGTTGTCCTGGTCGATCCAGCCCAGCCCGCCCTTGGCTTCGGGACGGAAGAAGCCGTCCTTGATCCAGTCCTTCTTGGAAATGTCGAACTCGCGGGTGACATCGGCATCGGCGCCGCCACGCGACAGCGCGATCAGGCAGCGGTTGTATTCCGGACGCAGGCAGTTGGCGCCGTGCCACACCCAGTTCTCACCCTCGGCCTTGTTCAGTGCGTCCAGGTCCAGCACGGTTTCCCACAGCGGCTCGGCCTTGCGGTACTCCACCAGCGTGGTACGGCGCCACACGCCGCGCTCATGCTGCTGGTCCTTCCAGAAGTTGTAGTAGTAGTCGCCGATCTTCTCCACGCCCGGGATCTTGGCGTCCGAATCCAGCACCTCGCGGATGCCGGCTTCCATCGCCTTGAACTGCGGGGTCACGGCCAGGCGGCCCTCGGACTTGGCGTTCTGCTCCTTCACCCAGGCCAGCGGCTTGTCGCCGGTGACGTCTTCCAGCCAGGCGTACTTGTCCTGGGTGTCTTCAGCGGCCACGGCGGCACCGGCCAGGCTGGTGGAAAGCAGGCCTGCCATGAGGCAGGCAGAGGTGAGTCGGGACATGTTGGCTCCATGCGGTCATAGGCCGCGAACGCTAGCACAGGCACCGCCCCTGCCCCACGTGTCGAAGGTCAGGCCGCCTGCGGCAGGCGTGCCCGGGCCGGGCGCCGGAGGCGCTTGGCCTGCGGCCCGCGGCGCCGGCGTGCAGTCTTGCGCTGGCGCCAGACTGCCGGCAAGCGGAAGCGGTACAACGCCCACCAGGCGCTAAGCGGCATACCCAGCAACCACAGCGGCAGCCAACCAATCCACTGGCTGTGACCCCGCGCCGCCGGCCACACCAGCACCAACGCCAGGCCGGCCAGCGCCACCTGCCTGACGCAACGCAGCACACGGGGATCAGAGGCTTCATGTTCGTTACGACGGGATGACGATGCGAGCGGCTTGGCCATGACGTTCTCCGGCAACATTGCAGTGGTGGAGTGCATGCTCGGGGGCGGCCATCTCACGGACTGCGACCTGCCATTGACGCGCCCATCGCTGGCCGTCGAACATGCTGCCATCACCTACCAAGGCGACCCATCCCGTAATGCGACTGATTCCTGTCTTCCTGTCCGCCCTGCTGCTGGGCCTTACCCTGCCGGCGGCCAATGCCCTCGCCCAGGACAACGCGCCGGCAGCAACGCCCACGCAGGGAATCGCCGAGGGCCCGATCGACCTGCAGCGCTTCATGGGCCGCTGGTATGTGATTGGCCGCGTGCCCAACTTCATTGAGCGCGGGCATGTTGCCAGTATCAACACCTATACCCTGCAGGACGACAACAAGGTCGCCATCCGCTACCAGTACCGCGAAGGCTTCAGCGAGCCGGAAGAAGAAATCGATATCCGCGCGTCGGTAGACGAGGAAAGCGGCAACCGCCGCTGGCGCACCTGGTTCTACAAGATCGTGCCGACGCGCTCGCGGGTGCTGGAGGTGGCGCCGGATTATTCCTGGGCGCTGATTGGCTACCCTGGCCGCGAAATGGCCTGGATCTTCGCCCGCCAGCCGGACATGGACACCGCGCTGTACCGCGAACTGGCAACCCGCCTGCGTGACAAGTACGACGTCAACACCGACAAGCTCAAGCGCGTGCCGCAGCACCCACAGCAGGTGGACAAGCTGGGTTTTGAAGTGCCCAACAAGAAATAAGCGGTAGTGCCGAGCCATGCTCGGCAGAGGCTTTACCGGGAACGCTTCAGCCGAGCGTGGCTCGGGTCTACAGGAACTGCCAAAGCTTACCCCTCCCCAGCCCTCCCCTTTGCTGCGCAAAAGGGAGGGAGCGAAAACGTCGTGCCGAGCCATGCTCGGCAAGCGGCTTTACCGGGCACGCTCCAGCCGAGCATGGCTCGGCTCTACAGGAGCTGCCAAAACTTACCCCTCCCCGGCCCTCCCCTTTGATGCGCAAAAGGGAGGGAGCGAAAACGTAGTGCCGAGCCATGCTCGGCAGGGGCTTTACCGGGAACGCTTCAGCCGAGCATGGCTCGGCTCTACAGGTGCTGCGAAGGCTTACCCCTCCCCGGCCCTCCCCTTTGCTGCGCAAAAGGGAGGGGGCGAATGCGTAGTGCCGAGCCATGCTCGGCAGAGGCTTTACCGGGAACGCTCCAGCCGAGCGTGGCTCGGCTCTACAGGAGCTGCCAAAACTTACCCCTCCCCAGCCCTCCCCTTTGCTGCGCAAAAGGGAGCGGACGAAAACGTCGTGCCGAGCCATGCTCGGCAGGGGCTTTACCGGGAACGCTTCAGCCGAGCATGGCTCGGCTCTGCAGGGGTTGCGTCAGCCGCCGGGTTTGGCGGTCTCGATCACTACGCCCATCTGCTTGCCGGCATCGGCCAGCCTGACCTTCTTGCCATCACTGCGGGCGATCAGATAATCCGCCGCCACCCAGCCACTCTTGCCATCGGCGCGCACATTGCACCATTGCAGATCGGCCAGGCAGCGCTGCACCTCCACCGTCGTACCTACCGGCAATACCGCCAGGCGCTCGGCACGCTGATCCGGCGCGCTGCGCAGGTTCAGGCCATTGCTGACCTGGGCGGCGGGCTCGTTGATGCGCGGTTGGAACCACAGCACCGCGCCGATGATGGCCGCGCAGGCTGCGATGCGGGTGATTAGCCGGGGCATGTCGTCAAACTTGGGCTTTCGTGCCAGCAAGCTTGATCCTCATTGCCCCGGCTGACCAGCCCCGGCCTCGGCTCGTGTTCAGGCAGCCATGCCGTTATGCCGCAACAAGGCGTCGATCTGCGGATCACGGCCACGGAAGGCGCGGAAGTTCTCAGCGGCACTGCGACTGCCACCGCGCGACAGCACTTCGTCGCGGAAACGCGCCCCGGTTTCGGCCACCGCGTCCGGGGCTTCCTCGAAGGCGGCGTAGGCGTCGGCACTGAGTACCTCGGCCCACTTGTAGCTGTAATAGCCAGCCGCGTAACCGCCAGCGAAGATATGGCTGAACTGGTTGGCAAAGCGGTTCCAGGCCGGCGGGAAGTTCACCGCCACCTCGCCGCGCACGCGCTCCAGCAACTGCAGCACGCTTTCCTGGCCGGGCTGGTACTGGCTGTGCAGCAACATGTCGAACAGGCCGAACTCCAACTGGCGAACGGTGAACATGCCGCTCTGGAAGTTCCTGGCCGCCAGCATCTTGTCGAACAGTGGACGCGGCAGCGCCGCACCGGTGCTGACGTGGGCCGTCATCGCTTCCACCTGCGGCCACTCCCAGCAGAAGTTCTCCATGAACTGGCTGGGCAGCTCCACGGCATCCCATTCCACGCCGTTGATGCCGGCAACCGCCAACTCGCCGATGCGGGTCAGCAGCTGGTGCAGGCCGTGGCCCATCTCGTGGAAGATCGTGGTCACTTCGTCATGGCTGAAGGTGGCCGGCTTGCCGTCACTGCCGCGCCCAAAATTGCACACCAGGTAGACCAGCGGCGTCTGCACGCCAACAGCAGTAACGCGACGGTTGCGGCAATCGTCCATCCAGGCACCGCCGCGCTTGCCTTCGCGCGCGTACAGGTCCATGTAGAACTGGCCAACCAGCGCCCCCTCGGCATCCACCAGCCGGTAGAAGCGCACATCCGGGTGCCAGACCGGCGCGCTGTCCGCTTCCACCTTCAAGCCGTACAGGCGCTCGATCACGCCGAACAGGCCGGCCAGCACCTTGGGCTCGGTGAAGTACTGCTTCACCTCCTGCTCGGAATAGCTGTAGCGCGCCTGCTTGAGCTTCTCGGCCACATAGGCCAAGTCCCAGGCCTGCAGCTGGTCCATGCCCAGCTCGTCATGGGCGAAGGCTTCCAGCTCGGCACGATCGCGCTGCGCATAGGGCTTGGCGCGGCTGGCGAGGTCACGCAGGAAACCCAGCACCTGCGGCGCATCGCTGGCCATCTTGGTGGCGATGGAATACTCGGCGTAGTTGTCGAAACCCAGCAGCGCCGCCAGCTCGTTACGCACCGCAAGGATGCGATCGATATTGCCGGTGTTGTCCAAGGCCGCGTCGCCGAACTCCGAAGCGCGCACGGCATGGGCGTGGTACAGCTGCTCGCGCAGCGCGCGGTTGTCGGCGTAGGTCTGCACCGGCAGGTAGCACGGCATCTGCAGGGTCAGCTTGTAGCCAGCGCGTTCGTCCTTCTGCGCGGCGGCACGGGCGGCGGCAAGCACGTCGGCAGGCAGCCCGCCCAGCTCCGCTGCGTCGTCCACGTACAGCGCGAAGGCGTCGCTGGCATCAAGCACATTCTGCGAGAACTTCGCCTGCAGGCCGGACAGTTCCTCCTGCAGCTGGGCGAAGCGGGCCTTGCCGGCCTCATCCAGCTCGGCACCGCCCAGGCGGAAATCACGCAGGGCGTTGTCCAGGGTCTTGCTGCGGGCCGGGTCGTAATTGGCGGCTTCGGGCGCGGCGGCCAGTTGCTTGTACTGCGCGTACAGCGCCGGGTTCTGCGCCACCGCACTGCCGAAGCGGCTGATCCTGGGCAGGTTGGCGTTGTAGGCCTCGCGCAGCTCCGGCGTGTTGACCACCGCCTGCATGTGCGAAACCTGGCCCCAGGCCCGGTACAGTCGCTCGGTGGCGTCGTCCAGCGGCACCACGAAGTTCTCCCAGCTCACCGGCGCCACGGTTTCAGCCGCCTTCACCGCCGCCTCGGCCGCAGCCAGCAGGGCGTCGATGGCCGGGGTGATGTGTTCTGGCCGTATCGCGTCGAAACGCGGCAGGCCGGAGAAATCGAGCAGGGGGTTGTTGGCGGTGTTCACGGCAATCCTTCAAACAGGCCCGGCGATGCCGGTATCAACCTTGATATGGCGACGCTTCCAGCCAGGCACAAGGCAGCGCCGGCAGGCCCTGCCCGGCCACGGCGGCAGCCACCGCAGCGTCGGCCCCGGCCACGTCGATGCCCTGCTGCACGTACCAGTCCGGGTTGTAATAGCTGTGCGCATAGCGCTCGCCCGGGTCGCACAGGATGGTGACGATGGAGCCATCGCGGCCCGCGGCGCGCATCTGCTGGGCGGCGTACAGCACGCCGATGAAATTGGTGCCGGTGGAGCCACCAACCCGGCGCCCCAGGGTGGCGCTGACATGACGCATGGCCGCCAGGCTCAGCGCATCGCTGACCTTGACCATGGCATCAACGCAGGTGGGGATGAAGCTGCGCTCCACGCGGGGGCGGCCGATGCCCTCCACGCGCGAGCCGCCCTCGCAGGTCATCTCGCGCCAATCGCGACCTTCCAGCGCGGCGCAGTAGCCGTCGTAGAAGATCGATACCTCCGGGTCCGCGCACAGGATGCGGGTGTCGTGGCGGCGGTAGCTGACGTAGCGGCCCAGGGTAGCGGCGGTACCGCCGGTGCCGGGGCTGCATACGATCCATTCCGGCACCGGATGCGGCTCCTCGGCCATCTGCTTGAAGATGGACTCGGCGATGTTGTTGTTGGCACGCCAGTCGGTGGCGCGCTCGGCGTAGGTGAACTGGTCCATGAAGTGGCCGCCGGTTTCGCGCGCCAGCCGTTCGGATTCGCAGTTCAGGTCGCAGGCGCGCTGCACCAGGTGGCAGCGGCCGCCGTGGAATTCGATGGCGGCAATTTTTTCCGGCGACGTGCTGGCCGGGATCACCGCGATGAACGGCAGGCCCAGCAGGCGCGCGAAATAGGCCTCGGACACGGCCGTGGAGCCACTGGACGCCTCGATCACCGGGCAACCTTCGCGCAGCCAGCCATTGGCCAGCGCGTATAGGAACAGCGAGCGGGCAAGTCGGTGCTTGAGGCTGCCGGTCGGGTGGCTGGATTCATCCTTCAGATAGACATCGATGCCGGGGAACCCAGGCAGGTCGATGGGTATCAGATGGGTATCGGCCGAACGGTTGTAATCGGCCTCGATCTTGCGGATGGCCGCCGCCACCCAATCACGCTGGGACATGGATCGCAACTTGTTGGTGAATGCTGGGTGGATTCTACTTGGTTGGGTTGAGGGGGCGGAGGCATTGGCAGTGCGCTGTGACCCGTGGCTTTGCCCTATGGCTTTGCCCCTGCCCTATTGCCGTCATTCCCGTGAAGGCGGCAATCGCTTTGGCTTTGGCGCTTCCTGCACCATCCAGGCAGAAGCAAGAGCCAGAGCGATTCCCGCCTTCACGGGAATGACGATCTGAAAGATATCCGGGGTTGAAAACCATTCAGCCGCGCCCCCAGCCAGGAATGCTATGGTTCAGCTTCGCCTCCCACCCTGACCCCCGTGCCGCGCATCCTGCTGCCCCTGCTGCTGTGCCTGACCCTGATCGCCGGTGCGATCGGTTCGGTGTGGTCGGCAACGGCGATGGCCATGCCGATGCAGGCGATGGCGATGGGCGCCGACGACAGCGCGCACGACTGCTGCGATCAGGATGCCAAGCTGCATTGCGACGCCGACAAAGCGGCTACGCCCTGCGCCAGCGGCGACCACTGCGACTGCAAGCAGCACTGCAACATGCTGCCCAGCACCGCGATGATGCGGCTTGCACCAATGCGCCATGCCCTGGCGCCAATGCCCCCACTCCCCTCTCGCGACGACGTGGCCCCCGGCCAGCTCAACCGCCCTCCCATCAGCTGATTCCCGCGCCTTGCGGCGCTCGCAGATACACCTGTGCCCAGGCATCGTCCCGGGCGCACCCTTGATCTGTTCAGGACACACCACAGCGCATCGTGATGCGGTGGCGTGTCCGGGAGTTCCACATGTCTTCTGATTTCCTTTCCGATTCGCGCTCGGTGCTGTCGCGGCGTCGCTTCGTGCAGGGCCTGGCCCTGGGCGGCGTGGTCGCCGGTGCCGGCATGGCACGCATCCCGCAGGCATTTGCCTCCGGCCGCGCCATGGCGGTGCCGCCGGTTGAGCTGCGCGGCACCGAGCTGAACCTTGCCATCGGCCGCTCGGCGGTCAATTTCACCGGCCGCACCCGCCCCGCCATCACCGTCAATGGATCGTTGCCTGCGCCAATCCTGCGACTGCGCGAGGGCGATACCGTCAACCTGCGTGTGGCCAACACGCTCACCGACGAAATCACCTCCATCCACTGGCACGGCATCCTGTTGCCGGCCAACATGGACGGCGTGCCGGGGCTGAGCTTCAACGGCATCGCGCCGGGCGAGGCCTACCAGTACCGGTTCCAGCTCAAGCAATCCGGCACCTACTGGTACCACAGCCATTCGCTGTTCCAGGAGCAGGCCGGCCTGTATGGCGCGCTGATCGTCGACCCGCTGGCACCGCCGCCGTATCACTTCGACCGCGAACACGTGGTCATGCTCTCGGACTGGACCGACATCGACCCCGATGCGCTGTTCCGGCGCATGAAGAAGATGCCGATGCACGACAACACCTACCAGCGCACGGTCGGTGATTTCATGCGCGACGCGCGCAAAGACGGCCTGCGCGAGACCCTGGCCGACCGTGGCATGTGGGGCCGGATGCGGATGACGCCTTCCGACCTGTCCGACATCAATGCCCACACCTACACCTACCTGATGAACGGCACCGCCCCGGCCGGCAACTGGACCGGCCTATTCCGCAGTGGTGAAAAGGTGTTGCTGCGCTTCATCAACGGCGCCTCGATGACCTACTTCGATGTGCGCATCCCGGGCCTGAAAATGACCGTGGTCGCCGCTGATGGTCAGTACATCCATCCGGTCAGCATCGACGAGTTCCGCATTGCCCCGGCCGAGACCTTCGACGTCATCGTCGAGCCGACCGGCCAGGATGCCTTCACCCTGTTTGCGCAGGACATGGGCCGCACCGGCTATGCCTGCGGCACCTTGGCAACACGCCAAGGCCTGCAGGCACCAATCCCGCAGATCGATCCGCGCCCGCTGCTGACCATGAGCGACATGGGCCACGACATGGGCAGCCATGGCGATCATGCTGGTATGGAAGGTGGTTGCGGCGCCAATATGGGTGCCAAGGGCATGGAAGGCGGCTGCGGTGCGGCGATGGGCCATGGTGCCCATGGCGGCAGCGACAAGTCGCCCAAGCACAAGCCCAGCGAAGCCGGCAATCCGCTGATCGACATGCAGACCGCGGCCACCGAGCCCAAGCTCGACGACCCCGGCATCGGCCTGCGCGACAACGGCCGCAAGGTGCTGACCTATGGCGCGATGCGTTCGCTGTTCGAGGACCCGGATGGACGCGAGCCAGGCCGCGAGATCGAACTGCATCTCACCGGTCATATGGAGAAGTTCGCCTGGAATTTCGACGGCATTCCGTTTGCCGGCGCCGAGCCGATCAAGTTGAACTACGGCGAGCGCATGCGCATCGTGCTGGTCAACGACACGATGATGCAGCACCCGATCCATCTGCACGGCGTATGGAGTGACCTGGAGAACGCCGACGGCGAGTTCCAGCTGCGCAAGCACACCATCGACATGCCGCCAGGTACACGCCGGAGCTACCGCGTTCGCGCGGATGCGCTGGGCCGCTGGGCCTTCCATTGCCATCTGCTCTACCACATGGAAGCGGGCATGATGCGCGAAGTGAGGATCGACGCATGAAGACCCTCTCCCGCTCATTGATGTTCATTGCCCTGGCTGCCAGCGGCAGCACCTGGGCGCAGGACCCGCACGCAGGCCACGCAGGCCATGAAGCGGAAACCAAGCCGGCTGTCGATCCGCATTCTGGGCATGTCATGCCTGCTGATCCGCATGCCGGCCACAACATGCCCAAGGCCGAAGACCATTCCGCCCATGGCAAGGCAGCGGATCCGCACGCGGGGCACAACATGTCGGCCGATCCGCATGCCGGCCACAACATGCCCAAG